>Ga0129307_1000053_pt1 | contig 189148 bp, 190 predicted proteins | sample P1105metagenome_FD_94437 | JGI IMG/M metagenome (GOLD analysis project Ga0129307, IMG submission 94437) | Capybara group fecal microbial communities from Wisconsin, USA - P1105 metagenome | ecosystem: Host-associated > Mammals > Digestive system > Large intestine > Fecal | place: USA... | reverse complement strand
CGGATTTGCTGATTTTTCCGCTTTGCTCGACGACAGCATATCGGCTTTTTGCCGGAGGATAATATTTAAAAACATCGAGCGGATATTCGCACGCATGGAATCCCGCTTCGCATGCTACTGCTTCGTCCGTCTCATATTCTTTTCCAACTTCATATTGGAATCCTCTGCATTGCATGTTTGCGTCCATACCTTTGTAATTCATGCGCTCCTCCATTTCTCAGCCGCCCCGATCACCTTCTCTGCATACCCACGGTTTCCGGTGTCGTAGCCTGCATTGTATGCCGTCAGGGCCGCGCCTGTGTCTCCGTAGCGGTCCAACAAGCTCCCAAGGTACTCCGTGCCCGTCCGGATGTTTTCCCCCGCAGTGAGGCCGCTGGGAAAGTACTCCGGGTTAAGCTGCATGAGTCCATAGCAGCCCGCAGGGCTCACCGCGTCCACGTCAAAACCACTCTCCACCTCGATCACGCCAAGCGCAAGCGGCACCTCTACGCCGCTCTCCTCGCAGGCATCCAGCAGGACTATGTACAGCTCGTCCGATAATGGAGTGGGATTGATAAACTCTGCCTCTAATAGCTCCCGCGCCAGCCTGGGCCCGGCTGGGTGCTTGTCCAGCGTGTGGGCGATGGATGGGCCCGCGTCCAGCGCGTGTACCCCGCAGCAGGCCGAAAGGTAGATGGCTGGGATCAGCGCCAGAAGAGCCAGATCGCGACGAAGTGTCTTTGGTAATATCATTGGGTGGGACTCCTTTCCGGGCCTGTCCCTTTTCAACTCGCGCCCATTTATAAGGGTGCGGATCATGACTACACCACCTTCATTCCGGGCACGTACTTAAACCGTGCGATATTATCCAGTGGCTTTGGCTGCGGAAGTGGCACTTCTGCATCGGCGATATACTTTTGGATATCCTCTACCCGATAGCGCAGGCAGCTTCCCACCCTTACCCGCTTGAGTTTTCCTCGCTCTCCCTCGCGGTAGATTGTGCGGGTGCTGACTCCCAGGATTTCCGCAGCCTCACGGACTGTTAATAGCCGTTCCATACTATCCTCCTTAGTTTGCAATAGTCCGTTTTATCGGACAGGTTATGTGGTAGGCTGATCTTGCTTAGGCAGGTCCAGGATGTCACAGATAGCCTTGTCCCATCTTCATTCCCGTGGTAGAATGCTGAGGAAAGGATGCGATAACATGGCAATTTCTGAAGCAATAAAGACTTTTTCGGAGCCAGTTAATAAGTTGCTTGTCCCACTTACCTCTTCCGCTGGGAGAACACTTCAAGATGTATGGGAACTCGTGTTTGGTGGTTTCGGTAATTATGTGGAGAAAAAACGAATGGTCCGTCTCAAGGCCCTGGAAGATTTCAAAACGTCTTTAGAGAACAAAGTTGCTGCCATACCGCCGGAGCAGTTATGCGAACCATCATTGTCTGTTGTCGGCCCTGCTTTAGATGCATCCAAGTACTACTTTGAAGAACCCGAAATTCGTGAGATGTTCGCTAAACTGATCGCCTCGTCAATGGACAGGCAGAGGGCCCCTTCCATCCACCCATCTTTTTCAGAGATCATCCGTCAAATGTCTCCTCTTGACGCTCAAAATTTGACCTACTTTACCAAAGGGCTTCCCGTTGTTAAATATCGAAAAAAACATAAAACTGGTGATGGATTCACAGTGCTCTTCAGTAATGTTTTCCTTGCAAATCCCAGTGAGCAAGACCTGGAAAAACAGTCAGTTTCTTTAGCCTCCCTGTCCAGATTAGGTCTTATCAATATCAGTTATGAGCAGTGGCTCAATGATGAAAGTTTTTATACCGCTTTTGAACGGACAGCACTGTACCAAAGCTTGCAAGCACATTTATCTGGTTTAGAAAACGTACATCTTGATGTCATAAAAGGATTGGCTGATCCAACCCCGCTTGGGACACAGTTCATCAAGGTCTGTCTGAATTAATAATCTCCTTCAGTTTTTCTGTCACCGCCTCCACGTAGCGGTCTATTTTATCGAAACGCCGCCTGACTGTCAGTGCTGCCACCACCCAAGCGATCAACGCTGAAATCAGATATTCCATATATCTTTAATCCCCTTTCACCAGCCTTTCCAGCGCAGCCCGTAGCTTCTTCTCTGCCCCTTTGGGTTCCTTGTGGCCGTTCATGACTGCGCTCAGATACTTCTCGTGCCATCCTACCTTTGCGGCAAGCTGTTTAGCGGTTATGCCCTTCAGGTGCATTTCGCCAATTAGCTCACCCGTCCATTGTGCAGGCATACAAAAGCTTACCTCCTTCACTTTTGATTGTTGACCTTTGTAATCTCTTGTGCTACTATAGTGATGTCAACATTGGTAAGCACATGGATTATTACATCGGTAATCAACTTGACTGCATTGTAGCATACGTATGTAATCAAGTCAAGCCCTCTTTATGATTACCAATGTAATATCTCCTTGTTGCACAAAACAGGAGCGTGGTTTTTGTGTTTTATGACCTATTCAAGTTGTTGTGCGATGAGAAGGGCGTGTCAGTAAGTAAGGCTTGCATTGAAATGGGACTAAGCCGATCTATTGCGGCAAAATGGAAAAACACCCGAACCAACCCCAGTGCTGAGGTCTTACCTAAAATCGCCAAATACTTCGGCGTCACCACCGACTACCTCCTCACAGGTGAGCAAACAAAAAAAGCGCCCACCCCGGAGGGTGAGCGCCCGATTATGATGGATGATTTTACCTATGCTTTTTATGAAGAATCAAAAGACCTCCCTGATGAAAAGAAAAAGATGCTTCTTGATATGGCCCGTTTCATGAAAGCAGATATAGAAAAGGAGAAAGTGTAATTGCCTATGGACAGGCTTTTGTCGCTTTATCAAAAACTGAATGATTCCGGCACCCAATTTTATATATGGGATTTGCACGGAGATAAAGCGGTTACTCTGGAGGTAGATGGTTCATACGGTATTTTTATGGACTTTGATAATATTGAAACTGCCAGGGAGGAAGCCTCTATTGTCGCGCATGAGGGAGGTCACGTCTGCACCGGGGCGACTCACAAGGTGAGCAGCCCATTTGATCTCATTGAAAAGCATGAGTACAAGGCTTGGAAATGGGCCGCACAGAATTACATAACGGTAGAAGAGTTGGATGAGGCCGTAGCGGAGGGACATACGGAGTTCTGGGACCTAGCAGAACATTTCGGTGTCACAGAAGAGTTTATGCGCAAAGTCGTATGCTGGTATACACACGGGAATCTGGCTACAGAGTTATACTTTTAGGATCGCTGCGATGACAGCGGGGAGGAGGTGAGACTATTATGGATAGCCCAGGCTTGGAACGTCCTCCCCAGGGATGCACCATGGACGTTAGAGAGTTGTATGAGTACCTTGTCAGCCGGGTCGCCTCTACCGGGGTGGGGTACTTCCATGTAAACTTGGGTGGAAAAACAGAGTTTACATTAGAAGAGGCGGAGCTGATTGCCGAGGATCTTTTGTCCTGCTTGCGTTATGGGATGAGCATAATAAAAAGCCACCACCAGGGCGGCAACCCTGATGGCGGCTATGCGGAGGCGCTAAAGTTATGACAGGCCTTAGCGCCTCCTAGAATATCATATTTTTAGGGGGAAAACAAGATGGCAGGCAGACCAGAATTTTATTATGACGAAAAAACGAAATACTACCGCAAACGTGTAAAGTTGCCAGATGGGCGGTACAAAGATGTTAGAGGCAAAACAAAGGAAGAGGTAAGGGCTAAACTTTATGAACTCGAAACCGCAGTCCGCCATGGGATTGTCTTGGGAGACAACACTACTGTTGCTGAATTAGCTGTGGAGTGGTATAATAATCGAAAAGATGGACTTTCCATCTCTAGGCAGGAAGATTACCGTAGTGCTATAAACATCCGGATATGCCCAGTTATAGGGGCCATGAAGGTAAAAGACGTTAAGCCGGAGCATTGCCAACGTGTTATGGCGAGGGCGGCAAAATTCTCCTTTTCTACCCAGCAAAAAACGGTAAGCACAATGAAACAGATTTTTGACTGCGCTGTGGACAATGGATTGATATTTCGATCTCCAGCCGAAAAAGTAAAAGCTGGAGGTGAGAAGCCGAAGGAGAAGAAAGCGCTCACAACGGAGCAGTGCGCCAAACTTGAAGCAGCCACCAAAGGGACGCGCGCCTATATCTTCATCATGCTGGGGCTGTATGCGGGCCTCCGCCGGGAGGAAATCTGTGGGCTTCAATGGCGGGACATTGATTTAAATAGCAACCCACCCAGGTTGATCGTGGCGAACGCCGTTCGATTTTCGGGCGGAAAGGCCGTGTATCCCGCACCGCTCAAGTCCAAAGCTGCGCACAGAACCATCCCGCTCCCGCCCAATCTGGCTAATGCACTTCTTGACGAGAAAAAGCGCAGCAACAGCTTTTTTGTGGTCCACTCGCCTGACGGGCAACACATCACCTTCCAGGGCATGCGGAATATCATTGGTATTATTGACCGGCGGGCGCCGATGAACGAGGCAAAAAAGAAGAAACGGGAGCAGCGTGAAAAAGAACTCGGGCGGTCGATTGCGCCTCGAAAAACCCAGAAGAATATCGTTAAGATAGACTTTCGGCCGACGCCACACCAGCTCCGCCATACATATATCACCCGTCTGATCGAGAGCGGCATGGATATCAAAAAAGTGCAGTACCTAGCAGGGCATGATGATATAAGAATGACGCTGAACATCTATTCCCATGTTGTAGGAAACACCCCTGAAGAACTAATAGGAGCTGTTGCCGCCGCATTTTCGGGGCAAAGTTCGGGGCAAAACGAAAATCAAACAGCCACAAAGGTCTTAAATATCAATGGATAGCGGGGTATTTTTGGCTATGCTTGACGTGCGGGAGGTCACAGGTTCAAGTCCTGTATCGTCCACCAGTGAATCCCCAGGAACTGTACAGTTTCTGGGGATTTTTATTTAGATTTGTAGAAGGCCCGCCGCCATGTTGCTGTTCCGGTACGGTTCGAGGCATGGGGGAAGCAAAGGGACGTTCCGAGGCGAAGAGACGGACTCTGCGGAGGCACTTCAAGAAAGAGCCTTGGCGCTTTGCGCCAGGGCTCTTTTGCGCTTATAAGGTAAAGGGCCGCAGAGCGGTGGCAGGCATGTGGCGGGGCGGTTTTTGGACACAAAAAATAAACTGGTTATATTTTGATACCAAATAGGTTACTTTATAGTACCATATTTGCCTATACTTAACGTCAAGGCGGTGGTACGTATGCCAAGAAAGAAACTTGACGAATTAGCCTTCACTTTGCGGGTATACCGCGAGAGCGTGCAAAAATTGGATTACATTGCGGGGGCCAACGGCAGAAGCCGCAACAGTGAGATCAATCAGGCCATCAAACAGTATATTGCCCGCTATGAAAGGGAAAACGGACCGATCGAAAGGGCAGAGGGGGACGGCTGAAGGGAAAATCTGTTTTTAGGCGCTGCTGTGGATATTATTTTCTGTTTTTCGGCAAAAATCTCTTTATTATGCTGGAATTTGTGATAAAATAGGGACGAACTTTGCAAGGCAAGGTGATGCTATGTGCGGTTAAGCGACTTCGAGCTGTTTTGCGAAAGACATCAAAGCGGAATGTTCTATATTGCATGTAATGTCCTGGGCGACTCGCAAAAGGCTGAAGACGCTGTACAAGAAGCACTGTTCCGCATTTATCGGACCTTTGGGAAGCTCAGCTTCAGGACTGCGCGCGAAGAACGCGTTTACGCGCTGCGCGCCGCCAAAAATGCGGCAATCGATCTTCTTCGGCAGAACAAGCCCTGTGAGACCTTGGATGATATCAGTATGGACAGGCTCTCCCTGGAGCGGGGAGACACCACGTATTCCGCAGCGGCGGCACACTCCACAGAAGAATATGTCGGCAGATTTATTCAGGCGCTTCCAGAAAAGACAAAGGCCATTTTCAGCTATCGATCCCTCGGTCTGTCCGACAAGGAGATTGCCGAGACATTGTCTATCACTCCGGATAATGTCCGGACGATTGCCTTTCGGGCCCGGAAAAAGCTGATGGATTCTTTGGAGCGGGAGGGACTATTTTGTGAATCAGATCGATGAAATGATCCGAGAGTCAATCCTTGACGATGACGACGCCCTTCTCAAAGCGGCCGAGCAGGCGGAGCACACATTCTCCGAGCAGTTTTATGAGGGATTGGAGGCCCTGCAGCGCCGCGGTCCCGCCCGCAGGAGGCGGCGCTTCCTGCCGGGGAGGGTGCTGGCCGTGGCCGCCACGGTGCTTCTGCTCCTCGGCGTTCTGACGGCCGGGGCCTTCTGGGAGCAGCTCAACCTATTCTTCACACAGGTGCATGACACCTACACGAAATTATACGTCACGCCCCGGGCCCCGGAGGACTTAGCGCCTGATATCGATATCCCATCCGACTGGACAAGCTACTGGTACCCGCAGGACATGCCGGAGGGATATATCTTCTCCGACGCTTACAATGCCGATGGCGCGATAAAAGCCATTGTGTTTTCCAATGGCTCTTCCCAAGTTATTACGCTCCTGCAATGCGATGCAAGCACGCCTCTGTTCAACGACAACGAGGCCAATATGGCGGAGGAGATCTATGTGAACGGCTTCAGCGCCTATGCGGTCGAAAAAGAGGTTGCCGGCACGGAACTAAGGGTCCTCTCCTGGTCCCAGGGGGGCAGCAACCTCTATTTGCAGGGTGGATGTGCCTTTGATGAGCTGCTGGAAATCGCAGAGAGCATGAGACTGATTCAGAAGGAGGACAATTAGATGAAAAAGAAACTGACATCACTACTCGCGGTCCTGCTGGTCTTTTCCTTTGCGGCCTCGGCCAGCGCGGCGGTCGCCCGGTGGTCCTATCTCAGCACCCTGGGCATCACCCTGGAGGAGAAGGACGACGGGATACAGTGGGGCGCTACCGCAGTGGCGTACGCAGTGGAGAGCGTCACGGCGGTCAAGGTGGACGTCAAGCTGCAATTGCGCACCTCCACCGGCTGGCTGACCGTGGCTTCGAAAAGCAACAAGGAGTCCAGCCACATCTCGGGGGCCGGCGGCACCTATACCGGCAACATCGCCGGGGACAGCTACCGGGTGTCTGCGGAGGTCTATATCTACGACGGCAGCACCGAGCTGGAGTATGTCGGCCCCATATATGAATATTTAGATACATAAATTATGTCAGAATATGTTATAAAAAGTGTCATATCTCCCGTTTTACCTCGTTCTATTTAGTGTGGGCCCGGTTTACAGCCGGGAAAATAAATAGAAGAGAGGTAGATTCCAATGAAGCATTCCGAGTGCGCGCCCATCTATGAGGTGGTGCAATCAGAGGTTTCCATTGAGGAGGCCGGACAGTGTACCACTTACGGCATTGCCTGTGTGTTCAAGGACAGCACAGCAGGCAAGTCCCAGGCCATCACGATAGCAGATATCTCGGTCGACCGGGCCTTTGTGGAGGACACAGCCAGCTTCTTCAATCGGGTCTCGCTTTCGCCTCACTGTTTTCGGCGCGCCGTGATGGAGATTATCCCTTAAACACATCCAAATGAAAGCATTCTGCATTTCCGCTTGCTCATCAAATACACATATGTCATGTCGTTCGGAGTGCCCTTGGCGGCCTGGAACGGCATGGGACACGCCGGGCCTTATCAGATTCTGATCAGGCCCGGCGCTTTTTGCCGCTACAAAGACACTTACAAAAGAGCACAGTGGTCAGATCAAAAAAGAGGATTGACAGGGCGGCGGCTGAAACTTATGATATATCATAGATATATCAGTGAGGGCTGAGACGGCAGGAAAGGGGTTTTCAAGATGGAACAACTGACCTATACGACGCTGGGGGAGTGGAAGGGCTATCTCCTCCGGCAGGCGCCCGAGCGGGTGCTCCAATTTGGCGAGGGGAATTTCCTCCGGGGTTTTGCCGATCACTTCATCGATGTGATGAACGAGCGGGCGGGCTTCAACGGCAAGGTAGTGGTGGTGCCTCCGGCCTCTACCGGCAAGGCCGCGCGCATCAACGCGCAGGAGGGGCTTTACCAACTCTGCCTGCGGGGGAAGTATGACGGCGCGGTGGTAAACGACCGGCGGGTCATCAGCTGCATCAGCCGGGGGCTGGATGTCTTTACGGACTGGGAGGAACTGCTGCGTACCGCCCGCAGCCCGGCGCTGCGCTTTGTGATCTCCAACACGACGGAGGCGGGCATCGTCTATGATGGGTCCTGCCGGTTTGACGACCGGCCTCCCGCCTCCTTTCCTGCCAAGCTGACCCGCCTGCTGTGGGAACGTTGGCAGGCGGGAGAGCGGGGGTGGGTGCTGCTGCCCTGCGAGCTCATTGCGGACAACGGCAGCGTGCTCCGGGAGTATGTGCTCCGCCACGCCGAGGATTGGGGCTTGGGGGAGGCGTTCCGGCGCTGGCTGCGGGAGGAGAACCGCTTTTGCAGCACCCTGGTGGACCGCATCGTCACCGGGTATCCCAAGGACTGGGCGGAGGAACTCCATGCGAGCAACGGTTACCGCGACGCGCTTCTGGATACTGCGGAGCCATTTGGACTGTGGGTGATCGAGGGAGACGAGTCCCTGGCGGAGGAGTTCCCCGCGCCGCAGGCGGGCCTGCCGGTGAAGTTTGTGGCCGACCACCATCCGTACAAGGAACAGAAGGTGCGTATACTCAACGGCGGTCACACCGCCATGGTGCCTGCGGCCTTCTTGGCGGGGCATGATATCGTCCGCACCTGCATGGAGGACCCTGCGGTCCGCGCCTTCCTGGAGGGAGCCCTCTTTGAGGAGATCATCCCCACCCTCTCCCTGCCCCGGACGGACTGTGAGGCATTTGCCAGGGCGGTGGAGGAGCGGTTTTCCAATCCCTATATCGACCACAGGCTGCTGGACATTGCCCTCAACTCCGTGTCCAAGTGGCGGGCCAGGGTGCTGCCCAGCGTAAACGCCTTCCTGGCACAGAACGGCCGGGCGCCGGGCCGCCTCACCTTCTCGTTTGCCGCTCTGGCCGCCTTCTATACCCAGGCAGAGCGGTGCGGCCATGCCTATCCGGTCCGGGACGAGCCCGCCGTACTGGACTTTTTTGCCCAAAACAGCGGGCTGGCGCCGGAGGCGCTGATCGCCGCCCTGGCGGCCCGCACGGACTTCTGGGGGGAGGATCTGCGCACGCTGCCCGGCTTTGTCCCGGCGGCGGGGCAGGTTTTGGCCCGGATCCGTGCAGACGGCATGGCCGCGGTCTTGGCGGATTGCAGATAGGAGGGACAGATATGGCAGTACTGCGGATTCATGCTAGGGACAACGTTGCCGTTGCCCTTTCTCCCGTCGCGGCGGGGGAACGTGTCCGGGTGGAGGGAAGAGAGGTCACAGCGCTGGAGGACATCCCACAGGGACACAAGCTGGCACTCGCCCCCATCGCCGCCGGGGGCGAGGTGATCAAATACGGCTGCCCCATTGGGCGGGCCAAGAGGGATATCGCCCCCGGCGCGTGGGTACACAGCCACAATCTGGGTACCGCGCTGGAAGAGGGTAAGACCCCGGGGGCGCAGGTGACCGCCTTGACCCTGGAGCCGATGCCGGTCCGGACCTTCCGGGGCTACCGGCGCCGCGACCGAGGGGTGGGGATCCGGAACGAGATTTGGATCATCCCCACGGTGGGCTGTGTCAACGGTGTGGCCCAGGCCCTGGCGCGGGTGGTGGAGACCTATGCCCGGGGGAGGGTGGACGGCGTATACGCCTGGCCCCACCCTTATGGCTGCTCCCAGATCGGGGAGGACCAGGAGGCTACCCGGCGCATCCTCTGCGGACTGATCCGCCACCCCAACGCGGGGGGTGTGCTGGTGCTGGGCCTGGGGTGTGAAAACAGCAGCATCTCGGTGCTCCAGGAGCTGCTTGGCGGCTGGGACAGCGCGCGCACGGCCTTCCTGGAATGCCAGGCCGCGCAGGATGAGCTGGCGGAGGGGGAGGCCCTGCTGCGTGGGCTGATCGACCGCGCAGCAGGACAGACCCGGGAGGAGATCGGGGTGGATGAACTGATCGTGGGGCTGAAGTGCGGCGGGTCCGACGGTCTGTCCGGCATCACCGCCAATCCCCTGGTGGGACGGGTGGCCGACGGCCTGGTGGCCATGGGCGGCACCGCGCTGCTGGCCGAGATCCCCGAAATGTTTGGGGCGGAGGCGGTGCTTTTCCGCCGCTGCGCCGACGGAGATACAGCCCGGAGCCTACCCGCCCTTGTGGAGGAATGCAAGGATTACTTTGTCCGCCACGGCCAGGTAATCTATGAAAATCCCTCTCCCGGCAATAAGGCGGGGGGCATTACGACCCTGGAGGAAAAATCGCTGGGCTGTGTGCAGAAGGGCGGGAGCTCTCCTGTGAGAGATGTACTCCATTACGGAGAACGGGCGAAAAAGCGGGGTCTGTGCATACTTCAGACCCCGGGCAACGACTTGGTGTCCACCACCGGACTGGCGGCAGCGGGGGCCCAGCTGATCCTCTTCACCACCGGCAGGGGGACGCCCTTCGGCGCGCCGGTACCCACCGTCAAGATCTCCACCAACACTGCGCTGGCGGGACATAAGGCGGGCTGGATCGACTACAGCGCCGGCGGCCTGGCGCAGGGAGAGGGCTGGGACAAACACACGGAGGCCCTGCTGCGGAAGGTGCTGGATACGGCCTCCGGCGCGCCCACCCGGTCGGAACAGGCGGGCTACCGGGATCTCGCCATTTGGAAAGACGGCGTGACCCTGTAGGGATATGGAAAAAGGGCGGACCCATTTGGGAAATGTCATTAAGTTAAACCTTTGGGCACACATAAAAAGTACCCACCCTATTTTGAACGGGGTGGGTACTTTTTCTACAGGAGCGGGACATAGGTTCTACATGATGCAGCTTTTTATATCATATTCCAGCAAGTCAAGCCTTCATCTTTTCGACAAACTGGAAATTGTCAATATCTTTTCGGTTTCTGCCATATCCTTTTCAATTAATGGACGCATACTGTCCTTGTACTTAGATAAATCAGCACGTTTAAGGCTTGATAATATCCTTGGAATATACTGTGGCTTTGCCAATCCTACCTGTGCAAGAGCCTTAACACACTGTCTTGCGGTAATCGGTTTTTCATCCATTATATGCGTGAGAAAATCAGATATAATGGAATCAAAATGATTTTCCTCATCCCACTGAGCATTTGCTGCCAGAATATGCAGCACTCGATTTCGTACCAATGATTTTGGATGGTCAAGCAACGATGCAAAGTCGTCAAAATATCCGTACCATTCATCTGTTTCCTGACTTTCGGATATTATTTTATCGGCAAGAGCACAAGCATATTTATCATCCTTTGCGGTCAACTTCGCTACGATATTCTCTTCCATTACCTTCCTCTTTCGAATTCTGGTTTGTATGATTGGGTGCTTTCTTTAAAGCATACCAAACATAGAATAAAGGAATGGCATGCGAACAACGGAAAGCACCTTTCCGTCCCTCAACGGCTGGTTTTTTAGATTAACTTAATGACATTGCCCATTGGGTTCTCCCAGACTTTCCAATGCCGTTACTTTCCCAGTGCTCTGCCCCGGGAAAGCTTTCGCCCCGCCCGCCGAACGCCTGTCGGCACAGGCTTTTCACGGCCTTTGTACGCACACGTTCCGGCACCCTTCCCGCCGACTAATCGGTGGCCCCTGGCGCCGCTTCAAAAAGAACTGTGCATCATGGTGTTGATGGCCTCCTGATAGGACAGATGAATGTGATCGGAGAGCAACCGGCAGGATTTCTCCAGATCCTGTTCCAGAATGGCGTTCAGGATATCGATATGTTCCCGGTTGCTGGCCCGATACCGGATGGGGCGCCAGGCGGTGACCCGGATCAGGTTCAGGTAGTCCACCAGGCTGCGCATCAGGTTGGTGGCATATTGATTTCGAAGCGTGTCCACCAGTTCCAGGTGGAAGCGGTTGTCCAGCTCGATCAGCGGCGCCGCCGTCTCGGCGGAATTGCCGGCGCTGTCGTCCTCGTGCTGGAGCAGCAGTGCGCGCATATCCATTGCCCACTGAGGGTCCACCATGGTGAAGCACTGGCGGAGGATCGTGGGCTCCAACAGTGAACGGATCTCAAAAATATCGTGGATGTCCTTGGGGGTGGGGCGGGTGATCTCGATCCCGCGCCTGGGGTGCACCGTAACCAGGTTGTCCTGCGCCAGCGCCAGAATCGCCTCACGCACCGGTGTGCGGCCCAGGCACAGCATCTCTTGAAGCTGGGACTCGTTGATAAACTGTCCAGGGATCAGCTCCTTTTGCAGGATCATGGCCTTGATCTGGTCGTATGCGACCTGTGACAGGCTTTCCCGCTTTTGGGCAAGTGCTTTTGCCATAAGGCACCTCCACTGTAATATATCAGATGATTGAAAATAGGTGGTATGTAATATATCAAGAACACTGTCAGTATACCAGCATATGCCAGGGATGTCAAGGACGGAAACAGGTTCAGGGATAGGACTTATGGCGAAAATCAACAGTTCGTTTTCAGAACAGAATATTTTTTTGGCAAAATAGTCTGGTTTTTGCTTGACACGGCGGACAAACTATGTTATGTTTGGCTACAAGAGATATATCACAAATATATCATTCATATATGATGGAACTTTGAACAGAACGGCAAAACCTGTGAACGGGACGGAGGATGGAAGAATGAGACCATTCCTTGACGAGGATTTTCTGCTGGATACACAGACGGCCAGGGCGCTTTACCACGGCGTGGCGGAGGGGATGCCCATTTTGGACTACCACTGCCATGTCAGTCCGCGGGAGATTGCGGAAGACCGGGTCTTCCGCAACCTGACCCAGCTGTGGCTGGAGGGGGACCACTACAAATGGCGGCTGATGCGCGCCAACGGTGTGTCGGAGCGGCTCATCACCGGGTCTGCGCCAGACGAGGAAAAATTCCAGGCCTGGGCCGCCACCTTAGAGCGGTCGGCGGGCAATCCCCTCTATCACTGGAGCCATTTGGAGCTCAAGCGATATTTCGGCTATGACGGGCACCTCACCGGAGCCAACGCCAAAGAGGTCTGGGACCACTGTCAGGCGGTCATCGGAGAGGGGATGCACGTGCGGGACATCCTGAAAAAGTCCAACGTGACCCTGATCTGTACCACCGACGACCCGGCGGACACGCTGGAATGGCATGAGAGGCTCTCCGACGACCCGACGCTGGAGACAAAGGTCCTCCCGGCATTCCGACCGGACAGGGCGGTGAACCTGGAGAAGGAGGACTTCCCCGAATACATAAAGCGGCTCTCCGCCTCCGCGGGAATGGAGATCGGCGGCTGGCAGAGCCTTCTGGACGCCCTGGAGCAGCGGCTGAACTTCTTTGACGCCCACGGCTGCGCGCTGGCCGACCACGGGCTGGACAATATCTGCTTCCGCCCCGCCGGGGAGGCAGAGTTGGACGGGATCTTGAAAAAGCGCCTGGCGGGAGAGGGTGTGACGGAGGAGGAACTGTGGCAGTATAAAACGGCCCTGCTCCTGTTCTTTGGCCGGGGCTATGCCAAGCGGGGCTGGGCGATGCAGATGCACTTTGCCGCCCAGCGCAACAACAATTCCCGCATGTACCGCCTGCTGGGACCGGACACCGGATATGACAGCATCGGACCGGCGGTGCACCTGCCGGATCTGGCCGCCTTCCTGAACGCGCTGGACGAGAACGGAGAACTGCCGCGGACCATCCTTTACTCCCTGGAGCCCGGCGACAATGCGGGCCTTGTGACCCTGATGGGCTGCTACCAGGGGGAGGGCGTGCGGGGCAAGCTCCAGCACGGCTCGGCCTGGTGGTTCAATGACTGCAAGGAGGGCATGGAAGCCCAGCTCAAAAATCTGGCCGCCGGCGGCGTCCTGGGCAACTTCATCGGGATGCTCACCGACTCCCGCAGCTTCCTGTCCTATACCCGGCACGAGTACTTCCGACGCATCCTGTGCGCTCTGCTGGGACGCTGGGTGGAAGAAGGGCAGTTCCCGGACGACAGGCAGGCGCTGGAGCGCTTGGTGGCCGACATCTCCTACCGCAACAGTGTTGCCTACTTCGGCTTCGGCCGCTATCACTTACGGGGGGCAGAAACGTTATGAGTATGATCAGCGTCAAGGGACTCCGAAAAAATTTCGGCAAGCATGAGGTCCTCAAGGGCATCGACATCGAGATCCAGCCCGGCGAGGTGGTGGCCATCGTGGGCCCCTCCGGGTGCGGCAAGTCCACCTTCCTGCGTTGCCTCAACCTGCTGGAGAAGCCCTCCGGCGGCTCGATCCTCTACCATGACGTGGATCTGGTCTCCGGCGCGCCTAAAGAGACCAACAAGGTCCTGCTGGGCATGGGCATGGTCTTTCAGCAGTTCAACCTGTTCCCGCACAAAACGGTGCTGGACAACATCACGCTGGCCCCCATCAAGGTGCAGGGCACCGGCAAACGGGAGGCCGAGGAAAGGGCCCTGAAGCTGCTCAGAACGGTAGGCCTGGAGGACAAGCGCGACGCCTACCCCAATCAGCTCTCCGGCGGTCAGCAGCAGCGCATCGCCATCGCCCGCTCCCTGGCCCTTCAGCCGGAGGTCATGCTCTTCGACGAGCCCACCTCCGCGCTGGACCCCGAGATGGTGGGCGAAGTGCTGGACGTCATGAAGAAGCTGGCCGCCGACGGCATGACCATGCTGGTGGTCACCCACGAGATGGGCTTTGCCCGTGAGGCGGCCGACCGGGTCATCTTCATTGACGGTGGTGTGATCGTGGAAGACAGCGAGCCGCAGGAGTTTTTTGCGCATCCCAAGAACAAGCGTCTCCAGGATTTCCTGAGCAAGATGCTTTGATCTAAATCAACCACAGAAAATTTAGCTAGGAGGAACGAACTTATGTCTCTCATTCAGGTAGCCCGGTACAGCGACGTCAAGTACGATTTCAAGGACGGCTATGCCTGCGTGCCCGTGCTGGAGGAGGCCTTTGATCAGGCCCGCTTCGCCCACTGCGCGCTCCAGCCCGGCCACTCCATTACCCCCGACGTATACTCCGTCACCGAGCACAATCAGCTCTTCATCTTCACCAAGGGCAAGGGCTATGTCACCACGCCCCGCGAGGCCTGGAACGTGACCGAGCCCGGCGTGTTCGTCCCCGAGTTCGACACCGAACGCTTCACCATCACCTGCTCCGCCGACAGCAAGCAGCCCCTGGAATTCCTGCACATCATTACCGAGCTCAACGGGTATGACAAGACCTGCCTGGTGGAGTCCCGCATGGTGCTGCCCCGGTTCCGCACCATCAGCCAGGGCTGGACCTACGACGAGGATTTCAAGGATAACTCCGTCACCACCTCCATGATGCTGCTGGAGCACCGCAATCTGGGCCGCCTGTCCATGGGCTGCGTCAAGGGCTGCGGCCCCATCGAGATCGGTCAGCATATCCACAACGAGCTGGCCCAGTGGTACTTCCCCCTGCCCGGCTCGGAGTTCATTTATACCGCCGGCGGCGAGGAAGTGCACATGACCGGCGGCGACCTGTCCTTCACTCCCACCGGCTTCTGGCACGGCAGCAAGGTCGAGGCCGGCAAGAAGTGCGACTACATCTGGTTCGAGATGTGCATCGACGGGTATCCCGGAGAGATCAAATAAGGTCCACCGAAAGGGACGCCTACCTGATCGTTCATACACAACAATTCACTGTAAAGGGGAATTTACCATGGCTCTGGTCAAGATTTCAAGAGGTACTGATATCCAGCACAAGTATACCAACGGTGTGTCCCGCGTGAGCGTCCTGGAGGGCGCCTACAAGGACGCCACCGTGGAGCGAGTGTCCCTCCAGCCCGGCGCGGACTTCACCCCGGAGACCTATACCCGGGAGCAGCACAATCAGGTCTTCCTGGTGACCGCGGGCAAGGGCTACATCGTCACCCCCCGCCGCGTGTTCAACATCAAGGAGGTCTCCGTGTTTGTGCCCGACTTTGATAAGGAGACCTTCACCTTCCACTGCGCTGCCGACGCCAAGGAGACGATGGAGATCGTCCACTTCGTCACCGAGCTCAACGACTACGACAAGACCTGCCTCCGTGAGGCGCATATGAGCCTGCCCCGTTTCCGCGGCGTGTCCGAGGCGTGGCATTATAAGGAGGACTTCACCGGCGCCGACATCCAGCAGATGATGATGCTGGAGCACCGCAACCTGGGCCGCCTGTCCATGGGCGCCAACTTCGGCACCGGCCCCAACTACATCGGCCAGCACATCCACAACGAGCTGGAGCAGTGGTACATTATGCTGCCCGGAGCCTCCTTCACCTACACCGCCGAGGAGGAAAAGATCCACGTCCAGGGCGGCGACATCACCTATACCCCCCACGGCTCCCACCACGGCAGCGAGTGCGCCGACGGCGAGAAGTTTGCCTATGTGTGGTTCGAGCTGTGCGAGAACGGCTACCCCGGCGAGATCAAGTAAGAAATGGCGGTCAGCACACGGCTGCTGGGCTCCAACGGCCAGTACAGCCGCTACCCTCTGGCATTCTTCCTGGACGAGATGAGGCGGCTGGGGCTGCGCAGTCTGGACTTTGTTCCACAGGTCCCCCATTTCTTCTGCGGATACCGGGACCATGACGACCCCGCGGGACTGAAGACGGCGCTGGCGCGGGCAGGGCTTCGCGTGGCGGTCCTGACGCCGCCGTCCTACCGCTGTTCCATCACCGCTCCGGCCGGGGAACAGCGGGCGGCCACCCTGGGCTATTACAAAAGCTGCATCCAACTGGCCGCCGAACTGGGGTGCGACCGGCTGGTGCTGGACGCGGCCGGCGCCTGCTGGGACCTGAAGGTCGAACAGCTCCGGGAGCACGCCGCCGACACCCTCTGCATCCTGTGTGATGCGGCGGAGGCCGCGGGTGTTGGCCTGCTGCTGGCCCCGGCCATGGGGGCGGAGACCCCTCTCATCGCCGAGGCCCCCGTCCTCAACACTGCGCGGGAGCTGGAGGCCATGCTCCACCGGCTCCGCCGTCCCGGCTTGGGCGTGTGTCTGGATACCAATGTCATGAGCGCCTGCGGCGATACCATTCCGGACTGGTTCGACCGGCTGGGGGACCGGACGGGGCTGGTGCGGCTGTGCGACGGCAATTACCACGGCTGGCGGGCTTGGGGCGAAGGGGTACTTCCCATGGAGCGGTACCTGTGCCAGCTGAATGAGGTGGGCTATGGGGGGGAGATTTCCCTGCGCCTGCCCGGTGAGCGGTATTTGGAGCGGCCCTCTTATCCGGACGAGCGGGCCCTGGCGGCCCTGTGTGGGGAGGTGTAGCCATGGCGGGCATCCAACGAGGACAACTGGTCAACATGAACCAGCATTACCGCCGCTTCTCTCTGGACTACTTTCTGGACTGCCAGCAGCGCCTGGGCGTAGAGCAGATCGAGCTCTGGTGCGGCGCGGCCCACTTCTGGCTGGATCATGAGGGACTCGGCGATGTCAATGCGCTCCGGGGCAAGCTCTCCGCGCACAATGTCCGGGTGGTGTCCGTCACGGCGCCCAGTATAGCCTATCAATATCAGTATGCCTCCCAGGAGCCGGAACTTCTGGAGCGGTCCTTCCGGTACTTCTCCAACGCCATCCATCTGGCGGCCGAGCTGGGCGCGGACCGGGTCGTGGTCAACTCCGGCTGGGGTTACTGCGGGGAGGATGAGGCCGCCATGTGGGGCCGATGCCGGGATCACTTGGGCCGGCTGTGCCTGGCGGCCGGGCGGGAGGGTATCCTGCTGGTGATGGAGTCCCTCCGCCAGGACGAGAGCAATCTGGTCTACAGTCTGGAGCGGGCCCGCCGCATGTATGAGGAGATCCACCATCCCAATCTGAAAATGATGGTGGACAACATTGCCACCGGCGCGGCGGGGGAGACCCTGGAGGACTGGTTTCAGGCATTTGGGGACGATCTGATCCACATGCACTTCCTGGACGGCGACCCCTGGCTCCACAATGTGTGGGGTGACGGAAACACCGCCCTGGCACGGCAGATCCAGACCCTGAACGACCACCATTTCACCGGATATCTGGTGCAGGAGGTGGCGGACGAGCACTATTTTACCGACCCCTATGCCGCGGACCGGAGAAACTTTCGGGTCCTGGAGCGGTTCCTCCAGGACTAGGGCCTGTTTGAAAACGGGCGGCACACCCCAACGCCGGGCCTGCCCCCATGGTTCCAACAGGCCCTGGAGATCCGTATTTCTCAGCGCGGCGCGCTGAAAAATAAATTATAATGAAAAGGAAAAGGTGAAGCAGTCATGAAAGCAAAGAAGATCCTTACCGGCGCCCTGTCTCTTGCGATGATCGTCTCTCTGGCCGCCTGCGGCGGCGGCAGCAGCGCCACGCCCACGCCCGGGACCGAGGCGCCCGAGACCACTACGCCCGTCACGGCCGCTCCCGAGGGAGACGGCTCCCTCCAGCGCGTGCTGGACGCGGGCAAGCTGTCCATCGGCGCCGAAGGCAACTGGATCCCCTACGTGTACAACGAGGACGGCACCGGAGAGCTCACCGGCTTCGAGGTGGAGATCGCCAAGGAGATCGCCTCCCGCCTGGGCGTGGAGGCCGAGTTCCAGATCTCCGACAGTTGGGACCCCGTCCTGGCCGGCCTGGATGCAGCCCGCTATGACATCGTGATCTGCGGCGTGAACCCCAACCCCGAGCGCCAGGAGAAATACGCCGTCACCGCCTCCTACGCGGAGAACCCCTACTGCCTGGTGGTCAACGGCGACAACGATGAGATCACCTCCTTTGAGGACCTCGACGGCAAGCTGTGCATCAACTCTCCCTCCTCCGCCGCGGGCAAGATCGCCCAGAGCTTCGGTGCCACCACTGCCGACGGTGATCTGACCGCCGCAATGGAGCAGCTGAACACCGGTCGCGCCGACGGCACCATCAACAACGTGGCCGCCGTGGACGAGTATATGAAGAGCCGTCCCGAGGTCAACGTGAAGATCGCCGCGATCTATGAGCCCACCGAAGGCGAGGAGTACATGATCGAGTCCGCCGGTATGCTCCGCAAAGAGGATCAGGAACTGTGCGACAAGATCTCCGAGATCATCCAGGAGATGATCGACGACGGCACCTGCTATGACCTGACCGTGAAGTACTTTGGCCAGACCGTGGCCGACAGCACCAGCATCTACAAGAAGTAAGTCAAGCATTGACCGGGGCGCCGCCCTTGGGCGGCGCCCCCTTTTCTCGAAAAACAAGGAGGCGGGCTGCCATGGAAAACATTCAATTGCTGGTCGATTCCTTCTGGCCCATGTTCAAAGCGGGCCTGTTGATCTCTGTCCCGCTGATGCTGGTCTCGTTTGTCGTGGGCCTGGTATTGGCATTCGTCCTGGCGCTGATGCGCATGTCCAAGATCGCACCCTTCAAGGCAATCGCCTGGTTTGTGGTTTGGGTGATCCGCGGCACCCCCCTGCTGGTCCAGATTTATGTGATCTATTTTGGACTGCCCTCTGTGGGGCTTGTGCTGGACCCCATCCCATCCGCTATCCTGGCGCTGGTCATCAGCCAGGGCGCCTACAATTCCGAAGTCATCCGCGCCGCCCTGGGCTCCATCCCCAAAGGACAGTTTGAGGCATGCAGGGCCCTGGGACTGAACAAGCTCCAGACAATGGCCCAGGTGGTCATCCCGCAGGCGGCCCTGGTGGCCGTACCATCTCTCGGCAACTCCTTCATCAGCCTGCTGAAGGACACCTCCCTGGTCTCCTCCATCACGGTGGCGGAGATCCTCATGACGGCCAAGTCCATCATCGCCGTCAAATTCCAGCCCCTGCTGCTCTACTGCGAGGCCGCTCTCGTCTACCTGATCTTCAGCACCGTGCTCACCCAGCTCCAGGGGATGCTGGAAAAGAAGCTGGGCAAGCATCTGGTGGACACCAGAGTCTGACGGAAAGGGTAACGATCTGCTATGTTGCATTTGAATATTCAGGGACTGAAGGACCGCTCCGCTTGGGAAGCCGCCGGCATCGCGCTGCCGCGGTACGATGTGGAGGCCATGAAGGCCCGGACGCTGCAAAGGCCCTCCTGGGTCCACTTTGGCGCGGGCAATATCTTTCGGGGCTTTCTGGCCGCGGCCCAACAGACCCTTTTGAACGCCGGGGTCACCGATACCGGCATCTTGGCGGCCGAATCCTTCGACTTCCAGATCATCGACAAGGTATACGAGCCCTATGACGAGCTGAGCCTGCTGGTACGCATGCATGCCGACGGCTCCTACGACAAGGAGGTCGTGGCCAGCGTGGCGGGCGGATACAAGGCCGACTGCGCGGGGCCTGACTGGGCCCGGCTGGTGCAGGTGTTCCAGGATCCCAGCCTCCAGCTGGCCAGCTTTACCATCACGGAGAAGGGGTATGCGCTGACCGATTTGGCGGGCGAGACGCTCCCCGTGGCCCGGCAGGATTTTGCCGCCGGGCCGGACGCCCCGCGGCACACCATGTCCATTGCGGCGGCGCTCCTCTACCGCCGCTTCCAGGCGGGGGGACACCCCATCGCCATGGTGAGCATGGACAACTGCGCGCAGAACGGAAAAAAGCTCCGGGAGGGCGTGTTTGCCGCCGCAGAGGCATGGGAGCGGGCGGGACTGGTCCCCGCCGCCTTCCTGGCATGGCTCTCCGACGAGAAAAAGGTCACCTTCCCCTGGTCTATGATCGATAAGATCACCCCTCACCCCTCCGAGCAGGTCAAAAAGGCCCTGGAGGACCTGGGGCTGCAGGATATGACCATTTCCAGGACCAACACCGGTACGCTGATCGCCCCCTTTGTCAACGCCGAGACCACAGAATACCTGGTGCTGGAGGACGCCTTCCCCAATGGACGCCCTCCCCTGGAGCGGGCGGGGGTCTACTTTACCGACCGTGCCACGGTGGAAAAGGCCGAGAAGATGAAGGTGGGCACCTGCCTCAATCCCCTGCACACCGCCCTGGCCGTGTATGGGTGCCTGCTGGGCTACACCACCATCGCCGCGGAGATGGCCGACCCGGACCTGAGGGCTCTGGTGGAGCACATCGCCGCCGAAGGTCTCCCCGTGGTGGAGGACCCGGGCCTCCTCAGTCCCCGAAAGTTCATCGACGAGGTGCTGCACCAGCGTTTTCCCAACCCCGCCATCCCGGATACGCCCCAGCGTATCGCCGCGGACACCTCCCAGAAGCTGCCCGTCCGGTACGGCGGCACGCTTCAGCGCTATACCCAGCGCACCGATCTGGCGGTCTCCGCGCTGGAATATATCCCGCTGGTCTTCGCGGGGTGGTGCCGGTACCTGCTGGGGGTGGACGACGCCCTGCGGGAGATGCCGGTGAGCCCCGATCCCATGGCGCCTGCCCTCCAGGCCCTGTTGGCCGGAGTGAAGGTGGGCACGCCCGAGACCTGTACCGATCAGCTCCGCCCCATCCTTTCCAACGCCGCTATTTTTGGCGTGGACCTGTATCAGGCGGGGCTGGGAGAAAAAACAGAAGCCGCCTTCCGGGCCATGCTGGCGGGCCCCGGCGCGGTCCGTGCCACTCTGCGCCGGTATTTGAGTGAGAGAGCATGAGGAGCGATCATCCATGAAGATGACATTTCGCTGGTACGGGAGCCAGATGGACCCCATACCGCTGCGTTATATCAAACAGATTCCCAATATGAGCGGTGTGGTGAGCTCCCTGATGGACATGCCCGCCGGGGCCCTGTGGCCCACCGAGCGCATCCAGGCCCTGAAGCAGGAGGTCAACGACGCGGGGCTGGAGCTGGAGGTCATCGAGAGCGTCAACGTCCATGAGGATATCAAGCTGGGCCTGCCCGGCCGGGACGAGTACATCGACAATTACTGCAAGACCATTGAACGGCTGGGACAGGCGGGCGTGAAGGTCATCTGCTACAATTTCATGCCGGTCTTTGACTGGACCCGCAGCGACCTGTTCAAGCCACGCGCCGACGGGGCCACCGTACTGGCCTATGACCAGGCTGTCATCGACAAGATCACCGATCCCCAGGACTTTGCCGACCGGATCCAGCAGGGGGCGGGCGAGTTCGAGATGGCCGGGTGGGAGCCGGAGCGCATGGCGGAGATCAAGCACCTCTTCGCCCAGTATCAGAGCGTCTCCCATGAGGACCTTTTCCGCAATCTGCGCTATTTCCTGGAGGCCGTTATCCCGGTCTGTGAGCGGTACAACGTCAAAATGGCCATCCATCCGGACGATCCCCCCTGGGATATTTTCGGCCTGCCGAGGATCTGTACCAACCGGGACAACGTCGCACGCATCCTCTCCCTGGTGGACAGCCCCTGCAACGGCCTGACGCTGTGCTCCGGCTCCATGGGCTCCAATCCCTGCAACGATATCCCCGCCATGGTGCGGGAATTCGGGAGCCGGGGGCGCATCCACTTCGGCCATGTGCGCAACATCAAGTTTACCGGGCCCGGCCAATTTGAGGAGGCCGCGCACTTCTCCGCCGACGGCAGCCTGGACCTGTACGAGATCATGAAGGCCTACTATGACATCGGCTTCGAGGGCTATATCCGGCCCGACCACGGACGTATGATCTGGGATGAGCAGGGCCGGGCGGGTTACGGCCTGTACGACCGGGCGCTGGGCGTGGCCTACCTCAGCGGCCTGTGGGAGGCCATTCAAAAGGACCACCGGTAACAGAGAGAGCACACCGCATTCGTGCGCGTCCCGGCATGCCGGCTGGTTTCGACGCCGGGTGCGGTGTTTTTCGTGTGTAAGAGCCCGTATGCACCTCCGTCCCGCGGCATCCAGGCGGGGTTTTCCCGCCATGCTGCGGGGACCCTGCCCGTCTCAGGAATACAGGTTCTAAATTTGCAGAAAAGAAGGTTGAGCGCATGGACCCCATTCTGAAACAAATTTCCAACGTCGGCATTGTGCCCGTGATCGCCATCGACGACGCTGAGAAGGCGGTGCCGCTGGCGAAGGCCCTGGTGGCTGGCGGCCTGCCCGTGGCGGAGGTGACGTTCCGCACCGCCGCAGCGGAGGAGGCAATGCGGGCGATCGTTCGGGAAGTGCCCGAGATGCTGGTGGGCGCGGGCACTGTCCTGACCTATGAGCAGGTGGACCGGGCGCTGGAGGCCGGGGCCAGGTTTATCGTCAGCCCCGGATTCAACCCGGACACCGTGCAGTATGTCCTCTCCAAGGGGGCGCTGATGGTGCCCGGCACCGCCACCCCCGGCGAGATGGAGCAGGCCATGTCCATGGGCCTGGAGGTGGTAAAGTTTTTCCCCGCCGAACAGAACGGGGGCGTGGCCAAGCTGAAGGCCATCGCCGGCCCCTATCGGGCGCTGAAATGGATGCCTACCGGCGGAGTCAACGCAAAGAATCTGATGGATTACCTGTCCTTTGACCAGATCGTGGCCTGCGGAGGCACCTGGATGGTGAAAAAGGAGCTCATCGAGGGAGAAAAGTGGGAGGAGATCACCCGCATGACCCGGGAAGCCGTGCGCACCATGCTGGGGTTCTCCCTGCATCACGTGGGCATCAACTGCGGCAGCGAGGCGGAGGCGGACCAGACGGCCAGGACGCTGTGCGCCATCTTTGGATTCGAGTATAAGATGGGCAACTCCTCCGTGCAGGCGCTGCCTGCGGCAGAGTGCACCAAGACGCCCGGCCCCGGCGTCCACGGCCACATCGCCATCGGCACCAACAGCGTGGACAGGGCGGTCTATCATCTGGGCCTTCAGGGCGTCAAGTGTCTGGAGGAGACCCGAAAGACCGACGGCAAGGGAAGGACCAAGGCCATCTATCTGGACGGAACCTTCGGCGGCTTTGCCATTCATCTGGTACAGAAATAAGGAGGCTCTCACTTATGAGCAAGCGTGTGGTAACATTCGGAGAGATTATGCTGCGGCTGGCGCCCAACGGATACTATCGGTTCTTCCAGGACGACCAGCTCCAGGCCACCTTCGGCGGCGGAGAGGCGAATGTGGCGGTATCCCTCGCCAACTACGGTCTGGACGCCGCCTTTGTCACCAAGCTGCCCGCCCATGCCATCGGACAGGGCGCGGTGAACGCGCTGCGGGGGCTGGGGGTGGACACCTCCGGGATCGTCCGCGGCGGGGAGCGCGTGGGCATCTATTTCCTGGAGAAGGGCGCCTCCCAGCGGGGCAGCGTTTGCATCTATGACCGGGCCCACTCGGCCATCCAGGAGGCGCAGCCCTCCGACTTTGACTGGGACGCCATCTTTGAAGGCGCGGACTGGTTCCACTTCACCGGGATCACGCCCGCCCTGGGCCCCAACCTGGTGGAAATTTGCAGGCAGGCCTGTGCCGCGGCAAAGCGGCACGGTGTGAAGGTCTCCTGCGACCTGAACTATCGGGGCAAGCTGTGGAGCCGGGAGCAGGCCCGCGCGGCGATGACCGAGCTCTGCCGGTATGTGGACGTCTGCATTTCCAACGAGGAGGACGCCAAGGATGTTTTCGGCATCGAGGCGGAAAACACCGACATCTACGGCGGCAAGCTGAACAAAGAGGGATATCAGTCCGTGGCCAAGCAGCTCGCCGACCGGTTCGGCTTTGAGAAGGTGGCCATCACGCTGCGCACCTCCATTTCCGCCAGCGACAACGACTGGGCGGGCATGCTGTATGACGGAAAGGAGTGCTGTTTCTCCAAGGAGTACCACCTGCACATCGTGGACCGGGTGGGCGGCGGCGACAGCTTCGGCGGCGGGCTCATTTACGCGCTGCTCAGCGGGAAGGACAGCCGGGAGGCGATTGAATTCGCGGTGGCGGCGTCGGCGCTGAAGCACTCCATCGAGGGGGACTTCAATCGGGTCACGCTGGCTGAGGTGGAAAAGCTCGCCGGCGGCGACGGCTCCGGCCGGGTCCAGCGGTAAGCAGTACAGGGCGGGGCCCGGAACCTCCTGCAGCACACGACCCTTATTCCTCTGCAAAATATCGCCGCATACCTGCGCTTTTGCTGCGGCAAACGGCGGCGCGGGGGATTCCTTCCGGGAAAAAGGCCCTGGAACCAACGGTTCCAGGGCCTTCAGCGCATCAAAAGGCAGGCGGCTGAAACGGGGACTCCGCGCTGCCAAAGAGGATAAGCCGCCTTGGCGGCGCTTATACACAACGGGAGAGCAGGGCCTCCCATTTTTCATCCACATACCGCTGGGCGGCCTCCAGGGTCCACTCGCTGCCGGGCTGGAAGCAGTGCTTGAATCGCCCCTGCAGACGCATGAACTCGGTGACGGGCAGCTTCCTTTTCGGCTCGTAGCTCAGATGCCATACGCCGTCGATGACTTCATAGAGGGGCCACACGCAGGTCTCCACCGCCAGGCGGCACAGCTCGGGGAGCAGCTCGGGAGAGTACTGCCAGCCCCGGGGGCAGGGTGACATGATGTTGACAAAGGCGGGGCCGGGGGTATAGATGGCCCGATGGGCCTTTTCATGGAGGTCCTTGAAGTTGGTGAGAAAGGTGGTCTGGGCCACATAGGGGATGTGGTGTGCGGCCATGATCTCCGTAAGGTCCTTCTTGTTCTGCGGCTTGCCGCTGGAGGCGGAGCCGGGCGGGGTGGTGGTGGCGCTGGCAAAGCGGGGGGTGGAGGAGGAGCGCTGGATGCCGGTATTCATATAGGCCTCGTTGTCATAACAGAAATATACCATGTCGTGGCCCCGCTCCATGGCGCCGGAGAGGGACTGGAAGCCGATGTCATATGTGCCTCCGTCGCCGCCGATGGCCAGAAACTTGAAGGAATCTTCGACGCTGCCGCGGCGCTTGAGAAAGCGGTACGCGGCCTCCACGCCGCCGCAGGTGGCGGCGGCGTTTTCAAAGGCGGAGTGGATGTAGCTGTCCTCCCAGGCGGTGTAGGGGTAGAGGAAGGAGGACACCTCCAGGCAGCCGGTGGCGTTGCAGATGACCGCCCTGTCTCCCTCGTCCAGGGCGCGGGTCACGGCCCGGCAGACGATGCCCGCCCCGCAGCCGGCGCACAGCCGATGTCCGCCGACAAATCGCTCCGGCTTAGAAAGCTCGCGCTTGTGATTGTACGCCATTTCAGAGCACCTCCTGTTCACTGCTGCGCTGGCCCATGTGGAGATACCGGGGGCCGGCCTGGCCGCTTTCGGCCATCCGGAGCAGGTGGCGGTAGACCCGCTCCACGTCCTCCACCGCACAGTCGCGTCCGCCCAGGCCGTAGACCACGTTGGTCATGAGGGGGCGGTTGGGCAGATCGTAGCAGGCGGAGCGCACCTCGGCAAAGAGGGGACCGCCGCAGCCGGAATAACCCTCGCTCTTGTCCATGACTGCCACCGCCTTCACATGGGAGAGGGCTTGGGCGATCTCCTCCATAGGGAAGGGGCGGAACACACGCAACTTGAGGAGCCCGGCCTTGACGCCCCGCTCCCGCAGGCGCTGGACACAGGCCTTGGCCGTGCCGGCGGTGGAGCCGATGAGCACCAGCGCCACCTCGGCGTCCTCCATCGCATAGGCCTCGAAGAGGCCGTATTTCCGGCCGAAGGTCCGTGCAAAATCTGCGGCCACCTCCAGCACGGCCCGCTTGGCGTTTTTCATGGCCTCGGCCTGCTGGACCTTATGCTCCATACAGTAGGGACAGGTGTCATAGGGGCCCACGGCCAGGGGATTGCCGTGCTGGAGCAGATGGCGCTCCGGCGTATACTCCCCCACGAAGGCCCGGACCTTCTCGTCCGCCTCCAGCAGGATATTCTCCACCGCGTGGGAGGTGATGAAGCCGTCCTGGCAGACCATGATCGGGAGGCGCACATCCGGGGTTTCGGCGATGCGCATGGCCTGGAGATAGTTGTCATAGGCCTCCTGGTTGTTCTCCGCATAGAGCTGGATCCAGCCGGTGTCCCGCGCACCCATGGAATCGGAGTGGTCGTTGTTGATGTTGATGGGGCCTGTGAGGGCGCGGTTGACGCAGGCGAGGGTGATGGGCAGGCGGGAAGAGGCGGCCACATACAGCATCTCCGTCATGTACGCCAGACCGCAGGACGACGTGGCGGTGACGGCCCGAACGCCGGCGGCCTGGGCTCCGATACAGGTGGACATGGAGGAGTGCTCCGACTCCACGGTGACGTACTCGGTGTCCACCAGGCCGTTGGCCACATACTGGGCGAAGTACTGGGGGATCTCGGTGGAAGGGGTGATGGGGAAGGCGGCAAAGACGCCGGGGTTGATCTGCCGCATGGCGCAGGCAATGGCCTCATTTCCCGACAGGCGGTCGCGGATACTCATCACTTCTCCTCCTTTTCAAAGGCGATGGCGCCGAAGGGGCAGACCTTCCAGCAGATGCCGCAGCCCTTGCAGTGGTCCAGATCAAATGCGCCCCGCTTTCCATTGGAGACGGGGATGGAGGAGTCGGGACAAAAGGGGGCGCACAGCAGACACTGCTTGCATTTGGCCGGGTCCCAGACCGGCACGTCGGAGCGCCACTCGCCGGTGCGCACTGCCTTTGCGGTGCCGCCCTCGTAGATCTCCCCGCCCGGAGTCATCTCCTGCCAGGGAGTCTGCTCGTTGATTTTGGATGCCTGGAAGTTCATGCGCGCACCTCCTTCATGGATTGGAGCAGGCATTTCATGTTGCCCTCGATGACCTGGGGCTTGGTGGCGAATTTGTGCCGGAAGCTGGCCTCCATATCGGCCGCGAACTGATCCGGCTCCAGCACCCGGCTGACCTGAACGATGGCGGCGAGCATGGGGGTGTTGGGAAAATAGCCGCCCAGGTACTGTTCGGAAAGGCGCCGGGCATCCACGGTGTACACCCCGCCGGAATAACCCCGCAGCAGGGGCCGCAGGGCACCGGGGGCCTTGGGAGAATTGATGAGGACGGCGCCCTCCTGGCTCAGCCCTGCGGTGACGTCCACCGAGGAGAGGAGGGACTCGTCCACCACCACCACGTAGTCCGGCTGATAGATGTTGGAGTGGATGGTGCAGGGGACGTCGCTGATGCGGTTATAGGCGGTGATAGGGGCGCCCATGCGCTCGGGGCCGTATTCCGGAAAGCCCTGGACATACTTGCCCGAGGAAAAGGCGGCGTCGGCCAGCAGCAGGCAGGCGGTCTTGGCCCCCTGCCCGCCCCGGCCATGCCAGCGGATCTCGGTCATTTGCTTGCTCATACGTTCCTTCCTCCCTCTGTTCCGGTATGCCCGGCACAGACGAAAAAGATCCCCGCCCCTGTAAAGGGACGAGGATCAAACCACCATCGCTGTACCACCCGTTACTGCATACCGACATATGCGCTTCCTCTAACGGGGAATCCCGTCGGCGCCTACTTCGCGGCAAAGCGGTTCGGGCCGCAACTCCGGAGTGATGTTCCTGCCTGCCCTACTGATACCGGCTTCCCACCTGCCGCCGGCTCTCTGAGATCCTCGGAGAGGCACTACTGTCTCCATCATCATCTTTCATGCGTTAAATTGTTATATATACTGTAGTGGCTGAAAGGACATTTGTCAATGGGTAAAATACACAAAATAGAAAAACTCAGGACCTGCCGGAGATGAGCCAGGGGGCGGGCTCGGTCTGGAAGGTGCCTTTGGCCGTGAGCTTGGACACCGAGAGCTGCACCACCTCGGTCTCCCCGATGCCCAGGCGCTCAAAGAGGGCCGGCAGGGTGGCCGCGCAGCGGAAATCCAGGGTATAGATGAGGAATTCTATATGGGGGTTGCGGCGCAGCAGGCAGGCGAGTTCCTGTTCCATGCTGGCGGAAGCCACCAAGAAGGCCAGTGAGGGGGCGGGCAGGGCTGCCAGCGTTTCGTCGTCCACGTGATCGATGATGGCGATGTTGTTGAGGCCGAATTGCCGCACATTCTCCTCCATGGTAGTGCGGTCGCCCTGGCTGTACTCCACCGCGATGACAGTGCCCTCACAGGCAAGGATGGCCGACTCCACCGCAATGGATTCCCCGGAGATGACGCACACCGTATCCCCCTGGGCCAGGTGCATCTTGCTGAGGATGACCGCCCGGATCTCATTGCCCACATAGTGGACGGAGCCCCGGGAGAAGCTGGAGTTGCGCATGCCGATCTTATAGGTGGAGCGGGCGTTGGGGTTGAGGATGAGCATACCGGCGGAGGCGTTGATCCCTCGGTTGATCATATCCTTGAGCTTGGAGTGGAGGATGGGACCCGCGGGATCGGAACCCTCGTTGTACCACACGTCGCATTCTCCCAGGCCCGCGTCCCACATGCGGTAGAAGATATCCGGGTGGCCCGCCTCAGTGAATACCAGCACGGAGGAGTGGGACTCCACTGTGGGGATGAGGTTTTTGTTCTTTCGGGTGATATCCAGCAGCTTTACCTTTTCCAGGTCCACCCTGGTATTCTCGGCAAAATACTGGAGCCAGGCCAGGATATGGGCATTTGTGAACAGATGGTCTTCCATATAAGCATGCCTCCCCTTGTTGTGCGCTCTTCATCAGAGCAAAGCATTTATCCTGATTGTACCACGGATGGCCCGGCCTGTCATCCCCTGACAGGCCGGAAACGGGGAGAGAAAAAGGTCCGGGACCGGCATATGCCGGTCCCGGACCTTTTTTCATGCGCCGCAGTGTCCGCCGCAGTCGTGGGACGCGCAGTCTCCGTGGTGCGTGTGATCATGGCCACCGTCATGATGGCTGCAGTTGGCCTCGGTACCGTAGGCCAGGCGGTCCGCCAGCAGGGCCTGGACCGCAGCGTCCGCGTCGCCGGTGACCCCGGCGTACAGGGTGACGCCCGCCTGTGCCAGTGCGTTCCGGGCGCCCATACCCAGGCCGCCGCAGATCAGGGCCTCCACGCCGGCATCCCGCAGAAAGCCCGCCAGCGCGCCGTGTCCGCTGCCGTTGGTGTCCAGGATCTCTGTCCCCGTCACCCTGCCGTCTTCCACCTGGTACACCTTGAACTGCTCCGTGTGGCCAAAGTGCTGAAACACGGTCCCGTTCTCATAGGTCACTGCGATTTTCACGATGAAACGCCTCCAATTTCTGCTTTTTGGGGCATCCGTGCCCCCGGCGGCGACATTCTCCACCGTCGCACAGGCGGTAATGCCCCCCCTCCACCGCCAGCGCCTTGCGCTCCACCAGGGCCTGGGCCAGCTTGCGGCGGGCGCTGAGATAGATTCCGGTCACTGTGGTGCGGGCCACCTCCATCTGCACAGCACACTGCTCTTGGGTCAGACCCTCCAGGTCGATGAGGCGGATCACCTCGTATTCATCCACTCCCAGGGTCACAGTCCCGCTCCAGGGGGCGTCCTCCATGGGACGGAACCCGCCGCACCGGGGCAGGGTGCATACCCGTCTGCACTTCTGTGGTCTGGACATGCCGTCACCTCGTGTTCCTGACATATGTCGAAAATATCATACTCCCATTTTTGACATATGTCAATATGGAGGAGAAAAAACGTCACTTGATCCCATAGTGTTGCAGACGTTCGTAGAAGCTGGACTTTTTCATCTCCAGCAGCTCCATGGCCCGGCGCTTGTCGCCCTCTGCGGCCGCCAGAGCGCGGAGAAGCGCCTGTTCCTCGGCGTATTCCAGCTGGGCTTTCAGCGGACCGGAGAGGACGGGGGCGGCTTCCGCCGGACGCGCGCCCACGGGGGAGAGCTCGATCTCCTCAGGGCCGATGATGCTGCTCTCGCACACCGCCACCGCCCGCTCGATGACGTTGCCCAGCTCCCGGATATTGCCCGGCCAGGTGTGCTGGAGCAGCTTCTCCACCGCCGAGCCGGAGAGCTTTTTGGGCGGGATGCCGTACTGGGCGCAGACGGACTCGGTGAGACTGCGGCTGAGGAGATAGAGGTCCGAGATGCGCTCACGCAGGGGCGGGATGCGCAGGGAAAAGACGTTGATCCGGTAGTAGAGATCCTCCCGGAAGCGGCCCTCGCCCACGGCCTTCCACAGGTCCTGATTGGTGGCGGAGAGGATACGCACGTCCACATTGGTGGGCTTGGTGGCGCCCACGCGGTAAAACCGCTTGTTCTGGATGGCGTAGAGCAGCTTGACCTGGGCGCTCATGGGAATCTCGCCGATCTCGTCGAGGAAGATGGTGCCGCCGTCCGCCTGCTCAAAGTAGCCCGGCTTTCCACCGGAGAGGGCCCCGGTAAAGGCTCCGCCCACATAGCCGAAGAGCTCGCTCTCAAAGAGGTCCCTGGGGATGGAGCTGCAGTTGACCTCCACGAAGGGGCCGTCGGGCCGGGAGAGACGGTGGATCTCCCGGGCCAGTTGGGACTTACCGGTGCCGCTCTCCCCCGTGATGATGACGTTGCACCTGGCCTGGGCGGCCTTGAAGGCCAGATATTTCACCCGCTGGATGGGGGGAGAGCTGCCTGCAAAGTCGGGAAAGGCGTTGGCCGGGACCCGCATGGCCTGGTTGTCCACGTTGAGGCTGGCCTGCTCCACTTTGGTGATGAGCTCGTTGCGCTGGTCCAGCAGCTTGTGCAGCTCGGAGAGGTCGGTGAGCTTGAGCACGGCGCCGCGGACATGATTTCCTTCCCGCACCGGCAGAATGGAGCAGAGCATGAGACGCTTGTTGATGTAGAGCTCCTCGTCCAGCGTGGCCCCGCCTCCGCCGGAGAGCAGGCGGTCCATGCGCTGGGTGAGCTCGCAGGGCTGAAAGAGCTCGAAGAAGTCCCGGCCGATGACGCTGAACTCGGTGGTGCCGTCATTTTTCGGCTGGAAAGTCCCCCCCTCCAGGAGCCCTTTCAGATCCTCGTGACGGATGGTACAGCCCTTTTCCTGATAAAATTTTACCTTCCCGGTCCCGCCGTCCACCACCACCAGGTGGGCCATGGAGCGGAGATACCGGAGGTGGTAGGGCTCGCCCCCGACGGAGATGGTCAGCAGCTTTTCGTACCGGCTCACCGAAAGGCGCACCTCCAGGCCGCCGCAGCGGCCCTCGAGACACAGCTCCTGGGGCATGGCGTATGGTCCGCAGCGGCGGTAGAGGGGCTTGGACCCGCCGCTGTGATAGACGCCGGCGGCCAGCACCACGTCTCCGGGGCGGAGCTCCGGGTCGCGGATATTCAAGTGTGAGAGGTCCTCCGGCGTCATGCCGCCGTCGTCGTCCCCCAGCATGTTGTCCGCGATGAGCACAATGTCTCCAGGGAGAATGGAGCCGGCGGGATGGGAGCGCCCACCCTCCAGGACGATGCCGGTGATCTCCTTGGCCTTGCGGTTGAAGTGGGTGACGATCCCGCCCGCGTTGACGCAGACGATGCCCTCACCCACGATTTCGGTTATGGTGTCGAGCAGCTTGCTTTCCATATCGGGGGCCTCCTTTCCGGTGTTAAGGTGCTTTCATTATAGGACGAAGGAGGGCGCGGCACAAGTGCGGAGGAAAAAGACGCTCCGCTCCGGCAACCAGCCGGGGCGGAGCGCTGAAAGGAGGGGGTAGGATATTACATAATAAAGCCCAAAAATAGATAGAAGATAATAGAGAGAACGGCAAACGCGAGACAATAAGGAAACTGTGTTTTGATATGGTCGATAATATTACACCCAGTGGTGGAACAGGTCATAATAGTAGTATCTGAAATGGGAGAGCAGTGATCACCGAAAATACTACCACCCCATACAGCACCTGCCACCAAAGGAATATCTACGCCCAGCTGGAGAGCCATAGGTAGGCAAATCACCGAGGTGATCGCCATAGTACCCATAGAAGTACCGGTGGCAAAAGAAATAAGACAGGCCATCAAAAAGACAAGAACGGGCAGGAGAGAGGGAGAAAGAAATTGCTCAAAGATGGAACAAAGATACAGTCCGGTGCCAAGTTGGGAGACCACGCCTCCCATGGTAAAGCCGAAAATTAAAATCATAGCGATGGAGAGCATGCCAGACGCACCTTTGAATGCCACATCAATGAACTGTGATAGGTTGTAAATTTTTTGGGTTATACACAGAATACCGGAAGCAACTAAAGCAAGGAAGACGCCCCACAGAAGGGCATTCATGCCGTTACCATCTAAAGGATTCCCACTGCCAGTGACCGTCAGTACAACTAATACGCCCAGGATGAGAACAGCAATGGGAATGAGCATATTGCGGGCCAAAGGACGGTCGGTATCCAAATAACTTTTGTCATCGCTCACTTCGTCTAAAGAAGTAGCAGATGAGGGCGAATCCAATTCACCAGTGGTGTCAGCCCGCAGCTCAGCGGCTTTCAAAGGGCCAAAATCCTTGCGGAGCAGGCAGAGTAAAAGAGAGCCGAGGACAGCCAGCATACAATAGAAGTTTAATGGTATGGATTGGACCAACAGTGTGGCTGCTCGGGACTCCTCTACGCCGCCGGAAGTGAGGTAACCGATCATGGCGGCACCCCAGCCGCTCAATGGGAGCAACACACAAACTGGTGTAGAAGTGGCATGGACCAAGAATGCTGATTTTTCATGTGAGACCCGCATGGCATCGTTAACTGGACGAGTAACAGAGCCGACAACAAGACAACTAAGAGAGCCCGAGGTAAAGACTAGAACGCCTACTAGCCAAGTAAAAATATTGGCGGCCCGTTTAGACCTGATAACTCCTTTTTTTCGCACCATAATTTCGACAAAGCCTTCAATTCCGCCGGAGCGCTCAATGATATAGATTAACGCGCCAATCATAAGAATGGAGGCAATAACAATGGTGTTGCTGTGGCTCTCGAATGTGGTGATAAAACCATTAAGGGTGGCATTAAGCGCAGAGATGATGTGAAAACCATCAATAACGCAGAAGCCAAGGAATACACCAATAAACAGAGAAATAAATACATTTTTAGTAATAATTGCTAAAACAATAGTCAACAACGGCGGCAAGATTGATAGAAACCCAAATTCCACAAGACTCTCCTCCTAGTATTTAATGAATTCGGAGAACTCACTTTCTCAATGCCCGGCCCAGGTCATACCGGACGACCCGGTCATGGTCTACAGCCACCTCCCCTCCGACGAGGACGTAGTCAAAGCCCTCTGGTCCGGCGTTGGGCTGGTCAAAGGTAGCGCGGTCCGCGATTCGGTCCAGATCCAGCACCACCACGTCGGCATCGGCGCCGCTGCGGAGGTTCCCTTTGTGGGAGAGCCCCAGCTTGGCGGCGGGCATGGCGGTCATTTTGTACACTGCCTCGTCCAGACTGAGACGTCCGCTTCCGACGTAATTGCGCACAAAACGGGGAAAGGCGCCCGCTGCCCGGGGATGTCCCTGGCCGTTGTCCATGAGGCCGTCGCTGGCCAGCATGATGTTGGGGTGGAGGAGGGCCATGTCCACGTCCTCCGGCTTCATCACATGGCAGACGGTGATGGTACGGGGGGCCTCCCGGCGAAGCGTCCGGAAAATGTCCTCCGTGCAGCGCTGCCCCTTGTAGGGGCCCTCGCAGACCTCGATGACGGAATAATCCGTCTGATACCGCTCTAGGAAACCGTCGTCATAGGTGGTCTCTCCGATGCGGGTGCTGAAGGCATAATAGGGATAACAGTCGCCGGACAGATCCATACCGTTGGCCCGGTAGGCGTCCATCATGGCAAGCAGCCGCTCCATCTGACCGAAGCCGCCCATGCTGCCCACATGAGAATTCTGCACCGGGAGATCCAGCGCCCGTCCCACGTCGATCAGTTCCTGTACCGCGCGGAAAATGTACGCCGCGTCGTCCCGGACGTGGGCAGCGATGAATTTGCCGGACTTCCGGCAGCCGCGGGCCGTCTCCACCATCTCATCCATGGAGATGCCGGGTACATAGCGGATGCCGAAGGAGATGCCGAAGCAGCCCGCCTCCAGCGCCTCCTGTGCCAGTCCGGAGAGACGGCGGAGCGCATCGGGGGTGATAGGAGCATATTTGTCCAGGTGTCCGGCCTGCTCCCGGAGAAAGGTGTGCCCAGCCAGCAGCCCCATGTTGACGGGCCCGCCGTCCCGGTCCATAAGCTCCAGGTATCGGATCGGGGAGACGGTGTTGATGCCGCAATTCCCGCCGATGGCGGTGGTGACGCCCATCCTCAGCATGGAGGTCATGATGCTGGGGATCAGGCGGTCCCGGACCGGATCATAGGGGTCCTCGTGCATGTGGATGTCGATGAAGCCAGGACAGACATATTTTCCGACGGCGTCCAGAACAACGTCGGCCTCGGGCTCGTCCTGCACGGTGGCCAGGACCTTTCCGTCCTGAAGGAGGAGGTTGTTCCTGGCATGAATATGGTTGGCAGGATCGATAATGGTGCCGTTTTTGATCAGGGTTCTCATGCTGCGGCCTCCCTCAACTGTTCAGCGACGCCGGGATGATCTGATTCCGGATCAGATCCTCATAGCTCTGGCGCCGGACCATCAGCTCATCCCGCCCGTCCTTGACCAGGACCACTGCGGGGATGGGGTTGCTGTTGTAGTTGCTGGCCATGGAATAGCCATAGGCGCCTGTGGAGAGGACGGCCAGAATGTCGCCGCTTTCCGCTGCTGGGAGCGCCGCGTCCCGGAGCAGGATATCCCCGGATTCACAGCACTTGCCGCAGACGGTGACCGTCTCGGCCGGCGCTGCGTCCGCCTTGTTGGCCAGGATGCCCCGATAGACGGCCTGATAGAGGGCGGGACGGATGTTGTCCGTCATGCCGCCGTCCACCGCCACATATTTGCGCACGCCGGCGATCTCTTTGATGGCCCCCACGGTGTAGAGGGAGAGAGCGGCGTCCCCGACGATGCTGCGGCCCGGCTCAATGACCACGGCGGGGCGGGGGAGCTCCAGCGCGTCAAAGCAGGCGGCGATGCGTTCCAGCATGGGGTCCAGATAATAGCGGTAGGGCCTGCGCTCCTCCGTGGTGTAGGTGATGCCGAATCCACCCCCCAGGTTGAGCTCTGAGACGCGGACGCCAAAGCGGTCCCTGACCTGTCGGACCAGCTCCAGCACCGCCTCCACCGCCTGGAGATAGGGGGAGGCGTCGAAGAGCTGGGAGCCGATGTGAAAGTGAAAGCCCAGAAAGTCCACATGGGGCGCAGCGACGGCCCGCTCCACAGCGGGATAGATGACATCCTCATCCAGGGGGAAGCCGAACTTGGAGTCCTTTTTGCCGGTGACGATGTAGTCATGGCTGTCCGCCTTAACGCCGGGAGTCACCCGGTAGAGGACCTTCATCCGCTTTCCTCTGGCGGCGCAGAGGGCTTCAATGGCCTCCAGCTCGTGGGCCCCGTCCACGATGATCCGGCCCACGCCCCGGTCCACGGCCAGCTCCAGCTCGCCGGGGAGCTTGTTGTTGCCGTTGAACTCGATACGCTCGGGCGGGAAGCCGGCTGCCAGGGCGGTGTAGAGCTCGCCGCCGGACACCACGTCCACGCACATCCCGGCCCGCTCCACCAGCCGGCACATGCCGGTGGTACAGAAGGCCTTGGCCGCATAGGCGACCCGGCTTCCCGGCCAGCGGTCCAGAAAGTCCCGGCGCAGCTCGTCGAAGCGGCGCTCTATGGCGGTCTGGGAATAGACGTACAGAGGGGTTCCATATTTCTTGGCCAGCTCCGTGACGTCACAGCCATCGAAGAAGAGCCTGCCGTTTTTGGTTTCCATCATATGATCGGACCTCCTTTTTGGTACCGCCTATAGAATAAGCAAATTTCATGCCAACCAGAGGGCGGGACGCCGCAGCCCCTGCCCCGCTAAGAAAAAGCGCCGTCAGCGGCCCGGCCGCCAGAAAAAGATGGTCCAAAATATCGGAAAAATAGCAGCAGAATGTTCCGAAAATTCGGACTATCAAGAGCAACAAATGCGGCATCTCTGGACGGGAGCCCTCTTGAAGAGAAGGCCCGCCTGAGAGAAGCCCGGGGCCATGGGGCCGGAGAGACGGACCGCCCTCCCTGGCCGCCGCCTGTGAAAAAAGGTGCGGGTTTTGTGGAGCTTTGGGCGGAGGTACGTCCATTTTCCTTGCAATTCGGCGGGAGAGTATGCTACAATAAAAAGACTTGTAAAACGCTAGGAGGCCGCTGCCTTGTCCAAATACGAATCCGAAATCTCACGCCGCCGCACCTTTGCCATCATCTCCCATCCCGACGCCGGCAAGACCACCCTGACCGAGAAGTTCCTGCTCTACGGCGGAGCCATCGCCCAGGCCGGTGTGGTCAAGGGAAAAAAGAACAGCCGCGCCGCCACCTCCGACTGGATGGAGATCGAAAAGCAGCGCGGCATCTCCGTCACCTCCTCGGTCATGCAGTTCCAGTATGAGGGCTTCTGCATCAATATCTTGGACACCCCCGGTCACCAGGACTTCTCTGAGGACACGTACCGTACCCTCATGGCCGCCGATTCGGCCGTTATGGTCATTGACGCGGCCAAAGGCGTGGAGGCCCAGACCCGGAAGCTCTTCAAGGTGTGTGTGATGCGGGATATCCCCATCTTCACCTTTATCAATAAGATGGACCGGGAGGCCCGGGACCCCTTTGAGCTCTGCGAGGAGATCGAGAAGGAGCTGGGGATCGACACCTATGCGGTGAACTGGCCCATCGGCTGCGGCAAGGACTTCAAGGGCGTCTACGACCGGAACAAGCGGGAGATCATCCACTTCACCTCCAACGGCGGCGCCAGGCAGGCCACGGCGGTAGAGGTGGGCCTGGACGACCCGGAGCTGGACGGCCTGATCGGCCCTGCCTTCCGCACACAGCTCCAGGACGACATTGAGCTGCTGGACGGCGCTTCCTGTGACTTTGATATGGAGCGAGTGCGCCACGGAAAGCTCTCCCCCGTGTTCTTCGGCTCTGCCCTCACCAATTTCGGCGTGGAGCCCTTTCTGGAGGACTTCCTCCGCATGACCACGCCGCCCCTGCCCCGCCAGGCGGGGGAGGTGATCGTGGACTCCATGGACGACGAGTTCTCCGCCTTCGTCTTCAAGATCCAAGCCAATATGAACAAGGCCCACCGGGACCGTATCGCCTTTATGCGGGTGGTCTCCGGGCGCTTTGACGCGGACAGGGAGGTCTACCACGTCCAGGGCGGCAAGAAGATCAAGCTCTCCCGGCCCCAGCAGCTCATGGCCGCCGAGCGGGAGATCATTGAGGAGGCCTACGCCGGAGACATCATCGGCGTCTTTGACCCCGGGATCTTTTCCATTGGCGACACGCTGTGCGCGCCGGGGAAGAAGTTCCGCTTCGACCCCATCCCCACCTTTGCGCCTGAGCACTTCCGGCGGGTCCGACCTCTGGACACCATGAAGCGCAAGCAGTTTCTCAAGGGGATGGAGCAGATCGCCCAGGAGGGCGCCATTCAGATCTTCAAAACCCCCTATACCGGCATGGAGGAGGTCATCGTGGGCGTGGTGGGTACCCTCCAGTTCGACGTGCTGGAGTACCGGCTCAAAAACGAGTACGGGGTGGAGCTCTATATGGAGGGACTGCCCTACGAATATCTGCGCTGGATCGAAAACGACACCGGCGAGCCCATAAAGGAAGAGCAGCTCATTCTGGGCACCGACGTAAAGCTGGTGGAGGACTACAAGGGGAACCAGCTCCTCCTGTTCGCATCCCAGTGGTCCATCCACTGGGTCCAGGACAAGAACAAGGACCTGACCCTCACCGAGTTCGGCGGGGCCCGGGACAGCCAGGGCTGAAAACAACGGAGAACAAAAGAGGTCCGGACCGCATGGAAGCGGCCCGGACCTCTTTTTTCTTTCCCGAGCGGGAGAAAAAGCGCACCGAGATCAGCGGATTTGTATAGAATGAAGCAGTTCTCAAGAGGAGGGCGGCAGGATGGAGGAGGAGCAGGAAAAGACGCTCTGCGCACAGCTTGGGGTGGTAGACGATTCCCTGTTTTTTTTACTGCTGATCATTGCCGCCACACTGCTCTCCTTCTGGTCGGTGTCCCTCCAGCGAAAGGGGCTCTGCCTCACCATCCAGGGGGAGACGGAGACCGCCGGACAACTGCCCCCTATCTATCCCATCCGGCACAAGGCCTCCGCCATCATCGTCGGCGCGCTGGGCTTTTTCCTGTGCCTGGCTTTGCGTACGCTGGAGGAGGCAGAAGAGGGCGGCGACTGTGTGGCGAAGCGGTCGGCCCGGAGCAACCTGTGGGCGTCCTTATTTGTGCTGCTGGCCGCCATGCTCCGCTATCAGGACCTGGATTTTGTGGAGCGGTGCCAGGCCTCACTGGAGGAGGAGGACACGCTACCAGACTGAGAACCTGTACTGACAAGTATTCCGCAGCATCGAGGGGGGCCTTCCCGCCGTACCGCGTTGATTTTCTTTGCCATACGCGGAATATGGCGGCGTCAATCGCCTTGTCCGGCGGAAAAAGCCACGCCCGCCTGCCGCGCCCTGCTGATGTGTACAGGTTTTGATTTCCTTGGGGGGAATGTTATGACAGATTTGGAGATTTTGGCACGGATCGTCCAGTGTGAAGCTGGGGGAGAGGGGGAACAGGGGATGAAGGCCGTGGCCTGTGTGGTGATGAACCGGGTCCACGTGGACTACGGGGAGTACGGCAGGCTGGCGACGATCAGAGAGGTGATCTACCAGACGGGCCAGTTTGACTGTGCCTGGGAGACCATTCGAGGCAAGTACAACGCCCAGAATATTTACAACATGTCCGTGGAGGACATCCACTACGACATTGCGGAGTGGGCCATAGCCGGGAACCGTCTGACCAATCTGGGCTTTGCCCTGTGGTATTTCAACCCCTTCAGCCCAAGCTGCCGGCCCAATTTCCCGTCCAATGTGGGGGAGTTCGTGGTGCGCATTGGGAACCACTGCTTCTACAACCCCACCGATGCTTACGCGGATACATAGCATGGGGAAGGGCCGACGGAGGACCGGCGGCGATCCCCAATTTTCATGATGGAGGAGAATGGTTTTATGAATCAGTTTTATCCCGACGGGATGCGTGACATGGCCTTGAACCGGGCCCAGGAAAACGGCGGACTGGTGACGCCTCCCGAAGAAGACTTCAACACCGACGCCATGCGGGGCTCCATGCAGCAGATCCTGGCCGACAACCTGGGCAATTTCGTGGTGTGCGAATTCCTGGTGGGGACCCAGGCCATGACCCGGAAAGAGGGAATCCTGTACAATGTGGGGCGCAGCTATCTGACCCTCTATGAAGAGAACAGCCAGACCTTTGTGGTCTGTGATATCTTCTCGGTGAAATTCGTGACCTTCTATCTGCCCGGCCAGCGTCCCGGACAGAGCGGAGGGGGCATCAGCGTCCCCACGGTGAATATTCCCGGGGTGGGCACCGTTCCGGCTGGGCCTTATGGGATTGGAACGGGCTCCGGAGAAGTGGGGAGCAGCACGCAGCCCCGCTCCACCGGCAACCGCTCCCTGGGCGGCAGCCGATAGGCGCGGAAGAGGAGCAGAGAGAGCGGCCCGGCGGGAAATCCCGCCGGGCCGCTTCAGCTTTTCGAAAAGGAGGTGCCGCGCAGGATCAGCACCGGGGGAAAAGTGTGAAAGGGGGGCGGTGAGCCCCCACTTTCACGTACAATCAGGCACTGTTTCGACACCGTCGAAACAGTCATTCGACTGCCGCGCAGCGGGCAGTCGAAGCGGCCCGGCGGGAAATCCTGCCGGGCCGCTTTTCAAATGCGTTTATGGGTTTTGGGAATGGATTCAGGCGTAGAGCTCCTGGAGCTTGACCAGATGCTCGTAACGGGCCTTGGCCAACGCCTCGTTCTCCTGGAAGAGCTTCTCGGCGCGTTCCGGGAAGGCGCGGGTAAGAGCGGAGTAGCGGGCCTCGTTCATGAGGAACTCCTGATAGCCGCCGGCGGGGGCCTTGGAGTCCAGGGTGAAGGGGCTCTTGCCCTCGGCCTTCAGAGCCGGGTTAAAGCGGAACATGTTCCAGTAGCCGCACTCGACGGCCTTCTTCATCTCGCTCTGGCAGTTGGTCATGCCGCCCTTGATGGAGTGCATCTCACAGGGGGCATAGCCGATGATGAGGGAGGGGCCGTGGTAGTTCTCGGCCTCGGTGATGGCCTTCAGGGTCTGGGCGGGATTGGCGCCCATGGCCACCTGGGCCACATACACATAACCGTAGCTCATGGCGATTTCGGCCAGGGACTTCTTGGGCATGGTCTTGCCGGCGGCGGCAAACTGGGCCACAGCGCCCACATTGGTGGACTTGGAGGCCTGACCGCCGGTGTTGGAGTACACCTCGGTATCAAAGACCATCACGTTCACGTCCTCGCCGGAGGCCAGCACATGGTCCAGACCGCCGAAGCCGATGTCGTAAGCCCAGCCGTCGCCGCCGAAGATCCAGATGGACTTCTTGGCGAGGAACTCCTTGCGGGCCAGAATCTCACGGGCCAGCTTGCAGGCGTCGCAGCCGCAGTCGCCCCGCTGGGAGACAATGGCCTCCAGGGCGGCCACATACTTCTTGGTGGCCTCAGCGTTGGCCACGCCGTCCGCCATGGTATCCAGCCATTCCTGGCCGGCGGCCTTGATGTCCTCGTCGGCGTAGTCGATGGCGAGGAGAGCCTTGGTCTGCTCGGTCAGGCGGTCACGCAGGGCCTTCTGGCCATAGTAGAAGCCCAGACCGTGCTCGGCGTTGTCCTCAAAGAGGGAGTTGGCCCACGCGGGACCCTTGCCCTGCTTGTTGACGGTGTAGGGAGAGGTGGCGGCGGGACCGCCCCAGATGGAGGAGCAGCCGGTGGCGTTGGAGATGTACATCCGGTCGCCGCAGACCTGGGTAATGAGACGGGCGTAGCTGGTCTCGGCGCAGCCAGCGCAGGAGCCGGAGAACTCCAGCAGGGGCTGCTTGAACTGGCTGCCCTTGACGGAGGTGGTGTCGGCTACGTCGTCCTTGTCGGCGACTTTGGCGACCATATAATCAAAGACAGGTTGCTGCTCGGCCTGGGACTCCTGGGGAACCATCTCCAGGGCCTTCACCGGGCACACGCCCACGCAGACGCCGCAGCCCATGCAGTCCAGGGGGCTCACGGCGATGGAAAACTTGTACACGCCCTTGCCCTTGCCGGCCTTGAAGTCCACGATCTTGGCGGCCTCGGGGGCGTTCTTGGCCTCCTCGTCGGTCAGCGCGTAGGGACGGATGGTGGCGTGGGGACAGACATAGGAGCACTGGTTGCACTGGATGCACTTGTCGGCGTTCCAGGTGGGGACCATGACGGCCACACCGCGCTTCTCATAGGCGGCGGCGCCCTGCTCGAAGGTGCCGTCCACGTGGTCGGAGAAGGCGGAGACGGGGAGGCTGTCGCCGTCCATGCGGCCCACAGGCTCCATGATCTCGGTGACCATCTTCACGGTGGAGTCACGACCCTCCAGCTTCTCCTCCTTCACCTCGTCGGCGGCGGTGGCCCAGGAGGCGGGGACGTTGAACTTCTTGAAGGCGGTGGCGCCGGTATCGATGGCCTTATGGTTCATATCCACCACGTCCTGGCCCTTCTTCAGGTAGGAGTGGGTGGCGGCGTCCTTCATGTAGCCGATGGCCTCGTCCTGGGGCATGACATTGGCCAGGGCGAAGAAGGCGGACTGGAGGATGGTGTTGGTGCGCTTGCCCATGCCGATCTTGGCGGCCAGGTCGATGGCGTCGATGGTGTAGACGTTGATGTGGTGCTCGGCGATGTAGCGCTTGGCCACGGCGGGCATGTGCTTGTCGAGCTCCTCATCGCTCCACTGGCAGTTGATGAGGAAGGTGCCGCCGTCCTTGACGTCGCGGACCATGGGGAAGCCCTTGATGATGTAGGCGGGCACGTGGCAGGCCACAAAGTCGGCCTTGTTGATGTAGTAGGGGCTCTTGATGGGCTTGTCGCCAAAGCGCAGGTGGCTGATGGTCACGCCGCCGGTCTTCTTGGAGTCGTACTGGAAGTACGCCTGCACATACTTGTCGGTGTGGTCGCCGATGATCTTGATGGAGTTTTTGTTGGCGCCCACGGTACCGTCGCCGCCCAGGCCCCAGAACTTGCACTCGATGGTGCCGGCCGCCGCGGTGTTGGGGCAGTCGTGCTCAGGCAGGGAGAGGTTGGTGACGTCGTCCACGATGCCGATGGTGAACTCGTGCTTGGGCGCGTCCTTGGCCAGGTCCTCGTAGACGGCGAAGACGCTGCGGGGAGGCGTATCTTTGGAGCCCAGGCCGTAGCGACCGCCGGTGATGACGGCCTGACGGCCGGCGTTGGCAAAGGCGGTGATCACGTCCATGTAGAGGGGCTCGCCCTGAGAGCCGGGCTCCTTGGTGCGGTCCAGGACGGCGATCTTCTTGGCGGTCTCCGGGATGGCGGCCAAGAGCTTGTCGGCGCGGAAGGGGCGGTACAGGCGGACCTTCACGAGGCCGACCTTCTCACCATGGGCGTTGAGGTAGTCAATGACCTCCTCGGCCACGTCGCAGATGGAGCCCATGGCGATGATGACGCGGTCGGCGTCGGGCGCGCCGTAGTAGTTGAAGAGCTGGTAGTTGGTCCCCAGCTTGGCGTTGACCTTGCCCATGTACTCCTCCACGATTTCGGGGACGGCTTCGTAGTACTGGTTGCAGGCCTCGCGGTGCTGGAAGAAGATATCGCCGTTCTCGTGGGAGCCGCGCATGGTGGGGTGCTCGGGGTTCAGGGCACGGGCGCGGAAGGCCTCGATGGCGTCCATGTCCACCATGTCCTTCAGATCCTCGTAGTCCCAGATGTCGATCTTCTGGATCTCATGGGAGGTGCGGAAGCCGTCAAAGAAGTTGAGGAAGGGGACGCGGCCCTTGATGGCGGCCAGATGGGCCACTGCGCCCAGGTCCATGACCTCCTGGGGGTTGGTCTCGGCCAGCATGGCAAAGCCGGTCTGGCGGCAGGCCATAACGTCGGAATGGTCGCCGAAGATGTTCAGGCTCTGGGTGGCCACGGTCCGAGCGGAGACGTGGAACACCGCGGGCAGCAGCTCGGCGGCGATCTTATACATGTTGGGGATCATCAGCAGCAGACCCTGGGAGGCGGTATAGGTGGTGGTCAGGGCGCCGGCGTTCAGTGAGCCGTGCACGGTGCCTGCGGCGCCGGCCTCGGACTGCATCTCGATGACCCGGACGGGATCTCCGAAAATGTTCTTGCGGCCTGCGGCGGCCCACTGGTCCACATTATCGGCCATGGGGCTGGAGGGGGTGATGGGGTAGATACCGGCAACCTCCGTGAACGCATAGGAGACATGCGCCGCGGCGGTGTTGCCGTCCATGGACTTCTTTTTCCTTGCCATGCTTTGTTTCCTCCTTATTTAAATGGATACAACTCCATTTTTTCGCCCTTTATAGTATCACTCCTCGCTTCATTTGTAAACCGCATCTTACTTCCAACGAAGATTTTCGGCGATGAGACCAAAATTGGCCCCTCCAATTTGGCGAAACGGAAAAAATGACGAAGTTCTAAACTTGAAAACCCCTGTAAAATAGGGTATAGTTAAGAGAAATGTTCCGGAAAGAGGGGCGGGCCATGCTGTGCAAACTCAATTCCTTGGGACTCCACGGCGTCACAGGATATCTGGTCGCCGCGGAGTGCGATCTCTCCGGGGGGCTGCCCAATTTCGACATTGTGGGCCTGCCCGACGCGGCGGTGCGGGAGGCCCGGGAGCGGGTGCGCGCGGCGGTGAAAAACTGCGGGTTTACCTTTCCGGTCTCCCGCATCACCGTCAATCTGGCCCCGGCGGACCGGAAAAAAGCGGGCACGGTCTATGACCTGCCCATTCTGGTGGGGATCCTGTGCGCGGGGGGCCAGCTCCCCGCCCCGCCGGCGGATGCGGCCTTTGTGGGGGAGCTCTCCCTCTCGGGGGAGGTGCGGCCGGTGGCGGGGATGCTGCCCATGGCGCTGGCGGCCCGGGCGGCGGGGCTCCGCACCCTCTTTGTGCCGGCGGACTCGGCGCCGGAGGCCACGCTGGCCGGGGGCATGACGGTCTATCCGGTGGAGGATGTGCAGGCCCTGACGGCCCATCTCCGGGGAGAGCGCCCTCTCCCGCCCGCTCCGGTCTGGAGGCCGGAGCCGGAGAATGGGGACGCGCCGGATTTTGCCGACGTCAAGGGCCAGGAGCAGGTGAAGCGCTGCCTGGAGATCGCCGCCGCGGGCGGACACAACCTGGCCATGGTGGGGCCGCCCGGCTCAGGCAAGAGCATGCTGGCCCGGCGCCTGCCCTCCATTCTGCCGGATATGACCCGGCGGGAGGCCCTGGAGGCCACCGCGGTCCACTCGGTGATGGGCCTTACGGGGAGAGAACGGCCCATGCTGACCCTGCGGCCCTTCCGTGCGCCCCACCACACCATCTCCGCCATGGGGATGGCGGGGGGCGGCGCGCCTGCGCCCCGGCCGGGGGAGATCTCCCTGGCCCACAACGGCGTCCTCTTTCTGGACGAGCTGCCGGAGTTCCACAAGGACGTGCTGGAGGCCCTGCGCCAGCCGCTGGAGGACGGGCGGGTCCAGATCTCCCGGGCATCCGGGACCGAGGTGTTTCCCAGCCGCTTCATGCTGGTATGCGCCATGAATCCCTGTAAATGCGGCTGGTACGGCCACCCCTCCGGACGCTGCCGCTGCTCGCCGGGAGAGGTGGAAAAATATCTGAGCAAGCTGTCCGGCCCCCTGCTGGACCGCATCGACCTGTATGTGGAGGTGCCTCCCCTGGAATACGAGGCCCTCTCCCGAAAGAGCGCCGGGGAGTCCTCGGCGGAGATCAAGCGCCGGGTGGACGCCGCCCGGCGCAGGCAGGCCGAGCGTTTCGGCCCCGACGGCCCGGACTGCAACGCCCGCATGGGGTCCGCCGAGCTGGAGCGCTGCTGCGCCCTGGACGGGGACTGCCGGGCCGTGATGAAGGGCGCCTATGAGCGCATGGGCCTGACCGCGCGGAGCTATGACCGCATCCTGCGGGTGGCCCGGACCATCGCGGACCTGGAGGGGAGCCCCGGCATCCGGGTCCACCATCTGGCCGAGGCCATCCAATACCGGGAGAGCGGCTATTTGCGGCGGTGACAGGGCATTGTCTGTCCCCGCCCGCCGCCCGAAAGGAGTTAGACAAAATTTATGACCGAAATGATCCTGCTCAAGCTGGGCGAGCTGGTGCTCAAGGGCGCCAACCGCCACACCTTTGAGGACAAGCTCAAGTCCAACATCGCCCGGCGGCTGCGCCCGCTGGGCAAGTTCCGGGTGTACACCCGCCAGTCCACCACCTATGTGGAGCCCCTCAGCGACGCCTGCGACATGGACGCGGCCTACGAGGCCATGAAGCACGTGTTCGGTGTGGTGGGGATCTCCCGGGCCAAAGCCTGTGAAAAGACCCGGGAGGCTATGCTGGAGACCGCCCGGAGCTATCTGGGGGACAAGCTCTCGGCCGCACATACGTTCAAGGTGGAGTCCAAGCGGGCGGACAAGTCCTTCCCCATGACCTCCATCGCCCTGTCCCAGTGGGTGGGCGGGGAGCTGGACGACCTCTATCCCAACCTGCAGGTGGACGTCCACCAGCCGGAGCTCACCGTCCACCTGGAGGTGCGGGATTACGCCGCCTTCGTCCATGCCGACCCGGAGCCGGGGGCGGGCGGCCTGCCGGTGGGGACCAGCGGGCGGGCGCTCAGTCTGCTCTCCGGCGGCATCGACTCCCCGGTGGCCTCCTGGATGATGGCCAAGCGGGGTGTGGCCCTGGAGATGGTCCACTTTTACTCCTACCCCTACACCTCCCCCGAGGCCAGGGAGAAGGTGCTGGAGCTGGCCAAGCTGCTCACCCCCTGGTGCGGACGCCTTACGGTCCATGTGGTGCCCTTCACCCACATCCAGGAGGAGCTGCGCCGCTCCTGTCCGGAGGACTACTTCACCCTCCTCATGCGCCGGTTCATGATGCGCATCGCGGAGGGGGTGGCCCGGCGCACGGGCTGCCGCGCCGTGGTCACCGGCGAATCCCTGGGACAGGTGGCCTCCCAGACCATGGACGCCATGGCCGTCACCGGGGCCGTCACCGCGCTTCCCATCTTCCGGCCCCTGGTGGGGATGGACAAGGAGGAGGCGGTCCGCATCGCGCGGAAGATCGGCACCTTCGAGACCTCCATCCTGCCCTATGAGGACTGCTGCACCGTGTTCACGCCCCGCCATCCCCGCACCCGGCCCCGGCTGGAGGATGTGGAGGCCATCGAGGAGCCCCTGGATGTGGAGGGTCTGGTAAAAGAGGCCCTGGAGGGAATCGAGCGGGTCCAGGTGGGCGGCTGAGAAAAATCTGCGGGAAGCCAGGAAGAAGGAAACGCATATGCCTCATATCGCGGAACTCATCGCCGTGGGCACCGAACTGCTCCTCGGCAATATCGCCAATACAGACGCCCAGATGATCTCCCAGGGCCTTTCGGAGCTGGGCATCCACGTCTACTACCACACGGTGGTGGGGGACAATCCCGCCCGGCTCCGCTCCGCTGTGGAGATCGCCCGGCGGCGGGCCGACATCCTCATCACCACCGGCGGCTTGGGGCCCACCTGCGACGACCTTACCAAGCAGACTCTGGCCCAGGTCTTCGAGCGGGAGCTGGTCTTTGACGAGCCCTCGGCCCAGCGCATCTGCAGCTACTTCCAGCGCCTCCACCCCGACAGGCCCATGACGGAGAACAACCTTCAGCAGGCCATGCTGCCGGAGGGCTGCACCATCTTTGCAAACGACTGGGGCACCGCCCCCGGCTGCGCCTTTGAGGCGGAGGGGGTACGGGTCATCATGCTCCCCGGCCCCCCCAGGGAGTGCCGGGCCATGTTCACCCACCGGGCCCTGCCCTACCTCAGGGCTCTGGCCGACGGCACCATCGTATCCCGAACGCTGAAGATATTCGGGATGGGGGAGTCCTCGGTGGAGGCCCTGCTGCGGGAGCGCATGAACGCCATGGCCAACCCCACCCTGGCCCCCTACGCCAAGGAGGGGGAGATGGAGCTGCGCATCACCGCCAAGGCCCCCACCGAGGCCGAGGCCCGGGACCTCATCGCCCCGGTGGAGGAGGAGCTGCGGGACCTGCTGGGAGACGTGATCTACGGCGCGGACGTAAAGAGTTTGGAGGAGGTGGCCTTCGCCCTGATGGAGGCCCAGGGCCTCACCTTCGGCACGGCGGAGTCCTGCACCGGGGGCCTGGTGGCCAAGCGCATGACGGATCTACCGGGCGCCTCCGCCGTCCTGAAGGGCGGCGTGGTGAGCTATACCGACGAGGTAAAGCACAATGTGCTGGGCGTACCACAGGCGCTGCTGGATCAATACGGGGCCGTGTCCCCCCAGGTGGCCGAGGCCATGGCCCGGGGCGCCCGCAGGGTACTGGGGTGCGATCTGGCCGTCTCCACCACCGGCGTGGCCGGGCCGGACCCGGACGACCGGGGGAACCCCGTGGGACTGGTATATGTGGCCCTGGCCGGCGCGGAGTTCTGCCATGTGCAGGAGCTCCATCTGGGAAGGGGGCGCGCAATGGTGCGCAGCCGGGCCTCCCTTCACGCCCTCGATCTGGTGAGGCGGTATCTCACCGGCCGGCCGTGGGCGGAATGACGGCGGAGGCGCTGGCCTTTTTGGGCGCACAGCCGGAGCGCACGGCCATTTTTGAGGCCGTGGAGGCCGCCGTGGCGGAGCTGGGCGAGAGCGCCATGGAGGTCAAAAGGTCCCAGATCTCCTGGAAGGCCCCCAGGCTGTTTGCCGCCCTGTCTCTTCCTCTGCGCGTGGGGAGGCATTGGCCGGAGGGGGCTCTGGTGCTCACCTTCGGCCTAGGGCGGCGGCTGGAGCACCCCAGGATCTTTCAGGCCGCGGAGCCCTATCCCGGCCGCTGGACGCATCATGTGGTGCTGACCTGCCCGGGGACGTGGACGGAGAGGTGAGCGCCTTTCTGGCCGAGGCCTATTGGTTCGCCCGGACCAAAGGACGGGGAAAATAGCAGGCGGAGGCGCGGGACGGTCAAGCCGTCCCGCGCCTCCGCTTTTCAAAAAATTTTACCCGGCCTGCAACATCTGCGTTTCCTGAGCTGTATATAAGGCGGAACGGCAAACGAGCCGTTCCACGCCTGAGCCATTTTAAAAGCAGAAAGGAAAACGTACGATGAAAAAGATTGTGACATTTGCGCTCTGCGCCGCTATGGCCTCTCCCTCGCCGCCTGTGATGCCGGGGCGGACGGAAAGGCAAACGGCAATGCCCAGACCACCGCTGTTGTGCAGATCCCAGACCCGTGGACGGACTGCGAGAGCCTGGAGAAGACCGCCGAGCTGACCGGCTTTGACATGGCGGCGCCCGACGCCATAGATGGATTTTCCAGCCGGATCATCCGCGCGATGGACAAGGATATAATCGAGGTGATCTATCAGACCGAGAACACGGATGAGGGCGAGATCCGCATTCGCAAGGGCGTGGGCGGCGAGGACATAAGCGGCGACTACAACCGGTACGCCGAGATCAGCACAGTCCATGTCGACGACCTCCGGGTGACCATGAAGGGCGCCGACGGTCAGATCAGCCTGGCGATCTGGACCAGCGGCGGGTATGCCGATTCCATCGGGCTTGGCGGCAGCGCCGACGGCGTCTCCAGCGGCGAGATGTCCGCACTGGTTGCCGCCGTGCGGTAAAGACAAATGGAGAGCGGGCCGTGGAGGAACGCTCTGCGCGGCTCGCTCCCTTCCGGCAGACTGGAGGAGGAATCGCGATGGAAGCTTGCCTTGTGAAGAGATATCCGGCCCGGGGCCGGCTTGAACAGGCGTGGCGGCGATCCGCGCCCTCTGGAGCAGGGCCTGCCCGAGCTGTGCCGCCGGCGGGGAGCGTCCGGCGGGAGAACGCGCGGACCACGAGGCCGTCAACCGCCGGGCGGAGCGGATGCTCAGCGACTACGGCAACAGCATTTTTCGCCTGGCCTATTCCTATCTGCACAACCGGAGCGATGCGGAGGAGGTCCTGAGGGAGGCGTATGACTTTGAAGAGACGGTACGATGAGATCATGGATAGAGTCGAAGTGACCGACGAGATGCGCCGGCGTATCCTGGACAAGCTCCAGGAGACCGAGGCGGGGCCCCGGCCAGCCGGGGCAAGTGCGGTACGGGTCCCCCGGCGGTGGAAGGGATACATGGCCGTCTGCATCGCGCAGCAGTTGGAGTGGGAGGCCCCGCAGCCCCGGGGCCTGGCCTCGCCCAGCATACACTCCAGCTTGCGGATCTTATTGCAGCCAAAGAAGCTCACGCCGGTGAGGTCGTCCGGCCTGAGCCAGAGCTCCACGCACAGCCCGGCGGAGAGTCGCTCCGCCCGATGCAGGGGCGTGGGAAAGAAGCCGAGCTCCGCCCTGGGCAGAGCGGACAGGCGGGCTTTGACAGAGAAGATGGATTCTACAGGATTCCCTCGCCTTCCAAAGTGTGGCTGCCCCCGGTATAGCAGATCCCCCGGAGGAATGCCGTCACTGGCCGGGAAATCGAACAGAGACCGTCGCAGCCCAGCTGCGGCGGTCTCTGTCTGCTGCGTGCGGAAAAGGCAGTGGAACGGCGCAGGATGGGCCCCGCCCGTTCCGGCGGGGCTCCCGCGGATCAGAGGTCGGCCAGCCAGTCCTCCACGGCCTCCCGAAAGTGGAGGGGAGAGAGTTGGGCTGCGTTGAAGCGGGCGGCCAGCGCCAGGACCTCCTCGCTGCGGAGGGAGAGGTCGCAGAGGGCGGAGACGGGCTTCCACACGCCGCGGAGATACTGGCAGCAGAGCAGACCGTAGGCTACGTAGCGCCCCAGTTCCGGGGAGTGGAGCTCGGTACAGACCACCTGATAGGCGTACTGATCCGGAAAGGGACGTACCTCCTCCGTCAGTGCCTTGAGCTTGAAGCGGCGGAGATCCCGACGCTCGTTGGACTGCGTCAGCGCCGGGTGCCGCTGATGATACGGACGTTTCCTCTGAAGCAAAAAAGCTCGCTCCCTTCCATATTTCCTTTTACAAATCCAGAAAACAATGTTATACTGTATTCGCGCTATGGAAAAAAATTCTTGCAAATCCAGACACAGTAAAAACAACATATTCATTGTATCCGCTGGGCGGAAATTGTTCAATACCCAAAGATGGTGTAATAAACCTACGGATGGTGGAATATATTGTGGATGGGAGCGGACGGGATTGATCGCGCTGAGGTTGAGACAGTTGAAGATGGAACGAGGTTTGACCAATTCGGAACTGGCCGAGCTCACCTGTACCCCCCTCTCCACGATCGTGCGGCTGGTGAGCGGTCAGACCACCAATCCCACCTGGGACGTGATGCTGTCCATCGCGGAGGGGCTGGACGTTCCGATGGACGAGTTCTCCACCCGGCAGAACAAGCGCACCATCCGGGAGAACGAGATGAATCACATGCAGAAGTACCGGGTACTCGGCAGCAGCGGAAGGCAGGCGGTGGACGAGTGCCTGGAGCGGGAATATGTACAGTGGCTGAGGCTGCTGCAAAAAAAGGGAAGCAGGATCTCCTACAAGGAGACCATCGACCGGATCTATGACCTGGACAAGGAAAAGCTGGACCGCCTGCTCTCCCTGCTGGATGAGCTTGAGAGGAGAGGCCAACTTTAAAATTGGTGCGATCAATATTAAAATTGGCATAGAATTGCGCGGACGTGTGGGGCCGAAATGGTGAGAAAAGGTGGCCTGTACCGGTAAGAAACGGGCGGGAGGGTGCGAGAAGGGGAAATATGCACAAAAAACAGGAGAAATTTGATTTGACGCGATGGTGTATCATAGAAGTGAAATCAGGGGGGCGCAGCTCCCCAAGAAGAGGTGTCAGATATGTCCCTGAAGGTGGAAAAGAAAGACGCGGCGAAGGCCCATAGCGGCGCAAACAAGACGCAGAGCAGGCGGTATCCGCTGGCTCCGCTGTCCAATAACGGCGTGTCCGCCCGGGGCGGCGGCCTGTGGGTGGAGATGGCCAAATACGCCTAGGGCTCGTTTGAATACGGCCTTGCCGGGCATATCGCCGGTCTCCAAACAGGTCCTGCGTCTGAGCTCGTTTCCCGGAAAAAGAGCCCCCAGGAAGGGTTTTGGAAAATGGACCGGCGCCGCATTTGCGGCGCCGGTCCATTTTTTGCGCCGCGGATAACCCGGTTGATTCATGGACCGGGGAATGATATCATAAGGAAGACGACTTGAGGATATGGAGAGCGGATATGAGGAGACTGGCCGTTGGAATTTTAGCCCATGTGGACGCGGGGAAGACCACGCTGTCGGAGGCGCTGCTGTACCGGACCGGATGTCTGCGGCGGCTGGGCAGAGTGGACCACGGGGACGCCTTCCTGGATACCGCGCCCCTGGAGCGGGAGCGCGGCATCACCATTTTCTCCAAGCAGGCCGTGCTGCCCCTGGGGGAAACGGAGCTCACGCTGCTGGACACGCCGGGCCATGTGGACTTCTCCGCCGAGATGGAGCGGACCCTGCGGGTGCTGGACTGCGCCATCCTGGTGATCAGCGGCACCGACGGAGTGCAGGGGCACACCCGCACCCTCTGGCGGCTGCTGGAGCAGTACGGCGTCCCCACCTTTGTATTCATCAACAAGATGGATCTGCCCGGCGCGGACCGGGCGGGTCTGCTGGCCGGGCTGAAGCGCCGCCTGGGCGACGGCTGCACCGACTTCGACGCGGAGGGCGCCGCGCTGCTGGAGAATGTGGCGGTGTGCGACGAGGCCGCCCTCGAGCGGTATCTGGAGGCGGGGACCCTCTCCGACGGGGAGGTGGCCGGCCTGGTGGGCGCGCGGAAGCTCTTCCCCTGCTACTTCGGCTCCGCGCTGCGCCTGGAGGGGGTGGACGCGCTGCTGGAGGGGCTGGAGCGGTACGGACCCCGGCCGGACTATCCCCCGGAGTTCGGGGCCCGGGTGTATAAGATCTCCCGGGACGCCCAGGGCGGGCGCCTCACCCACCTGAAGGTCACCGGAGGCCGCCTCCGGGTGAAGGACCTGCTGACCAACCGCCGGGCGGATCTGGGGGAGGAGCAGATCTGGGAGGAGAAGGCGGACCAGATCCGCATTTATTCCGGGGAGCGATACCGGGCCGTGGAGGAGGTCCCGGCGGGGACGGTGTGCGCGGTGACCGGCCTGAGCCGCACCTATCCCGGCGAGGGCCTGGGCTGTGAACGGGCGCCGGAGCCCCCTGCTCTGGAGCCGGTGCTCACCTATCAGGTGCTGCTGCCCCCGGGCTGCGACCCCCACAGGGCGCTGCTGAAGCTCCGGGAGCTCCAGGAGGAGGACCCCCAGCTCCATATCGTCTGGAATGAACCGCTGCGGGAGATCCATATCCAGCTCATGGGGGAGGTCCAGCTGGAGGTCCTGCGGGTGCTCATCGCGCAGCGGTTCGGCCTGGAGGTCGGCTTCGGCGCAGGGAGCATCGTCTACCGGGAGACCATCGCCGCGCCGGTGGAGGGGGTGGGCCACTTCGAGCCCCTGCGGCACTACGCGGAGGTCCACCTGCTGCTGGAGCCCGGCCCCCGGGGCAGCGGCTTACAATTTTCCTCCTCCTGCGGAGAGGACATGCTGGACCGGAACTGGCAGCGGCTCATCCTCACCCACCTGGCCGAGCGCAGCCACCCCGGCGTGCTCACCGGGGCCCCCGTCACGGATCTGCGCATCACGCTGGTGGCCGGGCGGGCCCATGTGAAGCACACCGAGGGGGGCGACTTCCGCCAGGCCACCTATCGGGCGGTGCGCCAGGGTCTGATGCAGGCCGAGAGCATCCTTCTGGAGCCCTGGTACGAGTTCCGCCTGGAGCTCCCCGCCGAGCATGTGGGACGGGCCCTCTCCGACCTCCAGCGCATGACGGGGGAGGTCTCCCCGCCGGAGACGGAGGGGGAGGAGACGGTGCTCACCGGCGCGGCGCCGGTGGCCTGCCTGCGGGACTATGCCCGGGAGGTGGCCGCCTATACCCGGGGCCGGGGCAGGCTCTTCTGCACCCTGAGGGGCTACGCGCCCTGTCATAACCAGGCGGAGGTGGTGGCCGCCCTGGGCTACGACAGCCTCCGGGACACGGAGAATCCGGCGGACTCGGTGTTCTGCGCCCATGGGGCGGGCTTCACCGTGAAATGGGACCAGGTTCGGAAATACATGCACGTGGACAGCGGTCTCCGCCTGGAAAAGGCGGAGGAAGCGGAAGCCACTCCGGCCGCCCGGCGGGCCCCCGCCGGCTATGCCCACTCCCTGGAACAGGACAAGGAGCTCCAGGCCATCTTCGAGCGGACCTACGGGCCGGTGAAGCGGCGGGACTTCCAGCCCCAGGCCCGGCCGCCCCGCCGGGAGACGGAGGAGGCCGGGGAGAAGCGGAGCATCCGCCCCCCGGACCTGGGGCCGGAATACCTGCTGGTGGACGGCTACAACATCATTTTCGCCTGGGAGGACCTGAAGGCGGTGGCGCGGGATAGCCTGGACGCCGCGCGGCAGCTGCTCATGGACCTTTTGAGCAACTACCAGGGGTTCCGCAAGTGCGAGGTCATTCTGGTCTTCGACGCCTACAAGGTCCCCAGGAACACGGGCGAGGTGGTCCGCTACCACAATATCTATGTGGTCTATACCAGGGAGGCCGAGACGGCGGACGCCTATATCGAGAAGGCCACCTATGAGATCGGGAAAAAGCACCGGGTCCGGGTGGCCACCTCCGACGGCGCGGAGCAGCTCATCATTCTGGGCCACGGGGCCCTGCGCCTCTCCGCCTCCGCCTTCCGGGCGGAGCTGGAGCGGACCGGCGGAGAGATTCAGGCCATTCTGGAGCGGAACAACTGCCGGGTGCGGTCCCAGCCGGTGAAGGCCGCCCTGGACCGGGCCGGAGAGGCCCGGCGGCGGGAGAGAGAGGAGGGGTCATGATGGACAAGCGGTATACCCGCCTCAAGCTGAAGATGCTCCTGCTGGTGGTGGCGGGCACCCTGGGCGCGCTGGCCGCGGCCCTCTTCCTCTGGGAGATGGTGGTGGACGGCCTGTTCCAGGACCCCTTTGCCCGGAGCGTGCTGTGGGTGTGCCAGAACCTGTTCGGCTGTGACGAGGCGGGGGCGCTGGAGATCTACCAGCACGTCTTCCGCAATCACAAGGGCACCTGGCTGCTGGTGGGGACCATCCTTCTGATGCTGGGGGCCTTTTACGTGGCGATGGGGCGGTTCACCCGCTGGCTGGACCAGATCGGCGCGGCGGTGCGCCAGGTGGTGAACGAGACCGGAGAGACGGTGCGCCTGCCCAAGGAGCTCCGGCCCGTGGAGGAGGACCTGCGGTCCATCCAGCGGACCCTGGGAGGGCGGGAGACCGAGGCCAGGGAGGCGGAGCAGCGGCGGCAGGACCTGGTGGCCTTCCTGGCCCACGACCTCAAGACCCCACTCACCTCTGTGCTGGGCTACCTCAACCTGCTCCACGACGAGCCGGGACTCACGGCGGAGCAGCGGGCCAAATATACGGGCATCGCCCTGGACAAGGCCAGGCGGCTGGAGGAGCTCATCAGCGAATTTTTCGACATCACCCGGATGGACTTCCGCATTCTGGGCGGGAACGGAGAGCCCATTCAGCTCTCCATCCTGCTGGAGCAGCTGGTGGACGAGTTTTACCCCGCCTTCGCGGGGAAGGACCTCACCTGCCGCACGGACATCGCCTCCCGGCTGGTGGTCCGGGGGGACCCGGACAAGCTGGCCCGGGTGTTCGACAACGTCCTGCGCAACGCCGTGAGCTACAGTGTGTCCGGCGGCCAGGTGGACCTGGAGGCCAGGGTCGACGGAGAGAGCGTGGAGATCGCCGTGCGCAACGAGGGTCTGGAGATTCCGGAAAAGGAGCTGACCAATATCTTTCAGAAATTTTACCGCCTGGATCAGGCCCGCTCCACCCGCACCGGCGGCGCCGGGCTGGGTCTGGCCATCGCCCGGGAGATCGTGGAGCGCCACGGCGGCTCCATTCGGGCGGAGAGCGACGGCAGGCGCACCAGCTTTGTGATCCGCCTGCCCCGCGCGGAGGAGGAGACGCCATGACAAAACAGGAGGCCGCACAGGCCTATCTGTGCCGGGACCCGGTGCTGTACGCCAATCTGCTGGAGGCGCTGCGGCGGGGGAGCGCCGAGCTGCTGGAGGCCGGGGAGGAGGGCGTCCTCCTCTACGAGCGGGGATGCGGGGCGTACATGATGTCCGTAGCCTCCCCGGCGGCGGCAGGGCGGCTGCTGGGAATGGTCCCGGCGGACTGCGACCTTTTCGTGGGCCATGAGCTGGCGTATTTTGAGCAGGCAAAGGCCCGGTGGGGCTTCCCACTGAGCCAGATCTGCTACTCCGCCGCCTATCTGGGGACGGAGCCGCTGCCCCTGCCCGCCTTTGACGGGGCGCTGCGTCCCCTGGACCGGACCTGGGCCCCCTGGGTTCTCCGGCACTACAGCCACGCCTTTGGGGGCCTGCCCTATATGGAGGAGGCCGTGAGGCGCGGGGTCCTGGGGGCGTTTCCCACCGGCAGCAACCAGCCCGCGGGTTTTGTGGGCTTTCATGAGGAGGGGAGCATCGGCATGCTGGAGGTGCTGCCCGCCTGGCGGCGCCGGGGCTTGGGCGAGCTCCTCCTGCGGGCGGCGGTAAACCGGGCGCTGGAGCGGGGCGCCCTCCCCTTCGCCCAGGTGATCGAGGACAACGCTCCCTCTCTGGCCCTCCAGCAAAAGGCCGGCCTGACCCTGTCCGGGACCCGGATGTTCTGGCTCATGCGGGAATAAAAAAGCGGCGGGTACCCAGAAAGGGTACCCGCCGCAGCGGTTTTACCCCTCAGGAGAAAGGGGGGGTGTTTTTTGCGGTCTTGTTCGGCAAAGCATGCATTGCCGGCCCTCTTTGGACGAGGGCACTAAAATGGAAAAAAGCGATTAAGGGCCGGTGGGAGTGGGAAAACTAAGAGCACTACATAAGAGGATGGTGCTCAGATATGACGGGAACATTGCGGGAGAACAACCGACTGCGCCGCTGGGAGGCGGCGCTCTTGGCGGGGGTGGCGGTGGCCATGCTCTGGGGGGTGTGGCTGGACCGGGAGCAGGCCGCCCTGGCGGACAAGGTCATCCGCCTCCATGTCCTTGCAAACTCCGATTCAGAGGCCGACCAGGCCCTGAAGCTGCGGGTGCGGGACCGCATCCTGGCGGAGGCCGCCGACCTCTTCGCGCCGGGGGAGACGGTGGCGCAGGCCCGGGAGACCCTCACCCTCGCCCTGCCCGCCCTGGCGGAGGCCGGGGCGGAGGTGGTGCGGGAGGAGGGGTACGAGTACGCCGTCTCCGCCTCCCTGGAGGAAAACGTCTGGTTCCCCACCAAGCAGTACACCGATTTCGCCCTCCCCCAGGGGAGTTATACCGCCCTGCGGGTGGTCATCGGCGAGGGCGGGGGACGGAACTGGTGGTGCGTGGTCTTTCCACCGCTGTGCCTGGGCTCCGTCACCGAGACCACCGAGGAGACCGCCGCCCTGGGGGACCTGAGCGAGAGCGACGTGGCCCTGATGACCGGAGAGGACGAGGGCTATGTGGTCAAATTCAAGGCCATCGAGCTGTGGGAGGACTTCAAGGGCTGGGCGGAGGGCCGCTAGACGGCGTTTTCAGGTCCGAATTCCGGAGCCAGTGGCGGCAGCGGAAGAGATTCGGGGGCTGCCCGCGCTCCGCGGGGCGGGTGCAGTGGCCGTATGCCAGGGGGACATAGCGCCCGCCCCGCTTGATGTAATGTGGACAGTAATACTGGCAGGTCATACATTCCACCGTGGGCAGGCAGTCTTGACAGAGCATGTGGATCACCTCAACTTATTTTAACCTAAAACAGATTAAAATGTCAATACTCTGATTTAGGTTAATTATGCTTTAAATGAGGTGAGGACAATGTATCCGAGATTGCGGGATTTGCGTAATGACGCTGAGTTGTCTCAAACGGAATTTGCAAAGATGCTGGGAATGTCCCAGACTGGATATTCCAAGTACGAGACGGGAGAAAATGACATTCCGACTCAAGTCCTCATTGCAATCGCACAATATTATCACACAAGTGTGGATTACCTATTGGGGCTCACCGATGAGCCCAAGCCCTATGGGAAGACGAAAAAAAGCAGCGGATCGCAATACTGATGTCGGTGATGAAAGTGGTATATCCAAGAATCAGAAATCTGCGTGAGGACAGAGACTGGACGCAGCAGAAGGTGGCGGACCTCCTGTTTATCAATCGCAGAACCTACTCTACTTACGAGACGGGGACGCACAATATGACACCGGAAGTCCTCGTTAAGCTCTCGGCCATTTATGAGGTAAGCGTGGACTACCTGTTGGGACTCACCGACAACACAGAACCCTATCCACGTGGAAAGAAGTGAAAACGCGGCGGACCGCCTTGGGCGGTCCGCCGCGTCAGTATGTCAATAAAGTGTACTGCTGCGATTTTTGCTGTAAGAGCCTCGCAGAGTTCCGCCGTCCGCAGACGGCGGAAGCGCATCAAAGCGTGTTTTTCGGCGGCATGTACGTCGAAAAACACTCATTTCAGGCCGCAAGTGTGCGAGCGCCAGCGAGTGCGCGCAGCGGTCTGCATCTCCTCGAAAAAATGCTTGCATTTTTGAGAAGCATTTCAGCTTTTTATCCGATCCCGCCGTAGAGGATGCCGCAGACCAGCACCACGGCGGTGAGGATCACATAGACGTATTTGGACAAAAAGTCGAAGCCCCGCCCCAGCGGACGCTTCCGCCCCAGGGCCAGCTCGGCCTTGACCGCCGGGAGGCCCAGCACCCAATAGAGAATCACCGCCGCCAGCACGGCCCCGAAGGGGGCGATATAGATGGTGACGGCGTCCATCCAGGCCCCCATGGAGGGGAGGGCCTCCAGAAAGACGCCCACGGCGAAGGTGACGCTCCCCACGATGAGGACCGAGAGGGTGCGGGAGAGCCGGGCGCCCCGGCCCAGGGATTCGCTGACCGCCTCCAGCATGTTGATGAGGGAGGTGATGCCGGCGAAGAGGACCGAGACAAAGAACAAAACGGAGAAAAAGCGCCCGCCGGGCATCTGCTGGAAGACGCGGGGCAGGGTGATGAACATGAGGGGAGGGCCGCTCTCCGGGGCGATGCCGAAGGCAAAGACGGCCGGGAGAATGGCGAAGCCGGCCAGGAGGGCGGCGGCGGTGTCCAGCATGGCGGTCATGACGGACTGGTGGATGATGTCCTCCGACTTCTTCATATAGCTGCCGTAGATGAGCATGCCCGCGCCGTTGATGGACAGGCTGAAAAAGGCCTGCCCCATGGCCATGACCCAGGTGTCGAAGCGCAGCAGATAGGACCAGTCCGGTTCCAGCAGGTAGCGGTAGCCCTCCACTGCGCCGGGCAGGAAGGCCACCCGCACGGCGATGATGAGAAAGAGGACATAGAAGACGGGCATCATGAATTTGCTGATTTTTTCAATGCCGCCGGCCACTCCCAGAATGAGGATGAGCACGGTGGCGGCGATGACCAGAAGGTGCCAGGGCACCGAGCCGAAGGACACCGCCAGGGCGGAAAAATAGCCGTCCGGGTCCCCGGCCAGGACCGCCCCGGTGAGGGAGCCCACGGCGTAGTTGAGGACCCAGCCCACCACCACCGAGTAGCCGATGGCGATGCCCAGCACGCCCAGGAGGGGAAGGACCCCCAGCGCGGCGCCGCCCCGGAGGCCGCGGGTCTTGAGCGCATAGTCAAAGGAGCCCCGGGCCCCGGTGCCGGTGAGCCGCCCGAAGGCAAACTCCCCGGAGAGGCCCACATAGGAGAAGAGCGCCACGAAGAGGAAGTAGGGGATCAGAAACGCACCGCCGCCGTACTGGCCCACCCGGTAGGGGAAGAGCCAGATGTTGCCCATCCCCACGGCGGAGCCCACCGCCGCCAGGATCGCTCCCATGGAGCTTGTAAAGGTGCCTCCGTGCTTGTGCTGCATAGCGACCTCCAGATATCTGATGTAATTTTGTGTTCTGCCCGGTCAGACGCCCGGGCGCCAGAGCTCGGGCAGCGCGTAAACCGTATTCCCCTGCCAGCCCGTGACGGTGTGGGCGGTGAGCATAGAGTTGAGCACCGCCTCCTCCGCGCACTCCGCCGCCGCCCGGAAGGGGAGGTCCAGCAGCTCCTCGTGGAAGGCCGTCGTCATGCGCACGGCGTTTTCCGCGCGGAAATCGAAGGGATTGGCGGTGGAGAAGGCTACAAAGACCTCGCCGCTGCCGTGACCGATGTGGGACCCCAGCCGGGCCAGGCCCACCGAGACCCGGCGGGCCACCCGGGCAAGCTGCCGGGCGTCCAGGGGCAGGTCGGTGGCCAGCACGGCGATGATGGAGCCCTGATCCGCCGCCCGGGTCTCCAGCGTCCGGGCCAGCCCGGCGCCGATGTTGACGCCGGAGACGGTCAGATCTGACAACACACCGTGATTTGACTGCACCAAAATACCAATGGTATAGGTTTTTCCGTCGAACGCCAGGACCCGGGAGGCCGAGCCGATGCCGCCCTTGAGACCGTGGCAGATCATGCCCTTGCCGCCGCCCACGTCGCCCTCGGCAAAGTCCTGGCAGGCGGAGGCCAAGGCGGAAAAGACATGTTCCCGGCCCACCGCCCGCTCCCCGATGTGGTTGAGGGTGGAGTCGTTGCACTCGCACACCAGGGGGTTCACGGACCGGAGCACCACCCCCTCGGCCTCACAGCGGGAGAGCATGTACTCCACCATGGCGTCGTGGACCAGACCCACGTTGAGGGTGTTGGTGAGGGCGATGGGGGTCTCCAGGGTGCCCAGCTCCTGGAGCTGCAGGAGCCCCGCCGTCTTGCCGAAGCCGTTGAAGGGGCAGACGCCGGCGGGGAGCTTATGGGTAAAGGGGTTCTGGGGACCGGGCAGGATCACGGTGACCCCGGTCTTGTGCGTGGGGGTGTCCACCGTGGCGTGGCCCACCAGTACGCCGGGCACGTCGGTGATCTTGTTCCGGGGGCCCCTGGGCAGAGAGCCCACCCGGATGCCGAAGTCCTGTGCGCGCATCTGGAACATGAAAACGCCTCCATCCTGTATCGGTGAGAGCCATTGTACCAGAAAATCCGGGATTTGGCAATGGAGAGGGCGGCGGGCTTGCACTTTGGAAGAAACTATTATATAGTGAAAAGACGAGACGCGCCCGCCCCGCTGGCGGAGGGCACGGAAACCACGGGTGGAAATGAGGAATCAATATGTTCAGAGAAATGCGCCGCAGGAAACAGGCTCTGTCCCTGGAGAGCTGTGTGGAGGTCCTCCGGAAGGGGACCTCCGGGGTGCTGGCGGTGTCCGGTGACGACGGATACCCCTATGCCGTACCCCTGAGCTACGTCTATGACGACGGCAGGCTGTTTTTCCACTGCGCCCCCTCCGGGCACAAGCTGGACGCCATCGCGGGAAATGAAAAGGCGTCCTTCTGCGTGATTGACCAGGACCATGTGGTGCCGGAGGAGTACACCACCTACTACCGGAGCGTTATCGCGTTCGGAAGAGCCAGGGTTCTGGAGGACGAGGGGGAGAAGCGCGCCGCCCTGGAAAAGCTGGCGGAACGGTACTCCCCCCGGCAGGAAGAGGGCCGCAGGGCGGAGATCGACAAGCTCTTTCAGCGGGTGTGCATGGTGGAGCTGGCCGTGGAGCACATGTCCGGCAAGGAGGCCATAGAGCTGGTCACGGAAAAAGAGCGGTAAGGGAAGCCCTGTCGCCCTATAAAAATCCCGCTGCATTCGATGGAATGGGAGATCTTTTGAAAAACCAGCCCGCATACCATTGCAAAATGGTATGCGGGCTTTTTGTCGTATTCAGCCCCGCTCGTCCAGGGGGATGAACTTCTGAAGGGGGGCCACCGCCTTATAGGCGGGACGGATGATCTTGTTGCCGGGGTTGTAGACCTCCTCCACCCGGTGGGCGCACCAGCCCACCATGCGGGCCATGGCGAAGAGGGGGGTGTAGAGCTCCTCGGGGATGTCCAGCATCCGGTAGACCAGGCCCGAATAGAGGTCCAGATTGGCGCAGAGCGGCTTGGGGACGGCCCTGGAGCCGTTGATGACCTCGGGGGCCAGGCGCTCCACCGCCTCCACCAGCTCGAACTCCTCCAGCATCCCCTTCTCATCGGCCAGGGTCTTGGCAAACTGCTTGAGGAGCTTGGCACGGGGGTCGGAGAGGGTGTAGATGGCGTGGCCCATGCCGTAAATGAGGCCGGAACGGTCCCCGGCCTCCTTCCGCTGGAGCTTCAGGAGGAAATCCCGCACCTGGCCGTCGTCCTTCCAGTCCCGAACGCCCTCCTGAATATAGCGGAACATCTCCATGACCTTCTTGTTGGCGCCGCCGTGGCGGGGGCCCTTCAGGGATCCCACCGCCGCCGAGACGGCGGCGTAGATATCCGTGCCGGAGGAGGAGAGGACCCGGCAGGCAAAGGCGGAGTTGTTGCCGCCGCCGTGCTCGGCGTGGACCACCATGCACAGATCCAGGAGCTTGGCCTCCCGCTCGGTAAAGCGGTTGTCATGGCGCATGGCGTGGAGGAAGTTCTCCGCGAAGGAGAGCCCCTCCTGGGGGCGGTGGAGATACAGGGAGTCGTTATCGAAGTAGTGGCGCTTGGCCGCGTAGGAATGGGCGATGATCATGGGACACCGGGCCACCAGCTGCAGGGCCTGGCGCAGCTCATTCTCCAGGGACCTGCTCTCCGGGTCCTCGTCATAGCAGTAGAGGGCCAGGATGCATCGGCCCAGGCGGTTCATGATGTCCCGGCCCGGCGCCCGGAGGATCATATCCTCGGTGAAGTTGGGCGGCAGGGGGCGCAGCTCGGAGAGCACATGGTTGAAATCCGCCAGCTCTTTTCGGGTGGGCAGAGCCCCGAAGAGGAGCAAATAGGCCGTCTCCTCAAAGCCGAACCGCCCCTCGGACATAAAGCCGTGGATCAGGTCCTCGATACTGATGCCCCTGTAGATGAGCCGGCCCTCCATGGGGACCCGCTCGCCGTCCTGGATGTAGTAGCCCTGGACGTTGCCGATCTGGGTGATGCCGGCCATAACGCCCGTGCCGTCGGCGTTGCGGAGGCCCCGCTTAACGTCGATATGCTCGTAATGGGAGGGATCGATATAGTTATGCTTCTGGAATTCTCCGCATAGACTCTGGATAAAGTCACGGGTCTGCGCGGCCTCGTCGCCGCGCATCGGGATAGTCTGCATGCCGGTGGCCTCCTTTGCACAGTAGCGTGCAACAGTTTGCACTATTTTACGCCAAAGGACACGCCGCGTCAACGGTCGGGAATGAAAAAGATGGGAGGATGGAAAAATGAGATCTGTCGTGGCTACGGCCCTGGTGCTTCTGCTGGCCCTGTTTATCGGCCCGATCCTGTTCCTGCGGGGGGAGGCCCCGGGGCCGGAGGAGCCCCTGCCCTCGCCCACGGCCACCCTGCCCATCGACCGCACCGTGACCTCCCCCGACCCGGGCAGCGACGCCTCCACCACGATCAAGGTAAAGTTGTCCGACGGTACGGTGGTCTCCCTCTCCATGGCGGACTACCTCTGGCGGGTGGTGGCGGCGGAGATGCCCGCCTCCTTCGAGCCGGAGGCCCTCAAGGCCCAGGCCGTCACGGCCAGGACGTATACGCTTTATAAGCGGAGCATCGGGGCGAACCCCAACCACCCGGACGCCGACGTCTGTGCCGACATCAACTGCTGTCAGGCCTACCTGGACCCGGACAAGGCCGCCGCCAACTGGGGGGACAGCGCCCGGACCTATACGGAGAAGATCGCCCAGGCCGTCTCTTCCACGGACGGACAGGCCATCCTCTATGACGGCGCGCCCATCGACGCGGTGTTCTTCTCCTCCGCGGCGGGGCGGACCTTGAGCTCGGTGGAGGTGTGGGGCGGCAGCGTGCCCTATCTGGAGAGCGTGGAGAGCCCGGAGGGGGCGGAGGTCCCCAACTACCGCACCACCGTGGAGGTGCCGGCGGAGGAGTTTAAGACCACTCTGCTGGCCCAATATCCCCAGGCCGATCTCTCCGGAGAAGCCTCGGAGTGGTTTGGGGAGACGGTCCCCACCTCCTCCGGCGGGGTGGAGACCATGTCCGTGGGGGGCGTGACGGTGAAGGGCACCGCCCTGCGCACCCTCTTCGGCCTGCGCTCCGCCAGCTTTACCGTGGAGGCGGAAGGGGACCAGGTGGTCTTTTCCGTGACGGGCTACGGCCACGGCGTGGGGATGAGCCAGTACGGCGCAAACGCCCTGGCCAAGGAGGGGAAGAGCTACCTGGACATCCTCACCCACTACTATACCGGCGTCACGGTGGCGCCTTGGAGCGGGAGCTGATTTGTGCGCAGCATCCTACGCCTGCGGAAAAAACTTTAAAAATTCTTCAGATTTTATCCCTGGATTTGTAACAAAAAACAGAGTACAATCGTCCTTGCTTATGAGAAGATGATTTCATCTGAAGGGAGGCGATCGGCGTGGCGCTCAACTGGAACGAGGAGCAGACCCGCCGCCGGATGCTGGCGGTGCCCGTGGCCTATTTTTTCTTCTATCTGCTCTACTTTACCCTCTTGCAGGAATATGCCCGCCCGAAGTTCTGGGTCTACACCGAGCTGGACGCCTATATCCCGTTTTTTGAGGGGTTCGTGATCCCCTATGTGTTGTGGTTCCCCCTGGTGCCCCTCATGTTCCTCTATTTCCACCGGCGGGACCCGGAGAGCTATGTCTATCTGTGCCGCACTATCCTCACGGGGCTCACCCTGTGTCTGCTCATCTACACGGTGCTGCCCAACGGTCAGCTCCTGCGCCGGCCTCTGCCCCGCGACAACATCCTGTGCCAACTGGTGGCGCTCATCCGGAAAACCGATCCACCCATCAACGTCTGTCCCTCCATCCACGTCTTTGTCTCGGCCACCATCGGCATCGCCGCCGCCCGGGCCGGGTCCCTACGGGAACACAAGGCGGTCCGGAGAGGGATCCTCACGCTGACTATCCTCATCTGCATGTCCACCATGTTCCTCAAGCAACACTCGGCGGTGGACGTGGTCTGCGGTCTCATCCTGAGCGTGGTGCTGGATCTGCTGGTCCGCCGGTGGAATCCCGGCCTGGGCCTGCTACGCCTGGTGGTCCGGCCCCGGGCCGGAGGAAGGACCGTGATGGAGACCTGAGAGCAGGGCGTACTCTTTTAACAGGCTGAGGGGCACCGCGGAATGTGAGTTCCGCGGCGCCCCTGTCTTTATGTATCACCAGAAACAGGGCGGCTCCGAGCCGCTTCGTAAACAGGGAGCTACCGCTCCTGTCCCAAGATATCGTAATACGCATCGCTATATGGAATTTGACTGCCATCAAAATGCGTCTGCGATGCCTTCACATATTCATATGGGTTGTCCATGGGGGACAGCTTCAGCTCCTCGCGGAGCTTCCCGATGCGCGCGATCTGCTCCGCGGTGCGAAGAGCGCGCTCGTTTTGCAGATGCTGATCAAACTGCGCCCTGCTCATCCACACGATTTGTTCCACTGGATTTGCAGAGCCGCAGGTGATGACCAGGCGCATAAAATCCTCAAACCTTTCGGCCAGCGGATAGACATATGTCTCGGCACAGCTTTCGGGGTTGGAGGCGAACACCATTTCTCCACATTCAGGAAGAAAGCAGTATAAAATGCAGCCCTCAAAGCCGATTGCGGGTGCATTCACGGGATAGCAAAAGTGAGGGACGGCGATTTCCGAATCGGTAAACCCGATAAGGTTTCCATCAATCCCCAGACTTCTATTAAGATTTGGAACAAGTCCAAATTTAAACCTCCCCTCAATTTTAAATGGATGCATTTGCAACAATTTTTCATCGGCAGCGGACGAATGCAAGCTGCCGTCAAATGTCCAAAGCACTGTTCGGCGCCTTGACAGACCATGGTATACTAAAATAGATAGAGTATGTCCCCACCGGACAGAAGGAGTAGGAACAATGATGAACGAGAGATACGACGTTGCCATCATCGGCTGCGGAGAGGCCGGTATCTACGCGGGCTATGAGCTAATGCGCAGAAATCCGGAGCTGAAGGTGGTGGTCCTGGAGCAGGGGCGCGACATCTACAGCCGCAGCTGCCCCATCGTGGCCGGCAAGGTGAAGGACTGTATCCAGTGCAAGGTCTGCGATACCATGTGCGGCTTCGGCGGGGCGGGGGCTTTCTCCGACGGCAAGTTCAACTTCACCACCGCCTTCGGCGGCTGGCTCACCGATTTCATGCCCGCACAGGAGGTCATGGACCTCATCGGCTATGTGGATTCCATCAACGTCGCCCACGGGGCCACCGAGGAGCTCTATTCCACAGACACTCCCGCCGCCCGGGCCCTGGAGAAAAAGGCACTGGAGTTCGACCTCCATCTCCTACAGGCCAAGGTCAAGCATCTGGGGACCGAAAAGAATCTGGTCATCCTCCAGAATATCTATGAGGACCTGAAGCAGGGCATCGAGTTCCGGTTCCATACCGCCGTACAGGCCATCCATACCGCCGATCAAGGCTACCGCCTGACCCTCAGCGGAGGTGGAGAGCTCTCCTGCGACTGGCTCATCGCCGCCCCCGGGCGCTCCGGCGCCGAGTGGTTCGCCAACCAATGCAAGGACCTGGGCATCGCCCTCATCAACAACCAGGTGGACATCGGCGTACGGGTGGAGCTGCCCGCCCGGGTCTTTGAGCACATCACTGACGTGGTGTACGAGTCCAAGCTGGTCTACCGGACCAAGCAGTACGGCGACCAGGTGCGCACCTTCTGCATGAACCCTTATGGCCACGTGGTGGCCGAGAACGTGGAGGGCATCAACACGGTGAACGGCCACTCCTATGCCGACCCCGCCCTGCAGAGCGAGAACACCAATTTCGCCCTGCTGGTGTCCAACCGCTTTACCGAGCCCTTCAACGAGCCCTACCGCTACGGCAAGCACATCGCGTCCCTGTCCAACATGCTGGCCGGTGGCGTGCTGGTCCAGCGCTTCGGCGATCTGGTGAAGGGCGTGCGGACCAACGACCACCGGATGAGCAAGTCCTTCACCCGGCCCACCCTCACCGCCGCCGTGCCCGGCGACCTGTCCCTTGCCCTGCCCAAGCGGCAGTTGGACGACATCATAGAGATGATCTACCAACTGGACAAGCTGGCCCCGGGTACCGCCAACTACGACACCCTTCTCTACGGCGCGGAGGTGAAGTTCTACTCCTCCCGGCTCACCCTGAGCCCTGAATTGGAGACCCGGCTTCCCGGCATGTTTGCCATCGGCGACGGCGCGGGCATCACCCGGGGGCTGGCACAGGCCGGCGCCTCCGGCGTCAAAGTGGCCCAGGTGATTTCCCGTCGGCTGTCGGAGAAGGTGTAAGAGACCTGGGCCACACGGCGCGAGTGCGCCGGAGCGTGGGCGGATTCACTCCGCCCACGTGATCCATAAAATAATTGGGGCCCCAAAACCGCGCGGCGGTTTTGGGAGGGCCCAGGTGATTTCCTGTCGGCTGTCGGAGAAGGTGTAGGAGACCTGGGCCACACGGCGCGCCGCCTGACACGGAGGGCGGCGCGCTTCCTATTTCTTTTGTACATCGAATATACGGAACAGTATGCAGGCCATAATTGTAACCACTTTGTAAAGAAAATGGGTTCTCCCAAGGGTTTTCCACATTATCCACAGGGTTTTCCACACCTGGTTATGTCAACGTGCAAAACTGGAATATGCATGTAAGGAGACATAAGAAGGCTGTCAAGGGGAAATGGGATGACGTTTTCCACAAAAATGATGAGGTGAGCGAAATGTCCGACTTGATCGCTGCGATCAGCACCCCCCTGAGCCCCTCCGCCATCGGGATCCTCCGCCTGTCGGGGCCGGGAGCGGCAGCGGCGGCGGACCGGGTCTTTCGCGCCCGGAGCGGCCGCCCGCTGGCTGAGGCGCCCAGCCGCACTCTGGTGTACGGCTCCCTTCTGGACCGGGAGGGGCGGGTGGTGGATCAGGTGTTGGCTACGGTCTCCCGCGCGCCGCACAGCTATACCGGGGAAGACACGGCGGAGCTCCAGTGCCACGGCTCGCCCATGGTGCTCTCCCTGGGACTGGAGGCCCTCTGCGCCGCGGGGGCCCGTCTGGCGCAGCCCGGAGAGTTTACCAAAAGGGCCTTCCTGAACGGCAGGCTGGACCTCCCCCAGGCCGAGGCGGTGGCCGACCTGCTGGAGGCCGAGACGCCGGAGGGCGTCCGCGCGGCGGCGGGACAGCTCTCCGGGGCCCTGTCCCGGCGGGTGGAGGGGGTCTACCACGGTCTGGTGGACCTGCTGGCACATTTCCACGCCGTATTGGACTATCCCGACGAGGACATCGGCCCTCTGGAGGCAGAGCAGATCGGAGGCGTGCTCTCAGCCGCCGCCGGGGAGCTGCGGCGCCTGCTGGAAACCTACCAGCGGGGGCGGGTTCTGGTCCGGGGGGTGCCCTGCGCCATCGTGGGCCTTCCCAACGCAGGCAAGTCCTCTCTCCTGAACGCCCTGGTGGGCTATCAACGCGCCATCGTCACCGATATCCCGGGCACCACCCGGGACACGGTGGAGGAGCGGTGCATGCTGGGCGGCGTACTGCTGCGGCTCATCGATACGGCAGGCCTCCGGGAGACCGACGACCCAGTGGAGCGGCTGGGCGTGGCCCGCAGCCGCGCCGCGCTGGAGGGGGCCGAGCTGGCCCTGGTGCTGATGGACGGCTCTGCGCCGGCGGAGGACCTGGACCGCCTGACCGCGGAATTACAGCTCTGGGAGGAGGCCGCACGGACCTGCCCCAGGACCATCCTGGTCCTCACCAAGGCTGATCTGCCCCGGGGGGCGGACCGGGGCTTCTCGGTACTGGGCGGGGAAAAGGCACCGCCGGTGGTACGGCTGAGCGCCCGGACCGGGGAGGGACTGGCGGAGCTGTCCGACGCCGTCCAGGCCCTCTTTCCCCAGGGCACCCCCGGGGAGGAGGGCGCCGTTCTCACCAACGCCCGCCAGGCGGAGGCCGCGGAGCGGGCCCTGCGCGGCCTGGAGCGCGCGGGGGAGGGTCTGGACGCCGGCGTCACCCCGGACGCGGTCCTCACCGATGTGGAGGGGGCCGTGGAGGCCCTGGGAGAGCTCTCCGGGCGGAACATTCGGGAGGATGTGGTGGCGCGCATCTTCGCCCGGTTCTGTGTGGGAAAGTAAAGACCTATGGCGCCCTTGTGGCGCAGCTTGAAAAAGACAGCGGCCCTCCGGACCTCGTCGAGAGGTCCGGAGGGCCGTCAAAGCGCCGGGCGGTTTTCCGGCGCGGGACGTCAGGGCAGGTGGCTCAGGATGGTGAACACGCCGGTGGCCCCCAGCGCCACATAGATGACCTTGGTCAGCATGGAGATGTTGATCCAGCGCAGGATCCGCAGCCCAAGCTGGATCCCGACTGCGATCCCCAGCATGCTGACCAGGGTGAAGGGCACCAGCGCCGGGGTAAAGATGCCCTTGCCGATCCGGATCAGCAGGTTGACGGTGGCGGTGCAGGCAAAAAAAAGCTGGATGGTGCCGGTGTACTCCTCCTTGCTCTTGGAGTTGGAGAGAAAGTAGACCGACATCAGAGGGCCGCCAATGCCGAAAAGCCCGCTGGACAGGCCGGAAATGGCCGAGCAGACCACTGCGGCGGGAATGCTGTCCCGGACGGTAAAGCGCCCGTCGGCAAACATGAAGTAGAGCGCCAGTACGATCAGGAAGACGCCGAAGACCAGGACCAGCACCTCCAGATCCAGGGAGGCGGCCAGAAAGATGGCAAAGGCGCTGCACGGGATGTAGATCAGCAGGGGGAGGGGCAGCCGCCGGAAGGAGATACTGCTTCGAAAGCGGAAGGCCAGAGAATAATTCAAAAACAGGAGCGATGCGGAGGATACGGCCGAGGCGTGCAGCATATCCAGAAAAAAGGGGAGAATCATCATGATGACGATCCCTCCGCCAAAGCCGATCACGGTTTGGATGGTCCCGCCCAGAAGGGCGATCGCAGCGATCAACACCAGGTCCACACACAACATCTCCTGATCGTTTCTCACAGCCGCCGGAGAGCGGCGATTGCTGTTATTATAACAGAAGATAACGATTTGGTAAAGATTTTGTCAAGAAATTGGAGTAAAACAGAATAAAGAGAAAAAACGGCTCTCCCACTGCCGGGGCAGTGGGAGAGCCGTCGTTGCGCGCTGTGATCAGGGACCCGCTGGAGAGCGCGGCGGCTGATCAGGTCTTTTCCTCAAAGGACACGCCGCAATTGCGGCAGTTGATGGTGATTTTCCCCTTCCCTCTGGGGACGCGAAGCTGCTGGCCGCAGTTGGGGCACTTGAAGTAGCGGTGCTCCTTGTCCCGGTGAATGGTGCGCCGGAGCTTGAACCAGCGGATGGCGGGGCCCGCCACCGTCATAAACTTTGCGTTTTCCGCCCGCCGGCGGTCGATCCGCCGGGAAAACATGCGGTAGATGCACCATGCCGCCACCAATGTGGACAGCAGGGAGAGGATGGAACTGTGCAGAAGGGAGGAGAGGAGGTAGAGCAGCAGATAGAGGGCAATAAGAAACACGGAGAGCTGGTCCCCGCCATAGCGGCCGTACATCAAACGCTGCATAAAATTCATCGCGGCTCATACTCCTTTCCGTTGAGATATCAATTAGATATCATAGCCTCTCCATGTGTCCCAGTCAAGAAATCAATCGTAAACAAAGTGTGAATTGTACTCTTGCGTCCGGGCGGAAAACCCGGTATACTGAATGAAAACAGAGATCGGAGGACCGGCTATGGCCCGAATCGACAAGGAAAATTATTATTTGGACATCGCAGAGACCGTGCTCAAGCGGGCCACCTGCCTGCGCCGGTGCTACGGCGCCATTATCGTCAAGAACGACGAGATCATCTCCACCGGCTACAACGGTGCGCCCAGAGGGCGCAGGAATTGCACCGACTTGGGCTACTGCACCCGGGACGCCCTCCAGGTGCCCTCGGGGGAGCGGTACGAGCTGTGCCGCAGCGTCCATGCCGAGGCCAACTGTATTATCTCCGCCGCCCGCAGCGCCATTCTGGGCGGCACACTGTATCTGGCGGGCCGGGACAGCAAGACCGGGGAGCTGCTGCCCGACGCCACATCCTGCTCCATGTGCCGCAGGCTCATCATCAACGCGGGCATTGACCGGGTGGTGATCCGGCGCACACCCAGCGAGTACACGGTGGTCCACGTGGAGGACTGGATCCGGGAGGACGACAGCCTGCCCCCGGCCCTTGGGTAGGAGGCGGGGCCGCGCTTCGGGTGTCACGCTGCGGCTCGTCCTCACAAAGTCCGCTTTGTTCGCTGCTCCCTACCGGGAAAAGCTCACTCCGCTCATCTCCGCGCCAAGCGCCGCCCCTGCGGGGCGGTTGCGCTCCGAAACGCGCCTGCGGGCGCAGCCTTGCGCATCCTCTCCCCAAAAAGCCTTGCGGCTTTGCGGGGACCCTTTTAGTGCGCTCTCTGCGACGGCGCGTCTATCCTCCGCGCTTCTTACCATTTCGCCTGCGAATGTTCTTGACAGAAAAGCAAGGCAGTCTTACAATATAAATGGACAAAACTGAAGAACTTTCAGTGGATGTTTTTCACAAAATCGTGTGGGGCGGCGCTGCGCGCCGGGGAAAGCGCGGTACCGCAGGGTCCTGCACGAATCATTTTATGCAAAATGCAGCATGTCAAAAATAAAAAAGAGAAAGTGGAGGTGTTTTCAGAATCTATGGATGTCACGACAGTCATTGTCGGCATTGTCTGCTTCGCAGTTGCGGCAGTTGTATTTTTTGTCCTGGGTAACCAGTACCGGAAGAACGTTGCCGAAAAGGAGATCGGCAGCGCCGAGGAAGAGGCAAAACGCATCATCAACGAGTCCATCAAAAGCGCCGAGAGCAAGAAGCGCGAGGCACTGGTGGAGGCCAAGGAGGAAATCCTGAAGGCCCGCAACGAGTACGAAAAAGAGGTCAAGGAGCGCCGCTCCGACCTCCAGAAGCAGGAGCGCCGTCTCCAGCAGAAGGAGGAGACCCTGGACCGCAAGACCGACAACATCGAGAAGAAAGAGGAGACCCTTTCCCGCAAGCTCGCCGAGCTGGAGGAGGCCCGGGAAGAGGTGAACACCCTCAAAAAGTCCGAGATGGATGTGCTGGAGCGCATCTCCGGCTTCACCGCCGAGGAGGCCAAGAACTACCTCATCGCCCAACTGGAGGCCGACGTCACCCACGAGTCCGCCATGAAGATCAAGGAGATTGAGGCCCACTACAAGGAAGAGGCCGACACCATCGCCCGGGAACTCATCTCGGGGGCCATCCAGCGCTGCGCCGCCGACCATGTGGCCGAGGCCACCGTCTCCGTGGTGCCCCTGCCCAACGATGAGATGAAGGGGCGCATCATCGGCCGCGAGGGCCGCAACATCCGCACACTGGAGACCATGACCGGCGTGGACCTTATCATCGACGACACGCCGGAGGCCATCACGGTCTCCTGCTTCGACCCGGTCCGCCGGGAGATCGCCCGCCTGGCCCTGGAGAAGCTCATCCAGGACGGACGCATCCACCCCACCCGCATCGAGGAGATGGTGGAGAAGGCCAAGCGGGAGGTGGACGCCACCATCAAGGCCGAGGGCGAGCGGGCCGTCTTTGAGACCAACGTCCACGGCCTGCACCCGGAGTTGGTGAAGCTCCTGGGCCGTATGCGCTACCGCACCAGCTACGGACAGAACGTCCTCAACCACTCCATCGAGGTGGCCCATGTGGCCGGTCTGCTGGCCGCCGAGATCGGCGCCAACGTGACCGAGGCCAAGCGGGCCGGCCTGCTCCACGACCTGGGCAAGGCCATCGACCACGAGGTGGAGGGCTCCCATGTGGCCATCGGCGTGGAACTGGCCCGGAAGTACAAGGAGTCGGAGAACATCATCCACGCCATCGAGGCCCACCATAACGATGTGGAGCCCCGGACCGTGGTGGCCTGCCTAGTCCAGGCGGCCGACGCCATCTCCGCCGCCCGGCCCGGCGCCCGGCGGGAGAACCTGGAAAACTATATCAAGAGGCTGGAAAAGCTGGAGGAGGTCACCTCTTCCTTCCCCGGAGTGGAGAAATCCTTTGCGATCCAGGCTGGCCGCGAGGTCCGCATCATGGTCAAGCCCGACCAGGTCTCCGAGGATCAGATGGTCCTGCTGGCCCGGGATATCGCCAAGAAGATCGAAGAGGAGCTGGAGTACCCCGGACAGATCAAGGTCCATGTGCTCCGGGAGACCAAGGTCATCGAGTACGCGAAGTAAAAGCACGGAAAAGGCGCTCCGGACCTCCGGAGCGCCTTCCTTCTGTCCGGGGGAACTTTTTGGAATCTCCCGCCGTCTAAAGGGACAACCACCACGAAAAGGAGAATGTATCATCATGAAGAGATTTCTTTCCGCAGCTGCGGCCGCAGCCCTGGCCCTCTCCCTGAACACGGCGGCCCTGGCCGCCGGTGGCTATGCCGGGAGCATCACCATAAACGGCACGGCGCTGGACACCTCCGGGCTTCCCGCCGCCTCCGCACCGTACACGGCGGTGCCCCTGCGGAGCGTGGCGGAGTCCGATTACGGCTACGCCGCCTGGTATCCCGAGGAGGGCCGCTCCTTCTTCTCGCTGGACGGGAACAGCATCTATGTGGACTGCGCCACCGGGGCCATTGAACTCAACGGGGAGGCCCAGACCGGCATGACGGCGTCCTTCACCCAGGGGGTTACCTTCGTCCCCGTGGAGCTGCTCAATCATCTGGAGGGCTACACCGCCACGGTCCAGGACAGCCGGATCGCCATCGCCACCCCCAACGGGGAGGCCCTGACCAAGCTGGCCCGCCAGATCATCGCCAAGGTAGAGCTGGGGGCCTCCAACAAGCCCGCGGAGTCCGAGCTCAAGGAGTACTACGGCCTGGACACCGCCCGCTTTGACGAGGTGGCGGCCTTTTTCCCCATGATGATCAGCGCCGATACCATTGTCATCGGCAAGGTCAAAAGCGGGGAGATGGACGCGGTGAAGGAGGAGCTGGAGGCCGTCCGGGCCCGGACGCAGCAGAGCTTTGAGCAGTACCTCCCCGAGCCCCTGGAGCGGGCCAAGAACGGCCGGGTGGTCACCAGCGGGGACTATGTGATGCTCATCATCTCCGGGGACAACGACACCGCCATCCAGATGTTCCGGGACGGCGTGAAGGGCTGAACACGGAGAAAACAGACAGACGGCGCGCGGAGCTTGTCCGCGCGCCGTCTGCAGTTCAGGCAGGCGCTTCGCTGAAGAGGATGCGGAAATAGGGGAGCATCCCCTCCACGTCCAGGCTGCCGCTCTCCACCCGGTAGGACATGGCCTTGCCAGTGAGACGGAGGGTGATGGTGGTGTCCGTCCCGTCGGTGGAGATGGCGGCACGCTCAAAAAAGCGGTTGTCCTCCCCGATGGAGCCCATGGGGAAGCTGTGGGGGTAGCGGAGGCCGTGCTCACCGATAAAGTCGAAGACCCAGTCGTCGTTTCCGGCGGCCTCGGCGGGGTCTCCGGTCTCCAATACCGTGTTCTCCAGGCGGAGGACCAGGGCATCGGCGCCGGAGTCGTAGGAGACCGAGGTGTGGGGGATGCGGATATCGGCCTCCAGGAAAGACTGGATGTCGGGACCGCTGCCCAGGGGGACTAGGGAGACGGAGAGATCGTTGAGCCCAACCCGGGCGTCAAAGACCGCCAGGGGGCAGTCCGTGCCGGGGGACATACCGAAGGAGACCTGGGCCTCCCGGTCGTTCCAGGCGCCTGGGAGCTGGGCGCCGACGGGGGCGGCATCCGGGCCGGCGGACTCCGTGGGGGTGGGGACCGGGGAGGGCTCCGGCGTGATCTCGGGAGCAGGCTCCGACGCCGATGGAGATGGGGACGGCGTGGGGGAAACGGACGGTGTGGGGGCCGGCGTAGGGGAGGCGTGGGTGATGGGCTTGTCCCCGGAGCAGGCGGAGAGGGAAAATGCCAGCGCCAGGGCACAGCAGAAGGCGCACAGTCGACAATTCATCGGAAGATCCTCCTTTTTACGGCACCAGTATACCGTATGGGAGGCAAAAAATCAAACCTCCTCTTCGCCCTCTTCCACGGCGGCCAGAAAACGCGTCTCGGCGTTCTGCCGGACGATCTCCAGGATATCGATGATGCGGGACAAGTCGCTGAACAGGGCGTAATACAGTTTTTCATAGTCGGGCATAATTCATTCCTCCGATTAATTAAAATAAATTATATCAGTATAATTGACTTTGATTCCAATAATATATTGTTATACTCAAAAAATCAAGTGTGGTTGAAGATATGATGATATATTTTGGAACAAAACTGAAACAGCTCAGAGAGGAGCGCGGCCTGACACAAAAAGAGCTGGCCAAAGGGATGGAGCTTTCTCCCTCTATGATCAGTATGTATGAGGGCGGAGGTTCTTACCCATCTGTGGAGATTTTGATCCGGCTGTCGCATTACTTCCGGGTCTCCACAGACTACCTGCTGGGCGTCAGCGACAGCAATGGCTATGATCTCTCCGGCCTGACAGACGAGCAGGCCGTCTTAGTGAATGAACTGATTCGTCAATTCGAGCAGGCCAACGCGCGGAAGTGAGGGCGAGAGCCCTCACTTTTTTCCTGCGGAAACAGGTCTCGCTTTTTGGCCGGAAATCGCATATAATAAAGGTTACTGCATTTGGGGAGGGACGGATATGATACTCAACGTACTGACCGTGGGCGATGTGGTGGGCGAGCAGGGACTGGACTTTTTAACGCGCCATCTCCGCGCCCTGCAAAAGCTCCACGACATCCATTTCACCGTGGTCAACGGGGAAAACGCCTCCGGCGTGGGCATCCTGCCCCGGCAGGCCAGGGCCATTTACGACGCCGGGGCCGACGTGGTAACCCTGGGGAACCACACCTGGAACCGCATCCAGATCAAGGACCTCCTCCCGGAGGCGCCCTGGCTCCTCCGTCCCGCCAATTACACCAGCCGGGTCCCCGGCCGGGGACTGGGGATCTACGACGGCCCCAGGGGGCTGCGCATTGCGGTGATGAACCTCATCGGGCGGTGCGAAATGGACTCCAATTTTGACAACCCTTTTACCGTGGCGGACCGGCTGCTCCACGGTCTGGACGCGGATGTCTGTCTGGTGGACTTCCACGCCGAGGCCACCAGCGAGAAGGGCGCCATGGGGTTCTATCTGGACGGGCGGGTCCAGGCGGTGTGGGGCACCCACACCCATGTGCCCACTGCCGACGCCAAGGTGCTCCCCAGAGGGACGGGCTTTCTCACCGACCTGGGTATGACCGGGCCCGCCCAGTCCGTGCTGGGGATGCGCCCGGAACAGGCCGTCAACCGCTTCCTGGGCGGGCTCCCCATGCGCTTTGAGCCCGCGCCCGGCCCCTGTAAGCTGGAGAGCGCCGTCTTTTCCATCGACACCGACCGGCGCCGCTGCGTCGGCGTAGAGCGGGTGGACGTCGGGGAGTAAAGCACCGTTTTTCCGCCACGATCCCTTGAAAGGAGCCTTTTCATGCTGCACATCCTCCATGCCGCCGATCTCCATCTGGACGCCCCCTTTGCCTCCCTCCCCGCCCACAAGGCCGCGGAGCGGCGGGCGGAGCAGCGGGACCTCATCGGGCGGCTCGCCGATCTTGCCAGAACCCAGGGGGCCGATCTGGTCCTTCTCTCCGGGGACCTGTTCGACAGCGCCGACACCTATGCCGAGACCACCCAGGCCCTGGCCAGAGCTCTGGGCCAGACCGGCTGCCCGGTGTTCATCGCGCCGGGGAACCACGACTATTTCACCCTCCGCTCCCCCTATTCCGCCCTGCACTGGCCGGAAAACGTACATATTTTTCGCTCCGCCGCGCTGGAGGCAGTGGAGCTTCCCGACCTGGGCTGCGCCGTCCACGGCGCGGCTTTCACCGCGCCGGCCCGGGAGGACTCCCCCCTCTCCGGCTTTGCCGCCCCGGGGGACGGTCTGATCCACCTGGGGGTCCTCCACGGGGAGGTGGACGGGAAGGGGCGCTACGGCCCCATCCCCAGGGCGGAGATCGCCGCCTCGGGCCTTGCTTATCTGGCACTGGGTCATGTCCACGCCGGGTCCGGCCTCCAGTGGGAGGGCGGCACCGCCTGGGCGTATCCCGGCTGTCCGGAGGGCCGGGGCTTTGACGAGCTGGGAGAGAAGGGCGGCCTGTGGGTGACGCTGGACGACGGGGCGATCTCGGCCGAGTTCGTCCCCCTGGCCAGACGGCGCTACCGCATCGTGGAGGCCGACGTCTCCCGGGCCGAGCGCCCGGAGGACGCCCTCTTAGCGGCTCTGCCGGAAGATGCCGGTGACGATATCCTCCGGGTCCTTCTCACCGGGGAGAGCGGTGTGGAGGGGCTGGACCTGGCCCCTCTGGCCCGCCTGCTGGAGGGGAGATGCTACAGCGCCGACCTCCGGGATATGACCCGGGTCCGCCGGGACCTGTGGAGCCGGGCGGAGGAAGACACCCTCACCGGGCTCTTCCTCCGCAGGATGCGGGAGCGCCTAGCCGCCGCGGGGGACGGGGACGAGCGGGCCGCCCTGGAGCGGGCCGTCCGCTTTGGCCTGGCGGCGCTGGAGCACGGGGAGGAGCCGATGGCATGAAGATCAAGAGAATGACCGCCACCTTCGGCGCGCTGGAGGGGGCGACCCTGGAGCTGGAGGAGGGGCTCAACCTGCTCCAGCTCCCCAACGAGGGGGGCAAGTCCACCTGGTGCGCCTTCCTGCGGGCCATGTTTTACGGGATCCCCACCCGGGAGCGGGACACCAGGACCACCCTGGCCGAAAAGAATCGCTATCAGCCCTGGTCCGGCTCCCCCATGGCGGGGGAGATGCTCCTCACCTGGGGGGGACGGGACCTGATCCTGCGCCGGTTCGCCAAAGGGGCCTCCCCCTTCGGCGGCTTTCAGGCGGTATACGCCGACACGGGTGAGACCGTCCCCGGCCTCACCGGGGAGAACTGCGGCGAGCGGCTGCTGGGGGTGGGCCGGGAGGTCTATCAGCGCAGCGCCTTCGTGGGGCAGTCCGGCGTGCCCATTGACGCCGATCCTGACCTGGAGAAGCGGATCGCCGCCCTGGTCTCCTCCGGGGAGGAGGACGTGTCCTACTCCCAGACGGAAAAGACCCTCCGAAGCTGGCTCAACCGCCGGAAGCACAACAAGACCGGCCTCATCCCCCGCCTGGAGGAGGAGGCGTCGGCCCTGACGGAGCGGCTGGCCCAGGCCCGGCAGGCCGCCCGCCGGGCGGCGGAGGCCCAGGCGCAGATCGGGGCGCTGACACGGCAGAAGGCGGAGCTGGAGGCGGAGTCCGCCGCCCAGCAGGCCCGGCGGGACTGGGCCCAGGCCGAGCAGTACCGCGCCGCTGTCCGGGAGCTGGAGAAGGCCCGGGCAGAGCTGGACGGCCTGGAGGGGGAGACCCTCCCCGACAAGGAAGCCCTGCGGGAGGCTCAGGGGGAGCTGGCTTACCTCAACGTGCTCACCTCCAGCCTGAAGGAGGCGAAAAACCAGCGTGAGCCCGCCCGCCGGGCGGTGGAGGCGGCGGAATCCGCCGCCGTGGACCCCATGTTTCCGGACATGGACCCGGATCAGGCATGGCGGCGGGCCGGGGAGGACGCTCAGCGGGCCCGGGCGCTGGAGAAGCGGGCCGGGACGGGCCTTCGCGCCGTCGGGATACTGTTTCTCGCGGCGGCCGCCGTTTCGGCGGTGATCGGGGCCCTCTCCGGGCGAAATCTTGCCTTTTTTGTCTCGGCGGCGCTGGAGGCGCTGGCCGGCGTGCAGTCGCTGCTGTCCGCTGGGCGGGCGGAGAAGAGGCGGGTGAAGGCCCGCGAGGAGATACTCTCCCGCTACGGCGCGGCGTTCCCCGACGACATTCTGGCGCGGGCCAATGCCTACCGGGACAAGTGGACGGCGGCGGAGGAGGCCCGGCGGGGGGCCGAGGCGGTGGAGCGCTCCATCCGGGACCTGGAGGAGCAGCGGCGGGCGCTGTGGGACAAGCTCCTCTCCTTTGTCCGGACCTTCGCTCCCGAGGCAAACGACCCCTTTGGCGCGTCCGCCGCCCTGTCCCGGGCCCTGGGGCGGGAGGAGCGGCTCTCCGCCGCCAGAGTGAAGGCCCAGGCGGCCCAGAGGCTGGTGGACTCCCTGCCCGCCCCGGCCGGGGCGGGGCCGGGCACGCCGCCCCCGCCCACGGAGCGTAACCCCCAGCAGACCGCCGCCGCTCTGGCGGCAGTGGGCGGGGAGCTCTCCCGGCTGCAGGGCGAGCTCTCCCACGCCGAGGGGCAGAGAACGGCCCTGGGGGACCCGGCGGAGCTGGAACACGGCCTGGAGGAGGCGGAGGAGGCGCTTGCGCGGCGGCGGGGCGAGTACCGCGCCCTGGAGCTGGCGCTGGAGGTCCTCTCCCAGGCCAACGGAGAGCTCCAGGCCCGGTTCTCACCGGCGCTCAACCGTCGGGCGGGACAGCTCTTCTCCGCCCTCACCGGCGGAAAATATGAGGAGCTCACCCTCACCCGTGCATTCGAGGCGGAGGCCCGGGAGGCCGGCGGTGTGCTGCCCCGGCGGACCGTCAGCCTGTCCCGGGGCACGGTGGACCAGCTCTATCTGGCGGTGCGTCTGGCGGTGTGTGAGCTGGCCCTCCCGGCGGAGGAGCCCGCCCCACTGGTGCTGGACGACGCCCTCAGCGACTTTGACGACGCCCGTATGGCCCTGGCGCTGGAGTGCCTGGAGCAGTATGCCGGGGAGCGACAGATCCTGCTCTTCACCTGCCATGGCCGGGAGCGGGCCTGGCAGGCGGGGCGGGGATAGAAAAAGGCCCCCATTCCTTTGGAAGGGGGGCCGGGGTGACGGAAGAGTCCCCGCTTTGCCCGACTGGGGGAAGGGGTCAGGGACACGGGGTCTGGTAGGCGATGCGGGGGCTGCCGTCCTCCACATAGATGACGCCGCAGCGCCGGAAGCCCGCCCCCTCGATGAGGCGCTGCATGGTGTGGTTGTCGTGGTGGGTGTCGATGCGCAGGTTGGCGCACCGCGCCCGGCAGAAGGCCGCGCACCGGTGGAACACCCCGGGCATCCGTCCGTCGCTGGCCACCCGGTGGATCACGCCGTAGGGCGCGTCGCTGAGCCAGGAGCCCCCCTCGATGCGGGCGTAGGTGGGATCGTCGCCTGGGAGAAAGGCAAAGGCGCCGTGGACCGCGCCGCGCTCATCCGTGTCCACGTAGAGCCGTCCCCGGCGGATATCTTCCTCCAGCAGAGCGGGGGAGGGATAGTCGTCTCCCCACTGGCTGGGGTTTCCGTGCAGACACATATAGGCGCGGGCGGAGGCGTACACTGCCAGCAGGGCGTCCAGATCCCCCGGTTCGGCGGGCCGTATCATGGCGCTCGACTCCTTTCCTCGTTCCATGCCCTTGGGTATCAGGGGCAGCTTTGACAGAGAATATCATAACACAAGCCGCCCCGCCGGGCAAGCGGGAGCCGGCTTGCAATCCAGGCACAAAAAGGGTATAATACCCTCACCTGTTTTCGATTGGGAGGGAAACCCCGTGTTTGAAGAAGAACATCTCGAGCCCCAGGAGAGCGGCGAAGAGGAGAGCAGGCTCTCCGACCGGGACGCGCTGAAGGTGGATCTCTACTTCTGGCTCCAGGCGCTGGTGATGGCCCTGGTGGGCCTCATTCTCGTCTTTACCTTCATCGGGCGCATCATCGGCGTGGACGGCTCGTCCATGATGCCCACCCTGCACGACCACGATATGCTGCTCCTGCAGTCCATCGGCTATACGCCGGAGTCGGGCGACGTGGTGGTGCTGAGCAAGAAGTCCTTTCGGGAGGGTCAGCCCATCGTCAAGCGGGTCATCGCCGTGGGGGGGCAGACCGTGGACATCGACTACGAGAGCAACACCGTCTATGTGGACGGGGTGGTCCTGGATGAGCCATATATTCTGGAGCCCATGCGGGAGCTCCCCTCCCATTTCGCCACCCATGTGGTGGTGCCGGAGGGCTCTATTTTCGTTATGGGCGACAACCGCAACAATTCCACCGACGGCCGCAGCCCTGAGCTCGGCGTGGTGGACGAGCGGTGCGTGCTGGGCCGCGCCCTGTTCGTGCTGCTCCCCTTCCAGGACATCGGCCCGGTGGAGTCCATCTCCCGCCCGGCCTGAGCCCAAGGTTCCGTCCAAGCGTTCCCGTGAGAAAAAAGCACCGCGGCCAATCCGATTGGCCGCGGTGCTTTTTCAGTCTGACGAAAAACCTGTTGTTAGGAATCGCCTGTGGTCTGAGGTTGGGGTGTCCGATGAGGCGGGCCCTCCTCCCGTCAGAGGTCCTTTTCCCGGTAGATGCGCAGAGAGAGAAAATAGGAGGGGACCAGCGCCACCAGTCCCACAAGGGGAGCGGCGGCCAGCAGGGTGAGAAGGATGGAGGCGTCCAGACCCGCCTCGGAAAGGACCATCGCGCCGCCCACGGTCCCGCCTGTCAGGACGGCCACCACCAGGACCAGGTAGAGCCGGCCCCTCTGGGAGCCGAAGCGGAAGAGGAGGGGCAGCAGTATGGCGGTCATGAGGATACCGAAGCCGGCGGGGGCCACGGCGCTGAGCTCGGCCTCCAGCAGGGTGGCCGTGCCCGCCCGGCCCAGGAAGAAGAGCAGCGCCTGAAGCAGGGCGGCCAGCGCCAGGGCGGCCAGACTCACCAGAAGCGTGAAGAGGTATTTGGCCCGGACCACACCCGGCCGGCCCGCGGGCAGAGAGGCGGCATATTTGTCCCACTTGGCCTGCTCGTCATAGGAGAAGGTGTTTGCCGGGATCATGACGCACATGAGCACCAGGAAGGTGCAAAGAAAGGTGCCGTCGTAGACCCCCGTCAGGGAGAGAAGGAAAAAAACGCCCAGGATAAAGGCGTAGCTCCTGGCCAGGGTCCTCATGAGATAGAAGTCCTTTTGCAGCAGTCCTTTCACGCCTCGTCCCCCCTTACTGTGAATACCATGATGTCCTCCAGCGTTACCGGGTCCACCGTGAGCGCCGGATACTGCCTCCGGAAGGCACGGCGGTCCCGCACCAGGGCCTCGCAGCCGAACTGGCCTGTCCGGGCCCCAACCAGCAGCGCCGGGTCCACGCCCTGGAGGTCCGAGCGGGCGCAGGCCAGCCGCCCATAGGACTCCAGCAGCTCGTCCTTGGCCCCCTGCACCGCCACCCGTCCCCTGTGGAGGTAGGTCACATAGTCCGCGGCCTTCTCCAGGTCGCTGGTGATATGGCTGGAGAGGAGAATGGCGCGCCCCTCATCCTGGATGAAGTCCAGGAACTCGTCCAGCAGTTCGTTGCGCACCACCGGGTCCAGCCCCGAGGTGGGCTCATCCAGGAGGAGGAGCCGGGGGTGGTGGGACAGGGCGGTGGCGATGGAGAGCTTCATCCGCATCCCCTTGGAAAAGTCCTTGATCTTTTTGTCCCGGGGCAGCCCAAACTTGTCCAGATAGCCGTCAAAACAGCGCTGGTCCCAGTTCCGGTAGGCGCCGGAGAGGATACGCCCCACCTGGGGGGCCTTCAGCGGGTCGTGGAAGCTGGCCTCGTCCAGCACCACGCCGATGTCCTCCTTAAAGTCCGGCTCTGCCTCCGATACCGCCCGGCCAAAGACCTTGACCGTGCCGCCGTCCGGGCGGATCAGATTTAAAATGGCCCGCAGCGTGGTGGACTTTCCCGCCCCGTTTTCCCCGATGAGGCCCACGATGGCCCCACAGGGCACCGTCAGGTCCACCCGGTCCAGCCGGAAGTCCCCGTATTCCTTGCACAGACCCCTTACTTCAATGGCGTTTGTCATGTCAGTCGTCTCCATATAAAATCGTGAGCGCATCGGCCAGCTCCGGAAGGGTGACGCCGCCCACTTTGGCGATCTGTACCGCCTGGGAGAGGTGCTCCTCCACCCGCCGGAGGCAGTCCTCCCGGACCAGCTCCAGATCCCTGGGTGCCACAAAGCAGCCCTTGCCGGGCACGGTGGTGAGAAACCCCTCCCGCTCCAGCTCCTCATAGGCCCGCTTGGTGGTAATGACCGAAATGCGCAGCTCCTTGGCCAGCAGCCGCATGGAGGGAAGGGCCTCCCCCTCGCGCAGCTCTCCCCGCAGGATAAGGCCCTTCATCTGCTGGGTGATCTGCTCGTAGATCGGCACGCCGGCGCTGTTGCTGATGATGATGTCCATACGTCACCTCGAGATGCTATACTGTATATATCCAGCATATACAGTATAGACGCAATGCCCCTCTCTTGTCAATAGGGAAGGGAAAAATATTTCAAGCAAAAAAGGAAGAGGGCTGGAAGGGCACATGTTGGTAAAACGGGGCCCGGGAATGCCGCTGCGGCATTCCCGGGCCCCGTTTCCCAGTTCCCTACTCCCATGGACTCAGTGTTGAAGCGAAACATACAGCCTCTGCTTGAGATCTACCCGGTCCAGGACCCCGGCCAGCGCCAGGAAGAGGACAGCGCTGCCCACGGCCTGCACCAGATTGCCGGTGACCGACATCAGAAAGGCGGCCCAACCGCCGAATAGGAGGCCCTCGGCCAGATAATAGCCCACCACGGTGATGGCGCCGGCGAGAAGGGTGGCGGCGGCGTTCCGGCGGGTGAGCAGCCGCTCTCCCCGGCTGGAGAAGGGGAGGACCACCAGGGACTTGATGACGACGGTGGCGGGCATCCACATGGGCGCGGTGAGCAGGTCGGCAAGACCGGCCCCCACCACGGCGGCCCCAACGGCATAGGGCGCGGGCAGCAGGGCGGCGGAGAGATAGATCAGCGCGTCGCCGAAGTGGACATAGCCGCCCGTGGCCCCGATGGGCACATGGAAGAGAAAGGCGGTCATGATGGTGATGGCGGCGGCCAGAATGGCGGCGGTGACCAGAGATTGCAGCTTGGTGTGGGCACGCATGGCAAGGACCTCCTTGGAAACTTCTGCATCCAGAATACCACAAACTGAGCTGATTAAAATATCCAGTTTTGATGTATTTTATAAGGTCAAATTTGGCCGGAGGGTCCGGGAGCTGAAAAAAGGGCCGTGCCCCGTCAGAAAGACGGGGCACGGCCCTTTGACCTGTGCGGGGAAAGCTTACTTGTGGTCCACGGAGCTCATATAGGTGATGAGGTCCACCACCTTGTTGGAATAGCCCCACTCGTTGTCGTACCAGGACACGACCTTCACAAAGGTGTCGGTGAGGGCGATACCGGCCTTGGCGTCGAAGATGGAAGTGCGGGGGTCGGAGATGAAGTCGGAGGAGACCACGTCCTCGTCGGTGTAGCCCAGCACGCCGGCCAGCTCGCCTTCGGAGGCGGCCTTCATGGCGGCGCAGATCTCATCGTACTTGGCGGGCTTGGCCAGGTTTACGGTGAGGTCCACCACGGACACGTCCAGGGTGGGCACACGCATAGACATACCGGTGAGCTTGCCGTTGAGGGCGGGGATGACCTTGCCCACGGCCTTGGCAGCACCGGTGCTGGAGGGGATGATGTTATAGGTGGCCGCGCGCCCGCCGCGCCAGTCCTTCTTGGAGGGGCCGTCCACGGTCTTCTGGGTGGCAGTGACGGAATGCACGGTGGTCATCAGGCCGTCCTGGATGCCGAAGGCGTCGTTGAGGACCTTGGCGATGGGGGCCAGGCAGTTGGTGGTACAGGAGGCGTTGGACACAAAGGTCATGCTGGGATCATAGGTTGTATTGTTGACGCCCATGACGAACATGGGGGTGTCATCCTTGGAAGGAGCGGACATAACGACCTTCTTGGCGCCGGCGTCAATGTGTCCCTGGGCCTTCTCCTTGGTGAGGAAGAGACCGGTGGACTCCACCACGTACTCCGCGCCGATCTCGCCCCAGGGGATCTCGGAGGGGCTCATCTTGGCGTAGACCATCACCTTGTGGCCATTGACGGTAATGCTGTCCTCATCATACTCGATGGTGCCGTCGAACTTGCCGTGGATGGTGTCGTACCGGAGCATGTAGGCCATATAGTCGGGGGTCATACCGGGGTCGTTGATGCCGACAAACTCCACGTCGGGGCGGCTGAGGCCCGCGCGGAATACCAGGCGGCCGATTCTGCCGAAGCCGTTGATACCGATCTTGATGCTCATAAGCTCATACTCTCCTTTGAAAATCATATGGGACCTCGTTTACGGCCATTATTATAATGCACCATCAAAAAAATATCAAGAGCCTATGAAAAGAAAATTCCATGGCTTTCGATAGTAAGTTTGTAAGGTGCGTAAAATTCGACAAATTTCGACATTTTCTCTTGTAGGGGGGCCCAATATTTGGTACACTTAAAGCAATTATAGTTTGAGCCCTCTGCGCATGCTAGTAGCGAAGACCATTGAGGAGGCATTTTTTTGTCAACCATGGAATTGGACCCGGCACAGCTTTTCGACGGCTTTCCGGAGCCGGTGCTGCTGCTGGAGGAGGGGACGGTACGGTATCGGAACCCGGCGGCGGGGAGGGTGTTCCCGGGCCTGCGGGAGGGGGACCGCGCGCCGGAAGAGCTCGCGGTTCCGACAGACGCAGAATTCCCCATCGTGTGCACCGGGCGCGTGGGCGCAAGGAGCTTCCGCATGAGCGTCCAGGACGTGGGGCGGGAGGGGCTCCTGGCCGTGCTGCGCCCGGAGCATGAGGCGGCCGCCGGGCCGGGGCTGGAAAAGCTGGCCCTGCGGCTGAGGCAGGAGACGGCCGGGCTGGCGGCCTCCCTCCAGCGGCTGGAACCCGCCGGCGGAGAGAGCGACCAGAAGAAACGGAAAAAATATCTGGCGGCTGCCAATCAGGGACTTTACCGCCTGTTGCGGCTGGCCGACCACCTGGAGTTCGCCGACGCCCGGGACCAGGACCTCTATCGGCCCGCTCCGCTGGACATGGCGGGGTTCTGCCGGGAGCTGTTCCGGGAGGTGGAGAGCGTGTGCGCCATGTCGGGGTACCGTTTTTCCTATGAGACGGAGCTCGTCACCCTCCTCACCGTGGGGGACGAGGCCCTGCTGCGGCGGCTGGTGCTAAGCCTGGTCTCCAACGCCATGAAGGCGGCGGGGGCCGGGGGCGCGCTGGGGGCGCGGCTGGCCAAGCGCAGGGGCCGGGCGGTGCTCACGGTATGGGACCGGGGGAAGGGGTTGGAGGCGGAAGATCTGGCCCGGCTGTTCGGCGGGGAGGCGCGCGGCGTCTCCATGGACCCTGGAGAGGGCCTGGGCCTGGGGCTGGAGGCGGTGCGGCGCATCGCGCGGCTCCACGGGGGCTTCCTCATGATGGAGGGGCGGCCCGAGGAGGGCCTGCGAGCGGTGGTGTCCCTGCCCGTGCAGCCTCCGGAGGCGGGGGTTGGACTGCGCTCCCCGGCGGGGGAGTACGCCGGGGGCTTCTCCCCGGTGCTGGTGGAGCTCTCCGACGTGCTGTCCGCCCGGGTGTTCGCCCCGGAGGACGTGAATTGAAACACCGCCCGCCCGGCCCAGGCCGGACGGGCGGTTTCTGTATGGAAGGGGGCCTCTCCGGCGGTCTGCGGGCCGCGCGGCGTGCGCGGGTCGGTTTTGGGGGACAAATGAGAGCAGCCGTCCCAAGTTTGCAAAAAATTTAAAACTTATCCATATTTCGTACAAGAAATAAAAAGATAATAGAGGTCGAAACAGAACAAAAGACCGCGGAAAGGAAGAGTTACCATGGTAACCCATACGGAAGACCCGCAGAAGCCCAGCAAAAAACCACTGATCTACTACTATATCCTGGCGATGATCGTCCTGCTGCTGCTCAACGCGCTGCTGTTTCCCTCCCTCCTCCAGAAGCAGGTGGTGGAGGTGCCCTATAACCAGTTCCTGGACATGGTGGACGAAGGCAAGGTGAAGGAGGTGGCCCTGGACGACGCCGACGGCCAGCTTGTGTTCGTCGCCGAAGGGGAAAACGGCAGGGAAGGCTACTACAAGACCGGCATCTGGCCGGACGACGGCCAGCGACTCCTCCAGCAGCTCCGGGAGTCCGAGCCGGCGATCCAGTTTGAGGCCGAGATCCCCACACAGGCCAGCCCCATCATGACCTTCCTGGTGAGCTGGGTGCTGCCCATCGTGTTCTTTATTTTCATCGGGGAGCTGCTCTCCCGCCAGATGATGAAGCGGATGGGCGGCGGCCTGCCCGGCAACGCCATGACCTTCGGCAAATCGGGGGCCAAGATCTACGCCGAAACCGAGACCGGGGTCACATTCGCCGATGTGGCCGGCGAGGAGGAGGCCAAGGAGGCCCTTACCGAGATCGTGGACTTCCTCCACAACCCGGAAAAATACGCCCAGATCGGGGCCAAGCTGCCCAAGGGTGCGCTGCTGGTGGGACCTCCGGGCACCGGCAAGACCCTGCTGGCCAAGGCTGTGGCCGGCGAGGCCAAGGTGCCCTTCTTCTCCATCTCCGGTTCGGAGTTCGTGGAGATGTTCGTGGGCATGGGTGCGGCTAAGGTCCGGGACCTCTTCAAACAGGCTCAGGAGAAGGCCCCCTGCATCGTCTTTATCGACGAGATCGACACCATCGGCAAAAAGCGGGACGGCTCCGGCATGGGCGGCAATGACGAGCGGGAGCAGACCCTGAACCAGCTCCTCACCGAGATGGACGGCTTTGACGGCCGGAAGGGCGTGGTCATCCTGGCGGCTACCAACCGGCCCGACACCCTGGACCCCGCCCTGCTGCGCCCCGGGCGCTTTGACCGCCGGGTGCCGGTGGAGCTGCCCGACCTCCAGGGCCGGGCGGCCATCCTGAAGGTCCACGCCAAGGACGTGCGTATGGCCGAGGACGTGGACTTCCTGGCCATTGCCCGGGCCACCTCGGGCGCCTCCGGGGCGGAGCTTGCCAACATCATCAACGAGGGAGCCCTCCGGGCGGTGCGTATGGGCCGGGGCCTGGTGACACAGGAGGACCTGGAGGAGAGCGTGGAGACCGTCATCGCCGGAGCCCAGAGGAAGAGCGCCGTCATCTCCCCCGAGGAGAAGCGCATCGTGGCCTACCACGAGACCGGCCATGCCCTGGTGGCCGCCCTCCAGAGCCACTCCGCCCCCGTGACCAAGATCACCATCGTGCCCCGGACCTCCGGCGCCCTGGGCTACACTATGCAGGTGGATCAGGGGGAGCGCAACCTCATGAGCCGCACCGAGCTGCTGAACAAGATCGCCACCCTCACCGGCGGCCGGGCGGCCGAAGAGCTGATCTTCGGCGCGGATAATATGACCACCGGCGCCTCCAACGACATCGAGCAGGCCACCAAGCTGGCCCGGTCCATGATCACCCGGTACGGCATGACCGAAGAGTTTGATATGGTGGCGCTGGAGGCGGTGCAGAACCGCTATCTGGGCGGGGACACCGCCCTGGCCTGCTCCGCCGAGACCGCCGCCCGCATCGACGCCAAGGTGGTGGAGACCGTCCGCAGCGCCCACCAGAAGGCCGCGGACATTCTGAAGGCCAACGAGTCCAAGCTCCATGCGCTGGCCAAGTACCTGCTGGAGCGGGAGACCATCACCGGCGAAGAGTTTATGCAGGTTCTGGAGCGGAGCTGAATCCGCGGTATAGAGAGCAGAAAGCTGCCCGCGCGCCCTCAATGGGGCGCGCGGGCAGCTTTGTTCTCAGAAAAAGGGAAAGACGGCTCAGTGCCGGAGGACGCGGACCCGCAGCACGCCGGAGATGGCGCGGATTTCGTCGGCCACCGCGTCGCCCACCCGGGCGCTTACGTCCACGATGGTGTAGGCATAATTGCCCTTGGATTTGTTGGTCATGTTCTCCACGTTCACGTTCTCTCTGGAGAGGGCGGCGGTGATGGAGGCCAGCATGTTGGGGACGTTCCGGTGGATGATGCACAGCCGGGTCTCGCCGGACCAGTCCTGCTCCAGGGTAGGCAGGTTGACGGAGTTGCGGATGTTGCCGGTCTCCAGATAGTCCCGGAGCTGCTGGGCCGCCATCAGGGCGCAGTTCTCCTCACTCTCGGGGCTGGAGGCACCCAGATGGGGGATGGGGACCACGTTCTTCACCAGCGTGAGGGCGTTGTCGGGGAAGTCGGTGACATACCGGGCCACCTTGCCGCTCTCCAGGGCGGCGATCATGTCCTCGCCCGCCACCAGGCCGCCCCGGGCCAGGTTGATAACGCGCACGCCGGTCTTCATCTGGTCGAAGGCGGCGGCGTTGAGCATCCCCTTGGTGTCGGCCGTCTGGGGCACGTGGATGGTGATGTAATCGCAGTTTTTATAGATGGCGGTCAGATCGGTGACATGGTGGACCAGACGGGAGAGGGACAGGGCGGCGTCCACGGAGAGGAAGGGGTCGTAGCCGTAGACGGTCATCCCCAGCTTGGTGGCGATGTTGGCCACCTGCACCCCGATGGCGCCCAGGCCGATGACCCCCAGATTCTTGCCGGAGATTTCGGGGCCCACGAACTGGCTCTTACCCTTTTCCACCACCTTGGCCACGTCCTCGCCGGCCCGGGCCTGGGCCTTCACCCATTCCACGCCCCCCACCACGTCCCGGGAGGCCAGCATCAGGGCGCACACCGCCAGCTCCTTGACCGCGTTGGCGTTGGCGCCGGGGGTGTTGAAGACCACGATGCCGCTTTCAGAGCAGCGGTCCACGGGGATGTTGTTGGTGCCCGCCCCGGCCCGGGCAATGGCCCGGAGGGCGGGGGGAAAGACGTATTCCTGCATGTCGGCGGAGCGGACCAGAACGCCGTCCTCGTTCTCCACGCCGTCGGAGACGGTGAAGCGGGAGGCGTCCAGCACAGAGAGGCCGGTGGGGCTGATTTGATTCAAAGTTTTGATACGGAACATCCTTGTACCCTCCCTGATCTTCAGTTGTTTTTGTCAAACGCGCGGATGAAGTCGCAGAGCTTCTCCACGCCCTCCACGGGCATGGCGTTGTAGATGGAGGCGCGCATGCCGCCCACGCTGCGGTGGCCCTTCAGATTGGTAAAGCCCGCGTCCACCGACTCCTTGACGAATTTGGCGTCCAGCTCCTCGCTGGCGGTGCGGAACACCACGTTCATATCCGAGCGGGAGTCCTTCTCCACCGCGCAGGTGAAGAGGCGGGAGGCGTCGATGGTGTCATAGAGCATCCGGGCCTTGCCGTGCTTGATGGCCTCCATGCCCTCGACGCCGCCCTTTTCCTCCAGCCAGTCCAGCACCAGGCCCAGCATATAGATGCACCAGCAGGGGGGCGTATTGTACATGGAATCCTTGTCGATCATGGTCTTGTAGCTGAGCATCAGCGGGGTATAGGGGAGCTCGCGGCCCGCCAGCTCTTTTTTGACGATGACCACGGTGAGGCCCGCGGGGGCCATGTTCTTCTGGGCGCCGGCGAAGATGACGCCGTACTTGCTCACATCCACCGGACGGGAGAGGATGTCGGAGGACATGTCGCACACGATGGGCACGCGCCCGGTGTCGGGCACGTACTGCCACTCGGTGCCGTAGATGGTATTGTTGGCGCAGTAATAGAAATAAGACGCTTCGGGGTCCAGCTCGAGCTGATCCTGGGCGGGGATGTACGTGTGGTTCCTGTCCTCCGAGGAGGCCGCCAGGTGGATGGCGCCGTATTTCTTCGCCTCTTTATAGGCGATGCTGGAGAAATTGCCGGTCACGGCGTAGTCCGCCTTGCCGGCGGCGCCGATGAGGTTCATGGGCGCGGCGGCGAACTGGGTGGACGCGCCGCCCTGGAGGAAGAGGATATGATACCCGTCCGGGACGTGGAACAGGCGGCGGAACTTGGCTTGGGTGTCGTCGAAGATCTTCTGGAACACTTTAGATCGGTGACTCATCTCCATGACTGACATGCCAGAGCCCTCGTAGTTGGTGATCTCTGAGCCCGCACGCTCCAGGACTTCCAGCGGGAGCATGGAGGGACCGGCGGAAAAGTTGTACACGCGCTCTTTACCCATGGTTGATAAGCCTCCTTAACAATTTGGAGGGGCCAATTTGCCCGATTTTGGGGGAAACTGGCGCCTCTTTGTACCAGTTCCGCGATAATTTTGATCGCTTTACTGAGTTAAAGTTTATTATATACATACCGAGGACAGGTGTCAATGAGAGGGAGACACAAAAAATAAAAGCGGGGGACGGGCGTTCTTTGTATAGTATACCGTCCCGGGGCGGAGCGGGGAGAGGAGGAGCGCTCCTCCCCGGCGCCCGTCCGGAGAGGAGAAAAAAGTCTTTCCCAACCGGCGGCGCTTGTGATAAAATAACAGACGAAGTAAAGCGCCCTCCGCCGGGGACCGGGGCGGGCGCCGAAAGGGGAAACGTCTATGTATCTGTACGAGATCAAGGAGGCGTTGAACGCGCGGGTCCTCTCGGGGAAGGAGCATCTGGACCGGGAGGTGAAATCCGCCTGCGCCAGCGATTTTATGAGCGATGTGCTGGCTTATGTCAAGGACCAGAGCCTGCTCATCACCGGTATGGTCAACCCCCAGGTGGTGCGCACGGCGGAGATGATGGATATGAAGTGCATCATCTTCGTCCGGGGCAAGGTGCCCGGAGAGGACATCCTGGAGCTGGCCCGGGAGCGGGACATCGTGGTCATGAGCTCCGCCATCCGTATGTTCATCGCCTGCGGCCTGCTCTACAGCAGGGGACTGGAAGGCTGAGGGCATGGGGGACCTGAAGCTGACCTATCAGGTGGACGGCGGCGATCTGGTCCAGGCCGGAGAGGCCTCCAGCCAGATGAAGATGACCCTGAAGAAGCTGGGGCTGCCGCCGGAGATCATCCGCAAGGCCTCGGTGTGCATGTACGAGGGCGAGATCAATATGGTCATCCACGCCGACGGGGGCCGGGTGGAAGTGGAGGTGGGCATGGACGCCATCACCATCCGCCTCATCGACCAGGGCCCCGGCATTCCCGATGTGGACCGGGCGATGGAGGAGGGCTACTCTACCGCTGGGGACGTGGCCCGGGACCTGGGGTTCGGGGCCGGAATGGGCCTGCCCAACATGAAGCGGTACTCCGACGAAATGCGCATCGACACCACGGTGGGGGTGGGCACCACGGTGACCATGCGGATCGATATCAACAACGGCTGACGGCGGGACGGCCGTGCCCACAGGGCGCCCGTTTCGATTTCAACCAGGGGGTGAGGATTTATGATGAAGCACTCGGTCATCCTGGAGTATAAGCGCTGTCGGGGCTGTACCACCTGCATCAAAAACTGCCCGACTGAGGCCGTGCGGGTCCGCAGCGGCAAGGCCACCATCCTCAATGAGCGGTGCATCGACTGCGGCAAGTGCATCCAGGTGTGTCCGCACAAGGCGGTCAAATCCGTCAGCGACAGCTTGGACAAGCTGGAGCAGTACAAATACCGGGTGGCTCTTCCCGACCCGGTCCTCTACGGGCAGTTCCAGCATCTGGACGACATCGACATTGTGCTCAGCGGTCTGCTGGAGATCGGCTTCCAGAAGGTCTTTGAGACCGCCAAGGCGGCGGAGATCCTCTCCGACTATGCCAGGCACGCCATCAGCAGCGGAGAGACCCGGGTCATGCCCCAGATCTCTTCCGCCTGCCCCACCATCATGCGGCTCATCCGCATGCGCTTTCCCAAGCTGATCCCCAACATCGCCGCCACGGTGACGCCGGTGGAGCTGGCCGCCATCCTGGCCCGCCGGGAGGCGGAGGCTGAGACCGGCCTGCCGCCGGAGGAGATCGGCGTTTTTTCCATCGTGCCCTGCTCCTCCCAGGTGACGGCGGCCCACAGTCCCGAGGGGCTCCAGAAGCCGGTGCTGGACGGCGCCTTCGCCATTCGGGACATCTACCTGCGCCTGCTGGGCCCCATGAAGGACCTCCAGAAGGTGAAGCCCCTCTCTTCGGCGGGCATCATGGGGGTGGGCTGGGCCTTCTGCGGGGGAGAGTCCGCCGCCCGGCTGGGCGAGCGGTACCTGGCCGTGGACGGCATTGAAAATTGTATCCGCATGCTGGAGGAGATCGAGGACGGCCGCCTGCCGGAGGCGGATTTCATCGAGCTGTGCGCCTGCACCCAGGGCTGTGTGGGGGGGTGCCTCACGGTGGAGAACCCCTACGGGGCCCGGATGCGGATCAAGCGGCTGATGAAGGGCCTGCCTGTCTCCCGCAGCCGGTATGATTTCCGGGGCGGGGACCGGGACCTAGTGAAGATCGACCAGGAGCTCCAATATGTGCCGGCCTTCCGGCTGGATCAGGACCGATCGGTGGCCCTGGAAAAGCTCCTCAAGATCGACGAGCTAGAGCGGAGTCTGCCGGGCCTGGACTGCGGCTCCTGCGGCGCCCCCTCCTGTCACGCCCTGGCCGAGGACGTGGTGCTGGGGAGGGCCAGCATGGAGGACTGCATCTTCAAGGTCCGGGAGCGCATGCAGTACATGGCGGGCAGCGGCGATGCCGACGAATATCTGCCCGCCCCCTTCCGGCAGCGGCGCTCCGCCACCCGCCGCGCCGCGGAGAAAGAATCAGAGGGAGGTTCCGAGATTTGAATGTAAGAGAGCTGGCCCATGTGATGGCCTTGACAGAATTTATCATGCCCGAGCCCGACCGGGAGGTGAACGGGGGCTATGTGGGAGACCTTCTGTCCTGGGTGATGGGCAGGGCCCAGGCGGGCAACGCCTGGCTCACCATCATGTCCAATCAGAACGTGGCCGCTGTGGCGCTGATGGCCGAGGTGGCCTGCGTGGTGCTCACCGAGGGCGTAGTCCCGGACGAGACCCTGCGCCAGCGGGCCGAGCAGCAGAATATCAACATCCTGGGCACTAAGCTGTCCACGTTCGATGCGGCGTCGGTGCTCAAGCAGCTCCTGCGGTAGCGCGAGGCGGCGGCGTGTCTGAAAAGGAAGGTGCCAGAGGTATCAAATTACATTTCGATTTTCACTTTCACTCCTGCCTCTCCCCCTGTGGGGACGAGGCTATGACGCCTGCCACCATCGCCGGCATGTGCAAGCTCTCCGGGCTGGACGCCGCGGCCCTCACCGACCACAATACCTGCGGCAATTGCGCCGCCTTTTGCCAAGCCGCCGAGGCTTACGGGCTGCTGGCCCTGCCGGGCATGGAGCTGTGCACGCGGGAGGAGGTCCATATAGTGTGTGTATTCCCGGACCTGGAGCGGGCCGGCGCCTTCCAGGAGGAGGTGTACCGCAGCCTGGGGGAGGCCCGCAACGACCCGGCTATTTTCGGCCGTCAGCTCTATCTGGACACCGACGACCGTGTGCTGGGCGAGGAGTCCCGGCTGCTGGCGGGGGCGACCGCCATCGGCGTCTACGAGGTGCCCGCCCTGGTGGAGCGGTACGGCGGGGCGGCCTGGCCCGCCCATATCGACCGGCCGTCCTTCTCGCTCCTGTCCAATCTGGGCCTGTGGGACCCGGGACTGGGCTTTTCCCTGGCCGAGGTGTCCCGGAACTGCCCCCCTGACTTTATGCCGGGCAGGCGGGACCTGCGGGGCGTGCCTACCATCACGGGCTGTGACGCCCACTATCTGGAGCAGATCTCAGATACCGGCCAGTTTATGGAGGTCCCCGCCCGGTCCCGGGAGGCGGTGCTGGCCTGGCTGCGCCGGGGCGGCGCGTGAAAGAGCCGGCAGCGCAGCCCGAAAGGCCCGGCCCCGCTTGACGGTCCCCGTCCGAAACAGGGAAAGTCACGGTAAACGGATGCACTCAGAGATGGGTGCATCTTTTTTTGCCGGTGACACGGGAAACGGAGCGTATTTTAACTGGAATATTTTGAAGGAGAGCGGTGCTGCCTCAGGGGCAAAGACCAGTCGGCAGAGGGGCCCGGCGGCCCGGCCGGCCGGAGAAAGACAAAATAAAATTTGTCCGGAGTTCAATTTACCTAAAAAAAGAGTTGAGCCTTGGAGGATTCTGCATTACAATATAAAGGATTGAATCAACCGACATGTGGTGGGTTCATGGGAAAACGCCGGCCAGAACGGGCACACGAGGGACCGGAAACGGGGCGCGATTTGGGATGGGAGCCCCGGAAGGGCCGGCCGGTATCGGGACAAAAGGAGGAACGCGAATATGCCAAATGTGAAAACTGTAGTCCCCTACGCTGGGACGGAGGAGCAGGAGGAGCGCCTGCGGGAGGTCATCCGGACGCACAAGGGACAGCCCGGCGCTACCATGCCGGTGCTTCAGGCGGCGCAGGAGATTTTCGGCTACCTGCCCGAGGAGGTCCAGATCATGGTGGCGGAAGGGTTGGACATCCCCCTCACCGAGGTCTACGGGGTGGCCTCGTTTTACGCCCAGTTTACGCTCAACCCCAAGGGGAAGTATCAGATCAGTCTGTGCCTGGGCACGGCCTGCTACGTAAAGGGCGCCTCCGATATTTTGGAAGCGGTCCAGCAGCGCCTAGGTATCAAGCCCGGCTCCATCACGCCGGACGGAAAGTTCTCTCTGGACGCCTGCCGCTGTATCGGCGCCTGCGGCCTGGCCCCTGTTATGATGATCAACAACGATGTGTACGGCCGCCTTACGGTGGATCAGGTGGGGAGTATTCTGGATAAGTATGAATAAGAAGCGCGGAGGATAGACGCGCCGGGGAGATAAGACGGCATGGAGGCGAAAAAACAGGCCGGGCAAGGCCCGGCGGCATTTTTCGCGGAATGACGGCTTACCTTCCCGGCAACGCGTCCAATCCGCAGCGTGACAAACCGAAGCGCAAGGACGAGCCGGACCACAGGGGGAGGGGAAGAGATATGAAGGAGCTCTCGCTCCACATGCTGGATATCGCCCAAAATTCCATTGCCGCCGGCGCCGGACACATGGACCTGGCGGTGGAGGAAACGGGCGGGCGCATCATCCTCACCGCGGCGGACGACGGGCGCGGCATGCCGCCCGAGCTCCTGGCCACCGTCGCCGACCCATTCACCACCACCCGCACCACCCGAAAGGTGGGGCTGGGCCTGCCCCTTCTGCGTATGGCGGCCGAGATGACCGGTGGACATATGGACATAGAGAGCACCCTGGGCGTGGGGACCACCGTCACCGCCGTTTTCCACGCCGGGCACATCGACTGTCCGCCCCTGGGAGATGTGGCCGCCACCATATCCCTGCTGGCCCAGGGCCTGCCGGAGCATATGGATTTTACTTACATCCACAGGACCCGGCGGGGAGAGTTCCGCTTTGACACGGCGGAGATCCGCTCTATACTGGGGCCGGAGGTGCCTCTCTCGGAGCCGGAGGTGGCCCGGTGGGTGAAGGAATATGTGGAAGAAGGAGAAACGCGTGTGCGGTGTGCACACGGCGAGGAAAAGAGAACACAGGACATTGGGGGAGTGAAGTCATGAAAAATTTGGAAGAACTCAGAGCCATCCGCGAAAGGATGCAGAAACAGATCGACCTGCGGGAAAACAGCGAGGATAATATCCGCGTCGTGGTAGGCATGGCCACCTGCGGCATCGCCGCCGGGGCGCGGCCCGTGCTGACCGCCTTCCTGGAGGAGGTGGCCAAACGGGAGCTCAAGAACGTCACCGTGACCCAGACCGGCTGCATCGGCGTGTGCCGCCTGGAGCCCATCGCCGAGGTATACGTGCCCGGCGAGGAGAAGGTCACCTATGTGAAGCTGACCCCGGAGATGGTGCCCCGCATCGTCTCCGAGCACCTGGTCAACCACAACCCCGTGGCCGAGTACACCATCGGCGCGGCGGAGTAAGGGGAGGAGTTACAGATGAATTTTGTCCGTTCCCATATCCTGGTCTGCACCGGCACCGGCTGCTCTTCCTCCAACAGTCCCAAGATCATTGAGGCCTTTGAGCGGGAGCTGAAGGCCCAGGGCATGGAGCAGGAGGCACGGGTGGTCAAGACCGGCTGTTTTGGACTGTGCGCCATGGGCCCGGTGGTCCTCGTCTATCCCGAGGGGGCTTTTTACACCCACGTGACCCCGGACGACGCGGCGGAGATCGTCTCCGAGCACATCGTCAAGGGCCGCATCGTCCAGCGGCTGCTGCACAAGGAGGGGGACACCGCCGAAAAGGTGACCAGTCTCTCCGACACCAAGTTCTATAAGAATCAGTTCCGCATCGCACTGCGCAACTGCGGCGTCATCAACCCCGAGAACATCGACGAGTACATCGGCACCGGCGGGTATGAGGCCCTGGGCCGCGCCCTCACCCAGCAGACCCCCCAGCAGGTCATCGACGCCATCCTGGCCTCCGGGCTCCGGGGCCGCGGCGGCGCGGGCTTCCCCACCGGGCGCAAGTGGCAGATGACCCACGACGCGGTGAGCCCCGACGGGGTGAAATTCGTCTGCTGCAACGCCGACGAGGGCGATCCGGGCGCGTTCATGGACCGCTCCGTGCTGGAGGGCGACCCCCACAGCGTCATCGAGGCCATGACCATCGCCGGCTACGCCATCGGCGCCCACCAGGGCTACATCTATGTCCGCGCCGAGTATCCCATCGCCGTCCACCGCCTTCAGGTGGCCATCGGGCAGGCCAAGGAGTACGGCCTGCTGGGGGAGAACATCTTTGACACCGGCTTCAGCTTCGACCTGGAGCTGCGCCTGGGCGCCGGCGCCTTCGTCTGCGGCGAGGAGACCGCCCTCATGACCAGCATCGAGGGCAAGCGGGGCGAGCCCCATCCCCGTCCGCCCTTCCCCGCCAACAAGGGCCTCTTTGAGCGCCCCACCCTCCTCAACAACGTGGAGACTTACGCCAATATCACTTGGATTCTCAACAATGGCCCGGACAAATTCGCCGCCATCGGCACCAAGGGATCCACCGGCACCAAGGTATTCGCCCTGGGCGGGAAGATCGCCAACACGGGCCTTGTGGAGATCCCCATGGGCACCCCCCTGCGCACCGTCATCGAGGACATCGGCGGCGGCTGTCCCAACGGGAAAAAGTTTAAGGCCGCCCAGACCGGCGGCCCCTCCGGCGGATGCATCCCCGCCTCCCTCATCGACACCCCCATGGATTACGACTCCCTGGGGGCCATCGGCTCCATGATGGGTTCCGGCGGGCTCATCGTCATGGATGAGGACAACTGCATGGTGGATATCGCCAAGTTTTTCCTGGAGTTCATCATCGACGAGTCCTGCGGCAAGTGTTCCCCCTGCCGCATCGGCACCAAGCGGCTCTACGACCTGCTGACCAAGATCACCGAGGGCAACGGCACTCTGGAGGACCTCACCACCATCGAGGAGCTGTGCGAGCACATCAAGCAGTCCGCCCTGTGCGGCCTGGGGCAGACGGCCCCCAACCCTGTGCTCAGCACCCTGCACCACTTCCGGGACGAGTACATCGCCCATGTGGTGGAGAAGCGCTGTCCCGCCGGAGTGTGCAAGAACCTCCTCCACTTTGTCATCGATCCGGGCAAGTGCAAGGGCTGCACCCTCTGCGCCAAGAACTGCCCGGCCAACGCCATCATGGGCGCGGTGAAGGCCCCCCACGTCATCGACCCCAATAAGTGCATCAAGTGCGGCGCGTGCATGGACAACTGCCGCTTTGGCGCCATTTCCAAGCATTAAGGAGGGGAGAAGAAGATGGAACAGAAAATGGTAACCCTGAAAATCAACGACATCCCGGTGACCGTCCCCGAGGGGACCACCGTCCTGGAGGCGGCCCGCAACGCCGGCATTAAGATCCCTTCCCTCTGCTTCCTCAAGGGGGTCAATGAGATCGGCGCCTGCCGCATTTGCGTGGTGGAGGTGAAGGGGGCCAAGAGCCTGGTGGCCTCCTGCGTCTATCCTGTGAGCGAGGGCATGGAGGTCCAGACCAACACCGAGCGGGTGCGCCACTCCCGTCAGCTCACCCTGGAGCTCATCCTGTCCAACCACCGCATGGACTGCCTCACCTGCGCCCGGAACGCCCACTGTGAACTGCGGGAGCTGGCCGCCGAGCTGGGCATCGACGCTGTGCGCTACGCCAACGACGAGCTGCTGCCCCGGATCGAGGATTCCGCCCCACACTTGGTCCGGGACAACTCCAAGTGCGTCCTGTGCCGCCGCTGCACCGCCGTGTGCCGCAAATATCAGGAGGTGGGGGTCATCGGCCCCAATGACCGGGGCTTTTCCACCCACATCGGCTGCGCCTTCGACCGGGACCTCTCCGAGGTGGACTGCGTCTCCTGCGGCCAGTGCATCGTGGCCTGCCCCACTGGCGCCCTCTCCGAGAAGGACGATACCGCGAAGGTCTGGGCCGCCCTCAACGACCCCGCCAAGCACGTGGTGGTAGGCCCCGCCCCCTCCGTCCGGGTGACCCTGGGCGAGTGCTTCAAAATGCCCATCGGAACCAACGTGGAGGGCAAGATGGTCTCCGCCCTCCGCCGCCTGGGCTTCGACAAGGTCTTTGACGTGGACAACGCCGCCGACTTCACCATTATGGAGGAGGGCACGGAGTTTCTGGCGCGCATGAAGGAGGGGGGCGTCCTGCCCATGATCACCTCCTGCTCCCCCGGCTGGATCCGCTACTGTGAGCAGCACTACCCTGACATGCTGCCCAATCTCTCCACCTGCAAGTCCCCCCAGCAGATGTTCGGCACCCTGGTGAAGAGCTACTATGCCGAGAAGGCGGGCATCGACCCCAAGGATATCGTGGTGGTCTCCGTCATGCCTTGCACCGCCAAGAAATATGAGGTCCAGCGGGAGGAGCAACGCATGGCCAACGGCTGTATGCCTGTGGACATCTCCATCACCACCCGGGAGCTTGCCCGCATGATCCAGCGGGCGGGCATCCTCTTCGACCACCTGCCCGAGGGGCAGTTCGATCCCATGCTGGGCCTGAGCACCGGCGCCTCCGTGATTTTCGGCGCGTCCGGCGGCGTGATGGAGGCCGCCCTGCGTACTGTGGTGGAGGTGGTCACCGGCGGCGAGATGAAGCCCCTGGAGTTCCACGAGGTCCGCGGTATGGAGGGCATCAAGGAGGCGGTTTACGAGCTGCCCGGCAGGACCGTCCGGGTCTGCGCGGCCTCCGGCCTCCACAACGCCAAAACAGTACTGGACGGCGTGAAAAACGGCACCTTGCACTACGATTTCATCGAGTTCATGGCCTGCCCCGGCGGCTGCATCAACGGCGGCGGACAGCCCCTCCAGAGCGCGGAGGTCCGCTCCTTCACCGACATCAAGGCGCTGCGGGCCGCCGCCCTCTACCGGCAGGACGAGGCCATGCCCATCCGCAAGAGCCATGAGAACCCGGTGCTCCAGGCCGTCTATCAGGATTACCTGGGTGAGCCCGGCGGCCACAGAGCCCACGAGCTGCTCCATTGCACCTATGTGCCCCAGAAGCGCTACCGTACCGAGAACAAATTCTAAGAAGAACCCAGGCGGGAAAAGAAAGGGCCCTGCGCACCGCGGAAGCGGCGCGCAGGGCCTTTTGCTTGCGCTGAAGAAGGGAGGGGCCGTGGAAAAGCGGGAAGGGGACGATTACGGCCTTTGCTTGAGCGGGGCGGCAAGAATGGCCTCCCTCCGCGCCGGCAGACCGTCTCCCACCAGCGCGGAGAGAAGGGCCGCCGTGCCCAGCCGGTCGATGGCCGCGCCCAGGCGCTCCCTCTGAAAGGCGTTTTCCCGGAACCACAGCAGGGTCTTTTCCAGAAGGGGAAGGATCTCCTCCTGTTCCACCAGCCTGGGCAGCGGGTCGCCCACCCGGGTGTGCCGGCCCCAGGTGCCGCCCACGTAGATCTGGTAGCGCACGCCCTCGGGCGTGCGGCGGCCCTCTATGCCGAAGTCATTGAGGCTGGGCTTGATACAGCTGTTGGGGCAGCCGCCCACGGCGATTTTGAACTTGTGGGGCAGGGCCACCTTGTCCCAGCCCAGATAGTACCGCTGGTGGATTTCGCGGCCCAGGGCCTGGGTGTCGTAACTGCCGAATACGCAGGTGGTTCCCTTGCAGGCCGTCACGGGGCGGACCTTGGCGCCTGTGCCGCCGAAGCGCAGCCCCAGGGCCTCACCGAAGGCGATCGCCTGGTCGATCTGTTCATAGGGGATACCTACGATCTCCAGCGTCATACGGGTGGTGGGGGCCACTTTCCCGTTGCCGAACCGGGCGGCAAGCTCCGCCGCTGCGGCGAGTTCTTCAACGGTGAACACCCCACCGGCCGGGACGATCCGTCCGGAAAAGAGCTCCGTGCCGCGGTTGCGCAAAAAGCCAAGGGCCTTTACCCTGGCGATGTCTGTCTGTGTCAGTGCCATATCACTCTGGTCTCCATTTCCTGTGTAGCATTTCCCGCCGTGCCTGTGCCGGAGGCGCGCACTATTATAGGACAGATCTTTCCCGCTGGCAAGGGGGCGCGTCGGAGGGCATGCGAGAGGGCGGGCTCATTGGTCCGGGGCGGGGGAGGACGCGCGCCTGTCCCGCAGCCGCTTGAGAACGGGAGAACAGAGAACGGCTGTTCCGGCGAGGAGGAGTGCCCCACAGAGCGCAAACAGCCACTCGAGATGATTTGTTTTCAAAAACCCCCAGAGGCCGGTATAAACCCGCGTCCATTCCACACCAGCCGGAGAGATGGAATAGACGCAGGGGAATACCGAACTGAGGATCCCCAGAAGGAGCATGCCGAGCAGGGAGACGCCGACGGCGCAGACTCCGGCGGCCGTGCGGAGAACGGCCCAGGAGGCGGGACGGCGCGCCTGGCCGGAGGGGCGGCCGGCCCATGTGGCGTCGCTGCTTTCAAAGGCATCGTCCAGAAGATAGTCCGCGGAGACCGCGAACAGCTTGCTCAGACGCAGAATGTTCACCGCGTCAGGGACGGCGCTGCCGGATTCCCACTTCGAGAGCGCCTGCCTGGATACGCCGATCTGCTCGGCCAGCCGTTCCTGTGTCTAACCCTTTTCTTTTCTGAGACGGTATAGCTTTTCACCCAAGGTCATCCTAAATTCCTCCTGTGCCGGATTTTACCTGCTCATTCTATCACGGGGACCGGAGCGGGTCAATCAAGCAGGGGCGGCAGATGTGCAACGAAACGTGACATTGAGGGAAACGGAGGGCGGGGGCCGTTTTTTCGCGTTCCGGCGCTTTCCTTGCTTTTTTTCCATGCCTGGTGTAAAATGCCTGTGACTGACCAAAGCTAGTATGGATCAAGGAGGGCTTTTATCATGCAGTATACCTTTGCCCAGTATCAGGAGAGCGCGGACTTCATCCGCGCCAAGATCGGCTCCTTTGCCCCCAAGGTCGCCATGGTCCTGGGTTCCGGCCTGGGCTTCCTGGGCGACGAGGTGGAGGACCCCATCTGTGTCTCCTACCGCGATATCCCCCATTTCAAGGCGTCCACCGCCCCCGGCCACAAGGGCCGGCTGGTCTTCGGCACCCTGCGGGGCCGGAATGTGGCCGTCATGCAGGGCCGGATGCACCACTACGAGGGCTATTCCTATGAGGAGGTGGGCTACGCCGTCCGGGTGCTGCGCCTGCTGGGGTGCGACACCCTGGTGGTCACCAACGCCGCCGGCGGGGTCAATCTGGACTTCCAGGCCGGGGACCTGATGCTCATCACCGACCACATCAAAATTTTCATGGAGTCTCCGCTGCGGGGGGAGAATCTCCCCGCGTTCGGCCCCCGGTTCCCCGACGCCTCCCACCTCTATACCCCCGCCCTGCAGGAGGTGGCCCGGACCGCCGCCAGGGATCTGGGCATCCCGCTGCGGGAGGGCGTGTATATGTACTTCCCCGGGCCCCAGTATGAGACACCGGCGGAGGTCCGCTTTGCCCGGGTGGCCGGGGCCGACGCGGTAGGCATGTCCACCGCTCCCGAGGTCATTGTGGCCGGACACTGCGGGATGCAGGTGCTGGGCTTCACTCTGGTATCCAATCTGGCCGCCGGCATCCTGGACCAGCCCCTCTCCGAGCAGGAGGTGCTGGACGCGGCCGAGGCCTGCAAGGATAAGTTTTCCAGGCTGGTGCTGGCCTGCCTGGAGCGCATCTGACCGGGGAGGGATGAGAGTATGGCAACCATGATCTACAACGTCACCGCCGTGCTGATGGACGAGGGACATACCGTGCTGCCGGGGGCCTATGTGGTGGTGGACGGCCACAGGATCACCGACTTCGGCGCCCAGCGGCCTCAGGGCTTTACGGGCAAGTGCATCGACGGCAAGGGGGGTATCCTCATGCCCGGTCTGGTGAACGCCCACACCCACGTGCCCATGACCGCCATGCGGGGCTACGGAGACGGCCACGACCTGCACGAATGGCTGAACCAGTATATTTTCCCGGTGGAGGCCAAGTGGGACGACCGTGCCGTCCGGGTCTGCGCCGCCCTGGGCCTTGCGGAGATGATCTCCTCCGGCGTCACCTGCATCGCCGACATGTATATGCACACCGACGCCGTCCTCCGGGAGGTGGACGCCGCCGGCCTGAGCGCCAACGTCTGCTGCGGCGGCGTACAGTTTGAGGAAACCTTCGACCCGGAGAAGAATCATGACTGCATCGTGCAGAGGGAGCTCACCGAGAAGTGGCATGGCAGGGATGACGGGCGCATCCGGGTGGATGCCTCCCTCCACGCGGAGTACACGTCCCGGGAGGGCCTGTGCCGGTGGATGGCCCGGTTTGCCGCCGACCACGGACTGGGCATGCATGTCCATCTCTCCGAGACCCGGAAGGAGCATGAGGAGTGCAAGCTCCGCCACGGCGGGCTGACCCCGGCCGCCTATCTGGCCGGGCTTGGCGTCTTTGACGTGCGGGCCATCGCCGCCCACTGCGTCTGGACCACCCCCGAGGACTGGGCCCTGCTGGCGGAAAAGGGGGTTTCGGCGGTCCACAATCCGGTGTCCAACCTGAAGCTGGGCTCCGGGGTGGCGCCGGTGGTGGACCTCAGGGGGGCAGGGGTCAACGTGGCCCTGGGCACCGACGGCGTCTCCTCCAACAACTGCACCGATTTCTTCGGAGACCTGAAGCTGGCCGCCATCCTCCAGAACGGCGTCCGCCACGACCCCATGGCCCTCACCGCGTGGGACGCCCTGGAGATGGCCACCGTCAACGGCGGAAAGGCCCTGGGCCGCAAGACCGGGCGCATTGAGAAGGGGTATGACGCCGACCTCATCCTTCTGGACGCCGAGGCCGTCAACCTCATCCCCTGCCACGACGCGGCCAACAATCTGGCCTACGCCGCCCACGGCTCCAACGTGGTGATGAATATGGCCCGGGGCAAGGTCATATACAAAAATGGGGAGTTTCTCACCATCGACATCGAGCGGGTGAAAAAAGAGGTGGAGGGGTACGCCCTGCCGCTGCTGTTCGGCTGAGTCTGCGCCGCGCCCCACAATCCATGCGAAAGGCTGTGCGCCCATTGGGTAATCGAGAAAAGAAAAGCACCTTCTTCGGCGGCGCCGCCATTCTGGCGGCGGGCATCGCCATCGTCAAGCTCATCGGAGCCGTCTACAAGATCCCTCTGGGCAATATCCTGGGGGACGAGGGCTTCGGCCACTTCAACAACGCCTATGTGATCTACAATCTGCTGCTGATGGTGTCCACGGCGGGCCTGCCTGTGGCCCTCTCCAAAACCATCTCCGAGGCCAACGCCCTGGGCCGGAGGAACCAGGTGCATCGGGTGTTCAACGTGGCGCTGGTCACCTTCTTCCTCCTGGGGGCGGTGAGCTTTGCCGTCATGTTCCTCTTTGCCCAGCCCCTAGCCGATCTGCAGGGAGACGGCATGGCGGTTTACGCCGTCCAGGCCATCGCGCCCGCCTGCTTCTTTGTGTGCGTCCTCTCCACCTTCCGGGGGTATGCCCAGGGGCACTCCAACATGGTGCCCACCGCCGTGTCCCAGATCATCGAGGCCCTGGGCAAACTTATCATCGGCCTGGCCCTGGCCTGGTTTTTGGTGCAGCAGGGCATGTCCTCCGCCTTCTCCGCCGCGGGGGCCATCTTCGGCGTGACATGCGGGGCGGGCATCTGCCTCATCTATCTCATCGCTGACCACGTCCGCCGCCGCAGAAGCGAGACGGGACGGCTGGACGACGCGCCGGAGGACCACGGCGTCATCCTGAAAAAGCTGATGGTCATCGCCGTGCCCATCACCCTCTGCGCCTCCGTTACCCCCATCACCTCCTGGCTGGACACCGCACAGGTGCAGAACATCCTGCGGGACATCATGGGGGCCCAGCCTGCCGAGTGGTATGAGGCCCAGAGTGTGGTGGACCCGGTGGTGGCGGCCTACGGCGCCTATCAGAAGGCCATCACCATCTATAACCTGCCCTCCTCCTTCATGGTGGCCATCACCGCCAGCGTGGTCCCCGCCATCGCCGCCTGCCGGGCCCGGCGGGATCTTGTGGGGGCGGGCCGCATCGCCGAATCCTCCATGCGGGTGGGCATGCTGCTGGCGCTGCCGGCCGGGATCGGGCTGCTGGCCCTGGCCGGGCCCATCATGCAGCTGCTCTATCCTACCACCGATCACGCCATCGCCGACCCCTCCATGATGCTCCTCGGGCTGGCGTCCATCTTCGTGTGCATTATGCTGGTGTGCAACTCCGTGCTCCAGGCCAGCGGCTTTGTGAATCTGCCCATCGTCATCATGGTGGCGGGCTGCGCCGCCAAGCTCATCGTCAATAACTTCATGGTGCGCAGTGTGGGCGCCGTGGGTGCCGCGGTGGGTACCCTGGTGTGCTACATCATCGTGGCCGTGCTGGAGCTGGCCCTCATCAAGCGGGTCATCCCCGCCGCGCCCAGCTATGGCCGGGTCTTTGTCAAGCCGGCGGCGGCGGCGGCCGTCATGGGACTGGCAGTCTGGGCCGTCTACGGACTGCTCGACCGCTTCTTGGGCAATACCCTCTCCACCCTGGGCGCCATCTGTGTGGGCGTGCTGGTCTACGCCGTTTTGGTGGTCGCGCTGAGAACAATTTCCAGGGAAGACCTTTCGCTGATGCCCAAGGGGGATAAAATTGCTAAGATTTTGCGGCTTTAAGGCAGTTTTATCAAAAAATAGCTTGCAGAAGGGTTGAAAATATGATAGATTTTGAAAAGAAGTCCTTTTACGGGGTGGAGGACCTGCGGGAGATCGTCCGCATCCTGCGGGCGCCCGGCGGATGTCCCTGGGACCGGGAGCAGGACCATCACTCCATCCGGCGCAATCTGCTGGAGGAGGCCTATGAGGCCGCCGAGGCCATCGACGAGGGAAACCCCGAGCACCTGCAGGAGGAGCTGGGGGACGTTCTGCTACAAGTCGTCTTTCATGCGCGCATGGAGGAGGAGCAGGGGGGCTTCGATCTGGACGATGTGGCCGACGGCATCTGTAAGAAGCTCATCTACCGCCATCCCCATGTGTTCGGGGATGTGACCGTCTCCGGCAGCGGAGAGGTGCTCCAGAACTGGGAGGAGCTCAAAAAGAGGGAAAAGCACCAGACCACGGCCGCGGACAGCGTGGATTCCGTGGCCCGGAGCCTGCCCGGCCTGTGGCGGGCGGAAAAGATCCAGAAGAAGGCCGCCAAGGTGGGCTTCGACTGGCCGGACGTCTCGGGCGCGCTGGAAAAGCTGCGCGAGGAGGCGGGAGAGCTGGAGGAGGCTGTCCGGGAGGACACCAACGTGGCGGAAGAGCTGGGCGATCTACTGTTCGCCGCCGTCAATGTGGCCCGATTCGTAAAGGTGGACCCGGAGGACGCCCTGAGCGTCGCCTGCGACAAGTTCGCGCGGCGGTTCCGCCAGGTGGAGGCATCGGCCGCCGCCCAGGGGAAGACTCTGGATGAGATGACCCTGGCTGAGATGGACCGGCTCTGGGACGAGGCCAAAAAGCAGGAGGCTTAAAGGCCGGACGCGGGGGGATGGCTGCCATTCTTCGGCGCGGCTTTAAGTAATACAAAGGACGTGAACGATCTTTACGCCCGAGACTATCTTTAGGAGGAGTACCGCAAAATGAATAAAGCTGAACTGATCAATGCCGCGGCTGAGAAGGCCGGCCTATCCAAGAAGGACACGGAGAGCGCGGTCAATGCCGCTATCGAGGCAATTGTGGAATGTCTGGCCAACGATGACAAGGTGCAGCTGGTAGGGTTCGGCGCTTTTGAGGTGAAGAAGCGCGCCGAGCGCATCGGCCGTAATCCCAAGACCAAGGAGAGCATCAAGATCCCGGCCTCCAAGGTGCCTGTCTTTAAGCCTGGTAAGGCCCTGAAGGACGCCGTCGCGAAATAAGAAGCGCGGAGGCGCGCGGAGCAGCGCGGATGGACCGGAGCGAGGGCGAGCGGCGGGCCGCAAGGCGGCCCAAAGATCAACCCGAGACGGAGGGAAGCCGCGCGTCGCGCAGCCGCCGCAGCGTGACAGCCCAAAGCACGGAGGGCACGCCCCAAGGGGCCCACGCGAAGCGGAGCTTCTTCCGGCGAGGGTACACTTGTGAATACGGCGGCTCCGGGGAGACCCGGGGCCGCTTTTGCATCCCGAGGGGGCGGTATGCCCGGCGGGAAAACTGATTCCGAGGTGATAAGCATGCGTTTGGACAAATGGCTCAAGGTATCCCGCCTCATCAAGCGGCGGACCGTGGCCAACGAGGCCTGCGACGGGCAGAGGGTGTCTGCCAACGGGCGGACGGTGAAGGCCTCTTACGATGTGAAGGTGGGGGACGTGCTGGAGTTCCGTTTCGGCGAGCGGGTGACCCGGGTGGAGGTCCTCTCGGTGGGCGAACACGTGGGGAAGGGCGAGGCCGCCGCCATGTACAAGGAGCTGTGAGGATATGACGAACTGGCTGGTCAAGACCTTTATCCGGGACGCGGGAAATGGGGAGGACCCCGCCGTCCGGCAGCGGTATGGGCTCCTCTCCGGAATCGTGGGCATCCTCCTCAATCTGTGCCTCTCGGCGGGGAAATTCCTGGCCGGCGTCCTCACCGGGAGCATCGCCGTCACGGCAGACGCCTTCAACAACCTCTCCGACGCAGGCTCCTCGGTGGTGACCCTGGCCGGCTTCCATATGGCGGCGAAAAAGGCCGACGACGATCACCCCTTTGGCCACGGGCGCATCGAGTACCTCTCCGGCCTTGTGGTGGCGGTGGCCATTCTGCTGGTGGGGCTGGAGCTGGTCAAGTCGTCCCTGGAGAAGATCCTGGCCCCCGAGGCGGTCTCCTTTTCCTGGCTGTCGGTGGGCATCCTTCTGGCCTCCATCCTGGTGAAGCTGTGGATGGCGGCCTTCAACAGGGACCTGAGCCGCCGCATCGGCTCCGCCGCTATGGCGGCCACGGCGACAGATTCCCTCTCCGACGTGGTTGCCACCTCCGCCGTGCTGCTGGGCACCTTGGTGGGCCGCTTCTCCGGGCTGCGGATCGACGGCTGGGTGGGGATTCTGGTGGCTGCGTTTATCCTCAGGGCGGGCTGGGGCGCGGCCAAGGACACCCTGGATCCCCTGCTGGGACAGAGCCCCGATCCCTCCCTGGTCCAGGGCGTCCAGGAGACCGTGCTCAGCCACCCGGAGATCACCGGTATCCATGACCTGGTGATCCACGACTACGGACCGGGGCGGTCCATGATGTCCCTACACGCCGAGGTGCCCATGGACGCGGATGTGCTGGAGGTGCACGACATCATCGACAATGTGGAGCGGGAGCTCAAGGAAAAATTCCACACCGAGGCGGTCATACATATGGACCCCATCGCCACCCACGATCCCGCGGTCAACGCCATGCGGGGCCGGGTGGCGGGACTGGTGCGGGAGATCGATCCGGCCATGACCATACACGATTTCCGGATGACCGCCGGTCCCGACCATCAGAACCTGATCTTCGACACGGTGGTGCCCTATCAGTGCGCCCTCACCGACGAGGAGGTGAAGGCGGCCATCGCCCAAAAGGCCGGGGAGCTGGAGGGCGGACCTTACTTTACCGTGGTGTCCATCGACCGGGCCTACGCCGAGAGCCCGGAGCCCTGAGCGGGTGGGCCCCGGGCCGCCGGGACGGAGAGCATTTACAAAAAATTCACCCACGGGGGTGAAAATTGGGTATAATGGTGGAGAATGGGGCGAGGCGTGTCCCCGCCCGCCGATGAGAATGAGAAAAGGCTGGTGATCCTATGCCGCGCAAGGTCCTGATCGTCGAGGACGACGGCAATATCGCGGAACTGCTACACCTCTATCTGGAGAAAGAGGGCTTTGAGACCCAGGTGGCCCCCGACGGCGGCAAGGGTGTGGAGCTCTTCCGCGCCTTCCGCCCCGACCTGGTTCTGCTGGACATCATGCTGCCCGTCATGGACGGCTGGTCCGTACTCAAGAAGATCCGGGAGTCCGACAAGACTCCCGTCATCATGCTCACCGCCAAGGGTGAGACCACGGACAAGGTCCAGGGCCTGGAGGGCGGGGCCGACGACTACATTGTTAAACCCTTCGAGATGAAGGAGGTCCTGGCCCGCATCCACGCCGTCCTCCGGCGCTACGGCGCAGAGGAGGGAAGCGAGGAGAAAAAGCTCAGCTTTGACAAGCTGGTGATCAATCTGGACTCCTACGAGCTGCTGGTAGACGGGCGGCGGGTGGATACGCCCCCCAAGGAGCTGGAGCTGCTCTACCACCTGGCCTCTTCCCCCAACCGGGTCTTTACCCGGAACCAGCTCCTGGACGAGGTGTGGGGCTTTGACTACTTCGGCGACTCCCGCACCGTGGATGTGCACATCAAGCGCCTGCGGGAAAAGCTGGAGGGTGTCTCGGAGCAGTGGAGCCTCAAAACCGTGTGGGGCGTGGGGTACAAATTTGAGGTCATCGAGCCCCAGTAACAGCCGGGGCGGGAAAGGGGGACTTTCCTCTGAAAAGTCTCTATAAGCGGCAGTTTGCCATCATGGCGGGCGTGATCCTGGTGTCTTTCGCGCTGCTGGGCGCGGCCTTTATCACCCTCTCCTACCGCTACACCGTCAGCGAACGCCAGAATTCCCTGCGGCACAACGCCGACTACATCGCCGGGGTAGCCGGAGAGGCCATCACCAGCAGCGAGGAGCTGGGCGGCTTTTCCATGAAGGCCGCCCTCTTCCGGCCCACGGTGGAGGCTGTGGCGGAGGTGACGGACGCCTCCGTTCTCTTCACCATGCAGGACGGACAGATCATCTATGCCGGGGACAGCACCGGGGAGCAGAGCGGCATGGTGGGACAATACATCCCCAGCGGCGTGGTGCAGACCATCTACACCACCGGAACCTTCGGAGCCATGAGCGATCTGGAGGGGATCTTTCCCGAAAAACGGTACGTGGCGGGGGCCCCTGTGCTGCTGCCCATCCAAGGCGGCCAGCAGGTGGTGGCTCTGGTCTTTGTCTCCGCCGAGGCCGGCAGCATCACCGAGATGTGGCGGGCCTTCGCCAACATCTTCCTCTTTACCGCCGTTGTGGTCATGCTGGTGGCCTTTATCACCAGCTCCGTCACCTCCCTCCGGATGACCCGGCCCCTCAAGGATATGGCGGAGGCCGTGCGGAAGTTCGGGCACGGGGAGTATGAGACCCGGGTAAGCTGCGGCGGCCGCTGCGACGAGGTGGGGGAGCTGGCCGAGGCCTTCAACGCCATGGCGGACAACATCGCCCAATCCGAGGCCCGGAGAAGTGAATTCGTGGCCAACATTTCCCATGAGCTCAAGACTCCCATGACCACAATCTCCGGCTTTGCCGAGGGCATCCTGGACGGCACCATTCCCCCCGACCGGGAGCGGGAGTATCTGAAGGTCATCTCCTCAGAGACCAAGCGCCTGTCCCGGCTGGTGCGGAAAATGCTGGACCTCTCCCGGCTCCAGTCCGCCGAGTATGTCACGCCCCAGGAGCAGTTCGACGTCTCTGAGGTTATGCTCCGGGTGCTGGTGAGCCTGGAGACCAAGATCAACGACAAGCATCTGGATGTGGACACCCAGCTTCCGGATGATCCGGTCCAGGTCTGGGGCGATCCGGACGCCATCACCCAGGTGTGCTATAATCTGCTGGACAACGCCATCAAGTTCTCCTATGAGGAGAGCACCCTGGGCATCACAGTGACCACCCGGGCGGGCAAGGCCTATGTCTCGGTCCGCAACCACGGGGACACCATCCCGCCCGACGAGCTCCCCCTGGTCTTTGACCGCTTCCACAAGACGGACCGCTCAAGAAGCGTGGACCGGGAGGGCGTGGGCCTGGGGCTCTATATTGTCAAGACTGTCCTCAACAACCACCACGAAAACATCACCGTGACCAGTGCGGACGGGGTGACGGAGTTCACCTTCACGCTGACGTTGGCGTAGGGGGCCGGCGGGCAGGATGTTTTCGCGACCCTGCGGAGCAGGGATGCGGCGCAAGCCGCCACAAGCGGTTTGGCCGAAGGCCAAAGCCTTGCCGCAGGGGCAATTGATTTGCCCCGAGGAAGAAAAAAGGGGCCCCTGCCCGGCGTGAAGCCGGGTGGGGCAAACATCACCGTGACCAGTGCGGACGGGGTGACGGAGTTCACCTTCACGCTGACGCTGGCGTAGGGGGCCGGCGGGCCCCCGCCCCGGAGCGGGCATTTTGGAAGGAGGAGAATCCATGCATCCGTATTATTTTGATCCTCCCCCGGAGGAGAACACCGGAGAAGGCTCCCCAGCGGTCCGGCCCGCACCGCAGGAGCCGCCCGGCCGGCGGGAAGGGGAGCAGCATCCCGCCGCCCATGCAGGACCGGCGGTGCGACCGACCCGCCGAAAGTCCGAGCGGGGCGCGGCGTTGGTCCTGGCCGCCCTGACCCTGGTGCTGGGAGGGACGGCGGTGCTGCTGGCCCTGCGGGCACAGCCGCTGGTGGACGCGGGAGCGTTCTATCCCTCCGGAGGCGGGCAGGCCTCCGTCACTCCCTCCCTCTCCTTTCAGGCGGAACTGGAGCGGGCGCCCACCGGGGACGGCACCGTGCTCTCCCTGGAGGCCAAGCCGGAGGGAGAGGGGATGCGCCTCCAGGACATCTATCGGAAGGTCATCCCCTCCATCGTATCCATCCAGGCCACGGTGGCGAAGGGCACGCTCCAGGGCGTGAGCCAGGGCACCGGCATCCTGATGAGCGGGGACGGCTACCTCATCACCAACGCCCACGTCATCGACGGGGCCTTTCGGGTGGACGTCTCCCTGGAGGACGGACGCGGGTTCCAGGCAAAGCTGGTGGGAAGCGACAGCACCACCGATCTGGCCGTGCTGAAGATCGAGGCCGAGGGGCTCACCCCCGCCGCCTTCGGGGACTCCGAGGACATGGTGGTGGGGGACGCGGTGGTGGCCATCGGCAACCCCATGGGAGAGGAGCTGCGGGGCACCATGACCGACGGCATCCTCTCCGCCATCAACCGGGACATGGAGGTGGACGGTAACCCAATGACCCTCCTCCAGACCACCGCCGCGCTTAATACCGGCAATTCCGGGGGGGCTCTGGTCAACGACCGGGGGCAGGTCATCGGGATCACCAACATGAAGCTGGTCTCCACCGACGCCGACAGCAATACCCTGGAGGGGCTGGGCTTCGCCATCCCCACCGCCACGGTGAAGCCGGTGGTGGACTCCCTCATCCAGAGCGGCCACGTCACCGGACGGCCCACCCTGGGCGTCACGGTGCGGGGGCTCTACCCCTCTGAGAAGGAGGCCAGGGGAGTGGCCTGCGGCCTGCTGGTGGATGCCGTCCAGGCTGGCTCGGACGCCGCGGACAAGGTGCAGGCGGGGGATATCCTCCTCACCGCCAACGGCACCGAGCTGAACACCACCGACGATCTGCTGGCCGTCCGGGACGCCCTGGACGTGGGCGAGAGCATCCTCTTCCAGGCGGACCGGGAGGGAGCCTGCCTGGAGTACTCCGTCCGGCTGGTGGAGCAGTATGAACTCAACCAATGAAAGGAGCCGGTACGGCCATGCTGGACTATCCGTTCGACACCCAACTGCTCATCGAGGGGGAAGACCTCTCGGAAGACGACATCCACGACTACATTCAGGCCCACATCCCGGGGGACTGCCTGCTGGCGGTGGGGGATGAGTCGCTGGTCAAGATCCACTTCCACACCAACGTCCCCTGGGCGGTGCTGGAGTACTGTGCTTCCCTGGGGGAGATCCACGACATTGTAGTGGAGAACATGGAGCGGCAGTCCAACGGCCTCTCCGGCTGACCTGGGGACGGGAGTGGAGGCAGGGCGGAAAGGCCCTGCCGGCGCTCTGCGGCGGCTGTGGCCGTGCTGCTGGGCGGGTACGGCCTGTACACGGGGCATGCCCGCCGTTTTTTCTATGGACTGCTGTCCCTTTTCCCTGGGGGAGCCGCAGAGCGGTGTCTCCTGACGATCTGCCTGGCGGACTTGGGCTTTCTGGGGCTGCACCTCCTGATCCCCGCGGCCGCATGGGCTGCTGGCGCGAATGGACGGGCCATGAAACAACCGGGCCCCCGCCGAAGAGCGGGGACCCGGCCGCAGTCTGCACGCGGTATGACCGTGAAAAAAGGTCCGGGCACAGCTTATTTTATAGGGAGAGAGGCAGTATGAAAAGACAGATCGCATGCCTGGGCCTGGCACTGAGCCTTTGGACCGGGCTGGCGTCACCGGCCCTGGCCGCCGGCTTTGCCGATGTGCCTGAGGGCCACTGGGCCCGCGACAGCGTGGCCTACGTCACGGAGAAGGGGCTGTTTCAGGGCGCGGGTGGGGATCGTTTTATCCCGGATGCCGTCATGACCCGGTCCATGCTGGCAGAGGTGCTCTACCGCTACGCGGGGTCCCCTGCCGTCACCGGCTCCGGGACTTATTCCGACGTACCTGATGGGGCCTATTACAGGGACGCGGTGACCTGGGCCCATCAGAGCGGGCTGTATCCGGACAGCGGAGCGGCGACCGGAGGGGAGCTCAAGCCCGATGAGGCCGTTCAGAGGGGGGAGTTTGCGGTCATGCTCTACCGCTTTGCCCTGCTGACGGGGGACAGCCCGGCGGCGGAGGAGGCCCCGGCAGGACCCTTTTCCGATATGGAAGGGGTGGACGGGGAGGTCCGGCTGGCGGTGCTGGGCTGGGCCTGTCCCAACGGCATCCTGACAGGTACCGGGGAGACCACCATGGACCCGGAGGGCGGTGTGACCCGGGCGGAGGCCGCGGTCATGCTGGCACGGTACGACCAGACCTTCCGGTGGACGGGCCGGGAGAAGGCGGAGGCGCCCGACGGGCTGGAGGCGGCGCGGCAGGAGCTTGTGGCCCTGACCAATGGGCTCCGCCAGGAGGCCGGCGAGGCCCCACTGGAGACGGACGAGACCCTGATGGCGACCGCCCAGATCCGGGCCGAGGAGTGCGCGGCCATGGACGATCTGGACAACTACAACCATGTGCGCCCCGACGGAGGACCGTTTTACACCGTCTTGGGAGACCGGCTTACCGGATACGCCTCCGAAAACCTGGCCATGGTCTCCGCCCTCTCCGCCCGAGAGGCGGTGACGGTCTGGGAAAATTCCAGCGGGCACTATCAGAATATGGTCAACCCGGAGATTACCCGTATCGGAGTGGGGGTAGCCCGCTCGGACAGCGGACTGTACTATTACTGCCAGATCTTTACGGACGGCTGACGCAGACCTGGAGGAATGTGCAGGGGCGTGTCGGCCATTTTCAAACAGGCCCTAAGAGAGGGTGAGGTCCCCTTCCTTGATCCAGCCGATCCTGCGGAAGAAGAGACCGAAGGCCCAGCAGAGCACGGCGGGGAGGACAAAGGAGATGAGGATCAGGCCCAGCCAGTCAAAGGGGGTGATGGCGGCCTTGACGCCGGTGGCTACATCATTCACCCAGCCGCTGTAGACTCCGATCTGCCCCACCAGTCCGCAGGTCCCCATGCCGGAGGCCACGCCGCTGGCGGGGTCGTTCATCTCCAGGCGGAACACGCAGGTGGCGATGGGGCCGGTGACGGCGGAGGTAAGGATGGCGGGAAGCCAGATGCGGGGATTCCGAACGATGTTGGGCATTTGGAGCATGGAGGTGCCGATGCCTTGGCTCACCAGGCCACCCCAGCGGTTCTCCCGGAAGGAGAGCACGGCGAAGCCCACCATGTTGGCGCAGCAGCCGGCCACGGCGGCGCCCCCGGCCAGCCCAGTGAGGTTGAACGCGGCGCAGATGGCCGCGGAGGAGATGGGGAGGGTCAGGGCGACGCCCACCAGCACGGATACCACGATGCCCATCCAGAAGGGCTGGAGCACGGTGGCGTCCTGAATGAGCTGACCGAAGGCGGAGGCCGCGGCCCCGATGGCCGGGGCCCACCAGGCCGAGAGGGCCACGCCCACGCAGATGGTGACCAGGGGCGTCACCAGAATGTCCACCTTGGTCTCCTTGGAGACGGCCTTGCCGACCTCTGCGGCCAAAATGGCGATGACCAGCACGGCCAGCGGCCCCCCCGCGCCGCCCAGACCATTGGCGGCGGAGCCCACGGCGATAAGGGAGAACAATACCAGAGGCGGCGCCTGAAGGGCGTACCCGATGGCGGCAGCCATGGCCGGACCGGACATGGCCGAGGCGTAGCCGCCGATGTCCACCAAAAAGGGGAGGCCAAGCTGCTGGCCCAGGGTCTTGATGATGGTGCCGATGAGCAGGGAGCAGAAAAGCCCCTGGGCCATGGCGCCCAGCGCGTCGATGCCGTAGCGTTTGGCGGAGATTACGATATTCTTGCGGGCGAGGAAAGACTTGCATCCGTCCATGGGACCACTCCTTTAATAGATGGGATCCGAAAAATAGGGCATTACAGGTGTCAAGACACCTGTAATGCCCTATTATAGCGTCTGTGCAGGATTTGTCAAGCACAGGTTCCGACTGTCATGGGGTCCGGCGCCGGAGGAGAAGCACCGCCTCGCCTCGGTCCAGGCTTACTCCTTCACCAGAAATCCGGCCTCATCCAATGCCTGGCGCACCCGGCGGCAGGCCGCCTCGTCGGGACAGCGGAGGCGGTGGAGGTGGACCCCTCCGGTGAGGGCGCTGAGAGGAGTGGCCTGTTCCTTCTCTACCCGGCGTATAAACTCAGCCACATCATACCGGGAGGAGAGCTGGAGCTGGCCGGAGAGCTGGCCGTAGACCGGGTGCTCCACCACCACGTCCAGCACAGTGCAGCCGTTGTCCACCATGAGATTGAGCTCCCGTTCCAGATCGGCGGCGGTATGGCGGCAGACCAGGGTGCAGGTAAGGCCCGTATCCTCCTGGGCGGGGATCACATAGCCCCGGGGGGTGGAGGCGATATCCGCCCCGCCAGCCCGGAGGAGGGCGATATCTCCCACGATAATCTGACGGCTGACGGAAAAGCGGCGGGCCAGCGCCGTGGCGCTCACCGGCCCCCGGGAGGTGCGGAGCAGCTCCAACAGGGCATCCCGACGCTGTGCGGCATGCATAACGGTGCTTCCCCCTCTCTCACACATAGCCCATCAGCCCCCGGACCGACACCTCTCCCGCCGTCACCCGGCGGCGGGAGCCGTCCGGCATCCGGCAGAGGAGGGCGAAGTCTTCGTCCACGGATTCGGCAAAGGCGGGGAGGCGCTCCTCTCCGCGGACTAGGTAGACCTCGTGCCCGGTGGTAACGCACCGGGCGCGGTACTCCGCCAGATAGTCGGCCTTCGCCGCCGGGAAGGCGGCGTACATGTCGTCCAACGCCCGCAGCAGGCACACGGCCAGGTCGGCCCGGCGGACGGGAGAGCCCAGCTCCTGCTCCAGAGAGGTAGCTACCCGGGAGAGTGCCGGGCCGAAGTCCCCGTCGGTCTGTCCGACATTGATGCCGATGCCCGCGATCACGGCGGAGGGCTCCCCGGTCTCGGCCTCCAGCTCCAGCTCGGTGAGGATGCCGCAGAGCTTCCGCCCGCCCAGGACCAGGTCATTGGTCCACTTGATCCCGGGGCGGAGCCCGCAGCAGGCCTCTACCGCGCGGCTGGCCGCCACCGCCACCCAGGCGGTGAGCGTGCTGAGCTTGTCCAGGTCCAGCACCAGACGGGGCCGCAGGAGGATGGAGCAATAGAGCCCCTTGCCCTTCAGGGACTGAAAGGCGTTTCCCCGGCGGCCGCGGCCGCCGGTCTGCTCATCGGTGAGGACGGCCAGTCCCTCCGGCGCGCCGTTGGCCGCCCGGCGCTTGATCTCGTTGTTGGTGGAGTCTACCGTCTCCAGACAGGCCAGATTGTTCCCCACCAGACGCCCCGCCAGGGCCTGAGAGAGCTCCCCCGCCCGCAGGGTGTCCGGCGCCGACTCCAGCCGATAGCCCCGGTTGGAGCCGGAGGAGATGGCGTAGCCCTCCCGCCGGAGGGCGTCCACCGCCTTCCACACCGCCGCGCGGCTGACCCCCAGCTTCCGGCTCATGGCCTCACCGGAGAGATAGGCCCCGCCGCCGGAGCGGAGAAGCGTGAGAATTTCATCTTGTAGCATCATCGAGCCCCCTTTTGTCCTCTCCATTTTCCGTGCGCGGAATGAGCCGCCCTGCGGCCGATCCGGCAGGAAGAAGGCGGATCGCCGCCTTGTGTATCAAGGGTATTATATCCCCGGAGGGGAGGATGCGTCAACCAAATGAAAAATAACAGTTTACAATCGGGAAAAAATGTGATATTGTAAACCTGCAATAAAAAATTGGTTTACGATTGGAGAGAGTACACAATGAGAACCAACACCCGCATGTTGATCTTGGCCGCCCTTTTCTCCGCCCTGACAGCCATCGGGGCCTTCCTCAAGTTTCCTTTGGGGGCGATGTCCGTCACGCTGCAATTCCTGTTTACCGCCATGGCGGGCGTGCTTCTGGGGGCCAGATGGGGGGCGCTGTCCCAGGCGGCCTATGTGGTACTGGGCCTGGTGGGCCTGCCCATTTTCACCATGGGGGGCGGACTGGGCTACGTCTTTCAGCCCAGCTTCGGATTCCTGCTGGGGCTGATCCCCTCCGCCTGGGTCATGGGAAAACTGACCGAGGGGGAGGCGAAGCTCCCGCGGGTGGTCCTGGCGTGTCTGGTCGGGCTGGGCGTGCTCTACCTGGTGGGGCTGCCGTATATGTATCTCATCCTGAACGTCTATCTGGGGAAGGGGCTGTCCGCCTGGACCGTGGTGCAGATCGGGATGCTGGTGTACCTCCCTGGAGACGCATTGAAGATTGCCGCCACCGCGGCCGTATACCGGCCTCTGCGGAAGGCGCTGGGGCCCACGGCGGGGACTGCCGCCGCGACGAACTAGGGATTTGAAAGCCGCGGATGGCGCTGCCCCTCGCGCTCCCCTACCGCAGACCGCAAGGATCCCTAACATACAGATTTTTCGGCAGGCAGAGGCGCCCCTGTTCTCATAGAACAGGGGCGCCTCTGCATATCTGCGGCCCCTGTCCCATATACATGGATACAGCAGAAAAGCCATTGCTGGGAAAGGCGGGAGAAGGATGCAATACGAGGAGAAGAAGCTCCGGGCGGAGACTGCGCCCCATCATGTGATTCTGGAGGGGCGGGAATCTCTGTCCGTATCCGGGGTGGAGGAGGTGGAGAGCTTCGACGAGAACAGCATTGTCATGAGCACCTGCAAGGGGACCCTGGTGGTGCGGGGGGAGGACCTCCACATCGAAAAGCTGAGTCTGGACGGGGGAGACCTGAAGGTGGAGGGAAGCGTGGACTCCCTGACCTATGAGGACGACGGGGGCGAACGGGGCGGCTTCCTGGCCCGGCTGTTCCGATAGGTCCACGCGATGGGCGTCGACCTTCTGGACCAGGCCCTTACGTTCCTGGGCGCCGCCGGCCTGGGGACGGCGCTAGGCCTGGTATATGATCTGTTCCGCATCCTCCGGCGGCGGGTCCGGCTCCCCCTGCTGGGCTCCGCGCTGGATCTCCTCTTCTGGGCTCTGGTCACCGCGGGGCTCTTTCTCTATGCCATCGCCGCCGGGGGCGGGCAGCTGCGCATTTATATGGTGCTGGCCCTCTTCCTGGGAGCGGTCGTCTATTTTCTGGCGCTGAGCCGTCCGGCCCTCTTTCTGGCCGGTCTGGTGGCCGACGGGATCGCTTTTCTCTGGAAGCTCTGCACATTTCCCCTGGTCCTGCTGGGGCATGTCAGTAAAAAAATTGAAAAAGTTGCAAAGAAGCACTTCCATTATGGCCGAAGATGGTATAATATTAGATTGATACCCGAAGAGATGGAAGACTTGACCCGCCGGGTGGCGGGAGGAGGGGAGGGCGCACGCCGTGATCAGAACAAAAAAGGCCGGACTGCTCACAAAGGTGGTGGTTCTGGCTCTGCTCATCTACATGGCGACGGCCCTGCTGAACCTCCAGGGCCAGATCCAGGAGGCGCAGGCCCAGCGAGACACGCTGAGCCAGCAGGTGGCGGAGCAGACCCAGATCAACGCCGAACTGGCCGAGGACGTGGCAAATCCGGACGACCCCGACCGCATCGCCGACATCGCCCGGGATAAGCTGGGCCTTGTGGCGCCCGGAGAGAAAGTCTTTATCATCACCAACTAGGGCTTGCTTGAAATGGATCATCCGTCCGAACGCCGGGTCTTTTGTCCCTCGGCCGGGCGCCGATTTCCCCCGGGGTCCGCCGGGACCCTGGCGGGGGAACGCTTGCCGGGGGAAAAGTGCTTCGGCGCCGGGCACACGGTCCATATTCAGACAAGCCCTAAAGAGATTCGGGCGAATATTCAAGGAGGATTTTGGGAGCAGTATGGAGTTTGGTGTAGGTTCTATTGTAGAAGGAAAAGTGACAGGCATCACAAAATTCGGCGCTTTTGTGTCACTGCCCGGCGGACGCTCGGGTCTGGTGCACATCTCTGAGATCGCCTATTCCTATGTGAACGATGTGAAAGACCATCTCACCGAGGGACAGGAGGTCAAGGTCAAGGTCATCGGAATCGATGAAAACAACCGCATCAATCTGTCCATCAAAAAGGCCATGGATCCCCCTCCCCGGCCGCCTCGCCCCGCGGGCGGTCAGAGCGGTTTTGCACCCCGGCCCAGCGGTCCCCGACAGGGCGGCTACGCGCCGCGGCAGGGCGGCGGGCGGTCCGGCGGATTTTCCAGGCAGCCCAGTGAGCCGGAGTCCTTTGAGGAACGACTCAAGCATTTCATGCAGGCCTCCGACAGCAAGCTGTCGGAGATGAAGTACACAGAGAAGAGAAGCTCCCGCCGCGGCGGACGGAAATAAGAATGCAGAGGAAAATGCGCGGCTGAAGGACAAGCCGCGCATTTTTTCTGTGTGGGAGAGAAAGGCACAGCGGTATATCCGCCGCAAAAGAAAGCGGGCGCGCCCGATAAGGCGCGCCCAAAGGAAGGATCTTGCGTGGGAGAATGGCAGGAGTCCAGCCGGTAGGAGGGACAGGACTCTGTACAGACAGAGAGTAACATATGTCCCTAAAAATGTCAACTAAAATTTTGAAAGGCGGAGGAGACAATGCTGATTTTCAACGGTGTGGTGCACCCGGTGGACGCCCCAGTGATCCCCAATGGATATGTGGAGCTGGAGGACGACAAGATCAAAGGCGTCGGCCCTATGGAGGCGCTGCCGAAGGGCTGCGAGGGCCCTTCCCTGGACGTGAAGGGCGGGCACATCGTTCCCGGCTTTGTGGATGCCCACTGTCACCTGGGGCTGTTCGGCGACGCCCTGAAGTTTGAGGGCGACGATGGCAACGAGGCCACTAACCCCTGCACCCCCCATGTGCGGGCCATCGACGGGGTGAATCCTCTGGACCGCTGCTTCCAGGAGGCGCGGGAGGGGGGCGTCACCACGGTGCTCACCGGGCCGGGCAGCGCCAACCCCATCAGCGGACAGGGCATTGTGATCAAGACCCTGGGCGCCTGGGTGGATCAAATGGTGCTCAAGGCGCCGGCCACTATGAAAATGGCTCTGGGTGAGAATCCCAAAACGGTGTACAACGGGCGAAAGGAGACCCCCACCACCCGGATGGGGACCGCGTCTGTCATTCGCACGGAGCTGGCCCGGGCGCTGGAGTATATGGACCGTCAGGACAAGGCGGATACCGAGGCGGGCACCAATGCGCCCGGCTATGACCCCAGGTTGGAGGCGCTGATCCCCGTGCTGCGGGGAGAGCTGCCCGTCCATATCCACGCCCACCGGGCGGACGATATCGCCACGGCGGTGCGGATCTGCCGGGAGTACGGACTGCAATTCGTGGTGGTACACGGCACCGAGGGCTACCGCGTCACCGAGCTGCTGGCCGCCGAGGGCGTAGGCGTTATCACCGGGCCCATTCTCACAGACCGCAGCAAGCCCGAGCTGGCGGGCCTCACCATTGAAAACCCCGCCCGCCTGGCAAAGGCGGGGGTGGAGATCGCCATCTGCACCGACCACCCCGTCACCCCGATCCAGTATCTGCCCCTGTGCGCGGCCGTTGCCGTCCGGGGCGGCCTGGAGCCGGAGGAGGCCCTGCGGGCCATCACTCTGGGCGGCGCCCGACTGGCCGGTGTGGCCCATCGTGTAGGTTCTCTGACGCCCGGGAAGGACGCCGACGTGGTGGTGACCAGCGGCCACCCGCTGGAGTGGACGGGAAGTGTGGAGCATGTCTTTATCAACGGTATCCAGGTGAAGTGACCGCCGCTTTGGGCAATGGGACGGAGTAGCGGGGACAGAATTTGTATAAAGTTCATAAAATCCAGGTGACTTTCTGTGGAGAGGCTGGTATAATAAAGATACCGAAGGGCGAAATGGACTGCCCCCGGTTACCACAGTCCCCGTGAGGGGACGAAAGAAGGAGCTGAATCGAATGAAGTTCGTATTCACCGACAAGAAGGTCACTCTGCCCGCGTCCGTCCATGCCTATGCGGAAAAGAAGGTAGGCAAGCTGGACCGCTATTTTAAGACGGAAGGCGAGGCATCTGTCGTCTTCAGTGTGGAAAAGGACCGGAACGTCTGCGAAATTACGGTCCGCTCCGGCAGCATGATCCTCCGCGCTTCGGAGAGCACATCCGATATGCGCGCATCCATTGACGCCTGTGTCTCCGGCATGGAGCGCCAGATCCGCAAGAACAAGGCCCGCCTGGAAAAGCGTCTGCGCACCGACGCCTTCGAGCGCACGGTGGACGCCGCCGAAGTCTTCGACTTCGCACCCGAGGAGGAGGAGTCCGAGTTCAGGATCGTGCGGACCAAGCGGTTCCCCATCAAGCATATGACGGTGGAAGAGGCGGTGCTCCAGATGAATCTGGTGGGACACACCTTCTTCGCCTTTAAGAACGCCGATGCCGACGGGGCCTTCTCCGTGGTCTATACCCGCAACGGCGGCGGCTACGGCCTCATTGAGGACGACATCTGAATGTAAATCGCACAAAAGCCCGCCCCGGAGCACAGCTCCGGGGCGGGCTTTTATGATCCGCACCCCGTGAAAGGGGTTGACATAGCCCAGGGGGATGGGTATACTTTTCATATCAAAAAATTTTTATGTGATGTGATGTGATGAGATTGGAAGCAATTCACCAGAAAAATGCCAAACTGTTTAGGGCGCTGGGCGATCCCAACCGTCTAGCCATTCTCGCGCTGCTCCGCAGCGGCGAGAAATGTGCCTGCGTGCTGATGGAACGGCTGGATATGGGGCAGTCCGCAGTGTCGTATCATATGAAAATTTTATGCGCGTCCGGGGTGGTGACCAGTCGCCAGGAGGGAAAATGGACCCATTACCGCCTGAGCGAAACAGGCGGCCAGGCTGCTGCGGCGCTGCTGCTGCAGCTGACGACGCCATATGCCACGCAAGAGCGCTGCTCCGAGGCGGAAGGGCAGTCCGGAGCTGCGCACCGGCAGCCGAAAGGCGCCTGATGACCAGAGGTGTGATAGCCCTGCTTGATGGGGCAGGGAGCTTTGACGGAAATACATCAAAAAAATTTGATCTAATGGACATAAAAAGGAGGAATCCATGATGCAGTGGCTACAGGCCGCAGGACGGCTGATACAGGAACAGGTCCTGGGGATGGAGTGGCTGAATGTGCTGATCGGGCGGGGGGTGTCTGCCCTGGGACTGGACCCTGCCTCCCGCTGGGGCGGGAGCATCCAGTTCTTTCTGTACGACACAATCAAGATCACTTTGCTGCTGTGCCTGCTGATTTTTATGATTTCTTATATCCAGAGCTACTTCCCGCCGGAGCGCAGCAGGAGGCTGCTGGGGCGCTTTCACGGCTTGGGGGCAAATATGGCGTCCGCCCTTCTGGGCACGGTGACCCCCTTTTGCTCCTGCTCGTCGATCCCGCTTTTTATCGGATTTACCAGCGCAGGACTGCCGCTGGGCGTGACGTTTTCGTTTTTGATCTCCTCGCCCATGGTGGATTTGGGTAGCCTGATCCTGCTGACCAGCATCTTTGGGGGCAAGATCGCGGTGATCTATGTGGCCGTCGGACTGGCCATTGCGGTGGTGGGCGGGACCCTGATCGAACGGCTCCATCTGGAGGAATATGTGGAGGATTTTATTCGAACTGCCGGCCGGGTGGACGCGGAATTGCCCTCACTGACCCGGCGGGAGCGCTTGGAGTATGCCGGTGAGCAGGTTGCTGCCACATTCCGCAAAGTGGCCCCCTATATTCTGGCCGGTGTTGGGATCGGCGCGGTCATCCACAACTGGATTCCGGAACAGTGGATCGAGGGTATCCTGGGTGGGGGAAATCCTTTTGGCGTCCTTCTTGCCGTGATTGTCGGTGTGCCCATGTACGCCGATATTTTTGGTACGATTCCCGTGGCGGAGGCACTGCTGGGAAAAGGGGCGCAGCTGGGAACAGTCCTTGCCTTTATGATGGCGGTTACGACCCTGAGCCTGCCGTCCATCATCATGCTCCGCAAGGCGGTCAAACCGAAGCTGTTGGGGATATTCGTCGGCATCTGCGCCGGGGGAATTCTGGCTGTGGGCTATCTGTTCAATGCCCTGGAATATTTGCTGATATAAAGATGGGAGGCCATTGGGAATGGAACTGTTCAAAAAAAAGAGAGCGGAAACAAATACGCGCCGCTGCGAAGGCAGCGGCGCCGGGAGGGCAAGCGCGGGAATCAAGGTGCTGGGATCCGGATGCGCAAAGTGCAATGCGCTGGAGGCGTCCGTCCGCGCCGCATTGACAGAACTTGGCATGGATGCCGCTGTGGACCATGTGACGGACTTTGCACAGATCGCTTCCTATGGAGTGATGACCACGCCGGCCCTGGTGGTGGATGGACAGGTGGTGTCCTGCGGCAGAGTGCTGAAGAAAGAGGAGGCAAAAGAGCTCATCCAACGGGCCAGGAGCTGACCGCCGCTGCCCGGGCCAAAAATTGCGCCCCGTCCCAACGTACCTGGGCCGCTGTCCCTGGGGCGGTGTGTCGGAGACGGAACGGTCCCGGTGCTGTGAAAACAGACCCTAAAAGTAAAAGCCGCAGAATCCTCAGATGAGGGGGTCCTGCGGCTTTTTGCCGTTATAACCGGTAGGAGAGTTCGGCGGTCAGGGCCGTCCACAGCTGGGCGGGGGTGGCCGGACGGCGGGCATGGGGGATGTATGCCATGGCGGCCTGATCGCCGCTGCCGGCCAGATGCACCTCCAGGTCGGCCTTCGGGAGATAGACGGTCAGCGCCTCCTGGCCAGCATGGGTGTAGTCCGCCGTCACCTCCAGACCGTCCAGGGTGCGGTAGGAAAGACGCCAGCGCCTCGCCTCCGGCACGGTAAGGGAGAGATCCGAGCCGTAATCCGGGAGGTAGGGGATCAGCACCGACGCATCTCCGGAGGAGCTGGCGTTCAGGGACAGGGGCCGGATGGGAGAGGCGGCCCTCTGGAAGAGCAGGACGGAGTCGGAGGGGGGCAGGGGCGAAAAGGTCTCGTCCATCAGCACACCGCCCTCGAACCGGGTCCGGGTCTCCTCTGCCAGGCGGGCGGCATACTGGCCGTCCGCCCAGAATAACAGGCCCGCCGAGCCGGCGGCCAGCAGGGCCATGGCAGTCAGGGTACAGAAAATACGTTTTCTGAGAGTGTGCACAGGAAATCCCTCTTTTCAAACATTATAGGGAATCAGATCCTGGATCTTTTGATAGAGCGCGGGACCGGAGCCCAGGATCATATAGCAACCGGAATCGCCGTCCGCGGGACTGAGAAAGGCGCCGCGGGGGGTGATCCAGGCACACATGCCGCCGGCGGACACACAGATATCCCCGGTAAAGGGGCCGGGCAGGGCGGTGGGGAGGCGGACGCAGGCGCTGTCCGCCAGCGCGGAGGACAGTAGTCCGGAGGCGGGGAGCGCGAAAGCGCGCAGGGTGCCGTCGCCGGAGACCGTCAGGGCGCGCACATCCCCCCCCTCAGCGGAGAGTGGCAGCATGTCCCGCGTACTGCGGGGGGAGAACCACGCGAAAGCGGCGCACAGGATCAGGATCGCCGCCGCCGGAGCCCAGTGCAGCCGGGTATGGCGCGCCATGGACAGCGCCTCCTTTCTTCGCTTCTGGAAAAGGTTTCTACCTCTATAACGATGAAGAAGGGCGTTTTGTAACAGCTTTTATAGCGGCTTAAGAAAAACTTAAGAAATGAATGCTGCCGCAGAGACGCGGGAGGAAATATGTGGGCTTTCTGTGTTTCTTAGACGCTGGGAGAGCGGAAAAAGTTGCAGGCAAAAGAAAAAACGGCCGCCCTCATTTTGAGAAGCGGCGGCCTTTGTCCGCCACGGCAGAGGAAAAGACGGTAGCGGCGCTTTGTAACCTTTCACTCCGCTACTTTGTATTATGGATGAAAGGCTTTTCAACCGGGTTAAGGAGCATGCTATATGAAACCACCCCTCAAGATGCTGATTGAAAAATATCGGAACAATCTCTATACAGCGGCATTTAACGTATGTAAAAGTGCGCAGGATGCCGAGGATGTTGTTCAGGATACCTTTCTTCAGTATTGGTCCCAGAAAAAAGAATTTGAGACGGAGCAGCATATCCGTGCGTGGCTGCTCCGCGTGGCGATCAACAAGGCGAAGAACAAGAACAATACTTTTTTCAGGCGAAACGCGCTCCCGCTGGAGGACTACATGGAAACCCTGGCCTTCCAGTCGGAGGAGTCGTCGGAATTGTTTGAGGCGGTGATGAAACTCCCGGAAAAGTATCGTATCGTGGTCCACTTGTTTTACTATGAAGATTATTCGGTAAAGGAAATTGCGGACATTCTGAAAATAACGCCGGGCAATGTGAAGGTCAGGCTGTCACGCGGAAGGATGTCGCTCCGCAACACATTGAAGGAGGCATGGGAAGATGACGAATAGGGAAAAATACAAGCAGGCGTTTTCGGCGGTTCATGCCTCTGATAATTTTTCTTTGGAGGCAGAAAAAATGGAAAGAACAGCAAAACAGCATCGGTTTAGAACAATGGCCGCCGTTGTTGCCGTCTGTGCAGCGCTCGTGGGAGGCGCCGCGGCCGCATATGCCGCAGATGCGGGTGGAATTCAGCGCGCCGTTCAGGTCTGGATCCACGGAGACCAAACAGCGGCCACGATTCAATTTGACGGAAACGGAAGCTACCGCATGGAATATACCGACGGCGAGGGGCATGTGCGGCATCAGAGCGGCGGAGGCGTGGCATTTGCGCCTGACGGGACAGAGATCCCCGTATCGGAGGAGGACCTCATGGCGCAGCTCACGGAGCCGGATGTGCAGTACGAGGAGGATGGGTCCGTGTGGCTCCACTGGTTCGACCAGAGCCTTGACATCACAGACAGATTTGAAGACGGCGTCTGCTATGTGAAGCTGGTGAATCATGGGGAACCCCTGTATATGACGGTAAAATATGAAAACGGGTATGCGACCAGCTCCCATAAGTATGTGAGCCCCTGGGAGTTCAACTGACGCAAAAGGATAGAACAGCGGACCTCCTGTCCAATGGTTGGGCAGGAGGTCCGCTCTGTCTGTCGAAAACCCTGTATGCTAGGGAGCGCTCATGGCCTGCGGTGGGGGAGCGCGAGCGGGCGACAGCCCGCCCCGCATGGAATCAAATGCCCCGGAAAGTCTGCGCCGGCGGGCGACTTTTTTGCTCGGCCGCATATGCAAAGCCGTCTCTTTATGCTATACTGATTCCAGAAAGAGACGAAAAAAAGAAAAGGAGTGCTGTACTTTGAAGGTATTTATCAGCGCCGATATCGAGGGTACCTGCGGGATCACCGACTGGGCGGAGACCGAGCGGTGTACCATGGACGACTACAAGCCCTTTCAGAAGCAGATGACCCGGGAGGTCAAGGCCGCCTGCAAGGGGGCCCTGGACGCGGGGGCCGGGGAGATCTTCCTCAAGGACGCCCACGACTCCGCCCGGAACATCGACGCCGCGGAGCTGCCCGAGTGCATCCGGATCCTCCGGGGCTGGACGGGAGACCCCCTGTCCATGATGTCCGGCTTGGACAGGGACGACTACGGCGCCGTCCTCTTCACCGGCTATCACGCCTGGGCCTCCTGCCCCGGCAATCCCCTCTCCCACACCATGAACCTGCGCAACGAGCATGTGCTCCTCAACGGTGTGCGGGCCAGCGAGTTCCTCATCAACGCCTATACCGCCGGATATTACGGCGTGCCTGCGGTATTCCTCTCCGGCGACGAGGAGCTGTGCGCCTTTGCCCGTGAGTTCATCCCCGAGATCGTGGCCGTGCCGGTCAACCGGGGCGTGGGCGGTGGCGTGATCTCCATCCACCCCGACGTGGCCGTGGAACGCATCCGGGCGGGAGCCAAGGAGGCGGTGCATCGGGGCGCCAAGTGCAAGGTGCCCATGCCGGAGCGGTTCGACAGCGAGATCCGATTCCGGGAGCACCGGACGGCCTACTCCAAGAGCTTTTACCCCGGGGCGCGGCTGGAAGATGGAAAGAGCGTGTGCTTCTCCACCGACGACTGGTATGAGATGCTGCGGTTCTACCACTTCGTGCTCAGTGACGGCTGAGGAGGGCGGATATGGAGCAGTCAAACGACCAGAGCCTGCGCCTGGCGGTGCTCATTGACGCGGACAACGCCTCCCGGACCGCCATGCGGGACGTGATGGCCGAGATCGCCGTCTACGGTACCCCCACCATCAAGCGCATCTACGGGGACTGGACCACCCCCAATATGGCCTCCTGGAAGCCGATCCTGCTGGAGAACGCCATCACCCCCATCCAGCAGTACAGCTATACCACCGGAAAGAACTCCACTGATTCGGCTATGATCATCGACGCCATGGACATCCTCTATACCGGACAGTGCGACGGTTTCGTACTGGTGTCCAGCGATTCCGACTTCACCCGTCTGGCCACCCGGCTGCGTGAGGCGGGCAAGAAGGTCATCGGCATGGGGGAGAAGAAGACGCCCAGTCCCTTCATCGTGGCCTGTGACAAGTTCATCTATATCGAGGTCATTCGGGCCGCCGCCAAGGACAAGGCGGCTAAGCCGGAGCCCGCGCCGGAACCGGAGGCGGTGCCCGCCCCGGCGGAGGGGACCAAGGCGGGCAAGAAGGGAAAGAAGAAGGTGGCCTCGGAGCCCCCCGCCGCGCCGGAACCGGAGCCCGCGCCGGAGGAGCCGCAGAGGAAGGTCCCGCCGGAGATCGAGGAGCTGATCGCCGGCGCCCTGGATATGATCGCCGACGAAGACGGATACGCCTTTATGGGGGAGCTGGGAAACCTGCTGATCCGGCAGCAGCCGGATTTTGATCCCCGGAACTACGGTTTCTCTAAGCTGACCCAGCTCATCAAGAGCCTGGACCGCTTCGAGGTGGACGTGCGGCAGACGTCGAACCCCCATACGAAGCACATCTTCCTGCGGGACAAGAAGCGGAAGTAGAGGGGGAGCGGAGTGGCCGCACGTCCACCGGGCGCGGAGCGCCCTTGCGCCGTAAGGCGCGTCCAAGGCGGGCCGCAGCAGGCGGCCCGCCTTGCCGCAGGGCGGATTTACTCCGCCCGAGGAAGAAAAGGACGGGGACCCCGGGAAAGGCGGAGCCTTTTCCGGGGGAGACGTGCGGCAGACGTCGAACCCCCATACGAAGCACATCTTTCTGCGGGACAAGAAGCGGAAGTAGAGACAGCAGTGTGCCCGGACGGTGGATTCCGTCCGGGCACACTGCTGTCAGGCGTCAAGAAAGCGGATGCGCTGGGTTTTATGCAAGAAAGCCTCGCAGAGTTCCGCCGTCCGCGGACGGCGGAATCAGGTCCGATCTGTTTTTTCCGGCGACACGCGCGTCGGAAGAAACACTGCTCAGGCCGCAAGTGCGGTATTTAACCTTCCCGATCAAATGATGCGCGCGAGGGCCTGTCGATTTTATCGACAGGCCCTCGGCACAATGCTGTTTTTAACGCCGGCAAGGCCGGTCTATTTTTGCGCTTCGCGGACGCCGGTGCGGGTCTGCTCTACAATGCTGTCCATGATCTCCCGGCTGATGCCCCCCTGGACATAGCCGAACGCGCTGCCGTCCGGGGCGATCATGAAGGTGGTGGGGAAGGCGCGGATGCCATAGGCGGAAAAGACGTCCCCAGTGAGGTCCATCACCACCGGATAGGTGTAGCCGCCGTCACTGAGGAAGGTCTCCACCTCCTCACGGGTGACGTCCTGGTTATAGAGGAAATCGTCGGTCTTGGGATTGGCCACCCCCAGGACGATCACCTCCCCGCCGTTCTCCCCCCAGTCCTCATAGAGGGCCTGGATGTCGGGCATCTCCGCCTTGCAGGGTGGGCACCAGGTGGCCCAGAAATTGAGAAAGACGGTCTTGCCCTGGTAGTCGGACAGAGTGTGCTCCACGCCGTTCTGGTCGTACAGGGTAAAGTCGGGGGCCGGAACCGGGGCCGGCGAGGCCGTGGATTCCGGATGGACGGAGGGCGAAGGCGTGGGGGAGGCCGTGACGGCAGGAGAGGACGGGCTCCCGGCGGCCGGAGGCGTCCCGGCGGCGCCGAAGCGGGAAAGGTAAGAGGACACGCCGTTCATCCAACCGGTGAACATCATGACGCCCATGAGCACCATGAGGACGCCGCCCGCCTTGACGGTATACCGCACCACCTTCTGGTGCTGCTTGAAAAAGTCCAGCAGAGTGCCGGTGAAGAGGCCTGCGGCCAGAAAGGGCAGAGTGAAGCCCAGGGTATAGAGCCCGATGAGGGCAAACCCCCTGGCCGCAGAGGCGGCGGAGGAGGCCAGCAGCAGCACCGAGGCCAGGGCGGGCCCCACGCAGGGAGTCCAGGCAAAGGAAAAGGTGAAACCCAGCAGCAGGGCGGCCAGTGGCCCCATGGTGAAGCGGTCCAGCCGGAAGGGGAGGCGGTGTTCGGAGGCGATGAGCCGGGACTGCCCAAGAATGCCCAGCTGGTAGAGGCCGAAGAGGACCACCAGAATGCCGCCCGCCCGGGTGAAGAGGGACTGATACCGGGAGAAGAACCGGCCCGCGGCGGTAAAGCCCAGGCCCAGAAGGAAGAAGGCGAAGGACACCCCCAGGACGAAGAAAAAGGTGTTCCCCAGCACCCGCCTCCGGCGGTAGCGGACCGAGCCGTCCGGCTCCACGGTCCTGGCACCCCCGGAGAGATAGCCGATATAGAGGGGAACCAGGGGCAGGACACAGGGGGAGAAAAAGCTCAGAACCCCCTGGAGAAAGACGGTGACGGCGGAGACGCCGGTCTCAATGGAAAAGCCCATACAAGCTCCTTTCTGAACATGGGATGGGAGGCAAGTATACCAGCCCCGGCGCCGTGCTGTCAAGAAAGACCGCGCGAAGCGGGAGCCCGGGCGGGGTGCTCCGTCAAAAAATACTGCCCACGGCGGTCATGCCCTTGTCCAGATCCTCCCGGTAATCCGGGTCCTCCGGGCGGAGGCTGTTGATCACCACGCCGTCGCTGCCGCAGCGGGCGGTGGAGTGGATATACCTGCCCTCCCCCAGATACATGGCCGTGTGCCCGGGGAAGTACAGCAAGTCGCCGGGGCGCATGGAGGAGCGGGGGATGGGGTGGACGGGGAAGCCCTCCCGGATCTCAGCGTCCCGGTAGATGACCACGCCGCTGAGCAGGTAGCTCATGGAGGTGAGGCCAGAGCAGTCGATGCCCATGGGGGTTTTGCCGCCCCAGCGGTAATGGACACCCAGATAGGAGCGGGCGGTGGCGGTGACCGCAGCCCGAAAGGCGTTCTCCTCGGCAGGAAAGGATTTTTTGTAATATTCACAGAGAAAACTACATTTTGTATACCCCTCCCGGCCGTCGGGGAGGACCACCCGCTGCCAGCCCTTTTCGTCGGGCGCTCCTACGGGGGAGACCAACGCCCCCCGGGTCAGGGTGACCAGGGGCCAGAACTCCACGGCGGGGCCGGAGAGCACGTCGCAGATGGCCTTGCAGACCACCTGCTTGGGAAGGTCGGCCCAGCGGCGGATGCCGCTGTCCCCGAAGAGAAGGCACTCCGCCGGGGCATAGCCCCCGTAGCGGTAGGGGGCCTCCACCTGATACCAGCCGGTGCGGGTGTCCTCCAGCACCTCCAGGGTCATGCCGAAGAGGGCCTCATCCCCGCGCCGGCACTGGTGGGAGGGCCGGGTCATCAGGGGGCAGATAGGGGAAGTGACGATGGCTTTCATAACAGCACCTCACAGATAAGTCTCATAGATGGCCCGGGCCAGGCGGCCGATGTAGCGCTTCTGTTCCGGGTCGCCGTCGGGGCTGGGGCCCTCCCAGGTGAAGATTCCCAGGTAGTAGCCCCCGCTCCCCTGAAAGAATACCCCGGCGTCATGGGTCACGCCGTCCAGCTCGCCGGTCTTGTGGGCGAAGTCCACCGGGTAGGGGAGATAACGCAGGGCGGCGTCCATGCACCGCTGACGGCGGAGCAGATCCAGGGCGGTCTCCGTGAGACGGGGGGTCAGCAGCCGTCCCAGGCAGAGCTGCCGGTAGAGGCGGCACTGGTCGGCGGCGGAGGTCCGGTTGTCCCGCCCGGCAGCCGCAGCGGCGGCGTCCAGCATTTTCCGACGGCAGACGGTGTGCCGGAGCCCCAGCACCCGGGTGACGTACCTGTTGACGGCGTCCAGGCCCAGCAGGTCCAGGATCACATTGGTGGCGGTATTGTCGCTGAGGGCCGTCATCCAATAGAGAAGCTCCCACAGGGAGCAGTCCGTCTCCCCCCGGTCAAACACCTCGGTGTCGGGCAGCAGAGCCGCGGCGGGGAGCGCCACCCGCTGCTCCAGGGAGAGCCGGCCCAGACGCACCTCCTCCAGGGCGGCCAGGAGGATGGGGACCTTGATGGTGGACGCGGAGGGGACCGGCTCCTCCGGCTGCCAGGCATGACGGACCGCGCCGGTGGGGAGATCGGCCACCAGCAGGGAGGTCTTGCCAGGAAAGGCGGCGATCTCGGCCGCCAGATAGGCGTTGAGTTCCGCAGGTGTCATCGGGAGAGCACCTCCACTCGGCGTAGCTCGGTGTCCATGGCCGCCCGGGCCCCCAGGGGCAGGGACATGGTGGGCAGGGTGTGCCCACAGGCAAGGCCTGAGAGCACCGGCTTTCCCGCGGGGACAATGAGCTCAGAGAAGATATCCGGCAGCGTGAGGGTGCGTTCCGGGTATTCAGGCACGCAGTCGGTCCAGGCCCCCAGCAGCACGCCGGCACAGTCGTCGAATTTACCGGCGTTTCGCAGTTGGGTGAGCATGGCGTCCACCCGATAGGTCTGCTCACCGATGTCCTCCAGGAACAGAAGCTTGCCCCGGGTGTCAATCTCCCAGGGGGTGCCCAGGGAGGCGCACAGCAGGGAGAGGTTCCCGCCGCAGAGGAGCCCGGCGGCGGAGCCGCTCTGAAGCGCGGTCATGGCCATGCCCTCCGGATTCTCCAGGGGGCCCTCCACCGGGCCGAAGAGGGCGCGGCGAAGGCAGGCCGCGGTGTAGCCGTCCACGGGCTGATAGTATTCGGTGGAGGGCATGGGAGTGTGGAAGGTGACGAAGCCGCAGCACTGGTTGAAAGCGGTATGGAGGGCGGTGACGTCGCTGTAGCCGCAGAAAAGCTTGGGCGTGCGGGCAATGGCGTCCAAGTCCAGCAGGGGGAGGAGGCGGTGGGCGCCGTAGCCGCCCCGGATGGCCAGCACCCCGGCGATGGTGTCGTCGGCAAAGGCGGACTGGAGGTCCCCGGCCCGCTGGGCGTCGGCGGCGGCGAAATAGCCGTGGCGGTTTTCGTAATAGCAGGAGGGGTAGACCACCGGCTGGAGGCCCAGGGCGCGCACCGCCTCCACGGCGGGGGCAAGGCGCTCCTCCGGCACCGCGGAGGAGGCGCAGACCAGGGCGACCTTTGCCCCGGGGTAGAGTGGATTGGGCGTGATCATGGTTCACCTCAAAAGAGAAAAATGGCCCCCCGCGAGGCGTGAGCCGCGCGGGGGCGCCGCCGGGGATCCGGGGTCAGAGCTGAGCCCGGTAGCCGTCCAGTTCCCGCCGGCTGCCCCGGACAAAGTGGCCGGGCTCCAGCTCCTCCCACAGGGGAGGGTTGGAATCGTCGTAGCCATGGCAGGAGGGGTCGTAGACCACCAGCTTTTTTTGCTTTTCCGAGACGGGGTCGGGCTGGGGGATGGCGGAGAGGAGGGCCCGGGTATAGGGGTGGAAGGGGTGGGCGAAGAGCTGCTCCGCCCCGGCCAGCTCCTGGAGCCGGCCCTTGTAGATGACGGCGATGCGGTCGCAGATGAAGCGCATCACAGACAGGTCGTGGGCGATGAAGAGATAGGTGAGGCCCCTCTCCCTCTGGAGCTGGGACATCAGGTTGAGCACCTGGGCACGGATGGACACGTCCAGAGCGGAGATGGGTTCGTCGGCCACGATGAAGTCGGGGTCCAGAATGAGGGCCCGCGCGATGCCGATGCGCTGGCGCTGGCCGCCGGAAAACTCGTGGGGGAAGCGGCTGGCGAACTCGGGGAGCAGGCCCACGTCCGAGAGGGCCTTGGCCACCCTGGCCTTCCGCTCCTCCTCCGGCAGGCGGGCCCCCTGGGCATAAAGCCCCTCGGAGACGATATAGTCCACCTTGGCCCGCTCGTTGAGGGAGGCCATGGGGTCCTGGAAGATCATCTGGATCTTCCGGGTGACCTCCCGGTCCAGCTCCCGGCTGATCTTGCCGCTGATCCGCTTCCCCTGGAACCACACCTCGCCGGAGGCCGCGGGATGGATGCGGATGATGGAGCGGCCGATGGTGGTCTTGCCCGAGCCGGACTCCCCCACCAGACCGAAGGTCTCCCCCCGGAAGATCTGAAAGGACACGTCGCTGACGGCGTGGAAGGGATGACGCCTGGAGCCGAAGTCCACGCACAGATTTTTGACGTCCAGAAGGACTTCCCTGTTCTCACTGGGCACGGAATTTCACCCCCTGTTCCCGCAGCTGGCGGATGTGTTCCGGCGGCTCCACCTTGGGAGCCCTGGGGTCCAGGAGCCATGTCCGGGCCTTGTGGGTGGGGCTCACCTCGAAATAGGGGGGGCGCGCCACAAAGTCGATCTTCAGGGCCTGGGGGTTCCGGGGCGCAAAGGCGTCTCCCTTTACCTCGTGGAAGAGGTTGGGCGGCGTACCGGCGATGGAGTAAAGGGGCTCCCCCTTCACGCCCAGCTGGGGCAGGGAGGACAGAAGGGCCCAGGTGTAGGGGTGGCGGGGGTCGTAAAACACCTCTTCGCAGCGGCCCAGCTCCACGATGTCCCCGGCGTACATGACGGCGATGCGGTCGGCCACGTTGGCCACCACGCCCAGGTCATGGGTGATGTAGATGGTGGTGAGGTCGTATTTCTTCTGGAGGGCCTTCACCAGGTCCAGGATCTGGGCCTGGATGGTCACGTCCAGGGCGGTGGTGGGCTCGTCACAGATGAGGATCTTGGGGCGGCAGGCCACGGCGATGGCGATGACCACCCGCTGGCGCATGCCGCCGGAGAACTCGTGGGGGTACTGGCCGTACCGGTGCTCCGGGTCGTCGATGCCCACGTCGGAGAGGGTCGCCAGTACCGCCCGCCGGGCGGCGTCCCCCTTCAGGCCCTGGTGGAGGACCACCGCCTCCTCGATCTGTCTGCCGATGGTCTTGAGGGGGTTGAGGGAGGTCATGGGGTCCTGGAGGACCATGGCGATCTCCCGGCCCCGGATGGTGAGCCACTGCTTTTCCGAGGCGTATCCGGCCAGGTCCTGTCCGCCGTAGAGGATGTGCCCCCCGGTGACCGAGCCGTTCTGGTCCAGCAGGCCCATGAAGGACTTGGTGAACACGCTCTTGCCCGAGCCGGACTCCCCCACGATGGCCAGGGATTCCCCCCGATACACATCCAGGGACACGCCGCGGATGGCGTGGAGGGTGCGGCCCCGGAGGTCAAACTTCACGTCCAGGTCCTGGACGGACAGGATGATGTCTGTTTCTGTCAAGGTCCAGGCCTCCTTACACGTGATTTTTGGGGTCGGCGGCGTCGGCGAAGGCGTTGCCGATGATATAAAAGGAGATGGTGATGACGGCCAGCACCACGGTGGGGAAGATGAGCTGATACCGCAGGGGCGGCGCGGTCATGAGGAGCCGGCCCTCGTTGAGGAGGTTGCCCAGGGAGGGGATCTCCAGGGGGAGGCCCAGGCCGATGTAGGTGATAAAGACCTCGTTGCCGATGGCGGCGGGGATGGCCAGAGCCACCCGCAGCATGATGACGCTGACCAGATAGGGCAGCAGGTTTTTGAAGAGGATGCGCCAGGTGGAGGTGCCCAGGCACCGGGAGGCCAGATTGTAGTCCCGGTCCCGGAGGATGACGATCTGATTGCGGACGAAGCGGGCCATCTGGATCCAGCCCGTCATGCACATGGCCAGCACCATGGTCTGGATGCTGGGCTTGAGAATGAGGGAGAAGAGGACCAGCACCAGGGTCTGGGGGAGGTTATCCAGAATGTTGTAGAGCTCGGTGAAGAGAAACTCCACCCTGCGGACGTAGCCCCACAGCATCCCCGCCAGAATGCCCAGAAGGGCCTCCACCCCGGCCACCACAAAGCCGATGAACAGGCTGGTGCGGGTGCCCGCCCAGATGCGGGCCCACAGGTCCTGGCCGATGGAGTTGGTGCCGAACCAGAAATCGCTGTTGGGCTGCTGGTTGCGCAGGGGCAGGCCGTTGAGGGGGTTGTCATAGATGAGGTTGGGGTCCCGCTGGCCGGGCAGGTAGGGCTGCACCACGGTGAAGAGGAGCAGGGCGGCCATGACCAGGAGGAGAAAGACCGCCACCCGGTTTTTGAAGAAGGCCCGGAAGGTGCTCTGCCAATAGGAGTAGTTGGAGTAGCCGCCCTTCTCGGCCTCCCGGAAGTCGTACCCGGCGGGAGTGAAGAGGGCGCTCTCCTCCTCCGGGGTGAGGGCCCGCTCCACCTGCTCCAGGAGCGTCTTTTCCTTGTGGGAACGATAGCTGGACATCAGCGCGCGCCCTCCTTTTTGCTCAGCTTGATGCGGGGGTCGGCCACCGTCATGAGGAGATCCCCCAGAATGAGGCCGATGATGCCCACGGTGGCGTAGAGGAGGACGATGCCCTGGACCATGGTGTTGTCCTGGCGCTTGATGACGTCCACCAGCAGCCCGCCCATGCCTGGGATGGAGTAGAGGGACTCGATGTAGATGGAGCCCACCACCGTGTTGAGGAAGGAGGTGGGGATGTACTGCACCATGGGAACAAAGGCGTTTCGGAAGATATGGCGGCGCATGATGGTGCTGCTCTTCACGCCCTTGGCGGTGGCCAGGCGCACATAGTCCTTGGTGGTCTCATCCACCATATACCGCCGCAGCCACATGCCGTAGTAGGCGATGTTGGGGAGAGAAAGGGAGACCACGGGCAGGATCCAGGCCATCCAGGTGGCAGACCCGGTGACCAGCATGGGCAGGTGGAAGAGGTCGCTGCCCAGAAGCTGGAGAAAGAGGTAGTACACCGCCGCAGGCACCGCCTGGATAAAGACGATGAAGCCGGTGCCCAGCTTGTCGCCCAGCTTATGCCTGGTACGGTTGGACCGGGCCATGAGGATACCCATGGGGATGCCCACAGCCATGGCCAGCAGCATGGCGGCGATCCCCAGCTTCAGGGAGACGGGGATCTTTTCAGCCAGAATGGTGGTCACCGGCACATTGGTGCGGTAGATGTGGGACACCCCCAAGTCGCCCCGCAGGGCGTCCCGGTAGAACCGGGCGAGCTGGACGGGCAGGGGCTTGTCCAGGCCCAATTGGGCGATACCGGCCTGGACCTGGGCGGCGGTGAGCTTATCATAGTTGGTGAAATAGCCCTCCACCGGCATCTGCCGCATGAGGCAGAATACCAGGGAGATGATGAAAAACAGGGTGATGAGGGACCGACCGATCCGTTTGGCCAGATACTTCAGCATACGCAAGATCCTTCCTGTTGTTTCTTCCCGGCCGTTTCCAAAAGGTCCGGTCCGCCGGGCCCCTTGGAAACGGCCGGCAACCTCCCGGCACAGCCGGGAGGTTGCCGCCGAAGGGTGCGGTGGAGCTGCGGGGAAGGCTCAGCGGGCGGCCTCCCAGGCGGCCAGATTGGCCTCGAACTGCTCCATGCTCACATAGTCGCCCTGGAGGTGCTGGCCCTTATAGCGCAGGCCAGACACGCCGAAGGGGGCGTACTGGGTCTCGAACACGTTCAGGCGCACCACCTGATAGGAGGTCTGGCTGGTGGAGAAGGGGATGGCAAGGGCGTGGTCGATGAGGTAGGCCTCGGCGGCGGCGAAGAGCTCATAACGGCGGGCCATGTCGGAGGTCTCGGCGATGGCGGCCTCCACCAGGGTGCGGTATTCCGCCACAGTGTCGGCCACGGGGTCCCCGGCCTCCATGGCCTCGGTCAGGAAGGCGTATTTATAGTCGCCGTAGAAGGGGTCGGTCCAGGTCTGGGGGTCGGCGTAGTCGGCGCCCCAGCCGCACTTCATGAAGGCGTAGTCGCCGGAGCGGCGGACCTCGGTGAGGAAGTTGGACTCGGGGCCGGCCACGGTGATGATGTCGATGTAGTCGCTGCCCAGCAGGCCCTCCATCTGCTGCTCCACCACGGCGCACTCCTTGTCCCAGTCCACGGTGGCGGGGTTATAGCGCACCAGGACCTTCACGGGGAAGGTGCAGCCGGCGGCCTCCAGCTCGGCCCGGGCGGCGTCGCGGTACTCCAGGGCCTTGGTTTCGTCAAAGCTGTCCCGGGCCATGATGGCGGCCAGGTCGCCGAACTGGGTGTACTCCTTGCCGTCGGCATTGGTGAAGCCCGGCGGGGTGACGGAGTTGATGGCCAGGCTCTGGGGGTCGTTGGGGTCCAGGACGGAGAGCTCCCGCACCCGGTCCAGGCCCGCCATCAGGGACTGGCGGAAGTTTTCGTTGTTGACGGCGAGACGCCAGTTCTCCGGCTCGTACTCGGCGTCAAAGGTGGGATTGAAGTTGAAGCAGTAGAAATAGGAGTAGTCCACCTTGGCGCGGTACTTGCTCACCAGGTCGGCGGTGTTGGGGTCCAGGAGCCAGGAGTCCAGGATGTCGGAGCCGATGTCGGCCTGATCGATCTCCCCGGTCTTGACCATCTGGGGGCCCACGGTGTTGTACTGGGAGTTATAGGTCTCCACGATCTGGTCGATGTACACCTTGTCCTTGTCCCAGTAGGACGCGTTTTTGGTGTAGACGTGGGTCTGCTGGGGGGCGAAGTCGGAGAGGATATAGGCCCCGCAGTAGAGCAGGGTGTCCGGCCCGGTGGCTGCGCCGAAGCTGTCGCCCTTCTCCTCCAGGAAGGGGCCGTACACGGGCATGAAGCACACGTAGGTCAGGCCCGAGAGGAAATAGGGCACCGGCTGTTCCAGCGTGTACTCCAGGGTATAGTCGTCCAGGGCCTTCACGCCCACCTCTTCAAAGGTGATGGGGTCCACCGGTTCGATGGCGTTGCCCTCGGCGTCGGTGGTCTTAGCGCCGTTCTCGCTGGTGATGAGGTAGGAGGTATAATTGAAATAGGCCTCCGCGTTCTTCACCACGCCGAAATAGGAGGCGGCGGTGCCGCTCTGGTGAGCGGCGTCCAGCACGTAGGCGGCGGCGGTGACGAAGTCGTTGGCGGTGAGCTCCCCCTGCTCGGCGCCGGAGGAATCCACCCACTTCACGCCCTGGCGGATCTTGAAGGTATAGACGGTGGCGTCGTCATTGGTGGTCCAGCTCTCGGCCAGGGAGGGTTGGAGCGCGCCGTACTGGTCGTACTCCACCAGACAGTCGATGACGTTGGCGCCCACGGTCTGCTCCAGAATGGTGTTGGTGGTGAGGTAGTTCATGGTGGAGACCTCGGAGCCGTAGAGCTTGCGGTAGACAGCGCTCTCGGGGGCCGCGCCGCCGCCGGTGGGGGCGGGCGTGGCGTTGCCGCTGCCTCCGCCACAGCCGGAGAGCAGGCCCAGGCCCATGGCCAGGGTCAGCGAGAGGGCGAGGATGCGATTTCTTCTCTTCATGCGTGTTCCTTCTTTCCATTTCGATATTTCAGGGGTTTCGTGCCCCATTGCACGCGGGAGAGAGGCCCCCGGCGGCGGCACCGGGAGCGGAAAGCGGCATGCCGCTTTCCGGGAAAGGGACGTTGAGGCTCAGCTCCACTGGGCGCAGGGGAGGTTCCCCACGCCGATTCCGGGGTCGCCGGTCATGGAGATGGCCGCCTCGTCAAACACAGGGCCCCCCTCATAGGGGTCCACGGAGCAGAGGGAGGGGCCGTCCAGATCGGCCCGGGTGATGACGCTCCGGCCGGCGGCCAGATGGGCGGCGGCGGCCACGGAGAGGCGGGACTCCAGCATGCAGCCGATCATGCACTCCACACCGTAGATTTCCGCCACGTCGCAGATCTTCAGCGCCTCGTGAATGCCGCCGGTCTTCATGAGCTTGATGTTGATGAGGTCCGCAGCGCGCTGGCGGATGATCTCCACCGCGTCGGCGGGGGAAAAGACCGACTCGTCGGCCAGGATGGGGGTCTGCACCCGCCGGGTGATGTACTTCATACCCTCGATGTCGTGGGCCTTCACCGGCTGCTCTACCAGCTCAATGTCCAGCCCCTTGTCCTCCATGGCGGAGATGATGGACACCGACTGTCGGGCGTTCCAGCCCTGATTGGCGTCCACCCGGAGGAGAATGTCGGGACCCACGGCGCTGCGGATGGCGGCGATGCGCTCCACGTCGGCCCTGCCCTCCTTGCCTACCTTGATCTTCAGGATGCGGTAGCCCCGGTCCACGGCCTCCAGCGCGTCGGCCACCATCTCCTCGATGGGATTGACCGAGATGGTGAGGTCGGTCTCCACCCGCTTCCGGGCGCCGCCCAGAAGCTGATAGACCGGCGCGCCCAGACGCTTTCCGTAGAGATCGTATACCGCCATATCCACCGCCGCCTTGGCCGAGGTGTTTTTGAGGATGCAGCCGTGAAGTTTTTTCATAATGCCGTCCAAATTTTCGATCTCCATCCCCAGAAGGGCGGGGCGGATGAAGTCCCGGACCGCGCACTCGATGGAGCCCAGCGTGTCCCCGGTGATAACGGCGGTGGGAGGCGCCTCGCCGTACCCCGTCTCGCCGGTGTCGGCGATCACCCGGACCACCACGTCCTCCACGGCGTCTACCGTGCGTAGAGCGGTCTTGAAGGGGTGGCGGAGGGGAAGGGAGATGCGGCCTGTCTGAATATCCTGAATGACCATGAGAATGCCCCCTGAAATGAAATTTTAAAGAAATCAAGTTTCACGTTTCGTCCGCTTCAAGAAAAAGGGAAACTTCAACTAGATAAATTGTACCATGTATCTACTCTATTGTAAAGAAAAAACATGGCGGAGGGCGGGCGTCCGGTGGCGGGAAAGAGAAAAACGGCGCTTCTGTTTGCAACTTGAAGATAAAAAAACTGCAAATCGAAAGAGCGGACGCCGTCGAAGGGGACATTTCACGGCCAGTCCCTCCGGCGCCGGCGATGAAAAGGGGGCTTTCTCCCGCTGGCGGCAATGTGATATACTGGAAAAAAGCGCGCCGGACGGCGGGCGGAGGGAGGAGAGGCACATGGCGAAGGGTGCGGGGCAGAAGCGCAAAACCCTGATCCTGGCCCGGGTGCTGCTGGAGCGGACGGACGAGGACCACACCATGACGGTGCCGGAGCTCATTACGGCTCTGGAGGCCGAAGGCGTGACGGCGGAGCGCAAAAGCGTCTATGACGACCTGGAGGCCCTGCGGGGGTTTGGGCTGGACGTACAGAGCCGGAAGGGGCGGGCCCCCGGGTGGTTCATCGGAGAGCGGCCCTTTCAGCTCCCGGAGCTCAAGCTGCTGGTGGACGCGGTGCAGTCGTGCAAATTCATCACCCGGCGCAAGAGCGACCAGCTCATCGGCAAGCTGGAGGGGCTCACCAGTGTGTGGCAGGCCAGGCAGCTTCAGCGGCAGGTCTATGTGGACCGGCGGGTCAAGACCATGAACGAGAGCGTATACTATTCCATCGACACCCTTCACGCCGCCCTGGCGGAGGGCAGAGGGGTGCGCTTCCGCTATTTTGAGTACAATGTCCGCAAAGAGAAGGTATTCCGCCGGGAGGGGGCCTGGTACGCCGTGTTTCCCCATGGCCTCATCTGGGACGACGAGAACTACTACCTGGTGGGCTATGACGAGGAGAAGGGCGGGGTGCGCCACTACCGGGTGGACAAGATGGCCGGGCTGGAGATCACGGACCGGACCGGCAAGGAGGGTGGAGGCCCCGGGGCGCTGGACGTGGCGGCCTATGCCGCCAAGCATTTCGGCATGTTCAGCGGCCGGGAAGGGCGGGTGCGCCTGCGGTGCGAGAACGGCCTGGTGGGGGTGGTGCTGGACCGGTTTGGACAGGAGAGTGTCCTGGTGCCAGACGGCAGGAACCACTTTACCGTCACGGTGGACGCGGTGGTGTCCCCCCAGTTCTTCGGCTGGCTCTTCGGCCTGGGGGATCGGGTGGAGCTCCTGGCTCCGGACTGGGCGGCGGCGGCCTTCCGGGCTCAACTGGACGCCGTAGGGGCAAATTATGGGGAAAAACAAAAAGATTAGGGGGAAAAGGTATTTTGTTTTAGTCCCAATTCACTTATGTGTTCCCGGCAGAAATCGCGCATAAATATACAATGCAATCAAAATAAGCAACCAAATCAATGAGAGATTGACAGAACGGTGGCCTCTTTTCCTTGCAATCTAATCTCAAAGCACTTTGATAAGAAAAAGTATAAATTTTTGTGCTGATGAAATGATCTCCGGCGATTTCACTGATGACCTTGACAAAAACAGCAAGATCAAGATAATATAAAACGCTGAACGGACGTGGCCTGGAAAATTTTGGAATCTACATAAGCGATCATATAACGACAGAGGAGGTAACTTACATGAGAAAATTGACAGCATTGCTTATGGCTGCGGCAATCGTTCTCGCAGGGGCATACTTTCTGACCACTTCCGGAGTCGATCGGGAATTTCCGATAAACGGTGATAATGTTTCCAATTTGAATACGGAAGAAATCATTCGTAAAATAGCTGATGCTGAAAATTTGGAAGATGGTTCTTTGTTGTGTGCTAATGTGGACAATTTTGACTTAATGTTTACATCTGATTTTGACTGGGCAAACGACGGTGCAATCCGATTTTTCTATACCGAAAGGGAAAAAACCTATAGCGCACAATTAAGAATGTTCCATGATGATAATAAGTATTTTATTACAGAGCGTACAGAGTGGGTTAAGCAGGAGCGTATTTTCAAACTTCAAGACTATTTAGAGGCGCTAAAATATATTCCGCAGGGAGAAGTGCGTCAACTCTCGCCAGATGCTGACGGTTATTCTATAGAACAGGTAGACTATGGTGTACCGAATGACTTCGACCGGGTTCTTACCTATAACCAAGCCGGAGCATCGAATTTAGACGGCTGGCTGATTCATTTGACAGTACAGCCTTTGCACGAAACGGCCGACGGTGCATACAACGGCTCCGGTGATGAGCTCATTCATCTATTCTATGACCATTCGGATTTCACGACAACTGATTGATGCCATGTCAATGGGTATAAAAGCGCAAGCGGTTCCACCCGATAAGGATGGAGCCTCTTTTTATGTCCCTAATGAATGAATATTCACTAAAAAATCCCACCAATACTTCGGGAACACATAAGGAAATTGGGAGTTGTTTTATGAGGTAGTGTGATAAAATCATAGGCCATGGGGGGATATGACATGGGCGCAGAGCAGCGACGGGAGCGGTATCTGCACAATTTGATGGCGGTGATCGGGGACTTTTTCGGCGGCTACGGCATCCTCAACCGCTGTGATATCCTGGGCTCGGCCCAGACGGCCAACCTGCTGAGCATGACGCTGAAGCTGTTGGGGGGACCTGCGGGAGGTGCTGATCCGCCTCGGCGCGGCTGCCCTCTACGCCTGCGCCATCGCCCTGTCGATCCTGGTGCCGGAGTACCTGGGCCGGGACCTGCAGCGCTTCAGCATTGCCTGCACTGCGGCTGTATCTATGCTGCTGGGTGTCCTGCCCGCGGAGATGGATCCTGTGCTGGGCCTCTACCCCATTTTCTTTGTCATGGCGCTGCAGTGGTGTGCCTTCAAGGGGTGCGGGAAATATGTCAGCTCCACCATCTTCTCCACCAACAATTACAGGCAGACCACCCAAGGGGTGACAAGGTATTGCATCACCAAGCGGCGGGAGGAACTGGAGCAGGCCAAATTTTTCGGGTTGACGCTGTGCTCGTTCCACCTGGGGGTGACGCTGTCCTATCCGGCGCACCTGAGACTGGGGGTCCGGAGCGCATGGCTCTGCCTGCCGCTGCTGGCGGCGGCGGGCGCGCTGGCCCGCCGGCGGCACGGGGCTGAACGGGCCGCGGCATGACCGCAAGGGAAGAAAAAACACCGGGCACACCGCTCTTTACGGTGCGCCCGGTGTTTTTATATTTATATGTGGGAGTCGGGCGGGAAGTCCTCGCTGTCCGCCATCCGATAGCCCACGCCCACCTCTGTGAAGAGATAGATGGGCTCGTCGGGATTGGGCTCCAGCTTGCGGCGGATATTCGCCATATGGACCCGCAGGATCTTGTTGTCCGAGCTGGCTGCCGGTCCCCACAGCTCCCGCAGGATGTATTTATAGGTGAGGACCTGACCCGCGTGGGCCGCCAGCAGGGACACGATCCGAAATTCGTTGGGGGTGAGGCCCACGTCCCGGCCCGCCAGGAACACACGGTGCTTACGCATGTCCACGGTCAGCTCCCCCACATGGTAGCTGCCGGTGAGGGAGAGCTCGTCGTTCCCGGCGGGGGTCCTGGCGTGGCGGAGTGCGGTGCGGATACGGGCCAGCAGTTCCACGGTGCTGAAGGGCTTGGTGAGGTAGTCGTCGGCGCCCAGATCCAGGGCGCCGGCCTTGTCGTCCTCCGTGGTCCGGGCTGAAATGACGAGGATGGGGATGGAGGTCCATGACCGGATGGACCGGATGATCTCATTGCCGTCTATGTCCGGAAGTCCCAGATCCAGCAGGATGCACACCGGACAGTGGGAGGACACCAGCTCCAGGGCGCTTTTGCCGTCGTCGGCCAGGATCACGCTGTAGCCGTTGGCAATGAGGGTGGTGGAGAGAAATTTCCGGATGCCCTCGTCGTCCTCCACGATGAGGACCTTGTCTCTGACATTCATGATGGTTCTGTGCCTCCTCTTTTTGGGAGCCAAAAGGATAGGGTCGCGCCGCCGGAGGGGTTGTTCCGCGCCGACATCCCGCCGCCGTGGGCGGCCACGATGGACTGGCAGACCGACAGCCCGATGCCCATGTTCCGGCTGTCGTCCCTGGCCGTGCCGTCCTGCGCCGCATAGCTCCCGTCAAACAGATGGGGCAGGACGCCCTCGGCGATCCCCGCGCCGTTGTCCGACACGTGGAAGCAGACCCGGGAGGGCTCCTCGGCGATGTCGATATCGATTCGGGTGGCGCATTTCCCGTGAAACACCACGTTTTCCAGCAGGTTCAGCAGCACCTGTTCGATCAGGGTGGCCTCCATGGGGACCAGAAGGATGTCCTGGGGCTTATGGACCTGGATGGAGATACTGCCTCCGGTCTTGCGGAATTTGGTGATGGCGCTGCCCACGATCTCCTCCACCACCTCTTCCGTCAACTTGAGCTTGACCCCGTCCGCACTGAACTTGGTGACGGAGAGGATGTTCTCCGTCACGCGCACCAGCCACTGGGCATCCTTGTGGACCTCCAGGAGCAGGTCCCGGCGGGCGGTCTCATCCAGGTCCTGGGACTCCAACAGCGTGGAGGTGGCGCCCAGAATGGAGGAGAGGGGGGTGCGGATGTCATGGGAGACGGCCCGGAGCAGATTGGCGCGCATACTCTCGCTCTTGACCTCGTACATCAGCCGTTGCTGGTGCTTGACCTGTGTGGTGAGGGTGCTGATGATGACCGAGACCAGCAGCATAACGGTGAAGGTGAGGGGATAGCCGGACAGGGTCATATCAAAGACCCAGAAGGGATAGGTGAACATATAGTTGACACATACCACGCCGATCACCGAGGCGGCGATGCCGCAGACGTACCCGTCCGAGAAGCGGGAGATGGCGGCGACGCCCAGGATGAAGATGGGGACCGCAAAGGGGTTGTTGTCGTCGTGCAGATGGGAAAGGGCATAGCAGACCACGATACACAGCGACAGGATGGAGAGCAGAATGGCCGTGTTCCTGCACACGGAAGAACGGATCAAAGACTTCACATGGTATCACCGCCCGAAGGAAAGAGTGGGGAGAGCTCCGCCGCTCCAGTATAGCACAGTCTGCCCAAAAGAGAAATACGGGGCGGCCGGGCGGAGAGAAAAGCTTTCCGGAAAATTAGCGGACGGAGGTGCTATAATTTCAGAAAAGAGCCGCAGACCGACGGAGCGACCCGTCAAAATCGACCGCGGCGGAGAGGAGCATTTCATGCACAGCAAAGCGTATCTGGAGGCCAAGAAAGAGTTTGTGAACTGTATCGTGATGTCGCCGATCTGCCTCGGCGTGTCCCTGTTCCTCGCGTTTACGGAGTGGTATCCGATCATGAAGCGGGAACGTCTGAAGGAGGTCCAGGGCGAGCAGGAGGCCATGGCGGCCTGACCGGCCCGCGGCGGGATTAAAAGCGCTCCCCCCGGCGGATGGGACGGAGCAAGGATAGAAGAAGGAAAAAACGTACCGGCGCGGCATCTGCCGCGCCGGTACGTTTTCGTTTCTGGAGACAAAATGTACGGCCCATGTTTCCCGGCATACGCGCTATTTGAGCATGGCGCCGGAGATGACCATCTGCTGGACCTGCGAGGAGCCCTCATAGATAGAGGCGATGCGGACATCCCGGTAGAGCCGTTCAATCTCATACTCGCGGGAGTAGCCGTAGCCGCCGTGGAGCTGAAGGGACTGGTTGACAATGGAGACGGCGGCCTCGGCGGCAAAGTACTTGGCCATGGAGGCGGCCTTGTCCGCCGGCCGCCCGTTGTCCATGAGCCAGGCGGCGTGATATACCAGGCCGCGGGCGGCGTTGAGCCGGGTCTCCATATCGGCCAGCATAAAGGCGACGGCCTGGTTTTTGCACAGGGGGCGGCCGAACTGGACCCGGTTCTTGGTGTGGGACACCGCTAGGTCAACGGCCTCCTGGGCGATGCCCAGGGACATGGCGGCCACGCCGACGCGGCCCACGGACAGGGTCTTCATGGCGTTGAGAAAGCCCATGTCCACCTCGCCGATGACACAGTCGGCGCCCACGCGCACGTCCTCCAGCACGATGTCGCTCACCGGGACGCCCCGCTGCCCCATCTTCTCCTCGTGCTTGCCGCAGGAGACGCCGGGCAGGGACATATCCACCACGAAGGCGGTGATGCCCTTGGCCCCCTTGTCGGGGCTGGTCTTGGCGTAGAGAATGGCCTGACTGGCCATGGGGGCGAAGGTGATGAAGCATTTGCGGCCGTTGAGGAGATAGCTGTCCCCGTCCCGTTCGGCCCGGGTGGTCAGGCTGGCCGCGTCGCTGCCGGCGTTGGGCTCGGTGAGGCCGAAGGCGATGAATCGCTCCCCGGCGGCCACCCCGGGCAGGTACGCCTGCTTCTGGGCCTCGGTGCCGGAGAGGACGATGGGGGCGGTGGCCAGGGAGTTGGCCGAGGAGAGAAAGAGGGTGGCGGTGACCGACTTCCGGGCCAGTTCCTCCATGGCGCAGACGTAGCTGCGCATATCCAGGCCCAGGCCGCCGTATGCCTCGGGGATTTTCAGGCCCAGAAAGCCCAACTCGGCCATCTGCTTCACCACGTCCAGGGGAAAGGCGTCGGTCCTGTCCACCTCGGCGGCGATGGGGGAGAGAGTCCTGTCGGCAAAGTCACGGGCCATCTCGCGGATGCTCTCGTGATCCTCGTTGAAAAAGGGGGATGCGCTCATATGCTGTCTACCTCCGAAATCCTAAGTGATGGGCGGGGCCGCGGTTACATGTGCCCTTTTTCGCTGGAAATGAGGAACACCAGCCGTTCCTCGGCCACCTGCTCGTCGTTCTGGTTGTAGACGAACACGTGGAACGTGACCAGACCCCGGCCGGGCGTTTTGGTGGGGCGCTTCTCCACCGGGATGAATTTGCAGTAGATGGTGTCCTCAAAGCGGACCGGCTCCTGATAGCTGATCTGCATGTCCAGCAGGGCCACGGTGGTGCCCTCGAACATCAGGGTCTGTGTCAGAAGGCCGGTGCTGACGATGAAGGTGACGTTGCCGTAGGCGATACGGGAGCCGTAGATGGTGCCTTTGCCGTAGACGTCGTTGGTGTGGGTGGCGCTCCAGTCGCCGGAGAGACCGGCGAAATTTACGATGTCGGCCTCCGTGATGGTGCGCGCGCCGGTGATATATTCCTCGCCCAGCTCCCACTGGTCGTAAGTCCTGCCGCGGAACTCGTAATCTCTGATTCCCATAGGGCTTGCTCCTCCTTAAAGCCTGTAAAGACAGGCGCTTATTCCATGTGGTCCCGGTCCGTGGCCATCAGGATGACCCAGGTCCCGTCCATGACCATCTCGTCCCGCTGATTGAACACGCAGATGCGGTAGGTGATGATGCCGCGGCCCGGCTTTTTGGACAGCCGCTTGGCGGTGGGGGTCATGGTGAGGCAGATGGTGTCGCCCACATAGACGGGCCGGAGGAAGCGCATCTGCTGGTCCAGAAGGCCGATATAGCTCCCATCCACCCACAGAGTCTGGCAGTCCAGGCCGTTTGCGATGATGAACGTGAGTCCGCCCGGCACGATGGGGCGGCCGTACACGGTGTTTTCCGCGTAGAGCGCGTTGGTGTAGAGGGGGCTGTAGTCCCCGGAGAGGGAGCAGTAGCGGGCTACGTCGGCCTCGCAGATGGTGCGTGCGCCGGTGGTGTATGCCCGGTTGAGCTCCCATTCGTCATAGAGCATGCCCTTGAAATCATAATGAAGAACGCCCATAGTCTTGGTTCACTCCAATCATCCATGTTTCCCCCGGCGGGGGAGAAGGGGTCAGCGGATCACGCCTTCGTTTCTGAGCCGCTCCCGCTCGGCGTCGGTGTAGCCCAGGCCGGAGAGAATGGCGTCGGTGTGCTCGCCCAGGTGGGGGGGCATGGAACGGATCCGGCCGGGGGTCCGGCTCATCTTCACGGGGATACCCTTATCCTTATACTTGCCCATACCCTCGTACTCCATATCCACCACCATCTCCCGGAAGAGGACCTGCTCGTCCTGCATGACCTCGCTGATCTTCAGAACAGGGGCGTAGAGCTGGCCGTATTCGGTAAAGATCGCCTCGATCTCCTTCCGGGTGCGCTGGGAGGCCCAGTCCTGAATGATGTCGTGGAGCTCTCCGATGTGCGCCCAGCGCTGGGCGGAGGTCTTGTAGGCAGGGTCCTCGCCCAGGTCGGGGCGACCGATGGCTTGGGCAAAGCGGCTCCAGTCCCGGGGGGTGGAGTTGCCCAACTGGCAGTAGCCGTCCTTGGCCTCGAAGAGATCGTAGGGGTAGTCGGACAGGTCCCGGTTGCCGATCCGCTCCGGCTCCTGGCCCATCAGGGAGCACTGGACGAAGCAGTGCTGGAGCAGGGCCACCAGGGAGTCCACCATGGATACGTCGATGTACTGGCCCTGGCCGGTGCGCTCCCGGTGGTAGAGGGCGTACAGGATGCCCTGGGTGAGGAACATGCCGGCCACACTGTCGCCGAAGGCCACGCCGGAGGCGGTGGGTTTGCCCTCCGGCGCGGGCCAGCCGGTGACGTACATGAGGCCGCTGAGGGCCTCGGCCAGGTTGGAATAAGCGCCGCGGGTGGCGTAGGGTCCGGTCTGCCCGTAGCCGGAGAGGGAGGCCATGATGATGTCGGGCTTGACGGCGCGCATGGCCTCGTAGTCGATGCCCAGCTTACGGGTCACGCCGGGGCGGAAATTTTCCACCACGATGTCGGCGTCCTTGACCAGCTCAAAGAGGATCCGCTTGCCCTCCGGGCTCTTCAGGTTGAGGGCCACGCTCTTTTTGTTCCGGTTCATGTACAGGAAATGGATACCCTGTCCGTTGACGGAGGGGTTCCAGCTCCGGGAGCCGTCGCCCCCGGCCGTATTTTCGATTTTGATGACCTCCGCGCCGAAGTCTGCCAACTGCATGGTGGCGATGGGGGCGGAGTAGGCGGTGCTCAGATCGACGACCTTGATGCCTTCCAGGACCTGCATAGGTAAAATTCTCCTTTTTTGATGATATGCGTGCAAAACAGGCGGGCAGTGATGGGGGCCGCGCTGCCGTCATCACTGCCCGCTGCTGTGGCTGAAGCACTTCGCGGGCGGCTCCGGGGTCAGGAGGCCTTGGCGGAGTCCTTCTTTTTCCAATAGGTGAACATAATGCGGGAGACGAACATGCCGGTGATGACCACGAAGAGGGTGATCCACACGCTGGAGAGACCCAACGCCTTGAAGAGGAGGAAGAACACCACGCCGGCGATGATGAGGGGGAGGTTGTACTTCACATTCTTCATGGCGTAATCCATAATGATGGCGCCGAAGATGGCGGGGGTGATATAGGAGAAGGCGGCGGTGACGGCGGCGGGCAGGGCCGAGATGAGGCCGCTGCCTACGAAGGTGACCAGGGTGAGGACGGCCACGGTGACGAAGTTGCTCACGGCGGCGGACATAGTGGAGATAACATTGCCCTCCGGAGTGCCGGCCTCAATGCCGGCGGCCTTCTGACCGGCGGAGATGGCGGGCATACGCAGGTCGGCCACGTTGCCGGTGGTCCAGCTCAGGCAGGAGGCCCCCACGCCCATGGCGGGATAGAAGGTGAGGGGCTGCACGATCCAGCCCACCAGGAAGGAGGCGATGAGCATGCTGACGATGGAGCCCATCTCAGAGGCGGTGGGAATGATGCCGTACTGGAAAAAGAGGTATAGTCCGGGCAGAAAGCTGACGACAGCCGCGCAGGCCATGGTGCACAGACCCAGCCGCAGGCACTTTTTATCAAACATGATGAAAACTCCCCTTTCCTTTAAACAGCGAAGAAGACCTGGGCCAGCGCCGCGCCCACGATGATGGCGATGCCCAGGGACAGCTCCTGGAGGCGCTTGTTCTTGCGGAAGACCTTGTTCATGACGAACATGGTGATGGCGCCGAAGACGGCGGCAGCGATGTAGGGGCTGGTTTTCAGATAGACGGTGTTGAGCAGCAGGTAGGTGAACAGACTCACCAGGCACCCGGCCATGAGCAGCTTGACCCACTTGGCGTCGAATTTTTCATTGAGCGTCTTGGTCAGCTTGCCGCCCAGGGCGATGGTGACCATGGCGCCCACCAGCCAGCCGGCCACGTCGATGCCCTGGGCCCAGACGGCGTAAGAGAAGTTTTGCAGGTCCCACTCAGGGGTGCCTTCGGCGGCGGTGACCATATCGGAGACCATGCTGGCGATGGCCAGCTCAGAGCGCCCGGAGCCCACGTCGTTCATGCGCATCCAGGCCGTGGGGCCGCCCAGCGTGGTCATCAGGGTGATGAGCATGATGGACAGGGCCAGGGCGGGGCCGACGGCGGTGACGGCTGCGGAACGCATGGCCTCCTTCTGCTGCTCGGCGGGAAGACCCAGGGTGGTGGCCTCCTTCCGGGAGAGCTTCAGATACAGCACGGCCTGGATTAGGATGATGGCGATCATGAACGCCGCACAGATCCACATGCCAAGATTGTTTTGAATCACAGAAATGTCCATATATTCTCCCTCTTTATCACAATATTCTCCGCGGACTCAGACCGCGGCGCTCTCCAGGATGATCTGCTCCACCATCTCGCCGGAGCGAATGAGGTCCTCCAGCTCCAGCACCTCGTTGACCGTGTGGTTGCCGGAGTAGCCGGTGGCCAGCCCCACACATTCGATGCCGTAGCCGTTGAGGCGGTTGGCGTCCAGGCCGCCCGCGCCGTGCTGTACGCTGATGGGGATGCCCAGCTTGGAGAAAACCCGCTCCATGATCCGGATGGGCGGCCGGTCGGAGGGCACATAGAAGGAGGGGTAGTTGACCACATAGCTGGCGTCCATCTTGGCGCCCGTCTCCTTCGCCACCTGAGCCGCGGCATCCACAAAGGCATTGAGATAGGCGGCGAGCTTGTCGTTGTCGCGGCTCATGGCGAAGGCCTTGGCGCTGGCCTTGTCGGGGATGGCGTTGCAGGGACCGGGGGCCACCAGATAGGACCAGTTGAGCACGGTTTCATCGTCAATGCGTCCGTCGCCCAGCCGGGACAGGAGCAGCACCGCCGCCCGGGTGGCGCTGACGCCCAGCTCGGGATAGGCGGCGTGGGCGGACTTGCCCGTCACCTCCAGGAAGAGCTCCGCCTTCCCCATGGCGGAGTCCAGGACCTTGCCGATGCGGCCGGGGGAGTCCAGTACAAAGCCAAATTTGGACTGGAACTGGGCGGGGTCCAGATGCAGGGTGCCCTGCACGCCGATCTCTTCACATACCGAGAAGAGCACCTCCACCCGAGGGTGCCTGGCGCCGGATGCCTGGACCCGGCGCAGGCCGTCCAGAATGGCGGCCACGCCGGAGAGGTCGTCGGCGGCCAGGACCGTGGTGCCGTCGGAGACGATCTTTCCATCCCGGACCTGCGGCTTGATGCCGAAGCCGTTCTGGACCCGGTCCACGTGGGCCGCCAGCAGGACTGAGCCCTCCGTCTGTCCCTCCAGCACCGCGATCAGATTTCCGGCGGTGCCGTCCACCTTGGACGCGGTGTCGTCCTCCCGGACGGTACAGCCCAGGGCCTCCAGCTTTCCCTTCAGCGCGTCCACCATGGCGCGCTCCTGACGGGAGACCGTGTCGATCTCCGCCAGCTCGATGAATTCTTCTACAATCGGTACTGCCATGCTGCTTCCTCCTTGTTTGTTATGGTATCCCAACGCTGCGGCACATGCGCTCCCTCGCAGAATGTCCTCCCTTGGACACCCTGTGGTATTGCAACCGGCGTGCCAATTTTCGGCCCCTCCGCGGAAACCATTGCAAATACAGGGCTTTCTGTACCTGAACACGGATTGGCGGATGTGACCGGTGTGTAAACTAAAATTTACACACCGGATCAAAAAAAGAGAAAAGCCGCCTGAAAATACCCGTTGAAGAGGCTGAAAACGCCGGAGCATGTGATGAAAAAACGGCAGGTGTAAACTTTTTGATAAAACATTCAAAAAGTTTACACCTGCCGTTTTGGCTCGACGGGGGTTCAGATCTGATACTGCTTGATCTTGCGGTGAAGCATCTGCCGGGAGATGCCCAGCACCTCCGCCGCCCGTTTTTTATTGCCGCCGGACTGCTTGAGCACACTGGCGATGATATCCCGCTCCAGCTCGTCCATCATCTGGGGGAGCGGGAGCTGGCGTCCGGTCTTGAGCGGGCTGGAATCCAGGTGGACGGCGGGCTGTCGGGTGTCCACCCAATAGAAGTTGGAGAGCATCAGCACGTTTTTCCAGGTGGAGGCCATGGCTCGCTCCACCCAGTTCTGGAGCTGGCGGACATTGCCCGGCCAGGGCTGGGCCTGCATGTATTCGTAGACCTTGGGATCGATCTGGTCCACGTTCTTCTCCATCTCCAGGTTGCAGCGCTGAACGAAGAGGCGGATGAGGTCGGGGATGTCCTCGGTGCGCTCCCGGAGAGGGGGCACCGCGATGTGAAGGACGTTGAGCCGATAGTAGAGATCCTCCCGGAAGGCGCCCTCGGCCACCATCTGCTCCAAGGGACAGTTGGAGATGGCGATGACCCGCACGTTGATGGGGATGGATTTGTCTCCGCCCACCCGGTCCACCCGCCGCTCCTGAAGGACGCGGAGGAGCTTGGCCTGGGCGGACAGACTCAGGGAGTTGATCTCATCCAACAGGATTACGCCCTCGTTGGCCAACTCGAAAAGGCCCAGCTTGCCGCCCCGGCGGGCGCCGGTGAAGGCCCCCTCCTCATAGCCGAAAAGCTCGGATTCGATGAGCTCCTGCGGGATGGCGGCGCAGTTGAGGGTGACGAACCGCTTCCCGCTCCGGGCGCTGGCGGAAAAGACCTCGTTGGCCACCACCTCCTTGCCGGTCCCCGTTTCTCCCTCGATGAGGAGGGTGGCGTTGGTCTTGGCCGCCAGGAGGATCTCCCGCTTGAGCTGGACCACCGCGGTGCTGCTCCCCACAAAGCGGGCGTTGGTGTTGGACCGCTTGGCCGCGTGGAGATACTGGTATTCGTCCACCAGCTCGTTGAGCTTGTCGTAGAGCCCCCGGTAACGCCGAAGCCAGGTCTGGCCGTCGTAGATCATGTCCCCTACGTGGGCCCCCTTTTCATCCATCAAGGGGGAGCGGATAAAGATGGGGATATAGCCGTCTGATTTGCCGGGCACGGCATCCACGTGGGGGATAAAGGGGATGTCGAAGTCACGGATGTCCAGGATGACGGGGGCCTTGATCCGGCTGAACAGCTCCGCCATGGTCATCCCCTCTATGTCCGCGGGGGTCTTTCCGAATTCGGCGGCGTATTTCTCGTTGATAAAGACGATGCGCCCCTCGCCGTTCACCACCAGCTTTTCGCTGTAGTTCTCCAGTTCGGCCCGGTACAGGGCCTCCTTCTCCACAGCAGAGCACGCCGTAAACCAGTCCTTGCGATTCATGCCCGTTCCCCCTTTCGACAGTGTGGCAAATAGCTGTTCTGATCCGCAGAACAAACGGAGACTCTCCCGCTAAAATACGCCGACAGCGCCCGGAGCACAGCCGCTTTTCGGCTATTATAGCACAGTGCGGGTCCCTGTGCAGGAAAAAATCTGAGGAGGCCCGTTGACAGAGCGGGGGAAAGGTGGTATCATCCAATAACATATTACACCGATAGGAATTAAATGAATAAGAGGGGAGGCGTTTTCTTGTGAACACGATCTTTCAGGTGTTACTGCGGCAGAACTTCCGCTGTGGACGAATGGAGAGCATCCGGGCAGTCAGTATGGCCGGGCGCGCAGCCATGCCCTCCTTGCGCCTGCGGTGACCCCACGCGCCGAACGCCATATTTCCTGCCCGGGAGCCGTCCGACGGCCTCCGGGTTTTTTACTGCGCCGGGGTGAACGGATGGGGGAGAGGGCGGCCGGCGGAATCGGCAAAAATATGGATATATATTCAAAAAGGAGGGTGTCTCATGGGGGATTAGGAAAAGAGACAAAAGAAAGCGAAAGAAAGGTAAAATTCTGAGATAAACTGCTATTGACATCCCTGGAGAAGCGGCGTATGATAGAGCCTATCAGGAAGCCAATGGCGGGTCCGCGCCATTGGCTTCCTGACTTTTTATGCCTTAAAATAGCAAAATGGTAGGAAAAATAGGAGAAAAAGCGGAAGAAACCATACTTCCGGAGGACGCGGCGGGGAGAGACGGGCCGGGACGGGGACAGTCAGCTTTGCGGGGAGGAAACCGGGCGGTCCCAAAGGTATCCTGAGACTGGACGAGACAAAGAGAGAGCGGACGGCGGGGGAGGAAATCGTCTCAATTGTCTCAAAATAAGACGTTTTTTGAGACGGAACGGCCGCATCCGAATTTCTCTCCGTGAAAAAGCAGAAAAATGCGGGGCCATCTCCGTGGGGATTGTCAATTGTTTATTCATACCGGACCATCGTATAATGATAGAAACAACGCAGGGGCGGACCAGACTCTGAACCTGTACTTGCTTGACCAATTATGAGAAGGAAAGGAAGTTGTAAGCATGGCTACCATTTTCGGCGTCACCTCGCTGGAGCTCACCGAAGAACAGGAAAAAGCCCTGAGCGCCGCTCTAATCAAAGACCTGGGCACGCTCTACACCCACGCCCTGAGCTTCTACCTCAGCAAGATCCCCCAGGAGGACGCCCGCGGGGGCGCCGTGGATCAGATCACCTTCTTTGTCTGCGTCCCACCCTACATTCCGCTGGAGAAAAAGAGACAGACCATTGAGCTGCTCAACAACACCATGGTCCGGGAGGTGGGCTACAAGGGAGAGATGAAGGTCATCGTGCTCTTCCAGTACCACGACGACGAGGGCGTGGGCAAGGACGGAGAGCTCTTTGCCGACTTCAAGGCCCGCCAGGCCCAGCAATAACGGGCAAAATGCCCCAATCCACCGCATAGATCAAAAAATGAAAAACCGCCGCTCCGCGCGGCGCAGTATGAGAAAGGAAGATCGGTTATGGCCACTATTTTTGCTGCTACCTCTCTGGAGCTGGAGCCCGAAAAGAAGAAGGAGCTCATCGACGCCCTGGGCGAGACCATTGGAACCATTTTCAAGACCTACTCCCTCTACTACACCCCCGTGCCCGCTGAAAATGTCTCCGAGGGCGCCAAGGATCAGATGACCTTCTTCGTGTTCGTACCGCCCTATATGGAGATCGACCGCCGCCGCCAGCTTATCAAGGTGCTCAACGACACCATGGTGCGCGTGGTGGGCTACAAGGGCCCCCTGAAGGTCATCGTGATCTTTAAGTACCACGACGACGAGGCCTGCGGTGTGGACGGCGTGCTGCGCGCGGATGCCAAGGCCGCGGCTGCCGCTGAGAAAAAAGGCTGAGGTAACGGCATATGGAGTACATGAAGATCGGTCATACCGATATTAACGCCTCTGCCATTACCTTCGGCGCCATGCCCATCGGCGGCGGTACCTGGTGGAGCGGATCTGACGACAAGGTCTCTATCGACACCATCCACCGGGCCTATGACTTGGGGATCAACACCATCGACACCGCCCCCATTTACGGCCTGGGCCACAGCGAGGAAGTGGTGGGCAAGGCCATCGCCGGCCAGCGGGACAAGTATGTGATCTCCACCAAGGCCACCTTTGACTGGGATACCGGCGAGGGCCGCTTCTGGCACGAGGTGGACGGCCACAAGGTGTATGTGGCCCACGGCTACAAGGACATTATCAAGGACTGCGAAAACAGCCTGAAGCGCCTGGGCACCGACTACATCGACATCTACTACACCCACAACCCTGTCCGCGACCCGGCGTGGTTGGAGAAGTATCCGGTGGAGGATACGGTCCGCGCCCTGATGGATCTGAAGAAGGCGGGCAAGATCCGCTGCATCGGCTCCTCCAACGTGGATCCCGAGCACATCGAAGCCTACATGGCCTGTGGCTGTGAAATTGACATCATCCAGCGCAAGTACACCATTTTGGCCCGCGGGGTGGAAGAGAATATCCTCCCCATCTGCGAGAAGTACGGCATGACCTTCCACGCCTACGCCCCCATTGAGCGCGGCCTGCTCACCGGCACGGTGACCAAGGACCGCGTGGTGCCCCCCGGAGACGCCCGGGAGGATCAGGCCTGGTGGGCCCCCGACAAGCTGCCCCACGCCATCGACTTCGTGGACGGCTTGAAGGACATCTGCGAGGAGTACCACTGCACCCAGACCGACCTGGCCATCGCTTTCATCCGCCATGGCAGACCCTATGTCAACGTGATCTACGGCGCCCGGAAGATCAAGCATCTGGAGGCCGGCGCGGCCACCGTCAACGTCACCCTCCGGGACGACACGGTGGCGGAGATCCGCCGCCGGGCCGAGGAGCTGGAGGCCAAATACGGCGGCTAATCCGGGAAGTCCCGGTTTGATATCTGCACAGATCCAAACAAAAGGAGGCCAAATGAAGTGAAAAAGCTACTTGCACTGATCCTCAGCGGCGCCCTCGTGGTAAGCAGCCTGGCCGGCTGCTCCGGCGGCGGCTCCGGAACCGCCACCCCCACCCCGGCCCCCGCGGACACCTCCGCGCCGGCCGATACCTCCGCCCCCGCCGACGCCGGTGAGCCCGTCTACGGCGGCGAGCTGAAGGTGGCCCTCAACCGCACCATCAACGCCGGCGCCCTGGACCCCGTGCTGGCCAACAGCACCACCTGCGACCAGGTCTGCCAGCAGTACGGCGATACTCTCGTTCAGGAGACCGCCGACGGTGCCGACTACCTGCCGTGTCTTGCCACGGACTGGACCATCAGCGAGGACGGCAAGGTCTACACCTTTACCATCCGCGAGGGAGTCCATTTCCAGAAGGGCCAATACCAGGACGGCCGTGAGCTGACCCCCGAGGACGTGGCCTGGTCCCTGAACCGCGGCCATGAGGAGTCCTGGTGGGGCTATCTGCCCTTCTTCGACCACGCCGAAGTCCAGGACGGCAAGGTGGTCTGCTACCTGGAAAACGCCAACGCCACCTTCCTCCATGAGCTGACCAGTTCCTCCGGCATTATCGTGCCTAGGGAGGAAGTGGAGGGCTGGGGGAGCAATGAGGACTTCGGTTCCCATCCCATCAGCACCGGTCCCTTCATCGTCAGCGAGCACGTGCCCGACCAGTACACCAAGCTGGTGAAGAATCCCGACTACTGGGGCGAAGAGCCCTATCTGGACGCCATCACCTACTACATCATCACCGACGAGGCCCAGGCCATGAACGCCCTGACCACCGGAGAGGTGGACATCGTGCTGACCGTCAGCGGCAACTACATCCAGCAGGTCAAGGATACCGCCGGCTTGGTCCTGTCTCAGACCCCTGAGTGCCGCCTGTCCTACTTGGGCTTCAATCTGAGCGATCCCGTTCTCTCCGACAAGAAGGTCCGCGACGCCATCTCCATGGCCATCGACCGCAAGCAGATCGCCGACGGCGTGTACGCCAACGGCGACGGCGCCGCCTCCTATCTGCCCGTGCCCATCACCTCCTGGGGCTATGACGCCTCCCTGGAGTCCCTGGTCCCCGCCTATGACCCCGAGGGAGCCAAGGCCCTGCTGGAGGAGGCCGGCTACGGCAGCGGCCTTGATCTGGTGCTGACTGTGGGCACCGCCGACGCCTATGTCCGCGCCGCCACCATCATCCAGGCCATGCTGAGTCAGATCGGCATCAACGTGGAGATCCAGAGCCTGTCCTCCACCGAGATCACCGACCGCTACCTCAACAACACCGTGCAGCTCTTCATCGGCGGCCAGGGCGGCTCCGCCGACCCCGGTACCTTCGTGGGCAACTTCCTGAGCACCGCCAAGCTGCACACCAACTTCAACGCTTTCTGCTACAGCGACCCTGAGACCGACAAGATCGTCAACGAGGCCGGCGCCGAGACCGACCAGGCCAAGCGCACCGAGCTCTATCACGAGCTCATCAAGGAGGCGCTGGACACCAACATCGGTGTGTTCTACGCCACCTCCTACCTCTCCTGGGGCCTGAACGAGCGCGTCCACGGCTATGTGCAGGAGAACAAGTCCGTTATGCGCGTGTGCGGGCTTGCGGGCACCGGCATCAACATTTGGGTCACTGAATAAAGAAAGAAGCCCGGTTTGTGAAATAACAGAGCCGGAAGCAGCATGGATTCACCGGGATTCATGCTGCTTCCTTTATCAAAAATTCCAGCCGGGAGGCCGTAATTTAGGACGAAAGGTAGGACTACCATGCAAAAAGTGATCCTGAAACGCCTGCTGCAGCTCATCCCGACGCTGTTGGTCGTCATTACTTTCACCTTTGCGGCGACGCGGCTGATCCCGGGCGATCCGGTCGCGGCCATGCTGGGTGAACAGTACGACGCCACCAAGGTCGACGCGCTGCGGGAGGAGCTGGGGCTCAACGACCCCATCCCGGTCCAGTTCGGACACTATCTCGTGGATATCCTCCACGGCGACTTCGGAGACTCCTATTATTTCAACACCAGCGCCATGAATATGATCAAGGCCCGGCTGCCCAACACCCTGATGCTCTCGGTGACCAGTCTGTGCATCGCCATTCTGGTGGGTGTATTCTTCGGGGTCATCTCCGCACGAAGGCAGTCGAGTATCCTGGATTACGCCCTGACCGTCATCTCCCTCTTCGGCGTGTCCGCGCCGGTATTCTGGGTGGCGATCATGATGGTCCTCCTCTTCTCGGTGAACCTGGGGTGGCTGCCCAGCTTCGGTATGGTCACCATCGCCCAGGGCGGCTTTGTGGAATTTCTCCGCCACATCGCCCTGCCCTGCGCGTGCCTGGCGGTGATCCCCATGGGAACCTTCATGCGGATCACCCGCTCGAGCATGATCGACTCCCTGGGCAGCGATTCCGTCCGCGCCCTGCGGGCCCGCGGCGTCAGTGAGAAGTCCATCGTCTGGAAGCACGCCCTCAAGAACGCCCTGCCCCCCATCCTCACCGTGGTTGGCATGCAATTTGCAGGGTGCTTCGCCGGCGCGGTGCTGACCGAGAACATCTTCTCCTGGCCCGGCATGGGCACCATGATTTCCTCCGCCATCGACAACCGCGACTACTCCCTCATCCAGGCCACGGTCCTGGTGGTGGCCTTGGCCTTCGTCATCATCAATCTGATCACCGATATCCTCTACATGGTCATCAACCCGAAGGTGGCCATCGACGCAGAGAACGGGGGGATGTAACAGTTATGGAAGAGAAAGTCCTCAACGGCTCCATTTCCAAGGAGGCCCAGGCCGCCATGATCCGCAAGGAGCGGACGGCCAACAATGCCTGGCACAAATTCTGCCGCAACAAGTCGGCCGTGGTGGGTCTGATCATCATCAGTCTGATGATCCTCATGGGCGTGCTGGCCCCGGTGCTCTCCCCCCACGACCCCAATCAGATCAACGTCCTGCAGACCTACCTGCCGCCCTTCTCCGAGGGGCATATCCTGGGCACCGACGACCTGGGGCGCGACCTCCTCAGCCGGCTCCTCTACGGCGCCCGGATGAGCATCGTGGTGGCCATCGGCGCCACTGTGCTGGGCGGCGTCGTCGGCATCCTGCTGGGGCTCATCTCCGGCTACGCCGGCGGCGTGGTGGACGCGGTCATCATGCGCATCATGGACGGCATGTTCGCCTTCCCCTTCATCCTGCTGTCCATCCTGCTGGTGACCATTCTGGGCTCCGGCGTATTCAACGTCATTCTGGCCATCGGCATCGGCAATGTGCCCCGGTTCGCCCGGGTGGTCCGAAGCAAGGTCATGGTGACCAAAAACGAGGAGTTCTGCAACGCTGAGCGCATCCTGGGGGCGTCCTCCCTGCGGATCATGTTCTCCCACATCCTGCCCAACACGGTCTCTGAGGTGGTGGTCTACGCCACCCTGTGCGTGGGCAGCGCCATCATTTCCGAGGCCAGCCTGAGCTTTCTGGGCCTGGGCATCCTCATCCCCACCCCCTCCTGGGGCAACATCCTCCGGGGCGGGCGCGGGTGCCTGACGACGGCGCCCCACATCGCGACCATTTCCGGCCTGCTCATCTTCATTGCGGTCATCGGCTTCAATCTGGTGGGCGACGGCATTCGCGATGTGATGGACCCGAAAATGAAAAAGTAAGGAGAGGCAAATGGACGAGCTGATTTTAGAGGTCAATAACCTCAAGACTTACTTTTTCCTGGCCAGCGGCGTGGCCAAGGCCGTAGACGGCGTGAGCTTCCAGCTCCACAAGGGCGAGACCCTGGGCGTGGTGGGCGAGTCCGGCTCGGGAAAAAGTGTAATGTCCAAGTGCGTCATCCGCCTGTTGGAAAAGGTGGGGCGCATCGTGGAGGGCGAAATCAAATTCGAAGGCCGGGACGTGCTCTCCTTCTCGGAGAAGGAGCTCATGGCGTACCGCGGCCAAGATGTCAGCATGATCTTCCAGGACCCCATGACCTCCCTGGACCCGGTGTTCCGGGTGGGGGACCAGATGATGGAGAACCTGCGCATCCACCGGGGCCTGGACAAGGCGGAGGCCAGAAAGGTGGCCATCGAGGCACTGCGCTCGGTGGGGATCCCCAATCCGGAGGCCCGCTTTGAGGCCTATCCCTTTGAGCTCTCCGGCGGCATGTGCCAGCGCGTCATCATCGCCATGGCCCTGTGCTGCAACGCCAAGGTCATCGTGGCCGACGAGCCCACCACCGCCCTGGACGTGACCGTCCAGGCCCAGGTGCTCCGGCTGCTGAAGAACCTCCAGAAGGAGACCGGCATGGCACTCATGCTCATCACCCACAACCTGGGCGTGGTGTGGGATATGTGCGACAGAGTGATGGTCATGTACGCCGGCAAGATCGTGGAGATGGCGTCGGTGAAGGACCTGTACGGCAGCCCCATGCACCCCTATACCTGGGGACTTCTGGACTCCATGCCGTCCCTGTCCACCGAGCGCAAGACCGCGCTCAAGACCATCGCGGGCACCCCGCCGGATCTGCGCCTCACCGGCAAGTGCTGCAACTTCTACAACCGCTGCCCCTATGCCCAGACCATCTGCACCGAGTGTGTGCCGGAGCTCAAGGAGCTCGCGCCGGGTCATCTGGTGGCCTGCCACCGGCAGAACGGCGTGGAGCGGCTGGAACGAGAGGAGGGATCCGACCGTGGCTGAACAGGAAGTCCTGCTGGAAGTCCGTGACCTGTGCAAGAACTTTAAGGTGCGCTCCCGCAAGATCGGGGAGAGCGCCCAGCTCCTCCACGCCCTCTCCCATGTCAATCTGAAGGTGTACCGGGGCGAGACCCTGGGCGTGATCGGTGAGTCCGGCTGCGGCAAGTCCACCCTGGGCCGCTGCATCGTGGGGCTGCACACCCCCTCCTCCGGGCAATTGGTCTTCGAGGGGAAGCCTCTCAACTTCAAGGCGGGGGGCGGGCAGGGCAAGGCCCTGCGGCGGAAGATCCAGATGATCTTCCAGGACCCCTACTCCTCCCTGGACCCCCGCAAGACCTGCGGCAAGATCGTGGAGGAGCCCATGATCATCCACAAGACCGTCACCGACAGCGCCCAGCGGCAGGAGCGGGTGCGGGAGCTCATGAGCGTGGTGGGCCTGGACGCCCAGCACGTCCACCGCTTCCCCCACGAGTTCTCCGGCGGCCAGCGCCAGCGCATCAACATCGCCCGGGCCCTCTCCCTCAATCCCGACCTGCTGGTGTGCGACGAGCCGGTCTCCGCCCTAGACGTGTCCATTCAGGCCCAGGTGCTCAACCTCTTCGGGCGGCTCCAGGAGGAGTTCGGGCTCACCTATGTATTCATCTCCCACGACCTGAGCGTCATCAAACACATCAGCGACCGGATTGCCATCATGTACCTGGGCCAGGTGGTGGAGCTGTGCGGCGCCGAGGGGATCTACGACAATCCGCTCCACCCCTACACCCGGGCGCTCCTCTCCGCCGTGCCGCCCTCGAGCCCCTTTGAGGAGAAGAAGACCATCGAGCTCAAGGGCGACATCCCCAGTCCCATCGGGGACCAGGTGGGTTGTCCGCTGGCCTCCCGGTGCCCCCACTGCACCGACCGGTGCCGGCAGGAGTGCCCCTCGCTGAAGGAACAGGAACCCGGACATCAGGTGGCCTGCTTCCTCTACGAATCATAAGGAGAGGATCAAAATGCGGGTAGAGGAACGTTTTCTCCGGTACGTGGCCGTCAACACCCAGTCCGCCGCGGGGCGGGAGCAAATCCCCAGCACCGAGTGCCAGTGGGATCTGGCCCGGCTCCTGGCGGAGGAGCTCCGGTCCCTGGGTGTGGAGGACGCCCGTGTGGACGGGCACTGCTACGTCATGGGGACCCTCCCTTCCAACCTCCCGGAGGGTGGGGAGGGGGTGGCCCTGGGCCTGATCGCCCATATGGACACCGCCACCGAGACCAGCGGCGCGGGGGTCAGGCCCCGGATCGTGAAGGACTACGACGGCGGGACCATCGTCCTCAACGAGGCCCTGGGCATGACCATGGGCCCCGACGTATACGAGAGTTTGAACAAGCACCTGGGGGAGGACCTGATCGTCACCGACGGCACGACCCTCCTGGGGGCGGACAACAAGGCGGGCGTGGCCGAGATCATGACCCTGGTGGAGTATCTCCAGACCCACCCGGAGGTGCCCCACGGCAAGCTGTGCATCGGCTTCACCCCGGACGAGGAGGTGGGGCACGGGGCCAACGCCTTCGACATCGCCGCCTTTGGCGCAGCCCTGGCGTACACCGTGGACGGCGGTGAGCTGGGCGAACTGGAGTACGAGAACTTCAACGCCGCCGCCGCCGAGGTGGAGGTGACGGGAAACGTCATCCATCCCGGCTACGCCAAGAACAAGATGAAAAACGCCGCCCTCATCGCGGCCCGCTTCCAGGCCATGCTGCCCGAAGGGGAGACCCCCGCCCACACCGAGGGGTACGAGGGCTTCTATCACCTCCAGAAGATGGAGGGCGACATCGCCCACGCCAGGCTGAGCTACATCATCCGGGATCACGACCGGACTTGCTTCGAGGCCCGGAAGGCGTTTCTGGGGGAGGTCCGGGACCGGCTCAACGCACAATACGGCCCGGACACGGTACGCCTCACGGTGCGGGACTCCTACTTTAATATGAAGGAGCAGATCCTGCCCCACATGGAACTCATCGACAAGGCCCGGGAGGCCATGGAGGAGGAGGGCATCACCCCTCTCGCCGTCCCTGTACGGGGCGGCACCGACGGAGCCAGGCTCTCCTACATGGGCCTGCCCTGCCCCAACCTGTGCTGCGGGGCCCTCAACACCCACGGCCCTTATGAGTACTGCTCCATCCAGGATATGGAGAAGATCGTCGCCATGCTCATCCGGCTGGTGCAGAAATTCGGGGGGAAAAACGGTCGTGAAGCCTGAAATCTACAACGCCTATGTGAAGATCCTCCACGAGGAGCTGGTGCCCGCGATGGGCTGCACCGAGCCCATCGCCATCGCCTACGCCTCCGCCCTGGCCCGGGACACCCTGGGGACCATGCCGGAGCGCATGGAGGTCCAGGCCAGCGGGAACCTCATCAAAAACGTCAAGAGCGTGGTGGTGCCCAACACCAACGGGCTCAAGGGCATTGAGGCGGCGGTGGCCGCCGGGGTCGTGGCCGGGGACGCCGGGAAGGCCCTGGAGGTCATCAGCGTGGTGAGCGGGGAGCAGAAGGCCCGCATCCACGACATGGTGGGCCGGGGGGTGTGTAAGGTCTCCCTTCTGGACAGCGGCCTGGTGCTGGACCTCATCGTCACCCTCCGCGCCGGGGACGACTGGGCCCGGGTGCGGATCGTCAACCACCACACCGACGTGGTCCTCATCGAAAAAAACGGCGCCGTACTGCTGGAAAAGCCGGTGGACACCTCCAGCTCCATCGGCGAGGTCTCCCCCGAGAAGCGGCTGCTCACCATCCGGGATATCGTGGAGTTTGCCCGGACCGTGGACCTGGACGACGTGCGGGACGTGCTGGAGCGCCAGGTGAACTATAACATGGCCATCTGCGAGGAGGGCCTCAAGAGCAGCTACGGCGGCAACGTGGGCAAGGTACTCCTGCGGGAGTTCGGAGACGGCGTGGCCACCCGCTGCAAGGCCAAGGCCGCCGCCGGGTCCGACGCCCGGATGGGCGGCTGTGAGTTGCCGGTGGTCATCAATTCCGGCTCCGGCAATCAGGGCATCACCGTGTCCGTGCCCGTGGTGGAGTACGCCCGGGAGCTGGGCAAGGACCAGGATACCCTCCTCCGTGCCCTGGTCATCTCCAATCTGGTGGCCGTCCACCAGAAGGCCGGGATCGGCTCCCTCTCCGCCTACTGCGGCGCCATCAGCGCCGGCGCGGCGGCCGGGGCAGCCATCGCCTTCCTGCTCGGCGGCGGCGAATATGAGATCGAGCACACCATCGTCAACTGCCTGGCCATCTCCTCCGGCGTGGTCTGCGACGGGGCCAAGGCCTCCTGCGCCGGCAAGATCGCCATTGGCCTAGACGCGGCGCTGCTGGGCTACCAGATGATCAAGAACCAGCAGCAGTTCCGGGGCGGCGACGGCATCCTCAAAAAGGGCGTGGAGGAGACCATCGGCGTGGTGGGCCGCCTGGGCAAGGACGGCATGCGGGAGACCGACAGGGAGATCCTGCACATTATGATCGACTAGGGCCCGCCCGCCGGGCAGACTGCCAATAGACAGACGGACCCTGAAGCGGAGGCCGAAAGGAACGGTCCCGCCGATGGAGGAAAGGAAGTCCCGGGCCGACACAGGTCCGGGGAAATGCCGCGCACAAGGGCGCGCGGCCATATGGAAAGCTTGGGAGCGTGAATCAAATGGAAAACCAGGACCGGGCCATGCGCTATGCCCGGCAAATCGCGCGCATGATCCAGGTAGACACGGTGCGGCGGCCCGGAGCGGACAAGGAGAACTTCGACCGCCTCCACGCCGTGATGGCGGAGCTCTTCCCCCGTGTGTTCGAGGGCTGCCGCCGGTGGGAATTTGAGAGCAGCCTGCTCTTCTGCTGGCCCGGGAAGACCCGGAGGGCCCTGGTGCTCATGAGCCACCAGGATGTGGTGGAGGCGCCCGGCGCATGGAAATATCCCCCCTTCTCCGGCACCATCGCCGATGGGAAGTTGTGGGGCCGGGGGGCCCTGGACGTGAAGGGCAACCTCCACGACATCTTCCAGGCGGTGGAGGAGCTCATGGAGGCGGGGTACACCCCCGAGTGGGACGTGTACATCGCCGCCAGCCATGAGGAGGAGACCGGCGGCAATACCCTCATCGTGGACTTCCTGCGGGAGCAGGGGATCGTCCCCGAGATGTTGGTGGACGAGGGCTCGTCCATCCAGCCCTGCCCGGTGCCGGGCTTCGACGGCCACGCGGCCATGGTGTCGGTGGCGGAAAAGGGCTATATCGACGTCAAGTGTGTGGCCCGGGGGCCCGGCGGCCACGCCAGCATCCCCGGCAAGGGGACGCCGCTGCCCCGCCTGGGCGCCTTCATGTGCGAGGTGGAGAACACCGATTTGTTCCCCGTCCGCCTCAGCAGCGCCAGCGCCGAGATGTACCGCCGCATGGCGGCCCTCTCCGCCGACGAGGGGGAGCGGGCCTACCTGACCGCCATCGCCGAGGAGCGCCCCGGCTGGCAGGAGAGCCTGGGGGAGCGGCAGAAGGAGATGCTGGGCACCACCATCGCCTTCACCATGGCCGGCGGCTCCCAGGCCGCCAACGTCATTCCCCAGGAGGCCTATGTGATCTGCAACATCCGCGTGGCCCCCGGCGAGACGGTGGCCGGGGCGGTGGCGGCCCTGCAGACGGTGGCGGACCGGCATCAGGTGGAACTGGAGGTCCTCCGCTCCAACGAGCCCAGCCCCGTCACCGACCCCAGGGGAGAGGCCTTCGCCCGGGTGGAGCGGGCCATCCAGGCCGCATGGCCCGGTACCGAGGTGCTGCCCTTCCTGCTCTCCGGCGGTACAGACACCAAGCATTTCGTGAGTCTGTGCCCCAACTGTCTGCGCTTTACCGCCTATCGGATCAGCGCGGATCAGCAGGTCCGGTGCCACGCCATCGACGAGAACATCGACCTGGACACCATCCCCAACGGGGTGGACTTCTTCAAGAACCTGATCCAGGGGCTGTAAGGAGGGCGAGAACGGCATGGAAGCAAACGAGGGGCGCTGGGATCTGAGCGCCCTGTACAACGGATTTGACGACCCGGCCTTTGAGGCGGACATTGCCCGCCTGGACGGGATGATGGAGGCATACCGGCAGCAGGTCCGGAGCCTGGACGGCCTGGACGCGGCGGCGCTGGCCGACCTGCTGGGCCGGGAGGAAGCGATGTGGGTGGTAGGCGCCGACCTGCAGAAGTTCACCGACATGCGCCGGGAGGCCGATGCCGGGGACAGCCAGGCGGTGAGCGCCATGGGGCGGCTGAAAAAGCTGTTCGGCAGCGTGGCGGGGGAGGCCGCTCTGGTGCGCCGCTGGATGGGAGGGCTCGTCCTCACCGAGGCGGACTATGCCGCCCACCCCATCCTGGCGGACTACCGCTTCTTCATCGGCGAGGAGGCGGAAAAGGGCCGGCACATGCTGGATACCTCCGCCGAGGAGCTCCTGGGCCGGATGCAGGGCTGCGCGGGCGGCGCCTGGACCGACCTGCGGGGCTACCTTACCTCCTTCGCACACGCGCCCATGAACGGAAAAGAATACACGCTGACCCAGCTCCGGGGCTTCATCCACAGCCCGGACAAGGCCCTGCGCAAGGCCGCCTTCGAGGCGGAGCTCGCCTGCTCCAAGAGCATCGAGGGGGGGATGGCCTTCGCCCTCAACGGCGTCAAGGAGCACATGAACCTGATGGCCGAGCTGCGGGGCTACGGCGACGTGATGACCATGACCATGGCCCAGTGCCGCATGCAGCCGGAAACCCTCAAGGCGCTGTGGGGCGCGGTGGAGGACGCCCTCCCCAAATTCCACGCCTATCTCTGCAGGAAGGCCAGGGTGCTCGGCTATGAAAAGGGCCTTCCCTGGTACGAGCTGTGCGCCGGCCTGGGGGAGAGCGGGCAGCGCTTCGACACCGAGGGGGCGCGGGCCTACCTGGTGGAGCTGCTGGGCGCCTTCACCCCCGATCTGGGCGAGATGGTGGACCGGGCCTTCCGGGAGCACTGGATCGACTTCTATCCCCGGCCGGGGAAGAGCGGCGGCGCCTTCTGCCGGAATCTCTCCAATCAGAAGCAGAGCCGGGTGCTGACCAACTTTGAGGGTAATCTGGACGGAGTGGTGACCATTGCCCACGAGCTGGGACATGCCTACCACGGGCACCTCATCCAGGACCACCGGCCCCTGAACCGGACCTATACCATGCCCGTGGCCGAGACGGCCTCCAACTTCAACGAGACCCTGGTCATGAACGCGGCCATTGCTCGGGCCCGGGGACAGGAGAAGCTGGCGCTGCTGGAGCAGCGGCTCCAGGACTACACCCAGGTCATCTGCGACATCTACTCCCGCTTCCTCTTCGAGAGGGAGGTGTTCGAGGAGCGCAAGGGAGGCTTCCTCTTCCCGGAGCGGCTGTGCCGGATCATGGCCGAGACCCAAAAAACGGCCTACGGCCCCGGGCTGGACCCCGCGTGCCTCCATCCCTATATGTGGGTCAACAAGGTCCACTACTATTACACCACATTGAGCTTCTACAACTTCCCCTACGCCTTCGGCGCCCTGCTGGCCACCGGGCTCTATGCCCGCTACCAGAAGGAGGGGGCGCCCTTCGTCGAGAAGTACCGCGCCTTCCTGCGCTCCACTACGGTGTCCACCGTGGAGGAGGCTGCAGCGGTGGCCGGCATCGACGTGACCCAAAAGGCGTTCTGGGCGGAGAGCCTGGCCATGGTGGCCGGACAGATCGACGAGTTCCTCCTCATGACGGAGGACGCCTGAAAAAGCCCGGCGGGGCCGGAAAGAGAGGAGTGCAGCCTGATGCGCGATATGGCCCGGGAGAACGGGGAGCAGTTCGCGCTGCTGCCCTATAAGGAGGAGATCGGCACCCTCGCCCAGTCCCTGAAGGGGGTCCTGGGCGCAGACGTCATCGTGGTGGACAAGTACCTCAACCGGATCGTGAACACCTTCCACTACCGGTACAACTCCGCCGACATCAGGATTAACTCTGTGGTGGGGAACATCGTTACCACCCAGAAGCTGCAGATGATCTATGACCGAAAGTACTTCACCGACTGTGTGAACTGTCCGGACTACACCACCTGTGAGCTGGGCGGTGTGTTCGGCACCCCCATCATGTGCGGCGGGGAGTGCATCGGCGCCATCGCCCTGCTGGTGGAGCCCAACCAGGTGGTGTCCTTCCAGCAGAAGCAGACGCCGGTCATCGATTTCCTCCAGCAGATTTCGATTCTGATCTCCGAGATGGTGCGCAGCGCCTCCAACAGCCGCCTGCTCCAGGCTGTCCGGACCAAGTTTCGGGTGGTGCTGGACAGCGTCAATGAGGCTGCGGCCATCACCGATTCCTCCGGCGTGGTCTTTTTCGCCAACCGATATTTTATGGATTTCTTCTCCGACGGACAGGCCGTGGTGGGCAGCCGCATCGACGAGATCTTTACCCGCTGGAAGCTCCAGGCCCCTCCGGAGGGGGAGAAGCGCAGCCTCATCGACAACTCTTTCTACAAGAAGGGGCCGGAGGTGCTCCACCTCCGGGGCATCCAGAGCATGGCGGTCGGAGAGGAGGGCCCCCTTTTCCTCTACATCTTCGACAAGGTGGATGCCCTCCCGTTCCTCCGCTACCAGACCCAGAGCACCTATTCCCCCGAGCTGGTGGACCAGTTCTTCGGCAGGAGCCCCGCCATGGAGCGGGCCAAGCTGAACACCCAGCGGGCCATGCGCAACCAGCTCTCCATCCTGGTGGAGTGCCCGGACCGCAGGCAGGCCGACGCGCTGGCAAGGCTCCTGTTCATGCGCTCTATCCAGGACAATTACCAGATCGTCAAGGTGGACTGCTCCGAGGACGAGCGTATTTTGGAGACGGTGCTGCTGGACCGGGAGGAGGGCTCCCCGGGCGTCCTCTTCCTCAGCCAGGAGAGCGTGGTGTACCTCTATGGCATCGACCACCTGCCCATGTACCTGCAAAACAAGCTGGCAAAATCCCTGCGGGGGAGCTGGGACGACGAGGCGCCCGCCCATGTGAGGGTCATCGCCACCAGCGGCCGGAACCTGTACGCGCAGGTGAAGAAGGACCGCTTCTCCATGGAGCTCTACAACATGATCTCCCGGAACAAGATCTCTATCCCGCAGGTGAGCGGGGTGCCTGAGGACATCCGCTTCTACTTTGAGAAGTACCTAGAGCGCTACTGCGGCATCTACGGACAGCCGCCCATCCGGGTGGGCGGGGAGGCATGGAGCTTTCTGGAGCGGCGGCGCTGGGAGGGCGGTGTCCAGGAGATCCGGGAGACCGCCGAGCGCATCGTCATCCGGGCGGAGGGGGAGGAACTGGGTCTGGAGGAGCTGGCCGCCTTCTTCCCGGAGGAGAGCCTCCGGCCCCAGAACAGGGGCATCGTGGAGGACAGCATCGAGTCCCAGCTGCGCAGGCTGCTGGGCGCGGGCATGACCAAGGAAAAGATCGCGGAGGAGATGGGCGTCAGCCGCGCCACGCTCTACCGCTGGATCGAAAAATTCAAACTCAACGAATCGGCATTACGAGAAAGGGAGTCAGCAGGATGATGACAGGAACACAGCGCATCAAAGCCTTACTGGATGGGAGCCCCATCGACCGCACCCCCATCGGCGGGTGGTACCACATGCCTCTGGTGGACCGCAATGTGACGGATTTCACCCGGGAGCTCATCGCCTCCACCGACCTGAACAAGTGGGATTTTATCAAGATCATGACCAACGGCCACTTCTACACCGAGGCCTACGGCGGTGACATTGCGTTCTCCAAAGTCAACACCATGTGGAGCGGCACCATCAAACGCTACCCCATCCGCTCCGCCGCCGATGCCCGGAACCTGCCCGTGCTGGGCATCGACAACCCCGTGTGGCAGCGGGAGCTGAAGATCCTGCGGAACCTGAAGGACTACTACCAGGACCGCCTGCCCATCGTGGCCACCATCTTCAATCCCCTCACCGCCGTCCAGGAGTGCGCCGGATGCCTGGACCCCGTGCCCATGCTCCATCTGATGGCCGAGGACCCCGACGCCCTGCACAAGGCCCTGGAGGCCATGACCCAGACCAACTTCATCTACCTCGACGCCCTCTTTGCCGAGGGGATCGACGGCATCTTCCTGGCCAATCAGTACTCCATGTCCCACCTCCTCACCGACGCCCAGTATGAGGAGTTCTGCCAGCCTTATGAGGCCCGCATCCTGGAGCACTGCAAAGGGCACACCTGGTTCAACATGGCCCACATCCACGGCTCGCGGAACCTGCGCATGGACCGCTACCTCTCTTACAGCGACGACCTGCTTCAGGCCCTCAACTGGGAGTGCTGTCCCGTGGGCGTGCCGGCGGAAGAGGTCACCACCATCGCCGACGTGCGCGCCAAGACCGACAAGATCATCATCGCCGGCTTTGATCAGGACCACGACTTCATCACTCCCGAAAACGACCGCGAGGCGGTGAAGGCCGTTCTCAAGCGGCGCTTCCTGGAGGCGGAAAAGGAGAACGGTTCCAACCGCTTCATCTTCGCGCCCGGCTGCTGTCTGGCCCACGGCGGCTCTTATCTCAATGCGCTCATCTATGAAGTGGCGGAGGAACTGGGCCAGAGCAAATAAACCGATTACAGGAAAGGAATGGAATTGCAATGGAGCAACTCAATTACGCCCAGGTCAGGGATATGCTCCTCTACGTGGCGGAGCAGATCATCGACAGCAAGGCCCTCCTGACGGAGGTGGACAGCCAGATCGGCGACGGCGATCACGGCATCGGCATGGAGCGGGGCATGAAGAAGGCCAAGGAAAAGCTGCTGAGCATGGAGAGCGGCTCCAATGTCTATGCCCTGTTCCAGGAGATGGGCAAGACCATGCTCATGAGCATGGGCGGCGCCTCCGGCGTGATCTTCGGCACCATGTTCATGGGCGGGGCCAAGGGAAAGCCCGAGCGCAGCAGTCTCGACGGCGCGGCCCTCATCGAGCTTTTGGAGGGGAGCCTGGCCCAGATCAAGGAGCGGGGCAAGGCGCAGGTGGGCGACAAGACCATGGTGGACGCCCTGGAGCCAGCCGTGGAGCGGATGAAGTCCTGCGCCGGGACCAGCGACCTGGGCGAGATGCTCTCCCAGGCGGCCGAGGCGGCCCGGGAGGGCATGGAGGCCACCAAGAATTATCAGGCCAAGTATGGAAGGGCCAAATCCCTGATGGAGCGCGCGCTGGGCCACCCGGACGCCGGCGCCACCTCCACCTGGATCATCTTCCGTTCTATGGCCGAATACGTACAGAAGCTGTGAGGTGAGGGATATGCCGAAAAAAATCATGAATCTGCCCGAGGACTGCGTCAGCGAGGCCATGGAGGGCTTCCTGGCCGCCAACAAAGACTATGTACAGGTGGAGGGTGCCTCCGCCATCCGGGTCCGCAACCTCAAGGACAAACCCGCCATGATCGTGGGCGGCGGCAGCGGCCATGAGCCCATGTTCGGCTATTTTGTGGGAGAAAATCTGGCCGACGCCTCCGTGGCCGGCAGCGTGTTCACCTCCCCCGACCCCGGCAGCATCCTTCAGGCCGCCCAGGCCGTGGACCGGGGCAAGGGTATCCTCTTCGTCTACGGCAACTATTCCGGCGACAACATGAACTTTGACATCGCAGGTGAGATGCTGGGCGATATGGATATCCCGGTAAAGACCGTGCGGGTGTGGGACGACGTGGCCTCCGCGTCCAAGGAGAACTACCTGGACCGCCGGGGCATCGCCGGCAACGTGCTGGTCATCAAGATCGCCGGCGCCGCCACCGCCTCGGGGCTGGACCTGGAGGAGGCCTACCGTGTGGCCTGCAAGGCCCGGGACAACGTGTACAGCATCGGCGTGGGCCTCTCCGGCGCCACTATCCCCGGCGAGGATAAGCCTATCTTTACCCTGGCCGACGACGAGATGGAGTACGGCTTGGGCATCCACGGCGAGCCGGGCGTCCGCCGGGTGAAGCTCCAGACCGCGGACGAGATTGTGGAGGAGCTGGTGGAGAAGATCCTGGAGGACTCCGGCATCCAGGCCGGGGACACCGTGTGCACCCTGGTCAACGGCCTGGGCGCCACCCCCCTGCTGGAGCTGTACGTCATGAACCGCAAGCTGGCTCGGCTCCTCCAGGAGAAGGGCATTCAGGTCCACGATATGGACGTGGGCACCTACGTCACCTCCCTGGAGATGGCGGGAGCCTCCGTCACCATCCTGAAGCTGGACGACGAACTGAAGAACTATTACGATATGCCCTGCCGCTCCCCCTACTACAAGAAGGGCTGAGGGGCGCGGGGGCAAAGGAGAGATTCCGCCATGACCATCGTAGTGGGCTGCGACAACGCGGCCGTCGAGTTAAAGAACACCCTGATCGCCTGCCTGAAGGAGCAGGGGGTCACGGTGGAGGACGAGGGGTGCATGGACGCCTCCGACCCCACCGTCTACCCCCTTGTGGCCAAGCGGGTGTGTGAGAACATCATCCGCAGCGGCTACGCCAAGCGGGGGGTGCTGGTGTGCGGCACCGGCATCGGCATGTGCATCACCGCCAACAAGTTCCCCGGCATCCGGGCCGCGGTGGGCCACGACTGTTTCTCCGCCGAGCGGTCCATCCTCTCCAACAACGGCAATGTCCTCTGCTTCGGCGCCCGGGTCATCGGGCCGGAGCTGGCCAAGAAGATCCTCAGGGAGTGGATCACCCTGGAGTTTCAGGACGGCTCCTCCACCCCCAAGGTACAGGCCATTCTCGACATCGAGCGCGAGAACATGAAGTGAGCGGGTGACGCAGGTGAAAGGGAAAAAGGTCTACCTGGGCACCAACACCAAGATGTACAAGGGCGTGGCCGACACGGCGTCCTACCTGGAGGAACTCTGCCGCCTGACCGGCGACCTGAGCCGGGAGGCGCTGGAGCTCTTCGTCATCCCATCCTTCACCGCCCTGGAATCCGCCCGGCGCTGCGCGCCGAGGGAGCTGGTACGGCTGGGCGGACAGAATATGGGCTGGGCCGGGGAGGGCCCCTACACCGGCGAGATCTCCCCCAAAATGCTGCTGGAGGTGGGGGCCGACATCGCCGAGCTGGGTCACTCCGAGCGCAGGCATGTGCTGGGGGAGACGGACGAGATGGTGAACCGCAAGGTCCTGTGCGCGGCGGAATACGGGCTCACCGCCCTGCTGTGCATCGGAGAGACCGCGGAGGAGAAGGCGCGTGGACTGGCCGACGAGGTGCTCCGCACCCAGCTCAAGGCGGGGCTCTACGGCCTGGGCGCCGGGGGCGCGGAGCGGCTCTGGGTGGCCTATGAGCCCGTCTGGGCCATCGGAGAGCACGGCGTGCCCGCCACCAAGGAGTACGCCGAAGCGCGCCACGACACCATCCGGCGCACCCTGACGGAGCTCTACGGCGAGCAGGCGGGTCAGGCGGTGCCCCTCCTCTACGGGGGGAGCGTCAACCCGGACAACGCCGTGGGTCTGATCCGGATGGAGAACATCGACGGGCTGTTCATCGGGCGCAGCGCCTGGGACGCCCGGAAATTCAACGCCATCATCCGGGATGTGCTGGCCGCCGCAGACGGCTGAGCCAAACAAGAGAGAAGAGAGAAGCGCGTGTGAAAGGCCCGCGGCCTCCCCGCATCGGGGAGACCGCGGGCCTTCGTGTGCCATAAGAGGAAGGCGTCAAAAAGTGTTCAGGCGGCGGTAGAGCTTGCTGCGGGAGATCCCCAGCAGTTCGGCCGCCTTCTTTTTGTTCCCGTGGGCCCGCACCAGGGCGTCCACGATCTGTTGCCGCTCGATCCGGCTGGCCTCACTGACCACATCCGGCGCGGAGGCGGCCTCCGGAACGGGGACCGGATGGGTGGAGGACCCGGCCGCCGCCCCGGAGGGAGAGACAGGGGGCCGGCCGGGCACGCCCCGGATCAGGCGGGAGATATCCTGCTCCCGGATAAAATCCCCGTCGCTGAGGACCACCGACTGCTCCACCACATTGCGGAGCTGACGCACATTCCCGGGCCAGTCGTAACGCTCCATCAGGGAGAGCGCACCGGGCGCGAGACACTTGTGAGAGTGATATTTCTGGTTGAGTTTGTGGAGGAAGAAGTCCGCCAGAAGCGGTACGTCTCCCGTCCGCTCCCGCAGCGGCGGGATGCGAAGCTGGATGACCCCCAGGCGGTAATACAGGTCCTCCCGGAAGAGCCCTTGCTCCACCATGGACGGGATGTCCCGGTTGGTGGCCGAGATGATGCGGATATCCAGATGGGTGGGCTCGGTACCACCCACCCGGATGATCTCCTGATTCTCCAGCACCCGCAGCAGCTTGACCTGGAGCTCCAGGGGGATGTCCCCCACCTCGTCCAAAAAGACCGTACCGCCGTTGGCGGCCTCGAAAAGGCCTGTTTTTCCCTTCCGCATGGAGCCGGTGAAGGCCCCCTCCACATAGCCGAAGAGCTCCGACTCCAGCAGGGAAGGGGACATCATGGGAATGCACACCGGCACAAAGGGCTTACCGGAACGGGCGCTGCGCTCATGGATGTGCCGGGCCATCAGGTCCTTGCCCACGCCGGATTCCCCCGTGAGCATCACCGCCGTGTCCGCCTTGGCCACTCGGTCCGCCGTCACGATGCTCCGCCGCATGGCCTCGCTCTGGTATATGGTCTGGGGGCCGGACCGAAGCCGGTTCTTCAGCTCGGCCACCTCTCCCCGGTAGTAGGCCACCTGATGGCGGAGAAGCTCCACCTCGTGGTCGATGCTGGCGGGCTTGAGGGAGTGACACAGGGCATACTCCACCTCGCCCTGCTCATTGCGGAGCAGCTTGGTCTCGGTGTAGACGGGAAAGCCGTCCTTGGACTCCGAGAGCTCCCCGCAGTCCTTCCCCTCCGCCAGCGCCTTCAGGCTGGGAGAGCGGTCGTAGTACTTCTCCGCCACCAGGTCATAGGCGCTCTTGTGCCTCAGGTCCTCCGCCTCCAGGCCCATATCGGTCAGAAAGGCATCGGAGGCGAAGATAAAGTTCCCGTCCGCGTCGATGAGCATGATGGGGGCCAGACGCCCCACCTCCAGCAGGATCTTTTGATAAAACCGTGCCTTTTCCTCTGCGCCCAGCCTGAAAAATTCCACGCCGCCTGCCCCCTTTGTCCTATGTCCGAACCGCAGTCCGGCTGTTCCAGTCCATTATGACATGTCAGGAGGGAAAAAATCAACCGCTCCACCACGTCGGCCTGTCCACGTGTTTCAATATGTGTCAAAAGTGTCCTGTTCTGTGCCGGATGGGGTGAGACAAAGCAAAAAAAGACCTTGCCGGCCGGGCGCCTCCGGCCTGGAACACATTCGGACACGGCGGCGGATACCCGGACACATCAGAACACGGAAATCTCCTTTATTTTGGGAAAACAGGGGGAGAACAGCGCCAAAAACAAAAAGAAAATCGGCGATCTGCACAAATTTCGAGTTGGCATGAACCTTGCATGATAGCAGGTGTGACGCGACCGGACCGGAAGGTTCGGACAGATCCAATTTCTAGGAGGAGGGTATTCCTATGAGCAATCATCTGGAGGGAATCCGGGTCGTGGAGCTGGGCACCCATGTGGCCGTGCCCAAGGCGGCCCGGATCATGGCGGACTGGGGCGCGGAGGTCATCAAGGTGGAGCCCCCCAAGGGGGAGCCCTGGCGCTATGTGGGGCCCGGCTACGAGATGCCGGCCGGGCCGGACAACAATCCCATCTTCGAGGTGGAGAACATCAACAAAAAGAGTGTGGCCCTGAATTTGAAAACCCCCGAGGGCCAGGCCGTCATGAAGACACTCATCCGGAGCGCCGACGTATTCATTACCAACACCCGCACCAAGGCCCTGGAGAAGCTGGGGCTGAGCTATGAGGCTCTCCGGGAGGAGTGCCCGGGCCTCATCTATGTCCACTTCGGCGCCTTCGGTCAGAAGGGGCCGGAAAAGGACTTCCCCGGCTTTGACATCGCCTCCTTCTGGGCCAAGAGCGGCACCCTGGTGGAGTGGACCCTGGCCGACGACAAGCCCTTCAAGCCCCAGCCCGGCTTTGGCGACGGCGCCTGCGGCGCCATCATGCTGGACGGTATCCTGGCGGCCCTCATCAAGCGGGGACGCACCGGCAGGGGCGAGCACATCCAGACCTCCCTTTACTCCGCCGCCCTGTGGTACAACAGCATCGGTCTCATCTGCGGTCAGCCCCGGTACGGGCTGAAATTCCCCAAGGAGATCCACACCGACCCCCTGGTGCCCCCCTACAAGAGCAAGGACGGCTACTGGGTGATGGCATCCAGCCCCTCCTGGAGCGATCTCTATCCCAAGGTGTTCCGGCTCATCGGCCTGGAGTCCTACATCGGCGATCCCATGCTCCACGAGCGGGATGCCGCCCGGGCCAATTACCACAAGGTCTGCGCCCTCATCGCAGAGGCCTGGGGCAGGATGACCGCAGACGAATTGATGAGCGCCTTCTCCCAAAACGGCATCGTCTGTTCCCGGCTGCTGGGGCCCAACGAGCTCTATGACGACGAGCAGGCCTGGGCCAACGACTACCTCACCCGGGTCACGCTGGAGAACGGCGACGACCTGGTGGTGCCCCGGGTGCCCGTCCAGTTCGGTGATGAGGAGCCCCCCGCTCAGCGCATCGCCCCCGCCCTGGGCGCGGACACCGAAGAGGTCCTGACCGGCCTGGGTTACACCCGGGAGCAGATTGCCGCCCTGAAATGACACCCGCGGCCGGCCCCTCCGGGCGCCGGTCCCAATAAAATGTAGAGAGAGGGATTTTTGTGACGGGTATTCCTGCGGTATTGATTTTGCTGGTCTGCGTCATCATCTTTATCTATCTGTGTTATCAGGGGTTCCCCCCAACGGTGATGGCGCCCATTATGGCCATGGTGGTCCTGCTGACCGCCGGTATGGATGTGTACGACGGCATGACCGGCGCCTATATGACCGGCGCCACCAATTTCATCAAGAATTATTTCCTCATGTTCCTCACCGGCGCTGTCTTTGCCAATCTGATGGCAGCCAGCGGCGCGGCCCGTTCCATCGGACTGGCCCTGGCCAAGCTGGCCAAAAAGTTTCCCGGCCATGAGACCTACGCCGCTCTGTGGTGCTGCGTGCTGGTGGGCGTGGTCATCACTTACGGAGGCGTGATGATCTTTGTGGCCTTCTTCACCATCATTGCCATCGTCAAGGAGATGTATGAGGAGCTGAACGTGCCGTGGAAGATGTACACTGTGGGCGCCTTCGGCACCGCCGCCCTGTCCATGACCATGATCCCCGGCTCCCCCTCCGCCAACAACGCCGTGGCCGCCGGCTGGTTGGGCACCAACGCGATGTCCGGACCTGTGCTGGGACTGTTCGCCGTGGTCCTTTCCATCCTTTTCGGCCATGTCTATTTCACCATCCAGGTCAGGAAGATCAAGGCCAGCGGCGAGGGCTTTCTCCCCACGGGAAAAGGGATCTCCGAAGTGCAGTTTGAAAATCCGGAACCCATGAATCTGCTGGCTGCGCTGCTCCCCTCCATCGTACTCCTCGTCGTCCTCAACGTCCTGGATATGGGCGTCACCATCGCCTGCTTTGTGGGCATCGTGGTGGCCCTTGTCGACTTCGGCCTGGTCCAGAAGCGGTTCCGCCTCAAGGAGGCCATCGCCCTGATGGGGACCGGTACCAGCCAGGCCATCAATTCCGGCTTCGTTACCGCCATGGTCATCGGCTTTGGAAGCTGCGTGGCCGCCACTGCCGGCTATGCCTGGATCATCGAGAAGCTCTTCAATCTCCCGGGCCCCGCCGAGTATCAGATCGTCATCGCCGTGGCCATCGCCGCCGCCATGTCCGGCTCCCCCTCCGGCGGCCTGAACATCGCCCTGGAGAATTTGGGCCAACACTTCCTGGAACTGGGCATCAATCCCGGCGTCATCCACCGTATCTCCGTGGTGGCCTCCGGCAGCCTGGACTCCCTGCCCAGCTGCGCCACCCTGATCAACGAGTTCAATCAGGCACGCCTCACCCAGAAAGAGGCCTATTTTAACATGTTCTGGCTCAACACCGTCTGGCCCCTGGTCCTGTGCTTTATCCTGGCGTTTCTGTCCTCCACATTCGGCATCTGCTGACATCACCAAGGAGATGAATGTTCTATGGAATACAAAAAGATCCTCTATGAGGTGAGGGACGGCGTGGCCGTCATCACCATCAACAGCCCCAAGACCCTCAACGCCATCAACGATGAGATCATCGAGGAGCTCTACCAGGCCATCACCGCCGCGGAGGCTGACGACGGGGTGCGGGTGATGGTCCTCACCGGCGCGGGCAAGGCATTCTGTGCCGGGGGAGAGCTGGGCTCTTTCCGGGAAGGGCTGGAGAACGGGACCCTGGATATGGCGGCCAACATGCGCAATTCCTCCCGGCTGCCAGTGGCCATCAAGACCTCCGGAAAGCCGGTCATTGCCGCCGTGCGGGGCGCCGCCGCCGGAGCGGGGTGCAGCCTGGCGCTGTGCTGCGACTTCTGCTTTGCCGCCGACAACGCCAAATTCATCGAAGCATTTGTGGGTGTGGGGCTGCTGCCCGACACCGGCGGACTCTACGCCCTGGCCAAGGCGGTGGGCGACGCCCGGGCCGTCCAGATGTGCATGACGGGCGAGCCCGTGAGTGCTGAAAAGGCCCTGGAGTACGGCATTGCCTACCGGGTGGTGCCTGAGGCGGAGCTGGAGGAGAAGGTCATGAAGTTTGCCCTCCGACTGGCGGCGGGCCCCTCCAGCTGCTACAGGGCCGTCAAGCGGATGGAGTGGGAGACCGGCTGGAAGGACTTTGGGGACTACATGGCCCTGGAGCAGGAGTTCCAGGCCGAATGCGCCGCCTCCCCCAACTTCCGGGAGGGCGTGTTTGCCTTCCTGGAAAAGCGCCCCCCAAAATTCCAGTGACCGACCCGAAAGGAGATACTGCCATGAGCGGATATGTTTTGACTGAGATGCAGAAGGACCTGCAAAAGTTTGCCCGGGATTTTGCCCAGAAGGAACTGGGCCCCATTGCCGCCGAGATCGACCGCACCCACGGGCCCTTCCCCATGGAGGTGTTCCGGAAGTTCTGTGACGCCGGCTTCAACACCATGTTCCTGCCTGAGGCTTATGGCGGACAGGGCTTCGGCGCCTTCGACATGGTGCTGGTGAACGAAGAATTCGCCAAGGTGGACGCGGGGTTCATCTGCAGCGCCACCACCGGCGAGTTCGGCATCGAGCCCGTGATGCTCTTCGGGACCGAGGAGCAAAAGCACTACTACATGGACTTCCTCCTCAACGGCAAGCTGGGTGCCTTCGCCCTCACCGAGCCCGACGCCGGCAGCGACGCCGGAGCCACCCGCACCACTGCGGTGCGGGATGGGGACGACTACATCCTCAACGGCCGGAAGTGCTTCATCACCAGCGGCGGTCTGGCCGACGTGTACACCGTGTTCGCCACGGTGGACCGCAGCCTGGGCACCAAGGGCATCACCTGTTTCATCGTGGAAAAGGACCGGCCCGGCGTGTCCGTAGGCAAGGCCGAGGACAAGATGGGCATGGTGCTCTCCAACACCACCGATCTCCTCTTTGAGAACGTCCGCATCCCTGCCAAGAACCGGGTGGGCGAGGAGGGCAGGGGCTTCAAGATCGCCATGACCTGCCTGGACCGCAGCCGGGGGGTGAATTCCTACGGCGCCCTGGGCATCGCCCAACGGGCCATTGACGAGAGCGTGGCCTATGCCAAACAGCGCAAGACCTTCGGCAAGCCCATCATCGCCCACCAGATGGTACAGGGACTGCTGGCGGATATGGAGATCCAGACCACCGCCGCCCGGGCCCTGCTGTGGCACTGCGCCCGGATGGTGGACGAGGGAGTCTACGACTCCAAGCTGGGCGCCGTCACCAAGGCTTTCATCAGCGACGCGGCCATGCAGGTGACCACCAATGCGGTGCAGGTACTGGGCGGCTACGGCTACTCCCGGGAATATCCGGTGGAGAAGCTGATGCGGGATGCCAAACTGTGGCAGATCTTTGAGGGCACCAACCAGGTCCAGCGCATGGTCATCGCCGGGGCCATGGCCGCCGGGAAATGAGCACGGCGGCCAACACCGGGGCCGCCCTTCCGAAGAGACTCCTGATCTGCGCCCTGGGACTGCTGTGCTACGCCTCCGGAGTGGCGGTCACCAAAAACTGTGATCTGGGCATCTCGCCCATCGTCAGTGTGGCGTACGTCCTCTCCCTGATCACACCCATCACCATGGGCTGGTGCACCACGCTGGTAAACCTGGTGTTTTTCCTGCTCCAGCGCCTGCTGCTCCGGCGGGAATACCCCCTGTGGATGATGGGGGCACAGTTCCTCATGAGCGTCCTGTTCAGTGTGACCATCGACCTCACCGCCGTCCTCTTCGGCTTTCTGGCCGGGTGGGCTCCGCCCTACCCGGCCCGGCTGGCGGTCTTTGTTCTGGGCTGCGCCGTGCTGGCCCTGGGGGTGTTCCTCATCGTCTCGGCGGACTTTGTGGTGCTGCCCGCCGAGGGGTGCGTCAACGCCGTCGTCCGCCGTACGGGCCTGCGGTTCGGCACGGGGAAGGTGCTCTTCGACGGCGCCATGGTGGCGGTGACGGTGGCCGTCTCCCTCCTCTGCTTCCGGCAGGTCCGGGGAATCCGGGAGGGGACCCTGATCGCAGTGGTCCTCATCGGCACCTTTGCCCGGCACATCGGGGAGCGGCTGGGGCCCGCCCTGGAGCGGCATCTGGCCGCGGCTACATGACAAAAGAGCGCGCCGCCCGTATGGGCGGCGCGCTCTGCCGTGAGAAAGGTCGGAGCCGCGCTCAGAGCGCCTCCTCCAGAGCGGCACGCAGGAGGGACATGTCCGCAGGCGTGGTGATGTTGGCGTCTGCGGCAATGGTCTGGAGGAAAAAGTCCCGCTGAGCACCGGAGCAGTCGTACTCCAGGTCCGCCAGGGTCAGGGGCATGTGCATGTCGGCCATCAGGCTCCGGACGGCCTGGATCTCCTCCTGAGAGGAGCCGTTATAAGCCATCTGGACCAGCAGACCCACCGCCACCATCTCGCCGTGGAGAAAATGATAGCTGGCCTCGGTATGATGGGTGCGCAGGAAGTCATAGGTGGCATGGGCCACGGCCAACTGCCCGGAGCCGTCGGCAAACCCGCTGACGATGGAGGTGTGGAGCAGATTGGTGAGCACTGCGTCCTGGAAGCGCCGGGCCGCGCCGCCGTTTTTGTAGAGGTCCCGGCCCTCGCCCATCAGAAATTCAAAAATGGCCCGGCTGTTGACGACCTGGATGTACTCCTCCAGCGTGCAGTCCCGATAGCTCCCGATCTTCTTTTGATGGAAGCATTCGGGCATCTTGGCCATGGAGTCCAGAATCCCGGCGGCCAGCGTGCGGCGGGGGGCGGAGGCGATGAGGCCGGTGTCGGCGATGCACACATCCACCTCCTTGCTCAGGTTGACGGCCGGGGCCCGTTGGCCCTTCTCATTATACATAATGCAGACCATGGAGGTGGCCACGCAGGTGGCGATGGAGGTGGGCACTGTGATGATGGGGAGGCCGGCGAAATGGGCGGCGCACTTCATCTCGTCGATGCACTTGCCGCCCCCCACGCCCACCAGGACCGTGCAGCCCTCCGACCGGGCCAGCGCGGCGTAGGTCTCGGCCCAGGCGACGGTGCAGTAATCGGTGTGGCGGCGGACCACACAGGAGACACCGGCGGCGTCCAGGCTTTCCCGCGCGGCATCCATCACCCGGTCCACCGAGGTGGGGCCGCCCACAAGAAGAGCCTTCCCGCCCAGACGCATGATCTCTCCCGCCAGAAGGGAGATCACTCCCTCGCCGTGAAAGAATTTTCCGCAGCCGACCTTCAACGCGGAGACAGCTTCCATTTGAGATCCCTCTTTCTGTGATTATATATGACATCATACAATTTAGACCTATCTTACGCGCAGACCTGCCCAATGTCAAGGGCTTTTCAAAAAAGAAATCTGTTTACTTTGCGGAAAGAAAGGCATAAAATAAAAGTATGATATCATACAAAATATTGAAGAGGAAGTGTCGGTATGGAATTGGGTCTGAAGGGTAGGGTCGCCGTGGTGACGGGCGGCGCCACCGGGATCGGGCGGGCCATCGCGGAGGCCTTTGCCGGAGAGGGCTGCGCGGTGGCCATCGGCGCCCGCCGGGAGGAGAAGCTGGCGGAGGCGGAGGCGGACTTCACCGCCCGGGGGTGGGAGATCTACACCCAAAAGGTGGATGTGACCCGGGAGGAGGAGGTATCCGACTTCGCCGCGCAGGTCTTCCGCCGCTTCGGGCGGCTGGACGTTTGGGTGAACAACGCGGGGATGACCTGCCATGCCCCCATGGATCAGGTGAGTCTGGCATTCTGGCGGGAGGTCATCGACACCAACCTGACGGGGGTCTTCCTGGGGTCCAAATACGCCGCCAGAGAGATGCGGAAGGGCGGAGGCGGCATTATCTTCAACGCAGGCTCCTTCCAGTCCCTGTTCCCGGCGGCGGGCTCCGGCCCCTACGGCGCGGCCAAGGCGGGGGTATGCAGCCTCACCCGCTCGCTGGCCGGGGAATACGCCAGGGATCACATCCGGGTGCTCACCTATATCCCCGGCGTCATCGAGACGCCCATGACCCGGATCGACGACTGGGCGGCGGCCACAGGGCAGCGGGACAACATTCCCATGGAGCGGCTGGGCGTGCCCCAGGACCTGGCCGACACCATCGTGTTTCTGGCCTCGGACCGGGCCTCCTATATCAACGGCGTCAGCATCGAAATCACCGGCGGAAAGTTCTGTGTACAGAATCCCAGATACGCCTGGACGGCGGGAGACCGGGAGGAGGGGAGAGGGAGCCGGTCTGAGACGGCCTGACATCATATCAACAGATAAAAGGGAACGTTGGCAAATAGGCTAAATATTTACAACAAAAATTGTCGAAAACGTAGAAGCGCCGGCAAAAAAGATAAAAATACTTGACGAATTGATGAAAGATGACTATATTTATTAAACAGACATATGACATCACACAAAATTTGAGATGTCTAAAGAGGAGGAGCGAGATGAAACAGACAGGTAAAAGAATGGTCTCTCTGTTGCTGGGTATTGTATTGATGATAGCATTGTCCACAACAGCCTTCGCGGCGGAGGACGGGAAGATCGTCAAGCTGGCGTTCACCGATTCCCCCACACTTACTATCGGTGATATGAGCATCTACCACCCTTCCTACGCGGCGATGCTGGCCTTTAAGGGCGCCTTTGAGAAGTCCACCGGCGGGGAGTACTCCGTGGAGCTCTATCCCAACGGCGTGCTGGGGGACGCGGCCTCCACCATGGAGCAGATGCTCACCGGGACCATCACCGGCAGCACCCCGGCGGACGGCGCTCTGTCCGCCTTCGCCCCCGATATCCAGGTGTTCACCATCCCCTATCTGTTTGACAACCCCACCATTGCCTACGATGTGCTGGACGGGGACTTCGGCCGGCAGCTCTTTGAGAAGATCGCCGCCGAGACCGGGTTCCGGGTGGTGGCCTCCTACGACAACGGCGGCTACCGCAACTTCACCAACAGCAAGCGGGAGATCCGGACGGCCGCCGATATGGAGGGGCTGAACATCCGGGTGCAGGACAGCCCGGTCTACCTGGAGATGGTGGAAGCCCTGGGCGCCTCCGCCACGCCGGTGGCGTTCCTGGAGCTCTACAGCGCCCTGCAGACCGGCGTGGTGGACGGACAGGAGAACTCAGCCGTCACGACTCTGGGCGCCTCCCTGGACGAGGTGCAGCCCTACTGCACGCTGGACGGGCATCTGCTGGGCCTAGCCTTCCTGGTCATCAGCGACACGTGGTACCAGGGGCTGGACGCGGATACCCAGGCCAAGGTGGACGAGGCCGGACGGGAGGCCACCATCGCCGCCCGCGGCACCTGCCGCTACGCCGAGGCCTTGGCTGTGGACACACTGACTCAAAAGGGCGTCACCGTTTACTCCCCTACGGCTGAGGAGCTGGAGACCTTTAAGGTGGCTCAGCAACCCGTCATCGATTATCTGAAACAAAATCTGAGCAATCCCAGCTTAGTGGATGAGCTCTTTGCTGCCATCGACAGCGTTGAGAATGGCGGAAACGCCGCGCCCACCGATCCTGACGCCACCCCCGCACCCGGCAATGCTAACGATCCCACCCAGACCGAGGGTGCCTCCAACTCGAACAGCGGCGGGACCAGCCCGGCCCTGATTGCGGTGATTGTTGTCGCGGCGCTTGTTGTGATTTTCCTCGTCACCCGCAAAAAGGGTGGTAAAAAAGAAGACTGATTCTCTCCCCGCATTGGGAGGGGCTGAAACCGCAAGGGGGTGTCAGGACGGTGTGTCCTTCCTGACGCCCCTCCCCTGCGGCCCTTTACAATAGATCCTATGAGGAGGACAATCATGAGGAAAGTACATGATCTTCTAAACGAATACCTGGACTTTTTAGCCACGGTGGTGGAGAAGGTCTGCTTGGCTCTAATGGCGATCATGACAGGCATCGTGCTTCTGCAGGTGGTGGCCCGGCTGACCCCCGGCGTCAAGAACCCCAACTGGACGGAGGAGCTCTCCCGCTATGTCATGATCTACATCGCGTTCATCGGCGCCAGTAATGGGATTCGTCAGTGGGACAACGTAGGGGTGGACTTTCTCATCGAACGTCTGCCAAGGGTTCCCCAATTTCTGCTCAATATAGTGATTCGTCTGGTGGTGCTGGCGTTCTGGTGCATCGTGACCTATTGGGGCGTGGAGTATTTCCCAAAGGTGGGTGCCAGACAGTTCAGCGCCTCCATGGGTTTTCCTATCCTGTATGCCCAGATTTCCCTGATCATAGGCGGCGTGCTTTGTACGTTGCAGACAATGGGGCAGATTTTGAATCTGCTGTTTGGAGGTGGAGAGGATGCTTGAATTCGGGATCGCCACTCTGATTTTGATCGTAACCATCCTCGTCGGGTTCCCCATCGCCTATTCCATCGGCCTGACGACCATCTTCTACATCTTTATCACCAACCCCGCCAACCTGCTGGTCATCCCCATCCGCATGTTCTCGGGCATCAACTCCTTTACGCTGATGGCCCTGCCCCTGTTCATGCTGGCGGCGGAGATCATGGTCCGGACCGGCATCTCCAGCAAGCTCTTCGACTTTGTGCGCATCACCCGGGTGGGCAGGTGGCGGGGTGGACTGGCCTACGTCAACGTGCTGGCCAGCACCATCTTCGGCTCCATCTCCGGCGCGGCCCTGTCCGACATCGCCGGTCTGGGCAAGGTGGAGATCGACGCCATGGAGGAGGACGGCTATGAGAAGGGCTTTGCCTGCGCCATCACCGCCGCCTCTTCCATTGAGAGCCCCCTCATCCCGCCCAGCAACGTGGCCATCCTCTACGCCGGCACCATGGCCCTGTCCGTGGGCGCCGTGCTGTACGCTGGATTCCTTCCCGGCCTGCTGCTGGCGGGCTCCCAAATGCTCTACATCAAGCTCAACGCCAAGCGGCTCAACCTGCCCAAGCATGAAAAGCAGTATACCTCCGCGGAGAAAAAGGACATCCGCATCCGGGGCTGGATCGCCATGGGGATGCCCCTCATCATCCTTGTCGGCATCACCGCCGGCCTCTTCACCCCCACCGAGGCGGCCGCCGTGGCCGTGCTCTACGCCCTGATCGTAGGCGCCTTCGTCTTTAAGAACATCACTGTGAAGATGATCCTGGACTCCCTCTGGTCCGCCGGAAAGACCACCGCCAATCTCTTCGTCATCACCTCCATCTCGGCGGTGTTTGCCTGGGCCATCGGCGTGGAGCAGATCCCCCAGCAGCTCTCCGCCTTCATGCTGGGCATTACCGACAGCCCCTACGTCATGCTCCTGATCATCAACGTAGTCCTTATCATCGTGGGCATGTGGATGGAGACCTCCGCCGCCGTGCTGTTGTTCGCCCCCATCCTGGCCCCCATCGCCGTGGCCATGGGCGTCCACCCCGTCCACTTCGCCGTGGTCATGATCATCAACCTGACCATCGGCCTCATCACGCCGCCTGTGGGCGTGGTGCTCTACGCCACCTCCAACGTGGGAAAACTGAAGTTTGAGCAGGTGGTCAAGTCCACCATGCCCCTCATCCTCTTGGCTGTGGTCATCCTGCTGCTGGTCACCTTCATCCCTGAGCTGAGTCTGTTCCTGCCCCGGCTGCTGGGCTTTATCGACTGACCGAAAAAAATTCCCGGGTGAGTATTGACGGCAGGAGAAAAAGGGTGTATATACTAATCATACAATCATACATCATACAAAATGGATGAGCAAGCCGGGCGAGGAACCGCCTGGGAAGGAGGAAGAGCAGCATGGTCAAGAAGTACGAGGGGATCATTCCCCCCATCGTCACGCCCTTTGACGAGGCGGGCGAGATCAACGAGAGCTGTCTGCGCCGGGAGATGGAGCTGTGCATGGAGGCGGGCGCCCACGGCCTGAGTGTGGGCGGCAGCACCGGAGAGGGCCCCACCCTCCACGACGACGAGCTGTGCCGGATGCTGGAGATCGGCCGGGAGTTCGTCGGCCCGGAGCAGACCCTGGTGTGCGGCGTCATGCGGATGAGCACCCGGGACGCGGTGGCCACCGGACTGCGGGCCAGGGAGGCCGGGGCCGACGCCATCATGGTGACCCCCACCGCCTACAACGTCCTGGTGCCCAACGCCGAAGGCATGTTCAGTTTTTACAGCACCATCTCCAGGGAGGTGGGGCTGCCCGTCATCATCTACAACGTGATCCCGCAGAACACCATCTCCCCCGCCCTCTTCCACCGCCTGCTGGATGAGACCGAGCACGTCATGGGCATCAAGCAGAGCGTGGGCGGCATCCAGGCCCTCTACGCCGACATCATGGAGACGGCCGGCCGGGGCAGGGTGTACGCGGCCACCGACGATATGATCTACTCCTGCTTCGACCTGGGGGCCAGGGGGGCCATCTCCGCCATCCTCTCCGTATTCCCCGCCGAGTGCGTGGAGATGTGGGAGTGCGCCCGGAACGGAGACCACCAGCGGGGCCTGGCCATCCAGCAGTCCCTCTATCAGAAGTGGCAGTGCCTGGGCGGCAATCAGTTCCCCATCCGCCTGAAGTACGCCCTCAAGGTGCTGGGCCGGGACTGCGGCTACTGCCGGAGCCCCATCACCTACCTGCCCGAGGAGGAGAAGGCGGCCATCCGCAGCGCCTTTGCCGGCTGAGCGCCCCCGGAGGGGTCCTATCAAACAACAGAAAATAGAATCATTTGGAGGAAACAAGTCATGAATCAGTTTGTGGAAAAGTACGGCCAGATCCTGCTGCCCCTCATCACCCCCTATGACGCCAACGAAGAGGTGGACTACGGCAAGTATGCCGAACTCATCGAGTACCTCATTCAAAACGACCTGTGCGATTCCCTCATCGTCACCGGAACCACCGGCGAGGCCAGCCTGCTCACCTTTGACGAGCGGGTGAAGCTGATGGAGACCGCCGTCAAGACCGCCGCCGGGCGCAAGCCCGTTATCGCCGGCACCGGTTGCGCCTCCACCAAGGAGACCATCGCCCTGACCAACAAGGCGGTGGATTTGGGCATCGAGACCTGCCTGGTGGTCTGCCCCTTCTACAACAAGCCCACCCAGGAGGGCCTGTACCGCCACTTCAAGGCCCTGGCCGAGGCCACCAAGGCCGACATCATGCTCTACAACATCCCCATCTTTGTGGGCGTGAACCTGGAGGCCGAGACGGTCCGCCGCCTGGCCGCCCTCCCCAACATCGTGGGCGTCAAGGACGAGGCCGGCATCAACCCCACCCAAGTCACCGACTTCTTCCTGGCCACACAGGACGTGGATCCCGACTTTGCCATCTACAACGGCGACGACGTGATGCTCCTGCCCACCATCGTCCAGGGCGCCATGGGTCTGGTCAGCGGCGGCGCCCACATCTTCGGCCACGAGATCCGGGCCATCTTCAAGGCCTTCGCCGAGGGCGACAACCAGCGGGCCAAGGAGCTCTTCGTGCCCATCTACCGCTTCTGCAAGTCCACCGGCCAGAACGGCCGCATCCTGCCCAACTCCATTCTCCGCCCCGCCATCGAGCTGGTCACCGGCATCCACCTCGGGCCCGCGCGCAGCCCCCTGGCGCCCGCCACCGAGGAGGAGATGGCCGTCACCACCGCCATTCTTCGGGAGATCGGCAAGCTGAACTAAGCCCGGGGGGCCCCTGGGGCGGACAAGACGGATCGGCCCGACAATCAAAACAGGAGCGCCAACCGCATCCATGGATGATCGGGCGGGCGCTCCTGTTTGCCTTATGTCCCCGGACATGGCGGGCGGACAGGGCCCCTCAGGACTCCTGCCCGCTGTGGATGGTTTTCATATCCAGCGTTGTGATCTCCAGATGTCGGCGCATCTCCTCCACCGCCTGGCTCACGTTATGGGTCTGGAAGCACAGCAGAATCCGGGAGTGGGGCCCCACCGCGTTCTGATAGACCGCGTTGTTCATGAAGGAGCTGCTCCGGTAAACCCGGAAGCACTCCAGGAGCTGCTTGTTGATGTTGATGAGCAGGGGATTGTTGGTGTACTCGATGATCTTGGTGTGGAATTGCTCGTCCAGCATGATGAGCTGGAGGCCATCCTGCTTCTCGTTGGCCTCCAGAAAGGCGGCGTGGATCTTCTCCAGGGCCCGGATCTGCTTGGGCGTGGCCCGCTCCACCGAAAGGCGGACGGCCAGGGTCTCGATGGCCATGCGCACCTCCATGAAGTCATAGAACTGCACGTTCTCCACGTCGAACCAGTTCTCCTCCCCGCCGTCGGAGGGCTTGAGGTCGGCCACGAAGGCCCCCTTGCCCGGCACCAGAGTCACGTAGCCCAGGGTCTGAAGCACGCGGGTGGCCTCCCGCACGCTGGTGCGGCTCACGGAGAGCATTTCACACAGTTTGGCCTCGGTGGGCAGCTTTTCCCCCACCTCATAGGCTCCGGACTCGATCATTTCGCGGATGCGGTCTACGACGGAATCGGTAATCGACACTCTGGTGATGGCCTTGATCGGACTCGGCTCCGGCTTATCCATGAAAATACCCCCTTCAGAAATATGATGACGTCATACCGTTCTAAATTGGTTTTATTAGGTTAATTGTAAAATCAAGTTGGACACTTGAAAAAATCCATAGTGATTTTTTCTCCCTGTGGTAAAATGGAGTTACCACACAACATTTGCCAAGGGAGGGCAATCACTATGGACT
>Ga0129307_1000052_pt1 | contig 190136 bp, 166 predicted proteins | sample P1105metagenome_FD_94437 | JGI IMG/M metagenome (GOLD analysis project Ga0129307, IMG submission 94437) | Capybara group fecal microbial communities from Wisconsin, USA - P1105 metagenome | ecosystem: Host-associated > Mammals > Digestive system > Large intestine > Fecal | place: USA... | reverse complement strand
CGGAAACAGCGGGGCCTGACCCAGGAGCAGCTGGCGGAGGTGCTGGGGGTATCTGTCGGCGCAGTGTATAAATGGGAATCCAAGTCTTCCCTGCCGGAGCTGCGGCTGATCATGGAGATGGCGGATTTCTTCGACGTTTCCGTGGACGCGCTGCTGGGGTACAGAATGAAGGACAACCAGCTGAACGCCACCGTGGAGCGGTTACGGGAGGCAAGCCGCAGACGGGACTACGATGCGCTTTCCGAGGCGGAAAAGGCAATCATGAAGTATCCGCATTCCTTCGATGCGGTTTTTGCCGCCGCGAACCTGTATTATACCTTTGGGGCGGGGACAAGAAAGGAGCCCTGGCTTCGGCGGGCCATTGAACTGCTGGACAGTGCGCGTTTGTTGGTGTCCCAGTGCACGGATTCCAGGATCAGTGAATCCTGGATCTGCGGCATGATCGCGGAAATGCACGAGATGCTGGGCGAAACGGACAAGGCGCTGGAGCTGCTGAAAGCATATAATCCCGGCGCGATCTTTAATGACAGGATCGGGATCATGCTGCTCTCCCACGGCCGGGACCCGGAGGAAGCAAATGATTTTCTGGAAGACGGGCTTCTTCGGGAGATTAGTCGGCTCACACAGCTTGGGATCGGCTATGCGATGCTGTTTGATGTGAAGAATGACAACGCGTCCGGCATGGAAATGATGCGCTGGCTCATTCCCGCCCTGGAAGGACTGAAAAAGACAAAGGAGCCTGACTTTATCGTCAAAATGATCGCGATTTTCCATGTCTTCCTGGCAGTCTTTCAGTACAAGTCCGGCGACCGGAAAGGGACGGAAGAATCGCTCGGGACAGCAAAATGCCTGGCAGCTGCCTTTGACGCCGCGCCAAACTATGCGGCAAATCAGGTGAAATATGTGCGCGAGTCAGAGACGACCAACGCGCATGATTTGCTGGGAGAAACTGCCATGGACGCGGTTATGTATGTCCTGCGTGACAAAGACCCGGAACTGAGGAAGCTCTGGGCGGAGGTGTGCGGCAAAGATGAATAACCGGCCAACAACGAATTTCCTGCTCTGTCCCCACTGCGGCAGGAAGACGCGTACGCTGGTCCGGGAGGATACGGAGTTGATCCGCTTTCCGCTGTTCTGCCCGAAATGCAGATATGCGTGCGTAATCACATTCAAAAAAGGAAAACTTGAAATCACAGAAGTGCCAGACGCATCAGAATCATTCTGAGACGCAGAGCCGGACATAGATCATTCGTCCGGCGGAATGGCCCGATGCTTCATACTGTCGGTCGAAGGTGGATTGAACCGGAGGAAGACAGCCATGAGCAGATGGATCGACATTGGATACAAATGGAACACCGAAACGACCTACAGAGTCAGGGAATTCCTAAAGGAGATGCGAATTCCCATGCGGATGCCCTCTGACGATATGTTCTTTCAGAGCATGTTTCATCTGCCCCACAGGGACTTGATGTGGGGACTGAAAGTCAGAGAGAAGGATCTGGCCAGCGTCCTGTCCCTGCTGGAAAAGGAAGGCCTGATCCCTGCTGTTGGAAGCAGGGATATCGATCAATGAGAGGTGGCGACATGATGAACATCACCACAAAACAGTTTCAGATTCTGTCAGACATCAACCTGGCTTGGGATTTCCTGACGGACATCTATGACCGAGAAACAGGCAGCGGTGTGGCGGCCCCCTTCTTTGAGTACGCCCTGCAATCCTCCTGGATGGATCCCTCCTACAGCTTCCTGGATCGGTTCTGGCTGGACGGGGACAGGGTCGTGGCCTTCGTGTTTTACGAAGCGCCTGTGACGGATATCTTCTTCAGCGTCCGGAAAGGATATGAATTCCTGGCGGACGAGCTGGTGGACTATGCCGTTTCCGCTATGCCGAATTTTGAAGGTAAGCAGAGGCTCGTGCTCTTTAACGGCCAGGAGTTTTTGATGGAGGCGGCGGCAAAGCGTGGGTTCGTCAAAACGGAAGAATACGAGGACCGACATTTTGACTTCCGGAACGAACTCAATCATCCGCTGCCTGAAGGCTATCACTTCGTAGACCCGGAGGATGCGGACGGCTTCAAGCTGGCAAAGCTCCTCTGGTACGGCTTCGGCCACGGAGAGAATGGCCCCTTCGAGGGATGGGATCAGGAGGATTGTTCCATGGACTGGACGCCCGCCAAATCCTATAAGGGCGTCATCGGCCCCATGACCGCGCCTGCACCCCATGCCACCCATGAATATGACATGATCATCGCGGATGAAAACGGGGAATACGTGTGCTTTTCCGGCATGTGGTGGGTGCCGGAAAACAGGCTGGCCTACATGGAGCCGTTGTGTACCCACCCGGATCATCGCCGGAAGGGATTGGCGGCCGCCGCCCTGTCCAGGCATTATCACCGGATGAAGGCTCTGGGCGCTACCCACATGACCGGCGGCGGTGATCCCTTTTACGAAAAGCTGGGGTATGGGAAGGGCATCCATTGGACGTTCTGGAAGCGGAAGGAAAAGCAGGCGGATGCTCCTTTGACCAACCCCTGCCAGGCCGTCAGCGCGGATGTCGCGGCGGTCGCCGCGCTTGCCTGTGAACTCTGGCCGGATCATCCATTGGAAGAGATGAGGGAGGAATTCGCTTCCCTGCTCGCCCGGGAGGACGCGGCGGTCTTCCTGTACAGGGAGCAGGGGGAGGCCGTGGGCTTTGCCCAGTGCCAGCTCCGTCGAGATTATGTTGAGGGGACAGAAACCAGCCCGGTGGGGTATCTGGAGGGAATCTATGTCCGGGAAGGCGCGCGCCGGCGAGGCATCGCCCGCAGCCTGCTGTCCGCGTGTGAAAACTGGGCAAAAGCGCAGGGCTGCGCGGAGTTTGCCAGCGACTGCGAGCTGGACAATACGGACAGCCAACGTTTTCACCGGGCTGCCGGCTTTGAGGAAGCCAACCGGATCGTAGCGTATGTGAAGAAGCTGTGAGCCGGAGATAAGGGGGACAAGCCAATGAAGCTTTTTTATCATTACCGGCACCTGCGGGACCGGAAAATCCACCATGAAAGACAATCTGGCGGCTAGACTGGACAAGGGTCATTATGCCTGCGTCGATTCTGATGAAACGGGTCGCAACTGGAGGGACTATGTCGGTACCGAACAGAAAGCCAAATAAAAGGAGTAAACGGAAATGAGCGATATCGAGAAATACCGGCAATACTTCACAAAAGACTACCTGATGGGGCCGAATTCATTCCGCCTGCTGGATGAACTGATACGCAGGAAGCCGTCGGATGTTCGGTTTCACCGGACGCTGGATCTGGGATGCGGCTTTGCCCTGACCTCCCTGTTCATCGCCAATGAAACGGACGCGGATACCGTGTATGCCTATGATCTGTGGATCCCCGCGACGGAAAACTACCGGAGGATCCGGGACAATCATCTGGAGGATCGGGTCATTCCGATCCACGGCGACGCCATGGATATGCCCTTTGCCCATGAATACTTTGACGCGATCGTCAGCGTGGACGCCTATCATTACTTCGGCTGCAGGGAAGGCGTGTTTGCCGAAAAGATCCTGCCGTTTGTAAGATCGGGCGGCTATGTGATGATCGCCGTTCCGGGATTAAAGGAAAAGCCCGAGGGCAATCTTAAGCAGCTGTTTGAAACCTGGGCCGAAGGGGATGACGCTCAGCTGTTCAAAACAGCGGCCTGGTGGGAAGAACTCATGAAAAATGAATGCGACGAAACGTGCGATATCACCGTGAAGGAAGCGGAATGCTTTGATATCGCCTGGCAGGAGTGGTTTGATTCAGGACACGAATACGGAATCCGCGACAGAGAATTTCTGCAAAAAGGACTGGACAGGGTCCTGAGCTTTGTCCTGATTTATGTCAGAAAGAAGTGATGGGAGGCACCATGGAAAAGTATATCGAAGGAAACAAAGCCGCATGGGAAGAAGCGTTTGAGAACAGGGACGCTTCCTGGGGCGCTGATATCACAGAGCGCGTCCGAAGGTCGGATTATCCGTTTTTCAACGAAGAAACGAAAAGCGTACTGAAAAAGCTCCATACGGAAGGCGCTGTGATCGGCCAGTTCTGCTGCAACAACGGGCGGGAGCTGCTTTCCTTTGTCAAAAGCGGCAAGGCAAGGAAAGGAATCGGTTTTGACATCGCCGAGAACCAGGTGGCATTCGCCAACGAAAAAGCAAGGGAACTGGGTTTGCCCTGCACGTTTGAAGCAGTCAATATATACGATATCGATGACCGTTATCGGGAACAGTTCGACGTGGCGCTCATCACCATCGGAGCCCTTTGCTGGTTCGACGATCTGGACCGCTTTTTCGCGGTCGTCGCAAAATGCATGAAGCCAGGAGCGGTCATTGTGATCAACGAACAGCATCCCTTTACGAATATGCTGGCTGTGGAGGGTGATGAATTGTATGATCCGGAGCACAGGACAGCGAGTCATTATTCCTATTTTGAGCATGAATGGATAGGCAATGAAGGCATGTACTACATGACGCAGAAACGGTACCGCTCAAAGACCTTTACCGACTATACCCATCCGATGTCGGAAATCATTTCCGGCATGTGCGGAAATGGGATCGTCGTGACCGGCCTTCAGGAGTTCGACCACGATATCAGCGGCGGATTCGGCGCGCTCGATCACAGCGGTTTTCCGCTTTCCATGATCATTCAGGGACGGAAAACAGAATAAAAAAGGGCGATAGACCGCAAAGGCGGAAGGACAATCAACCAGGGGAAAGAAGACAATGGATCATTCGATTTTGGAATGGCTTCTGGAGGAAGAAAACCCGGAAGTGCGGCTCCGGACGCTGAAGGAATACGAAAAGCTGCCGGAAGACGATGAGCGCGTTGTGGCGTGCAAGAAAATGCTGCTGCACAGCAAAGTATACGAGCGCGGACTGAAGAAGCTTCGAACCGACAAGCCCTGGGCAAAGTATGACGCCATCCTGGGCTTTGCGGAATGGGGCCTGACCCGGGCCGATGTCGGGGAAGACATCGACAGCGAGGTGTTCGCCCTGATCGAAAGCACCGGCTTCAAAATGCTGTGCGGGGAGCCGCTCCTACTCAGGAATCTGGTCAAGCTGGGATACAATCAGGAAGACATCGTGAAAAATGAAATCAACGCTGTTCTCGGCTTGATCAAGGAAGACGGGGGCTTTGGGTGCATCAGCACCAACAAAAAGATCAACGATCCCCGGAAGCCCCATAAGAGCTGCGCGAGGCTGACGGTGGAATATCTGCTGCTGGTCGCCGAGCTGCATCTGCGGGGATACAGGGCGGCATGCGCAGAGGCGCTGACGCATTATTTCACAAAACGCAACATTTTCTACCGGACGGACGATATGAAAACGCCCATGGTGGACGCGATGCTGGGCACGTTCTATCCGCCTGACCCCATCAAGATCGGCGCGCATCAGATGCTTTATGCCCTGCGGGTGCTCGGCTGTGCGCCGGAGTCGGAGGCCATGCAGGCCGGGTACAAAGTGCTGGACCAGCACAGGCTGGAGAACGGCAGGTATCTGCTGACAGCGTCCAAATCAGTGCCCGCCTTCAAGGCCGGGAACATCGGAGAAGAAAACAAGTGGGTCACGCTGTACGCCTATATGGCAAGAGAATAAGGAATGATGAATGAACAGAATCATTCTGCTGGAAGGCCTTCCCGGAACGGGAAAGACCACCAATTCATACAGGCTGTTTGAACAGCTGGTCCGGAATGGACGGGATGTCCGCTGGCTGCATGAAGTCTCGCAGCCGCATCCCACGCTGTTCTTTTCCGAGTCCTGTTTGACAAAAGAGGAGTACCGCCTTTTTACTGAAAAATATCCGGAAGCCGCCGGCATGCTGGGCAGCATCGCGGAGGTCAGGGCAGCCACCGTGGGGATCGATTATCTGACCGCGGCGCGAAGGATGCCCGGCCAGGAAAACGCGGCGTGGTATCAGGAACTTAAGCAATACGATGCGATGGATTTCCCGCTGGAACGCTATGAACCGGCAGCGCTTGAAAAATGGGAAGCCTTCGTGAATGCGGCCCTGCGAAACGATACGATTTACATCCTGGACAGCGGCATTTTCCAGTATCAGATTTTTACCTTTCTGCTGAACGGGGCGGATTACCGGAGGCTGGTTAAATTTGTACGCTGCATCATGAATATGCTGCGTCCCTTACGCCCCGCCTTGATTTATCTGTACCGGGAAAAGACGGGTGATTCCATCGCGTTTATGGAAAAGCAGCGGGGCATGAAAAACCTGGAATCAACCTGGGAGCGGGACAAAGAGCGGCCTTACTATCGGAACAAACAGCAGGATGTGACAGCATTTTTCGATTTCCTGAAGGATTATGCGGACTGCGCCGCCAGGCTTTACGATGAATCGGAATGCGATAAGCTCAGAATCGAAATCACTGCGCAGGCATGGGATGTTTATGAGGCGAAAATGCTCCACTTTCTGGGGATCACACATCGGGATGCGCCTTCCTGCAAAGCAAAGGACGGAACGTATGTGAATGCCGCGATAGGCGCTTCTTTCTCCATCAAAGACGGTATTCTGACAGACCCGGAAGGAGCAAAACGCAGGCTCTCTCCCAAATCGCCGACGGAATTCTTTATAGAGGGCCTGCCGGAGATCCTGTGCTTTGAAGAAGATGGTTCCGTGAAGCTTTGCGGGCAGCAGATCATTCCCCAATGGTCGGAAACGGGAACGGTCTATACAAGAGAAACGAAACAGAACGGAGAATGAACATGAGCGCGAGCTTACTGGGCCTGTTCAGCGGCTTTCCGACGCATCATTTTCCCGATGCCGTCACGCAGGTGCTTAGGGCGTACCTGCCCCGGCGGGAAAGTCTGGTCTTTATCAGCGCGTGGCCGGAGGAATACGCCCGGAACGACGATGACAGCGACGGGATGCACGGGATGTTTGCGGAACGCGGCATGGCGTTTGATAACCATCGTGTGATTGACCGGCGAACGAGCGCGGCGGATGCGGTGCGGCTGGCGCGGGAGGCGGACTGCATTTTTCTGATGGGCGGGGATATTACCTTGCAGATGGCGCTGATCCGCGACCTGGGGCTTGTCGCGGAGCTTCTGTCCAGCCGCGCCGTGATCCTCGGCGTCAGCGCGGGGGCCATGAACATGGGGCGGTATGCGGCCGACGTCTGGGAAACGAAGGCGCTGTGCGAAGGGATCGGCCTGACGGGCATTGTCATGAAGGGGCACTATGCCGAGGACGCGTGGTTTATCCCGACATTGAAAGAATTGTCCAGGATTCATCCGATCGTCGCCATGGAGGATGAAAGCGCGATCTTTGTCCAAGGCAACACCGCTTGGAAGCTTGGCAAGATCCATTGGATCGACAAAGGCAGAACCACCATATTTACCGATGAAACGCTGAAGACAATCGGAAACACCCTGTGATAGGAACCGCATGGAGAAAGTAGAATGATGAAGCTTGAAAAAATGGACGATTTTTTTGCCGCCCGGATCGATGGCTATGATGAGCACATGAAGCGTGATATAGAGGGCGCTTCCGGCTTCTATGCCTATACCGCTTCCCTGCTGCCTTTGGCGGGCGGAAGCAGGGTGCTGGATCTCGGCTGCGGCACCGGTCTTGAGCTGGAGGAATACTTTGTGCTGAACCCCGGCGCGGCTTTTACGGGGATCGATCTGTCCGAAGCCATGCTGAATGTGTTGAAAGCCAAATTCCCGGGCAAAGGCTTGACGCTGATCCATGCCTCCTATTTTGACGCGCCGCTTGGAAGCGGGCAGTATGATGCCGCCGTATCCGTGGAATCGCTGCACCATTTTCCGGCGGAAAGAAAAACGTCGCTGTACAAAAAGCTGCATTCAGCATTGGCGGAAAAAGGCGTCTTTGTGCTGACGGATTACTTCGCGGAATCGGAGGAAATGGAAAAAGAGTACTTTCAGAACCTTGCGGCGCTGAAGAAAGAACAGGGGCTTTCAGACGATGTTTTCTATCACTATGATACGCCGCTGACGGTCGAACACGAAATGGATATCCTGCGCCAGGCAGGCTTCCGGGATGTCCGGATCATGAAGCAGTGGGGCGAAAGCACTTATACGGTTCTTGCGAATAAAGATTGAATGCTCGGAGGCAGATTTGTCATGGAAAAGGCAACAAGAAAAAACCTGGCAAAGGTGGCCGAAAAAGAGGCTCAGATCCCTTTTCATGGGTATATTGAGGGGGAAGAATCGAATCTTGAGCCGGTCATTCGGTTTTTCCCACAATGGACGCTAAAGGAAGCCGACGGGTTATGGTGCGCGGCATTTGTCTATTATTGCTGCCGGGAAGCGGGATTTGAGATTCCCATCAGGCCGGAAGCATGCAAAACCTGCCATCTGGCGGGCTGCATCACCTGGGAAGAATTTGCCATGGGCGATCCCCGGATTGGGTATCATCAAGGCGGCGAAGGCTTTGTTCCGGAAGCCGGGGACATCGTTCTGTATGACCGGGTTTTTGAAAACAAAGAACATGATCATATCGGCATTGTCATTGAAAACCGGGGAAATACGATCGTTGTCGCTGAAGGGAATATTGCCAACAGATCAGGGATCATCGAGCGTCCAAAAGATGAGCATATCAGAGGTTATATCAGAATCCCGGATGGATACGAATATCGGAGGATGATGATGGATTATCAAACGGAAAACCTGATCCTTCATTTCGTCATAGAGGACGATATATCGGAAGTCGCCCGGACGTGGCCCGCTGATCATCACCCGCTTTCTGACGCGGAGGCGCGGGAAGCCATCGCCCATATGCGCGGGAATTACGAAAGGAATGCGAAGGGCGGCATTTATCATCTTTGTCTCGCTGTCTGCCGCGCAGACGATCCCCACACCATCATGGGCTGGTGCGGGCTGGACGGCAGCAGAAATCGAGCGGAGCCTGAAATCTTCATCCTGCTGGATGAACCATACCGCGGCAAAGGCTACGGCACGCGGTGCGTAAAGGAATTGCTGCGAATTGCCACGGAGGAATTTGCGCTTCCCGGCGTGCACGGCGGCTGTGCCAAAGAGAACATCGCTTCCGCCCGGGCCATGGAAAAGGGCGGCATGGTGCAATATGGAACGGAAGAAAACGGCGATCCGCTGTTCCGGTTCCGCGCAGACAACAAATCCTGACAGGAGGAACAACCCTGTGGATGACAAGCATGTGAAATACATGAAGCGATGCTACGAACTGGCGGTCAATGCCGGGAAAAAGGGCTATGATACCTTTGGAGCGGTGCTTGTGCATGACGGGGAAATCCTGGAGGAGGCCGAAAATACGGCAGACTACGCCCACGGAATCTTCGGGCATGCGGAATTCAATCTGGTACACAAATGTGCCAACAAGTATTCCGATGAAATCCTGGGACAAGCGGTCGTATATACCAGCTGCGCTCCCTGCGAACGGTGTCTGGCCGCCATCGCGTCCCTTGGCGTACATCAGATCGTGTGCGGTGTCTCTTATAGGGAATTCTGCAAGCTGCTGCCCTTTGATTATCAGACGGTGGATCGGGAAGGATTGCTGAAACAATTGGGCATCCAAATGACGCTCAAGGAATCCGTGCTCGAAGAGGAAGGAATGCATGTGTTTGAATGGTGGGGCGGCGAATACCATCCGCTGGAGGAGCTCATCGCGGAAATGGATGAAGTGAAAAAGAAACAGAAATAGAGGGAAGGATATGAACAAAAAGCTGATCCTCATCAGCGGTTCCCCCTGCGTGGGCAAAACAACCGTGGGTACGCGGCTCTTTGAACACTATGACAACAGCGCGTATCTGGACGGGGACTGGTGCTGGTGTGTGCATCCCTTTTCGGTCACGGACAGCCGGCTCCGCAACGGGGACAGAAGCATGTCCTTCGTTCTCTCCAACTATCTGCATTCGGATTTTGAATACGTGTTCTTTACGTCGGTTGTACTGACAGATTCCAAAATCCGTGAAAGCATTCTGAGCGGGATCACGGCGAAGGATTACGAAACCATCGCCTTCACGCTCACCTGCTCGGAGGAAACGCTGAAAAGGCGGCACGACAGGCGCGGCGACAAAGGCGAAACAAATTATTTTTGGCTGCATCTTCCGCCCTGCCCCGGGGATATTGTGATCGATACAGACAATAAGAGCATCCGGGAGGTTGTCAAAGAAATGAAGAAAGAAATTGATAATCGAACGGCGTATCATAATTAAAATGGAGGGCAATATAAAAATCGGCGAAGTATGTTTACTGACCAATGATGTGCCAAAAATCGCCTCCTTTTACAGGCAGCTGCTCGCGTGGAAGAAAGCAGCAGCGATGAAACCCATCAGTTTGTTCTTGCCGAAGAAACCGCGCTGACGGTGTACAATGACGGAACCCATAAGAACAATCAGAATCAAAACATATGCCTGGCCTTCACGGTAGAGGATATGGACAAAGCGTATGAGAAAGTGCTGTCCCTGGGGGCAAAAATCATCGAGCCGCCTGCAAAAAGGCCGTGGGGCGTGATTAATATGAACTTTTATGACCCTGACAATAACATCGTTTACCTGAGAAGCTTTTTGAAAGATACAGAGAAATTCTGAACAGAAAAATCATTGATGGGAGGACTCGTCATTGACCGTTATTCCTGAAAAGGCAAAGCATCTTTTTGCCCTTGAAGACTGTACATTCACTACAATATCCGGCCATGAGGGCGGACGGAACCGGATCGTGACTGTCAGCCGGAACGGGAAAAAACAGTATGTTCTTCGCATCTCCGCCCTCGGAGACCGAAGCGAAGAAGATTATCTCGCGGAAACGGAGTTTGTCCGCTTTCTGGCTGAGAACGGCGCGCCTGTGGCGGATGTGATCCCATCCATTCACGGCAGGCTGGTGGAGCGCGTGGAGGCGGACGGCAAAGCTGTCTATGTCAGCCTATTTGCCTATGCCAAAGGTATGCTGATGGCGGATAACGGCTACCGTTACCGGGAAGGCGCGCCGCTGAGCGAATACTTCTATAACACCGGCAAAGCCCTGGGCGCGATCCACAGGCTGTCCAGGTCGTATACGCCTGTTCATCCTCGCCCGGACTATTTCGACAAATACAACATGGAATACCTGGATCGCCTGATTCCGGCAGAATACGATGAACTGAAAACAGCCATTGCCAAACGGCTGGAGGCGTTCCGTGCACTCCCGAAGGACAAAAGCTGCTACGGCCTGGTTCACTTCGATTTCAGCGACGGCAACTACCATATCGACATGGAGACGGGCGCGATCACGGTGTTCGATTTTGACAACTGCATGAACTGCTGGTATATGTTCGACCTGGCCAATCTCTGGCTTCACAACGAAGGCTGGACACGGCATGAAACCGAACCGGGCAAACGCTTTGCACTGATGCGGCAGTGCTTTGATCTTCAATTGCAGGGCTACAAAACCGAAACGGACCTTCCGGAAGAAATGCTGGAAAAACTGCCGCTGTTCATCGATATGGTGCTGATCGAAAACATCGTGGATGAGCTGGAATGCTGCGCTCGGGAAGGAGAATCGCGGGACTGGGAAGATATCGAGAACGCGGCGGAATGCCTGACCCATGGGTTCCCCCATACGTGGCTCGGACAGGAATAATGATTCGCTCTCGAATTGATAAAGTATGTCCTGACAGCCAAATAATTTGCCATTTATTTTGCCAGGAATATTGCTTTATTTTGCCAAGTGCTATATCACAACTTCTATAGATTTTAGGTAGGAAATTCATAGTTCTTTCATGGGAAAATAACATATGATGTGGAAAATCAGCATTAGATCTTCTACAAGCGGCCATTTGAATCGTTATTTCATGCATCCAGGATTTGCACTTTTCATGTAGAATTGCTATAATGTAGGCATACGGTAGGTATACGAAAGGACGTTTGCAGATGAGCAATTCCAGTGGGAAATATGCGGTACCTGAAGAAATCCTGAAATTTAAGCCGAGGGGCACCATGGTCAAGAAAATTCATGGTGGATTCTATGTATATGCCATGGAGAACGTCAAGAACCCGGAGACAGGAAAATGGCAGACAAAAACGAGGGAGATACTTGGGAAGATCACAGCAGAGGACGGATATATTCCTAACACGGATACGGGATATACAGTGCTGGAATATGGTGCCTATCACCTGGCTGAAGAATGTGCAGCTGGGATCAAAACACAGTTTCAGCAGGCGTTTGGAAAAGGTGACGAGGCCAAAAGGATTTGGGTTCTTGGTGTAATCTATGCAGTCAATGGATTCCGGCCTATTTCGCTGATATCACTTCTGTACCGAAAAAGCTGCCTTGCTGTTTCCTATCCAGCATTGAAGATGGGAGAAACCGCAGTTTCCAACATACTGGAGACACTTGGAAGAAGAGATACAGAATCCAGAAAATTCCAGGACATTCTTTTACAAAGTGTGAAAGAAATAGCTATAGACGGCCATGCGATTCCGCGGTACTCGAAGCTGGACGGAATGACGGAATATGGATACAAGTACAAAGCATTGGGCAGCGAACAGGTGAATTTACTTACTGCATATGATGTGAGGAAAAATCGTCCTGTCGCCATGAAAATGTTTGACGGCAGCAAAAACGATAAAGCGTCAGTAAAGGAAATGATCCGGGACGTACTAATCGAAGGGTGTCTATATTTGATGGATCGTGGCTTTAACTCTCCAGCGCTTAAGAAGATGCTCGCAGATAAGAAAGCAACGTACATTATGCCAGTGCCATCCAATATGACAGCATATCAGGATGCATTGAAGCGAGGGAGAGGACGCTTGAAGACCTTTATTTACAAGCGTAGAGAAGGGATTCATATCATCAGGAGCGTTGTTGAATACCAGGTATCCTCTGAAGAAAACGGAACCCGGACCATCTATTACCGAAACCTTCATGAAGCGGAAGGTGAGAAAGCAAATTATCTGGAATGCATGGAGAAGAGTGTTCCAGGCTATACAGAAGCAATGCTGGAAACGGTTGAAAAGACCTTTGGTGTTATCATCCTGGAAACAACACATGGCGGGACTCCGGAAGATGTCTACAAGTATTACAAGGACCGCTGGCAGATTGAGATCTATTATGATTATCTGAAGCACCAAATGGACTTCAATGCATTGGGTGTACAGGATTGGGCCAAGTTACAGGGGCTTGCCTTTATGATGCTGCTGGCAACATTGATTAATGGATCAATTCAGGAAAAGCTCAAACAAAGTTCGCTATCCGGAATTTATATGCCGGAAGTGTTGCTGACAGCCTCGTCAGTTAAGGCGATGAAGCGGAATGATGTGTGGACAATTGAAAACACATCGAAAGCTGAACGGGATCTTTTCAAGGCGTTATCAGTGCAGGAAACGGCCTGCCTGGAAAACGGGTGAATATCGCATTCAATGGTAGCCGTTACAATAAATGGATTTAGATGCTTTCCCGCAATCATAGCCATTTCTCCCTGATAGCCATTATGCCGACGTGTCTACGGCGGCGTCAGCAACTATCAAGCTCAGATCCATTGGAAATATTGGCATAGTCGTTAGTGGCTTTTTCTGGCCGACTGCAATTGGCTTTTTCTACCCGACGCTAACATCATATTATTATCCCGAAATTTGATTCTTATGTGAGAAATGAAACGGATGATATCCGTCTGAGTCCCCAAATATTATCCCGAAGAATGTTGCAAGGAATCCTTATGGGACAAGGGTTCTGCTTCTCTCTTCGGGATAATACTTTTTTCGGGATAACAGCTATTTATCTTCAATTGAAGATAAGCGGGAAAAGCCGACCATGGAAGATGACGTTCAAAGAACTTGTCACTTTTCGACGAAATCACGATCAACCACTTTGTCACTCATCACCGGAACGGCGAAAGCCCTTATGCTAATATGCTTGCCAATTTCAACAATACCAACGGCAACACCACAAAGAACCCTACCGTAGTCATTGGGATCGACCACGGCTACGGAAATATCAAGACGGCCAATACCTGCTTTCGGGCAGGTGTGACCGTCTACGACAAAGAGCCATTCTTCATCATCGGATCGCTTCAGTACAACATTCAAAAACAAAGCGTTGTTTTGCTCCGCCTGCGCTCATGTGCCGCATCAACGCTTCAAAACAGGGATATTCATGGCTTTTCTTTGGATCTGCGGGGAAGCCGATCCTGTGGGATGAAGCGTTTGCCGTCTTCAGGCTGATGGCGAGGCGGGAAGCCGGCCCTTTTCACATCGCCCCTTTTCGGGTCAGAACCACCCAGACCGTCTTGAACAGAATATGAATGTCCTGCTTCAGCGACCAATTCTCTATGTATTCCCGATCCAAACGGACCACTGTGTCAAAATCACGGATCTCACTGCGTCCGCTGACCTGCCAAAGGCCGGTAATACCCGGCTTTGTGGACATTCTTGAACGGTGGAAGGGCTCATAGCGTATCCATTCGTCCACTGTCGGCGGCCGGGTTCCGACCAACGACATATCACCCTTCAGCACATTGAAAAACTGAGGAAATTCGTCCAGTGACAAGTCGCGGATCCAGCCGCCGATCCCTTTTTTCCACTCCCCGCTGGGAAGCTGCTTCTGGCCGATAATGCGGGGATCGTGTTCCAGCTTGAACATGAGCTGATCCTCCTGCCCGCTTTCCTGAGCCAGCTGTTTTTTGCGTTCCTCCGCGTTCATATACATGCTGCGAAACTTGTACATCTGGAATTTTTTTCCGTTTTCACCGATTCGGGTCTGCTTAAAAAAAATAGGGCCCGGGTCGGACAGCCAGATGGCCAGCGCGATGGGGGGGAGAAGAATGACTGTGAACAAAGAACCGATCAACCCGCCGGCAAGATCCATAACCCGCTTTAAGAAAACATCGCGGCCAGTGATGTAGCCCAGAGAAGTCGTAATGGTCAGATGGCCGCAAATCCATTCCACGTTTTTATGGCGGGATTCCAATTCATCCAGATTCGTAAGGGCAGTGTGGATTGTAATTCCCATGCGCATGAGATTGTTGATCAGATCCACAGGTAAATCTGCTTTGGGCGGCACGTCCAGATACACCTCGTCCACCCAGTTATTGGTCAGATACTGTTCGAGCGTATCCCCTGTAGCGACGATAGGGATCGTTTCAAGCTGCGGATACTGTTCCCAGAGAGGACGAAGCGCCTGTCTTGCCTGCTCTTCGGAGGGGTTGACACCCATGATGGCAAGGCCGCTGAACCGATAAGATCCGTAATTGGAACGGAGAATTCGCGGAATAACCGTGGGAATCTGGGAAACCTCCAAGGCGATCAGCATGGAATGCCGATTGAGAATGTGATGCTTTTTCTTCAAAAAGTTCTTGTATGTCTGACGAACGATATAACATAAAAGAATATACAATGGAATGGCATACAATACAATTTGGGGCAGACTGCCGCCGCCCGTCTGATGCAGCAGCTGGAAAATCAAAAGGATGAGAACCACATGGCCTGTCTGGACTAAAAGCCTGATCATCTCTTCCCAGGGCGAATGGTGCAGAACACTGTGATACGTATCCAGCACGATCATGACAACGAGATTTACCAGCACGGCTTCCAGCGCAATACTCCAGAAGAAACGGGAATTCAGCACCCCGGTTTGCCCGGAGAGCAGGAATCCGATAAGGAGACTGAGGAACATGCAGAGACTGTCCAAAAATATGAAATCGATATGCTGAGACCAGCCGCGCATTTTTCGTTTATACATGATTTCACCCTCTTTTCTTTATTCAGTTGTTTGTCCTCTTTATTATATACATATCGCTGTACAGCAGAAACTCATCCGGGCGGATTCTTTTTCTGCTGTCTGACCCTTGCGGCGCACAGAAGGATGGCCGGTCCAACCAGGCGCATCTTCAGCAACTGTATCACGATGCCTGCCTTTCGGGGCAGGTCTTTTGCGGAAACAAACGAAAGCATGTCCGACTCCTGAAGTCCATCCTTCAAACGCCGCGCGGCATCCTGCAGGGAAGGCTCCGTTTCGGCGAGCGACTTTCCCGTGCGGATGATCAGCATGGCCGCGTATTCGTTGAGCTGACGGTCGATGGACTGCCCGAGGCCGCGCAAATGCTCCCGCATATATACGATCAGATAATTGAAACTCTTTGTCAGAAGATTCTCCCGGCTCCTGGCTCGGATGGAATCCTCGTTTGTTTTATTGTATATATACAGGTGTTCGTTGCAGATATATATGTTTTGGCTGTAAAGAAGGCATTCGTAGGTCATGGGCACATCGGTAAAAACACGGATCCTTTCCTCGCGTGTGTAGTGGTTCAGCACCAACTCCCTTCTGAACGCTTTATCCCAGGTATGCGCTTGTATGGTGCCAACCTGAAGCCCATTTCTCGTATCCGTCAGGAGATAAGGAAAAATCTCCTTTTCCAGCCTGATCCTGTCGTAAAACCCTTCTGTTACATTGTTGACAACGTCACCCAGATGATCCTCATAAACCTCAGTGGCCGCGAACAGCACCATGTCCAAAGGCACAGAATACTTTGACACCGTTTCGTGGATGAATTGCAGCATGTTCTCAAGCGCCCAGTCATCTCCATCCACAATACAGATATAATCTCCCTTTGCCGCCAGGATTCCTGCGTTTCGTGCCGAGATCAGTCCGCCGTTGGGTTTGTGTATGACCCGCACCCGGGGATCGATAGCCGCGTATTCATCACAGATCTGAGGGCATTTGTCCGGCGAACCATCGTCAACCAGCAGCAGTTCAAAATCCTTATAGGTTTGAGAGAGGATGCTGTCCACACAGCGCCGGAGGTATTTTTCCACCTTGTAAACAGGCACGATTACGCTGATCATTTCATTTCCCCTTTTTTCATCCGGTGTTCAGCTTAGCTTAACAACTGTTTCTGTTGGATTCGGGCACGGCGCTATTCATATCTTTTCAGGATGCCGAGTCCGGCATTTTCCCTGATTTGGACAGAAGACTTCTTTTTATCTGGGCAAGACTTTCTCTTAGCAGCGGATTTCGTCCGAAAAAGATGCAATAGCAAAGATTCGGCACGATAAAGCTTACAGCGGCGTTCAAGGCGAGCTCAGGCCACACGCTCAGTGTAAACCGGCTGCAGACAAACCAGGATGCCGCGCAGGAAACCAAGGCGACTGCCGTAATCCCGCAGAAAAGCCGCACAAACCTTCCCCTTGAGGCGCGTGGAAACACCTCCTTAAACAGGTTGTGGAACAGCCAGGGGATTTGAATGAAAACGATGGAGACAACCGAAGAAAGAAGAACACCGTACAAGCCCAGCCATTGAACCGTAGCCAGATTCAGGCCCAGATTCACCAGGGCCGCCGTCAGTGGCCTCCAGCGATCCTGCTTCCAGATACCTGCCGAATCTTTGAACATATTGAGGAGTTTGTTGGCCCCCATGGAATAGTAATAAATCACAAAGCTGAGAACCAGTCCGGCGCCCAGCATATTGTCTTCGCCCATCCAGATCTGCATGAATGGCTGATACAGGCAAAGCAGCATGGAAGTGCTTACGCCCAGGAGCCAGCAGAAGAGGAGGCTGATCTTTTCCAAATCCCTGTAATTCGATTCCCGGCTTTCCATAACCAGCTTGTTGCCTACCCCGGCCATACAGGCATTCAGGACCACAACCAGCATCATGCGCAGCGCGGTGATGATAAAGTAATAATTCTGATAGACAGCCAGTACGCCCAGGCCCATGAAGGCGGAGATGACCAGTGTGTCTGCGGAGTCAAAAACTGTAGCGGACAGTTTAGACGTGAATAGATCCCTCACCCGGCGGAAGATATCCAATGTTTCCGGTTTCGAGAGTTTTCCCTCCGGCACATACTGAGGATACATCTTCGAAGCACGTACCGCGATTAGGAGATTGATGGCAATCTGGCAAATCAGTTGGATGGCGAGATAGAGATAATAATTCTTCGTAAAGACGAGGATCAGGATTTTCAGAATATATTCTGAAACCCGTACAGCCAGGGTGACCTTGCTGATCACATCCCGCCGCTGGTGGGTCTGAAGCAGACTGCTTCTATAGGCGAACAGCCAGTACGTCAGCACCGTATTTCCGAGATTCATCAGGTACAGGACATACAGATTCATGCCTGCGGGAAGATCGTCCTTGATGAAGCTTCTCAGAACGGGTATCAGGCAAATACCCACCACAGCAATCGCGAGACCGATGATCCGATATAAGGTACGGTACAGGCGCAGTAAAGCGCAGATCGTGGGCGTATCGTCCTCGGCGATCGGCTTGTACATGCTGTATACCATTGCACTGCCCACACCAAGCTCTGCCAGGTTTAAAAACATCAGCAGAGACTTGAACAAGCCGTTCAGGCCAAGGTACTCTGTCCCCAGAAAATGCAGCATAACGGAGCGTATCACAAAGGGAAAGAGCATATTCACCATTTCCATGATACCGTCAAACGCAATGTTTCTTGCCGCGTTTTTTGTGCGCTCAAGCTTCACGCCGTTTATAAACCTCCTTTCCAATCATAGATTCCAGGAAACTCCATTATAATTGATTCGCTGTTTCACTCATCGCTCCAGGAGCTTGCGGTACAGCTCGTGTGTTTGGGCCGTAATCTCCTGCCATGTATATTTGGAGGAAACCACTTCCCGGGCCTTCATGCGGTACGCCTCAGCCTTTTCAGGATGATCGCAAAGATCCTGCAGCGATTCCCGCAGCGCTTCTGAGTTTCCCTGGGGGAAGGTTATGCCGCTGCCGTTCATAACATCCGCGCATTCGCCAATGTCGGAAGTCACACAGCAACAGCCGTAGTTCATAGCTTCCAGCAGTGTTAGTGGCATTCCTTCCAGATCGCTGGGCAGCACATACAGAAAAGCGTTGCTGTACAGCTCCTCCAAAACAGCGCCTTGCTGAAAACCGGTAAAAATGATGGAAGGGCTGTCCCCGGCCATTTTATACAGTTGCTTTACATAATCGTCTGTATCAGACGTGCCCCCGGCAATTACCAGCTTTTTATCTGTTTTCAGCTTCTGATATGCCTCGATGAGGTAGTGAATGCCTTTCTCCGGCACCAGTCTGCCCAGAAAAAGAATATAATCGCGGGAAGCAAGGCCGAACTGTTTGGTGATCTCAAAAGCGGGCCGAGGCTCTGCGGGATCAATGCCGTTGGGGATCAGCACGGTTTCCCGTCTGTACTTCTCCAAAAAATAGTTCTGTACGCCCTTGCTTAACACGATAATGCTGTGGGCATGGCGCACAGCTGCTTTTTCTCCCAGCATGATATATGCGGAAGCGATTTTTCCCCATTTCTGACGCTGATGATCCAGTCCGTGGATCGTAACGACGATCTTCTTGCCCAGCAGCCTCGGCAGCCAGCAGAGGAAGCAAGGGCCTTCCGTGTGAAAGTGCAACAGATCAAAGCGGCTGAAGGCCGCCATTACCGTTGCGATCAAGGAGGAGGACATGGCTGCCAGCCCGCGACGATCCATGGTCGGGGTCCAGATCAGATGAACGCCCTCGTATTCCCGCGGCAGCGGGGCTCTTTTTTTCTGTTTTTTGAATTGTTTGCCCGTCCTGTTATAACAGGTTACATCATAGCCGAGCTTTGCAAGATGCGGCGCCAGGTTGCTGACGACGACTTCTACGCCTCCGTCTCGGGAAGGGATATATTTATGCCCGATCATTGCGATCCGCTTTGCCGTTTTCTTCATTTTTCCTTCCGTCCTTTCAAAACGGACGACTATTCATCCGGCTTGTCCTGTTTCCGGCCGTAAGGCATCCAACTATTTTCCGGAACCGGCGCGTTCTGACATCTCAAGGTATAAATTCTGAAGCTTCCGGGCCTCCACGTGAATATCGTAACCCGCCCGGCAGACAATATCCGCTCCCCGGATTCGGTCCGCCTTCTGCTGCCCGACGGCCAGGATCACCCGAGCCCATTCCGCGTTGTCTGCCTCCAGGGAGACCATGCGCGCCTCCGGAGAGAGCAAGACCTCGTCTGTGACCCGGTCGGAGAAGACGCACGGTAACCCGGCTGCCTGCGCTTCTATACCGACAACTGGAAGTCCTTCAAACAGCGAAGGCAGCACAAAGCAGTCCATGACCTGATACCATTCACTGACATCGGGCATCTGCCCCAGAAAAAGCACCTTATCCTGAATCCCCATATCCCGGGCTTTTTCTTTCACAGACTGTTCCAGTTCACCGGTGCCGATCAGAGCAAGGCGAGCCTCAGGTACAGCTTTTGTGATCTCTGCAAAAATATCCAGCAGCCGACCGTGATTCTTCGCGATATTGAACCTGCCCACATGGCCGATCACAAAGCAGTTTTTCAGGGCGTAAGACTGCCGCAGACGCTGACGGACTTCCGGCTGGAACGAAAATCTGGCCACATCGATCGCATTTCGCAGGATAAAGCCTGATTCATTCCAGCGCTTTTTCCCGAAATAATAGATTCCCGCCTTCGTGCCGCAGCCCCAGTAATCCGTTGCCGCGCCGGGAATAAGCTGCTTGCAGAGCAGCTTCAAGGGGTACTTGTAATCCCGGATGATCTTCGTGCTATGCGCATGTGCGATCCGAACAGGCAGACCGGCGTCCTTTGCGCTTTGCAGGGCATAATACCCCATAGCTTCGTTATGCGCGTGGAGGATTCCGATCTCGGGATTACTGCGCAGCAACTCCGCCACGAATCGCTTGTACTGGGGAAAATGCAGCGGATTAAGACCCGGGCTGACAAAAACCCGTCCTCCCATGCCGCGGATCTCCTCATCGTATTCCCCGGGCGCCGGTTTGTTGGCCAGGAAGTCAAACTGAACCTGATTCCGGTCAATCTCCCGGTAGTAGTTCATCAGCATGGTTTCGATTCCCGCGCGCGCCATATTACTGACGGAATGCAGCACACGAAGCATTTTTCTCATTCCCTCTCTTGCTGTTTAGATCACGACGATTCGTCACAAACATGCAGACAGGCGTTCGGATTCAGCGTTTCGCTCCGTTGCCGCCGTCCATTCTGCAAAGGATCTGATAAGTCCGCTCACAGTTTTGTTCATCCCGAACGGGGTAGAAGGCCTCCAAACGGTCCCGGTACTCCCTCTGCATCCTAAAATCGTTTCCAGCGCATTCAAATACGGCGCTTATCAGCTCCTCCTCTGTTTTAACGACAGGCCCGAAACCGTGCTCCTCATAGGAGAAATAGCCTTTCTGATAGTGGTATTTCAGGAAATCCTCCACATCAAACTGGTAGTAGATCACCGGCTTTTCCATATATCCGGCATCGAAAAATACGCTGGAATAATCCGTGATCAGCAGGCTGCAGCGCATCAGCAGCGTCTGGACGTCGTAATCCCGCCAGCTTGCCAGAACGATCCGCTCCGAAGGTGACTTAAATTTGCCCAGTTCTTTCTGCAGCTCTATGTGAGGATAGAAGATCAGCTTCAGATCCCGCTCTTCGAGGAGACGAAGCAGGGAGGGGTTGTCCAGCATGGACTGAAAATGTCTGTAAAAAGCCGTTTCGTAAAACCGATCACCCTGCGGATAATCCGAGCCACGCCAGGTCGGCATCACAAGGATTTCATTGGAAGGATCGTTTCCACGGATGAGATTGTCAAAGCGGCACAGCCCCGTATACTGAATGACACCTTTCGGATGACCATATTCCGACGTGAGGTAATCATACTCCAACTTTGCGCCGCTGGCAAAGAAATCGACCTTCATGTGAGGGTAACGCAACCCCTTCAAATCATCCTTGATGATTCCATGCTGTAAGAAAACCTGCTTTCCTCTGGGACGGATCCCGAACTGACGCAGATGGTAATAGACCATCAGATCCGGGGCAGCCGGCTGCACATGGGTGCTGATCAGCATGTCGGCTGACAGGTACATCAGATAGTGACGTAGCGATCTCCATGCAACGGTCGGCCCGAGCTGTGAGACCTTGTCACAGTCCGGACTGTTTTTTTCGATGACATAGCAGGCGTTGATCTGCGGATGCCGCTGGCGCATATAACGGAAAAACCAGTACGCGTTATCCCTGGCATCGAAGCCCCGTTCCATTACCAGCCAGAGGTGACGGTAAGCCCTGTTCGTTCTTCTCAGCACTGCGGCAACAGGCCAGAGCACCGCAAGAAGAAAAACGTTTTTCAGATAAGCGGGCAATCTCTTCAACTTATTCCGCATTCCTGACGTTCCCTCCCATTTCGATCAGCCATATCTCGTTCGCCGCTTCTTCCGGTGTCGGCGCCTTCCACTGCGCCTGCTTCTCAGGTTTCCTGTTCCTGTAACTGTAACTCATCGGAATCAGTCTCAGACCGATGCAGCTCCAGAAATAGAACGCGGTGTTGTCCGTCAGATAGGTCGCTGTCATATAGGCAAGGATTGCCATATACAGCATGCCGGTTTCCATGTTATGGCGCGTCATCCAGTAAGAAGGATAGAGGATATAATGAATACCTGCCCACAGGGTGAAGCCAAGCGCACCTAATTCAATAAAGATCTTCAAGATATCATTGTGCAATTGTAACGGACGTTTGATGAGTCCTTCATGATACCAGCTGTTTACCAGATCGGTTACACCTTCAAAACCAAGACCTTTCCATAAAGGTGAAAGCTCATAGTAGTCGTTGGGCATGGTCCACAGCATGTCACGGCCCATCATATCGACGCCAAGCGACTCCAGAAAGGCAACCAGGATGCCGGAGCGCGTCAAATAGAGATAGACCCAGAAAAACAGAAACAATACGGTCCCTGTCGCCAGAATAAGCTTCCGCGGATTCCGGGTCATACGAAGCAGCTTCACGTAGAAGCACACAAGCAGAACAGCCGGAAGCGTGCTGCGCTTCAAGCCCACCAGCATAAAGAAGAGCGAAAGCGCCACGCCACAGCGCCGCAGCCGTTTTTCGCCTTTCGTGTTTTTCGGCGAAAACATCATGTAGTAGATAAAAAACTGGCCGAACAGAAAGGTGATATCGTGAATTTCCAGCGCACGCACAAACCCTTCCGCTTCTCCGAAGGTGACGATGCACGTTATAACGGAAGAGATGCTTTCCGGAATCCCATACTTAGGCATTTCCAGCAGCATAATGGCCGTATTGGCGGCACACATGCTGAAGAACAAATAATTGACCGCTTTTTCCTCAAATAGATAGCACATGAAAACGGCATAGATGATTGTGACCGTCTGAAAGAAAATCTTCTGACCCGCCCGGCTGATTGAAGCTGCCTTCGAGAAATCCGTAACCCATATAATCATGCTGATGAAGACATATACCGCGATCAGCAGGAGAAATATGGGAAAATACCCCATGGCCTTTTTGAGCCTGGCAAAATCGGCATTCACCAGAAAACTCAAAAAAGCGCAGACAATCGTTCCCATCGCGACGACCTTCGGCAATCCTCCATATGCGTTGTTGAGGACCTTCCAGTCCCCGAGGCCTGCCAAAACGGTGCACGCAACGGCAATGAACGCGACGAACAGCGGACATTTGTTTTTCGCTGTCTGAATATTATCAGATTTCGCGCCGTAACGCCTGCTTACTTTACTTGTCATGATCTGGCTCCGTATTCTCTTTCTCGGCGTGATTCTGATTATCGGCTTTCACGTTTTGGGCGAAATTGCCATTCAAAGCGGGAGAGCGCGATTCGGAATCCATCCTTTGCATGGCAAGGCGGAGCAGCTGCCTGATTTCAAAAACGTTATCCAGGTTTGAAACCGCCTTCCCATAAGTATAAGAAATCCTTTGCTCCGGGTTTGCGCTGTTGTATTTCAGAACCTGCCGTTTGATGGCTTCCAGGATGACATCCGTTTTCTTGGACGGACAATCCGGGAAGAAAGCAAGAAAAACACCGCTGCCATTGTATCCGACAAATCCGTACGAGTCTCCGAAGCTCTTCAGGATCATTGCGAAATCTCTGAGCACTCCGTCGCCGGTCTCTCGTCCGTAAGCGCTTGACAGACTGACCAGAGAATCCATTTTCAGAACCAGACAGGAGAAATCCGCGGCAAGAAGCTTTTCCGAAAACTCGTTAATGTACACATCGCATTTGGCCCGGTTCGGCAGCTGTACGGTTTTATCGATATACCGGAAATAGTCAATAAAGTCGATGGCTCTTCCCAGAAAGACAGCGATGACTCCGCCCACGACCAAAAACAGAACGATAGCAATGGCGATGTAAAGCTTGATATTCACAGCCGGCTGCACATTGATGCTGCTGACCATTTTCAGGTAATTGGCGCTGAGGTAACGGTTGAGTTCGCGCCCCGTTTCTTCGACGTACTGATAATATTTCGTCGCCAGATTTGCACAGTGAGCAATTTCAGCGCGGATCTCCTCCGGTTCATGGGTCTTCTGATCTGCTGTACGAAGCGCAGTATCGAATACAGAAAGCAAGTATTGCTTGTGCTCCATTTCAATCTCTTTTTGACGGATGCTGATGTTCAGATCCACATATTCCTGAATCAGTCCGTCATAGGTTGTTTCTTTATTGCCGTTTTCCCTGCTGTACTCCACATCCTTCAGAATATACTCTGTTCCGATTTCCTGGGCGGCAGAGCTGTGATAATGGTAATCCATGATTTCCTTGTTGCGGGTGCTGTAATTATCAATCAGCGTTTTTAACGACTCGGCATGTGTCCGCCTGTTCTCAATATAGCGCTGCATATCTTCGCAGTCTTTGGTCAGACGGCTTTTCAGCAGGTCAATATCGCTTGTCTCCGCGTTGGTCAGGATCGAGGCATACAGGCTTGGAATTTCATAATTGTATAAAAAGTTATAGATGTGGTACAGATCACTGTATGTGTATCCCGTTTCAACTGATCGGAAATACGGATGGGACTCCCGCTTGCTCAGCAAATAATTCAGCATCTCCAAAACGGAGTCTTCCAGCACCTGCGCGCTTTCCAGATAGTCATAATCTCCTTTCGCAAGTACCGATACGCCGTTGTTCTGCAGCTGTTCTTCGACATATTTTCCAGCGTAGAACTCGTAGTAGCTGTTGATGATGGCATCCAGCATATCCCAGGCATACTCCTCGCCGGAATCATTGTCTCCAACGTAATATACCTGGTATGTATCTGAAATGTAATTTGGCTCTTCTCCTTTTTCCAGCAACGCTTCGTTCAGCTTCTTCTGGTTTTCCGAAATCACTTCTTCGACATAGCACTTGGAACGGATGACGTCGATGTTGGTCGGATAGCCCAAATCAGTCAGGGCGGCGTCTATGACGGTCGGGCAATAGATCTCTTCCACATTCAGAGGGCTTCCGTCCGGTGTATAGCCCTCTTTTGCCCCGTCATTGGTATATTGAATCACCGTGGAAGCTACATAGCGCTGTTGAGACTGCCCATAGAAACAGACTGCCAGAGCGCCCACGGCGGTCAGGAGAAAGATCAGCAGGCGAAACTGCTTCAAATAGCGAAAAATGCTGAACTCTCTCATGCTTTTTTCTCCTTCTTTCCAGACAGGGACAGGCGCAGGAACACGCAGACAAACGCAATAAAAAGAATGAACAAGGCAATAAGAAATGACGTTATAAGGCCGATTCTGTCCGCAAACCCGATGCTGCCGCTGTTGAAGCTGAGATAATCGCGGGCTTTCGCACTCGTATACGAGCTGTCCAGCATCTGAATATCCGAGGACAGTTTTTCAAGCGATGCCTGCATCTCACGGATCATGGCGTCCGTCTTTTCCTTCTGCTGCAGTTTGGAACTGTTTGCTGTCAGCTTTTCGGTCAGATAGGTGTTGTATTTGATTTGTTCTGTTCGCTCTGTCGCGCCGATCAGCTGCGCGTTTGCATGAAGTGCCATATTATCCATTCCGGTTTTGGTTCTGGACATATAATACTCCATGTTCTGGTCCTGCGTGGGAATCATGACGATCGCGCTCATGGTGGCATCGTAAATCTGAATCCCTTTGTTGTATTCGTCATATGCGGCAATCAATTTGTCGTACATCAGGCGGTCCATGTGAGTTTTATAGTTCAGCATGGGTTTTAAGGCCGAAATGTCGTCCACAATGCCGTTTTCAATGACATAGGAACGCAGGTTTTCAATGTCGTAGGCATAGAAATTTTTCGCCCGCTGTTCCAGCTCGGAAAAAGTGATCCCCGTATCCGGATCCTGGTAGTTCTTGCTTTCCCGCTTGCGAAGCTGCACGTATTTTTCCAGCTGACTGCCTTTTAATTCCAGCAGGTCAACAGTCATCAGGTACTCGTCGTTGAATTTCAGATCATTGACGTCAAAAGAGAGAATGGAGTGGTTAAATCCGTAATGTTCCACGAAGTATTCACGGTATGCTTTGCAGAGCAGGGACAGCATGTCTTCCGCGTTTCTTTTCCCAACGGAGCCTTTGCTTGTAAAACTGATAACAAAGGAAGTGCTGATATAGTTCACGCTACCGCTGATATTCCTGTTGTGTGTTGCTTTTACACTGATGCATTTACTCAGTTCATCCGGGGTAATCTCTCCTGCGAGCCCGGCGTATTCGATCAGCCGCTCCATGACCTCGCGGCTTCGGATCTCGTAAATATTGAACCGGGTCCCGTTCGGCGCCAAACCCTGGGAGGCTTCCTCATAATCCAGTGACAGAACGGTTTTGGCGATATGAAGGTTTTTGCTATACCGCCAGCCGCACAAGGCTAGGAAAAGGATCAGGAAGGAGGCAATTACGAGAAATGTCCGCTTTCGGAACGCCTCGAAAGCCCTGTACAGACCGCCCCAGCTCAGGCTCATAGGGCCGGATAATTTTCCTTTCTTTGTCGCTTGCATAACCTTTCTCCTTCTTCTTGTTCCTGAATCCTTCTCCGCCGGCGGGATAAGCTTTATTTCCTGCTTTCTTATCCGGACGTCAGAAAAGGAGCGGCCGTGTTTCAATACCGGTTTATATCGATTACAACCAATTCAGGTGCATTGTTGATCCGGGGCGGAAAGGAGCTGGAGTCGCCGAGCCCCGCGCTGATGATCAAGGATTGTTTTTTACTCAGTATATATTTTCCAGAGGTATAATTCGGAAGGAAGCCTTCCTCGTTGGTATATAAGCCGCCGATGAAAGGAACGTTTACGATTCCGCCATGCGTATGGCCGGCAATGCCCAAGTCAAAATCGTATTCGGACAACTGCGTGTCGAACAGGATGGGAATATGGGCCATGACAATGAGATAAGTGCCAGGGTCCCGATCCGCTTTGTCCATGAATTCCCGGCCACCGTACTGTTCAAATCCGTAGGCCGTACCTTCCACGCCAAAAAGCTGGATCGTATTCCGTCCGATATGTATTTCCTTTCGCGCGTTGCGAAGCAGAACCAGCCCCGCCTTTTCAAACTTTTCAGGCAGCTCCTTGTCATCCCGGTAATAGATCCGTTCGCTCTCATGGTTTCCCAGAACGCCGTAGCATGGAGCGATCGCGGTGGCTTTGGAAACCAGATCCAGCATCGGCTGATAATCATCCTGATCCCGTATCACCATATCGCCGGGGAAAAAAATAAGATCCGGTTTCAGGGCGCGAAGATCGGAAAGCAGCGCTTCATTCCGCGTTTCATATTCGCGGCAGTGGATATCAGAGACGACCGCGATCCGGATATTGCTGCATACTTTTCTGGATGTTTCCTGATAGAAGCTGATTTTGTAATGCGTTCTGTAATACAGCGTATAAGCAACGCCGACTGCGCCGCAAACAAGCGCTGTAATAAGCAGAATGCTGGAAAAAACAATCAAACCTTTCAGAAATCTGCGTTTATCCTTTTCCATTTTCACTGACCCATCTGCGGCTTTACGTTTCATAACTGACATGACTCCTGATTCTTATCGTTTATATGCCTGCTGTAGATTCCGGTGTCATGGCATTTTCAAAAAAATAAACCCTTTTCTATTTGATGGACTTTGCAAGCGTTTGGTTTGGAAGCCTTTTCTGGTTCTTTCCCTCATCTGAACCGGCGTTTTTATTCAACAGTATCCGCTCACTTTTTCCAAATCTCAGCTTATATTAAAGACATTATACTATATTTCTGTTCTTAATTCTACCCCTTCAATATGATGTCAGGGTCAGAAGACCCTTTATGGTACAAGCTGATATCGTTGATCTTTGAAAATTTCACACAAGCATAGGAGATTTCCAAAGAAGAGAAGTTCTGAAAAGCGAAAATCTACAAATATGGATGCAAATCACCGAATTCAGTGAAGCCTCTCCCTTAATATCATGCTTTTTGAGGAACCAGAAGTGGATTTTGGGCATAGCGTCCCAAGCCCTTCCTGTATGTGAAGAGCTTTCGGAAGTTTAATGCAGCTACTTTGCATCCTGTGAAGAAACTTATTCGAATTGTTCCTCTGGCTCGGACCCGATCTGCATGGTAGACATTTCTGAGAATTGATGGAACTGTTTCCACACCGTTCCGGATCCTGCCATAGAGCTTGTATTTGTCGTTTTTCATCTCTTTCTGGTGCTGAGCCCAATCACGTTTCTTCATAGAAACCATGACGATCGCTGTTCTTTTGTGAAGCTTTGCCTGACATTCATTCCGATGTGGACAGCTCTGGCACTGATCAGGGAAGAAGGATACCCGGCACATGCCGCTCTGCTTTATATAGGTGCATCCTTTGGGCTGGTTTCCAGCGGGGCAGGCAATTACCCGGGTTCCGTCTTCATTGAACTCAAAATCAGCGAAGATAGGATCCACATCTTTTCCGGTAAGATCGGTGGTAATCAGTTCAACATTCTTTTCCTCTGCCAGTGCCTGATTCTCCGTCCCGCTGTAGGCACCATCAGCGATCATGATCACTTTCTCTTCCTGCTTGTCCATCTGATTCAGATGGTTCTTCAGCAGAACGCTGTCACCGGTATTGTTCTGCTCCACAGCATAGTCCGTTACAACGGATCCGTTTTCGCCAACAGATTCTTCGAAATTAGCGACATATCCGCGATGCTCTTTTCCGGCTTTCTTCCGGAACGTTGCTTCCGGATCGGATGGATTCTGAAGCATATCAGAATTCATTCCGCCATCCTGCTTTCCCTTCAGGCGGCGCTTCTCATTTTCAACGATGGTTTGATCCGACAGGCATTGGACGAACAACTGGTATTCTGTGATGTCTTCGTATTTCCCCTGGCAGGACTTCAGTAATGAATCTGCATCGCTGAGGAGCGTATCCATCCTCGTATCGACTTCTGCACTGGCAGCATGATAGATAACCTGGTTGAAATCATTGGGATCACAGTAATGCTCCATTCCATGGATTTGGTCCGCATGTCCATTCTTGTTCAGCCAGCGTACCAGTTTAGCAATGCATGTGTAGATCAGTTCCATCCGGCTCAGTTTTCGGATGTTTGCCTCCAGCATCATGGAATCCATCCGCCGAATACGGCCATCGATCTTCATCATCCTGGCTGTCTTCTCTGCCAGATCCTTGACGCAGTCATGATACAGATCCACTCCGTGGGTGCTCTCATAATCATAACAGCGAATCCGAAAGCGGGAGAGGATCTTATCACTTAAAGGCTGTTCCTCAAAGCTGGTGGTATGAAGCGCATACTGGAAGCGGTGATCGAACATCAGCGTTTCCACGACACCATCATCGGACAGTCCGAACAACTCCTTCAGCACCAAGGCTCCTATGATAATGTTGACCGGCGTATTTGGCCGGGAATCCTTTTCCGAGTATAAAACGCGGAATCGATCTTCATTGATCGCTGGAAAGACTTCATCAGCAAATACCTTTGCCCATGACTTCTCCAGGGCTTTCTTCTCCCGTTCAGTCAGTCCATAGAGACTGTCGGAAAACGAGATCTGCTGGGTATCATTCTTTCGGAAGGATATCTGCGGAACCCTCTTTGATGCGATACCCTATTATACCATGGATTGCCCTGAAATCGTTGATTTTCCTTGTGTTTGTGTGATGCTTTAAAGGTGCAGAACCGGTTTTGTACAGACTATGTAAAATGTCGAAATGATGGTGATAGCACGCTCTCAGGATGACCTTTTGACCCTGACATCATAATATTGTGTTGCGAAACGCGCATAGGATGATGATCGACGGCTGCTTTATTATTTCTTTTTTCTGCAAAGCGCAAAAATCTTACTGATGGTAGGGAAAATAAGATCTGATTGATACGACCGGTCTGTTCAGTTTCCGGTTCCGATGCTGTATAATCATCTACAGAAGCACAAAGGACGCGGTCACATGAAGATGATGCTGGCGGAGAACATCCGCGCTTTCCGCAAGGAACGGTCGTTGACCCAGGAGCAGCTTTCCGAGGCCTTAGGGGTGACGGCGGGCGCGGTATATAAGTGGGAGGCAAAACTGTCGATCCCGGAGCTGGAGCTAATCATTCAGATGGCTGACTTTTTCGATACCTCCGTAGATGTACTCCTTGGCTATGAAGTAAAGGATAACCGACTGGAAGCGACGGTGAAGCGTTTACAGGAATACCGCCGCAGCAAGGACTGGGATGGGCTTGCTGCGGCGGAAAAGGCGCTCAAGAAGTATCCGCACTCCTTTCAGATCGTCACAGAGAGCGCTGCGCTGTACCGTGCGTTTGGCTTTGACAGCGGGGACAAGGCCCTGTTTCAGCGTGCACTGGAGCTTCTGAAGCAGTCTCGTCTGATGCTGAGTCAAAACGAAGATCCGCAGATCAGTGAGCAGACGATCCAGGGGAGAATCGCGGAAACGTATCTGGGGCTGGGTGAAACGGAGAAGGCAATAGAGCTTTGGAAAGCCTATAATGCCAGCGGGCAGTACAGCCATGAGATCGGGAATACTCTGGCTCAAAACGATCAAATTGATGAGGCGCAGCAGTTTCTGTCGGAGGCCCTTTTGAAACATGTCGCAGAGCTTGTAACTACGATCAACGGCTATTTGAATGTATATTTTAACTGCGGCGATCATGCCTCCCTGCAGGCAATCCTGGGCTGGGGAACCCGGCTTCTTTTGGGGCTTCGGAAAGCGGACACCCCGAACTACTTCGACAAAATATGCGCTGCCTTTCTCGCCGCTCTTGCCGGGTCGCAGTTCCTGACAGGGCAGGTAGACGAGGCACGTGATACCTTGATCAAAGCCAAAGAGCTTGTTGCTTTTTTTGACGCCTCTCCCAGCTATGACGAAAACGACATTTGCTTTGTCAGCCGCATTGAAGGCGCCAGCGCCTACGATGACCTGGGGGCGACGGCAATGGACGGTGTCAGTCTTGCAGTAAGCCAATTCAATAATGATGAGCTTACCGCTCTTTGGAAATCCATCACCGAACAGGAGGATCATCATGAATAAGAAAGAAATCAAAGCGCTGCGCCGCCCATTCGTCAAAGAACTGTTCAGGAATAACAAATTCAATTTGGCGATGACTGTGATGGCAGCCCTGTTCGGCGCTGCGGCAGAGCTGGTGATCTCTTGGCTTATCAAGGAAGTCGCCGACCTGATCTCCGGAGACTGCCCCTATGGTTTCGGTACGCTCCTGATCATCACAGGGGGCGCGTTTGCGCTGTTTGGACTGGCATGGATTCTGGACAGCACATTCCTCTCTGAGTTCCGCGCAAAGGCTATGAAGCAGTATCGGGAATATGTCTTTGCCCGGCTGATGGAAAAAGGGATTCAAGCCTTCTCTGGCGAGAACAGCTCCCTCTATATCTCTGCCCTCTCCAACGACGTGAACACCATCGAAACGGACTTTATTGGGAAACTACAGAGCACGATACAGGTCGGCATCGCGTTTGTCGGCGCGCTGGGGCTGATGCTTTGGTGCAGCCCACTGCTGACGCTGATCGCCATCGGCTTCTCCCTGCTGCCCATCATCGTCTCCGTGGTTTTGGGAAACAAGGCGGCAATCGCGGAAAAGAACGTTTCTGATCAAAAAGAACGCTATACCGGCATGCTGAAGGACGCACTCATGGGTTTCTCAGTGATCAAGAGCTTTAAGGCGGAGAAAAGCATTGCCAGATTGCATGATCAAAGCAACGCTGATGTAGCGGAAGCCTCGAAAAAACGCACGATGGTGAACGTACTGGTAGGCTATTCCTCAGGCATTGCGGGAGCGATCCTGCAGTTCGGCGTGTTCTTTGTGGCCGCCGCAATGGCACTCTCCGGCAAGGGGATCACAGCAGGTACCGCCATTGTGTTTGTTCAGCTGCTGAATTATGTGCTGGGGCCCATCCAGGCGTTCCCGACGTTTTTCGCCGGCATGATGTCCGCCAACTCGCTGATCGACAAGCTGGCTCACGCGCTGAACAAGCATGTTTCTGAAGAGGGCGAGCAGATCCCGGCGCATCTCACCGAGGGGATCTCGGCCAGAGATCTTGCATTTGCCTACGAAGAAGGGAAGCCTGTGCTGTGTGACGTGAACATGGACCTGCGCGCCGGCGGCTGTTATGCGCTGGTGGGCGGCTCCGGAAGCGGCAAGTCGACGATCCTGAATCTGCTGATGGCGTCCTCAAAGAATTATCAGGGCGAGATCCTCTATGACGGAAAAGAACTCAAAACCGTTTCCGCCAGCTCGCTCTACGACCTCGTATCCATCATCCAGCAAAGCGTGTTCGTCTTTAACAGCACCATTCGTGACAACATCACCATGTTCTCCGAGTTTCCGGAGGAGGAGATCGAACGCGCAGTGCGGCTTTCGGGACTGAAAAAGCTCATCGACGAAAAGGGCGCGGACTATCTCTGCGGCGAAAACGGCTCCGGCCTCTCCGGCGGTGAGCGGCAGAGAATCTCCATCGCCCGGGCACTGCTGCGCAAGACGCCTGTGCTCTTGGTGGACGAGGCCACGGCCTCCCTGGACGCCGAGACGTCCTTTGAGGTGCTGGACGCGATCCTGAAGCTGGACGGCTACACCCGCGTGATCGTCACCCACGATCTGGATGAAAACATTCTCCGTCGCTGTACCCGCCTGTTTGCCCTGAAAAACGGAGAGGTTTCGGAACAGGGGACCTTTGGAGAACTAATGGCACAGAAGGGCTATTTCTATTCACTGTTCACCATCACGCAGAAATAATCTTATCTCCTCGAGATATCTTGAAATTGGGCTGTGAATGGTATCATGTCGAACCGTTCGACCAAACATTACAATTGGCAAAGACAACTGGGAAATGCAATGACAAGCCTTTCTGAATAATCATGAAGTGTCCGCCCCAAACGCCTTCTAACGTGGCGTTTGGGAGCGGACTCTTTTTTTCTGACGCGTCCTGCTATTTCAATTTTTTGGAGTACTTGGCAATTTCTTGGTGTAGAGTTTTCTTCCATTCTATGTGATACTATTATTTGGTGGAATAGAAATCTCCAAGTGGAGGCATATATGTATAAAACGATGATTATTGATGATGATGCCGTAGTCAGGGAACGGCTGAAGGATATGATCGATTGGAAGGGACTGTCTTTGGAGCTTGTTTGTGAGGCGGGAGACAGTGACACGGCACTTGAAATGTATTTGTTGTATCGTCCAAAGATCATCATATCGGACATCAGCATTCCCCGGATTTCCGGACTTGAACTGGCAGAAGTCATGCGCAGGGAAGATGCCGATATACAGTTCATCATTATCACCGGTTATCATGATTTTGAATGGGCCAAGCAGTCGGTTCGCCTTGGAGCGATTGATCTGCTGAGCAAGCCGGTTTTTGCGGAGACAATCAATGCAAGCCTGCAAAAAGCGGTTCGGTACTTTCAGGCCAAGCAGCAGAAAAAACAATCGGTGGATTTTCTGAAGAACCTTGTCAGCGAAAACCTGCCGCAGATGCAGGAAACATTTATGATGGGCCTGCTGACAAAGGCCAGCGGAGAAACGGCCAATCTGGAAAAGCAGCTGCGCTTTTTGCAGATTCGCTGTCCCGGCCCGTATTATGTGGTCGCTATTCTGGCAGTGCACACCCTTCCGGAAGATATGGAGGAGGATGTGGCGCTGTTCTTGCTTCGTGATACACTGACCACCGCCATGAACGAAAACGGTTTTGATATGCTGGCACTGGTGGATACGCATGCGAGATTGAACTGTATTGTCAGCACTTCGGATGGCAATCCGGACGATCAGATCGAAACAGTTATCACTAGGGTGGGAGAACAACTGCACTTTTTGACCGGAATGGATCTTGTGTCAGGGATCGGGCCGACAGTCGACAGACTTGCCCTACTGCACGAATCCAGATCTGGTGCTGGGAACAAAAGCCAACCTTGCAGATAAACTGGCGTATGATCCTGATTGCAGCAAGCGCAGGAGCATGTATCCTTTTGTTAAGGAAGTCTTTTCTGATTACAATGTCATGATCGGCGGATCTTCTTCCTTTGATATCGTCCCGGGCCAATATGGAAAGCTGAACGCTATCCGTCGGTATCTTGCTGAAAATGACATGCATGAACAAGAAATTGCATACTGCGGCGATGATTACTCTGAGGGTGGCAACGATTATGATGTGTATGCAGGCGGTATTCCTTTTGTGAAGGTCGATCATTATGATCGGTTGAGGGAAACGCTGCAGGAAAATGGGCTGCTGTAGGAGAGAAGGCAATACAACAATCAATGGGCACAGCGGTATGATTGGCCAGGGTCTGGCTTCAGGAAGTTGGGAGATCCAGAGAGAGGCTTTTTGATGGAAAGCTTTCATTGGAGGACACCGGGAGAGGAGAGAATGGGAGGCGAAGCCCTCGCACGTTATCTGCAAAAGGTGTTCACTTTGCATAGCATGACGCCATGAAAAAGGAAACATGTAAACAGACTTGACAAGTGACCTTTCGTTCACTATGATAAGTGAGCGAAAGGTCACTTGTCATAATACGGAGGTTCATATGGCGAAAGATACGAAGGAAAGAATCCTGATGGCGGCACTTGAGATGTTTTCGCAAAAGGGGTACGAGGGAACGAATATCCGAGAGCTGTCCGCGTCCCTGGGTTTGGTCAAGTCCGGCATTTATAAGCACTATGAGAGCAAGGAAGCCATCTGGAATGCCCTGTTGGATCGGATGATTGCCTATTACGGGGAACGCTTTGGTTCTGTCGAACATCTGCCTCCTGTACCAGATTCCCTGGAAGATTTCATTTCCATGACCATGCAGATGGTGAATCTTACGATCCACGACGAGCAGATCATGAAGACGAGGAAAGTGCTCACCCTGGAACAGTACCGGGACGAGCGCGCGCGGGATCTGGCGACAAAGCATTTCCTGACCGGGCTGACGGAGATGTTCACGCGCATCTTTTCCGGCATGATGGACAAGGGCCTGCTGCAGCAGGACGATCCGGAGATGCTGGCCTTCGCCTATACCTCGCCGATTTCTGCGCTCATTCACCTGTGCGACAGGGATCCGGAGAAGACAGAAGAAGCGATAGCCCGGATAGAGGCCTTCAGCCGGCATTTCATCAGAATCTATGCGCGGGATATTTCAACGACTCAAAAACAACATCCATGAACTGTGGAGAATGAGGACGAGTTCGTTTCGACGATATGATGGAAAAAGTACCCTTCTCAGGAAGAGGTGATTTTGTGAAGAGATATTTCGGCAGCCTGTCTTTTTACAGACAGGCGTTGATGATTGGCATTCCCGTAATGCTGCAGTCGCTGATCCAGTCCCTGGTCTCTCTGGTGGATAACTTCATGGTGGCAGGGCTGGGGGACGTGAAGATGTCCGGCGTGAGCATAGCGGGCCAGATCCTGTTTGTGTTCATTGTGCTGTCCAACGCCATCTGCGCAGCGGGCGGCATCTACATGACGCAGTTTTCCGGAGCAAAGAACAGGGACGGCATGCGGCAGGCCCTTCGCTTTAAGTTTTATCTGATCGGGGCCTTTATTGCTGTCTATCTGCTGGTTTGCTTTGTGTTTCCCCGCCAGATCCTCAACCTGATGGTGATTGGAAACGCTGAGGCGGAAGCCATTCTGGATGCGGGTGAGGAATACATGCGCCTTATGGGCTTTATGGGCGTACCCTTCTGCATCTCTGTGGTGCTGGCGACATCCATGCGGGAAATCGGACAGGTACGGGCTCCGCTTGTGATCTCCGTGATCGGCACGCTGGTGAATACGGGGCTGAACTGGGTGCTTATCTATGGCAATCTCGGCGCGCCAAGGCTGGAGGTGCGCGGAGCAGCCTACGCCACCCTGATTGCCCGATTTGTTGAAATGGCGCTTTATATTTTCTATGTCCGGCGAAATCCACAGCCGTTCCTGGGAAAGCGAGGGGAGAAGCTGCCCACGGACTGGAAGCTGTTTGGCAATATTCTTCGGCGCGGCTGGCTGATGCTGTTCTCCGAAGTGCTCTGGGTTGCCTCAGAAACTGTCACCACAGCAGTCTATAACGGCCGGGGCGGCGCGGACGTGGTTTCTGGCATGTCAGCGGGCTGGGCGATCGTGAACCTGCTGTTCGTATCCTTTGGCGGCATCAACACGGCAACTTCCGTGATCATCGGAAAGACGCTGGGCAAAGGACAGCTGGACGAAGCGCGGAAGCAGAAGATCTGGATGCTGTCTGCGGCCCTGGTGTTCGGATGTTTTATGACATTGATGGGTGCACTGGTGACTCTGCTTACGCCGCTGGTGTTCGGCCACCTTTCCCAGGTGGCGCAGGGGATCTGCCGGGATCTGGTGCTGCTGGTGTCATTGTATATGCCGCTGTGGGTTTACAGCAACGTGCAGTTTTCAGTGGCCCGGGCAGGAGGCGATACGGTCATGGGGGCGGTGGTAGACGGCTTCGTGACACTGCTTGTGGTCATTCCCGGCATCTTGCTTCTGGCACGGCTGACGAACTGGGGTCCGGTGCTGATGTATGGCGTATTGAAGCTTACAGATTTTGTGAAGATCGTCATTGCCCATCTCTGGCTGAAAAAGGAGAAGTGGGTGAAAAACCTGACGGTGCAGGCAGACTGATGCTGCAGTGGCATATGATGAGAAAACAGCATGGGCATGCGGGAGGTGTATCATGGATAAGAACTGGTCTGAAATGAATAAAGAGATGCAGGCGCTGATTGCAAAGAATGCCACATTCAGAGACGGCATTGAAATGTTGCTGACTTTGAGAAAAAGCCTGTTTGAACAGGTCACGCAAATCGTGAGCACTTATCCGGAGGAAGCATTTTACCGGATGCCCTTCGCCGGGGCAGAAGGGTACCACAGCAAGACGCTGGCCTATTCCATCTGGCATATTTTCCGCATCGAGGATATTGTGGCCCATGAGATGATTGCAGAGGATCAGCAGGTACTGTTCAGAGAGGACTTTCAGACAGCCCTTCATTCTCCGATCGTCACGACGGGGAACGAGCTTGTCGGGGATGAAATCGCAGCGTTTTCCAAACAGCTGAACATCCAGGTACTGTATCGGTATGCTCAGGAAGTGATGCAGTCCACGGATCGGATTCTGATGGGCCTGGAGTATTCCGACCTGAAACAGCGGTTCGGAGAGGAAATGCGCGAAAAACTGCTGCGCACAGGCTGCGTCAGCGAGGCTGAAAGTGCTGTCTGGCTGATCGGGTACTGGTGCAGCAAGGATGTGCAGGGGCTCATTCGCATGCCGTTCAGCAGGCACTGGATCATGCATATTGAAGCGATGCAGCGCATCAAGAACAGGCTGTGCAAGCTGGTGCGAAAGGGTGTGGATCCCATCGCCTATTGCGGGTTTTCCTGCAATCACTGCTTTCTGAGCGAATGGTGCGGATCATGCCGGACGGCATACAATACCTGTTCTTTCGCCACGGTTTCGCCGGACGGAAAATGCCCCAACGCGGCCTGCTGTCAGAAAAAAGGAATCGACGGCTGCTATGCATGTGACCAGCTGGAAAACTGCGAAAAGGGTTTTTATACTCCTTCCAATGATGGAGCGAACGCAGCCAGAGCCCAGGCCATGTACATCAGAAAGCATGGGAAAAAGGAATTTCTCAGAGCGCAGGATCGGCTCCATGAAAAATATGATTTTGCCAGGACGCAGGAGATCCTTGGCCAGGACTGGCATGAAGGATTACGGATTCTGGAAGAGAGCTGACGCGGAGGTATCCCGATGCATCAACAGACACATGGAAAGCGGTACGCTGCGCTTCTGAGAGGCGTCAATCAGAGCGGGAAAAACAAGACGCCCATGAGTGATCTGCGGCAGGTGTTCTGTGAACTGGGCTTTACAGATGTGGAAACGATCCTGAACAGCGGCAATGTTCTTTTTTCAGCCACAGAAGATGACAGGAATGAGATGAGTCGTCAGATCACAGATCAGATACGGGCATCCTTTGGGTATGTGATTCCTGTACGTGTTGTGGAGATCGGGCATCTCAAAAGCATTCTGGATCACGCGCCTGCATGGTGGGATACGGAGGACAAAAGCAGATATCATAATCTCATTTTTATCCTGACAGAAGAATCCCCGCAGAATATCTGCGGGCTGATCGGTGAACCCTCCGAAGGGATGGAACAGACAGAAATATACGAGGATGTCATTTTCTGGAGTTACGATCTCTCGTGCTATCAGAAATGCAACTGGTGGAAGAAAACAGCATCAAAGGGAATTGCGGAAAAACTGACGATCAGGACAGGAAACACGATCAGGAAGATATGCAGGCAGGGAGGCTCATTATGAAAAATGGTATGACGAAGAATATGAGTTCTGTGTGGAAGCGACAGGCTTCCTACGTGGTGATCATACAGAATGATATTGCCGCAACGGAGAAGAGATAGGGGATCGCTATGTCTGCACTTACGGGTGCCCGGTCAACCAGGATGGGTATGGAATCTGTTCAAAGACGATGATGATGCTTTATCCTCGATGGAGGCTGTGCGAAGCGGAGGGGACCTCGAAAATCTGGGTGTTTCGGAATACTGAGGTTCCGGCTCTGTATTCCTGCTGCAAATACACCAATGAGTCTTCCTTTCGAACAGCGGAATCCATCGGCATGCGCTTTGCATGCGAAGTTCCGGATGAAGTCAACGGAATAACACATGTGTTGGTGATCTAAAGGGAAGACTGGATGAGGGAAATCAATCATCAACATTCAAACCATTCATGAAAAAGCGATTGCGAAGAAAAAAGAAAGAGGTGGACCTATGAAGATTCTTGTACTGAACGGCAGTCCCAAGAAAAAGAGCGACACCTTCCGCCTGACGGAAGCCTTCCTGCGGGGGATGAACCGTGGAGAAACGCATGAGGTTCACCTCATGCATGTCAGAGAAAAGCAGATCGCGCCATGCCGGGGCTGTTTTGGCTGCTGGCAGCGGGGGGACGGGCACTGCATCATCGCGGACGACCAGAACACGATTCTGGACCTGTATCGTGAAGCGGATGTGATCATCTGGAGCTTTCCGCTGTACTGTTATGGCATGCCTTCACCGCTGAAGGCCGTGCTGGACCGGACAATACCGCTGGTTAAAATGCGCATGGTGCAGCATCCGGACGGAACCGTCAGCCATGAACCGCTCGTGGATTTTTCACGCGTCCACACGCTGGTGATCTGCGGCTGCGGCTTTCCGGACTGGGACGGCAATTTTGACGGCCTGAAGGTGATGTGCAAAACCTGTTTTGGGAACCCGGACATGGTCTGCGTGCCCGAAACACCACTTATGAATGTGCCCGAGGCCGCTGTTGTGGCAGATCCTCTGCTGAAACGATTCGAGGAAGCCGGAGCAGAGTATGCGAATCGCCTGACGCTTTCTCCGGAGACAGTCGCGGCGCTGGAGCGACCCATGATTCCAAAGGAAGAATATATCCGAAACGTGAACGGAGGCTGAAAGCATGAAGGATTTCATCGGATTCTGCGGGCTGGACTGCGAAATCTGTGAGGCCCGGATTGCGACGATCAACCAGAATGACGACCTGCGGCAGAAGGTGGCCAGAGCATGGTCAGAGATGAACGGCGTGGAGATCACGCCGGAGATGATCAATTGCTCCGGATGCCGGATCGATGGGCCGAAAACGCCCTATTGCGAATCCATCTGTCCAATACGCCAGTGTGCAGTCGGGAAAAAGGTGGAAACCTGCGGGGACTGTCCGGAAATGGAAAACTGTGAAAAGCTGACGGCCATCACCGGGAACAACCCGGATGCCGCGAAACATCTGCGGTGTAACCGGTATCTCTCGCTTCGGGAGCGTCCGGAACTGCTGGAAAGCGCAGCAGCGTGGTTTCATGAGAAATGGGGCGTGCCAGAGGAAGCTTATCATGCCTGCATGGCGGCGTATCTGAACCGGGAAACGGAATATGGCTGGTACCTTTGTCTGGCAGGGAACCGTATTGTCGGCGGGCTGGGGGTCATCGAGAACGATTTTCACGACAGGAAGGATCTTGCCCCAAACGTCTGCGCTGTCTATACAGAAGAGGGGTTCCGGGACCAGGGCATTGCCGGACGGCTGCTGAATCTGGTTGTGGAGGACATGCGGGCCAAAGGAATCACGCCGCTGTACCTGGTTACAGATCACACCGGATTCTATGAGCGGTATGGCTGGGCGTTCCTGTGCATGGCGCATGACGACAGCGGGAGTGAGACACGGGTATATATGCATCGATAGAGGGGAAAAACCATAGAAACCACAATCATCCGCCTTGAAAGAAAAGACGACTACAGAGAAAACGAAAACCTGATCCGGGAAGCTTTCTGGAACGTGTACAGACCCGGATGCAGCGAGCATTATGTGATGCATGTCCTGCGGGATGATCCGGCCTTCATTCCGGAACTGGACTTTGTGATGGAGCAGGACGGACGTCTGATCGGGCAGAACATGTTCATGAAGATGGTCATTAATGCCGATGACGGCCGGGAGATTCCCGTGCTGACCATGGGTCCGATTGGAATCATTCCGGAACGCAAGAGGCAGGGCTACGGGAAAATACTGCTGGATTTCTGCCTGGAAAAGGCGACGGCCATGGGCTTTGGCGCAGTGCTCTTTGAGGGTAATATAAAATTCTACAGTCACTGCGGCTTCGATTATGCCAGGAAGTTCGGCATCCGCTATCACGATCTGCCGGAAGGCTCGGACGATTCCTTCTTCCTGTGCAGGGAACTGATCCCGGGGTATCTGAGGGGTGTCACGGGGGTGTACCAGACGCCGAAGGGCTACTATGTGGACGACGCGGACGTGGAAGCCTTCGACCGGGAGTTCCCGCCCAAAGAAAAGCTGAAACTGCCGGGTCAGCTGTTCGATTGAAGGGAAAACCGCTGGCATGGCGCGCCTGATCGGGGACGGCCCCGGCGTGATGAAGATGCTGCGGTAAAACCGGTACAGGATGGGATGCTGTGATCAACCTGCGGGTTGTCAACGCACCCGCTGATCACGAAGAAAACGAGGAGAATCGCGATGCAGTTTGGCATGCCGACGCTGATCGAAAACCATACACTGGAAGAAAATGCGGCCCTGTGCGAAACGCTTGGGCTGCGTTTCATAGAGCTGAATATGAACTTCCCGGAGTACCAGGCGGACAGGCTGGAGCAGACAGAGGAGCTGATCCGGATTGGGAATCAGCATGGGCTGTACTACACCATTCATCTGGACGAAAACCTGAACATCGCGGATTTCAACCCGCTGGTGGCGCAGGCCTGGCTGGAAACCGTCCGGCGGACGATCTTTGCGGCCAAAGCGCTGCTGCCCCTGCGGGATCGATACGGAGATCCCCGTCAGCCGCTGACGCTGAATATGCACATGCACCATGGCATCTACATCACCCTGCCGGACCGGAAGGCATATATGTATGAGCGGGACTTTGAGACCTACATGGAATCATTTGCCGCTTTCCGGTCTCTGTGCGAGGAGTGGATCGGCGGCAGTGACATCATGATGGCCATAGAAAACACGGACGGTTTCCGGGAGTATGAGAAAAAGGCGATGGCTTTTCTTTTTGAGAGCCCAAAGTTTGGGCTGACCTGGGACATCGGGCACTCGAAGGCCACCCATGAGAAGGATGTGCCGTTTCTGATGGAGCATCAGGAAAAGCTGATCCATTTTCACATCCACGACGGCACGGAAACACCGCCGAGGAATCATCTCGCCCTGGGGGATGGCGAGATTCATTTGACAGAAAGGCTCCGGGCCGCTGAAAACAGGCATGCCCGGTGCGTTCTGGAAACCAAGACAGTTCAGGCACTGAAACAATCCGTTCAGTGGCTGCGAAACAACAGGGAGGCATAAGATGGATTCGAAACTGTTTGCACAGGCAATCATCAAATTCCTGAGCGGCCTGGTGACCGTAGGTCTTCTGCTGTTTCTGCCGGCGGGCACTTTCAGCTACTGGCAGGGCTGGCTCCTGATGGGGATCCTCTTTGTCCCGATGTTCATCGCGGGACTGGTCATGATGAAAAAGTCACCCGACCTGCTTCGCAGGCGGCTCGACGTGAAGGAACAGGAGGCCGAGCAGAAAACCGTGATAGCCCTCAGCGGGCTGATGTTCCTGGCAGCGTTTCTTGTTGCGGGGCTGAATTTCAGGTTCGGCTGGATTGTGCTGCCGGCCTGGGTGTCCTGGGCCGCAGCGGTCGTGTTCCTGCTGGCCTATGCGCTGTATGCGGAGGTGCTGCGGGAGAATGTCTGGCTTTCCCGGACCGTGGAAGTGCAGGAAAACCAGAAGGTTATCGACACCGGGCTGTACGGCGTTGTCCGGCACCCCATGTACATGACCACGCTGCTCCTGTTCCTTGCCATGCCGCTCGTGCTGGGGTCCATCCTTTCCTTTGTGATCATGCTGGCCTATATCCCGATCATTGTAAAACGCATCCGCAATGAAGAAAAGGTCCTGGAAAGCGGGCTGGAGGGATACACGGAATATAAAAAACGGGTCAGATATCAGGTGATCCCGTTTGTGTGGTGACAGAGATGAAGATTGTGGAGTATGGAAAGCAAACCCGGGAAGTCATCCTGCTGCTTCACGGAGGCGGATTGTCCTGGTGGAATTACCGATCCGAGGCGGAGCTGCTGAGTGACCGTTATCATGTGGTGCTGCCGATTCTGGACGGGCATGCAGACAGCGATGAGGAGTTTGAGAGCATAGAAGAAAACGCGGCCCGTATCATTTCCCATATTGACCGCGAGTACGGTGGTGCCGTTCTTTTCATCGGCGGTTTGTCCCTCGGCGCGCAGATCCTGGTGGAGATGCTGTCGCAGAGGAAGGACATCTGCCGGTATGCAATGATCGAAAGCGCGTCGGTGATCCCGTCCCGCATGACGAACGCTCTGATCGGTCCGATGCTTTCGTCAAGTTTCAGCCTGATCCGGAAGAAATGGTTTGCAGGAATACAGTTTCGTTCTTTGCATATTCGGAATGAACTGTTTGAAGACTATTTCAGGGATACGGTGAAAATCTCAAAAGAGAATATGATTGCGTTTCTGAAGGCAAACACAGCGTATGAGCCGAAACCGGCGCTGCAGGAGTGTCGTGCCCGGGTGAGAATCATTGTGGGAGGCAAAGAACAGAAAAGCATGCTGCGTTCTGCGCACACTCTTCGGAACATGATCCCGGAGAGCGTGCTGGAAGTCAGAGAAGGCCTTTTCCATGGTGAATTCTCCCTGAACTATCCGGAGCAGTATGCTGCTGAGATTGGTGAGATGCTCAGCGGTGGAGAGCATATTTCAGGCTGATGGCGGTTTCATGGGGAAAAAGAAAAACTCCACAGAAACGCTCTGACTGCAACAGACCGTTTCAAGTGGAGCTCAATCAATGATGGCTGGGGCTGCTCAGGGCACAAGAGATGCAATGTCGGCTTTGGATTCTCCCCACACTGCTGTACCCAGGCTGATGTTTTTGTCAAGCGAAGGGCTGGTATTGCCGCGGAAAAGACTGCCGATGGAATAGGCTGCACTCATGGCCAGATTCACATCCATGCGGCCCAGACTGTTTCCTTCCGGGTCGGTGAGCTCGAGATTGCTCCTGTAGGTTGTTTTTGAAGTCACTGAACCGGATGATGTTTCTGTTCCATGGATATACACACGGCCATCGTCGCTGTAGTGATCATAGACTGCGGAGACGGTGGCTTTGTTGAGAAAGTCTGTTTTTTTCCGGATAGTGACAAAACCGGATGCAGCACCCTGGATTTTCACATCATAGCTTCCAAGAGCAGCGGGTTCCCGGGCATAACTCCCCACGGCGGGGGTCGCTTCTGCCGCGACAGGTTCCAGCGGCTGATAATCCAGCAGTTTTACCATCTGAACCCGGACACCGTTTCCGCCTTTTTCGCGTTCCATCCACATGGTAGCGGTGCCGTCGCTTTTCCAGGACATGGGTGAATTGTACATCCATACCCCGTCGGGATCGGACAGATTCAGGCCCATGTATCCTTCTTCAGTCTGTGATTTTTCAATATTGATCAGCGCAGGGCCGATATTTCCTTCGCGGGAAGAGCGCACCCCGGTGACGCCGTACATATAGACCTGACCGAGAATATTGTGCAGCACTTCGCCGTAGGGCCGGGGCACCAGGCCAAGAACCGCCATATCGGTTGACTCAGAAAAGCGTGTGGTCATCACAATGCCCAGCTTTTCGTCGGGGGAGAAAATGGTGGTTTCATCATAACCGGGGTTGCGGGTGATCAGCGTCACCTCACCGGTTGCGATGTCCTGAACAATGGAATCAGCCATACCGCACGGAGCCGCACCCACAAGAGAAATGGCGCGGCCGCCATGAACGAACTGCTTCACTTCTCCGCCGATTTCGGGCGTGTACAGATACAGGCCATCATGGTCCGGATCCGGCTGGAATGCGTTCATGTTGCTGATATACTGTGCATCCTCGATGACATAGCTGTTTTCTGTACGCACCAGTCTGCCCATGGCATTCACCGCACCGCAGTCACTTCTGCGGATCGTCCATGCCATGTGCTCATTGTCAGGGGCGATAATGACCTCGGTCCACTTGTCCACAATGTTTGCGCCTTTGACGAATGCATCAGGAAACACAATGGGCACCATTCTGGCGGCATCTTTGGGACAGTTGTCCAGATTATAGCCTTCGGGGTATTCCAGGACGCTGTCTCCCATCAGGATGCGCGTGTTATCCTGGAAGGGCAGGAGGCGGCTGCCGCCTCTTGAAGTGCCGCGATAGATCTTGAGAAGATCCGTGCCGTCATCGTTGACTGAGCTGATGACCGTCTGGGAACCGTCACGGGCAACCACCAGCACGCGGCCGGAAAAACTGTAGGAAGCCCGCTGGACAGACATGCTTTTGTCCAGTTTCAGTGTGGATACCTCCACGCTGCCTACACCCTGGTTCTGCGTATCCATGATGGTCCTTGCACCTTCAGTATACTTGTACTCCCGGAACCTGCCGGCATTGGATCTGTTCAGGCCGATGATGGCGGCCACGATGCAGAACAATGGCCCCAAAGATCGTCAGTGTATTGCGAAGCGCGCGGTGCTTTCGTGCACATTTTTTCATTTGATACCTCCGTTGTCTGCAGAATATGGGAACAGCGGGATTGTGCTGCTTTTTCTGCAGTGAACTCAGTATAGCAGGGCCTTTGTTAAACTTCAGTTAATCGTATGTCCCCTCTGCATGATGATGTTTTGTCAGTTGATTGCGGATGGACAGGGAAGATCCGATGCAAAAACATGCCGGTCAGCACAGGGAAATGAACCCCATTGTCGAAAGACTTTCCTGACATCACGTCTGAGGATCAGAGAAAGAAACCGGTCTGTCCGGAAAGGGAGAAACCGGTCACACAGGAATGGAGGCATCGAGATGAAAGAACCATCCAAATCCATTTTGAGTACATTCCACTTTGGCGGACAAACCGTATGCTATATCCTGAACCATCCTTCCGAAACGGTGGGGATGACAGTCTTTCCGACCATGCTGCAGGACCGGTTCACGCTCGACGGCCGGTGGATGGCAGACAGTCTTGTCCAGCTCAAGCTCATCGGGGACGGATATGCCGCATCCTATTCCCAGGGCCTTGTCATGCATGGCAGTGAAAGCACATTCCAGCTGAAATATATCCGGCAGACGGTTGAGGAATCGGAAGAAGAAACAACGGTGCAGACGGTGCTGCAAAGCCCGAGAATCACTGCGGTTCATGTCCTGCGCTTCAGAAAAGGCACGCCGTATCTGACCGTCCAGACCTGTCTTGAGAATACATCGGGCACCGTGCAGAAACTGGAATATGCGACCAGCTTCAATGTGTGCGGCCTGTCGCCGATTGGAGAAGAGGAGCGGGTGGCTGATCTGAACTTTTACCGGCTGACCAGCCGCTGGAGCGGAGAAGGCAAGCTGCTGAAGCAGTCCATGCTGGATCTGCATATGGAGCCGAGCTGGTCCCGCCACGGGGCAAATGCCCTGCGCTACGGACAGGTCGGTTCCATGCCGGTGCGCGGCTTTTTCCCGTGGGGCGTCGTGGAGGACGAGAAGGAAGGCTGGTGCCTTGGTGCACAGCTCTATTATCCCGGCTCCTGGCAGATGGAAGTGTACAACAAGGATGACAGGATCGCCTTTGCAGGAGGCCTCGCGGACCGTGAGTTCGGGCATTTCCTGAAGACACTGCATCCCGGAGAAGTGTTGACAGCGCCAAAAGCCGTGCTGGCTGCGGCGATGGGCGGCGTGGACGAAGTCAGCTGGTGCATGACCCAGGCCCAGGAAGAGGCGCTGAAGGACCTGCCGGAGACGGAGAAAGACCTGCCCGTCATTTTCAATGAATACTGTACGACCTGGGGCGAACCGACAGAGGAAAATCTCAAGCGGGTCACGGAAGCGGTTCGAGGGCATGGATTCAGGTATCTGGTGATCGATGCCGGATGGTATGCGCCAAAGACCGGTCCGTGGTATAACCGCCAGGGCGACTGGGTGCCCAGCTGCGACCGGTTCCCGAATGGGCTGAAGAAAACGGCGCAGGCGATCCGGGACGCAGGCATGATCCCGGGGCTGTGGATGGAGTTTGAAATGGCGGGGCATGAGTCCCAGGCGTATCACGATAAAGAGGAACTCTTTCTCAGACGGGACGGTCTGCCGCTTGAGGACGGCGGCAACCGCTTCTGGGACATGAAAAAACAGGAAACCGTTCAGTATCTGGATGAGCGCGTGATCGGAACGCTGCGGGACAACGGATTCGGCTACCTGAAAGTGGACTACAACGGGAATTACGGCATCGGCCCGGACGGGGAGGAGAGTTTCGGGGAGGAACTTCGAAAGTCGGTGCTGGCTTCGCAGGACTACTTCCGCCGCATCAGGGAGAAGATCCCGGGCATCGTAATCGAAAACTGTGCATCCGGCGGCCATCGGCTGGAGCCGTCCATGATGGGCGTATGCTCTATGGCCTCCTTCTCTGACGCCCATGAATGCGTTGAAATCCCGGTCATTGCGGCCAATGTGCACAGGGCCATTCTGCCGCGCCAGAGCCAGATCTGGGCGGTGCTCCATAGCTCGGATTCGGACAGGAGGCTGTATTATTCCATGGTCAACGGCTTCCTGGGACGGCTCTGCGTATCGGGCGATGTCTATGACCTGTCGAAGCATCAATGGGAACTTCTCGACCAGGGCATTGCATTCTACCGCAGGTGTGCACCCGTCATCCGTTCTGGCCGGAGCATGCGCTATGGCAGGGAGGACCAGGATTACAATCATCTCAAAGGATGGCAGGGCATTGTTCGGGAAGGCACCGGGGACGCAGGCGATCTGTGCATGACGGTCATGCATCGCTTTGCATGTGAGGAAAACACATTCAGCGTGCCGCTGCCCTGCGGTTCCTGGGAAATCGTCGGAAGCTATGGAGAGAAAGAGACACAGGTCCATCTGGATCATCAGATGCTCTCGGTGTGTACAGAAGGTGATTTCTCAGCGGCCGTGATTCTCCTCCGGCGTCTGAACTGACGGGCAGAGGGAGAGCATTCTCCGCACAGAAAAACAGGGTTCTCTGACAGATCGTCAGGGGACCCTGTTCTGGTTCACTCCGGCTTTTGGAAGACAGCGGCATTATCTGCCGGTGTACTTTTTTCTGTACTGTGCCGGGGTGCAGCCCATCACGCTCCGAAAGCTCTGAATGAAATAATTCGGCGTGTTGAAGGCAAGACGCTCGGAAATCTCCGCGACGGGGAGCGCTGTGGTCTCCAGAAAGACTCTTGCCCTCGCAATCTTGGCATCCCGGATATAGGTGCTGATGGATTTGCCGGTCTCCTTTTTGAATTTCTCGGTCAGGTAGTATTCGGTATAACCGACCAGGGCCGCGAGATCGGCGGTGCGGATGCGCCGGTCGAGGCTGAGCTCAATATAATCGCAGCATTTCTGCACAGCGTGTGAGTAGTTGGGATTGGAGCGGACATAGTGCACGCGGTAGATGAAATCGTGGTACATGGCATGAGCCAGGGACGCCAGTTCACCGCTGTCGCGGCAGTTCTCCGCATTCTGAATATAGGAATCCCCCAGTGAATAGGCTACTTCAGGGGAAAGCCCGCCTTCCATTGCGGCGCGGCTGACGAGGGTGGTGAAGACGAGAATACTGGTCTTCATCTGGCGCAGCGGATCCTGGCCTTCCACGGGTACGCCGGGGCTCAGGGTCATGCTGGTGCGAAAGGCGTCCTGATAATTGATGTCGCCTTCCCGCACCATTTGCAGGAGGGCCTGTTCGGACTGATACACCTGCATCCGGTTCCTCTCCCCGGCAGGCTGGTCCTGAATGCTGGTGTGCGTGAGGTCCGGATGATGGAGCGCTTCCAGACCGAGCTGCTGTCCGGTCAGCGTGTTGTGCACCATCAAAACATACCGGGAAAATACGGCATAGGGAATGACCGGCATCTCCGGGAGGGCGGCGCACAGGGCATGAATCCATGCCGCGTGTTCGGGGCCGGGAAGGGCACTGTACAGCGCTGAGCGGACAGGCTTTTCCCTGGGGGCTGTATAGAATACAGGTCCGATGACAAAGATCAGACTCTTTTTCCGCTCCTCTTCAAAGGTGACCGCCCACTGCATGCCGATGGCTGAGCCGAGGATTCGGGGCAGGCTTTCGTCTGTCTGGTTCACGAGACTGCGTACTTTTTGCAGTGTGCCAAGATGATCAAACGCCTGCGTGAGCATGGTCTTGAACGGGTCCGGACAGGAGGAGGCAATATACCGTCCATCGGCATCATAGCACCAGATGTACAGTTTTTCGCCTTCCGGGATCATGGACTGAAGCAGCATCAGATTCTGCTCAGCGCGGGTGATTCCGGCATACATTGGATCACATCCTCTGCATATTCTGCCTGTATTTTAACATTGATTCGTGCGCGTGACAAACGGAAATGGCGGAATACCAACAAAAAATTTAAACTGAATTTTGAAAACAACCTGAATTTTTGTCATTTTACTGTTCTTTTTGACTTTACGGGCATGGCGGCATCCGTCTATAATCCAACCAGAAAGTGCAGGAATCACTGCCCTTCGGAAAGAAACATATGGAAAAGAGGAAATCGATCATGTCAAAGGTACAAACGGCTCCTGTTCCCAACGACGGTGTTCAGTATCGCAAAGCCAAACTCTGGCAGATTATTCTCGTGGCCTTCAATGCTTTCAACGGCATGGCAGTGTATTTTCTGATCGGCCTTGCCAGCTACTCCGCTTCCATCGGTTACGGCATCGCCACCGTCGTGGTCGGCGGTCTTCTGACCTTCACCCGTATCTTTGATGCCATCACAGACCCGCTGCTGGCCTTTGTGTATGACCGCTTCAATACCCGCTGGGGCAAAGTCCGTCCGCTGATGCTCATCGGCTGGGCAATCCAGAGCCTTGGACTGCTGTGCATGTTCAACTTCTTCTCCAGCAAGGGTCACGGCATTCCGATGTTCCTTCTGTTCTACCTGATCTATGTCATCGGCTACACGGTCGTCAACATGACGGCCCAGACACTGCCGGCCCTGATGACCAACGATCCCAAACAGCGTCCCACCGTGGGTGTCTGGCAGACGATTCTCAACTATCTGACCCCCATGGCCCTGAACATTGTGGTGTATACCAAACTGATGCCTGCGATGGGCGGAAGTTTCAACCAGGAATTCCTGAATGTCACCACCTGGCTGTGCGTCACCATTTCCTTTATCGGTGTGGTGCTGGTCTGCATCGGCATCGCAGAATATGACAAGCCGGAAAACTTCAAGGGCATCCGCAATGAACGCCTGAAGGTGCGCGACATGGTGGACGTGCTCAAGAGCAACAAGCCTCTGCAGAGCTACATTCTCTCCGCCGCTTCCGACAAAATCGCCCAGCAGGCTTCCTCCGCATCCATTGTCAGCACCATGCTCAACGGCATTCTCATCGGCGATATGGGCCTGGCCACCACGCTGAGCATGATCGGCATGCTGCCGTCCATTCTCTTTGCAGCCTATGGTGCAAAGTATGCCGGCAAGCACGGCCACAAGGAATCCATTGTTTCCTGGACACGCAACTGCATTATTGCCAATATCGTCATGATCGCGTTCTTTATGATTGTGCGCCATACCGTAGGCACACAGACCATTGCACACATGGGCATCACGATGATTGCCTTTGTGGCGCTGACATTTCTGGTCAATGGCTTTGCCATGTGCGTCACCACAGCCAATACCGGATTCATGGCGGATATCATTGACTATGAACTGGACCGCAGCGGCAAGTACATCCCTGCCGTGATCAGCGGCACCTACAGCCTGGTGGACAAGATTGTGTCCTCCTTCTCTGCAGCCATTGCGACGGGCTGCGTAGCACTCATCGGTTATACCGCCACCATGCCTCAGCCCGGTGATCCGGCGACCTCCGGTGTGTTCTACATGACCATGTTCCTCCGCTATGGTCTGGCCATTCTCGGATGGATCTGCACGCTGCTGGCCATGCGCGGCTGCAAGCTGACCAAGGATGAAATGGTCCATGTGCAGAAGCGCATTGCGGACAAGAAAGCCGAAGCCCAGGGAAAACTTTTTGAAGAGGAACTGCACAAGGGGGACAAACCGAATGCGTAAGATCACGGTCCTCAGGGACGGATGGAAATTCCTGAAAGCAGATGTTTCTGAGACGCAGGCGGCCGCGGTTTTCGGGCAGGGAGAGAGCATCTCCCTGCCGCATACCTGGAATGTGGTGGACGGACAGGACGGCGGCAATGATTACCATCGCGGCCGGTGCTGGTATGTGCGTGAGCTGACATGCGAAGAGCTGGAAGGGGAATGCGTATTCCTTGAAATCAACGGCGCAGCCATGTCGGCAGATGTCTATTTCAACGGGCAGCATCTTCTCCGTCACGAAGGCGGGTACTCAGCGTTCCGGACGGATCTGAGTGCGCTGCGTGGAGAACGCAATGTGCTGGCCATTGCAGTGAGCAATGAGAGCAATGACACGGTCTATCCCCAGAAAGCGGATTTTACTTTTTACGGCGGACTGTACAGGGAAGTGCGGCTGATTTCCGTGCCCTCAGAGCATTTTGAACTGCTGCGGGACGGGACACCCGGCATTAAGGTAACGCCGAAAGTGGACCTCAGCGCACACCGGGCGACGGTGGAAGTCGAAACCTGGCAGAATGCATCCTCTGTTACCATGACCGTGGCCGGGGAAAGCCAATGTGTCCGGTCTGAAAACGGGCATGCGCTGGCCGTGTTTGAAATTGAACATGTGCACCTGTGGGACGGCGTGGACGATCCGTACCTTTACACGGCCTGCGCTGTCCTTGAGAGCGGGGACATGGTCATTACACGGTTTGGCTGCCGGGAATTCAGGTGTGATCCGCACAACGGCTTCTTCCTCAACGGGCGCAGCTATCCCCTGCGCGGCGTCAGCCGGCACCAGGACCTGAAGGGAAAGGGCAATGCCCTGTCCCGTGAAGATCACGCTGCGGACATGGAGATCATCCGGGAGATTGGTGCAAACACACTGCGCCTGGCACATTATCAGCATGCGCAGGAGTTCTATGATCTGTGCGACGAAAACGGCATCGTGGTGTGGGCGGAGATTCCCTATATCACCATGCATATGAAGGGCGGCCGCGAAAACACCCTCAGCCAGATGCGCGAACTGATTACGCAGTGCTACAATCATCCGTGCATCGCGGTGTGGGGCCTGTCCAATGAAATCACCGCAGCCAGCCCGGTCAATGAGGATCTGCTGGAAAACCACCGCCTGCTCAATGATCTGTGCCACCGCATGGACAAAACCCGCCTGACCACCATGGCGGATGTCTTCATGCTTGAGACGGACAGTCCCATCCTGGAGATCCCGGACATCAACAGCTACAACCTGTATTTCGGGTGGTATCTGGGTGACCTCGATCAGAACGATGAGTTTTTTGATGAGTATCATGAAAAGTATCCGGACCGCGTGATCGGATTTTCCGAGTATGGCGCGGATGCCAATCCTGCGTTCCATTCTTCTCATCCTGAAAAGGGAGACTATACCGAGGAATACCAGGCGCTGTATCATGAGCATATGCTGCGCATGATCCAGGCCCGCCCGTACCTGTGGGCGACGCATGTCTGGAACCTGTTTGATTTTGCAGCCGACGGACGCGATGAAGGCGGAAAGCACGGCGAGAATCAGAAAGGCTTGGTCACCTTTGACCGGAGTCTTCGCAAGGATGCCTTCTATCTGTACAAGGCGGCCTGGAACCGGAAGACGCCCTTTGTGCATCTGTGCGGCAAGCGGTATATCAACCGCTGCGAGGCGGAGACCGAGATCAAAGTTTACTCCAATCAGCCCTCAGTGACCCTGATTGTGGACGGCGTGAAGATCGGAGAAAAGACCGGGGACACGGTGTTCACCTTCCGCGTGCCGCTGATGGGAGAACATCTGATTCGGGCCGAAGCCGGAGATGTCTCGGATACCATGTGCGTGCGCCGCGTGGAACAGGCGGATGAAAGCTATGTCTTCAACAAGGCGGCAAGCGCTGTGACGAACTGGTTTGACGCAGAAGAAATCGATCCGGCCTGCTTCTCCATTCAGGATACGCTCGGTGAACTGCGTGCGCATCCGCAGGCCGGGGAAATCATCCGTCAGATGATGGCCAAAGGCGCAGCTGCCCGCGGCGATGTGGCAGAATCCGTGAAGGACAATCCTGCCCTGCAGCGCATGATGGGGCGGATGACCATGATCAGCCTTCTCAAGCAGAGCGGAGCAGACGAGCAGAGCATGAAACAACTCAACCGTATTTTGCAGGGAATAAGAAAATGAAAACAGCCGTACAGCAGATCATGCTGGGCACTGTGACCGGAAGTGAGACACAGGCCCGAAATACATTACAGCGCATCAAGGCCGCCGGATACGACGGCCTTGAGCTCAATCGTTTTATGATTCACCCTTCTTCTCTGATGATCCGCCTGATGACCCGGGCGGCCGGCATGCCGACAGGAAAAGGCGGGAACCTGAACTGGAAGGGCCTGCTTCAGGAATCCGGCCTTTCTGTCATCAGCCTGCATGCCGATCTGGGCAGTCTGGAGCGGGAAGCGGAGGCGGTGGCGCAGGAAGCGAAGGACTTCGGAACCGATACGGTGGTCATCACCGGCATGTACCGGTTTGATTACAGTGATGAGAAAACCGTGCGGGAACTGGCCCAGCGCCTGAACCGTGCCGGCGAAACCCTGCGCACCCAGGGCCTGTCCCTGCTGTACCACAATCACAATGTGGAGCTTCTGCAGGTGAAGCCCGGTCTCAGAGCCTATGATATCCTCCTGAGCGATACCGATTCGGAGAAAGTGAACTTTGAGTTTGACAGCTACTGGTTTGCCGACGGCGGGGCCAGTGCCGGGGACTGGATGCGGAAGATCGGAAAGCGCATGAAGCTCTGGCATGTCACCGACAGAGGCTGCCGTCAGAAGGGAAGTGCCATGACGCCGATCCTCCGCCAGGGAAGTGTGGAGCTCGGAACAGGCAACATGGACCTGGAAGGATTGTGCGCCATCGCACTGGACAACGGCATTCAGGGTGTCGTGCTGGAAAGCCATAACAACTGGATTGACAAAGACCCGGTGAAGAGTCTGGAAGTCAGCGCCCAGTGGCTGAACGGGAGGTTTTGAAAAATGGAAAAGCGGATGCCCGCACAGTGGAAGGCGCAGTGGATTGATCCTGAGGTGCCGCATGATCCCGAAAAAAAGCAGCCTGCTTCTTACCTTCGCAGGCATTTCACAGCACCCGGGGCGGAAAAGGCCTGTCTGTATATCACCTGCCACGGTCTGTATACCGCTTTTTTGAACGGGAAACGCGTGGGTGATTTTGTGCTCGCACCCGGAACCGGCGATTACCGCAGGAGACTGACGGTGCAGTGCTATGACGTGACGGACCTGTTGCGTATCGGGGACAATGAACTGACTGTGGTCCTCGGCGACGGCTGGTACCGGGGCAGTGTCGGCATTGACGGTCTGCGCAATTACTACGGGACGGACCTTGCGCTGCTCTGTCAGCTTGAAGCGGACGGGGAAGTCATCGTGTGCTCGGACGACAGCTGGGAAGCCTCTCAGTCGGGGCCGATCCGGGAAAATGATCTCCAGCAGGGTGAAGTCTGTGATGCCAGGCTGGAGCCGGTGACCGGATGGCACGGCGTGAAGTGCAGGGAGTTCGGGTTTGACCAGCTGGCTGTCACCCAGAGCGTTCCGATTGTCGAACAGGAGCGCTTTCCCGGCCGTCTGATTACTACACCCAACGGGGAAACCGTCATTGACTTCGGCCAGAACCTCGCAGGCTACACGGAAATCCGGATTACTGCACAGGCGGGCCGGAAGGTAACGCTCTGGCACGGGGAAACACTGGATGAAAACGGGAATTTTACCCAGAAGAATTTTGATCCCGGTGACCGCAATCAGAACGGCGGCATTCCCCAGAAGATGGAGTACATCTGCAGGGACGGGCTGAATGTGTATAAGCCCTCCTTTGCCATCTTTGGATTCCGGTATGCAAAGATTGAAACCGATGCGGACCTGACAGATGCAGTGTTTACCGCAGTGGCAGTCTATTCCCGGATGCCGCAGACCGGGTTCTTCGAGTGCGGAAAACCGGATGTAAACCGCCTCTTCCTCAACAGCCTGTGGAGCATGCGCTCAAACTTCTGCGATATCCCCACGGACTGTCCCACCCGCGAGCGGGCCGGCTGGACGGGCGATGCAGGTGTGTTTGCGCCGACTGCCGTTCTGCTTATGGACTGCTATCCGGTTCTGCGCAAGTGGCTCGGTGAATGCCGCCTTGCGCAGGGAGAAAACGGTCTTGTGCAGAACATCGCGCCGGTCAATAATAACGGCAGCATGATTTCCAATATGCTGCAGGGGTCGGCTGGCTGGGGGGATGCCTGCATTCTTGTGCCGTGGGCACTCTATCAGGCGTACGGCGAGCGGACCATTCTGGAAGAAAACTATGACATGATGACCCGCTGGATGGATTTCTGCGCACAGCGGGCGATGCAGACGCGTCCGCAGAACGAAAACAATCCGTGGAAGGACTATCTGGTTGACCAGGGGTTCCACTTCGGCGAATGGTGCCAGCCGGGCATTGACAACATGGAAGCGATGAAGAAGACCATGATGCTTGGCGCACCGGAAGTCGCAACAGCCTACTATTCCCGTTCTGCTTCTCTGCTCTCGCAGATTGCGGGGATTCTCGGAAAAGCGGATGACGCGGCCAAATATGCCGGGATTGCGGACGGCGCGAAAAAAGCGTACCGTTTTACGTGCACGCAGGACGGTGCGGTCCATTCCGACCGCCAGTGCGACTATGTGCGTCCCATTGCATTCGGTCTTCTCGACGGTGAAGAAAACCAGGCGGCTGCGGATGAGCTGAACAGACTTGTGATTCAAAACGGGTATCATCTCAATACCGGCTTCCTCTCGACGCCCTACCTTTGCCGGGTTCTGGCTGACTGGGGACATACGGATACAGCGTATCGTCTCCTGCTCCAGGAGGAATGCCCCGGCTGGCTCTATGCCGTCAAAAAAGGCGCGACCACGATCTGGGAAACCTGGGACGGGATCCGTCCAGACGGCACAGTGCATGATTCCCTGAATCACTATGCATATGGCGCGATCTCCGGCTGGCTGATGGGCGGCGTGTGCGGGATTTCCCTTGAAAACGGAACGCTGCGCATCGCTCCGAAGCCCGACCGGTCTCTGGGCTTTGCCAGAGCAGAGTGGAAATCACCTTCCGGTGACATCCGAAGCGAATGGTCCTTTGAAGAAGACCGTCTCCTCTTCCATATCAAGGTCCCGATGCCTGCTTTCATCCAGCTGCCAGGCGGACGCTCTTACGAGGTTCAGGAAGGAGAATACACGTATGAAATACCTGTGTAATCCTGTCAACATCAACTACCGCTATCAGTTCAATGCGGATCCCCGGCGGCACGGACAGATCCAGATCTGCCGGGAAGCGGCGGATCCCTCCATGATCTTTTTTCAGGGACGGTATTACATTTTTGCTTCCATGACGCTGGGCGTATGGGTATCGGATGATCTGGCCAACTGGGAAAACCATCGGCTGCCCAAAGATCTTCCACTGTATGACTATGCCCCGGATGTGCGGGTCATGGGGGACTGGGTGTATTACTGCGCATCCAGGCGGGAAGAAAACTGCGACCGCTACAGGACAAAGGATATTCTCAACGGACCCTATGAGAAGCTGGAAGGCAGCTTCCCGTACTGGGATCCCAACCTGTTCGTGGATGATGACGGCCGGGTGTACTTCTACTGGGGCTGCTCGAATATCACCCCGATCTGGGGCGTGGAACTGAACCCGGAAACCCTCGAGCCGCTTGGAGAAAAAAAGGCGCTGGTCGAAGGCCATCCCTTTGAGATCGGGTATGAACGCGTGGGCGAGGACAACAGCCTGCTTCCCGCATCCGAAGCAGAGATTGATGCGGCTTACCATGCCTTCCATCAGCGGCAGGGCATTTCGGAATCTCAGGTGCCGGAGGCGGTCCGGCCGCTCATCCGCGGCATGTTCTCCCGCAGGCCCTATATTGAAGGCGCGTGGATGGACAAGCATGAGGGACGGTATTACCTGCAGTATGCGTGCGGAGGAACCCAGTACAACACGTACGCCGACGGTGTGTATGTGGGCGACAGTCCCATGGGCCCGTTTGTCCTTGCCAACAACAATCCGTATTCCTACAAGCCCGGCGGATTTCTGCCCGGGGCAGGGCATGGCAGCACCATGCAGGATGCGAAGGGCAGTTTCTGGCATGCCGCCACCATGCGCATCAGCAAAAACCATGACTTTGAGCGCCGGGTCGGACTGTGGCCTGCCGGGTTTGATCAGGACGGCGAGCTGTTCTGCAACCAGCGCTATGGTGACTGGCCCATGGCTGTGGAAGGGGATCCGTGGAGGAACCCTGCGTGGATGCTGCTCAGCGCCGGCAGAAAGATGGACGCCTCTTCCTTTACGGAAGGGCATGAGCCGGAAAAGGCCTCAGAAGAAAATGTGCAGACCTGGTGGCAGGCAGCTTCCGCGGAACGCACGGAATGGCTGCAGATGGATCTGGGAGGGGAGTATGCGGTGCATGCCGTGCAGGTCAATTTTGCCGATGACCGGATCGATATTCCCTGTCCCGGAAAAATCGTGGGTGGAAGCCAGGCACGGTATATTGAAGAGCGCGACCTGCTGACCCAGTGGAAGCTGGAAGGGTCCCTGGACGGGCAGACATGGTTTGTCATAGAGGATCAATCGGATGCGAATTCAGACCTCTCCCATGACCTGATCATCCGGGAAGACGGTTTCCGGGCGCGCTATCTGCGCCTTTCGGATATGGAGGTCCCTTACGGACAGAAGCCCTGCATCTCCGGCCTTCGCGTGTTTGGCCTGGGGAAAGGCGAAAAACCGAAAGTGCCTGTGTTCCGTGCGGTGCGCACAGGCGGTCTGGACATGGAAGTGACCATCGAGCCGCAGACGGACACGGTGGGGTATAATATTCTGTTTGGGTCCACTCCGGAGAAGCTCTACCACAGCGATATGGTGTTTGCGCCGGGAAAACACAGGGTCGGTGCGATGATCTGCGGAAGGAACTGTTTTGTCCGCGTGGACGCGTTCAATGAGAGCGGCATCACGGAAGGCGTGTGCGTGCCGCTGGAGAAGGGGGAAGAAGCATGAGTCTGCCCAAAGGGTTTCTGATCGGCGCAGCGACGGCTGCGCACCAGGTGGAGGGCAATAATATCCACAGCGATTACTGGGCGCAGGAGCACATGGAGCACACAAGCTTTGCAGAGCCCAGCGGCCTGGCCTGTGACCATTACAACCGCTATGAGGAAGATATCCGCATGATGGCCCGGGCCGGTCTGAATGCCTACCGTTTTTCCATTGAGTGGGCACGCATCGAACCGGAAGAAGGTCAGTTTGACGAGAAGGAAACAGAACACTACCGTCGGGTCATTGCGTGCTGCCGGGAAAACGGCATCGAACCCATTGTGACCCTGATGCACTTTACCAGCCCGGTCTGGCTGATCCGCAAGGGCGGATGGGAAAGCGAAAGCACCATTGAATCCTTCCGCCGGTATGCCGCGTATGTGGCGGAAAAGCTGGGGGATGGAATCCGGACCATCTGCACGATCAATGAGGCGAATATGGGCCTGCAGCTGGCTGCCATTGCCAGGCGCTTTCAGCTTATGGCTCAGCAGGCGCGCGAACAGGCACAGAAAGCCGAAGGCACGGTGCAGGTGGGCATGAACTTCCAGAAAATGATGGAAAACATGAAATATGCCGCCATGGAGAATGCCGCATTTTTCGGCACGGCCCAGCCGCAGATCTTCGTCTCCTCACGAACTGCGGAAGGCGACCGTCTGGTCATGCGCGCACATCAGGCAGCAAAAGAGGCGATCAAGGCTGTCCGCCCAGACATCCGGGTGGGCATCACCCTGTCCCTGCATGACCTGCAGGCACTCGAAGGCGGAGAAACCTTTGCAGAAAAAGCCTGGGACGAAGAATTCCGGCATTACCTTCCGTACATTGAACAGGATGATTTCCTGGGGGTTCAGAATTACACCCGGACCCAGTACGGTCCTCAAGGCCAGCTGCCCTGTCCCCAAGGCGCTGAACTGACGCAGATGGACTATGAGTTCTATCCGGAAGCTCTCGAGCATGTGATCCGCAGAGTGCATGAAGACTTCAGGGGCGACCTGATGGTCACTGAAAACGGCGTGGCGACTTCGGATGATGCGCGCCGTGTGGAATTTATCCGCCGTGCACTGGGCGGTGTGGAAAAGTGCCTTGCGGACGGCATTCCCGTGAAGGGCTACTGCTACTGGAGCCTGATGGATAACTTTGAATGGCAGAAAGGGTTCTCCATGACATTCGGCCTCATGGCCGTGGACAGGAACACGATGGAGAGGAAAGCCAAGGACAGCCTGTTTTTCCTGGGCAGGTATGCGGTCGGCGAACAGTAACAGGCCGGTGCTCCGCAGACGCTCTGTCAAGACACCACTGAGGAATAAAATGGTCTCCTGAAAGCAACCATTTTAACAACAGATCAAAGAAATCCCCTGCATCTGACTGCCGGCTTCGCAGGCCGGCGGTCGGGGCAGGAGATTTCTTTTCGTGGACATGCAGGATTTCATTTTTCAGTGAGTATGCCGCCGTCCATTCCGTAGATTCTGTCGGCATACTGCCGGGCATCGTTTTCATGGGTGACCACGAATACGGCTTTGTTTTCTTCATGCGCAAAGGCGCGGAGCATGGACAGCACAAGAAACGTGTTTTCATCGTCCAGGTCGCTGGTGGGCTTATCGGCAAAGAGAATGTCAGGCCCCTGCGACAGGGCGCGGGCGATGCCCAGCTGCTCCAGATGTTTTACAGCCGCTTCCACGGGAAGCGGACAGGCGCAGAGCCTGGCGGGAAGTCCGGGAAAACGGCAGTCTTCCGGCACTTTGCGATCTCCAATCCGGACCGGCTGAATCATGGGGAAGAGATCCGCTGAGAGGGAAGCATTCAGGCCGGCCGGCGTTGTTTTTTGCCTGTTTTCTTGCTTTTCCACGCTTGACACACAGGGCGTTGTGATTTACAATGCCGGCAACAAAAGAGGCGCGAGGGTGTGCTGCACACCCCGCGCCTCTTTTGTTGTTATTTTTGGGGAATGGATGTGAACAGTATGATGTATTCTTCTGCCAATACGATCTGGGTTCTGCTCGGTGCTGCGCTTGTGTTCTTCATGCAGGCGGGGTTTGCCATGTGTGAGGCCGGGTTTACCCGTGCCAAGAACACCGGCAACATTCTCATGAAAAACCTGATGGATTTCTGTATCGGGACGCCGCTGTACTGGCTGTTTGGATACGGCATCATGTTTGGTGCGGGGACCGCGCTGTTTGGCTGGATTGATCCGTTCATCATGAAGGATTACGGCCATATTCTTCCTGCAGGCGTGCCGCTGTGGGCATATGCCATTTTTCAGACGGTATTCTGCGCCACCTCGGCAACCATTGTGTCCGGGGCGATGGCGGAGAGGACACGGTTCTCAGCCTACTGCGTGTACTCAGCTGCCATTTCCCTGCTGATTTATCCGGTCAGCGGGCACTGGATCTGGGGTGGCGGCTGGCTTGCACAGATGGGCTTTCACGATTTTGCAGGATCGACCGCAGTGCATATGGTGGGCGGCGTGTGCGCCCTGATCGGCGCAAAAATGCTCGGGCCGCGCATTGGCAAGTATGGGAAGGACGGCAGGCCCCGGGCGATTCCCGGGCACAACCTGTCTATTGCTGCCCTGGGCGTGTTCATTCTGTGGTTCTGCTGGTTCGGGTTCAACGGTGCTTCCACGGTGGGGATGGACAGCGATGACCTGATTGTCAGTGCCGGCCTTGTGTTCTTCAACACAAATCTGGCTGCGGCACTGGCCACGCTGACCACCATGATTTTTACCTGGGTGAAGTACGGAAAGCCGGATGTCTCCATGACATTCAATGCATCCCTGGCGGGCCTTGTGGGGATCACGGCGGGATGCGATGCGGTCAATCCGTTCGGCGCTGCGGTGATCGGCATTGTCTGTGGGTTGGCGGTGGTTTTCTCCGTTGAGTTTTTTGACCGGGTGGTGAGGATTGATGATCCGGTCGGCGCGATTTCCGTGCATGGCGTGTGCGGTGCGCTGGGGACGGTTCTGACCGGTCTGTTCGCCACCGGCACATCCACCATGAAAGGCGTTTTCTTCGGAGGCGGCTTCCACTTCCTGGGCATACAGGTGCTGGGCGTCCTCTCAGCGGCTGCCTGGACAGCGGTGGTGATTACGCTGGTATTTGCAGTGATCCGTAAAACGATCGGCCTGCGGGCATCCCAGGCGGATGAAGTGATCGGCATGGACCGCTCGGAGCATGGACTGCTGACCGCCTATTCCGGCTTCTATGTCCTCCCGGACGGCAGCACACAGACAGAAGAGGCAGTATCTGTGCCTGTGGAAAAGGAAAGCATGCCCGAACCGGCCAGAAGGGCGGAGCGTGTTGCGGATGAACCTGTCTATACCAGGGTTCAGATCATCTGCCGTCCTGCCAGCCTGGAGAGCCTGAAGACAGCCATGAACAGAATCGGCATTACCGGCATGACCGTGAGCAATGTCATGGGCTACGGACTGCAGAAGGGCAAGCCTGAATATTACCGCGGCACACCGGTGGATGTAACGCTCCTGCCCAAGGTTCAGGTGGATATCGTGGTCAGCAGTGTGCCGGTGCGCAAGGTGATTGATACGGCCAGGAGTGTTCTGTACACCGGACACATCGGAGACGGCAAGATCTTTGTGCAGAATGTGGAAAATGTTGTGCGTGTCCGTACCGGTGAGGAAGGTTATGACGCACTGCAGTCGGATGAATGAACGGTCTTTCTTTGAGCGAGCTGCTGCGGATGCGTTTCCGCAGCAGCTTTTCCTTTGTGGATCAGTTTTTCTCAGTCGACCGGTTTGACAAATGCGGGAGTTTTGCTAAACTGCTCAAAAAAAAGGCCAGACAGAAAATGCCGCTGGTCCACTTGGAGAGAGAACAATGCGCAGGGTGGATTTCAACAGGGGATGGACATGCAGAGCACTGACAGACGGTGCGCAGGCAGTTCCGGTGCAGCTGCCGCATGACGCTATGCGGACGGAAAAGAGGGTGCGCAGCAGCGCCGGGGAGGCCAACATCGGCTATTTCGAAGGCCTGGATTATGAATACTTGAGACGGTTTCCGACTTCTCCGGAATGGGCGGGAAAGAAACTGGTTCTGGAGTTTGAAAGCGTCTATCACAATGCAGAAGTTTATGTCAATGGCAGCCTGGCCTGCATGCGGCCTTACGGATATACCGGTTTCTGTGTGGACATCACCGGGCTGGTTTGTGCATCCGGAATGAATGAAGTGCGTGTGATTGCACGAAACGCGGATCAGCCCAATTCCAGATGGTATTCCGGAACGGGCATCTTCCGCCCGGTCTGGCTGCATATCGGACCGGAAAACCATATTCCGGTCCATGGCATCCGGATTGATACGGTGGCGCTTGAGCCGGCGAAAATCCAGGTGACTGTGGAAACGAGCGAGGGCGACGGACGGGCTCATGCGGAAGTCATGGACGGAAGCACATGCGTCGCAAAGGCGGACGGCAGAGGGAAGCTGCTGATGGAGATTCCGGATGCGAAACTCTGGAATGTGGATTTTCCGTATCTCTATACACTGCATGTGACCTACGGGGAAGACACCGCAGTGGAAACATTTGGCGTACGCACTCTCACATGGGACGGAAGAAACGGCCTTTCCGTCAATGGGAAGCGTGTAATTCTCCGGGGCGCCTGCATTCATCATGACAACGGCATTCTCGGGGCATGCACTTATCCTGAAGTGGAAGAGAGAAGAATCCGGATTCTGAAAAAAGCCGGATACAACGCCGTCCGCTCAGCGCATAATCCCTGTTCCGTATACCTTCTTGAAGCCTGTGACCGGCTGGGCATGCTGATGATGGATGAGTATGTGGACTGCTGGTATATGCATAAGACGCAGTATGACTATGCATCCTATGTGGAAACCTGGTGGAAGCAGGATCTGAAGGACATGGTAGAAAAAGATTACAACCATCCCTGCGTGATCATGTATTCCACAGGCAACGAAGTGGCGGAAAGCGCACAGCCGCGCGGCATTGCACTTCAGAAACAGTTTACGGACTATCTGCACAGCCTGGATTCGACCCGGCCGGTGAGCTGCGGCATCAATATTTTCTTTAATTTCCTCTCATCTGCAGGGTTTGGCGTGTACAGTGATGAGAAGGCAAAAGCCCAGGCAGAGGCGGCAAAGAAGGCTGCGCAGGAGCCCGATTCCCGCAAACCCAAAAAGAAAGCTGTCGGCTCTGAATTCTATAACATCCTGGCGGCAAAAATCGGCACTGATTTCATGAAGTTCGGTGCATCACTTCCGCCCTGCGACTGGAAAACCCGGGATGCCTTCGCAGCCATGGATATTGCAGGCTACAATTACGGCATCCGCCGCTACCGGCATGATCTGCGCAAGTATCCATCCCGTCTGATCCTCGGATCGGAAACCCTCGTGGGGGATGCCTGGGAGTTTTATGAAATCGCCAGGCGGGAGCCTCGAATCATCGGGGACTTCGTCTGGGCAGGATGGGACTATATCGGTGAATGCGGGAGCGGCGCTCCGGAGTTTGCGGATTACCGTACCGGAGCACCGGAGGACAGAATCCGCGGGGGCAGCTGCATCATTGATGTGACAGGAAAAGAAACGCCGGCAGCGGATTACACGCGTGTGGCTTTTGATCTTGAGAAGGGACCGCGCATCGCCGTCTTTCCGGCCTACGAGGATGAAAAACCGGCGATTACGGGCTGGCAGCTGACCACAGCCGTGCGCTCCTGGTCCTGGCCGGGATGTGACGGGCGTGCGACAGATGTAGAAGTCTATGCAAGGGCAGACCATGTGGATCTGTTTGTGAACGGGGAGAAAAAAGGATCCGCAAAGCCCCGGAAGGGCATTGCGGTGTTCCGTACGGCATATCATGACGGGGAAATCCGTGCTGTGGCGTATGAAGCAGACGGCATGGAGATCGGCACAGATGTCCTGAAAACGGCGGGGCAGGAGACCGTACTTGCCCTTGAGGCTGAAAAAGCGGCGTGCGCCCCGGGCGAAATGGTCTATCTCCGGATCCTGTATACGGATGCAGCAGGCGAGTGGAAGCCGATGGAGAAGCACCGCGTGCATGTGACGGCGGAAAACGGACAGGTGATGGGCACAGCCAATGCCTCATGCTATTTCCAGGGAAATTATGCGCAGGACACTGTGCCGACCTACTTTGGAGAAGCGCAGGCGGTTGTATGTGCAGGAGACAGCGGAACACTCCGTGTGACAGTTTCCGACGGGGAACGGACTGCTTCCTGTGAGATTTCGGTCAGGGCAAGGACGGAGGAAGAAAGATGAGCGATAGCAGATGGCTGTGGTACCCGGGTGATTTTGAGCGCTATCATGCCATGATCCAGAATTTCTCAAGGGTGGAACGGGGCTGTGCGTGGCCTGCGTTCTGGAAAAGCGAGGGATTCAGAAACCGCGTGACGTTCCGCAGAACCTATCAGCTGCAAGAGGAGACGGCCTTTACTGTCCTTCTGGCAAAAGACAATGTCGGGTATATTGCCTGCGGCGAAAACAAGTATCCGGCAGGGGTGCGGATTGTTATCGGGCCGGGGGACGTGACGGTCTGCGTGCATATCGCCTCGGTATCCTGCCTGCCATCGATGTATATCGTGGGCGATACGATCTGCAGTGATGAGGGCTGGACGGCGGAGGATTATGCAGTGAAAGCGGTCCGTGCGGCCTCCAGTCCATCATTTACAGATGCCAAGAGAGATCCGACCGCCTGGACGTATGCGGAAAAAGTGTTTGAGCCGGTGAATAAGAAAGAAGTCTGTGGCGGCGTGCTCTTCGATTTCGGCACAGAACTGACAGCTGCTGTGGAACTGACCCGGCTGGAGAAACCGGAGGAGGATGTGACGGTCTATCTGGGAGAATCGGAAGCGGAGGCACTTGCCGGCGGGGACTGCTATTTCTACTCGAAACCGGATCCTGCAACCCATCGGTGCCCGCGGCAGGCGCTGCGGTATGCCTTTATTCCGGACATCCGGTCTTCTGAAGTGGAAGGGAGAGCCATCCATCAGTATATTGATATTCCTGTCAGAGCCTCCTTTCGGTGCAGTGATGATCTGATCAACCGCATCTTTGACGTGGCACAGCATACATTCATGCTCTGCACCGGATGCTTTTTCCTGGACGGCATCAAGAGGGACAAATGGATCTGGAGCGGGGACGCGTATCAGAGTCTGTTTGTGAACCGGTATCTGACCGCGGACCCGGAAGTGGAGAAGCGGACACTGACAGCACTTTCGGAAAATGACCCGGTCACGACCCACATCAACACCATTCTGGATTATTCCCTGCTCTGGATTCTGGGGGTTCATGAGCATGTGACGGCTTACACGGACAGAGACTATCTGGACTTCATCTATCCGAAAATGGAAAGCCTGATGCAGCTGTGCCTGTCGCAGCGGGATCAGGACGGCCTGATCTGCGGAAGAGAACAGGACTGGGTTTTCATTGACTGGGCAGACTTTGACCGGGAAGGGCCGCTTTGCGCAGAGCAGATGCTTTTTGCACAGGCGCTGAAGGTGATGGCCGGACTGGCAGGAGAGGAGAAGCGCAGAGAATACGAAGAGGCGCGCAGCACCCTCCTCAGGTCCATTGAAGCGCATTTCTGGGATGAGGAAAAGCAGGCTTATGTGGACAGCTTTAGTTCAGGAAGACGCAACGTGACGCGGCACGCCAATATCTTTGCCATTCTGTTTGGCATTGCGGATGAGGAACGGTGCAGGAGCCTTCTGCACTCCGTACTTCTGAATGATGCCGTGCCGAAGATCACCACGCCGTATTTCCGGTTCTTTGAGCTGGAAGCCATGTGCCGCATGGGGCTGCTTGAACAGGTCCTGTCGGAAATCAGGAGCTACTGGGGCGGCATGCTGGAACTCGGTGCGTCCACATTCTGGGAGGAATACGTGCCCGGAAAACCGCTCGATGAGCAGTACGCAATGTACGGAGATCCATTCGGAAAATCGCTCTGCCATGCATGGGCAGCCAGTCCCATCTATCTTCTGGCCAGATATTATATGGGGCTGAAGATTACGGAGAACGGCTATACAGTGGAGCCGAGGACCGATCTGCTGGGTGAGGCTGACTGCGTGTTTCCGGTCCGCGGTCATCAGGTCCATATCAGGATCCGGGACGGAAAGACCACAGTCACCGAGGAATGACGGAGAGTACGGAGAGTACACGGAAGAAGCATTGGAAAAAACAGAAATATGCCCTTGACAAAAACCTTATACATTTGTAATATGGTTGAAATGAATGCACTTTGCAACATGTGCATAATTGAATAAGGGAGGTTTCATAATGAAAAAGGTTATCGCTTTTTTGGTGGCCCTGATGATGGTTGTGTCCCTTTCTGCTGCACTGGCTGAGCCCTCCGGCAAAGTCATGCTGTATTCCTCCATGCAGGAAGCACAGCTGCAGGCAATTGAGCAGGCGTTTGAAGCCAAGTATCCGACCGTTGATATGGAATACTACTATGCCGGCGGCGGAAAACTGGTAACCAAAATGACGACCGAGGCCAAGGACGGCGGTCAGATTGCCAGCGACGTGGTCTGGCTGGGCGATCCTTCCGACTATGAAGCCTTCAAGGCCAATGGCTGGCTCGAGCCCTATGTTTCTCCTGAAACGGAACACATCGCCAAGGAATACATGGATCCGGAAGGCTACTACACCGCTGGCCGTCTGGTCACCATGGGCATTGCATGGAATGTGGGCCTGGTCGACGAAGCCGATGCCCCCAAGACCTGGAATGATCTGCTGGATCCCAAGTGGTTCAACCAGATCATCATGACCGATCCGTCCCAGGCTTCCACCACCAAGTACTGGATGGCCGCCATGATGCAGTCTGAAAAGTACGGTGAAGCATACTTCCAGGCCCTGAAGGACAATGGTGTGGAACTGGAATCCGGCACGACCGCAACCCACAACCGTGTTGCTGACGCTTCCTACATGGTCGGCATCTGCCTGGACTATGTCTCCGCCAACCTGATGGCACAGGGATCCCCCATGAGCTTCCACTACACCACCGATGATGTCATCACCATGACCAGCCCGATCGCTCTGATCAAGGGCTGCGCCAATGAAGACAACGGCAAGCTGCTCATGGACTTCATCCTCTCCAAGGAAGGCCAGGAAGTCCTGGTGGCCAATAACCTCGTCTCCGTCCGCGATGACGTTGAAATGCAGGTGGATACCTCTGCGATCGCAGCAGTCAACATGGCCGTTGATTACAATGACCTCGGCGCCAATCTTCAGAGCTATCTGGACAAGTTCAACCACATCTTTGACAAGTAAGATTATCTGAACCGGGGCATGCCATTCCGTTGAGAGGGACGGCATGCCCTTTTTAAGGAGAACGATATGGCGAACGTGAAATTTGATAACATCACCGTCAGTTACGGGAACCATACAGTCCTGAAGAATTTCTCGCTGGAAGTGGAGAGCGGGAAAATTGTCTGTCTGGTGGGCCCGTCCGGCTGCGGCAAGACCACACTCGTTCGTGCACTGCTGGGACTGAACAAACCGGAGACCGGCATGATTACGGTCGGGGACAGATGCCTGTTTGATGCCAAAAAGCGTGTCAATGTTCCGGCTGAAAAGAGAAACATCGGCATTGTGTTTCAGGATTATGCCGTATGGCCGCATATGACGGTTCTGGAGAATGTGTGCTATCCGCTCAAAAAGCAGAGGCGGCCGAAGGATGAAATCCAGAAGCGCGCCATGCATGCCCTTGAGCAGGTGCATATGACCGAATATGCAAAGCATCTGCCCAATCAGCTCTCCGGCGGTCAGCAGCAGCGCGTGGCCATTGCCCGTGCTCTGGTGGTGGACAGCGATGTGCTGGTCATGGATGAACCCATTACCAACCTGGATGCCAAGCTCCGCGAGGAGATGCTCCTCGAAATCCGCATGATCCAGAAGCGCCTGAACGCGACGATCCTGTACATTACACACGATCAGCAGAGCGCGCTTCAGCTGTGCGACAAAATGGCAATCATGCAGCAGGACGGGACACTGTGCCAGTACGGGACAGATGAAGAAATCATCCTGCATCCGGCCAACCGGTTCACCTTTGAGTTTATCGGCGTGTCCAACTTTATCCCGATTGAAAAAGGTCCGTCCGGTGCTGTGCTCAAATGCGGCGGCGCATCCCCGATTCCCTACGACGGGGAAGTGCCCCAGGAGGCCCTCAGCGGCGGGTATGAGCTGGGTGTCAGGCCCAATGATATCGTGTTTGACCCGGCTTCTCCCATTCAGGCACACGTCACCTCCCGTGTCTTCCTCGGCAGTGAATACAACTATTTCCTGAACATCGGTGAGAAGCAGGTCCGTGTGCAGCAGAGCATGCTGGATGCGCGCACACGCGGTGTGGCGAAGGAAGGGGAGACCGTGGGCATCCGTTTCCTGAACACCCGCTTCTATCCTGCAAAGAAAGGAGAACAGACGGTATGAAACGCTATGACGGAACCAGTGCGGAACTGGCGGCAGTCGACGGGCGCAAACGCCTGAACATGGACAAAGTCATGACAGCCGTCTGCTTTGTCCTCCTGCTGATCATTGTGGTCATCCCGATTGTGATGATCATCTACAATGCCTTCTTCAATGAGGGCAGGCTCGAACTGGGCACTTTTGTGGACCAGATCAAAGAGGAAAAGAACCTTTCCGCCATGTGGAATACCCTGAAGATCGCCATTGGTGCAACCATTCTCGGCACGATCATGGGCGTGTTCTATGCATGGCTGCTTGGGCGCAGCGACATTCCGGCCAAAGGCCTGATGCGCGCCTTGTTCAATATCCCGTATATGTTCCCGCCGTTCCTCGGCGCCATGGCCTGGGACATGATGTTCAACGGTCGCTCGGGGTACATCAACAAATTCCTCCGCACGCTGTTCGGCCTGAAGACGATGCCGATCAATATCAACTCGGTCTGGGGCATCATCTTTGTCGAGGTCAGCTATTATTTCCCCTTTGTTTTCATGCAGGTCGTGTCTGCGCTGGAGCGTATGGACCCCACACTGGAGGAATCCGCGCGCATTGCCGGTGCCAAGCAGCGCCAGGTCATCTGGAAGATCACGCTGCCTCTGGTCAAGCCGGCCATCTCAGCCGGCGCACTGCTGATCCTGACCACGTCCCTTGCACACTTCGGCGTCCCGGCCATCCTCGGATATGCCCGCGGCATTTATACGCTGCCGACCCGCATCTACGCGGTGATTTACAATTCCGGCGGATCGTTTGACGGCATCCGGCAGGGCGCTGCGCTCTCGGTCATGCTCGTGGTGGTGGTGTCCCTGGCCCTGATCCTTCAGAACAGGATTCTGTCAGCAGGCAGTTATGACATCATCAAAGGCAAATCCATGCGCCCGACGCTCATCAAGCTTCGCGGTGCAAAGGTCCCGCTGCTGATCCTGGCGATCCTGACCCTGGTGCTGATCGTGATTGTGCCTCTGGTGATGATCGTTCTCATTTCCTTCCTCAAGGCTTACGGTCTCCCGCTGTCCTTTGAGAATTTCACGCTGGATCAGTACCGAACCGTGTTTGCCAGCAACGGCACGATTGATTCCATCAAGAACTCTCTGTTCGCCTCCATTACCGCAGGTGTTGTCTGTATGTTCCTGGGCACGCTCGTGGCCTATGTCGTGCAGAAGATCCGTCCGAAGGGCAAGGGTGCGCTGGAAGTCATTTCCATGCTGCCCTATGCGATCCCCGGCACGGTGCTTTCCATCGGCGTGATCCTCGCATGGAGCGGAAGAATTTTCGGCATCAATCTATACAACACCATCTGGATCATTCTCGTCGCATATCTTGCGCGCTACCTCTCCTTCAGCATGAAGACCTCTTCGGCGGCGCTTTTGCAGGTGCACTCCTCGCTGGAAGAAGCAGCACGTGTGTGCGGTGCTTCGCACACTGAGAGTCTGGCCGATATTACCCTGCCGCTGATCCGGCCGGCCATGGTATCGGGCTTCTTCCTGATCTTCCTGCCGGCCATGCGCGAAGTGACAACCTCCATTCTGCTGTATGGGCCGTACACACGCACGCTGGGTGTTCAGATCTACTCCCTGCGTGATGCGGGCATGATTCCCCAGGCGGCAGCACTGGCTACGGTGGCCATCGGCATCATTATTGTGCTCAACACCATCGTGACCAAACTGACCAAGGACAGGAAGGGGGTCTGAGCTTCATGGCTGATCAGATCATACTCAGACATGTGACGAAAAAATTCACCACCAAAACCCTGGGTGACATCGTGGCCGTGGATGATTTCAACCTGAATGTCCATGAGGGAGAATGCTTCTCTTTCCTCGGGCCTTCCGGCTGCGGAAAATCAACCACCCTGCGCATGATCGCCGGGTTTGAAGATCTGACGGAGGGTGAAATCGAACTGTGCGGACGCCTTGTGTCCAGTTCGAAGAAAAACCTGTATGTTCCGCCGGAAGAGCGCGGACTGGGCATGGTGTTCCAGGCCTTCGCCGTCTGGCCGCACATGAATGTCTTTGAGAATGTAGCCTTCCCGCTGAGAATCCAGAAGATCAATAAGGTGGACATCAACCGACGGGTGGCGGAAGCCCTGCATCACACCAGCCTGACCGGCCTTGAGAACACCTTCCCGAGCGATCTGTCCGGCGGACAGCAGCAGCGCATTGCCCTGGCGCGCGCCATTGTCACCAACCCGAAGGTCATGCTTCTGGACGAACCGCTGTCCAATCTGGACCCGAAACTGAGGGAAACCATGCGCTTTGAGATCAAGGCGCTCCAGCGGAAATTCAACTTTACCATCATCTTTGTGACGCACGACCAGTCGGAAGCCATGGCGATTTCCGACCGCATGATGGTCTGCGACATGGGCAGGATCATGCAGATTGACACACCGGAGAATCTGTACAACAAGCCCTGCAACCGGTTTGTGCATAACTTCCTGGGTGAGAGTACCTTTATCAATGTGGAAATCCGGGATGGCAAGGCATATCCGAAGGGACATCCGGAACAGGCACTGGATCTGCCCGTGCCGGCGGATGCGGCCCGGGAGATGGTGGTTGCCACCCGCCCCAACGAGATTGCCCTGAAGGGGCCCGACGGAACCGGGTTTACGACCCACATTGAAAAGAGGATTTTCCTTACCGACCGTACTGAATACCTGGTCTCTGTGGGCGATCAGCTGCTGAAGGTGCAGACGCCGCATCGTGTGGCCTTTTCTCAAGGCGAGGCGTGCAGTGTGCACTTTGTCGAACCGATGTGGTACCCGGCAGATGATGAACAGGCAGAAAAAGAACGTCACAGAAGACAGCTTGTCTGATGGGACAGAGACGAACCCGGCAGGATGCAGAGCGTCCTGCCGGGTTTTATGTCTTGCAAAAGACAGGTTTTTCAGTCAGAATAGCAGGGAAATCAGCAGGAGCGGAGGATAAGCACATGCAGATCAGAATGTACCCGGAACAGAAGGAAAAAGCACTCGGCAATCTTTTTGGTCTCTTTTTTGAAGATCTGAACCATGCAGCTGACGGCGGATTGTATGCGGAACTGCTGCAGAACAGGGACTTTGAGTTTGACAGCGTGGACCGGCCTGAATACACCCCGCTGACCGGATGGGCTCCGGTTGGACATCCGAAAATCACGGTCAGAACAGAGGAGGCACCATTTCCGCGGAATCCCCACTATGTTAGTGTGCAGGGACGTGTGCATATGGGAATCAGCAATCTGGGATATGGCGAGGGGATTCCTGCACAGGCCGGAAGAACCCTCCGGCTGACATTGTGGGCACGCTCGGAAAAATCCATCGCGCTCCAGGCAGGACTGTGCGGTGCGCGTGCTGTCCTTGAGCTGGGGAAAGACTGGGCAAAGCATGAAGTCCTGCTGACGCCGGAGTATACTGACTGTGCCGCAAGGCTTCTTCTGACGGCTCAGAGCGACGGATCCTTTGAGATCGCCTTCGCATCCCTGATGCCTCTGGATACATGGAAGGGCAGGAAAAACGGATTCAGGGCTGACCTGGTTGAGACCCTGGCCGAAATGAAGCCGCGTTTTCTGCGCTTTCCGGGCGGCTGCCTGACGCATGACGGACAGCTGGATCCGGATGCAAGAGACGGGATCTATAACTGGAAACGGACGCTGGGTCCGGTGGAAAACCGGCCGGGCAGGCGCAACAACTGGGGCTACCACCAGACCATGGGCATTGGCTTTTATGAATATTTCCTGCTGTGCGAGGATCTGAACTGTGAGCCGCTGCCGGTGGTGAACGGGGGACTGGATCCGCACCACCTTCGCTTTGCACAGGGTGAAGAGCTGGAAGCGTATATCCGGGACGCTGTGGACCTGATTGAGTTTGCCAAAGGCAGCCCGGACACGCAATGGGGAAGCATCCGGGCGGAAATGGGACATCCGGAGCCCTTCCGTCTCCGGTACCTGGCTGTGGGCAATGAGGAAATCCACCAGGAATTTCACGAAAACATGACCCGGTTTGCACAGGCGCTCCGTAAAGCAGATCCGGAGATTGAACTGATCGGCAGTGCGGGCCCGGTTTGCGATGGACGCCCCTATGATATGGGCTGGGAGTATGCACGCAGACAGAAACTGGAATATGTGGATGAACACTACTATCAGGCGCCGGAATGGTTCCTGGCCAATGTGGACCATTATGCGTCGTACCCTGCCGACGGGCCGAAAGTGTTCCTCGGGGAGTACGCATCCTGGGGAAACCGCATGGAGAACGCACTGGCGGAAGCCGCCTATATGACAGAGCTCCAGAAAGCACCTGCGGTGGCTCTGGCCTGTTATGCGCCGATGTTCTGCAATGTTCACTATGTCAACTGGCAGCCGGACATGATCTGGTTTGACGGGCATCGGGTCTGCAGGACAGTCAATTACCATGTGCAGAGCATGTTTATGCGCCACCAGGGCGATTATGGCATCCCTGTGGAAGCAGATGACAACCGCACGGTCTGTCGGCAGGAATATCATCCATCGGGACGGATTTCTGTCCTTGCAGATGACACGGATATGCTCTTTGACCGGATCTGTCTTGAGACAGCGGAGGGCAGCAGGGAATGGCAGAAGAGTGAACTGCACGGACAGGAGGAAATGATCCTCGGCAGTCTGGAAGGCGACTTTACGCTGACGCTCCGTTGCCGGAGGACCGGCGGAAAGAAAGGCATCCAGATCCGTTTCGGCTGGAAGGATGAGGAAAACTACGATCAGTGGACGCTCGGCGGATGGCAGAATTCGGACTCGGGGATTGAACAGCGCATCCGGGGACGGAGCAGCTGCCTGACACAGAACAATTTCTCCATGCAGGACGGAAAAGAATATGAGATGATCCTTCAGGTGAAAAACAATGTGATCACGGCCTTCATCAACGGAGAGCAGGTGCATCACATGGCGGTCCGCCCGCTGATCACCCGGCAGCTCTATCTGGCGGGCAGTGTTGAGGAAGAGAGCGGAGATCTCATTCTCAAAGCAGTGAATATCCATGCAGAGGATGTCAGCACAGAGATTGATATTCCCTGCGATTCCTACACGGCGGAAACGCTGCAGGGCGCCACGGACAGCAGGAATACACTGGAATCTCCGGATGCGGTTGTGCCCGCAGTGACAACGGGACAGGGCGGCCCCAGGGTTGCATACACATTCCCCGGCCATTCGGTGACCGTCCTCCGGTTCAGGGGCACATCCAGGTAACCGTTTGAAAACGGCATACACAGCGACAGGCGGCTGTACAGAGAGTACAGCCGCCTGTTCATGTTGGGACTATATGTCGTCCGGCCCTTAGTCGAGGGAAGCATACATGGAAGCCATGAGTTTGGGAATGAAGCGGTAATGATCCCCGGGCAGGTTGGTGGTGAGATAGACGCAGGTCAGGTTTTCCTTTGGGTCAACACAGAACCAGTTGCCGAAAGCACCGTCCCAGCCCCATTCGCCGACAGAACCGTTGATATCTGCAATCTCGGGGTTTGTCATGACGCGTACGCCCAGGCCGTATCCATAGCCGCGCTGGGTATCCCAGTTGTGCGTGGCCTGCTGGGCGGGCGTGAGGTGATCGGTGGAGATCAGGTCGATGGTTTTCCGCCCAAGAATTCGCACATCGCCGAGCGATCCGCCGTGGAGGAGCATCTGAGCGAATCGGGAGTAATCCCGGACCGTGGAATACAGTCCGCCACCGCCGCTTTCAAACAGAGGTTTTTCATTGGGCACACTTCGGTCAGCGAGTTTCATGCCGTCACGGATGTGGTAGATGGTGGCCAGACGGTCCATTTTTTCAGCAGGGACATAGAAGCCGGTATCCTTCATGCCGAGCGGATCAAAGATGTGCTCTTTCAGATAGTCTCCCAGGGTCTGCCCGGAGAGAACTTCAATGACGGCGCCGAGGACATCGATGGAGAAGCCGTACATCCACTGCGCACCGGGCTCAAAGGCCAGAGGCAGCTGGCCGACCCAGTTGCAGTAATCCACCGTCTGCGGTCGCGCAACACCGCGGGCAGTCTGTTCCTCCTCCTTTTGCTTTCGGATCCGGGCTGCTGCATTCTCGTTTCCGGGATAGGGAACGCCGCTGGTCATGGTGAAAAGCTGGCGCATGGTGACTTCCCCTTTGGCCGGGAGAATGTCGACCGAGCCGTCTGCGCTCTCTCTTGCGATGGAGGGCTTTCTGAATCCGGGCAGATAGGCACTCACCGGATCCCAGAGCTTGAAGAGGCCCTGTTCATAGAGCTGCATAATGCCGGCAACGGTAATGACTTTGGACATGGAAGCAATGGCAAATATGGTATCATCTGCCATCGGGACCTTTTTTTCGAGACTTGCATAGCCGCCCTGGCCTTCAAAGAGGACTTCATCATTGCGCATGATCCGGGCGGCGTATCCGGCAATCTGGCCGGAAGAGACAAAGCGGTCGAGGGTGTTCTGGACAAGCTGCATCAGGAAATCTCCTCCTTTTTTTCTGAATGGATCAGGATGGCATGGATCCGCGCAGTCCCTGTGCCTTCTGCACGCAGGCGGCGGCTTCCCTGTCTCCGGAATGCATTCTGTTTGTTTTTGCTCTGCTGCCTCATGATATCAGAGCGGAGAACAGAAAGCAATGGCGGCAAAGAGAGAATCACAGAAGAAAAACGCAGGCTGAACCCAAATGCGTGAGCAATGGAATTCAGCCTGCGTATTGAAGATCCGGATTGGGGCAGGCGGCTTACGACATATAGCGGATCATGGCCTGCACGGCGATTTTTGCGTCATTGGCGGCGGCCACCACCGTGTTGGAGCCATGCACCACATCCCCGGCTGCGAAAACGCCGGGAACAGAGGTCATATAGTTTTCATCAATGGCGAGCAGCCCGCGGTCTGTCGGTTCCAGGCCTTCTGTTGTCAGAAGCAGTTTGTTCTTCGGAGCCTGGCTGACGGCGAGAATGGTGGAATCGGCATGCACCTGCAGGAGCTCATCCTCATAGCCCGTAATTTTGCCGTCCTCATCAAAAACGGCAACCTTGAAGACCGGGCCTTCTTCCGTGATCTTCTGAATGGCATAGCCGAAGGCAAACTCTGCTCCGTCAAGCCGGGCATAGTCCACCTCAGCCTGACTGGCGGCGACACGTTTGGAACGGGCGTAGAGCGTGACTGACTGGGCACCGTGGCGCAGGGCAGTACGGGCCACATCCATGGCCACATTGCCCATGCCGATGATCGCTACGGTTTCTCCGAGCTCGTGTGCAGCAGGATTGGCCAGGTAAGAAATGCCGAAATGTACATTGGCCAGGCTTTCACCTTCAATGCCCAGTGTCTTGGGGCGCCAGACGCCGGTGGCGACAAAGACAGAGGCATATCCGTCGCGGAAAAGATCTTTGATGGTCAGCGCTTCACCGAATGCCGTATTGGGGCGGAAGAGAATGCCCATCCGCTGCATCAGGTGCTGATAACGGGCGATCAGGGTCTTGGGAAGACGGAAATCAGGAATGCCGTATTCCAGCATGCCGCCGATCTGATTGTTGTCATCAAACACGGTGACGTCGTAGCCATTCTTTGCCAGTTCAATGGCGGCAGTGAGACCGGCCGGGCCTGCGCCGATGACAGCGACTTTTTTGCCTTTCTTTTCGAACTGTTCGATCTTCATGCGGTCAAGGTAGGCATCGGAAACAAAACGTTCGATATTGTAGAACGTGACCGGTGCACCTTTGTGATTGAGGACACAGTGCCCCGTGCACTGGGCTTCATGGTCACAGACGATGGAGCAGATGACGGACATCGGATTGTTGTCAAAAAGCATCTTGCCTGCTTCCATCAGACGGTTTTCCTTGAACGCCCGGATGGCCTGGGGAATCGGGGTATGGATGGGACAACCTTCCTGGCACATGGGTTTCTTGCATTGGAGGCAACGGTTGGCTTCTGTGAGAATGCGGACGGCCATGAGCAGACTCCTTCCTGATGATCATGCTGTTTGCTGCACGAAGAAGTAACAGATCTACAGGTCATTGTAACATGATCCGGTGGAAGGAACAAGGAAAAACAGGATGGCAATTCAGAGACAAGGTATTGACTCTTTTCACCCGTAAACATACAATGCTTATGCAGTCGGAAATGCTTTATCAGTAACACGATCAGAGATGTTTTGGCTGGAGAAAAAAGAATAAAAAGGATGTTGCATCGTGAAATTAATGAAAACAGAGGATGCCGTCGGACAGGTTCTGTGTCATGACATTACCCAGATTATCAAGGGTGTGACCAAGGACGCTGTATTCCGCAAGGGGCATATTATCCGTGAAGAGGATATTCCTGTGCTTCTTTCTGTGGGAAAGGATCACATTTATATCTGGGAAAACAATGAAAATATGCTCCATGAAAATGATGCAGCACAGATCCTGTATGAAATCAGTGCAGGGGAGAATATCCGTCCATCAGCTGTCAAGGAAGGCAAGATTGAACTGATTGCCACCTGCGACGGACTGCTGAAGATTGACCGCAGCAAACTGATTGCTGTGAACTCGCTGGGCGAAATGATGATTGCTTCTCGCCACGGCGATTTCCCGGTCCGGGAAGGCGATAAACTGGCCGGCACGCGTGTCATTCCGCTGGTTATTGAGAAGGAAAAGATGGAGCGCGCAAAGCAGGTCTCGGAAGGCGGTCCGATTTTCCACGTCCGTCCGTTCCGTGCACGCAGATATGGCGTGGTGACGACGGGCAATGAAGTGTTTCACGGCCGCATTCAGGATACCTTCACCCCTGTGATTCAGGCCAAGTTTGCAGAGTATGGCTGCGAGATGATGGGGCATGAGATCAGCGATGACAATCATGAACGCATTACCGGGTGCATTCGAAAGCTGCTCGATGAAGGCGCAGAGATGGTTGTCTGCACCGGCGGCATGAGCGTGGATCCGGATGACAAGACGCCGCTGGCGATCAAAAATACCGGGGCCAGGATTGTATCCTACGGTGCCCCTGTGCTTCCCGGCGCCATGTTTCTGCTGTCCTATTACGGAGAAAACCAGATCCCGGTGCTTGGACTTCCGGGCTGCGTGATGTATGCCGGAAGAACCATTTTTGACCTGGTACTCCCGCGACTTTTGGCGGATGATCCCGTGACGGCGCAGGACCTTGCGCAGTACGGCGAGGGCGGACTGTGCCTTGGCTGCAAGCCGTGCACATTCCCGAACTGTGGTTTTGGAAAATAACAAGGAAAGCAGGCTGGACTGATGAACGAACAGCTGACCCATTTCGATAAGGACGGCCATGCGATCATGGTCGATGTGACGGAAAAGCAGGAGACTTCGAGGGAAGCGGTTGCGAAAGGATATATCCGGGTAAGTGCAGATACCATGACGGCGATTCTGGAAGGAACAGCCAAAAAGGGAGATGTGCTGGGCGTGGCAAGAGTGGCCGGCATCATGGCGGCCAAGCGCACGAGTGATCTGATTCCGCTGTGCCACCCGCTGCCGCTGGGTACGGTCCGCGTGGATTTCTCCTGTGATGTCGAGCATCTGACCGTCCACTGTGCCTGCACGGCGAAAGTCACCGGACAGACAGGCGTGGAGATGGAAGCGCTCACCGGCGTGTCCGTCGCCCTGCTGACCGTCTATGATATGTGCAAGGCCATCGACAAGAAAATGGAGATCGGTGGCATTCATCTCGCGCGCAAATCGGGCGGAAAGAGCGGCCTGTTCATCAATGATTCAGACGGAGGGGCTGTCCATGTTTGACAAAATGGGCAGGGAGATCGATTATCTGCGCATTTCCATTACAGACCGGTGCAATCTGCGCTGCATCTACTGTATGCCGGAGGACGGCATCCCGGATATTCAGCATACAGATATTCTCTCCTATGAGGAGATTGTCCGCATTGTAAGGCAGGCAGCAGAACTGGGCATCCGCCATCTGCGCGTGACCGGCGGTGAGCCTATGGCCCGCAGGGGCTGTCTGGACCTGATCCGGATGCTCCATGCGGTTCCGGGGATTGAAACGATCTCCATGACAACCAATGGTCTGCTTCTCGACGGCCGTGTCCGTGAAGCCTGTGATGCCGGCCTGACGGCTGTCAATCTGAGTCTGGATGCCCTGGAACCGGAACTCTATCGCAGGATCACCCGCGGCGGGGATGTCACGAAAGTGATGCGTGTCCTCAGGGATGCAGCAGCGTGCGGACTTTCCGTCAAAATCAATGCGGTCCCTGTTCGCGGGCTCAACGAACAGGAACTGCCGGGTCTTGCTGAACTGGCAAGGAACAGCGGCGTTTCCGTGCGCTTTATTGAGCTGATGCCGCTCGGGTGCGGCGCAGACCTGCAGCCGGTGCCTACAGAAGAGATTCGCGAACGAATGGAAGCGTGCTTTGGCACCATGCAGGAAGACACGAAACGGCGCGGGTACGGGCCGGCCTATTATCTGCGGCCGGAAGGATTCCAGGGAAGCATCGGGTTTATCAGCCCGCTGAGCCATGAGTTCTGCGGCCAGTGCAACCGGGTGCGGCTGACATCGGACGGACAGCTGAAGCTCTGCCTGAATCATTCGGCAGGGGTGGATCTGCGCACACTGCTGCGCGGCGGTGTGGAGGACGCACAGCTCAAAGAAGTCCTTCGCACGGCGATTGAAAGAAAACCGGAGCGTCATGGCTTCAATGAATCCGTGGTGGATCGTGAGAAGCGGCGCATGAATGAAATCGGAGGATGAAAAGATGGCAGAAAACAGGACAGAACAGCGCCCCTGGCAGGCTGCTGTGATTACGCTCAGTGACAAAGGCGCGGCCGGACTGCGCGAGGACAAAAGCGGTCCCGCGATTGTGCAGCGTCTCCGGGAAAACGGCTATGACGTTGTCGAAGCGCTGCTTCTGCCGGATGACCGGGAAAAACTTGCCGCTGAACTGATCCGCCTTGCGGACCAGCTGCAGCTGGATCTGATTCTGACGACCGGGGGAACCGGATTCGGACCGCGGGATACGACGCCGGAGGCAACCCTGAGCGTCATGACACGCAACGCACCGGGGATCGCTGAGGCGATCCGTGCCGCATCGCTTCAGATCACGAAGCATGCCATGCTTTCCCGTGCCGTATCGGTCATCCGCGGAAAAACGCTGATCATCAATCTTCCGGGAAGCCCCAAAGCCTGCATGGAAAGCATGGACGTCTTTATGGACGCGATACCCCATGCCATGGGTCTGCTGCGCGACGAAGTACGCGACTGCGCACGGACCTGAACGAATTCTGCAGGTGTTCAAACCTTCTGACTCCACGGCATGTAAATCCATGCCTGGATAGAAAGAATCCCTGAAATACGGGATGATATGAGGAGGGTGTTTTATGAACACCATAAAACCCATTGCCCTGCTGATCGCGCTGATGATGGCGCTGACAGCACTCTGCGTTCCTGCTGCGGCGGAAAGCAGCACGGAACTCATTGTCTTTGCCGCCGCTTCCATGACGGAAACGCTGACGGAACTGAAGACGGCATACGAGGCGGCGAATCCGGGCGTTTCGCTGATTCTGTCCTTTGAGTCTTCCGGCACGCTGAAGACACAGATTCAGGAAGGCGCGGAATGTGATCTCTTTATTTCCGCAGGCCAGAAGCAGATGAATCAGCTGGACATCTCAGCGGATGCATCCGTGAATACCGAAGGACTGGACATGGTTCTTCAGGGATCCCGGATCAATCTTCTGGAAAACAAGGTCGCTCTGGTCGTGCCGGAAGGCAATCCCAAGGGAATCGAATCGTTTGACGATCTTGCGGAAAAGCTTGGGGCCGGCACTGTCTTCATGGCCATGGGCAACAGCGATGTTCCTGTCGGCCAGTATACCCAGAAGATTCTTGCGTTCTACGGACTGGATGAAGCGGCACTGGCCAATGCCGGCACGCTGACCTATGGCACAAACGTGAAGGAAGTGACCACCCAGGTCAAGGCTGCCTCCGTCGACTGCGGCGTGGTGTACGGGACCGATGCATTCTCTGCCGGGCTGGAAATCATTGACACGGCAACTGCTGAAATGTGCGGTCAGGTGATCTACCCCGCGGCCGTGATGAAGGCAAGCAGACACCCCGAAGCAGCACAGGCCTTCCTGACCTGGCTGACAGGGGAAGAAGCGTCTGCAGTGTTCTCCTCTGTGGGCTTCACACCCGTGCCGCAGGAGTAACTGAGCGGCTCTTACCCTGCCCCGCCGGGCTGTATGCTTCCCGGCGGGGCTTTCCGAACAGATGGAGTACGACCTATGTTTGCATATCTGTCAACCATCAGCCTGTATCCTCTGTGGAACTCGCTGCGCATTGCGGCGATTACGGGCGTGCTGGTCTTTTTTGCGGGCATTCTCTGTGCTTATTATGTTGCCAGACTGCCCAGAGTGATCAAGGGCATTCTGGATGTTATCCTGACGCTGCCCATGGTGCTTCCGCCGACCGTCTGCGGCTATTTCCTTCTGCTTGTTTTCGGCGCGAAGCGTCCTCTGGGCATCTTCCTTCAGCAGTTCGGCATCCGGTTTGTCATGACCTGGTACGGCGGCGTGCTTTCCGCGTTTGTTGTGGCGTTTCCGCTGATGTACCGCACAGCCCGCGGCGCGTTTGAGAGTTTTGACGAGAACCTGGCCTATTCCGGACAGACCCTGGGTCTGTCCAATACATACATTTTCTGGCGCATCCGGATGCCGGCCTGCCGGCAGGGCATTCTGGCCGGTGTGGTTCTGGCTTTTGCCAGAGCGCTGGGGGAGTACGGCGCAACCTCCATGCTCATCGGCTATACGCCCGGACGCACGGCCACCATTTCCACCACGGTGTATCAGCTGTGGAGAACCAATGATGAGATGGGTGCCTTCTTCTGGGTTGCGGTGAACCTGGTCATCAGCGCCGTGGTCCTTCTGGCGGTCAATCTGCTTGAACGCAGACAGAAAAAGGCGGTGAAGGCATGAAGCTGAAGGTGGATATCGAAAAGCGCCTCGGTGACTTCTGCCTGCGCACGGCGTTTGAAGCAGAGGGCATCACCGGACTGCTCGGCGCTTCCGGCTGCGGAAAAAGCATGACGCTCAAATGTATAGCCGGCATTGAGCGCCCGGACCGGGGAACAATCGAACTGGACGGCGTCACACTCTTTGATTCATCCAGAGGCATTGACCTGCCGCCCCAGAAGAGGCATGTCGGGTATCTGTTCCAGAATTATGCGCTGTTTCCCAATATGAGCGTGCGGCAGAATATCCTCTGCGGACTGCATCATGAAAAAGACAAAGCCGTCAGGGAAAAACAGCTGGAGACCATGCTCTCCACCTTTGGCCTTACAGGCCTGGAAAAGCACAAGCCCGCCCAGCTCTCCGGAGGACAGCAGCAGCGGGTGGCACTGGCACGGATTCTGGTGACAAAGCCGCAGCTGCTTCTCCTGGACGAACCGTTTTCCGCGCTGGACAGTTATCTGAGACTGCGCCTGCAGCTTGAAATGCGGGAAACCCTTGTCTCCTTTGGCGGACCGGTGCTGATGGTGACGCATGACCGGGATGAAGCGTACCGGATGTGCGACCGGATCGCCGTGATGGACAACGGACGCACAGCTGCGCCGAAGAAGACCAAGGAGCTGTTTGCGAATCCGGAATCCCTGTCAGCAGCGGTGCTCACCGGGTGCAAAAACAGGGCCGCGGCGCGCAAAGTCGGAGAGTATGAAATGGAAGTGCCTGAGTGGGGCATCCATCTGACTACGGCGCTTCCGCTGAGGGACAATCTGTGCGGCGTTGCCATCCGTGCCCACTATTTCCAGCCGCGCTCGGACCGCAACCGTTTCCCCGTACTCTTTGTGCGGGAAATGGAAGAACCCTTTGAATGGGTGATTCAGTTCCGCATCCCCGGACAGAAGGAACAGACGGAAAACCTGTGGTGGAGACTGCCCAAGGACCGCCGGCCGCAGAAAATGCCGGAAGCACTCGGGATTGCGCCGGAGAATGTACTTCCCCTGTATCCGACAGAGGACCTGTGAACGGGACGAAAAAAGCGCACATCCGAAAGGATGCACGCTGTCTGAAACGATCGCTTTCAGGGACACAGCGACGGATCTGAGCGGAACCAGGACAGGATCTGCTCTTTCTGCTCCTGCGTCAGGCGGACCTCTTCGCCGCCGATGGACACACTGACAGCCTGTTTCCCGTGATGGGTGCAGCCGGCAGCACAGAAAAGCGCGTTCTTCTTTGTCAGGTCGTCATCGAGCGGCACATCGAGGGCCTCGGTGACGGGCGTGTCCGGCAGATGCGCCTCAAGAAAGTCGAGCAGTTCTTCTGCCTGAGTCAGGGGGTCAAAGGCCGGATGCGGAAGCGATACGCCTTCCACACACGCAATGCGCCCGACATAGGCAAGGGTGTAATCATTGGTTCTCTCCAGGGCATCTGCTTCTTCCCGGGCGGCAACCAGACGGGGCACGGGAGATGCTGCGTCCCCTTCGAGCAGCACCCAGTCCATCCCTTCAAACGAACGGAGAATCTGTGAAAGCGGAAGACGCTCGGGATAAATGAGCGAGGTTTCACGCTTGCCGCGTGCACAGACCAGATTGGCGCCGGCCAGCATATGTCTGCGCGTATTGGTCCCTTTCTGATCAATGGAGAAGGCAGGACACCCGATGCTCTTGCAGGTGCCGACAGTCTCCCCGCGCCTGCGGATGGCTTTGACCAGTTCTGTGACGGTTGTGGTTTTTCCTGAACCCCGTACACCGATCAGTGTGACAATCTTCATGTCATTTCCTCCGGATCTGTTCTGATCTGCGAATCATTATACTTACGAATGCTTTTGCTGTAAAGCGCAAGGAGGCTCCCTATGCAAACCCCTGAAACGGCTCTGAAACTGCTGCTCGAACATGCATTCCCAACTGAACGAATCAAAACCTGCCCGCTTCCGGATGCGCTTGGCCGTGTTCTGGCAGAGGATGTGGTCTCCCCGATGTCCGTTCCGCCCTTTGACCGGTCGCCGCTGGACGGTTATGCCCTGAAGAGTGCGGATATTGAAGGGGCAACGAGGGAAACACCGGCGTGCCTGCGGGTGATCGGGGAGGCGGACGCGGGCTGCACGGCGCATTTCACCGTTGCTTCCGGGGAAGCCCTGCGCATCATGACAGGCGCACCGGTACCAGAGAGCTGCGACTGCGTGATTCGTCAGGAAGATACGGATGAGGGCATGGAAACGGTACAGATTTTTGCGTCTGTCCGCTCAGGTATGAATGTCGTGCGCGCCGGAGAGGATGTCGAGAAAGGCGCCCTGATCCTGAAGGCGGGGACGCGTCTGAACAGCGCAGCGCTGGGCGTGCTGGCCAGCCTTGGATGCACCGGGGTGAACGTGTTCGATGTCCCCCGCGTCCTGCTGGTATGCACCGGGGATGAGCTGGTTCAGCCCGGTGAAGCACTGGAATACGGGAAAATCTATGATTCCAGCAGGACCAACCTTACCGCCCGTATGCGGGAGCTGGGATGTAAAGTGACGGCTGTTCCCAGCCTGCCGGATGATCCTGCGTGTGTTGCGCAGGCGATTGAGAAAGCACTCCCGGATGTGGATCTTGTGGTGACAACCGGCGGCGTATCGGTTGGAAAAAAGGATATCATGCATCAGGTTCTCCCGCTGCTGGGGGCTGAGCGCCTTTTCTGGAAGGTGGCCATGAAGCCCGGCAGCCCGCTGCTGTGCGCAACGCTGCAGGAAAAGCTGATCATCTGCCTTTCTGGGAATCCGTTTGCCGCACTGGCCGGGTTTGAACTGTTTGCCAAGCCGGTCCTTCAGGTGATCTCCGGCTGCACGGAACCTGTGAACCGCCGCATGCAGGCGGTGCTTCGGGGTTCGTTCCGCAAGGGAAGCCCGCAGCGTCGGATGATCCGCGGTACGGTCTGGGCGGGTGAAGTGTCGGCAATGCCCGGCATGCAGACCAACGGGGCACTCTCTGCCATGATTGGCTGCAACTGTCTGATTGATATCCCTGCGGGAAGCGGGCCGCTCGAGGAGGGCAGCCTGGTTGACGTCATTGTATTGTAAAAGGCGGCAGGCTTTGTCCTGCTGATATCGAAAAGCTCCGGGCAAAATGCTCCGGGGCTTTTCATGTCTCAGGAGGAATGCGCAGGAAAGCGCTGCGGATCGCCGTACCATGAGGGAGGCATTCCGGGACAGTAGATGGCGATGCCTTCTGAAGCGGCAAAATCAGCGGCCAGACTGCCTACGGCCTTCTCTGTACATAGAACCGGGATGGAAACACGCGCTGCTTTCCTGACGACCTCAAGACTGATGCGACCGCTGGTGCAGAAGATGCACTCTGTCAGATCCATCTCTGCCTCCAGTGCTTTCCCGACCGCAGCATCCAGTGCATAGTGGCGGCTGATATCACAGGCGGTCACATGCTGACGGTCATTCCCGATCACAGCCACATGTTCGCCCGCATCGCGCGGCGCAAGGCGGAGCAGGGAGAGCAGATGATCCGGGCGCGAGGGACTGCACGGAAAAGGCGCTGCCCTGTGTTGGTGCAGGCGTGCCCTGGTGTTCGAAGTGGCTGTCGTGACAGTCCAGTGATGATCGGGACTGGATTCGGCGTGGATGTCTGTCACATCGGACAGGGAGCAGATCAGACCCTCTGTGAGCAGATGACCAATCAGAAGCGGTTTCCCCTGACCGGGGGAACAGAGAAGCGGCGGTTGAGGCACACCATTGAAGCTCCATGTCAGCAGGGATTCATGCATTAAAGGCAAGACGAATCAGCTCCTGTCAGTGTCAAAAAAGAAAACCCCTCTGCAGTGAGATGGGCAGAGGGATCCGGAAAGCATGGATAGATGAAGGGACGATTATTCGTCGCCTTCCTGGGCTTCCGCACCGTTGGCGAGTGCACGTGCATACTTTTCGCTCATGAGATCAATCGAGAAGAGATAGGGTTCACCATTGATCGCAGCGGTGCATTCGCGGATATCCTTGTATTCCTCGGAAGCCTTCATCTGAGCAATGACGGCCTTCATGGCTTCGCAGTCGAGGAAGAAAGGCTGACGGGCAAAATAGTAAAGCGGTGTGGGGGTGGGGAAGGCTTTGCAGTTGAAGCGGACCATCTCGGCCACGGTTCTGCAGTCATCCTTTTCTGTGGTGAGCATGGCGATCTTGGCATAGTTGTGTGCCATGGTCTCCTCACAGTAGTAGTATGTGTCCTTCTGTCCCCTGACCTTGAAGATATCTGCACAGGTGGGGTCGGCAGCCATTTCTTCAAGCAGCTTGTCGATCTCTTCCTCATCCTTTGAGATCAGGGCAACCGGCGTAATCAGACCGCTGGCACTCCGCTCACGGATGAAGTCCGCCAGCAGCTGGGCCTTGGTTTTTTCCGGTTTTTTCTCTTCTTCAGGGGCAGGAGCCGGGTCGGGCTCAGAAGGCGGGAAGGGGTCATTGACTTCCGGGAGTGTCTGAAGAAAGTCAAGAAGATCGGGCTTGCCTTCCTGCGGGGCAGCGCTCTGGGCAGCAGCTTCTGCTGTCTCCTCAGCTTTATGCATCGCGGGATCGAGAGCATCACTGAATTCCCCGGGCATTTCGCTGGGTTTCAGTTCCACTTCTTTTGCAAACCCGGGCTTACGGCGTCCAAAAAGAGCCATATCGCATCCTCCTTTGGGAAAGGTTGATATAAAGAAACACCTGCATGGCCTGCCATGCAGGTGTTTCCCTGTCAGTTTAGATCAGGCCGAGTTCTTCCAGTTTGTCAGCGCAGTCGCCGAGATCAAACTTCTCGAGCGTCTCACGGGTAGGAATACCGGTTTCCTTGTTCCAGCCCATGGCTTCATACCACATATCCAGGGACTTCTCCCAGTCTTCGCGGTCGAGCTTGACGGTGCCTTCTTCGAAAGGCTTGAAGTCGGGCTCTTTGTCGAAGACCCAGTCGGATACACGGTCGTGATCCTTGCGCAGGTTGGTGCTGCCCAGGTTCAGCTTGAAGCTGACAGCGGTCATGACACGGAGCAGCTGAGAAATGCGCTCGGAGTCATGTTCCTGATCCTCGCGGGTATACTCTTCACCGAGGACGGCGGTCATATACTTCGCATCCAGATCCAGGTCGCCGATGTACTGGCGCTTCTTGCTGGTGGCGATGGTCATCGGGTACATCCAGTTGCACAGGGTGGCGGAGTCATGCCACTGCTTGCCGATGAATGCCCACTTGGCCAGCTTGATCTTGTTCTCGTTGATGGGGGTGTAATGCTTCTGCGGATCCGTGCAGCCTTCGCCGAAGAAGTGCTCGAGAACCGGCTTGATGATCTCGTTGTAGGGAGCACCGGAGGAGCAGAAGTTGATCAGGTGGTGGATCATGCAGTCACGGTTGTACATCATGGAGTACAGCGTGCCGGCCTGCCAGCAGTTTTCCGGACCATGATGGCGCGGGAAACCGTTGTGTCCGATATTGAAGTTCTTGCCATTGACGAAGTCATAGAAGTTCTTGCCGGCCACGTTCTTGGAAGCGTCATCCATGCCCCACTTCTGGTAGAGGCGATAGGTGCCCAGACCGAGATCGGAGAAGATGCCTTCGCGCATGGCGATGCGGCGATAGCAGTCAACCACCCAGCGGGGATCGCCGGATTCCATCAGAGCCCACGGGATCTTTTCCCATTCGCCGGGATTCTCGCGCTCGATGACGTCCTTGAGAACGCCAGAGGTGTAGGCCATGTTGAAGTCTTCGTACAGGTTGCCGTAGTTGCACCATACGCCGTAGTCATCAGCTGCACGGGAACCGGCACCGCCGAGGATCATCTTGGCATCGCCTTCATCAGCGAAGTCATGGGTGGACGGGACGGACTCACCGTTTGCATCGAGGTGGTTCGGATACCACTCAAGCATCTTGATGATGGGCATGCAGGTGTTGGAAACATGGGTCGGCAGGTCATATTCGGCCAGGGGATCCATGTCATACTCGGTATAGCAGCGAACCGGGCAGGAAGAGCATCCGCCCTGCTTGACGGTGTACTTCTCAGCGACTTCGCCGAAGTCGAATACGCCCTTGTTGCAGCGCAGAGCAGCAACGTTGATCACGCCGCTGGGCTGCTCGCCGGTATCGATCTGGCCGTGAGGAGCCTTGTCCCAGGTGATTCCGGGGGCACCCTGCCAGCGGTTCTTGGTAGCAACATATTCAGACCAGCTCTGTGCATGGCAGGGCACGGTATGGTTGTTGTTGCCGCCGACGAGATCCTTGATCATGTAGTTGGACAGAAGACGGACTTCCATGGGACGGGCGATCTTGACAGCGCCGGTGCCGCGGACCGCGATGCCCTTGCACTTCTTGCTGCCCAGCAGAGCGCCGATTCCGCCGCCGCCGCTGTTGCCGAAGGAAGTGATGATGTTGGACATGGGAACGAGATTCTCACCGGCAGGACCGATGGTGGCCACGTCGAATTCAGGTCCGTTTTCCTTGGCCAGGGTGGCGTTGGCTTCGAATGTGCCCTTGCCCCAGATATGGGAAGCATCTTCGATGGTGACGTTTTCGTCTTCGATCTTGATATAGACAGGATGGTCGCTCTGGCCTTCCACGATCATTGCGTCATAGCCGGCATACTTGAAGGCATGAGCAATGTGGCCGCCCATGTGGGCATCAATGATGGAATAGCCCAGGGACCAGCAGGAAAGCAGGGTGATGTTCATACGACCGGAGCAGGGAACGCCTGAAGCGGTCAGAGGGCCTACGCCAAAGACGCACTTGGCATCCGGTCCGAGGGGATCGGTGTCGAGCGGGACTTCATCCCAGATGACTTTGTATCCAATGCCCATGCCGCCGATGTAAGGACGATACTTGGGCAGCGTATCTTCTTTCGTGATGGAACCGGTGGTCAGGTTGACACGCAGAATAGTACCTGCCCAGCCGTTAATGCCATTCTTCACAGACATGCTGTTATTCCTCCCGTACGTTTTCGGTCATAGCTGCTCAAACAGCCTGCGATGCAGAGACAATGCGGTCCCAGGGCACGATGGACAGTGCGCCGGAAGGACAGCCTTCAGCACAGGCACCGCACATAATGCACTTGGAGGACTTGTGGGTTACGGGATTGACAGTGGGCATATGCCACGGGCAGGCCTGTACGCATGCGCCGCAGCCAACGCACTTGTCCGTATCCACACGGCGAATGCCGTTTTCATCGGCATAGATTGCCTGCATGGGGCAAGCATTGCCGCAGGCGGGATCTTCGCACTGACGGCAGGTGTCCGGGAAATAGGTCCAGTTGTCTTCTGTGTACAGACCCTGGCCATTGCGGCTGCTGTACAGATTCCTGGTGACCTTGACTCTTGAAATGTAGCTGGAGCAGCAGCCGTCATTGGTCAGCGTGCAGTTGATTTCGCAGCGCTGACAGCCGACGCAGCGGTCCATATCCACAACAAGCAGTCCCTGCGGGAAGGCCCAGACACGGACCTTGTCCTCGGCGATGGATTTTTCCGATACGCACAGAACATTCAGCAGAGACGAGGAAATGGCCAATCCCGCAAGGCTCTTGCCGGAAATCTTGAGGAATTGACGACGGGTGTAGTCCTTATCGAGAAATTTTTTGCGATCCTGGACCTCACTCATACCTAGGGATGCCTCCTTCCAACATCCGCATAAAGCGGCCATACAAATGGGGGTACCGCAAAAAGACATGCATGGGTGCACATCCGTAAGCGGCAGAATGCGAACTCCTTCGCAAAAGGCAAGCACCCCTGTTGCCAGGAATACTCAATGGCCTGCATGGCCGCGGGGGTCATTACAGGCTTGGAGTCCTCGTTTTGCTCAAGGAGATAGTACCATAGATTTGGGCGGTTGTGAAGAGAAAAAAGCTTAAGAAATGATAAATATGGTAAAAATTTTAACCAGTTAGACTAGGCTAACCGTATACAGGAAGGCAAACTGTTCCAGGAAACGGGCGTTCCAGGAAGGGACAAAAAGCGCTTCGCGTGTCCCGGGAAGGACAGAACGCGAAGCGCTGAATGCTGCAGAAAACGGTTTATGCGTTCCAGGAGGTGATTTCTTTTTTCACTGTGGCGCGCACTGCACCGGTGCCGGCAATCTCCGAGCGGAAAAGCCGGATGATTTTCTCTGCGATGCCTGCCTGATACAGATCGACAAAGAAAATGTTTTCATTGGACAGGATGGTACGGAGCGGTTCGGTCACGCTTTCAGGATGTCCCAGACGGATGTCCCGGAAAAGCGCGGTGACTTCTTCATTGAGCGGGTCGGGTGCGAGTTCATAGGGAATGCCGTTGTCATCGACGCCCATCATATAGCGGAGCCAGCCGGCAATGGCCAGCGGAATGCCGCGCAGGGCAGAGGCCGTTCCGTATTTTTCCATATAGGACCGAATGGTGACGCCGAAGCGGACGCCGAGCCCCTGAGAGGCATCGGTGCACAGGCGCAGGCAGGTATCGCCAAGGTACGGGTTCGGGAAGCGGTGATTCATGCATTCGTCCAGGAAGGCTTTGGGGGAGAGAATCCCGGGATCCTGTACGACAGGGAGGCCTTCCTTATATCCGACACGGCGTGCCAGCTGCAGCATATCCGGATCCTTCATCTCATCGGAGAAGAGATCATACCCAAGGAGAACGCCGTAGGGCCCGAGTGCGGTGTGGATCGGGTTGAGGCAGGCTGTGACCTTCATGCGCTCAGCCAGATTGACTGTGTTTCTGTCGGTGAGATAGACGCCTTTTCCCTGTTCAAGCGGAGGTCTTCCGTTGGGGAAATGGTCTTCGATGACCAGATACTGCGGTCCCTCTGCGTTGACAAACGGGGCAATATAGGTCCGCTTTGCTGTCAGAACCGGATCCATGTCTTCCAGGTCGCAGTCTTTCAGACGCTGGGCGACCTGCTCTGAAGGACGCGGCGTGATTTTGTCAATCATGGTCCAGGGGAAAGCAACCTTTTCCTCATCTGCCGCGTACTCCAGAAAATCCTGCCCGACATGGCCTCTGTCCAGCCAGGCCCTGGCCACGGTCAGAACCGCCTGGCGCAGCAGATTTCCGTTCTGGGAGCAGTTGTCCATGGAGACCAGTGCGATCGGGATGGAACCTGCGCGGAACCGTTCCAGCAGCATCGCAGTGAGGATACACATGGCATGGGACGGGGCGGCAGGGCCTTCCTCAAAGTCTTTCTGCACTGCAGGGAGCACGCGGCCGGCCGAGTCGGCCAGGGCATAACCTTTTTCGGTGATGGTGAAGGACACCATCTGCAGGGAAGGAGAAGTAAATACAGAGCGAAGCCGCTGCCAGTCCTCCGGGAAGGCGGGAGACCCCTTGATGGCCTCCGCAACCGGGGCGAGCACTTTCCGCTCTTCACGCCCGTCTTCATGCAGAATCACGGAAAGAATCAGGTTGTCGAAAGGACGGTAGATGCGGTCCACCACTTCAAAGTCAAACGTTTCAACGCCGATGATGCCCTGCACTGCATTGCCGGCCGAGAGCAGATCATCCGCAATGCCGCCGAGAAAGACACGGAAAATATTGCCAATGCCAAAGTGAACCCATGCAGGATGCTGCCGGGTTTCTGCAGAGGTTTTCTCCGGATCATAGGAAGGCAGGAGAATGCGGGCCTGTTCCCAGCCGTTCAGATCATGAAGTCCATGATATGTGAGTCGCATGGCGAAACTCCTTCCGGGATGTATTTTTGCATTGTATCGGATTCATGCGAAGCTTATCACACAATGTGTTTTTCGTCCATACAGAAAACGAAAAGGCAGACAGAAAAGGACCGGCACAGCGGCCGGTCCGGAAGAATTCAATTGACAAAGGTGGAAAAGCGCACAGAAGACGACACCCGTCTGCAGGCAGACTGCAGATGCCAGGCCTCTGTCAGCGGATGGTTCTGTACATTGGGCCGTAGGCGGCGCAGGCACGGTAGTCCTGGCTTTCTTTATCCGCGCCGAAGGCGTTCCAGCAGCTGGGACGGAAGATGTCCTTGGCGGGCACATTGTGCATGCAGACCGGAATGCGGAGCATGGAGGCGAGGGTGATGACATCCGCGCCGATGTGTCCGTAGCTGATCGCGCCGTGGTTGGCACCCCAGTTGTTCATGACATCATAGGCAGAGCAGAACGGGCTGCCTTCAATGCCGTCGGTTCTCGGAGCAAACCAGGTGCACGGCCAGGTATAGTCGGTCCGCTTGTAAAGCGTGTCGGAGACTTCCTCAGGCAGATGCACAGTCCAGCCTTCGACAATCTGCAGAACGGGGCCCAGGTTTTTCACGAGGTTCAGACGGATCATGGTCATGGGCATTTCAGCGCGGGTGGTATAACGGCAGGAATATCCGCCGCCGCGGAAATAGCCGTTGTCGGCAGGACACCATTCGACCTTCTTCATGACGGCCTCGATATCGTCCTGGGTATATTCGTACCAGGGCTTCATGATACCGTTGCCCTGTGCATCCTTGACTTCGCCGTTGGCGTCGAGCGTGCAGGCGCCGGAATTGATCAGGTGGATGATGCCGTTGGCATCCTTTGCGTGGCCTTCCAGCTCATAGCCGGTGACGCGCTTGACGGATTCGCCGTTCCAGCAGGTGCGGACATCGGCAAACATCTGGGAGCGGTTGGTGAGGAGCTTCATGAACAGCATGCCCAGACCGTTGAGCACGTCGTTCTCGGTCGCGAAGACATAGGGCTCTCTGGCACCGGTCCAGTCAAAGGGCGTATTGAGCAGGGACTCGGGATAGTCGCAGTTGGGATAGAAATCGGTCCACTGTCTCTGGCCCTGGAAGCCGCCGGCGATGGCGTTGTGTCCGACCATCTCTTCCTCGCAGCCTGCGGGCAGGTTTTTGTTGCCGTTGAGCAGGTCCATGATGATGCAGAGCATCTTCACGGTAAATTCCCAGTCCTTTTCTTTCTGTTCGGGGCTCTTCTGGATGAATTCAGGGTTCTTGTCAAAGCCGTCGCGGCAGTATTTCTTCGTCCAGGCCAGGGCTTTCTCGTACATGTCATGGTCGTAGATGCCCTTTTCCATGCGGCGGATGATTTCCACTTCGTCCACAGACTCCACGCGCATGCCCAGATAGTCCTCGATGAACTCGGGATTGATGATGGAGCCGCCGATGCCCATGCAGATGGAACCGATCTGCAGATAGGACTTGTCGCGCATGCTGGCGGCAGCCACAGCGGCACGGCCGAAGCGGAGGAGTTTTTCGCGCACATCATCGGGAATGCGCATGTCATCTGCCTCGACGACATCCTTTCCGTAAATGCCGAAAGCGGGGAGGCCCTTCTGGGCGTGGCTGGCAAGAACGGAAGCAAGGTAGACGGCACCGGGGCGTTCCGTGGCATTCATGCCCCAGACAGCCTTGATGGTCAGCGGGTTCATGTCCATGGTTTCAGAACCATAGCACCAGCACGGGGTGACCGACAGGGTGATGGCGACGCCTTCTCTGCGGAATTTGGCTTCGCAGGCGGCGGCTTCGGCGACACGGCCGATGGTGGTGTCGGCGATGACGACCTTTACAGGCTCACCATTGGAATACCTGAGGTTTTCTTCAAAGAGCTTTTTGGCTGCTTTCGCCATGCCCATGGTCTGGTCTTCGAGGGATTCACGGACCTTGAGCGGGCCGCGCCGGCCGTCAATGATCGGACGAATGCCGATTGCGGGATACTCACCAATATATCGGTTTGCTGCCATGTAATTCACTCCAGTTCATTTGTTTTTTGAAAACTGGCATAATCATACGCCAAAACGATGGACTTTGCAATCAGTCCGCTGTGTGGGGAAGGAGAAAAATGGTTCCGCGGGCGGAAATGGGGGAGAGGAGAGAAACGGTGGAGAAGTATAATAAAATGCATTTCATTGCAGAGAATAATCTGGTACAATGCCGTTTTGTTCCGATTGCACAACAGAAAGGACTCAGGTCATGGAGCGGCATTCTTTTTCCGGCAGGATCGGGTTTGTCCTTGCAGCCGCAGGGGCATCGGTAGGACTTGGCAATATCTGGCGCTTTCCGTATCTGGCAGCGAGGCATGGCGGGGGCATGTTCCTTGCCGTGTACATTCTTCTTGTGATCACTTTTGGCTATACGATGGTGACCGCTGAAACCGCGCTCGGACGCATGACGCGGAAAAGCCCGATCGGTGCGTTCTCGGCAAAGGGCTTTCAGGCCGGCGGCTGGCTGCATGCACTGATTCCTCTGCTGATTGTGCCGTACTACTCGGTGATCGGCGGCTGGGTGATGAAATACCTTTTCGGGTATCTGAGCGGCAGGGCGGAAGAACTGGCTGCAGACGGTGCGTTCAGCGCATTCCTCTCCGGCGGGCTGGAAGCGGAGATCTATTTTGTCCTCTTCACGCTTCTGACGGCAGCCGTCATCTTTGCCGGGGTGCAGAACGGCATTGAGCGTGTATCCAAGATTCTGATGCCGTTCCTGTTTCTGCTGGCTGTCGTCATTTCCGTGTTTTCCATGACACGGCCCGGTGCCGGGGCAGGCATCCGCTATTTTCTGGTGCCTGACATTCAGCGCTTCTCATGGATGACAGTGGTCAGTGCCATGGGACAGATGTTTTATTCACTTTCCATTGCCATGGGCATTCTCATCACGTTCGGGTCTTATATCCGGAAGGAAATATCGATTGAAAAGGCAACGGTGCGCGTGGAAATTGCTGACACGGCCGTGGCCATTCTGGCGGGACTCATGGTGATTCCGGCTGTCTTTGCCTACTCAGGCGGCGATGAGAGCGTGCTGCATTCGGGGCCCTCACTGATGTTCATGACCATCCCGAAAGTCCTTGCGGGCATGAGTGCTTCGAATCTGTTTGGCAGTCTGTTTTTTGCTCTTGTTCTGTTTGCCGCGCTGACCAGCGCGATTGCCCTGGCTGAAAGCGTGGCATCCACCATGGAGGATCAGTTCGGATGGGGAAGAAGGAAAGCCACGGTGGTCTCCCTGCTTATCATGCTGCCCCTGGGCACCCTGTCCTGTCTGGGCTTCGGACCGCTTGCAAACGTCCGCATCTTCGGCATGCAGATCCTGGACTTCTTTGATTTCCTGACCAATTCCGTCATGATGCCGGTGGCAGCCCTCATCACGTGCGTGTATCTGACGCGGGCGGTCGGCATTGGGGCGATTGAGGAGGAAATCATGGCGGAAGGCGCGCCATTTCGCCGGAGAGCACTTTTCCGCTTCATGATCCGCTTTGTGTGCCCTGTGTTCGTGCTTCTGATTCTCCTTTCGAGCATTGCAGAGGTCATGGGCTGGATCAAATACTGAAAGAGCATCACGGGAAGACGGTGCGGTCTTCCCGTTTCCTGTCTGCGCACATTGAAACGTCCGGAGCGCTGCGATATAATGAATCCATTCGATTTCAGGCGACAGGACAGAAAGGAAGCTGTGCATGATTTTTCTGCAGATGTCCCTTTATTGCGAGGCACGGCCGATTCTTCAGCATGAGGCTTTTCATGCAATGCCTCCCGTCGGCCGCTTTCAGAGATGGCAGACAGACGATATCATGCTGACCCTTTCCGGCACGGGACAGGCGGAAGCTGCGACCTGTGCGGCGGTGACCCTGGCCATGCATCATCCGGCTGCGTCCGATCTCTTTGTCGTTCTCGGGACGTGCGCAGCCATGGAGGGAAAGGCAGAAAAGGGCACACTCTATCGAGCACGGTCCATTGAGGATCTCGGCAGCGGACGGGTTTTCTACCCGGACCTGATGCTGGACCTGGGACTGCCCGAGGCGGGACTTCTGTCGGGATATCAGGATCTGAAGAGCCAGAAGGAGCGTGTATGGTACCGGGAGGGGCGTGATCTGCCTGCGCTTTATGACATGGAAAGCGCGGCGGCATGTGCCGCGGCCGGCCACTTTTTCGGTCCGCATCAGATCGTGGTGCTGCGCATTCCGTCGGATATCGGGGATGACGCAGGACTTGTGACGCCGGAGAACATTTCGGACATGATCGGGCAGCAGATGGACACGCTGGACAGCGTGTTCCAGCGCCTGAAAGCGTTCAGCGGGCTGCTGGGGCAGGAAGGCACGCAGACGCCGGACGAAGATCCTGCGTTCCTTGAACAGACAGAAACTGCCCTCCGGTGCTCAGCGTCCATGTCCCTGCGCTTCAGGCAGCTGGTGCGCTACGCGTGCAGTGCAGGCATTGCCTACCGGGAGATACTCGACCGGTATGCAAAGGAAGAGCTGCTGCCTGTTCCGGGAAGGAAGGAGGGGAAGGATCTCCTTGCTCAGTTTGAAAAAGAACTTACTCGCTGAACCGTTCAGCCACATCTATGTTGAACGGGATCTTGTCTTTGACAGGCGCACGCAGGAGATCCTCCATCGGTTTCCGCATGCGCAGGTCATTGAGATCGGCCATTACAAGGATGTCTTCTGCCGTCCCAGACAGGATACGGCTCTTCAGCATGCCAGTCAGTCCCTGATACTCGCCCGGAAGACAGGCAGTCTGATCTATCCCGGGTCTCCGGTGTGCCAGAGCTTCGGCAACCATCATTTTTACTATACTTCTCTTTGCATGAACTGTGTGTTTGACTGCCAGTACTGTTATCTGCGCGGCATGTATCCATCCGGACATCTGGTGCTGTTCATGAATCTGGAAGACTATTTTGCCGAACTGGAGACGCTGCTCCTGGAGCATCCGGTGTATCTGTGCATCTCCTATGATACGGAGCTGTGCGCACTGGAAAACCTGCACGGCTATGTGCATGCCTTTGCCCGGGAAACGGAGCGGCATGAGAATCTGACGATTGAAGTGAGAACCAAAACATCCTGCACGCAGCTTTTGCGCGCTCTGCCCGGATCATCCAGAATGATTTTTGCCTTTACGCTGTCTCCGGAAGAAGTCATCCGGTATGAGAAAAAAACACCGTCTCTGCACGCAAGGCTGGAGGCGGTGAAGGAAGGGCTGGATCTTGGACATACCATCCGGCTCTGTTTTGACCCGATGATTCATGTGCCGGATTGGAAAAAGGCGTATACACGCATGATGGAAACGATCCTGCGGGAGTTGGGTGAAGAACGGCTCAGACAGGTCTTTGACTTCAGCATCGGCTCGTTCCGCATCTCGCAGGATTACCTGCGTGCCCTGCGCAAATCCACAGCCTCGGCGGTTGTGCAGTATCCGTTTGTCAATGTGGACGGCTTTTATCAGTATCCGCCCGAGACAGCGGAAGAAATGGAAAACACAATGACCAGTCTCCTGCTGCCGTATGCGGGCAGGGAGCGGATCTTTCGATGGAGGGATCAGACATGAGTATTGCTGTGGTGACCGGTGCGTCATCGGGCATCGGCAGATGCCTCGCACTGAGACTGGCCCGGGAAGGCTGGGAAGTATTCGGTTTCGGAAGGACGTTTGATCCGGACGACCTCACCGTTCCGCGTTTTCATGCTGTTGTCTGTGATCTGCGCCAGACGGCAGATGTGCTCCGGGAAATTGACCGGATCCGCAGGGAAGGGGAGGTTTCCCTGCTGGTTTTGTGCGGCGGAACAGCATATTATGGACTGCATGAGGAACTGAATGCGGAGAAGATCGAGGAAATGGTATCGGTCAATCTGACTTCGCCCATGATTCTCACCCAGCGCCTGCTGCGCGATCTGAAGAAAAACCAGGGAACCGTGGTGCTGATGTCCTCGGTGACCGCGAAGCTTCCGAGCCCGCACGGATGTGCTTATGCGGCGACCAAGGCCGGGCTTTCCTCGTTCGGTGCAAGCCTGTTTGATGAAGTGCGCCGGTATGGGGTCAAAGTGATCACGGTCCAGCCGGATATGACGGCAACCCGGCTCTACCGGCATGCGGATTTTACGGTGGATGATGATCCGCAGGCCTATCTTGTGCCTGAGGATGTCGCCGATGCCGTGCTCTTCGCGCTCTCCGGGAAGGAACGTTTTGTCATGCGGGAGATCACCCTGCGCCCGCAGCTGCACAGGATCCGGCGAAAGGGCCGCGCTTCAGGAAAAGAGGAGACCGCGGACGCCGGGGATCCGGCGCTCTGACAGGAAAGATACAGGACAGAGTCGGGGAGTGGACAAAAGACAGACGGGAGAAACTATGAGCTATATTGAAGTGGAAGACCTGTGTAAATCGTTTACTGTCCGCAGGAAACGTGAAAAGGGACATTTCTTCCGGGAAAAGACGACCGTGCAGGCGCTGGACAGTGTTGCGTTTTCGGTCGGGCAGGGAGAGCTGGTGGGATATATCGGGCCGAACGGGGCAGGAAAATCCACGACGGTCAAGATTCTGAGCGGAATTCTGACACCTTCTTCAGGAAGCGTGCATGTCGGCGGCAGAGTGCCGTGGCAGGACAGGAAAGAGCATGCGCAGCATATCGGCGTGGTGTTCGGCCAGCGCACGCAGCTCTGGTGGGATGTGCCGATTCTGGACAGCTATCTTCTCCTGCGGGACATTTACCGGCTCGATGAAAAGGCATGGAAAACACGGCTGGATGAACTGACGGAAAAACTGCAGCTCGGGGAACTGCTGCGCACGCCGCTGCGCCAGCTCAGTCTGGGACAGCGCATGCGCGCGGAGCTGTGCGGATCCCTTCTGCACAGACCGGAGCTGCTCTTTCTCGATGAACCGACCATTGGACTCGATGCCGTGAGCAAGCTCTCTCTGCGCGATTTTCTCCGGGAAGAAAACCGGGATCACCGGACGACCATCCTCCTCACAACCCATGACATGGAAGATGTGGCGGCGCTGTGCTCAAGGGTGATGGTCCTCGGGCACGGGAAACTGCTCTTTGACGGGCAGCTCACAAGCCTGCTTGCAAAGTATGACCGTGAACGGGTCATTGAGGTCAGCTATGAAAAGGAGACTGTGCTCAGCGGCCTTCCGGACGGGTGTGCGGTGACGCAGACAGGCAGCCGGTACCGGGTGGTCTATGATCCGGAAAACGTTTCCACGGCCTGGCTGCTGGAGTACCTGCAGGGGGCTGGCAGCATTCGTGAACTGACAGCGCAGGGACAGAATATTGACCAGCTGATTGCACAGATGTATCGGGAGATGGATCTATGAGAACGAAAGCCTATGCATCCATCTTCAGGATGAACTGGAAACTGGAACTTCAGTACCGCGGCGCCGTACTCGGGGGCATCATCTGTCAGATCGTCTTTGGACTGATTCTTGTGTCGCTTTACCGTGCGCTGTATGCGGGCAGGCCGCAGGTCATGCCCATTGAGACGGTCTCCACCTATGTCTGGCTTCAGCAGGCTTTTTTCAGAATGATCCTCTCTTCGGACAGCGATCTGGTGGGAAAAATCCGGACGGGAGATATTGCCTATGATCTGGTCCGGCCGCTGAGCCTCTATGGGTACTACTATGTCCGGATCATTGCCCAGAAATCGATGGGCAGCCTGCTGCGCGCAGTGCCCATGCTGGTTTTTGCACTCTGCCTTCCCAGAGGGTGGGGGATCATGGCGCCGGTTTCTCCGGCTGCCTTCGTCTGCTTTCTTCTGGGGCTGATGATCGGACTGTGCTGCGTGAGTGCGCTGGAAAATATTACCATGGGGATCACCATGCGGACGCTGGATCCCAAAGGGATACAGGCGATGCTGAATCTTCTGATGATGATCCTTTCGGGCAATGTGCTCCCACTGACCCTGTATCCCGATGCCTGGCAGAAAGTGATCACCGCCCTGCCGTATGCGCAGCTTCTCGATGCGCCGATCCGCCTGTATACCGGCACGCGGCCGGTGACGGAGGCCCCCGGCGTTTTGCTGCTGCAGGCGGCATGGACCGTGGTGCTCACGGGGGCGGGCATTGCGCTGTGGAAAAGCAACCAGCGCCGACTGGTCATTCAGGGAGGCTGAGAGATGAATACAATCAAACTGTATCTGCATTCCATGGCCATCCTGATGAAAAGCCAAATGCAGTATCCGGTCTCCTTTCTGCTCCAGACGATTGCCCAGCTGATTATGGAAGGCGGAGAATTTCTGGCCGTACTTCTGATCGTGGACCGTTTTGATGTACTCGGACGGTGGATGCCGGGCGACCTGTATTTTTTCTTCGGCATGATGTCCGTGTCCTTTTATCTGACCGAGTGCTTTGGCCGGGGTGTGACGGGAAACTTCCCAACGCTTGTGCGGACCGGTCAGCTCGATACCATGCTGCTCAGGCCGCGCGGCGTCCTGACGCAGGTCCTGTGCAGCGCGATCGACCCCAGGCGCATCACCTGCATTGCGGTCGGCGTGCTGGCTCTGATTCTTGGAAGCCGCATGTCCGTGATCCAGTGGACGGGGTGGAAGGTGCTGGCCTTCGCGGAAGCCCTGATCATGAGCATGCTTCTGATTCTGGGGCTGTTCCTGATCGAAGCGGTTTTCTGCATCTACTCGGTCAAGTCGGTTGAACTGGTCAATGCGCTGACATACGGCGGACGCAGTGCCTGTCAGTATCCTGTGGATATCTATCCGCGTCCCCTGCGGGCGATGTTTACTATCATGGCTCCGTTCGCCATGACACTCCATGTCCCTGCCGCCTGGATTCTTGGAAAGCCGCTGTACGGCTGGCCGGCGTGGACCGTCTTTGTCTGTCCGCTTTCCGGGCTGGTTGTGTTCGGGGCTGTGTATGTGCTCTTCTGCCATGCCCTGCGGCATTACCGTTCCACGGGCAGCTGAACATACGAAAAAAGTGCACAGGCCGGAGCAGAATGTGCTCCGGCCTGTGCACTTTTGGATGCCCCGGGAACAGGTGTGTCTCTTATGGGGTTCCCTTGAGAAGGGAAGATTCTGTTTCGGTTTTTTCCTTCTGAAAGCATTTGTCACAGTGCCTGCACTTGAGCAGGGAATGTCCGTCCTCCGGCTGGTAATAGCGGCCGGACCACTGACAGATGGACTCAAAGATCGGGATGACGGACCACCCCATCTCGGTGAGGGAGTAGACAGACCTGGACGGCACTTCATCGATCTGGGTGCGCTGAATGATGCCGTGAGTGCACAGCTTGGTGAGTGCATGGGCCAGGGCTGTATCCGTAACCCCGCTCAGGAGATTTCTGAGCTGACTGTAACGCAGCGGATAGGTGTTGGAAAGTTCACAGATGATCCGGGAATGCCATTTGGCGGAGAAGACATCCAGACCAAACTCAAGCGGGGAGCGGAGGTCAGTTTCTGTTTTTTTCTGATACATGGTGATTTCCTCTCCTGTACAGCGCTGTCAGAGCACGCTTTCAGCCGCATCAGCGGTTGGAGCCATGTCCGGGACTGTTTTCATCATTCGGGGGATCATGCACTCATCGCCTTTTCGATTTCGGGAATGATCGTCAGATCGGCTGGCAGCCAGTGGACGGAGGAGAGTTCCTCCCGCGTCAGCCAGCGGGCGTCCTCGGCTTCCTTCAGCACCAGATCGCCGCGGACCACTTCGCACCAGAAACAGTCCATGGACAGATGAAATGCCGGATAGTCATACTCGATGGTGCCGATCTGCTCACCGACTTTGATATCGGTGGCGAGCTCTTCCCGGATTTCACGAATGAGGGCCTGGCGGGGAGATTCTCCCGGCTCGACTTTCCCGCCAGGGAATTCCCACTGACCTTTAAAGTCTCCATACCCTCTGGCTGTGGCGAAAATGCTTTTCTTTTCGGCCATCGACCTGCAGATGACGGCTGCCACGACTTTGATTGTCTTCATACAGTGCTCCTCGGTCCCTGAAACGGGACGGTGTTCATGACGCTTTCAGGCGCGTCATGCCGCAGAACAGTATACCACATCTTCCGGGAAATATCCTGCCGATGCGGCGGTCGGAAGAAACGGTTGCAGAGCAGTTCACTAAAGAATTATTGAGTAAGGGGTTGGGGATGCGTGATGATTGAATTTATCAAAAAGGATGCGTATAATTGATTTAAAGCACATATGCGCATCAACTGAAAGGAGCATATTTTTATGAAGAATCAGGAATTTACCCGGCGCAGCTTTTTGAAGAATATCGGTCTTGGAACAGCCGGTGCTGCCATGATCAGCGCCCTGCCCATGACCTCCTTTGCGGAAGCCCCCAATGTTCCGGAATATCCCTGGGCATGGCATCCGATCGACAAGCAGAAGGCACTTGAGTACACCTACAAGCGCTGGTATGAAGTCGGCGGCTGCGGCGGCGGTGCGGTTGCCGGTATCATTGAACTGCTGGCCGAAGAATATGGCTATCCCTACAACGTGATCCCCGCCAAGATGATGGCGCTGGCAGCCGGTGGTTTCGGATGCCAGGAACTGTGCGGCGCACTGGCCGGTGCCTGCGCGATGATCGGTCTTTTTTGCGAACCCAAGGATGCAGGTGAAATCCGCAACCAGCTGTTTGCATGGTACAGGAAAGAGCCCTTCCCGACCTATCAGCCTGAATACACCGCGGTGACCACCGTGGCCGAAGGCATTACCTGCAGAGAGTCTGTCAACAAGTTCATGAAGGCTAACAATCTGGAAATGGGAGACGCCCCGCGCAAAGCGCGCTGCGCTGCCCTGACCGGCGAAGTGGTGGTCAAGACCATTGAACTGCTCAACGTGCACTTTGGCTTCGAAGAAGCTGCACCGGTTGTCGAAGAACCTGCAGCAGAGCTCGGCGCAAACGAATACATCGGCACCAGCCAGACCGAGCGCGGCGAAATGAAAGTCAAGGTCACCATGGACGGCGACAAGATTGCCAACATTGAGATCCTGGAAAGCATGGAAACGCCCGGCATCTGCGACCCGGCATTTGAAGCTGTTCCCAAGGCCATCCTTGAATCTCAGTCCACCCAGGTGGATTCGGTCGCCGGCGCAACCCAGTCCTCCGCTGCCATCATGGCTGCTGTGGAAGACGCCCTGAGCCAGATCAAGAAGTAAGTGCACAGGACCTGAAGCACACACGGACACTGCTCTCATCGGGCAGTGCCCGTGTTTTTCTGCAAAAATACTTATAAAAAAAAACAGAAATGGTATAATTCTTTTCCGGCTCTGTCTGCTGTGGTGCAGCTGAGCCGGTATTTTTTGTCAGAATGAGGGAGATTCAGATATGCAACAGACAAAGGTCAGCAAAGATGAACTGTTCAGCAGTGTGCCGGTTCCCAAAGCCCTGCTGACCATGGCCGTGCCCACCGTGATCAGCCAGGCCATCAATCTGATCTACAACATGGTGGATGCCTTTTTCATCGGCAGAACCGGGAACTCCTACATGATGGCTGCGACCAGCCTCACGCTGACCATGGTGATGATGCATGCTGCGCTGGGTAATCTGTTCGGCATTGGCGGCGGAAGCCATGTGGCCCGGCTCATGGGAGCCGGCAGGCATGAAAATGCCAGGCATGTCAGTGCGCTGAGCGTCTATGGCGCTGTGGGCATTGCCGTCCTGTATTCCCTGCTGATCGGCGTGTTCATGGATCCGGTTCTCCGATTCCTCGGCGCATCGGATGCGACGATCGATTATGCCCGCAGTTATACCCTGCTGGTCATTGTGGCGGGAAGCCTTCCGAGCATTCTGTCCATGACGATGGCCCATCTGCTCAGAAATGCAGGTTTTTCCAGCCAGGCGAGCCTGGGACTGAGCATGGGCGGTGTGCTGAACATGGTGCTGGACCCGCTGTTTATGTTTGTGATTCTTCCCCGGGGACAGGAAGTCACTGGTGCTGCTGTGGCTACGCTGCTGGCCAACTGTATTTCCTGCATCTATCTCCTCTGTGCCTTCAGGAAGGCCGGGAGGTCTTCGGCACTATGCCTGAGCGTGTCGGAAGCGCGGAAAACCTCCCGCGGGGATATCCGGAATATCCTGACAGTCGGCGTGCCGTCCGCCGTGCTGACCGGACTGTTCGATGTGGCCAACATCTGCGTCAATATGATTGCCGCAGCCCACAACGATCTGGTCCTGGCGGGCATGGGGATTGTCATGAAGGTGGAGCGCATCCCGAATGCGGTCAATCTCGGCATCTGTCAGGGCATGCTGCCGATTGTTGCCTACAACTTTGCATCCGGGAATCGCCGGCGCATGCAGGAAACCATCCAAACCGCAAGGAATACAGGACTCCTGATTTCTGCGGCCTGCATTGTCCTCTTTGAACTGTTTGCGGGACCTGCGTGCACACTCTTTCTGAGCACGAAGGCAGGGGATGCCGCTTCTGCACTGACGACGATCGGCTATGCGACGCTTTTCCTGAGAATCCGCTGCATTGCATCCCCGGTCCAGTTCATCAACTATCACACGTCCTACTGTCTGCAGGCGATGGGCAACGGAAAGGGAACCCTCCTTCATGCCTTTGTGCGGGAGCTGGTGTTCTATATTCCCCTGATGTTCCTCCTCGACCGTCTCTTCGGAGAGACCGGCCTGGCGGCCGCACTCCCGGCCGGCGAGGCCTGCGGCGCCGTGTTTGCACTGTGGCTTCTGCACCGGTGGCTGAAACAGCACGGAGCGAACAGGGCAGAAGAAAAGGCCTGATGGAAATCAGGCCCTGATGGGATCGGAAGAAAGCCAGACAGATTCAGGATGCAAGGATGGCGGCCGTGACGCTGGCGGCAGGCAGGATGAGTTTTCCTGACGGATGCGCCGTCGTGCGGCAGGTGACGGTTTCCGTGTCCGGCGTGTTGGCTGAAGTAAAAGACGGCGCAGAAAGGACCGTGCTTTCTGCGACAGTCCATGCCTGCGGGAGCGCAACTTCCAGGGACGCATCCTGGCTGAGATTGACAAGAAAAAGGCACATGGTGCCGTCGCTTCGCAGGCATGCGGAGGCGTCGAGCACAGACAGGGAACCTGCGGGAAGAGACGCACAGGAAGGTGCACTGAAGGCGCACCGGACGCTGCGGCCCTGCAGGTTTTTTCTGTACAGCGAAAGCACGTGATAGGTTGTCTGAACGTAGGACCGGCCGCCGCAGGTGACGATGGGGGCGAGCACATTGACCATCTGCGCCAGATTGGCCATGCCGACGTCTTCGGCATGCACGGCAAACGTATTGAGCATACAGGCTGTCCAGAGTGCATCCCGCCAGGTATAGGTCATTTTCAGGCCGTAGCGGTTCTCTTCCCCGCGGGGTGTGCTGTCCCAGATATTCCATTCATCGACGGCGAGACGGATGGGCTCCTGGCGTCCCGGGAAGCGGTACCAGGGACTGAGCGGCCGTGCGCTGTCCGAAGCCCTGTGCAGTGCCGGGATCATTTCACGGAGCTGGGTGCGGAACTCCAGAAGCCCGGAAAAGGGACCATAGGACCCAAGAGAACCTTCGGAGGAATAGTGATGGATGGAAAGGTAATCGCATACAGGGGCCAGCGATTCAAGGATGCGGCTGTTCCAGGCCGCATCAAGCGGATTGCCGACATAGACCATCTTCAGGGAAGGGTCCATGAGCTTCATGTGCTTGGTAAACTCCCAGGCATCGGCAATGTAACGGTCCGGATTGTGCTGCGCTCCGAGGTCCGGCTCGGCATAACTCTCATTGCCGATGCACCAGTACCGGACATGAAACGGTTCCGGAAAGCCGTCCGCCACACGGAGATCGGCGTAATAGGTACCGGGTTCTCCGTTGCAGTATTCCACCCAGTCCGCAGCCTCCTGCGCAGTGCCGCTGGCCATATTGACGCACAGCATGGGCTCGGCGCCGAGTTGTCTGCAGTATGTGACAAACTCGGCGGTCCCGAAGGTGTTGTCATTGATTCCGCCCCAGATGAGATTTCTGCGTTTCCTGCGATTCGCCGCCGGACCGATCCCGTCCATCCAGTGATAGATGCCGGCATAGGTTCCGCCCGGAAAGCGCAGGAGCGAGGGCTGGAGACCTTTGGCCTTTTCCAGGACATCCTGACGGATGCCGGACGCATCGGAAGCGGGACTGTCCGGGTCTGAAATGCCGCCGGTAATGCAGTTTTCAATGAATTCAATGAAGTGTCCGAACAGAAGGGGACTGATGAGGGCATCGCCGGGGATCAGCTGCAGGGAGATGGACGGATTGCTCATGGGGCAGGCCTCCTCGTGACAGGCAGAATGCAAAGGACACAGATCCTGCAGTGCATTATAATTGGAACAGAAGAAAGGTTCAACAGGAGCACGGGACGGACACATGCGGACGGATTCTGAAAAACCGGGCAGTCTTGTCCGGAACGCCATGGGTGGTTATAATGACCGGGAAGCATTCGGGGAAGGGGGACAGAGAGGTGCGTACAGCTGTCATGGCAGATATCCACAGCAATTTTCCGGCCTTTCAGGCCTGCCTTCAGGCAGCCGAAGAGCATCAGTGCACTGCGTTCATCTTCCTTGGGGATTATCTGGGCGACATGGCGTTTCCGCAAAGGACTCTGGAACGGATGTGGGAAATCCGCCGCCGTTATCCCTGCATCTTCATCCGCGGCAACAAGGAGGATTACTGGATCCACCACAGACAGCATCCGGAGGAAGTCTGGGAATACGGGAATTCAGCGACCGGCATGCTGCGCTACAACAGTGACCGGCTGAGGGGTGCCGACCTTGATTTCTTCGAACAGCTTCCGATCAGCCGTGTGATCCGGCACGATGGATACCCGGACATTGCTCTGTGTCATGGATCACCCTTTGCGGTTCGTGAGAGTCTCCGTCCCGATTATGGATACATTGATGATCTGATGGAGCGCATGCCTGCAGGGCTGGTTCTGTGCGGGCACTTTCATATCCAGACGGACTATACGAGGAAAGGCGTCCGTGTGATCAATCCGGGTTCTGTCGGTGTGCCGCTGGGAAGCCGGGGAAAGGCACAGTTCATGATCCTGGAAGGAAAGGAAGGCGCATGGAAGACCGAGTTCCTCTCCGTCCCCTATGACATACGGGAAACCATCCGGCAGATGGACGAGGAGAGACTGTATGAAACGGCTCCGGGATGGTACCGCGTCACGCGGCATGTCCTTCTGACCGGCCGGGTCTCCCATGCGCAGGCACTCCGGTATGTGATGAAGCGCTGCGGGGCTTCAGAGCCTGCAGCGCTTCCGGAGACCGCATGGCAGGAAGCCATCGATGCCATGGAAGAGGAAATGCATCTTCCGGAGGCAGAACAGCAAGGAGAAGAAAGATGAGACTGACAACACTCTGTTATATCGAAAAAGACGGATGTTATCTGATGATGAACCGCAATAAAAAGCAGAACGATGAGAACGAGGGGAAATGGATCGGCGTCGGCGGACATCTGGAGGAGAATGAATCGCCCGAAGAGTGCATTGTGCGGGAAGTCCGCGAGGAGACCGGGATGGAACTGACTGAATGGAAGCTTCGCGGCATCCTGACCTTTATTCTTCCGGACTGGGGAAATGAGATGACCTTCCTGTATACAGGAAAGGCTGAAGGCTGTGTGCGGGAAGAGTGCAGCGAGGGGGTGCTGAAATGGATTCCCAAAGAGAAGATCATGGATCTTGCGCTGTGGGAAGGCGACCGCGCTTTTCTCCCGCTGCTTGAAAATCGGGAGGACTGTTTCTCCATGAAGCTGATCTATGCGGCAGGCGGAGAACTGAAAGGCTGCGTGCTGGACGGAAAGCCGTACGGAAAAACGGAATGACGCGATCCATACAAGAGAAGGAAGTGGAAGGAAGACATGGTTCAGGAAATTGCTCCGGCTGTATTTTCCAATGCATACACCCTCTGCGCGCCGGATGCGCAGAGCAGGGCGGCAGTGTTTCAGGGAGAGTCCCTGCTGGTATCGGACGATGGATGTGAAATGCCGCTGGTGTCGGAGATGGCGGAGGGAAAAGAGAACCTGACCTATCTGTTCTCCATCGATGCTGTCCGGTATTACCTCGCCCCAGAGACATGCCGTCTCCCCGGTTATTCCGTGCGGAGCTTTTTTGAGCTCAGACAGAAAGCGCCGAGAAAGGAACTGTTCGCGGCGTACACCGCGTATCATCTGAACAGATGGTATTCCAGAAACCGCTTCTGCGGGCGGTGCGGAGGAAAAACGGTGCATGACGCGAAACTGCGGATGCTGTACTGCCCCGCATGCGGTCTGCAGATTTTTCCGACCATTTCACCGGCGGTCATTATCGGGGTCACGGACGGTGAGCGGCTGCTCCTGTCCAGATATGCCCGCGGAAGTTATTCGCACTACGCTCTCCTGGCCGGGTTTACCGAGATTGGGGAGACCGTGGAGGGGACGGTGGCGCGGGAAGTGATGGAAGAGACCGGCCTTGAGGTGGAGAATATCCGCTACTGGGGTTCACAGCCCTGGGGCTGTGATGCCGGGGTGCTGATGGGCTTTTTCTGTGATCTGAAGGGCTCTGACCGGATTCACATTGACCGCACAGAACTGGCCTGTGCGGAGTGGAAGCACTGGCGCGATGTGCCGGACGGCATTGATGATGTGAGCCTGACGTCTGAAATGATGCGTGCATTCAGAAGAAAGTGGATGCAGTGAGCAGCGGGAGACCGCTGCTTTTTCCATGGGACAAAAAACTGCTGTTCCCGGGCGGGAACAGCAGGAGAAGGACACACAGACAGATCACAGGGCGCTGCGGATTGCCTGCAGAAGATCGTCATAGGATTCAAAAGCGGGAAGGTCCGGATAATCCGCACGGATCTTTTCGGTGGTGCGGAAGAGAAAACCGGCTTTGCTGGCCTGAATCATGGCCAGGTCGTTATAGCTGTCGCCGGAGGCAATGGTTTCAAAGCCGACGGACTGCAGGGCTTTGACGGTGGAAAGCTTGGACTGAGGCACGCGGATTTTGTATCCGGTGATTTCCCCGTTTTCCCCGACTTTCAGCGTATTGCAGAAGATGGTGGGCCACCCGAGCTTTTTCATGAGCGGGGAAGCAAACTGCTCAAAGGTGTCACTGAGGATAATGACCTGGGTTTCACTGCGCAGGGTATCCATAAATTCCTTTGCACCGGGGAGTGGATCAATGGTGGCGATGGTCTTCTGGATGTCCTTGAGCCCGAGACCATGCTCCTTGAGGATGCCGATGCGCCAGCGCATCAGCTTGTCATAATCCGGCTCGTCACGGGTAGTGCGCCGAAGTTCGGGAATCCCGCTGGCTTCGGAAAAGGCAATCCAGATTTCCGGAACGAGAACACCTTCAAGATCCAGGCATACAATATTCATGCGGCTACATCCTTTCGCATCTCTGCAGATTGTGAACAAGGCGTATCATAGCATATTGCTTCAGGGCAGGCAATGCCTCAGCTATTGTATTTTCTGTGTCTTCCGGCCTCATGCGGACGGGAAGGGCAAAACGGACATGGATTTCGATATTCCCTCAGGTGAAAGTGTGCTATACTTCGTGCTGTCTGAATATACTGTACCCATGGACAGGAGGAACGGAAGCTATGCCCTGCACAACCATTCTTGTCGGAAAAAAAGCATCCTATGACGGTTCCACGCTCATGGCGCGCAACGAAGACGCCGGCAGCGGATCGTTTGCCCCGAAACGTTATATCGTGGTGAATCCGGAAGACCAGCCGCGGGAATATGTTTCCGTGATCTCCGGATGCAGAATTGAACTGCCGGACCATCCTATGCGGTATACGGCTGCGCCGAACGCCCTGCCGGATAAAGGCATTTGGGGAGAGGCGGGCATCAACAGCTGCCATGTGGCGATGACGGCGACGGAAACCATCACCAGCAATGCACGCGTACAGGGTGCGGACCCGCTGGTTAAGGATGGCATCGGCGAGGAAGACATGCTCACGATTGTTCTTCCCTATATCCGCAGTGCAAGAGAAGGGGTTGAGCTGCTCGGCCGTCTTCTGAAAAACTATGGCACCTATGAGATGAACGGGGTCGGCTTTCAGGATGCCGACGAAATCTGGTGGATGGAAACCATCGGCGGTCATCACTGGATTGCCCGCCGCATACCGGATGAATGCTATGCCGTTGTGCCCAACCAGCTCGGGATCGACAGTTTCGACCTGACGGATGCTTTCGGTGAAAAAAAGGAAAACCTCTGCTCCGAGGATCTGATTTCCTTCATTCGGGACCATCACCTGGACCTTTCCATGGAGGAAAGAAAGCTGGAGGAAGAAACGGATCTGGACGTCCGGGCTGTGTTCGGCAGTCATGATGATGCAGATCATACCTACAATACGCCTCGGGCCTGGACCATGGAGCGCCATCTGAACCCTCAGAGCAATGTCTGGGACGGGCCGGAGGCAGACTATCTCCCGACATCGGACGACATTCCGTTCTGGCGGGTGCCGGAACACAGGGTGACCGTGGAAGACATCAAGTATGTGCTCTCCGACCATTATCAGGGAACACCGTATGATCCCTACGGTCAGCATGGGCCGAATGACATGCGCGGCGCGTACCGTCCGATCGGCATTAACCGCAACAATATTCTGCTGCTCACACAGATTCGTGCGGACATGCCGGAGGAGATCCGGGATGTGCAGTGGATTGCGATGGGATCAAATGTCTTTAACGCCATGATTCCGTTCTATGCCAATGTCAGTACGACCCCGGCCTATGTGCGGGATACCGGGGCGGAGGTTTCCACGGACAATTTCTACTGGGCCAACCGCCTGATCGCCGCGATGGCGGACAGCCATTTTGCTGTCTGTGCATCCCCGCTTGAACGCTATCAGCATGCGGTCCACGGAAAGGGACAGGAGATGCTCCGGATGTTTGACCGCGAAGCCGTGGAGAAAAAGCCGGAGGACATCACGGCCTATCTGGAAGCATGCAATCAGAAGATCTCCGACATGGCGCAGGAGCAGACCGCAGATTTCCTTGCAAAAGTGCTGTATCAGGCCAGCATGGGCATGAAAAACGCTTTCGCACGCTCGGATGCGTAAGGCCTGCACGGAAAAGTTCATCCGGAAACGCGCAGGCGGCAGGTCCCCGGGATCCTGCCGCCTGCTTTTGGTCCGGACAGACAGGAGTACATCGGAAGTACAGATGGCAGATTGACAAACAGATAGGGCAATGTTATGATCGCCTTGAACGCTGTGAAGTGGACAGTAGTTTCTGCGCAGGGCTTCAGAGACATGCCGGGAGGTGCAAGGCATGGCCGGCGAAGGAATGAATATCACCACAGAGCGGTTCCGGTGAACAGAGTAGCCGGGAACGGGTGCGCCCGTGAAAGCGCTGGGGAGTGCAGGCTTCCCGTGAGGGCATCCGCATGCGGATGAACCGGAGTGGTACCGCGAAAGAAGATTCTTTCGTCTCCGACAGGGGAGACGAAGGTTTTTTTCTATCCTGCACCGGCAAGGCAGCTCCAGGCACCAGCCTGACGCACAAATAAAAGGAGAGAGAAAACATGCAGAAGATCTATTATCAGCAGGACTGCGATCTGTCCAAACTGGAAGGTAAGACCGTAGCGATCATCGGATATGGCTCCCAGGGCCATGCACATGCGCTGAATCTGCGCGATTCCGGCGTGAATGTGGTTGTCGGTCTGTATAACGGCTCCAAGAGCTGGGCAAAGGCCGAATCTGCAGGACTGAAGGTCATGACGGCCGCCGATGCTGCCAAGGCAGGCGACGTGATCATGATCCTGATCAACGATGAAAAGCAGGCCAAGCTGTACAAGGAGAGCATCGAGCCCAACCTGACTGAAGGCAAGACGCTTGCCTTTGCACACGGTTTCAATATTCATTTCGGCTGCATCAAGCCTCCGAAGTTCGTCAACGTGATCATGATTGCCCCCAAAGGCCCCGGCCACACCGTCCGCAGCGAGTATCAGGCCGGCAAGGGTGTTCCCTGCCTGATTGCTGTTGAACAGGATGCGACCGGCGATGCACTGGATATCGGTCTGGCCTATGCTCTGGGTATTGGCGGCGCGCGTGCCGGCGTTCTGGAAACCACGTTCCGTACCGAGACCGAGACTGACCTGTTCGGTGAGCAGGCTGTTCTGTGCGGCGGTGTCTGCGCGCTCATGCAGGCTGGCTATGACACGCTGGTTGAAGCGGGCTATGATCCCCGGAATGCATACTTTGAGTGCATCCATGAGATGAAGCTGATTGTTGACCTGATCTATCAGTCCGGTTTTGAAGGTATGCGCTACTCCATCTCCAATACCGCGGAGTACGGCGACTACACCACCGGCCCGAAGATCATCACGGAAGAGACCCGCGCCACCATGCGCAAGATTCTCAAGGACATCCAGGACGGCACGTTCGCAAAGGACTTCCTGCTGGATATGTCCGAAGCCGGCGGACAGGTGCATTTCAATGCCATGCGCCGCAAGGCTGCAGAGCATCCCTGCGAGAAAGTCGGCAAGGAAATCCGTCAGCTCTATTCCTGGAGCGATGAGGATAAGCTCATCAACAACTGATCTGATCATCGGTTATTCGGTCTGCCCGGGTGCATACGCATCCGGGCAGACGTTTCCCCGGAGATACGGAGCATGAGGAAGGATACGATCATGAACAGTGAAAAGCAGCTGACTCTGGATATGGTATACAGAGCAAACTATGTGCTCAGAAGCGTTGTCCGGCGGACGGATGTCATTCCTGCGCCGAAGCTGAACCCCGGCGTGGATCTGTATCTGAAGACGGAAAACCTCCAGATCACAGGGTCCTTCAAGGTGCGCGGCGCATACTATAAAATGTCGCAGCTCTCTCCCGAGGAGAAGGAGCGCGGCGTGATTGCCTGCTCCGCAGGAAACCATGCGCAGGGCGTTGCCCTGGCTGCCCAGCGCAACGGAATCAAGTCCGTGATCTGTCTTCCGGACTCAGCGCCGATTTCCAAGGTAGAAGCAACCCGCAGCTACGGAGCGGAGATCTGCCTGGTCGAGGGCGTTTATGACGACGCCTACAGGAAAGCGCTGTCTCTGCGTGATGAGTTCGGCTATACTTTTATCCATCCGTTCGATGATCCGGAAGTGATTGCGGGCCAGGGAACCATTGCCCTTGAACTTGCCGAACAGGTGCAGGACATGGATGCCGTGCTTGTCCCGATCGGCGGGGGCGGCCTGATCTCCGGCATTGCCTATACGATCAAGTCCCTCAACCCGAAAGTCCGGGTGATCGGCGTTCAGGCGGCCGGCGCACCATCCATGCTTTCCTCGGTTCATGACGGGCATATCGAAACACTGTCGAGTGTTTTTACCATCGCCGACGGCATTGCGGTCAAGCGTCCGGGCGATCTCACCTATGATATCGTTTCGCATTATGTGGATGAAATCGTGACGGTGACGGATGATGAGATCGCTGCAGCCATTCTTGCCCTGATGGAGCAGCATAAGCTGGTGACAGAAGGCGCAGGCGCAGTGTCTGTTGCTGCGGCCATGTTCAACAAGGTGGATCTGCAGGGAAAGAAGGCGGTGTGCCTGCTTTCCGGCGGAAACATTGACGTGACAATCCTCTCCAGGGTGATCACCCGCGGCCTGATCATGTCCGGACGTTCCTGCCAGATGACCATTGAACTGGTGGACAAGCCCGGTCAGCTGCTGATGGTGTCGAGGATCATTGCTGAGCAGGGCGGCAATGTGACGAGTGTCCATCATGAGCATTCCAATACAGGCTCCGATGTTGTCGGCTGCTACCTGCGTGTTGCCATGGAAACCAAGAACCACGAGCATATCCGTCAGATCCGTCAGGCTCTGATGGATGCCGGACTGAAGATTGTAGACTGAGAAGACTGTAAGGAGGACACAGACATGATCAAGACTGTTTCCACGCCGTCCGCACCCGCTGCGATCGGCCCGTACTCCCAGGCCAAACAAACCGGCAATCTGCTGTTTACATCGGGACAGATTCCTCTGGATCCTGCCACCGGCACGCTGGTCGGAACAGAGATCCGGGCACAGACCGAACAGGTCATGAAGAATCTCGGGGAAGTCCTGAAGGCGGCCGGAACTGACTTTGACCACGTTGTCAAGACCACCTGTTTCCTTGCGGATATAGCAGACTTTGCAGCGTTCAACGAAGTGTATGCTTCTTTCATTTCCTCAGCACCTGCGCGCAGCTGCTTTGCAGTGAAGGCCCTCCCCAAGGGTGCGCTGGTTGAAGTGGAAGTCATTGCAGAAGTTGAATAAGCGCTGCCCTGCCGGGCGGAGTCAGTAAAAGGCCATGATCATCATGGCCTTTTACTGCATGGACAGGATCGCGGTGACCCGGCACCGGATGCCGGTAAGAAACGGAGGCAAAAAGTATGAAGACTGTTGGATACAGGCAGGATGGAACCGACCTGAAGCAATATGATTTTTATGTGGAAAAACAGGGCGTGTGCCGGGTGCGCGAGAAGAGAACGCCTGACCTGTCGATTGTGAGCATCTGCAGTGCGTGCGGACAGTGGGTGAGCCGCTTTGATCCGGACTCGACGATTTTTCCGGGACTGACAAGAACCATCCTGGATGGGGAGACAGAAAAAGAAGTTTTCCGCCTGATCTACAGGGACAGCGGCAGATATGAGATGGTCATGGGAAACGACCGGTGGGAGATTCTGGCGGAAGGAAGCACATACCGTTTCCTTTCCGGCGGGAAGAAAGCCGGCTGCATTGAGAGAACGGCACGGGACTGGATTGCGGAAGCAGTCGATCCGGATAATCTGATCTTTGCGAACTTCCCGCTGGAGTCGGACTGCTGGGAACCGAAGACACTCCACTGTGACCCGGTGACCGTTTCCGGCGGAGAGGAAGCAGGTGCCGCGGCGGGCACTCTGCCTGACAGTCTTCCGGAAACGGATGATGCCAATCCCCCGTACTTCACCATGGAAACAGACGGTCAGGAAGCAGAGGCGGTCAGGATGGCCTGGCTGGCGTTTCCGGTCCTCCGCTTTGCCCTGTGAGTACAGAGCAGAAAGATTGACACGGATGGATGACCTGATATACTTTCCGGTGACGCGGAGCCCATACGAGGGGAAGACCTCTGAAATACCAGAGCGTGGAACGGGAGTACAGGAAAGATGGATGAAAGAATACCGGCGTATCTTCAGCAACGGCTAGTCAGCTGCTACGGGCAGGAGACAGCCGGGCGGATCGAACAGGGCTACAGAGCGGTCCGGCCCGTGACCATGCGCATCAATACGCTCAGCGCCAGCCGGGAAGAGGTCCTGGGCGAACTGGACAGGGCAGGCATTGCCTGGCAGGATGTCGCCTGGTATGACCAGGCGCTGATCCTGAGCGGTGCAAGAGAAAATGAAATCGAAAAGCTGGGAATCTATACAGAGGGAAAAGTGTACCTGCAGAGCCTTTCTGCCATGATTCCCCCTGTTGTCATGAAGTCCCAGCCGCAGGAGTCCGTGCTGGATATGGCAGCGGCTCCCGGAGGAAAAACAACCCAGATTGCAGCACTCACCGGAGGAAAAGCGCAGATCACAGCCTGTGAGCGGGATGCGCGGCGTGCAGAGCGGCTGCGGTATAACCTGAAGATGCAGAAGGTGTCTGCGCTTGTCATGCAGAAGGATGCCAGAGAGTTGGATGATCTGTTCCGTTTTGACCGGATTCTCCTGGATGCGCCGTGCACAGGAAGCGGGACGATTGAGCTCAGAGAGGGAGTTCCGCCGCGGCGGATGACACCCGACTGGGTGCAGAAGACCGTAAAGACCCAGAAGGCCATGATGGCCAAGGCAATCCGCCTTCTGAAAAAGGGCGGCGAGATGGTCTACTCCACATGCTCCATTCTTCCGGAAGAAAACGAGGAAGTTGTGGAGTATGCCCTGAAGACAGGGGCTGTGGAACTTGTTCCTCTGGAGGATGATCTGATGCAGCATTTCCCTCAGCTGACCGTCAGGGTGCCCGGTACGCTTCTGGTCTGCCCGGATGCGCTGTATGAGGGATTCTATGTGTCAAAACTCAGAAAAATCCGTTAAATGAAAGGGCTGAACAGGGGAAAAGGGCATGCTGCCCCGCATCCGGGAGAAGAATGATACAGTTGCGGACAGATCGAATGGCTGTCCGTTTTTTTCGTCATCATGCATCCGGCAGAAGGAAAAAAAGGCGGCTGAATCTGCCGGAACGGAAAAGGACCGCATATATATGAAACTGTGATGTCATCGTTATGCAGAAATTGCAGTCATTCGGGCCGCAAACTGCAGATCCTGCACATTCTGTCATGGACAGACCCATATTTCACGAAACAGGACGATATGGAAAAAAATAAGTCAATATTGACATTATTATGTGGAGATGATACACTAACTGCGGCAGCCACAAACAAAGCAGGAAGGACCATTTCAGAAAATCGGATGATCGCAGAGAAACTTTTGCAGCGAGGGACCGGTGAAAGGGTTTATTTTCTGCTTTTGTAAAGTAGGGTGCCGGGAGCACGGAGGTCAAGTCTATGGTTAAGAATCCTGCGAAACCAAAGCCAATGCGGATTAAGAGAACACCGTATGAAAGGATAGAACCGTATCTCTTTCTGCTGCCGGCATTGGTGATTTTTGCTGTCTTCCTCTATTATCCCTTTGCACGCACCATCTATCTCTCGACATGGGTTACGGATGCACTGGGCAGACCGAAGAAGTTTGTAGGGCTTGACAACTATACCATCCGTCTTTTCGGAAAAGCTGACTTCTGGGCAAGCATTGTTTCGACGCTCAAGTTTGTCGGTGTTGTGGCCCTGGGTGGGCTGCTCATCGGTCTGATCACAAGCCTTCTGACCTATAACCGTTATTTTGGTTCCGGGTTCTGCGCTGCGGTCTATGCCATGCCTGTGGCCATCGCATCCGCTGCAGCATCCATGGCTTTCCGCATGATTTATCATCCCACAGGAGGCCTTCTCAACAACCTCTTCGGGACACAGATTAACTTCCTGGGAGGACCCAATCAGTTCTGGGCGGTGGCTGCCGTCACTATATGGCTTCAGAGCGGCATTAACTTCATTTTCATCAGCGCCGGTCTGAAAAGCGTTCCGGCAGAACTGTATGAGAGCTGCGACATCGACGGCGCCAACTACTGGCAGAAGCTGTTCCATATCACGTTCCCGACCATTTCTCCCACACTGTTTTTCCAGATCATCATCAATATCATCAATGCATTCCAGTCCTTCAGCCAGGTCAAGCTGCTGACCAATGAAAGCCCCAACAGTTCGACCAACCTGATTGTTTATGCGATCTGGCATGATGCATTTCGTGCTCAGCGCTTTGAGACGGCTGCCGCCCGTTCCGTTGTGCTCTTCCTCATGATCCTCGTTATCACCATTATTCAGTTCAGCTTTGAGAAGAGGAGCGTGAATTATTGATGAGCCAGGTGAAAACAATGAAGCACACAGGGGCACAGAGAAAAAGAAGACTGAAGAATACCGGCAACTTTCTTCTGAATATTCCGATTCTTCTCATCATTCTGGTTCCCCTGATCTACACGCTGTCCATTTCACTGGTCGATACCGATCAGGTGTACAAAACGCTTCTTCTTCCGCATTCGATTCAGTTTAACAACTACGTCAATGCATTTACCAATCCCAGTTACAATTTCTCAAGGTATATCCTGAATTCATTTATCGTTTCCACGTCAGTCATGCTCTGCCAGATGGTGACCTGTTCCATGGCAGCCTTTGCCTTCGTATTCCTTGAATTCAAAGGCAAGAACATCCTCTTCATGGCGGTTCTGGCGACCATGATGGTGCCCGGCGAAGCAACCATTATTGCGAACTATCTGACCGTGGCCGGATGGGGATGGACCAACAGCCTGCATGTTCTGATCGTGCCGTACATGACCAGTGCCATGGGCATCTTCCTGCTGCGGCAGAACTATATGACCTTCCCGAGAGAACTGAAGGAAGCCAGCACGATTGACGGATGCAGCAACTGGAGATTCCTGCTGCAGATTGCCGTTCCGCTTTCCAGACCGGCTCTGGGTGCTCTGGGAGCCTATGTTTTCCTGAATACATGGAACCAGTATATGTGGCCTCTGCTGACCACGGACTCGGATACATTCCGTACGGTGCAGGTTGGCATCAGCATGCTCTATGACATTGATGCACAGTCCATGGGCCTGATGATGGCGGGCGTTATCATCGTCATCGTGCCTTCCCTGAGCATCTTCGTCTTCATGAACAAGCAGCTGATTAACGGCCTGATGGCCGGCGCGGTCAAGGGTTAATCTGTTTCTAACGGGGAGAACCCCGTAAATAATAGAAAAGGAGACCTCTGTATGAAAAAGATTGTTTCTCTTCTTCTGGTTGCTGCGATGATGCTCAGCATCTGCGCATTCGCCTCTGCTGAAGGCCCGGTGGAAATCACCTTCTGGCATGCCATGGGTGGTGTCAACGGCGAAGCTATCACGGCGATGATTGATGACTTCAACGCACAGTATGAAGGCAAGATCAAGGTCAACTATGAATACCAGGGCGCTTATGATGATGCATTTGCCAAGATCAAGGCAGCAGGCATCTCCTCCATCCCCTGCGATATCATGCAGGTGTATGATATCGGCACCCGTTTCATGATTGATCAGGGCTGGGCAAAACCCATGCAGGAATTCATCGATGCGGAAGGCTTTGATGCCAGCGTCATCGAACCCAACATTGCTGCATACTACACCGTTGACGGCACCCTCTATTCCATGCCGTTCAACAGCTCCACTCCGATTCTGTACTACAACAAGACCGCTTTTGAAAAGGCCGGTCTGGATCCCAACACCCCTCCGAAGAACTTCGACGAAATCTATGAAATGTCCAAGAAGATCACCGAGAGCGGTGCCGCCAAGTACGGCTTCGGCATGGGCAACTATGGCTGGTTCTTCGAACAGTGGACCGGCAAGATGGGCAAGAACTATGTGAACAACAACAACGGCCGCGGTGTGGACTATGCCACTGCTGTCGAGTTCGACTCCAACGGCGCCGGACATGATATCCTCTCCGTGTGGAAGAAGTTTGTTGCTGACGAAGCAACTGCCATCGCTCCGTACCTCAACCAGGGCAATGATGATGCCAAGCAGGCCTTCATCAATGGCGATATCGCCATCACCCTCGAATCCACTGCTGCTCTGAAGACCCTCCTGACCAACGTCGGCGATTCCTTCGAAATCGGCGTCGGTTTCTTCCCGAACATCAATGCTGACGATGTCGGCGGCGTGTCTGTCGGCGGCGGCTCCCTGTGGGCATTCAAGACCGGCGATGCTGATCGTGAAGCTGCTACCTGGGAATTCGTGAAGTTCATGACCAATCCTGAGAACCAGGCATTCTGGAATGCCCGTACCGGTTATTTCCCGGTCAACGTCAAGGCTCAGGAAACCGAAGCCTTCAAGGCCAACGTTGCTCAGTATCCTCAGTTCCAGGTTGCTCTCGACCAGCTCCACAGCTCTGCTCCTCAGTATGCCGGCGGACTTCTGGCCGTGTTCTCTCAGGCCCGCGCTCTGGTGCAGTCCTACACCGAGAAGCTCGTGCATCATGAGATTGAAGACGTGGATGAATGCGTCAAGCAGCTTGCCGCTGAAATCAACGAAGCCATCGAAATGTACAACCTGACCAACTATTGATCTGCTGGGATTTGATTTGAATCATTAGCTGATCCCGGGCGCGGGCATAGCCCGCGCCCCTTGTTTTTGCCCGGAGACGGGTTATAATTGTCCATGACCTGAAAAGCAGAAGTGGAGGAATAGGATATGCAGCTGATTTATGGTCACCGCGGAGCTTCCGGATATGCGCCGGAGAACACACTGGAAGCGTTTGAACTGGCAGCCAAAATGGGGGCGGAAGGTGTAGAACTGGACGTCCATATCGCAAAGGACGGAGAACTCGTCGTTGCACATGACGAGGAAGTCGACCGTGTGTCCAACGGACATGGCCTGATCTGCAGTATGACGACAAGTGAGCTCAAGAAACTGAAGTTTAACCGGACACATCCTGAGTATGAGAAGGCAACGATCCCGACCCTGCGCGAAGTGTTCGAACTGCTCGGACCGCTTGGACTGCATATCAATGTCGAGCTCAAGAACAGCCGGATACTTTATGAGAAACTGGAAGAAAAGTGCATCAGACTGGCCGAGGAAACCGGCATGACAGACAAGGTGCTCTATTCCAGCTTCAATCATTACAGCATGCTGCATATCAAGGAGATCGATCCTTCCATTCCCTGCGGTCTTCTGTATGATGCGACCCTGGTTGAACCGTGGAAGTACGCATCGGCACTGAAAGTGGACGCCATTCATCCGCACTTCTCGGAACTGCAGATCCCCGGTGAGACGGATGCTGCCCATGCGCTGGGACTGAAAGTGAATGTCTGGACAGTCAATGAAGAGAAGGATATCCTGATGTCTCTGAAGACGGGAGCGGATATCATAATCTCCAATTATCCGGACAGAGCACTGAAGGTGCGCTCAGAATTCCTCGCACAGCGCTGAGGACGTTCAGGCGGGACATCACATGGATTTCAACAGACAGCTGCGGCTGTCTGTATTTTAGTGCAAAAAAACCGGTTCTTCCGACGAAGAACCGGCAGGGGAGCGGAAGGATTATGCATCCAGTGTGATTTCGGCACCGAGATCCCGGACGAAATCGACAGGATCAATAAAGTTGAAGAGCGTTTTCTGCATATCACTTCTTATGAAGCGGACGTGCAGCTGCTGCTTTCCGGCTGCGGAGGCGGTGACCTGAACATGGGTGACCGGCAGGACAGCAAAGACATCCCGCGCACAGCGCAGTGCGATGCCGCACAGGTAGTGCTCGTACGCGGTGGCGTTGTCGGCAGCATCCTCTTCAAAGGCCTCGTAGGTGACGGTGATTTCATCCGGGGAAAGGGCACGCACGCGGATATGATGCGCATACTTTTTCATGTCATCCAGCGGGCGGACTTCACGGAGGACCTCTGCGTAATCAGTCAGGGAACCGGCCAGCACTTTTTCAGCGTGCTGCCGCAGGAACTTCCAGCGGGGAGAGAGCGGATCCAGCCCCATGGTGTTGCGGCCTGAAAGAATGTCGGTCCAGTCAATGGTTTCATCTGCGGTCTGCCAGATCTGATCAAAGGAGGGAAGCTCGGCGGGCACCTGTGCAGCTTTGGGGGCAGCGGGTGCGGTTTCACCGGCGGCAGAAGAGGAAGGATCCTGTTTTTTCGCGGCAGCTTCTTCCAGCTTCTGCATGTTCCACAGATCGCCGACAATTTCGTACAGACCATCAAGCGGGTTGGTATAAGGGCGGTCAGCCATGCTCAGTCGCTTCCTTTCTCATCAAGATGGCATACTACTGCGGGCGGATTGGCTTTGGTCAGGAAATGATCAATGGTGACCGTTCTGTCCGACATGACCTCCATCTCAAAGAGCCAGCGGGAAAGCGGATTGATCAGCAGGCTTTCCACTTGGTTGCCGATTCCGCGGCCGCCGTTGGAAAGGTCCGCAAGGGCAGCATCGTGCAGTTCTTTGAAAGCTTCTTCCGGAATGACAATCCGGATCTGCTTCTGCTCATCCATCCTGCGGATAATCTTCTTGATCTGGGCATCCAGGATGGCTTCACCGGCCTCCTGACGGATATAGTCGAATACGACGATATTCTCACCGATTCGGTTCAGAATCTCGGGACGGCCCAGTTCAAGCTTGAAAAAGTCCTCCACGGCAGATCGAATCTGGCGTTCCACCTCAGGATAGGTCATATCCATGGTGACATTGGCATGGCGGTTGCCAAGGGCATCCTTGACATACATGCCCAGGTTGGAAGTGAAGATAATAATGCACTCGGAGAAATAGACCGTATTGCCCTGGCCGTCTGTCATACGGCCGTCTTCGAGGATCTGGAGGAATTTATCCAGGATGGTGGGATGGGCTTTCTCAATCTCGTCAAAGAGGAGAATGGAGAAGGGCTGTTTTTTCACCGCATTGGTCAGCTGGCCGCCGGCCTCATAGCCGACGTATCCGGGAGGTGCACCCATCAGTTTCTGGTCGGAGTGGCTTTCGCCGAATTCGGACATATCAAACCGGATGCAGGCAGATTCGTCGCCGAAAAGCTTCTCTGCAAGGGCCTTGGCGGTTTCTGTCTTGCCGACACCTGTAGGTCCGGCATAGAAAAGCACACCCTTGGGCTTGGCCGTGGATGAGGAGGAAAGCCCGTTCATGCCGGTGACGGCACGGCGCACGACGTCCAGGGAACGCTCGAGGGCGACATCCTGTCCCTTGACCCGCTTCTCCAGATCCTGCTTGGCATGCTTGAGACTCTTCATGGAGAGGGATTCCCAGGGATTGGAACGAATGCCGTATTTATACAGGTCTACGATCGTGCACAGATCGCGGATGGGCGTCATTTCTCTGCGGCTGAGATTGCGCAGGGCATCGAGTTCTGTGAATGTCATGCCTTCGGTCAGGCCGACGAATTTTTCCTGCAGCTTTTCCAGGTCTTCCGGATGCTCCGCGTAATACGGGAAATCTGTCCGGTAGACAGAACTGTCAAAGAACGTGGGGAATGCAGGGCCGGAAATCAGGCGCTTGCGTTCGTCCCGGTCCGGTGCCTCCAGCGTGATGGTTTTGCAGATGGGATTGTTCAGATAGAACCAGGCGGGGAGATCATTGAGCTTGTTGACCACAAGGATCAGCAGATTCTGCTTCTTTCCGTAAATGGTGCGGACGGTGGAAGCGGAAAGTGCGGCCTGCAGCAGGAGGTTAAAGCTGTTGACGTCCAGCTGATCCATTCGTTCAGGCGTTGTAATGTAGTGGCTTGCCAGCTCAAGGATCTGAACCGTGGCTTTTTTCGAGTTGAGCATGCTGCGGCGGATGACATTCGGAGCGGTTTTGGCATCGTTCCCCTTGAACTCTGCAGGAATGACACCATTCTCCACCGTCTGGCCGGTGAGCGCGGCATAGTCCCGGAGCATGTCCGGCTGATAGGGATTCATAAAGCCGATCAGGTTGGAATAGAAGACAATCTGGTCATAACCGTGATCGGAAAAGTACCCGTGAAGATAACGGGAAAGCGGCACGAGTTCATCTTCAGGAATGGAGCCGGCAACCGGATAGCGGTACTGATCCAGCACGTTGCCCTCCAGAATCAGAAGAGGTTTCAGGGAACTGAACAATTCCAGTTCACGGTGCCATTTGGAAATCAAGGGTTCCACAGGCAGCATCCTTTCTGTGATCAATCTGCCTCACATGATAGCACAGGCAGTGTTTCTTGACAAATGAAAAAACTGAACATCACGCTGCAGGGAATGCAGGGGAATGTTCAGGTCAGCTGAAAACAAAAAAAGAAGGCCTGCAGACTGCAGGCCTGAATAATTAACTGCGGACACGGTTGATGAACTGTGCAAACCGATCATCCGGATGATCCTTTGCATGCTGGAGACCAGCCTGGTAGAGCACATAGCACAGAAGGCCGATTCCACCGATACAGATCAGCGGCCAGAGGCAGCGGATGATTCCGAATACGAGAGAAAAGGCACAGCCGATCAGCATGACGGGCCAGATACCGGTAATGATGGATATGAATGCGGCAAAAAGGCCACCAAAGAGACTGAACATACCGCGAAGCAGACCACCAACCAGGGAAAATATACCACCCAGCAGTCCCGCCATCAGACGGAAGGGGAAGAACAGCAGCTCAAACATGGTTTGGAGAACCTCCTTTTTATTGTACCCCTCAGGGTACGTGCCTATCATATCACTTTCCGGAACAGAATCCAGAAAAGGAGGATTTGAAAACCATTAGAAAACGGTTAAACCGAAGGTGTCGGCACTTTGGTGACATCACACCAGCCGCGGGCATGGCTCCACACTTCGAGCTCTTCGGGAGTCAGCCGGACAGCACTGGCTTCATTGCCCGCTGCAGGGTACACCACGTCATATGTCCGGAGGCTCTCATCCAGCCAGACTTCAGCCAGCGAGGGCAGATCAAAGGGACAGACTCCGCCGAAATGCAGACCGGTCAGCTCTTCCAGCTCTTCGGCTGTCATCATGCGCGCTTTGGTTCCGAACGTGTGCTTGTATTTTCCGTTGTCGATGCGCCGGTCACCGGCTGCGACGAGAAAGATGGGACGGTCACCGGCCATAAATGACAGGGTCTTGGCAATGCGTCCGGGTTCACAGTTCAGTGCTTTTGCGGCCAGTTCGACGGTTGCGCTTGACACCGTAAACTCTATCACACGGTCTGATGCGCCAAACTGTGCGAGATAGCTGCGGACATGTTCAACAGAATCCATGGAAGGGAAACCTCCTGAAAATGATTGAAGAAAAAAACGGACCGGAAAACCGGTCCGAACATCAGTAAGGCCGATGCTTGCCCATAAAGCAGATTGCGAGGGTTCCGGGACCGCAGTGGGCGCCGATCACGGGGCCGACGTTGTCAATGCGGATCTCCAGTTCGGGCACCTTTGCCAGGAGTTCCTTCTTGAGGTTCTCCGCATCATGGGGACAGTCCGCGTTGAGGATGATCATCACGGATTCTTTGGGATCATCCAGGTTGGCAAGCGCCTGTTCAACCATGTAGGAGATCGCCTTGCGGCGGCCGCGCTGCTTGCTGATGGCGGTCAGGGTGCCCTCACGGGTTTCGGTGATGATGGGTTTGAGATCCAGCATGCCGCCGATGGCAGCTGCGGTGGGAGAAATTCTGCCTCCGCGCTTGAGATACTTGAGATCGTCCACCATGAAGAACGCGTTGGCGCGGTCATAGTTTTCACGCAGCCAGGTGGCAACTTCGTCGATCGAAGCACCGTTGCGGTACATCTCATGGGCTTTGAGGATCAGAAGCGTCATGGGACCGGAGATGGAAAGGGTGTCGACGAGCTCGAAGCGGCGCTCAGGATACTTAGCAAGCAGTTCCTTTCTGGTGGCTTCGATCGCCTGGATGGTACTGGACATTTTCGAGGAGAAGGCCACGAACAGCAGGTCCTGTTCTTTGAGAATCGGCTCAAAAATCTCCATATAGGCGGTTTCGTTGAGTGCAGATGTGATGGGGACGGCGCCATTGCGCATGGCCTCAAAATAGTCCTTGGAATTGATGGTCTGACCGAGATCGTCGAAATACTCCTTGCCGTTGAGCGCGTAGGGCATGTATACGACCGGAATGTCATATTTGACTTTCAGATCATACGGAAGGTCAGAGTCGGAATCGGTCATGAACACATAGTTCATGTGAGTACCTCCTTGAATGAAAAGTGCGGAGAAAAATACGGATAAACAATAGTATTGTACAATTGCACATGTGAAAAATCAATAGGGGAAACCTGCTTGCGCAACCCACAGAGGTTGTGTTACCATGAAAAGACGGCGGACGCGGAAAGGAAACTGACGCGTGCCGGACAGAACGGGAGGCATGATATGCATATTCTTCTGGTCAATGATGATGGGTTTGACAGCCGCCTTCTGCACATCCTGTGCAAAGCTGCGGCAGACCGCGGACATCGCGTGACAGTCTGTGCACCGAATACGCAGCAGAGCGCGAAATCGCATGCGTTTACTCTGGCTGCGCCTTTGAAAGTGATGAAGGACCGGATGGAAGGCGCTCAGGAGGCGTGGCGGGTTGAAGGCACTCCTGTCGATGCCTGCAGGGTCGGTCTGCTGGGACTGTGCGAGGAAAAGCTGGATCTTGTGATCAGCGGAATCAATGCGGGCTATAACGTCGGACTGGCGACCTATGTTTCCGGGACGGTCGGAGCAGCCAGGGAAGCCGCGTTCCAGGGGTATCCGGCGCTGGCGGTCTCCCTCGAACCCAGAACACCGGAAGAGACTATCCGTTTTTTTGCCGATTACGCTGTTCAGCTCGGAGAAAAACTGGTGCATTATGATGCTCCGCATCAGTCAGTGTGCAATGTCAATGCGCCGCCTGTCCCCTGTGCCGAGATTCAGGGTGTAAAAGTCTGCCCCATCACATGCCATGTCTATAAGGATGGATATGAGCGGGTGGTCAGTCCGCGGGGCGAGACCTACTTCTGGCTTTCCAATGAGATCGAGGATATGTGTCCGGCTGAGAATACGGACCTGGATTATCTGCACAGAGGATATATCACGGTAACCTTCCTTGCGCCGGAAGGATGCCGGCAGGAAGATTATGCAGATTTTCCAGTGAAAATCAGGGAAGAATAAGGAAACGATGCCGGGCAGCAGGACGGGAAGAGAAAGGCTGAGAGAATGCACAGCAGTCTTGTGAAGCGATTCAAACCGTGCGGTGAGATCACCCGAATCAGCGAAGGCGATTTTATCCGGCTGAAGGATGGCCGGATTCTCTTTGCCTGCAGCTGCTTCCGGGGCGGAACCGGCGATGACATGCGTGCGGAAGTGGCAGGCTGGATTTCATCGGATGAAGGGGAAACCTGGGGCGGCATGCGTGTCCTGCTTTCGCCTGAAACGCTGCATGTCAACAATGTCATGAGCGTGAATTTTCTGCGGATGGAGAACGGGGATATCGGGCTGTTTGTGGTAGCCAAGCCGGATGACCGGATCTATCGGATAGTCCTTGTCCGTTCATGTGATGAAGGCATGCATTTTGACCGGGTGACGGACTGCCAGAAAAACATGGCTGTCGGACAGTATGTACTCAACAACAGCCGTGTGATCCGCCTGAAGACGGGGCGGATTCTTTTGCCGCTGGCCTATCACAGGGCCAATGTGCTTCCGGATGGAAATGCATACAAGGACGGACGAGCCGTTGCTGTGTTCATCTATTCGGATGATGACGGAGAAACATGGACAGAATCACCTGACACGCTCGCCATGCCGTTTCCGTTATCCCGGTCGGGACTTCAGGAGCCGGGCGTGCTCGAACGTGCAGACGGAACATTGTATGCGTATTTCCGCACCGATCTCCATGCGCAGTGGGAGGCTTACTCATTCGATCAGGGATTGCATTGGACGGCGCCGCAGCCTTCCCGGTTTACATCGCCGCTGTCTCCCATGAAGCTCGCCAGAGATTCAAAAGGAAGGATTGTGGCAGTGTGGAATCCGGTGCCCAATTATAACGGACGCGATATCACATCTGCGGGCTGGGGAAGAACGCCGCTGGTCACGGCATGGAGCGAAGATGACGCAAAGACATGGACTGAGATGGAGATCGTGGAAGATGAACCGGGACATGGCTATTGTTATCCGGCTGTGTTCTTTACCCGGGACGGGATGCTGATGTGTTACTGCAGCGGAGGCCCGGACGAGGGAAGCTGTCTGGCAGAGACAACCATCCGTAAATGGGTCTGGTGAGCCGGTGCAGCGCTGGTTTGCACATGGACAGGGAACCCGTTCCGGAGGGAATAGGAAATGGAAACGATAAAGCAGCGGGGAGCGCCCGCTGCTTTTTTGCAAATGCAGGAGATCCGGTTTTCGACAGCCGGTATGAGATGAAAATGAAAACAGAATGAATTTTTTACGTTGATTTTACATAAGTGCGGTTTCAGGATTTACAATTCATCATTTCAGAACGCGCGGCAGCGGAATACAATATGATCTGCTCCGCACTCAAAGAGATCATGGACCTGTCCTACCAGGCTTTTTCAACGGGAGATATTGCAGCGGCAAAGAAAACGGAACCGCTCGAGCAGGTGATCGAGACGCTGAAAGAAGAGCTGCGGACCCGGCATATTCTCAGAATGCAGCAGGGAGCATGCTCTGTGGACGCCGGATTTGTCTGGTCGGATCTGCTGACCAATCTTGAGCGCGTTTCTGACCATTGCTCCAACATTTCCGGCTGTGTTCTGGACACGATCGGGTTTACCCTGAATCTTCATGAGCATCAGCGAATCTTCAGAAATACAGATGAGGACTATAAGCGTCAGTATAACCTGTTTCAGGAAAAATACCTGCTCACTGCCTGAACGGGCAGGAGAAAGAATCTAAAAGCAGGCTCTGGCCTGTGTGAAAAGAGGAGAGTCTGCTTCCGGAAGGATGGAAGACCATGCCGAAGGACACGTTTGGAATATGCCGTCCACCCTTGCTCTTCATCTGCAGAAGATATGAAAAATGATCCGGACCAGGGCTGATCCGGATCATTTTTCTATGGACAGATTCTTTTTTGGGGATGACTTCCTTATTCTGCGCCGAGTGCTTCTCTGAGCACGGCAAGATTTCCGCGCATGATCTGCTCATACCAGTCCAGCGGCAGGGTTCCGTCGGGGGCAGTGACACAGGGATCCAGCTCATAGACCGGTGCGCCGGTTTCCCGGGAAAGCGTCTCAGCGGCCAGGGAGGGATACTGCGGTTCGGTAAACAGCGGGGGAAGCTGATGATCCCGGATCAGCGTGACAAGATTTCCAAGCTGTGCCGGGGAAAGCGGATCTTCCGGCTCCAGGGCAATGACGGCCACGATATCCAGGTCATAGGCGCGGGCAAAATAGGGAAAAGCCTCATGGAAGGTCAGAAGATCTCTGCGCGTAAGGCTGGCCAGTCCATCGCGGAGCTCTTTGTCCAGTGCGTCCATGCGCTCGATATAGGCAGAGCAGTTGGCAGAAATGGTATCGGCTGCATTGGGGAAGGCTGCACACAGTCCGTCGGAAAGATTTTGCACCATCCTGGATGCATTGGCAGGCGTCAGCCAGATATGGGCGTTGTATTCGGTCTCTCCGCTCTCAGAGGGAAGCAGATCGATGCCGGTGGAAGCGTCAATGAGCGGCAGATTGGGGAAGGCCTCAAATACAAAGGACATAAAGCCTTCCATGCCGGCTCCATTGATGAGGAACACATCGGAGTCAGAAAGCGCTTTCAGATCACCGCTGGAGAGCTGATAATCGTGCAGACATCCGGTCTGAGGCTGGGCGAGGGAATGAAGTTCAATGCCTTCTGTTCCCTCCAGCAGATTGGCGGCAAAGAGATAAACAGGAAAAAAGGAAGCAGTGACTGTCTCGGAGAAAGCAAGAACAGGGAGAAGCAGAAACAGCAGAGTAAGCAGCAGGGACAGGATCTTTTTCATGCGTGGGGGTCCTTTCATGTGGTCAATCAGGGGTATAAGAGTTTGGGCAGGCCTTCTGCCCGGGCGCGCTCGGCAAGTATGCCTGCGATAAAGCCCAGATTGGCTTCGCCCAGCATATTGCCATAGGATCGGTATAAAGTCAACATGGCAGCATAGGAACCACGGTCAAATGCCATGGGCTGCAGAACCGTCCATGCTTCGGCAGAGGGGGCACAGCGGGGAAGGAGGAGGGCCAGACAGCGGTCGGCGAGATCGGGCAGATCTTCGGAATAGATCCGAATGAGCCTGCCGTCCCTGGAACGATAGCGCATGCCGCGGCCGAGACGGGCATAGATCTCCTGAAAGATCAGGTTTTCCAGCTGTTCGGAGAAAACGGCCAGATCATCCGGGTGGAAAGTCCATTCATTCAGAAATCTGGCTACTGTACCGGTGAAATCAGGAGATGAAGCAAGCTCATTTCCGATTTTACTTTCCAGTGCTGCCTGGATCTCCTGTGCTGTGACTGTGTTTTTCATTGTGCCCGCCCCTTTCATGCCTGTGTTTTTCGACGCAGCCGGACAAAATCCTTGTCACATAAAATGTCATATTTATGAAATATTCACAGAGAAAATGTGGAAAAACAGGGGCTTTCCACTGAAGTTATCAACAGGAATTGTGGGGGATACGGAACAGGGCTACAAGTAGTTGTGAATAAAGTTATCAACAGAATGTGTCAAACATGTCATAAACACCCCTTGCAAATTCAGGGAAAGCATGCTATCATATCTCACACAGTCGGTTATCCACAGAACATTATCCACATGCTTTGTGCCGGAATAAGCAGGGGAAACTGTGGAAAAACACCGCTGGGTATTAAATGTGACAAACGTATCACATGTTTGTGACACGTCGATGAAGGATGGATTTCGATGGATGCCAATTCGCTGTGGGAGAAGGCATGTGCGCTGATGCGTGAGGAGATGAATCACGTCACCTACTCCACGTTTATAGAGGGCAATCTGACGCCTGTAAAACTTGAAGATGACGTGCTGATTCTTCGGATTGCCATGGAGCAGATGAAAACCATGCTCGTCAATCGTTATCAGCCCATGATTGTGACCGCGCTCACAAATGCAGCCGGGAAGAGGATCACCTGTGAAATCCGTACAGAGGCGGAGATCAAGGAAACCGAGAAGCCGGAAGCGGAAAAGCCCGGCATTATCCAGCTCAATCCGAAGTATACATTTGATACCTTTGTTGTCGGCAGTGCGAACCGCTTTGCACATGCTGCAGCTGTCGCGGTTGCGGAAAACCCGGCTGAAGCATATAACCCGCTGTTTATCCACGGCGGCGTCGGTCTGGGCAAAACCCATCTGATGCATGCGATCGGTCACTATGTACAGCAGCAATACCCTGAAAAACGTCTGCTGTATGTCACTTCCGAAACATTCATCAATGAACTGATTTCTGCCATTCAGCAGGGACGCAACACGCAGTTCCGCAACCGGTTCCGGAATGTGGATATCCTGATGGTCGACGATATCCAGTTCATTGCAGGCAAGGACTCCACGCAGGAAGAATTCTTCCATACATTCAATGAACTGTTTGAGCACGGGAAGCAGATTATTCTTACATCCGATAAACCGCCGCAGGATATCGCCAAGCTTGAGGAACGTCTTCGCAGCCGCTTTGCATGGGGCCTGATCGCAGACATCCAGAGGCCTGACGTCGAAACCAGGACCGCCATTCTTCGTGCCAAGGCCATTTCGGAGGGCGTAAAAGTTCCTGATGAAGTGCTTGGACTGATTGCGGATCATGTCAACAGCAATATCCGTGAACTGGAAGGCAGCTTCAACAAGCTGGTTGCCTATTCCGTGCTGGTTTCCGAACCGATCACCATGGACCTCGCCCGTGTTGCCCTCAGAGACATCATTAACGGGGAAAAACGCAGGCAGATTACAGCAGGCATGATCATGCAGACGGTATGCGAATATTTCAGCGTGACCATGGAGGACCTGACCAGCGCAACGAGAAAACGGGAAATCACGGTGCCACGCCAGATTGCCATGTATCTGACACGCGATCTTACGGCTATGTCGCTCCCACAGATTGGTACAGCATTTGGCAACAGGGACCACACAACGGTTTTGCATGCATGCTCGGTGGTCAGCAAGGGAATTCAGGAATCCGGAGAACTCGCTGCCCAGGTCAGCGATCTTCGCCAGATGATTCAAAATCAGTAAAAAGAAAAGCCGCCTCTCCCGATCAGACAGGAGAAAGCGGCTTTTTTGGAAACAGAGAGGGGTGAGGCAGGCGTGTCAGATGAACTGTATTCGGTTCTGGCTCTGGGCATGCGGTACTGGTTTATCGCGCTGGGGCTTCTGATTGTTGTTCAGACCTTTCTCTGGCTTTACCGTGATCACAGGGAGAAACACAGGCGCCTGAAGAATCTTCCGGATGCCGGAATGATTGGAGAGTTTGTTGTTCTGTCAGGCAGTAAAACGCTCGAAGAAGGAAGGGTGATTCCGGTGCCATGGGAAGGCATGATGGGGTCTTCCGGCGCATGCGATGTGGTTGTGCCGTCCCCGGAATTTGCACCGGTCCATCTGTATTTCTCCTTTGTGAAAGGCAGGGGACTGCAGATTGAAACAGCCAGAGGCCGATCCTGTTATGTGGATGGTGTCCTTCAGGAATACCGCAAAGGAACTCCGGATGGGAAAATGATCCATGGTTCCATTCTGCAGGTCGGGGACTGTGTGCTGCGGCTGCGGCTGTTTGCCGGGCTGGATGTTGAGAGAAAAGCCGCGAGAAAAGCGGAGGATGACCTGAAGGAGTACGGCATGCCGGTTGCCTCTCAGGGTGTTCCGCGCCAGGGGTATGACGGATGGGTGGATCCCCAGACGGAAGAGGAACGCTTTACTGGAATCTATCTGGTGAAGGATGAAGAACAGGATGGGAATGAAGAAACAAAAAAAGCAACAGGCGGAAGCCGAAAAAAGAATAAAAACAGGTAAGCGGCCAGGCGAGAGGCTGACCGTGATGGTCATGCTGTTCTATGGTACAGCATTTCTTCTGCTCGCTCTTCGGAATGCCGCATGGCAGGGGTATGCGCTCGCGCTGGGTGTGCCCGCAGCGATCTGGGGCGGGACACATATTCTGGGACGATGCTTTCATATCGACACCCTGCTTTTTTCGCTGACAAACTTTCTGTGTGCGCTGGGTATACTGATTCTTTATGACACAAATCCCGGGCTGGCCTATCACCAGGTGGTGTATTACGGCGTGGGACTTGTGGGCATGGTCTTCTGCATCTATTTCATGCGCGCCATCCGGCGCATCCGCGGTCTCGGGTTTGTGATGATTTTTCTGTCGGTTGCTTTTCTCACCCTGCCGCTGCTGATCGGCCGGGAAACCTACGGCGCGAAAAACTGGATTTATTTTCATGGCATTTCGATTCAGCCGAGCGAGTTTGTGAAGATTCTTCTGATCCTGATTCTTGCCTGGTTTATGAGCCGGCGTCAGTTCCTGCCGTGGTTCCTCTGCGCCGGAGGCTGTCTGCTCTGTCTCATGCTCCAGAAGGATCTGGGGACAGCGCTTCTGTACTATGGCGTAACGCTGCTGCTCTTCTTTGCATCCACTGCCAATGTCCCTCTAACGCTGCTGGGGCTTGCCGGCGGGGGAGGCGCAGCCGTGACGGGCTACCGGATGTTTGCGCATGTCAAAAAACGCGTGGCGATCTGGAGAAACCCATGGTCGGACTATGAGAATGCAGGGTATCAGATCGTGCAGAGTCTCATGGCCCTGGCTTCCGGGAGCCTGCTTGGCGTAGGCCTCGGACTGGGCAGTCCGACAACGATTCCGGTCTATGAAACGGACTTTATCTTTTCGGTGATCTGTGAACAGTTTGGCCTGATCTTCGGTGTCTGCGTGCTGCTGATTTATGTGGCCATCATCTGGAGAGGAACAACCATAGCCATGGCTTCACGGCACAGCTATCAGGGGCTTGCATCCATGGGCGCGACGATGATGATCGGACTTCAGACATTTGTGATCATCGGCGGCGTGATCAAGCTGATTCCTTTGACAGGGGTGACCATGCCGTTCGTTTCGTCAGGCGGATCTTCCCTGGTTTCCAGTATGTGTCTGACGGGATTGATTCAGGGTGTGGCGAGCCTCAACGAGGACGATCTTGAGGAGGACCTGAAGCTGACAGAAATTTAAGGAGGGTGATGAGATGAAAAGGCAGAGAATCCTGTTCAAGGTTCTGGCGTTCCTGTTCTTCACCCTTTTTCTGATCCTGACCGTATATGGATGGTACAGCGTGGCGACCTATGGCAACCGGTGGTTTTCTTCCAACAAAAATCCCCGGGTGCGTGCCCAGAAGGAAACGGTGATTGCCGGCGATATATATGACAGGAACGGGGTTCTTCTGGCGACCACCGATGAAAATGGAAACAGGGTTTATCAGGAAAGTGAAAAGGCGCGGAGATCTGTTGTGCACCTTCTGGGGGATTCCCAGAGAAATGTGGCCAACGGCGTCGAATCTTTTCAGACGGCCTATCTCTATGGGTTCCATTCTTCTTTTGGCGAATTGCTTGGAGACTTTTTCTCGGGAAGGGCGCGAAGGGGAGACAATCTGTATCTGACAATTGACTCGCAGCTCTGTCAGAGCATTATGGCTTCCTATCAGAATCACAGCAGTACGCGGGGGAAGAACGGTGCGGCTGTGGTTATGAATTATCTGACAGGGGAAATCCTGGCGGAAATCTCCCTCCCGACCTTTGATCCGTCCCGTCTGCCTGCAGTGGTGGATGCGGATGGAGAACCATTCTGGAATCGTGCAACCCAGTCTGTCTATCCGCCGGGGTCGACATTCAAGATTGTGACGGCGTCTGCCGCGCTCAAATATCTGCCGGAACTGGCAGAAGAGGAGTTTGAATGTACAGGGAATCTTCAGCTCAGTGGACATACGATCCATGATTACGGCAATACGGTGCACGGAAGCCTGGATATGAAGGAAGCGTTCAGCGTTTCCTGCAATAATATCTTCGCATCCCTGGCTGTGGAACTGACCGATGCCCGGCTCAGACAGATGGCGGAAAGCTTTGGCTTTAATGACAATTTCCTGTTCAAGGATCTTGTGGTTGAAAACAGCCGGTACCCGGTGCAAAGCGGCCGATCCGATTACGAAGTCGGGGCATCGGGGTTTGGACAGAGCAGCATAGCAGCATCTCCGATGCATATGTGCATGGTGGCGGCTGCGGTGGGTGCAGGCGGCGTGATGCAGGAACCGATCCTCCTCAGGGAGGTCCAGTCTCCCTCCGGGGCAACGCGGATGACCTGGGAAAGCCGTGTGTACAGAAAGGCCCTGGAAGCGGATATCGCCTCCACCATGCAGAACTACATGCGCTATGTGGTCACCAGCGGGACAGGAAACCGCGCGGGAACACGCAGCATGATCATCTGCGGCAAGACAGGAACAGCGGAATCCACACTGAAGGGACAACCAGTCAACTATGGATGGTTTGTCGGATATGTGGACGACCCTGCACTTCCTTTTGCCGTGAGCATTCTTGTGGAGAATATCGATGACGGGCAGGGTGGAGGAAGCACAGCCGCCCCGATTGCCAGAGACGTTTTTCAGTACCTGATGGATAATCCATGGCGCGTAATCAATTGACAGGATGAAAGACAAAGGAAAAGACCAGGCACAATCGGCCTGGTCTTTCGTTTGTCTGAAAACTCAGCTTTACTGAATGCTGTCGGGGGCTTCCTCAGTTTCCTCTGCGGTTTCTTCATTCTCTGTGATCTCGTCGAGATCGAAAAGGTCCTCGTTTTCGCCTTCCATCAGATCGGTTCCGACCTCAAAATCTTCCATATCCTTCGGGACGGTCACCGATTCATTGACAGAACGGATATAGGCATCATAAGGCATGGAGATTTCTGCAAGAGAAAGCAGGTAAGGTGTTTCAAAACGGAAGACATCCAGGTTCTCGTAGGAAAGCTTAATGGGCTCGGGAGACCATGCAAGATCGTTTGGATCCAGCTCGCGAATGGATATTTTCTTCTTTCCGAGCTTTTCGAGATGACCGCATACCACGACGCTGCTTTCCTCGTCGGGGCCGATATGGGCTACCTGAACAAGATTCTCATGGGCAGCAATCGTCTGAAGCGCTTCCGGGAGGCTCTCAAGGTCCAGTTCGGGGGCCTTGTCTTCGGGCTCCACCGAGAGCATATGATAATGCTCTGTCAGTTCAGGGGCGGGAACCGCTTCCACAATATCCGTCAGGCGATGAATTTCATACCCTGCAAACCGGAAGTCAACCGCACGAAGGACAAAAACAAACTCACGGCTCACCTGGAGCACCAGCCAGACATTATGCTGCGTCCATTTTTCACCCTGCATCAGAACCCGACACAGGATGCTGCGTTCCATACAGAAAGAAAGAGTGTTGAGTAAAGCGTTTTCAACGGCAATTTGTTTTGCCATCGCTTCCGCCTGCTGTGAAAGCTTCTTTGGCTTTTTCTTTCCTTTTTGTTTCATGGGGGGTTCCTTTCTTCCGAATACGGAAACAGCCGTCCCTTCGGACGGCTGTTCTGCTCTGAAGCCACAGAGCGGGTGATGGGAATCGAACCCACGTAACCAGCTTGGAAGGCTGGGGCTCTACCATTGAGCTACACCCGCAAAATTTGGAGCGGTAGACGGGATTCGGACCCGCGACATCCACCTTGGCAAGGTGGCACTCTACCAGCTGAGCTACTACCGCATATCGGCTCCAGAGAAAGATGCGGACGAAGAGACTTGAACTCTTACGCCATAGGCACCAGATCCTAAGTCTGGCGCGTCTGCCATTCCGCCACGCCCGCATATCTGACGAGCTACTCAGAAGGCAGAAGATTCATGACCCATTGGAGAATCGAACTCCAGACACCTTGATTAAAAGTCAAGTGCTCTGCCGGCTGAGCTAATGGGTCATGCATGCTGGGGTGGCAGGAATTGAACCTGCGGATGAGGGAGTCAAAGTCCCTTGCCTTACCACTTGGCCACACCCCACCGCAGAGACAATTGTAACTGCGCAAGGCAGCAGATCCAGAAAAATGGGGTGAGTAGTGGGACTCGAACCCACGCCATTCAGAGCCACAATCTGACGCTCTACCACTGAACTATACCCACCATACCAAGCGCGCCTGGAGGGATTCGAACCCCCGACCCACGGCTTAGAAGGCCGTTGCTCTATCCAACTGAGCTACAGGCGCATGCCATCGATCAGAAGCGAAAGCCAAGTTACAGGTAACACCTTCGACCGGTAATTTTCATTACCTGGCTGTCTTGCTGACAATTGGGGATTATAACATGGGCTCTTGCTTCTGTCAACCGGGAAATTCACAGGAAAAGAACATAAAAAAGAGTATGAAAATGTACAAAATGGGCAGGAAGAGCGAAGGAAAACCATGTTTGTGTGTTTTCCTTCGCTCTTCCTGAAAAATAGACAATCGATTTTTTTCGGACGGCCTGAATTAAGCGGCGGATTCAGATTTGTCCAGACGGCTGAGGAGGTAGGCGACCAGGAAGCCAACCACGCAGCAGACAGCACATGCGACCCAGTTCCATGGCGTTGCAATGGCGAAGCAGTCGGTATTCTGAACCAGAAGGGCAACCGGGGAACCGATCACAAGGCCGAAGATCGCTGCGAAAGTCATAGCCGTATGATTCTTGAGCAGGAAGTTCATCAGCTTGGCAATGAACACAATGCCGATGAGAAGACCCAGCAGGTAGGGAATCAGAATGGCGGCAGCGGAGAAATCGCCGGCGCGCAGCTCGTTCATGGCATTGATGACGGAGTCATAGTATCCCAGCAGCATAATGATCATGGAGCCGGAAATGCCGGGGATCACCATGGCAGCACTGGCGATGGCACCGAGGCCGACCATGAGCAGCATGACAGGGAAGGAATGATCCACTGTGCGGGCTTCAGGCTTTGTCAGCAGGGGCAGGACGACAACGATCGCAAAGAAAAGAATGAAGAGCAGCAGACCCGGCAGACCGGCTTTCCTGATGTTGACTCTTTTATAAATCGCTGGAAGTCCACCGAGGATCAGACCGATAAACGCAAAATTGGTAGGCAGGCGGGTGAGCGGAATCGTGCTGGCATCCGTCCCGAGCAGGTGCCCGATCAGAGCAGCAAACGCGAAGAGTCCGATCAGCATGCCGATCACAATGGGGAGCAGCGTCTTCAGGGATTCTTTGAATTTCTTTACAATATTGTTGACAGCATAGATCATGCGGTCATAGATTCCCATGGAAACAGCCATGGTGCCGCCGGAAACACCGGGGATGATATTGGCGATTCCCATCACTGCACCGCGCAGGACATCCAGAATCCAGTTCAGCATAGAAAAATCCTCCATTAATTCATGAAATTATCCGAGCAGGTGCACTCCGTTGATGACAAGCAGACTGCCGACACCCATGATGATGGCAGCGAGAAGCACACCGAGCATAACGGCGGTCACACTGGTTTTGAAATCCATGTCCAGAATACTGGCAGCCAGCGTACCGGTCCAGGCACCGGTGCCGGGCAGCGGAATGCCGACAAAGAGCAGAAGCGCGAAGAACAATCCTTTGCTGCTTGCTTTTGCTGTCAGTTTCTGTCCGCCCTTATGCCCTTTTTCCAGGCACCAGGAGAAAAACGGACCGATGTATTTCTTGTCAGCACCCCATTCCAGTACTTTGCGTGCAAAGAAAAAGATAATCGGAACGGGCAGCATATTGCCGATCATGCAGACCAGGTAAGCCGGAATGGTGGGAATCCCGGCTGCAAGCGCATAGGGAAGGGCACCGCGCAGCTCAATGAGCGGGACCATGGAGATCAGAAAAGCGATCAGGTAATGTTTGAGCATACCAGGACTCCTTCGATCAGGAAGTGTTGTGGTTTCGGAAATCGAAACGCAGGAATTATAGCATACAATTCAGATGCTGCAAAGGATAGAAGGCATAAAGGAAACATAAAGAATCAACAGAAGTGATGGGAAAGACGGGAATCCAAACCGCACACAGCTGTAAGGAAATGGCAAGATGAAAGCTTCGAATAGAAAGAAAAAGGGAGATGAAAAACGGGAAGGGAGAAAAGAAAAAACAGATGAACAAATGTGGCAAAGGGCCAGAAATGCTGAAATATCAACGAAAATTTATGCTTGACAAGATTTCGAAAGTGGGGTAAGATATGCAAGCGTTGTGAAACGCAAGCAAGCCATTCGGTTTGTGTTAGGGAGCATAGCTCAGCTGGGAGAGCATCTGCCTTACAAGCAGAGGGTCACAGGTTCGAGCCCTGTTGTTCCCACCAACAAGGATGGCCCGGTAGCTCAGTTGGTTAGAGCGCCAGCCTGTCACGCTGGAGGTCGTGGGTTCGAGCCCCATCCGGGTCGCCATTTACGCCTTGGTAGCTCAGTCGGTAGAGCAGCAGACTGAAAATCTGCGTGTCGGTGGTTCGATTCCGCCCCAAGGCACATTTGCGGTAGTAGCTCAGCTGGTAGAGTGCCACCTTGCCAAGGTGGATGTCGCGGGTCCGAATCCCGTCTACCGCTCCACTTCTTGGTGCCATGGCCAAGTGGTAAGGCAAAGGTCTGCAAAACCTTTATTCCCCAGTTCAAATCTGGGTGGCACCTCTTGACCATATGGTCGAATCAGCGTACACGAATCGTGATACGCTGTTTTTTTGTCTCTGACATACGTCCGGGGACGGACAAAAAGCGCAGATATCCGGGAACGATTCATGTTCAGGGAAATTCTGCGCTTTTTTCGTCCGCTGATTTGAGGCCCCCAAGCCATGCAGGCCGCGGCTTATTGAATCAGATCCCTGGGGCCGAATGCGTGCGGCAGCAGTTCGGAGAGCGGTGCTTCTTCTACATGATCCTGGTAGGCTACAATCACGCGAATGTTCGGGGCAAATTCGTTGAGCACCTGCCGGCAGATCGCGCAGGGCCAGGCCATGCCTTTTTCCGCAACAACGGCGATGGCCTCGAAATCTCGTACGCCTTCACTGATGGCCTTGAACACCGCCGTGCGTTCTGCGCAGTTTGTCGCGCCAAGCGAAGCGTTCTCAACATTGCAGCCGGTGAACATCCGTCCGTCAGAGCTCAGCAGGCATGCGCCAACCGGAAAATTGGAATAGGGAGCATAGGCGTGCGTCATGGCTTCCCGTGCTTTTTCAATCAGTTCTTTATCGATGCTGTTCATGGAAAGAAACCTCCAGTCACCATTTTTCCATGCCTGCAGGCCAGGCATGCAGCGTGTATCTGCTGTAATCAATGAGAGTATAGCATAAGTTTGCCGGTATGGCATGCGAATGAAAGAATTTCAGAGCTTTGGGTATCGAGTTTCAGCATCCGTCAGTCAATAAAGAACACTCCTGCCGCATGGCAGGAGTGTGATGATCAGAAATTCTTGGTCATATCGTATTTTTCATAGAATTCCCTGCGGAAATCGAGGAAACGGTCTTCAGCAATCGCCTGGCGGATCTGCTCCATCAGGTGGATCAGGAAGCGCAGGTTATGGATGGAAGCAAGGCGGCCCGCCGTGATTTCTCCGGCCTTAAAGAGGTGGCGCACATACGCTCTGGAGAAATGCTGGCATGCATAGCAGTCGCACTCGTCGTCCATCGGCCCGAAATCCCTTGCATACTGTGCGTTCTTGATGACCACTCTGCCCTTGCTGGTGAGGATCGTACCGTTGCGGGCAATGCGGGTGGCGAGCACGCAGTCAAACATATCGACGCCGCGCAGGACGCCCTCCACCAGACAGTCCGGGGAGCCGACGCCCATGAGATAGCGCGGTTTCTGGGTGGGCATATAGGGCATCATGTTGTCGAGCATATCATACATGATGGGCTTGGGCTCGCCCACAGAAAGGCCGCCGATGCCGTAGCCGATGAAATCCATATCGGACAGCACCTTCGCACTTTCAATGCGCAGGTCCTTGAAGAAAGCACCCTGCACGATGCCGAACAGTGCCTGATCCTCACGGCTGTGATAGGCCTTGCAGCGCTCGGCCCAGCGGTGCGTGCGCTCCATGTTCATTTTGGCGGTGTCATAATCGCAGGGATAGGCGGTGCAGACATCAAACGCCATGGCAATATCGCTTCCGAGTGCCTGCTGAATATCCATGCTGGTTTCGGGCCCGATGAAATGCCTGGAGCCGTCAATATGGCTCTGGAAGGTGACGCCTTCTTCTTTGATCGTGCGGATGCCGGCAAGCGAGAACACCTGAAAGCCGCCGGAATCGGTCAGGATGGGTTTATGCCAGTCCATGAAGGTATGCAGACCGCCGGCTTCCTGGATCAGATCCTCACCGGGACGAAGATGCAGGTGATAGGTGTTGGAAAGCAGGATCTGCGTCCCGATCTCTTCCATCTCACGGCTGGTCATGGCTTTGACCGTGGCTGCTGTGCCGACGGGCATATAGATCGGTGTCTCAATGTCTCCGTGCGGTGTGTGCAGGACGCCGAGCCTTGCGCCGCTCTGCTTGCAGATATGTTTCAGTTCATAGGAAAAGGGCTGTGACATATTGATTCTCCATTTTCTTAGTGCATGATGGGGGTGGCCATGCTCTCAACCTGGAATTCACCCCAGAGGCGTTCAAGAACATCCTGGTAGCGGGTCCATATGCCGCCGTAGGGCATGCGCATAAAGGAAAGTACCTGGTGGGTGACCGGATGCTCAAAGCGCAGCCGGTAGCCCCACAGCGCAATCTGCTGCCCGGGAATGCCGTGACCGTAGCGATTGTCTCCCCAGAGCGGGTACCCTGCATGACTCATTTGAACACGGATCTGATGATTGCGGCCCGTCTCCAGACGGACTGAACAGAGACTGGTGTTTTCGCGCTGCGCCAGACACCGGCCGTGCAGGATCGCTTCCTGTGCCTTCCGGTCATCTGCGGAGCACACGGTCACAATGTTCAGCCGGGGATCCTTGATCAGATAATCGATCAGGGAGAAGGAAGGCGGGGCACTGCCCTCAGCAATGCAGAGATACTCTCTTCCGAGTTCATGCTTCTGGAACTGCGCACTCAGGCGGGAGGCCGCTTTGCTTGTGCGGGCAAAAACCATCAGCCCGCCGACAGGACGGTCGAGACGGTGGACAAGACCGAGATAGACATTGCCGGGCTTCTGATAACGCACCTTAATGTCATTCTTCAGGTAGGTCAGCAGGTCAGTATCTCCGGTATCATCTGCCTGGGAAAGCATGTTGGGCGGCTTGACGGCGACGAGCACATGATTGTCTTCATACAGAATGTCAATCATGCTGCCACCTCCCGGAATGCCCGCAGGGAAGGACACCGCCGCTGGTCACCGGCAGGCACAGTTCCTGTGCATCAACGGTTCCGCCGAACCGGGGTACGATACACCGGCCGATCATGTTGCTGAGTACGGAAGCCTGGAAACCGGTGGTATAGCCATTGATCAGAAAGAACAGCGGGTGGTCGGAGAGGGCGCGGCTTGCCGTTTCCACCAGGTGATAGAGCTCGTTCTCCAGCTTCCACACCTCGCCGGAAGGCCCGCGCCCATAGCTGGGGGGATCCATGAGAATCCCGTCATACAGGCTTCCGCGGCGGATTTCACGTTCCGTGAACTTCAGGGCGTCTTCGACAATAAAGCGGAAACGGTTTTCCGGCACGCCGCTCAGTTCCCGGTTCTCCTTGGCCCACTGCACCATGCCCTTGGCTGCATCGACATGCGTTACATGGGCTCCGCTCATTGCACAGGCAACGGATGCACCGCCGGTATATCCAAACAGGTTCAGTACACGAACCTGTTCTCTTCCGCTTCCCTCAATCTGAGCACGCATCCAGTCCCAGTTGGATGCCTGTTCAGGAAACAGACCGGTGTGTTTGAACCCTGTGGGACGCACATAGAATTTCAGATCATGATAGCGCAGGACCCATTTCTCCGGCAGACGGCGCCGGAATTCCCATTCGCCGCCGCCGCGGTCGGAACGATGGTAAACCGCTTCCGCCTGTTTCCAAACGGCGGGATCTCCCTGCGGCCAGATCGTCTGCGGATCCGGACGCCGGAGAATCACATCTTTCCAGCGCTCAAGTTTTTCACCGTTTCCGGTATCAATGACCTCATAGTCCTGCCAGGTGTCAGTAAGAAACATGAGGACTCCTTTCTGATGGGCCGTGAAGGCGTTTGCTGAGGAGCCGGGGCGGGTTATTCCTCATCTTCATCATCGGTATACTGAGTGAGAATATCGCTGTGCATACGGAGCATGGCATCCACGACATCCTGCACATAGAGACGGTCGAGCCCTTCCAGCGCAGGGTCGGTCTCCACATACTCGCGAAGCGCAGAACGGTCAGAAAGCGCTGCGGCAGCTGCAAGATGGGAGGCATAGGCGATATCGTCCATCAGGTCACTGAGCGGGGCGGGGAGGGAAATGCTCTGAGGCACTTCCAGACCGTCTTTCAGCACGAGCGGACAGGAGATGAATGCGGTGGGAGCAAGGGACGGAATATTCTTCCCATTGATGCGCGTGACCTCGGGCATGGTGAGATCCTCGTGACGCAGGACGGCCAGTCCGAGGCGGACCGGGCGCTGAGGCGGTGTTTTGGAGAGAAGCATCAGCTGGGAGATCAGGCCCTCAGGGTCATTCAGCCCTTTTTCGCGGACTTGATTCATATGCAGGATGCGGTCTTTCCGGTGTTCAACGCTTTCGCCGAAATCAGGGCGTTCATCGGGAATGTAGTCATCCTGGGCGGCCATGAATTCCGCAATATCTGTGACTTTTCCGATCCCGACGGCCTGGTAGGCACGGTACCATCTCTGAATCAGACGGCCGAGATTGCCGTCGCCGGCGAGCGCATAGACTTCGTTCATGAGACTGATGCCCGTGGCATGGTCGGAGAGTGCAGTCAGGAAAGAGAAGCCGGGCAGGCCGGCGCAGGTCCAGTCGACTTCTTCAAGTTTTTTTCCAAGCTTTCCTGCGATCCCGTCCACGCCGGTCGGTCCGCGAAGCACGGAGCGTGCAAGACCGTAGGCGGTAAACCCGCACGCCCGGAACATTTCAGTGGTGCGGCCGACAGGGTCGCCCAGGGTAATCACGACGGCATGCGGGCAGAGGGAACGCATCTGTTCTGCAAGCGGCAGGATGACCGCTCCCTGCCGGAGGGTATGCATGAGGCCGCCGATCCCGCCGTTGACGCGGGCCTGATTGAGGAGACCTTCCTCGTCCCCCTCACCGCCTGAGAGCGCTTCATGGTCCTGCTGGAAGCGGGATGAGGCCATGAGATCACCGGCATAGATCACCAGATCTGCCCCGCGCAGTACCTCTTCGCGTCTGGATACAGCACGGATGCTTCCTCCGATGCCTGCCTTTTTCATGCATGCTTCCCCGTAGCCCTGAAGAAGGTCCTGCATGGCGCTGTTCTTTTCTTCAATCACGGTTTCCGCTGCCTGATGGCCGACCTGAAGCAGATCGGTGAGCATGGAGGGAAGCAGGGAGGCAATCTGCTGTCCGATGAGTGCAAGTTTCAAATCATCACGTCCTTATACAGCCAAGCCGCGTGCGCAAAAGCGGTTCAAAGAAAGCAGTATATTATTGCCTGCGGAGCTGAAAACAGACGCGCAGGGTCAGGGACAGTGTATCATCGAAAGAAAAGAAAGTAAAGAAAAAAACACATTGGAAAACCGGTGATTCCTGCTGCTGATTTGGCATCGGCCTGTGGACGAAACTGCCCGCAGCGAGTACAATCATTCCCGGGGGTGAAAGGATGATCCGTGCGGTCTTTATGGATGTGGATGACACGCTGCTGGATTTTCACGAGTGTGCCCGCCTGAGCGCGCTGCATGCTGCAAAAAACGCAGGCATTACCCTGCCGGATCATTTTATGGATACCTTCATGCGCCTCAACAATCATTACTGGCGTCTCATTGAGGAAGGGCGGATGACCCGGGAGGAGCTGCATCAGGTGCGGTGGGCCTCCATACTCAGGGAACTCGGGATTGATGCAGACGGCATGCAGATGGAGCGCAGCTTCAGAGAACAGCTGCGGGTGTCTTCGGTGACGGTGAGCGGTGCCGGGGAAACGCTTGCCTTCCTGTCCAGACGCGTTCCGGTGTGGATTGCAAGCAATGCCAATGTGGACCAGCAGCGGGGAAGACTGCAGAGAGCAGGCCTGCTCAGGTATGTCCGGGACGTGCTGGCTTCGGGCAGCATCGGGGCAAACAAACCCAGCCGGGCCTTTTTTGAGGCCTGCCTTGCGCAGGCAGCACCGATCGCACCGCAGGAATGTCTGATGATCGGGGATTCCATGCGCGCAGATATAGCGGGGGCGGCCCGTGTGGGCATGAAGACCTGCTGGTATCACCCGGCAGGAGCCGGGGAAGAGCCGCCCGAAGTGACGCCGGACTGGACCGTGTCAGACCTGCGGGAGATCATGCAAATCAACGAGCTGAACAGACTGGAAGAGGAGAAGGAACAAAATGTGCAATGTGAGAAGAGAATGGCTGGAGAGGATGCTCAGAATTGCAGGACCTGTCATGGACAGCCTCGCTGAGGGAAAGCTGCACTGCACGCTTCCGAACACATGGCATCCGGACCGGAAACCGTATGCCATGCTGGAAGCCCTCGGAAGAACGGTTGAAGGCCTGGCTCCGTGGCTTGAACTGGACGGGCTGTCCGGCGGGGAAAAGGAAATCCAGGCCGAATGGCGGGAGAAAACCCGCCGGGCCATTGCACAGGCTGTGGATCCGCAGAGCGCGGATTACATGAATTTCCGGGAAGGCTACGGCCAGGCGCTGGTGGATGCGGCATTCCTGGCCCATGGCATTGTCCGTGCTCCCGGGGAGCTTGGGGAAAAGCTCTCTCCCGAAGCCCGGGAGCATCTGATTGCTGCTCTTCGGGACACGCGCCGGTTTACGCCGTTTGTCAGCAACTGGATTCTGTTTTCAGCCATGGTCGAGGCTGCCCTTGAGGTGCTGCATGCGGGCGACGCGGACATGACGCGCGTGGATTATGCCGTGCAGATGTTTGAGAGATGGTACTGCGGTGACGGCACCTATGGCGATGGTGACCGTTTCCACTGGGATTACTACAACAGTTTTGTCATTCAGCCCATGCTGGTGGACATTCTGCGTGTTTTCCGGGAAAAGGGCAGAGATTATGCAGCCCTGGAGGAGAAAGCGGTCGGGCATGCCTCGAGGTACGCGCAGGTGCTCGAGCAGATGATCCATGCAGACGGAACATGGACCGTGGTCGGACGGTCGACCGTGTATCGCTTCGGTGCATTTCAGGCGCTTTCGCAGGCCGCGCTGGAACATTTTCTTCCTGAACAGCTGCCGGCCTCCCAGGTGCGCTGCGCGCTGACGGCGGCGATCCGAAGAGGCATGCAGCATCCGGACACGTTTGATGAAAACGGATTCCTCAGACCCGGCGTCGATGGATTCCAGCCTTCCATGGCAGAAGACTATATTTCTGTGGGCAGCCTGTATCTGTGTGAAGCGGTCTTCCTGCCGCTCGGACTGCCGGAGACAGACCCCTTCTGGTCGGGTGAAGACCTGCCCTGGACGGACAGGAAAATCTGGTCGGGCACCGATACGATGCGCGACCATGCAGTCGACTGAGCGTGATGCATCGGACAGGGCAGAATCAGGAAACAGGAGAGATAAAACATGCAGAAAAAAATGATTGCGCATTTTGTGGCGGATTCCCATGAAGAATTCAGAAAAGTCTGTGAAGAGCTGCGCGGCACAGGGTTTACGCATGTCGTGGTCAGCGATGTCCCCAGAAGCCTTTGGATGTGGGAGATGGACAGGAGCAATCCGTACGTCAACTGGAGCATGGGCCAGTGCCAGATTTTCAAACTGGTCTGTCCGCCGGAGCTGGAGGCCTATCTTCCCCAGGATCACATCCGGATGTGCATGGACTTTGTGAAAACGCGCTGCAGGATTGCCGCAGAGAACGGACTGAAGCCGGCGATCATCAGCAATGAACCGTTCTGGCTTCCGGAGAAGGTGTTCAGGGATCATCCGGCATGGCGCGGAGCCCGCTGCGATCACCCGAGGCGCTCCCGGCACCCCTTCTTTTCCCCGAGCATGGACAATCCGGAAGTGCTGAGCATGTACCGCAGTGCAGCGGCAAGGCTGGTGGAGGAGACCGGTGTTGACTTCCTGCACTTCCGCACCAATGACTGCGGCGGCGGGGTCGACTGGAGCACGGGACTGTATACCGGCCCCAACGGGCAGTCTGCAGGGGAAGGCCGGAATATGGCAGACCGCGTGATCGGTTTTCTGGATGCGGTCCAGGGCGGGAATCCGGACATCACCGTGTCCCTGGAAACCGATATTGCCCTGAAGGAGCCGGAATGGCTGATCGGGGCGGCATGGCCGGGCCTGCATGAAAATCAGATCCTGAACAAGAAAGACAGGGAAGGACATGTCGTCCTGAGAAATACATACAATCTGGCGTTCGGGCGCCAGCCGGTCAGAAAACTGCCTGCCCCGATGACACTCCTGGAAAACCTGATGAATATGCCCTCCGCGATGCCGGTGCAGATCATTGAAATTCCGCGCTCGGATCTTGAGGAAGGGATTGATCTGTGGCGGATGGCTGCAGGGAAGCCCATCCGCTCCGAGGCTGACTGTTATGCCCTGCTCGCCAGGGAAGCGGAACTGCTTGCCGGGGAACAGGCGCCGGACCTTGTCCAGGCATGGCATCTCCTGCACGAGTCCTCCAAGCATCTCGCGCATACGGGCGTGAATCTGGTGATACAGGGCGTCCTGCATCAGAGATGGATCAACCGGCCCTTTGTACTCCGGCCGGAAGAACTGACGGCAGAGGAAAAGGCATGGTGGAGGCCGTTCCAGTTCCAGGCACAGACGGAGAAGGAAGCGGATGACCTGATGAACCTGCAGGGGATTGAAGTGATCCGCGGGTTTACGGCGTCCTTCCTGGCCGGACAGAGCCTGCAGATGGGGAGAAATGCCCTGCGCCTCGCCATTGCCCGATTCAGAAAACTGAAAGCATCGGAGGCCGTCAGCACTACGATCCGCCGGCTGGAAGTGCAGGATGCCCTGCTCGCCTGTGCACAGAACGCCATTCGCTTCCAGGAACTGCGCGACCGCACGGACACGTCCTGCGAGACAGAGCCGGTGCGTGCGCTCCGCTGGCCGACAAAGAATGATCCCCGCGCGGCAGAATTCCAGCAGATTACCCGCGCTGAGATCGACAACAGCTATCGGCTTGCAGGATTACTGGAAGGGCACATGGAAGAGATCATGCTGTGCACATCGCCTGAAAAGGAAGACATTTTCGTGCTGTCCACAGACCTGCCTGCTCAGCTGCGCCGCAAGGCGGAAATCATGCTGGATCATTTCAATGACAGTGCACGATTCTATGAAACAAACAATGTTTGAGAGGGATCAATATGGAACCATCCATGCAGCTGCATCTTCTGGAAGGCAGACAGGCCTTCGGTACTGCAAGTTTCGGCACCCTCTGGCCGGAAGGAGCGGTCCGGGACTGTCTCTTTGAGGTCCGGGATCAGGAAGGAAAGTCCGTGCCGGTTCAGTCTGCCGCCGCGGCGATCTGGCCGGATGGATCGCTCAAATGGGTCCGGCATACCGCGCATGCGGAGGAGCTCGGCCGAAACGTGACGGTCACAGCCGGGAGAGCCCCTGCTGCCATGAAGACACCGGTGACATTCGAGGAGCGCGCAGACGTCTATCTTGTGGATACCGGAATCATGAAGCTTGAAATTCCCAGGCCCGGCACAGACAGGCTGATTCAGAACCTGTATGTGGGAGGTCAGCTGCGGATCCGCAGTCTTGCGCCTGTTTTCCTTCTCTCCCGGGTCCGTGAAGAAGAGAACGGGTACACAGAAACCGTACGGGAAGGGCACAGCGAAGTCCGGGAAGTGATCATGGAGGAGAAAGGCGCGGTTGCCCTCTCTGTCTGCTACCGGGGCGTGTATGCGAAAGAGGAAGACCTGATGCGCTTTGAAATCCGCATCAGTATTTCCGGGAACATGCTGAAGGTGACGCATACCTTCTTCTTCCATGGAGATGAGCAGTGCGACCGCATGAAGGGACTTGGTCTGCGCTCGGTTCTGCCGCTTGCAGGCCCTGCCTGCAACCACCATGTGCAGTTTATCGCAGACGGCGTGCGCTTTCATGAGCCGGTGCAACTGCTGGAATCCCGGATTCCGAGGACCGGCCCGGGCATGAAACGCGAACAGCTGACCGGTGCGCCGGTCAGGCGGGATCCTGAGAGCGATGAAGGCAGACTGCTTGCGAAAGTGGAGCAGGAAATGCCGGTCTGGAACCGCTATATCCTCTCCCAGACCGGTGAAAAGACGTGTGAGATCCGCAAACGCACCAAGCCCGGCATGTGCCATATCACGGCACTGCATGCCGTGCACGGGAACGGCGTGATGGCTGTCAGCGGGGAAGACGGCGGTGCACTGTTTGGAATGCGCGACTTCTGGCAGCGGTACCCCTCCGCCCTGCAGGTGGACGGTGCGGGCACCGGGGAGGCGGCTGCGACGATCTGGTTCTGGTCGCCGGAAGCGGAAGCCATGGACTTCCGGCATTATGATGACCGCAGCTATATTTCGAGCTATGAAGGGTTCGAATACTTCGGCGCTGACCCGGAAGGGATTGCCGTGACCAGTGAGGCCGTCATCTGTCCGGTGGGCGGATTCCCGGAGGAAGAAACACTGCGCCGCTTTGAAATGGGCGTGCAGAAGCCCCCGGTCTATGCAGCCGCGCCGAAAGAATACCAGGCGCGCAGGGCATTTGGGGAATGGAGTCTGCCCGATCGGACGACGGAGAGCGGCAGGACGCTGGAGGAGTATCTCGACAGCGCGATTGACTATTATCTCCAGCAGCGCGACCAGCGCGGATGGTATGGCTTCTTTGACTATGGTGATTTCCGGCATTCCTATGACCCGGACCGCCATACATGGAAATACGATATCGGCGGGTTTGCCTGGCAGCAGACGGAACTGGTTCCGACCTACTGGCTGTGGCTGCAGTTCATGAGAACCGGGAGAGAAGACATTTTCTCCCTGGCTGAGGCGATGTCGAGAAACACGTCCGAGGTGGACTGCTATCACTTCGGTCCCCTGAAGGGACTGGGATCCCGGCACAATGTCCGTCACTGGGGATGCCCGTGTAAGGAACCGCGTGTCTCTATGGCCGGACATCACCGGCCGATGTATTATCTGACGGGGGATCTGCGCATCGGCGCGTGCATGCAGGAGATGGCGGATGCGCATCTGGCCCTGCCGCATGTGCGGTGGTACAGTGAGCATGCGCCGAAGATCCGCTGCCGTACGGCTCCGGACTGGTCGAGCCTTTTGTCCAACTGGATGACAGCCTATGAACGCACCGGAAACGAACAGTACAGGGTGCTTGCACAGCACGGCATTGAGGGCATTCTTGCAGCGCCTATGGGCTTTGCTTCCGGCCCGGTGTTCGCTTTTGAGCCCGAGACAGGGGCCATGCACTATGATGGGGAGAACACCGGAAATCTCCATCTGTCGCAGTGCTTTGCCACGGTGGAAATCCTGCTGGAAGCGGCGGATGCCATGCGCCTGCCGGAACTCAAAAAAATGTGTGAGGACTATGGCGCCGTGTATCTGATGACGGATGAGGAACGCAGAAAGCTGTACGGGGACCTTGTGAACGGAAAAGGATACAGCATGCGGTATACGGCCAGCGCCATGGGCGCATACGCCGGAAATGTCCGGAAGGATGCGGAAATCATGCGGCGGGCATGGCATGAACTGCTGATTGCTTCGCCCAGACGCTATGCAGAAGGCGGGTTCGAGACGCAGGCGTTTGCCCGGAAGGAAAACGGGGAGAGACTTCTGGAGATTCCGTGGATGTCCACGAATTATATCTCCCAGTGGTGTCTCAATACGATCATGGTGCTTCACTTCGCCAAGGAAGTGATGCCGGATATGGCAGAAATGGAAACGATCTGCCGGGAATCTTATTGTCTGGAGCTGTAATCTGAAAATGGTCAATCAATCTGGCACTGAAGGCGTGATGAAATGCGGGGAGCGCCGTTCTCTCCGCATGGTTGTCGGCTGCATGGTCAGTCTTGTGTCCATGCTCATGATCATGGGCGTATACTGGTACGGAAGCCGGTTTTCCACGGGCTTTCAGGAAATGATCTATACGCTGACGTCCCCGATGAAAGGGACAGGAAACGATGGGACCACCCTGAGAGGCATTCTTTTCTGCGGGATTCCCACCCTCGTGATGATCCTGCTGTATCTCTGGGCATACCACTGGGCAGAAAGCCATATGCTGGCCGGACGGCTGAGAAGGCTGCATGCTGTATACTGCGCTGCCTTCCTGATCACCGCCGTGGCCTATGCAGATGCGGAACTGGGCATTTCGGATTATATCGGGATGCGCCTGGAGTCGACCAGCCTGTATGAGGAAGCCTATGTGCCTCCGAAAAATGTGCTTCATCCCCCGCAGAAAAAGAAAAACCTGGTATGGCTTTACATGGAAAGCATGGAAACGGCCTATGCCGATACGGAGCACGGGGGAATGCAGGCGGAAAACCTGATCCCAAACCTGACGGAGATCGCCGCGCAGGGCGTTTCCTTCGGGACAGGAAGCGGACTGAGAGGGTACACATCCATTTCCGGCACATCCTGGACCATGGCCTCCATCCTTGCGAGTACATCCGGCATCCCGTATGTGCTGCCGGAAGGATATGAGGACGAAGACGGGGAGTTTCTGCCGGGGATTACAACGCTGGGCGATATCCTGGAAAGGGACGGATACGCACAGATGTTCATGTGCGGCTCGGATGCAGAGTTTGGAGGACGTGCCCGATACTTCCGTCAGCACGGGCAGTATGAGATCTATGATTACTACACCGCCCGGGAAAAGGGAAAAATCCCGGATGATTATTTTGTGTGGTGGGGCTTTGAGGACCGTATTCTGTATCAGCTGGCGCGGGAAGAGATCAGCCGGCTTGCAGAAGAGGGAAAACCGTTCAATTTTACATTCCTGACGGTGGATACGCACAATACCGGTGGATACCGCTGTTCCCGCTGTCCGTCCGTGCATGAGGAGGATCTGGGCAATACCCTGCTGTGTGCCGACGCGCAGGCGGCGGAGTTTGTCCGCTGGCTGCAGGCCCAGCCGTTCTGGGAGGATACGGTGCTGGTCATGGTGGGTGATCATCCGCGCATGGATCCGATCCTGGTCGGGGACGCTGAGACAGAAAGCCGGCCGGTGTACAACTGTATTCTCGGAAGCGACAGAAAGCTTGCCCGGCCCATGGACATCCGGCAGCTCACCACCATGGACCTGTTTCCGACGGTCATGGAGGCACTCGGCTATACGATTGAGGGCAGGAGACTGGGCATCGGCACCAGTCTGTATGCGGACATTCCAACCCTGCTTGAACGGTATGGCACAGAAAAGCTCAGCGCGCTGGTGACGGGCTCTTCAGCGTATTATCTGAACCGCTTTGTGTATGATCTGCCGGGCGGCGGGCCGCTCGGAGCACCGGCGGCAAACGGAAAAACGGCCGCGGACTGAAAGACAAGGCAGACACGGGAGGAGAAAACGACAATGTTTGAAGCATATCTGGCAGACCATGATCTGCAGGCACTCCTGCAGCTTCCATATCGGTGTCCGTTCCCTGACTGTACAGACAGGGAAGGATGGGCACGCGTGGCTGAGGATGACAGGAAGGCCATTCTTGAGGCGGCTTGTGCGATAAAGGAAAAGCAGTACCCTGTGCTGCTGGCCACCGATTACATGGCGTTTGCCCGCAGCGGCAACCGGAAAGCATTTGAAGATCCCTATTTTTTCAGAAGAAAAAAGCTCATCCTGTCCGCCCTGGCGTACTGCCTGGAAAAAAAGGATGAGGACCTGGATGACGTGATCAACGGCCTGTGGTGCATCATGGAGGAAACGAGCTGGGTGATTTCCGCACACAATGTGGATTCACATGCAGGCGCGCCGACTTCCCAGGAAAAACCGCTGCCGGATGTGCGCAGTCCCATGATCGATCTGTTTGCCGCGCAGACCGCGATGATTCTCTCCTTTGTGGTGTATCTGACGGGGACAGCACTGGACAGCGTCACCCCGCAGGTGACGCGCCGCGTGCATCTGGAGATTGAGAAGCGAATCCTCGTCCCGTTTGAAACGAGGGATGATTTCTGGTGGATGGGCTTTCTCAGGAAAGACCTGTGCAACTGGACACCCTGGATTGTTTCCAATGTGCTTGTCACGGCAGCGCTCGGGATCCCGGACCGGCTCAGGCTGGCAGCGATTGTGCGCCGGAGCCTGCTGATGGTTGACCGCTGGCTGGCCGTTGTCCCCGAGGACGGCGGCTGTGATGAAGGTGTGGCCTACTGGAATATGGCGGGCGGTGCACTGATGGATATTCTGCAGCTGCTCAGAGAAATGACAGGCGGCAGCATGCTGTTTTCAGAGGAACCCAAGATCCGGAATGTTCTCTCCTTCCCCCGGACCATGTGGCTGGGCGGGGAATGGTTTGCCAATTTTGCGGACTGCGATGCCAAACCGTATGTCTGCGCAGAGCGCATTCTGTACGCGGGAAGCTATCTGAAGGATCCGGCACTGATGCAGTTTGGTCAGACGCTGTCGGGCCCGGTCCGCCAGGACCTGTCAGATACGCCCCAGATGTGGCGCATGCTCAACCGTCTGTTCGGACACTATGAAGTGCCGGACGGTGTGACACAGCCGGTATCGGACAGCTGGCTCCCGGATCTGCAGGTGCGCCTGGTCCGGAAAGGCCGGATGACAGTGTGCGGCAAGGGTGGTCACAACGGGGAAAGCCATAACCACAATGACGTCGGCAGCTTTGTTGTGTTCCTTGACGGAAACCCGGTCGCGGTGGATATCGGGAACATGACCTATACGGCCAAAACCTTTTCACCCAGGCGCTATGAACTGTTCAATACCCGTGCCCGCAATCATTCGGTCCCGCAACTTGGCCAATGGGAACAGTGTGTCGGATCCGAATACGCCGCAAGTGAAGTACAGGCCACGGCCGGCGGACTGACGCTGGACCTGTCCTGCGCCTATCCGGCTGAGGCCGGGGCGCTTTCTGTCAGAAGAACCTGGGCGGTTTCGGATGCAGGAAAGTTTGGACTGGAAGACGATGTGCTCATCAAAGAAAAGATGCCGGTGACCTTCGTCCTGATGCTCCGGGAAAAACCGGAACTGCAGGGAGACAGCGCTGTATCCGGCAATGCATGCATTCGCTGGGGCGTTGAGGGGAAGGCAAAGGTGGATGTGGAGGAAATCCGCATTGAGGACAGCCGCCTTGCCCGAAGCTATCCCGGAAGTCTCTGGCGGCTTTCCTGGGAAACGGAAGCAGCATGTCATCATCGCTTTGTTCTGACAATTGCCCCGTGCGGAGAAGAAAAATAAACAGGAAAGCAAAGAAAAAGACGGCACACGCCGTCTTTTTCAGTGGGATGGTTTACTGATCAGCACCCGCGGAGGGCTGAGGCTGTGATGCATTCCGGAACAGTGCACTTCTGCGGTAACGAATCAGCAGGAGCAGGGAACACATGATCCAGCCCATGGGATAGGCAAGGGCCACGGAGACAAAACCGATGTTCAGGGCCTTGGTCACGGCCAGGTAGATCTGCCTGAAGACAACGAAGGAGGCCAGCATGATGATTGTCGGCGCGGTTGCATCCCCGATGCCTCTGAGTGCACCGGCATAGATCTGGTTGAAGCAGATGGTCAGATAGAAGGGCGTGACGATGTGAATGAACCGGATGCCGTAGGAGATGACGTCGGGTTCCGGAGAGAAAAGTCCGAGCAGCTGACGGGCGAGCACAAAGGCGATGACCGAGAGCACGGCCGTTGAAATCAGGCTGAGCACCACTGCCTTGCGGACACTGTCGCGCGCACGGTTCTTCTGATTCGCGCCCCAGTTCTGTCCGACCATGGTGGTGGAGGACATGGCGATGGCCTGAACGGGGATAAGCACAAAGGCATCCAGCTTGTTGTAGACGGAATAGCCGGCCATGCAGGCAGAACCAAAGGCATTGATGTAGGACTGGACGAACACATTGGAGAACGAAGTGATGGCAGACTGAATGCTGGAGGGAAGCCCAATCCGGAGAATATTGCTCAGGGACTGGCGGTCAATCCGCATCTCCTTCCAGCGGATGCCGTAGGAGGAAGGCTCGCGGGACAGTGTGTACAGGATCAGGGTGGCAGACACAATCTGGGAGATGATGGTCGCGTAGGCGACACCGTCCACTTTCATGTGGAACAGGAGAACAAAGACCAGGTCCAGCACGGTGTTGAGCAGCGCGGAGATGATGAGGAAAATCAGCGGGCGTCTTGAATCGCCGACGGCCCTGAGAATGCCGCTGCCCATATTGTAGAAGAGGATGCCGATGACACCGCTGAAATAGATGGTCAGGTACAGTCGCGCTTCCTCGATGACGTCATCCGGCGTCTGCATGAAACGCAGCATGGGCTCGATGATGATCAGGCCGAGCACGGTGGCAATGATGCTGAGCACAAAAGTGACAGCAATGGTGGTATGGACCGCTTTTCGCAGCCCCTGATTGTCGTGTGCGCCATAGCGCTGGGAAATCACGACGGAAGCACCGGTGGCAAGTCCGGCACAGAAGCCGACAACGGTATTGATGATGCTGCCGGTGGAACCCACGGCAGCCTGTGCCTCTTTCGAAACAAAATTGCCGACAACCAGCGTATCGACCGTGTTGTACAGCTGCTGAAAAAGCAGTCCGATGATCATCGGAATGGAAAATTCAATCAGATGCCGCCAGATACTGCCTTCGGTCATGTCGGAATCTGTGCGCATGCTGCGAGCCAATACAATCGCCTCCCAAATAGGCATTATATCATAGGAGCAGGAAAGAAGCATCGGGGAAAAAGATGATGCGGAAAGCTGCAGCAGTGTTAAAATATCTCGATTGATACAGGAAGAACAGCATATGCGTATTTTTGCGGAAATTGACAGGCCAGACCGGTCTCCATATAATGACTTTAGTTCAGACACAACGGTTCGGGGAGGACAACAGTATGGCGAAGTATGCTGTCGGTGTGGATTTCGGCACACTTTCTGCGAGGGCAGTCGTCGTGGAGATCGGCACAGGCCGGGAGGCAGGGAATGCGGCCATTGATTATCCGCACGGCGTGATGGAACGCGTTCTCCCGGACGGTACGCCGCTGGGGGTGGGCTGGGCGCTTCAGGTGCCGGAAGACTACAGGACATGCCTGGCCGGGACTGTCCGGCTGGCCATGGAGCAGGCCGGTGCAGACCCTGCGGATGTGGTGGGACTGGGCATTGACGTGACTTCCAACACCATGCTTCCGCTCGGCAGCGACGGATGTCCGCTGTGCGAAAAAGAAGAATTTGTCTCCAATCCGTATGCCTATATCATGCTCTGGAAACACCATGCCGCCCAGGCGTATGCGGAGAAGATGCTGCGCCTGGCCAGGGAGCGCGGAGAGCGTTTCCTTGGACGGTACGGGAACGGCATTTCTGCGGAATGGATGATGCCCAAGCTCTGGCAGATCGCAGAGGAAGCCCCGGAAGTCTATGAAGCAGCCGACCGCTTTATTGAGGTGGGCGACTGGCTGGTACTCCAGATGACCGGCTGTGTGGCCAAAAGTGAATCGATGGCGGGTTACAAGGCACTGTGGAGCCGGGAGGATGGATATCCCTCGGAGGATTTTTTCGCATCGCTGCATCCGTCCCTTCGGACCGTTGCATCGGAGAAGCTGCGCGGGGATCTGCTTCCGCAGGGAAGCTGTGCGGGCACGCTCCTGCCTGAGATGGCGGAACAGCTGGGTCTTCTTCCCGGGACAGCGGTTGCTGTGGCAAATATTGATGCGCATGTTTCGCTGCCGGGCATCGGACTGACAGAACCCGGTGTGCTTCTGATGATCATCGGCACATCAACCTGTCATATCATGCTCGGTGAAACCGAGCAGCCGGTTTCCGGCATCTGCGGCGTGGTGCGCGACGGTGTGGTGCCGGGCACCTATGGATATGAAGCCGGACAGAGCTGCTGCGGAGATCATTTCAAATGGCTGATGGAAAACGCTGTTCCGGCAGAGGTGGAAAAGGAAGCCGAAGCGCGGGGCATGAATCTGCATGCACTGCTCACAGAGAAGGCCGCAGCGCTGAAACCCGGTGAAAGCGGCCTGCTGGCCCTGGACTGGTGGAACGGAAACCGGTCGGTGCTCATGGATATGGATCTTTCCGGCCTGATCCTTGGCCTGACCCTGCAGACAAGGCCTGAGGAGATCTACCGTGCGCTCATTGAGGCGACCGCCTTCGGCATGCGGCGAATTCTTGACGGGTTTGAGGAAAATGGGCTGCCGGTCCGGCATGTACTGGCATGCGGCGGCATTTCAAAGAAGAATCCGCTGTTTATGCAGATCTATGCGGATGTGAGCGGCCGGGAGATCCGGATCGGACGCTCTGCACAGACGCCGGCCCTTGGCAGTGCGATGTTCGGCGCTGTGGCGGCCGGAAAGAAAAACGGAGGATATGATTCGATCCGTGAAGCGGCAGCCGATATGGGCAGAACCGATCCGAATCCGGTGGTCCCGGATCCCGAAGCGCATGCAGTGTATGAGGAACTGTATCAGGAATATCTGAAACTCCATGACTGGTTTGGGAGAGGCGGCAATGATGTGATGAAGCATCTGAAGGCAATACGCCAGCAGATGGTGGATCAGAAACTGCGCTGAGTGCGGCCGGATGATCCGTTTGAATGCAGGAAAGGTGAAGCTATGCAGTATATAAACCCGATTTTGCAGGGCGATTATTCGGATCCGGATGTCATCCGGGTCGGTGAGGATTTCTATATGACCTCCTCCTCGTTTACCTATCTTCCCGGGCTTCCGATTCTGCATTCCAGGGATCTGGTGCACTGGGAACAGATCGGTTATGCCGCAGACCGTCTTCCGTTTGCACGCTATGACCGGCCAGCCCACAAATGCGGGACCTGGGCGCCGAGCATTCGCTGGCACAGGGGACTGTTCTATGTCTATGTCTGTCTTCCGGATGAAGGATTGTTTGCCTTTACAGCCGAGGATCCTGCCGGACCGTGGACATGCCATTATGTCAAGGATGTCTGCGGATGGATTGATCCGTGTCCTCTTTTTGCCTCGGATGGGACGGCCTGGCTGGTGCACGGGTTTGCGGCCAGCCGCGTGGGAATCAATAATCTGCTGTTTGTCCACCGGATGCGTGATGACGGATTGCAGGTAACCGACGGCGGCGTCATGGTGTATGACGGAAGAGTGCACGGGGATGTGACGGTGGAAGGTCCGAAATTCTATGAGCGCGGCGGCAGGTTCTGGATCCTGTGCCCGGCCGGCGGCGTGAAGCACGGCTATCAGCTGGCCCTGTGCTCCGATCGTATTCAGGGCCCCTACGAGCGGAAAGTGGTCCTTCAGCAGGGGAGCACGGAGATCAACGGCCCCCATCAGGGCGGATGGGTCGATGACGGGCATGGGCATGACTGGTTTCTCCATTTTCAGGATGTGGGCGTGTATGGACGCATTGTGCATCTGCAGCCTGTGGACTGGTCCGGGAAATGGCCGGTGATGGGAAACGCCGGGGAGCCGGTTCCCGGCGGTGATACCGGCCTGGCTCCGGGCATGGCATCCATCCCGATGTCGGATCGGTTTGAAACGGCGCCCGGCATCCAGTGGCAGTGGCAGGCCAATCCGCGAAGGGAATGGGTGGAGATGCTCCGCCCGGGGCTGAGACTCTTTGCTGCGCCGGCCCCAGATCTGTTTTCAGCCGGGCAGTTCCTTTCCCAGCTGATGCAGGCGCGTGATTTTGACATGGATCTGCGCATGACACTTTCGGGAAAACCCGGTGACATGGCAGGCATCGGCATGATGGGGTATACGTATTTCTATCTGGCTCTTTCAGAGGGGCATGTGCTGCTCAGAAAAGGCGAAGCCCGGGAAGGCAGCCGATGGGAGAAGACGACCGTCACGGAAACCACGGAGGCAGCTGTCCCCTGGCCGAAGGAGAGCGTTCTTTTCCGGATGCAGGTGCGGGATGGAAACGTGCGGTTCTTTTACGGAGCGGATGAGCAGGTCCTTGCCCCGATTGGAGGGGACTGCGCCATGAGCTGCGGGGGCTGGACCGGTGCGCGTCCGGGCATCTTTGCGATGAATATCAGACAGGTTCAGGGCGGATGGGCGGACATACAGTCTGTATGCGTCCGCACACCGCAGGGCGAAGAGATCTGACAGACAGGAGAGAAAAAGAAATGATCATTGTATCCAAAGACGGCAGCGGGGATTTTACAAGCATTCAGGAAGCCGTGCATTCGGTCACCACGACACACCGGAGCCCCGTGATCATTCTGGTGCGGATGAATGAGTATAAGGAGCAGGTTGTCGTTGACAGAGACAATATCCGAATTGTTGGTGAAGCCAGAGACCGGACGGTCATTGCGTGGGGGAGCGAGACAGAGACTGCAAAGGGGCCTGCATGCACCCTGCTTGTGACCGGGCGCAATGTTGAGGTGGAGAACCTGACGGTCCGCTTCGAGTCTGAGGAAAAAACGACAGGGCAGACGGCGGCGGTGATCGCTGCGGGAGATCGCGGTGTCTGGCGCAACTGCCGCCTGGAAGCCCCGGAGACCGCGGTCATCTGCGGCACTGTCCCTTCCTGTTCTGAACCGGGCACGGAGCAGGGACGGGTTTATTTCGAGGACTGCACAATTCAGGGAAGCCGTCAGCTGGTTTCCGGCTCCTTCCGCGCATGGTTTGAGGGCTGCACGCTGCAGATGCTCTCCGAAGGCGGAGACTATTCAGCGTTCCGCACTCCGCACGGACAGGCATACGGAGCCGTGTTTCACCACTGTACGCTGAAGGGTGAGTGCGGCGACGGGGAAGCCTTCCTGGGCAGCCTCGATGAAGCGGATGCGCAGGCGTTTTTCCTTGACTGTGACATGGATGGACATGTTGCCCCGTCCGGATTCCGTCTGCAGAGCGAAGACACATTCCCCACGGAAAAGTCCGGCGAGTATCGTACGCGCGGTGAACGAAGTGACCTGAGTGAGCGGATCTTTCAGGAAAAACGCCTGTCGGACGATGAGGCATCCGTGTACAGTGTGGCGGAAGTCATCGGCGGCTGTGACGGGTGGCATCCGGACAGACGGGTGCCGACCTGGTATCTGTGCGGGGATTCCACGATGGCCAATTATCCGGAGACCGCAGCGCCCATGACCGGATGGGGGCAGATGCTGCAGCCGCTGCTGAAGGAAAACATCCATGTGGAAAACTGCGCGATCTGCGGCCGGTCGAGCAAAAGCTTTATTGCCGAAAAATGGCTCAGCTATATTGAACTGTGCCTGCATGCCGGGGATAAGGTGATCATCTCCTTCAGCCATAACGATGAGAAAAAGGATCCGCTGCGGTATACATCCCCGTTCGGCACCTTCCAGGAATACCTGGACATGTATATTGATGCGGCCCGCGCGCACGGCGCAGAGCCGATCCTTGCCACACCCATTGCCCGCAGGCATTTCGATTCGGAAGGCCGTCTGCTGGCGACCCACGGGGATTACCCGGAAGCCATGCGGAATCTGGCGAAAACCCGTGGTGTTCGCCTGGTGGACATGGAGAAGGGAACCATGCAGATCGTGTCCCAACTCGGGGATCAGAAAAGCCGTGCGCTCTACTGCCATGTCCCTGCCGGACACCCGAATTACCCGGACGGCGCACAGGACAACAGCCACCTGCACCGTCGCGGCGCGATCCGCTATGCGGCGCTGTTTCTGTCACTCCTGAAAGGGGAAACAACGACGGATGGGCTTGAGTTTTCAGCGGCAGGGACTGACCTGACCGGCCTGATCGCAAAAGAGGACAGCGTGCTCCGTTAAATTGTGGAAAAGGCACAAACAAAGAACAATAGAATGTATTGACAGCTATGGTAAATCGTGATACATTCGCACAGAATTCAGCGTGAAGGAGGAGGCACCGTATGACCAAGCGAACCATCGCAAGGAAATGCATGTGTATGGGCGGCTGCATGAAGCAGCCTTGTTTGCGGTGCGTCTGCCGGACCAGATAACAGCAGGTCCAATCACCGAAAACAATCGGGGCACCCGCACGGGTGCCCTTTTTCTGTTCCGGCGCGTTTTGATTGCGATGACATTGCCCGTCAGGGCATGATCATAATCTAATTGGGTTAGGAGAATCAGCGATGAAAAAGATCCTTTCTGTGCTCCTTGTACTCTCCCTGATGCTCTCTGTGGTCTCCATGGCCTCAGCAGAGAATGAAAAAACAGTCAACATTGGTGTGACGAGCACGATTGCCACACTCAATCCCATGGCCATGGATGCCACGGAGATCGTCAAGTATGCGACATCCCTGGTCTTCCAGTCCCTCGTGGAAGCGGACAGGGAACTGAATTTTGTTCCTGTCCTGGCTGAGTCCATCACCACAGAGGACAATATTCACTTTACGATCCGCCTCAAAGAGGATGCTGTGTGGAGTGACGGAACGCCGATTACAGCGGAAGACGTGGAGTTCACCCTGGTGGTTGCGGCTGACCCGCAGTGCGCCAACATTTCCCTTGCGATGTACTCCATCGTGGGTGTCAGCGATGACGGCGTGATCGAAGAGAATGCTCCGTCCATTGAGGGCATCAAGGTAGTGGATGAGAAGACGCTGACGGTGGAAACCAAGTATCCGACTGCTCTGTCTACGTTTGAAAACAATTTTGGCCGCTATGCACTGATCCTGCCCAAGCATATCCTGAAGGATGTGCCCCGCGCGGACCTGCTGACCTATGAATGGTTCAATCATCCCACCGTTATTTCAGGACCGTACTTCATCAATGATTTTGACCTGCAGCACTATGTGCATTATGTCGCCAATGAGAACTATTTCCTCGGCGCACCGAAAATCAAGTATCTGAACATCAATGTGCTCGCCTCCACCCAGATCCTTGCCGGCCTTCAGAGCGGTGAGATTGATCTGGTCCAGCAGACCATGGGCACGATTCCGGTGGACGACTATGACGCGGTCAGAGCGCTGACCAATGTCAAGGCAGTTCCGGGTTCCCTGATCACCAATCAGCTGATCTTTGTCAATGTGGCCCATGTTCCGGATGTCCGCATCCGTCAGGCGCTGCTCTACGGCATGGACCGCAAGGGCATGCAGGAACAGCTGCTCGGTGAGAGCGGCGATGTGGTGGACGGCTTCCTTGTTCCTGTTTCTCCGTACTTCAGTGAGGAACTGGGTGTGGTGGAATATGATCCGGAAAAAGCTGCTCAGCTGATCGCTGAGGCCAAGGCGGACGGTGCAAGCACTGAACTGACCTGGTATGTCAATTCCGCCGAGAATGTCTGGGGCGATGCTGTACAGTATTTCGCTGCCATGTTTGAAGAAATCGGCCTGAAGATCAATATCCGCACCGTGGACATTGCCAACCTGATGACCGTGGTGGATGAAGGTTCCCACGACATCCTCAGTGTGGAATACACGCTGATGCCTGCTGATCCCTATACCGACATTGCCTGGCTCATCGGCGGACAGAGCGCCTGGACCGGTTACACAAGCCCTGAGACCGATGAAGCCCTGGCACTCAGCCAGAGCCTGACGGACGAGAATGAAATCAAGAAGCAGTATCTGGTGATCAATCAGATGATGCAGAAGGATGCGCCTGTGATTTCCGGCTGGGTCATCGGCAAGATGGGTGCTGTGAGCAACCGTCTGGTCAATGCCAGCGCCGATGTCTTCGGCACCTTTATCAATGTTCAGGACTGGGATATCCAGTAAACTACGGAGACCTGCCATGCGCCGCCTGGCGTATGGCAGGTTCCTTCTGTCAGCAGTATGCTTTGAGGGAGGTGGGGACGATGCAGCGGCTTCTGGAAATCAGAAATCTGCAGATTGACTTTGTGCAGGGACATTCCCGCAGCAGGGCCGCTTCGGACGTATCGTTCGGCGTGGACAGCGGAGAGATTCTGTGCGTGGTTGGCGAAAGCGGGAGCGGTAAAAGCATTACCGCACTGTCCATCCTGGGCCTCCTGAACCGTCAGGGGCGTGTCTCCGGCGGAGAAATCCTGTTTGAGGGAAAGAACCTTCTGGAAATGAAAGAGGATGAGCTGGACCGGATCCGGGGGACGGGCATCGCCATGATCTTTCAGGATATCATGTACAGCCTCAACCCCGTCTTTACCATCGGCATGCAGCTGACAGAGGGAATGATCCGGCACCGGGGCATCAGCCGGAACGAAGCCTGGTCGGAGGGAATCCGGCTGCTGGAACGCACCGGAATCCGCAACGCACCGCAGGTGATGAAAAAATATCCGCATATGCTCTCCGGCGGCATGCGTCAGCGGGTCATGATTGCCATGGCCCTCAGCTGCCGGCCGAAACTGCTCATTGCGGATGAACCGACCACAGCCCTGGATGTCACCATTCAGTATCAGATTATGGAACTGCTCCGGTCGCTCAGGGATGAAACCGGCATGTCCATTCTGCTCATCACCCATGACCTCGGGGTTGTCGCCGAGATGGCGGACCGGGTCGTGGTCATGTATGCGGGACAGTGCATTGAGGAAGCGCCGCTTGCGGAGCTTCTGGAGCATCCAGCGCATGCCTATACGCAGTCTCTCATGCGTGCCGTTCCGGGGATTCATGATGACCGCAGTCATCTTCTGTATTCCATTCCCGGATATGTGCCGCAGGAATACGGAGAAATGCAGGGATGCCGGTTTGCGCCTCGCTGTCCGAAGGGTGCGGACTGCCCGATCCGCTCTCTGGAAGAGTGGCGGGAGATCCGTCCCGGTCACAGAACGCGCTGCTGGATCGAGGGAGGTGCGGCAGATGATCGATGAGATGGCGGTGCTGGAAGTGCGGCATGTCTCAAAGGATTACCGCATCTCCGGGGAAAACAGTCTGATCGCAAAAACCTTTCATGCCGTGGAGGATGTCTCGCTTTCTGTCCGCAAGGGAGAAACCTTCGGCATTGTCGGTGAGTCCGGCTGTGGAAAATCCACACTGGCCCGGCTGATGGTCTGCCTGGAAAAACCGACCTCGGGCGAAGTGCTCTTCCAGGGCATGCGCATGGATACCATGCCGGAAGGGCAGCTGCGCCGGATACGCCCGAGATTCCAGATGGTGTTTCAGGACAGCGGCTCCTCGCTCAACCCGCGTAAACGCGTGCAGGACATCCTGCGGGAACCCATGCTGTATCACAGGATCGGGAACAGGCAGCAGACAGACCGGCGCGTGGACGAACTGCTGGAAATGGTCGGACTGCCGGTGGAAATGAAGGATCGGTATCCCCATGCTTTTTCCGGCGGCCAGCGCCAGAGAATCTGCATTGCAAGAGCACTCTCACTGAATCCGGATGTGATTATCCTGGATGAACCGGTTTCTGCCCTGGACGTTTCCGTGCAGGCGCAGATCCTGAACCTCCTGCGGGAACTGCAGGAAAAGCTGGGACTGACGTATGTGTTTATCGGCCACGGGCTTGGTGCTGTGCATTATGTCAGCCACCGCATTGCCGTAATGTATCTGGGACAGATTGTGGAGTACGGATCTTCCGATGAACTTTTTGATCATCCGGCGCACCCGTACACCAAAGCACTTCTGGATGCTGCGCCGGTCGCGCAGGTCGATGCAAGAGACCGCATCAGGACCTCCCTGAAAGGGGAAATGGATGAGGAACCGCCGCGCGGTGCCTGTCCGCTCTTCAACCGGTGTCCCTTTGCCGACGCGTCCTGCGAAACGTTTGAAAACCGGCTGCGGGAGATTGCGCCGGGACACTTTACGCTCTGCAGCCGGGCAAAGGAGGCATAAGGCATGTGGAAATATGTACTGAAGAAAATCCTCCTCGCCGTGCCTGTGCTTCTGGGCATTACGATCATTGATTATGCGATCATGAGCCTGGCCGGCAGTCCGCTGGACATGATGGTCGGGCCCAGGGTCAGCGAGGCAGCGCTTGCGTCGCGTGCCGCGCAGTGGGGACTGGATCAGCCGGTCTATGTGCAGTACTGGAACTGGCTGATGGAATTGCTCCACGGCAATCTCGGGTATTCCTACAAGAGCTATCAGCCGGTTGCGGAACTGATTGGCAGTCATATCGGGCCCACGCTGCTGCTGATGGGCGTTTCCATGGTGCTGGGACTGCTCATCGCAGTTCCGGCTGGCATCTACAGTGCTGTGCACCGCTATGAGAAGAGGGACTATGCCGTGGTTTCCGCGTCCTTCCTCTTCTCGAGTATTCCGGGATTCTTTCTCTCTCTGATTCTGATCTATTTTCTCAATGTGCGGCTGGGCCTGCTGCCGTCCTCCGGCATGAGCACGGCCGGCACGGGCGGGGATGCGCTGGATATCATCCGGCACCTGATCATGCCCTCCATTGTGCTCGCGGTCGGTGTGGCCGGCGGGAATATCCGGTATATCCGGTCTGCCGTGCTGGAAATCCTGGAAATGGATTATCTGAGAACCGCGAGGGCGAAGGGCATGGGCAGAAAGATTGTCATTCGTCGGCATGCGCTGCGCAACGCTCTGCTTCCGATTGTCACGGTGATCGGCATGCAGATTCCGACGCTTTTCGGCGGTGCGGTGATTGTGGAACAGATGTTCTCCTGGCCTGGACTGGGGCTTGTGACGATGAGCGCCGTGACCGGCAGAGACTATCCGGTCATCATGGGGGTCTGCCTGCTTTCTGCTGTGGTGGTTCTCGCCTCCAACCTGCTGACAGATATTCTGTATGCAGTGGTGGATCCCACCATCAAATACTGAGGAGGTGCCGGCATGAAACACAAAACCCATTTCGGCATGATTGCCCGGCGCTTCATGAAGCACAAAATGGCGGTCATCTGCCTGGTGCTGCTGGTGATCCTGATTGTGCTGGCGCTTCTTGCACCGGTGATCGCACCGTATTCACCCACCAAGCCCAGCGGCAAGTTTTCCTCTCCTCCTTCTTCTGAGCATATCCTCGGAACCGATAAGATCGGCCGGGATATGTATAGCCGTATCCTGTATGCCACGCAGGTCAGCCTGGAAGTCGGCTTTCTGGCCACCCTGATTTCCACCGTGGTCGGCGTCGTTCTGGGACTGATCAGCGGCTATTTCGGGGGAGCGGTGGACAAGGCCATCATGAGCTTTACAGACATGGTGATGTCCTTCCCCTATATCCTGCTGGTGCTGGTGGCCGCCGCGATCTTTCAGCCCGGGAAATGGAGCATTATTCTGATTCTCGGGTTTGTGGACTGGCCGGGTGTTGCCAGACTGGTGCGCGGCAATGTGCTGAGTCTTCGGGAAACCAATTTTGTCAAAAGTGACATTACTTCCGGAATGCCCAGACGGTACATTCTGTTTTCGGAAATCCTGCCCAATACGATTGCACCGGTTCTGGTGTATGCCACCAGTGTCTTTGCACTCTCCATTCTGGATGAAGCGGCACTGTCCTATCTCGGCATGGGTGTGCAGCCGCCGACCCCGTCCCTTGGAAATCTCCTCAACGGAGCCGAATCGCTCTCCGTGCTGACCGGGAAACCCTGGCTGTGGGTTCCTGCCGGTGCGGTCATTATCCTGCTGGTCATGTGCATCAACTTTGTCGGTGATGCGCTTCGGGATGCCCTGGATCCCAGAAATGAATAAAGAAAGCGTGATGGCCTATGAGAAATGATCTGATCCATCAGTCCTGTGAGTTTGACTGCGGGCCGACCTGTATGGTCAATGCCATGCGTTACCTGTTTGACCGGAAGGAAATCCAGCCCGGTGTGCTCAAACAGATCTGGATTATGGGGATCGATACCTACTGCGATCAGGGGCATGTCGGCCGGCACGGCACATCCAGGGCTTCCATGAAGTACATGACTGAATGGCTCGCCGAGTACGGGAGAGGCTGCAAGTTTCCGATTGCCTCGGAATTCCTGGAAGACGGGCAGGCCGTGATCGAACCCGGCGGAAAGGCATGGAAATGCCTGGAGGCAGGCGGATGCATCATCATGCGCTGCTATACGGGAAACATTGCGCATTATGTCCTTCTGACCAGGATCCTTCCCAGCGGTGAGATCGGTCTGTTTGATCCGTACGCGGAAGACCCGGAGTTTAAAGGGGAAGGCCGCAGGGTCGTGGAAGGCCATCCGAAGGAAATGAACCGGGCTGTGCGATGGGATCTGCTGAATCTGGAGGACCGCTCCTGTGATTATGCTATGGGCGAACCGGAGATCCGTGAGCTGATCCTGCTTTCCAGACGGGATGAGCAGAAAGAGTAAGCGATGGCAAGAAGCTGAGAAAATCAGTTGAAGACCTGCTTTGGGGAAACGTCCCGGGGCAGGTCTTTTCTGTTTCAGGAAAAAGGAAAAGGCCTGGGCGACTTTCAACTCGACAAACAGGCGGGAGAGCTTGCCAGCTGCGTTATTGTTTTCCGTCAACAGGGACGGTATGATGTGCTTGCAAACAGCAAACAACACCCTGAAGGAGGGAAAGAGGATGGAACTTGGAAAGAAAATCCGACAGCTTCGCTTTAAGGCGGGAATGACGCAGGAACAGCTGGCAGAAAAACTGGGCATTGGAGCACAATCGGTTTCCAAATGGGAAAACGCCGTGGCCATGCCGGATATCACAGCGCTTCCGCTTCTGGCAGAAATCTTCGGTGTCACGATCGATGAACTGTTTGACCTGACAACGGAGCAGCGGCTGAACCGCATCGAAAATCGTATGGATGCTGAGGAAGAGCTGCCGGCCGATGTGTTTCGGGAGTATGAGAGTTTTCTGCAGACTGAACTGAAAGACGAGAAGAATCAGCAGAGGGCCACGGAGCTGATCGCGTATCTCTACTGGCATCGCATGAATGCAGAGGCACAGAAGGCCAGCCGTTATGCGAAGGAAGCCATCCGGCGCATGCCGAATGAAAAGGGCTGCCAGTGGATCCTGAACAAGACGGATAACTATGCTGTCTGGGACTGGAATATGGGAAACCATACCAGGGCAGTCAATTTCTATTGTGAGCTGGTGGAAAACAATCCGGGGGATGCGCTGCCGTACATGTATCTTCTGGACAATCTGATCGCCGACCATCGGGCGGATGAAGCGGAGCACTGGCTGGACCGCTACTGTAAACTGGAAAAAGCGCACCCGGTCATGAAACGGGTCTATCGGGCATACATTGCACTCGCACGCTTTGATGAGCCTGCGGGAGATCAGATCATGGAGAGCCTGCAGGCAGAAATGCCCGATAATGATGCGGTGCTCTTTGAGACGGCGCAGTATTTTGCCTACAAGGGGGATTACAGGAGAGCCATCGACACCTATGAGCAGGCCTTTGCCGCAGATACACGGCGCCCCAGATTCCAGGATGCACTGATGGGAATTGCGGATATCTATGAGATCATGGGGGACTATGCCCATGCTGCACAGACCTATGACAGGATCATTGATCTTCTGGAAAACGAATGGGGGCTGACTGAAGAAACGGACTCCTCCGTGACGGTGGCAAAGAGGGAAAGGGCACGCCTGCTGGCCATGGCCTGACGACGGACGGAAGTCCTTCCATGGGAAAAGTCCCCCGAACACATCAAAAACCGACGTGACGAATCACGCCGGTTTTTTTGAATTGTGCCCTGAAGCGGGCACGGTCAGAGTTTACTGATGCACACGGACACCGATGACCGCTTTTTCACCGTTGATATCCCATTCAGAGGTGGTAAAGCTTTCATCTGCTTCGCCGCGTTCAAGGGACAGGGCCAGTGTTGCCTTGGTGATCATGTCACGGCCGGTTTCCACGGCGCTGGCAAGCTTGTCGGAAGAAGTGAAGACAATGTCAATGCGGTCGGTCACGTCAAAGTCGGCATCGCGGCGCATGGTCTGCACCTTGGAGATAACTTCACGTGCATAGCCTTCATTGATCAGGTCTTCAGTCAGGTTGGTATCAAGCACGACCGTCACGCCGTGATCCTGCTGAGCCATGAAGCCCGGTTTCTGCATGGGCTTGGTCAGCACATCGGATTCTTCCAGCACCACCTGTGTTCCGTCGAGCTCAAAGGTTACCTTTTCGCCGCGGGAGAAGGTATCCACGACGTCGTTGCCATCCATTTCCGCAAGGGCTTTGCCGATGCGGCCGAGGAGCTTGCCGTACTTCGGACCCAGGGTACGCATCTGCGGCTTGAGCTCATAGGTCGTGAAGGCACGTGCGTCATCGGTGAAGATGACTTCCTTGACGTTGAGTTCGTCTTCGCAGAGAACCTGATAGGCTTCAGAGAAGGCAGCGCCTTTGACATACATGCGGGAGAGCGGCTGACGCACTTTGAGGGATGCGAGGTTGCGGGAAGAGCGTCCGAGCTGGACCACTTCGAGGAGAGCCTGCATCTGCTCTTCGCATTCAGTGTCGATTCTGCTCCTGTCCGCGGTGGGGAAGTCGCAGAGATGCACGGATTCCGGCACGTTGGGCACATTGTTGACAACAAGGTTCTGGTAGATCTCTTCACTCATGAACGGGATGAAGGGAGCAGCCACCTTGGCCAGGGTGACGAGCACGTGATAGAGCGTTGCGAAGGCGGCTTCCTTATCGCCGGCCATGCCCTTGCCCCAGAAGCGCTCACGGCCGCGGCGGACATACCAGTTGGAGAGATCGTCCACGAAGGCTGCGATGGCATTGGCGGGCTCGGTGACACGGAAAGCGGAGAGATCATCATCCACGCGTGCGACCAGAGAGTTCAGGCGGGAGAGGATCCAGCGGTCCATCAGCGTCAGCTCGGCCTTATCCAGGGAATGAGCCTGCGGATCGAAACCGTCGATCTGGGCATACATGGCGAAGAAAGCGTATACGTTCTGCAGAGTGGCCAGGAAACGGCAGGGGCCTTCCTGAACTGCCTTCTCAGAGAAGCGGGTCGGGAGCCACGGCGCAGAGGTGGTGTAGAAATACCAGCGAAGGGCGTCTGCACCATACTTGTCGAGCATGACAAAGGGATCGACGACGTTGCCCAGATGCTTGCTCATCTTGCGGCCGTCCGCATCCTGCACATGGCCCATGACGATAACATTGCGGAAAGGCGCCTGATCGAAAAGGCAGGTGGAGATGGCTTCCAGGGTGTAGAACCATCCGCGGGTCTGGTCGATGGCTTCGGAAATGAAATCGCCGGGGAAGTTGCTCTCGAAGATTTCCTTGTTTTCAAAAGGATAGTGCCACTGGGCGAAGGGCATGGAGCCGGAATCGTACCAGCAGTCGATAACTTCCTTCACGCGGCGCATGTTTCCGCCGCACTTCGGGCAGCGCAGCTCGACGGCATCAATGAAGGGACGGTGGAGTTCGATGTCTGCACCGGGATCTTCCACGGCCATCTCACGGAGCTCAGCGATGGAGCCGACGACATGGGTTTCACCGCAGCTGCAGCGCCAGACAGGCAGGGGAGTACCCCAGTAGCGTTCACGGGAGAGCCCCCAGTCGATGACGTTCTCAAGGAAGTTGCCCATGCGGCCGTCCTTGATGTTGTCGGGGATCCAGTTGATGGTCTGGTTGTTGCGGACCAGAGAATCGCGCACAGCCGTCATGCGGATGAACCAGGTGGGTCTTGCGTAATACAGAAGGGGTGTATCGCAGCGCCAGCAGAAGGGATAATCATGCGCGAACGGGAGCGCTGCAAAGAGCAGTCCGCGTTCCTTCAGATCGTCCAGCACCAGCTGGTCGGCGTCTTTGACGAACACGCCCGGCCACTTGGTTTCCTTGGTCATGCAGCCGCGGTCATCGACCAGGCAGACAAAGGGAAGATCATTGGCGCGGCAGACACGGTTGTCGTCCTCACCGAAGGCAGGCGCGATATGGACAATGCCGGTGCCGTCATCCATGGTGACATAATCATCGCAGACGACAAACCAGGCCTTTTTGTCAGGCTGGACAAAGGAGTACAGGGGCACATATTCCATGCCGCGCAGATCGGTGCCGGTCATCTCTTCGAGAATTTCGACTTCCTGATCCGGGAAAACGGAAGGAATGAGTGCTTTGCCCATGATGAAGGTTTCATCCCCGACGCGGAACCTGGCATAGGTATCGCGGGGATTCACGCACAGCGCCAGGTTGCTCGGGAGCGTCCAGGGCGTGGTCGTCCAGGCGAGCAGGTAGGTCTTTTCCTCACCGCGGACCTGGAAACGTGCGATGGCAGAAGTCTCCTTGACGTTCTTGTAGCCCTGGGCCACTTCGTGGCTGGAGAGAGCTGTTCCGCAGCGCGGGCAGTAGGGAACAACCTTGTGTCCCTGATAAAGCATGCCCTTGTCGTAGATCTGCTTGAGGGACCACCATTCGGATTCGATGTAATTGTTGTCGTAGGTGACATAGGGATGTTCCATGTCGACCCAGTAACCGACCTGGTCGGACATTTTCTCCCATTCGTGCAGATACTTCCACACGCTTTCCTTGCACTTGCCGATAAAGGGCTCAATGCCGTAGGCTTCGATCTGCTGCTTGCCGTCCAGACCGAGGATTTTCTCCACTTCGAGTTCGACCGGCAGACCGTGCGTATCCCAGCCGGCCTTGCGGGTGACCGACTTGCCCTTCATGGACTGATAGCGGGGGAAGAGATCCTTGATGACGCGGGTCTCGATGTGACCGATGTGCGGTTTGCCGTTGGCGGTGGGTGGGCCGTCAAAGAAGGTGAAATGTTCCTTGCTGTCCTGATGGTTGGCAAAGGACTTGCGGACAATATCCTTTTCCTTCCAGAGCTTGACGATCTGACCTTCGCGCTCGACGAATTTCATGTCAGTTGCCACTTTGCTGTACATAGGTGCGCCTCCTGTTCTGTTTCCTGGGCACATAAAAACGTCCCAGGTATTGCCTGGGACGGAATTGATTCCGCGGTACCACCCAAGTTGACAGCAGCTGCTGTCCTCTCTTCGCAGGGAAACCTGCACGCTCTGTATCGGGAGCACCCGGACCGATCTACCTCTGTTCGACCGGCCGCACTCCGGGGTGATTCATACAGGCGTTCCACTGCCGGGCTTGCACTGTCCCCGGCTCGCTGATGCTTCCGGCCTGTACCGTCCCCATCGCTGTGCATACATCGCATCATACCACGGTTTTCCAAAAAAGCAAGATCAGATTGACAGAAAACACAAACGGAGTAAAATACTCGTGACATAAAGAACGTGCTAAGGCGCAACTATGACTTTGTTTACCAGGGATGATTCGAATAAAAAAACGGTCTGGTTTTTTGAAGCCGGATCTTTTCTATGGAGTGTATGAGATGACCAGTGCAGAGTACATACAGAATTTCCGGGAACAGCACCACCTGTCCCGCAATCAGCTTGCCTTTTATACCGGCTGCTCGGCAAACCTTGTGGCCAGGCTGGAGAACGGTGCCGAACCAAGCAGGGAATGGTGGGAGACCTTCCGGGATGTGTATGCACGATATGATGCCCAGGAAGCCATGCGGGAAGAAGCCTTCGATTTCACAAGTGAAATTGAACCTCTGATGGAAGCGGAGAAGCGAAGAAGGAAGAGCACTGAGGATGAGGCACAGGCGGGAAATGAAGCTCTGGGGGCTTCCCTGCAGGGCGATGAACCGGCCCGGCGTGTGCGTGAAGCGCGCAGACGTCACGGCCTGACATCTACGGCCCTTGCGGAATTGCTGGGGGTCAGCAGAAGCCGTGTGTCTCAGATGGAGCACGGAAAGATCAGCGGGGAACAGGCGGAATCCATTCTGGAAATGATAGAGAGAATCTGCGGAAAGCAGGAAGAAATCCTGCCCGGATAAACCGGGCAGGATTTTTACTTCTCATCGATGGTGCATCCGCCGATAAACTCTCTGAGCAGCGAAAGCGGAGGAATTTCATTGAGGATGGCGGGATCGATCTCGGGAATGTAGTAAAGAATCTTCCTCAGATGGAGGGACAGGAGATAGCCTTCGGAGGAAGGCGGGACATGGCGCAGTTTTTCCCTTGCATAGTAAGCCAGAACAGGAAGCTCATAATGAAGCGCTGTGTTGAAGATCATATCGGCTTTTTCCTGGAACGGGAAAATCCATGTGTCCTCGCCGCGGCGCACACTGGGCCACATGTCGAGCGTTTCTTCAGGCGGTACACCGCGGAACTGCTGATCGCGGACAATGCGCCGCAGAAGACGCACATCTGTGGTCCGAATCCGGTTGTGATCATCCAGATTCAGGCAGGTGAGCGCGGAGACAAAGACGCGGTAGATTTCCCTGTCGGGGATGCCCTCGGAGAGCAGCGGATTGAGGGCATGTATGCCTTCAAAAATCAGAATATCCGTGGGACCCAGCTTAAGGGGAATGCCTTCGCTTTCCCGCCTCTGGGTCTTAAAGTTGAACACGGGAAGATCGACCTGTTTTCCTTCCAGCAGTTCAGCCATCTGCTGCTTGATCAGGGTAACGTCCAGAGCGCGGATGTGTTCGAGATCATAGGTCCCGTCCGGCTCCTTGGGAACAAGATAGCGGTCGAGGTAATAATCGTCCAGACTGATCCGGTAGGCCCGATGACCATGGACACGCAGCTGAATGGCCAGTCGGCCCGCAAAGGTCGTCTTGCCCGAGGAGGACGGACCGGCAACCAGCACAATATGCTTTCTCTGTTCGACAATCTGCCGGGCCGTATCCACCATTGCCTGGTCGTGCAGTGCCTCATTGACCCGGATAAACTCGCGCATCTCATGGTGATCCATCAGGCGCCTGAGGTCAGAGACATTGCTGACACCCAGGATGCGGCACCATGCTTCGCTCTGAGAGAAAACAGCGAGATGCTTGGGACAGTCAAAGTAGGCAGCCGGCTTGTTCGGATGCTTTTCATTGGGCAGAAGAATGACAAACCCTTCGCCGAGCAGAAGCAGGTGGAAGACGGGCGTCCATGAAGTGGAAGGAGCCATGGCGCCGTGGAAATACTCATGATATCCGTCACAGCAGTACATGCGGATGACCGGTGCCTTTCTGTAACGGAGCAGTTCCAGCTTATCCGTCTCACCGCGTTCTGCGTAATAGGCCATGACCTGTGCCTGGGGCCAGAAGGAAGGCTCGAAAGTCAGATCCTGGCGGGTGATCTCCCGCATGCGGGATTCAATCGCCTCAACGTCCTCATTGGTCAGCACTTTGCCGGGCAGAAGGACGAAAATACCGCCGGGCACAGAGTGCTCAATGCGGACCCGCTGCCCGGGAAACAGGTCACGGATCGCCATGAGCATGACAAAGCGCACAGAGCGCTCATAAATGCGCCGGCCTTCTGCATCCTGCAGGGTCAGCGGTTCAAGAACCAGATCTTCCTGAAGCTCATCACCCAGTTCCATGACACCGGTCGGTGTGCGCACGCCAAGCACGCTTCGGATATTCAGGCCTGCGGCGGCAATGGCATCCCGGACAAGACTTCCTTTGGGAAGATCGAAGGAAACGGACGAAACAGTGATTTGCATGGCAGGCTCCTTTCTGAAACGGATTCGGTGAGCGATGCGGAATTACAGCAGCGAAGGATCGAGTGTGCTGTTGGGGGCAGGCTGACCGCCGTCCGCCGCAGTCGGATCAGGGGCTTCGTGCATCTGGAACTGCTTGGTGTGGATATAGGCAACATTGCTGCGGCTGGCCTTGGCTGTCTTGACCTGCATGGTATACATGCCGTCGGGTGCAGTGCGGAAGGAAACCCGGACCAGCATCGTGCCGTGCTTCTGGCATTTGGCCAGACCGATCAGCCGGTCGCGGGACTGGGGGATATACCGGCCGTCAAGCGTGCAGGGTTTTCCGCACACCGTGCAGTAGGGTGTACTGGCCTGAATGCTTTCCAGACCTTTTTGGATGGACTCAAACAGATCCCCCTTGCGCGGTTTGACGGCCTCCTGATGAAACAGGGGCTTGGGCTTCTGAGGATAGTCCAGGACCTCCTGAGGATGCTTCAGATGAGTGAATACAAGCGCTGTATAATAGGCATCATACTGTGCATTGTGAAAATAACGATCATCGTCGGGCTCAATGTTCATCAGTTCCATCGCACTCTTCAGGCCCATGCGGTTGTTCAGTGAAAACTCTTTGACAAAGAGCGGTTGAATATCATACAGGGTCGGAAGATCCGGATGAATCTCGAAAAAGTCCAGGTTCTGCTGAAGAACACTGACATCATCACATCCCCAGGTCAGAAGGACATAATCCGTTCCGCACCAGGAAACAAACTGTTCCATGGCCTCTTCAAAGTATGGTGCATCCGACAGATTGTCGAAGGAAAGATGCGTCATGGAACGGATCCGGGGATGGATCACCGTATAACAGGTGGGCTGAATGGGAATGGAAATGGAATCGAGAATATTCAGGTTTTCATCAATCCGTACAGCACCGATCTGGATCATTTCAAACACCAGACGATCGCCGTAGAGACGATAGATTCTGTTCTGATAGTTGATTGGCTGATTCCACTCCAAATCAAGGACAATATATTGCATGCGGAAAACTCCTGGAATCAAGATCGGATAACAGGGCGTGCAGCGCCCTGGAAAATAAAAGGCCTGGATCGGCAGCTGTTACTGCTGCAAAACCATCTGTGCAGCGCACTGACCGGCAAGGAAGCCCGTGGAAAAGGCAATGTGCAGGTTGTATCCGCCGGTGTGGGCATCCACATCGAGCATTTCCCCGCAGAAGAAAAGACCGGGCATGAGACGGCTCTGCATCGTGGCGGGGTCCACTTCCTTCACGGTAATGCCGCCGCGTGTCACAATGGCTTCCGCCATCGGACGGCGCCTGTGCAGGTGCAGGGGCACGTGCTGTAAGGTTTCCTGGAGAAGCTGGCGTTCGGCTCGGGTGATGGCCGCACAGGTCCTGTCTCCGTCAAGGCCGGCGATCTCAGGAAAGAGGGCGGCAAAACGCTGCGGGAGCAGGGTCTCCAGAACATGAGCCAGGGAACGCCGCGGTGCGGCATCAAATTCGCGCTGCAGGCGTGCGGTCAGCTGTTCCGGGGTAAGAGCGGGCTTCAGATTCAGGTAGACCTGACAGGCGGCAAGATCTTCCGGCAGGTGGCAGCTCATGGACAGCACAATCGGACCGGAAATGCCGAAATGTGTGAAGAGCATTTCACCCATCTCCCGGTACAGCAGCTTTTTGCCGTTCATGGCTGTGATTTCCGTGTTTTTCAGGGACAGTCCCTGCAGGCGGGCAGGCCAGGATTCCACCGTCTCAAGCGCTGTCAGACTGGGCAGCGTTTTCTGAATGGTATGTCCGCAGGCCTGTGCCATGCGGTATCCATCCCCGGTGGAGCCGGTGGAAGGGTAGGCGAGACCGCCCGTGGCCAGAATGACCGCAGAGGCGGGAATCTGTTCACCGCCTTTGAATTCAACACCGCAGACCCTGCCGTCCCGGATGAGCAGGTGATCCACATCTGCATGCAGACGGATCTGGACGGATTCCTTTCGGAGCATGTGCTCAAGCGTCCGGGTGACGTCACTGGCTTTTTCGGAGAGCGGGAACACCCTGCGTCCGCGCTGGACCGTGACAGGCAACCCATTGTCTTCCAGAAGCGCCATCATATCCTGAGGCGAAAAGGCGGAAAGCGCCGAGTAGAGAAACCGCGGGTTGCGGGGCACCTCGCGGAGAAATTCATCGAGCGTGCAGTCATTGGTTACATTACAGCGCCCTTTGCCGGTCAGATAGATTTTCTTGCCCAGCTTTTCGTTGTGCTCCAGAAGAATGACGTTTGCTCCCTCTTTTGCAGCGCTGTACGCAGCCATCAGACCTGCTGCGCCGCCGCCGACAACGAGAAGATCAGCCATGCGCTTTCTCCTCCGATCTCAGCATGGGCAGGCTGGCGGAATGCGTTTCCTCAGACTCCATGTAAATTTTATATGTTCCCCAGACATTTTCAAGCTGCTGATAATGCTGTTTGAGCGCTTCACTCCTCTGCAGTCCGAGGGAAACCAGCAGGGCGTTGATGACGGACAGAGGAGCTGCGAGGGAATCAACAAAGGAAGCCATGTCGATGCGTGCAAGCAGGATGGAATCAGCACAGCGGCAAAGGGGAGACATAGGACCGTCTGTGATGGCAATCACCTGGGCGCCGTTGCTCTTTGCAAAGGTCATGGCATCGATGGTGCGGTTGGAATAGCGCGGAAAACTGATGCCGATCATCACATCCCCGGTACGGATCTTGGCAATCTCATCAAAGACATCCGTGGATCCGGAAGAAACCAGATGGACATTATCAAAAATGAAATTCAGATAATAACCGAGAAACTGTGCGAGCGGTGCAGCAGAGCGCAGACCCATGACATACAGGTGGTTGGCGTCGAGAATCCGGCGGACGGCGTCGTCATAGACGGCGGGTTCCATCCCTTCAAGGGTCGCGCGGAGATTATTCATATCGCTTTTGAGCACTGTGGTCAGGACTTCTTCCGGAGAAATCTCGGAAGCAATATCCACGCGCTGCGTGCCGGTCAGGCGATGACTGACCAGTTCCTGAAGCGCCTTGCGCATTTCAGGGTAGCCTTCATAACCCAGCGCAGTGGCAAAACGCACAACCGTTGATTCACTGACCTGCGCGCTCTGTCCCAGCTGGCTGGCCGTCATGAAGACAGCTTTGTCATAGTGCTTAGTGAGGTATTCAGCGATTCGGCGATGACTTTTGCTGAGTTTCCTGCCGGAAATATTCAAATGCTCGACCAGTTCCCAGGATTCCTGCATAACTCTTGTTTCCCTTCTGCACCAGATTCGGAAATCTGCATAAAAATGCAGTTTCCATTATAGGGAAAGAATGGGATTTTGCAAGCCGAATTCAACCAAAATGCAAAAAAACGGATAATAAATACAGAAAAGACTGCAAACTGGCAAAATTTGAACAATTTGATTCAGTTAATGCAGGAGCAGACGGCGATGGGTTCCGCCTGATTTCCGCGGATGGACCATGCATGGAGCATGTCCAGCGTAAGATCTGCATGCAGGAGCGCGGCGCCGAGATCCAGCCGGCTGCGGTCGGAAGCATGGATGGAAAAACCATCTGGATCGGCTTCGAGGCGCCAGGGCTGAGCGTTGGAGGAAGAGGGGGCTTCCTGAATCAGGGCAGCTGCCCTGCGGAACGGCTCGGGCCACGACGTCCAGTCCCCGGCGCACAGGGCGGAGAGTTGCTTTCTGTGGCGCGGCGGCTGCGCCTCTCCGGGTGAGCCCAGGGCAATGAAGGCAAAGACGGTTTCCGCGGGCGGGATTTCGAGCGGGATCTCTTTTCGAAGAATGCTCCCGGTGATCCAGCAGGTGCCAAGCCCGAGGGAGGTGCATTCAAGCACGAAGCCTTCGGCCAGTGCGCCGGCCTGAATGATCTTTTCCGGAAGAGCGGGACAGGAAAGAACACACAGGGCATTGGTTCCGGTGATTCTGCCGAAACGGAGAATACCTCCCGAAAGGAAGCTTTCCGGCACCCGGACCAGCCGCAGATGAATCCCGTTCCGCTCCCATTTTCCGCACAGATAGGCAAGGGAAGACCAGTCGGCAAGAGAAGGCGGTGCGGAAAAATGATGACAGGAAAAACGGAGGCGGACGGCGTCTGCCAGAACGGTTTTATGAGAGCGGGTCAGCTCCGGGAGCATGGATTATTCGCCTCCAAGCGGTTCAATGTGCAGTGCGCCGAGGACCTCGCCGACCTTTTCATGGATCACAAGATCGGCCATGCTGTCCATCGACGTGGCGTCACGGTTGATCAGGACAAGGTGACTGCCGCGGAAATAGTGCAGAAGACCTGCGGCAGGATACACAGTCAGGCTGGTGCCTGCGACGATCATCAGGTCCGCGTTGGAAATGGCGCGTATGCTTCCGGAGACGACGTCTTCATCCAGGCCTTCTTCGTAGAGCACGACATCGGGCTTGATGGTGCCGCCGCACGTGCATTTCGGAACGCCGGTGGTGTCCCGGATCGTTTCCGGGGGATAAAATTTGCGGCATTTCATGCAGTAGTTGCGGTGCACGCTGCCGTGCAGTTCATAGACGTTTTTGGAACCGGCCTTCTGATGCAGACCGTCAATGTTCTGCGTGACAATGGCTGTGAGTCGGCCTTTCTCTTCCATTTCTGCGAGCTTAAGGTGGGCACGGTTGGGTTGGGCTTCCAGCGGAAGCATTTTATCGCGGTAGAAGCGGTAAAACTCTTCCGGACGCTCCATAAAAAAGGTATGGGACAGAATTTCTTCGGGCGGATAGGCATAATGCTGATGATACAGACCATCCTGAGAGCGGAAATCGGGAATGCCGCTCTCGGTGGAAACACCGGCGCCTCCGAAAAAGACAATGCGTTTGGACTGGTTGACGAGTTCCTGAAGTTCCATTTCAATACCTCCCGGAATGAATGATCATAGCAGAATGGACATGCATGCAGCACTCAGACGTTCAGCGTGTAGAGTGCCGTGTATTTCGATCTGAGATAGTCGACGTAGACCTGGGGATCAAAAGGATCAACATCCGCCGAGCGCAGGATTTCATCAGGCTCGAGCAGCTTGCCGAAGCGGTGAATGCGGGAACGGAGCCATTCCGTGACAGGACGCAGGTCGCCCCGCTCCGCGGCTCCCTGAACATCCACTTCCTTTTCCATGCTGTGCAGCATCTGCACGCCGTAGGCCGAGCCCAGTGCATACCCCGGGAAATACCCGATCAGACCGGTGGACCAGTGGGAATCCTGAAGGATGCCCTCCCGGTCATTGGAAGGACGGATGCCGAGATAGCGCGAATACAGGTCATTCCACAGGACAGGCAGTTCCTGGACGGGAACCGAACCGGAGATCATCTGTTTTTCCATATCATACCGGATCAGGACATGGATGGGATAGGTCAGTTCATCGGCTTCTGTGCGGATGAGGGAAGGTACAGCACGGTTGACGCCTCTGTACCAGTCTTCCACCGTGGCATCGGCGGTCTGTTCGGGGAAGAGTTCCCGCAGGGCGGAGAAAACAGGCTTCGAAAAAGCGAGAGAACGTCCGATGAGATTCTCATAGAACCGGCTCTGGCTTTCATGAATGCCCATGCTGGACCCGCCTGCGAGGCGGGTGAACTGCAGATCATCATCCACACCGAGCTCGTAGAGGGCATGCCCGCATTCATGAATGACGGAATACATGGAAGCTGCAGGATCCCTCAGACGGTACCGGGTGGTGACGCGAACATCCCATTTGTTGATGCCCTCTGTGAAGGGATGCTCGGTTTCTCCAAGCGTGCAGCGGCCGGGGTCAATGCCCAGCATGTCCATGACACGAGCGCAGAACACCCGCTGCAGATGAATAGGGTATTCACGGTGCAGGAAATCCGTCCGCGGCGGGGGACACTGAGAGATACGCCGGATCAGCGGTGTCAGCTGAGACCGCACAAGGGTAAAGAAGGCATCCAGAGTCTTTGTGCAGAGGCCTTTCTGGTAGCTGTCCAGGATCACATCATACGGATCGCCGGATGAGTCCTTCAGCGATGCATAGCGCTTCTTATAGGCAATGATTTTTTCCAGATATGGAGCGAACAGGGCGTAATCGCTCTTTTCTTTGGCTTCGTGCCAGACGGAACCGGCCTCTGCCACCAGTTTCTGGTTTTCAATATATTCTTCCCGCTCAAAGAGCAGCATATCTTCCATATCATCCCGGAGGAGCATCGCCAGGCGGCGCGTGCGGGCATCGAGCTCTTTCTGCGCCAGCACGGTCAGGACTGCTTCGCGAAGCCGGGGATCCGAGGCGGCCTCATAGGCCAGGCTGCTGAAGTACCCTGTCGTCCGGCTGCGCCCGCGCCAGGATTCCTTTGGGGCGGCCGTATAGCCGTCCACATACAGCAGGGACATGGCATGTTGTATGGCATATCGCTTCTCATCAAAAGCATGAAGAGCAGCAATGGCTTCTTCAGGTTTCATATTCTGTTCCACCTTATCGGTCTTTTTTCCCCTGGTGCACACAGCGGGAGGATATATCGATCTTAGCATACAAAACCGTCTGTGTAAACCGAGAAAAGGGCAGAGAAAAGCAGCAGGGAGGCGGGAAGCCAACCTGCTGCTTCGTTTCAGGAAAATCAGTTTTTGCGTATGCTGGTATCACCGTCGACACAGTGGAAATACACTGTATCCGGTTCAAGGGTGACGCCGTCCTTGGCGAAGAGCTCGTCAATGGTCAGAAGCATATAGCCTTCTTCCTGCAGATATCTGCAGATCTGCCGTGCCGTCTCGGGCGTGTTGTCCTTGATGTCATGGCACAGAATGATGTCGCCATCCTGGATTTCCTTTCTGACCTTGGAGAGTACGGCTGCGGTACTTCTTCCACGCCAGTCATAGGTATCCAGACTCCACTGGATATACGGCCAGCCGACGCCGGCTGCGATCATCTGCGGATAGAGGCCGTAAGGCACCCGGTCATAGGTACAGATGGTGCCGATGGCTCGGAGCATCGCGCTGTCACATTTGCCCTTCATGGCACGGAGCGCTGCTCCGCTGGACTTGGTGACATTGCCGTGATGGTAGTTATGATATCCCTGTGCATGTCCTTCATCGTGCTCGCGCTGAATCAGGTCCTTAAATGCCGTGATCCGATTGCCGACAACAAAGAAGGTGCCGCGGCAGCCTTCCGTCATCAGATTCTGAAGCACAAGGGTTGTGTTTGTCCGGACGGGACCGTCGTCAAATGTCAGTGCAGCGGTCTTGTAGTACGTCAGATTGTCCGTTTCTTTCTGAGCCTTTTCGGTCATGTAGGAGCGGATATCCGGGTACATCAGCGTGACTTCCATGAGGCTGTGGTGCTCCGGATAGAGGAGATGCGCAGGATAGTGGAGGACCAGCGACAGGCCGTGCAGTGAATACTCCGCTTTCTGAAGGGATTCGATGGAACAGAGTTCATCAAGGGCCGCTTCGTCGGCCATTTCATCCGGAAAATAGGCAAGACACTGGGTGCGGACAGCATTGGAGAGCAGAAGCCATGCAGGGCTGCCTTCGGGGAAGATATCCGTCAGCAGAATCCGCTCACCTGTGGTCATGTCATAGGTGCGGGTGGTCACTTCCTGCCCGGTGAGCTCTCTGTGATAGCTTGTCCTTGCCTGAATCACAAAGCTCATCCAGGTCAGACCCGTGCGCGAATACCGCACTTCAATGTCTACGCGGCTGCCGAGATTGGCATTGGATCCGGCCTTGGGAAGGGTTGGTGCAATGCGCGCGGCATAGGCGTCTTCAATCGCGCGGATCTCGGTATCGACACTGTCCAGCACGGTGTCCACGGTCCACAGACGCACAACCGACCGGTTCTCCTGCTTGGTATCTTCCTTGTCCATGGTGACCTTATGGCAGGCCTGAAGCGGTTCTGCAAAGGCACTGGAAACCATGCACAGACAGAGAAGCAGGCAGAGCAGGAGCTTAGAGATTTTCATTATCTTGTCCTTCTTCGCTTTCGCCCAGGACAGAAGCGAGGTCCATGGTGTCGAGCTCATCCATTGCGTTGTACAGGTCAATCAGCTTGTCGAACAGTTCAGGATCCTCCACGGTCAGGAAGCTGTCCTGGCCTTTTTCATCTTTCATGAGCTTCAGGATCATGACTTCGAGATCTTCTTCGTCCGTGGGCTCAGCGTCGGTGGGATGGAGGAGCAGATAATAGCTGCCTTCATGTTCGACGGTGCCGATATACTCAAAATCACAGGGATTGCCTTCGTCATCATGGAAAGTCAGGATTTCGGGAGCATCATTCATTGTGTGTTCCTCTCTTTCATCTTTTGTTCATCCAGCCAGGTCTGGAGAATGACAGCGGCAGCGACTTTGTCGACGTGCGTCTTTCGCTCAGCGCGGTGCATGCCGCTCTCCAGCAGAGCGTCCTCAGCGGTGACCGTGGTCAGACGTTCGTCCTGATAATACACGGTCAACCCTTTTTTTTCAAGCTGAGCACACAGATCTTTTACTTTTTTCGCCTGAAAGCCTTCAGAACCGTCCATGTTCAGTGGAAGCCCGGAGACGACAATGCTGGTCTGATACTGTTCACACACGGCCATGATCTTTTTGGTGTCAGGCCCCCAGCCGACCCGTGTGATGACATCGACCGGGTTGGCGATGAGGCGCAGACGATCGGAAACCGCCACGCCGATGCGCACATCACCGATATCCAGACCGATCACTGCTTCATTCATGCAGCTGCACCGCCTTTGTGTTCCAATTGCATGCGAGGGCTTCCGCGTCTTTTCCGATAACGCACAGGCTGGGCGTATGCCGGATCAGCTCACGCGCGAGCTCCACGACTTCTTCACGGGTCACGCTTTCAATGCGTTTGAGTGTGGTGGAGGGCGTGTACTCCCGGGAAAGAATGGAAAGTGCATGACCGAGGGACATCATTCTTGAGCCCGGGCTTTCAAGCCCCATCAGAAAACTGATGCGAAGCATATGCAGGTTCTGGGAAAACTCCTGTTCCGTAATGCCTTCCCTGGCCAGCCTGCGCATCTGGGCTTCCATTTCATCCAGAACTTTGGCGGCAGACCGCGCGGAAGCGGCGGCATAGAGACAGAAAGTCCCTGTGGATTCAACCGGGCTGTTGTAACTGTATACGGTATAGGCCAGTCCAAGCTCCTCACGGATCCGCTGAAAGAGTCTTGCAGAAGCAGACGCGCCGAGAATACTGGAGAGCATTTCCATGGGAATATTGTTTTTGTCGCCGTACGCAAACCCGGGAAAGCCGAGGGAGAGATGCACCTGTTCAAGGTTTCTATCAGCCCAGACACACTGGCCGTCCTTCGGCGCGATCGGAGAAAGCGGTGCACTCGATCCGGTGCCTTCCCAGGCCCCGAAAATCCGTTCCACAGCCTCGTGCAGGACCTTTGAGTCATACTGTCCGCACAGTGCAATGACACAGCGGTCGGGTGTATAGTGCGCGGCGCGGAACCTGTGCAGATCTTCCGGAACATAACGGTTGATCTGATCAGGCTGCCCCAGAATGGGGTGTTCCATGCAGGTTCCCCTGTACTGTGCACGCCAGAGCAGCTCACCGATATGGGATTCAGGATCGTCTTCATCCATGGCTATCTCTTCGCAGATGACGCTCCGCTCCTTGGCCATTTCCTCGGAAAGCAGGGCCGGATGAAGAACAAGATCACCGATCAGGTCAAGCGTATGCTCGAGATCTTCCGAAATCACCTTGTTGTAATAACAGGTGTAATCCTTGGTTGTGCATGCATTGAGCTGACCGCCGAGAAGATCGGTTTCCTCTGCAATGCGCAGCGTGGATCGCGATGTGGTTCCCTTGAAGGCCATATGCTCCATAAAGTGCGACAGACCTTCTTCATGCGTATATTCCATCATGGAACCGGTATGGATCCAGACGCCAACGGATACGGAAGAAATGAACGGAAGGGACTCGGCAATGACGCGCACGCCGTTGGGGAGGGTCCAGCGTTCCTTTTCCGTTTCGAAGATCATGTTGTTTGCCAATTCAATACCTCCGCTGACAAGAAAACGCAAAAGCCCGGCTTGCAGGCTTTTGCGCATGGGTGTTAATTGTTGTGGCTGCTGTGATTGTTGTCACGGCTGTCGCGGCGAGGCGGGCGGCTGCGGAAGTTGCCTTCCGGACGGCGGGGAGCCTCAGTCTGCTGCGGATAGACGATGTCATTGCGGATCAGATTGATACGGCCCTGAGCATCGATCTCTGTGACCTTGACTTCCAGCTCGTCGCCAATCTTGACGACGTCCTCAACCTTTTCTACACGATGATCGGCAAGCTTGGAGATGTGGACCATGCCGTCCTTGCCGGGAGCCAGTTCAACGAAGGCGCCGAAGTTCATGATGCGGACGACCTTGCCGGTATAGACTTCACCGACTTCGATGTCCTTGGCAATGCCCATGATGATCTTCTTGGCCTGCTCGGCACCGTTGATGTCGGGCGTGGCGATGAACACGCGGCCATCGTCCTCGATGTCGATCTTGGCGCCGGTTTCAGCAATGATCTTGTTGATCATCTTTCCGCCAGGTCCGATGACTTCGCGGATCTTGTCGGGGTTGATGGTGAACTGGATGATTCTCGGTGCATAGGGGCTGAGTTCCTCGCGCGGCTGACCAATGGTGTCAAGCATGAGCTTGAGGATGTACAGACGACCCTGCAGTGCCTGTTCCAGAGCACGCTTGAGGATAACGCGGTCGATACCGGCAATCTTAATGTCCATCTGAATGGCGGTGATGCCGTTCATGGTGCCGGCTACCTTGAAGTCCATATCGCCCAGGAAGTCTTCCAGACCCTGGATATCGGTGAGCACAGCCACCTTATCGGACTCGGTATCCTTGATCAGGCCCATAGCCACACCGGCAACCGGTGCATGGATCGGAACACCCGCATCCATCAGGGACAGGGTAGAACCGCAGACAGAAGCCATGGAAGAAGAACCATTGGAGGAGAGAATTTCGGAAACCAGACGCATGGCGTAGGGGAATTCTTCCTCAGTGGGGATGACCGGGATCAGAGCGCGCTCTGCCAGGGCACCATGGCCGATCTCGCGGCGGCCGGGGCTCTTGAGACGTCCGGCTTCACCGGTGGCATACGGCGGCATGTTGTACTGGTGAATGTAGCGCTTGAAGTCTTCATTGCTCAGTCCATCCAGCGTCTGACCGTCGCTCAGCGGTCCGAGCGTGGTGACGGTGAGGGCCTGAGTCTGGCCGCGGGTGAACACGGCAGAACCGTGCACGCGGGGGAGTACGCCGACTTCGCACCAGATCGGGCGGATTTCGGTTTCCTTGCGGCCGTCAGCGCGAACGCCTTCATCCAGAATGCGGCGGCGCATGACTTCCTTGTTGAGGTAGTACAGAGCGTCTTCGATTTCAGCCTCGCGGTCAGGGAACTGAGGAGCAAGAGCTTCCACAACTTCCTTCTTGGTCTGGGCCTCACGGGCCTGGCGCTCATAGCGGTCAAAGGTATCGAACGTCCAGCGGCACTTGTCCAGGGCGAAAGCACGGACAGCAGCCTTGACGTCATCGCCGGTGGTATTGAGCGGCACAACGGCCTTTTCCTTGCCGATCTCAGCGACGATCATTTCCTGGAATTCAACGATCTTCTTGATGGCCTGGTGGGCGAACAGGATACCGTCGAGCATCACATCTTCGCTCAGCTCATTGGCGCCGGCTTCCACCATCATGATGGCTTCCTTGGTGCCGGCAACATACAGGCTCAGGTCAGAAACCTTGCGCTCTTCCTCATTGGGCATGAGCACATACTCACCGTTGACGCGGCCGACGAGGACAGCACCGGTCGGGCCGTTCCACGGGATATCGCTCACAGCGATCGCCACGGAAGAACCGATCATGGCAGGGATTTCCGGCTGGACATCCTGCTCCATGGAGAGGATGGTCACAACGACCTGCACATCGTTGCGCATGGCCTTGTTGAACAGCGGGCGGAGAGGACGGTCAATCAGACGGCAGGTCAGCGTGGCCTTGTCTGTGGGACGGCCTTCACGCTTGATGAAGCCGCCGGGGATTTTGCCGACAGAGTACTGCTTTTCTTCCACGTCGACAGCAAGAGGGAAGAAGTCAACACCCTCACGGGGGGTGGGAGACATGGTGGCGTTCACCATCACAACCGTATCTCCGAGATGGACCCAAACGGATCCGTTGGCCTGTCCGCAGTATTTGCCGAATTCAAGAGTCAGCGTTTTGCCGGCCAGGTCCATGGAATAGGACTTATACTCCATGCTTTCTCCTTTTCTGGGGCAATGCCCCGGTCAGGCTCACGGATGCTTTCATCTGAAAACCATCTGGTTTTCAATTGAAAACAACCGCTGAGCCATAGGGAAAGCCGTCGACAGGAAGAAACCTGTCGACGGCCATGAGGTCACCAGTTCCGACGTGACCGTCGAAGCGACCTGAAGCCGAATGAGAACTTACTTGCGCAGGTTCAGACGGGCGATCAGGTTACGATAGCGCTCGATATCGGTCTTTTTCAGATATTCCAGCATGCCGCGGCGACGGCCGACCATCAGAAGCAGACCACGGTTGGAGTGGTGGTCATTCTTGTTGTTCTTCAGATGTTCGTTGAGGTGGTTGATGCGCTCGGTCAGAAGAGCGATCTGCACTTCAGGAGAACCTGTGTCACCAGGATGCTGAGCATAAGCTGCGATGATTTCGGACTTGGTCATAATGATTCCTCCATATTCTTTCTGCGGCGGGTGACCGCTCATAATCGCCGCTGACGCAGAACACCGTCGGAGTGATCGGCTGCCCGCGCCTGCGGTTCATAACCCGGGGGTCATTTTAGCAGAAAGACAGGGGTTTGTAAACTGATTTTTCTTTGATATTTGAACTGTTCGTTCACTGATAGTGAAACTGTTCGGCTTTTTCTGTGAGGATCCGGAAAACGGGCAGGAAAAGCGGGAAACGGAGGATGGGAATCATCCGGAAATCGAACAAAAAAAACTGCACCGCAGCATTCTGCGGCGCAGTCTGTATTCTTCCGGCCAAAAGCCTTACCAGGTTTACTCGGCAGGAGCGAAGAAGGAGATCTGGGTAGCACCGGTCATGGCGTCGGGAGCCAGAAGGGTGATCGGAGCCACTTCGATGCTCAGGGTGGCGAAGGTTCCGGCATAGCCGCTCTCGGTGACAAAGTCGAGGGTCAGGCGGCCGTGTCCGTCTTCAGAGCCGGGGAGGGAGGTGGTGATGGTCATGACAGCGTCGGGAGCCATGCCGGCACCGGCCAGGTTGGCACCGACTTCGCCGGTCACGTTGTCCTTCAGGGTCAGGCTGGTGACGGTTTCACCGGTCTTGTTGTAGATGGTGTAGGTGCCGACCTGATCATTGGCAGCCTTGGCGGCTTCGATGACGGCCTTCACATAGCCCAGGGAGTCAGCCAGCGTTGCGCCGGAAACGGTGTCGACGAAAGCGGCGGCATCAGCTTCAGCGGTGGCAGCTTCGAGCTCAGCGATGGTCTTGCCAGCGACATAAGCTTCGATGGCATTGTAGTTGGCAGCAATCTGGACGGTGGAACCTGCACGCTGCATGTTCACAGAGTAGAGACTGTTGTTGGCACGCTTGGAACCAAGCACTTTGCCTTCGGGATAGTTCTCACCGAAAGAACCGTCGGAATTCGGCACGCCGACAGCCTCGATGGTCTCAGAAGAAGAGAGATACTGGAATTCATCGATCTTGGCGGCAAGGATCACGTCACCCTGCACAACAGCGGTCACAACAGCAAAGCATCCCTTGCCGTGAGGAGCAGCGTCCACCTGACCGATCTTGATCGGGGCGGGAGCTTCTTCTGCGAAGGCAGAAATGGAAGCCAGGAGCACAAAGCAAAGGACAAGTGCAAGTATTTTTTTCATGGAAAAAAACCTCCCACAAAAGTAATATTTTACCAGATGTTTTATATCTGATGAACAAAATCCTATACGACAAACACAGGTTTGTCAACACTTACCGGTAAGGCATTTCTTGCATGAACGGGATGAAAACCTGTATAGTATGTATATACAGCGAAACGGGCTTTGTCGTGGTATAATACCCCGGATACCGGATCATTCCGGAGGAAACTGTGAACGCAGCAGGGATAAGGAGTACGAATTCATGCCAATGGATGGACTGACCGCGGGATTTGCAGCCCGCGAACTGGATAAAAAACTGGCAGGCGGAAGAATCGATAAGATCAGCCAGCCGGAGAAGGATACGGTCATTATGGTGATCCGATCAGAGGGGGAAAACCGCCGCCTCCTTCTGTGTGCTTCACCCAATAATGCAAGATGTCACCTGACGGTGTCATCTTTTCCCAATCCGCTCGAACCGCCCGTGATGTGCATGATTCTGCGCAAACAGCTGCTGGGAGGCCGTGTGCTGTCTGTCCGGCAGATTGCCGGTGACCGTGTGATTCACATTGATATCGATACGATCGATGAGATGGGGGACCATGTACTCCGCCGCATGATTCTGGAAATCATGGGGAGACATTCCAACCTGATTCTGACGGATGCAGAGGGAAAAATCATCGAGGCGACGCGTCATGTGTCGCCGGATATGAACCGTGTCCGCCAGATTCAGCCGGGGCTGATCTATGAGGCACCGCCAGCGCAGGATAAAATGGTTCCGGAAAGGGCGGACAGAACAGAGCTTTTTGAACGCCTTCAGGCTCAGGGAGATGTGCCGCTGCACAAAGCACTGGCCCAGAGCGTCATGGGCCTTTCAGGCGTCTCCGCAAAGGAACTCGCTTTTCGCGTGCTCCAGCCGGGAGAGGACAGGGCCGCGGATCTCATGGACGCTGCAGGGCGTCTGACTGATCTTCTGCTGAAGCTGCCGGAACGGGCCGATCCGTGCATCATGGAAGATGACAGCGGAAACTGCACGGATGTGCTGCCATTCCCGTATTTCAGCATTCAGCAGGGTACAAGAAAGAGCTGCAGGACACTGAGCGAAGCGCTGGAATCCTATTTCGGGTCGAGGGATCTTCAGGACCGGCTGATGCAGAAAAGCGCCTCCATGGTCCGGGTGCTCAAGGGACAGATTGAGCGGTGCGAGAAAAAACTGGCACTCCAGGAGGAAGAACTGTCCGGGGCGGCCAGGATGGAAGAATACCGGATCATGGGAGATATCATCAATGCCAATCTCTGGCAGCTGAAAAAAGGCATGCAGGAGGTTGAACTGCAGAACTTTTATGATCCGGAAGGCGGGACAATCCGCATTCCGCTCGATATTCAGCTGACGCCGACACAGAATGCCCAGCGCTATTTCAAGAAATATCAGAAGGCGCGGTCTGCACGGCAGACAGCTGCAGAACAGAAGGAGAAAACGCTCAGAGAACTGGATTACCTGGAAGGTGCACTGCTGGATGTCGGCAAGTGCGTCGGAGAAAGCGAATTGGAAGAAATCCGGCAGGAACTGGCGAAAGCGGGCTATGTCAAGCGAAATACATCCAGACGCCAGCAGAGGGATCTGCCCAAGAGCAAACCCTACCGGTACTGTTCGTCGGACGGCATTGAAATCTGGGTGGGCAAGAATGCCGTGCAGAATGAGCGGATGACGCTGGCGGCCCGGCCCGGCGAGATGTGGCTGCACGCGAAAAACATGCCTGGATCCCACGTCCTGATCCGAAGCGAGGAAAAGATTCCGGACGCTACACTCCGGGAAGCGGCCTTGCTGGCCGCGTGGTACAGCAAGGGACAGAATTCCTCAACGGTGCCGATTGATTACACGCTGCGCAAGTATGTCAAAAAGCCCGGCGGGAGTCCGGCGGGGTTTGTGATCTATACCAATCAGCACACGGTCTATATGACGGTGGAAGCAAAAGATATTCAGGCGATCCGACTGCTGGAAGCCTGACGGGAGGACAGAACATGATTCGTCTGGTTGTCAGTGACCTGGATGGCTGCCTGCTCGATGGTGACGGTCATCTTCCAGGGGATTTTGGCAGAACGATCGATCTGATGGAGAAAAACGGAGCGGTTTTTGCTGCTGCCAGCGGAAGATCGGTCCAGGGTGTTGTTCCGCATTTTACGGCATGGGAAAAGCAGATCGCAATGATTACAGACAACGGAGCCTGCGGCTACCTGGGCGGGGAGAGGCTCTGGGTGGATGCGCTTCCGAAGTCCGTCTGGTACAAGGCAGTTCAGGCAGCGAGGCGTGTTCCGGGGCTGTGGTGTGTTGGCTGCGGCCTGGATGAAATCTGGCTGGAGCACGCAGATCAGCTGGATCCGGAGTCTGTCCGGGAGCTGAGCCGGTATTACCCCTCCTGGAAAAATGTGGATTATGACAGGCTGGACGATGATCTGATCAAGCTGGCCCTCTATTACCGCGGAGATATTGAGAAAGATGTGTATCCGTATATCTCGCAGGCGCTGGACGAGATGGTCAGTGCAAAAGTGACCGGCATGACCTGGATCGATGTCTTTGATCAGGGAAAATCCAAAGGCAGCGGGGTGGCCATGCTTCAGAAAAAACTGGGCATCTCACGGGATGAAACCATTGTCTTTGGGGATTATCTGAACGATCTTTCCATGGCAGAATACGCCTGCCGCTCGTTTGCGCCGAGCAATGCGCATCCGGATGTCAAAGCAGGGTTTACCGACGTCATCGGGAGCAATCTGGAAGGCAGTGTTACGAAAACCATTCAGGAAGCGATGCAGCCGGAATGGAAATAACGGCATAAAGAAAGAAGGCGGATCACAGTGACCCGGCCTTCTTTCTTTATGCCGTTGTGTGTTTACACACTGACAAAGGATACATACTGCTCTTTTGTGGGATTGCACTTCTTGCTGTTCAGTTCCTGAAGCATGACCATGGTCTGTCCCTTCTGGGATACGGTCCTGCATACAGCGGTCATGTCAATGAAGATCTTGCCGTTCGGGGCAGTGACTCCCTGGCAGACCCAGCCGCAGGGCTGGACATCATTGGCGCAGCAGGTCATGGCATAGCGCCCGAAGAAGAAGTATCCCTTGGGCAGCTGTGACTGCGGGAAGGGCTGTCCGACCAGGCGGACCGTCTTTCCGTTATAACGCTCAGGATGGTCCATGGAATCGAGATAGAACGTGCCGAACTGCTCTTCGGAAATGGAGATGATGTCCGCTTTCATATCGTAGGGCAGATCGTCATCCGTGACGCCGTCATCGGTGGTGCCGTCCGGGCTTTCAAACAGGATGGTTGCACTGGGATTGAGCGCACGCAGCTGTTTGCGCCAGAAAGACTTGCGGAAATCGGGAGCACAGCGGTTGATGAGAATCAGGTCCGCTTCCTTCATGGGCTCGGACATCTGCATCCGCATATTCGTCATGTAATTCTCGAAGGTCAGGGCATTGGCCAGGGTGATAATCTGCACCCATTCCCATCCTTCGGGCATCCGGCAGCGGCTCAGACGCTCAATGGTCCACATGGTGTTGTACTCGAAGATGACGCGCTCAGGATGATACTGGCTGTTCAGCTCTTTCAGCTTGAGGGAAGTCAGTTCTTCCGGTTCTTCAAGCATGACCAGGCTGGTGTTGTGCTCGATGAGAATGTCAGGATCGTATTCTTCCTCACCCTCTTCGCAGCAGATGATCAGCGTTTTTTCACCGCTGGTGAAGGTCGGATCCTTCAGCATATCGAGAATCATGGTGGTCTTGCCGGATTCCAGGAACCCTGCAATCATGTAGACCGGAATGTAGTCGAGATTCCTCATACGTTGAACAGCTCCCTGAGTGCTTTTTCGTTGATGTCGGCACCGATTACGCACAGTCGGCCGGTATAGTCTGCACTGCTCGGACGGATTTCAAGCTCGCCCGGAACATAGTCAAACTGGAACCATTTGCCGGCAGCGTTCTGAAGAATACCCTTGGCGCGGAGAATGCGGCCGTATTCTTCTTCATCGGACAGCTGATTGACCATGCCGCGGAGCTCATCCTGTTCGAACCGGCGGGCAGTTTCCACGCCGATGTTCTGGAAGACTTCATCGGCATCATGCTCACCGGGTGCATGATGATGGTGATGGTGGTCATGGTCGTGATGATGTTCATGCTCGTCATGATCATGCTCATCGTGGTCATGGTCGTGATGATGTTCATGCTCGTCATGATCATGCTCATCGTGGTCATGGTCGTGAT